>WBZR01000107.1_pt1 | contig 145948 bp, 154 predicted proteins | sample 5204231 | NCBI WGS metagenome assembly WBZR01 (sample SAMN12412403, study PRJNA552823) | activated sludge metagenome | isolation source: activated sludge from anammox sidestream of wastewater treatment plant... | place: USA: Virginia | collected 2017-08
GGTTGGTGCCGAGGTACGAGGCCCAACAATGACGCATTCAAAATACGCTGCAACAACGATGGAACATCTCGACACGCTGGGCCGCGCTGCGCTTGGCCCAGCCTACGCAGGTGTGGCGGCAGGTTGATGCCGAGGTACGAGGCCCAACAATGACGCATTCAAAATACGCTGCAACAACGATGGAACATCTCGACACGCTGGACCGCGCTGCGCTTGGCCCAGCCTACGGACTACGGGCTGAACTCGCTCCCACAAAAGCTGGGGGAGGCGGGTTATTCCCACTCAATCGTGGCGGGGGGTTTGCCGGAGATGTCGTACACCACGCGGGAGACGTGGCGGACTTCGTTGATGATGCGGCGCGATACGGTGTCGAGGAAGTCGTAGGGCAGGTGCGCCCAGTGGGCGGTCATGAAGTCGATGGTTTCCACTGCGCGCAGGGCGATGACCCAGTCATAGGCGCGGGCGTCGCCGACGACGCCGACGGATTTGATCGGCAGGAATACGGCAAAGGCCTGGCTGACCTTGTCGTACAGGCCGGCGCGGCGCAGTTCATCGATGAAGATGGCGTCGGCGCGTTGCAGGGTTTCGACGTATTCGGCTTTGACCTCGCCCACCACGCGCACGCCGAGGCCGGGGCCGGGGAAGGGGTGGCGATAGACCATGGCCGGCGGCAGGCCCAGCTCGATGCCGATGCGGCGCACTTCGTCCTTGAACAGCTCGCGCAGGGGTTCGACCAGGCCGAGCTTCATGTCCTCGGGCAGGCCGCCGACGTTGTGGTGGCTCTTGATGAGCTGGGCCTTGCCGGTGCCGCTGCCGGCGGATTCGATCACGTCCGGGTAGATGGTGCCCTGCGCCAGCCATTTGGCGCTCTTCAGCTTGGCGGATTCTTCGTCGAAGATTTCCACGAACAGTCGGCCGATGATCTTGCGCTTGGCTTCGGGATCGTTGATGCCTTCGAGCGCGGCGAAGTAGCGCGCGGCGGCGTTGACGCGGATCACCTTGACGCCCATGTGCTCGGCCATGGTGCGCATCACCTGATCGCCTTCCTGCCAGCGCATGAGGCCGGTATCGACGAAGACGCAGGTGAGCTGATCGCCGATGGCGCGATGCAGGAGCGCGGCGACCACAGAGGAATCGACACCACCCGAGAGGCCGAGGATGACTTCATCCTGCCCGACCTGCTCGCGCACGCGGGCGAGCTGATCCTCGATGATGTTGGCCGGGGTCCACAGGGTTTGGCAGCCGCAGATCTCGGTGACGAAGCGCTGCAGCAACGCCCCGCCCTGCCGGGTGTGGGTGACTTCGGGATGGAACTGCACGCCGTACCAGCGGCGCGCATCGTCGGCGAAGGCGGCAATTGGAATGCGGTCGGTTTTGGCGGTGATGGTGAAGCCATCGGGGGCGCGGGTGACGTGATCGCCGTGGCTCATCCACACGTCCAGGCGCGGCGGCGAGCCGGCGTGATCCTTCAGGCCATCGAGCAGGCGATCTTGCGCCACCACGCTGACTTCGGCATGGCCGAATTCGCGCTGGTCGGCAGCTTCGGTCGCGCCGCCCAGTTGCATCGCCATGGCCTGCATGCCGTAGCAGATGCCCAGAATGGGCAAGCCCGCATTGAACACGGCCTGCGGGATGCTTGGGCAACCGGCCTGGATGGTGGATTCGGGCCCGCCGGAGAGGATGATGCCGCGCGCGCCGAAGGCCGTGATCTCGGCGGGATCGTGATCCCAGGCCCAGATCTCGCAATAGACCCCGAGTTCACGGATGCGGCGGGCGATGAGCTGGGTGTACTGCGCGCCGAAATCGAGGATGAGGACCTTGTCGCGGTGGAGCCGGGATTCGGGATTCGGGATTGGGGATTGGAGGGTGCTCACCGCGGGTTCTCGCATCTGGAAAAGTTCTGGGAAACGCTATCGCAAGCGTCCGCAGTGGCTGGACGAACTCAGTCGGACAGCGCGGACGCCAGCAGGGGGTGAAGGTCGGGTTTGAACGGATTGGCGACGGTGACGCCGCGCCAGACGAAACCGTCGTGCATGTCTTCGGACAGGAGCAAGTCGCAGCCGGTCTGCGCGGCAGCATCGAGGATGATGGCATCCCAGATGTCGGTTTGATGTCTGCCGTGCAGATCCATCGCGCCGAGCAACACGTTTTGCGATGTCTCGATGATGTCGTGCATGTCGCACAGATCCAGCACGAGGGCACGCGCCTGCGTGGCATTCCAGCGCATTTTGCGTGTCAGCACGCGAAACATTTCAGCCAGTACCTGGAGCGGAACGAACAGGTCATGGCTGGCAAGTCGCAACAGGATGTTGCGCGCGGTGTCGCGCCGGACGGCGTCATCGATGCCTTCGGCGTAGAGGAGAATATTCGTGTCCAGCGCGATGCGCATCAGAACGCGTCTTCGTAGACGTCGGCGCGCGTCCAGGTGATGGGCATGTTGGCGCACGCCTGATCCGACCAGCGTGCCAGCATGCGTTGACGGGCAGCCTCGCGCCGGGCCGACTCGTCTTCGCTCGTGTCGAGGTAAGGCACGATTCGGGCCACGGGTTTGCCGTGAGAGGTGACGATGTAGGTTGCTTTTTCCTCGCGCACCCCGCGCAGGAGTTGCGAGAAGTTGCGGTTGGCATCGGCGGCGGAAATGGGCGTATTCATCATTCGTCCACGCATGTAGTCATATTGCCTACTTTCTGCCGCGACGCTGTCGGTGTCAACCCATCCGGTAATTCGGCGGCTCCTTGGTGATCTGCACATCGTGAACATGACTTTCACGCTGGCCGGCACCGGTGATCTTGACGAACTGCGGTTTGCTGCGCATGTCCTCGATCGAACCACACCCCACATAACCCATGGTGGCACGCAGGCCGCCGGCGATCTGGTGCACGATGCTGCCAACCGGGCCGCGATACGGCACGCGCCCTTCGATGCCCTCGGGCACGAGCTTGTCGGGATCGACCGCATCCTGGAAATAGCGATCCTTGCTGCCCTGTTCCATCGCGCCGAGTGAGCCCATGCCGCGGTAGCTCTTGTAGCTGCGGCCCTGGAACAGTTCGACCTGGCCGGGCGCTTCCTCGGTGCCGGCAAACAGGCTGCCGAGCATCACGGATGACGCGCCGGCGGCGAGCGCCTTGCCGACATCGCCGGAATAGCGGATACCGCCGTCGGCGATCAACGGAATGCGGTCCTGCAAGGCTTCGGCGACGAGGCTGATCGCAGTGATCTGCGGCACGCCGACACCGGCGACGATGCGGGTGGTGCAGATCGAGCCGGGACCGACGCCGACCTTGACCGCATCGGCACCGGCATCCATCAGGGCCAGCGCGGCATCGCCGGTGACGATGTTGCCGCCGATGACCTCGACCCGCGGATGGTTCTTCTTGACCCAGGACACCCGCTCCAGCACGCCCTGCGAATGGCCGTGCGCGGTATCGACGACGATCACGTCGACGCCAGCGGCGACCAGCGCCTCGACCCGCGCTTCGGTGTCGCCAGCAACGCCGACCGCGGCACCGACGAGAAGCTGCTCATCGGTGTCCTTGGCCGAATTCGGATAGTCGCGCGCCTTCTGGATGTCCTTGACGGTGATGAGGCCGCGCAGTTCGAAGGCGTCGTTCACCACGAGGATTTTCTCGATGCGGTGCTTGTGCAGCAAGGCCAGCACTTCCTCGTCGCTGGCACCCTCGCGCACCGTGACCAACTTTTCCTTGCGCGTCATGATGTTGCGCACCGGATCGTCGAGCTTCTTCTCGAAACGCATGTCGCGTCCGGTGACGATGCCGACGAGCCTGCCGTCCTCGACCACCGGCACGCCGGAGATGTTGCGCGCGTGGGTCAGGCGCAGGACTTCACCGATCGTGGTCATCGGCCCGACGGTGAAAGGTTCACGGATCACCCCGGCCTCGAAGTTCTTGACCTGCTGGACTTCGGCGGCCTGGCGTTCGAGCGGGATGTTCTTGTGGATGATGCCAATGCCGCCGAGACGTGCCATGGCGATCGCGAGGCGGGCTTCGGTGACGGTGTCCATCGCGGCCGAAACCAGTGGCAGGTTCAGGCGCAGCGAACGTGTCAGGCGGGTGGCGAGGGAAACGTCCTTGGGCAGGACGGTGGAATGGGCCGGGACAAGCGAAACGTCGTCGTAGGTCAGTGCTTCGGCCAGGATGCGCAGCATCGGCGGTTCCCTGAAGGTGTGGGGAAGCGCGCCATTGTATCAGTCGACGCGCCGTCGCGCTGAACGTCCGTGTTCAATTCCCGGCCGCAATCGCGGCATCGAGGGTGTTCTGGATCAGGGTCGCGACCGTCATCGGTCCGACGCCGCCAGGCACCGGGGTGATCCATGACGCGCGTTGCGCCGCAGCCTCGAACCCGACATCGCCACGCAGCGAGCCATCGGCCATGCGATTGATCCCGACATCGATCACCACCGCGCCGGGCTTGATCCATTCGCCCGGAACCAGCTCCGGTTTGCCGGCCGCGACCACCACGATGTCGGCCTCGCCGATGTGTCGGCGCAAGGTTTCCGATGGGGTGAAGCGATGGCAGCAGGTCGTGGTGCAGCCGGCAATCAGCAATTCCAGGATCATCGGGCGACCGACGTGGTTGGAAACGCCCACGACCACGGCCTCGCGCCCGCGCACCGGACGATCGGTATGTGCCAGCAGGGTCATGATGCCGCGCGGGGTGCACGGCCGCATGCCGGCCTGGCGCAATGCCAGGCGGCCGACGCTGGCGGCGTGGAAACCATCGACGTCCTTGTCCGGATCGATCCGGTCGATCAGCGCCGTGGCATCGATATGTGGCGGCAAGGGCAACTGCACGAGGATGCCGTGCACCGCCGGATCGCGATTCAGGCGCTCGATCAGGGCGTGCAGCTCGGCTTCCGTGGTGGCCTCGGGCAAGTCGAAATCGAAGGACACGAAACCGACACGCTCGCAGGCTCGGCGCTTGTTGCGCACGTAGACAGCCGATGCCGGATCCGCGCCAACGAGAACCACCGCCAAGCCCGGCGCCGACTTTCCCTGTGACAGTCGCTGCCCGACCTTGGCGGCGATATCTGCAAGAAGCTGGTCGGCAATGTGCTTGCCATCGAGAAGCCGTGCGGCCATGCGGGTGTCCATGCAATGCGGAACGAAGGCGGATTATCGCCGAGTCGGACGGCGCGATCCCACCCGCCCGCGCTCAGCGCTTGACGTGACGCAGCAGGCGTCGGCGCTTCTGCACCTGGCGATCAGTCAAGGGATTGGCCTTGCCGGCGTAGGGATTGTCACCCTGGCGGAATTCCAGTTTCAGGGGCGTGCCGACCAGCTTGTAGTGTTGGCGCAGGTAGTTTTCGAGGTAGCGCTTGTAACTTTCCGCCAGGCCCTTGACGCGGTTGCCGTGGATCACCACCACCGGCGGATGCGTGCCGCCGGGATGGGCGAAGCGCAGTTTCGGCGTGCCGCCACCGACCGGTGGCGGCTGGTGCTGCGCCACCGCGGTTTCGATGACGCGGGTCAGGTCGGAGGTGCTGAACTGGAAGCCGGCCGAACGATGCGCACGCTGCACCGCACGCAGCAACTCACGCAGGCCCGAACCGTGACGTGCCGAGATGGTGATGCGTTCGGCCCAGGGCACGAAGTCGAGGCGCCGGTCGAGCGCTGCACGGGTCTGCTCGCGCTGGTATTCGCTCAGGCCATCCCACTTGTTGACCGCGATCACCAGCGCCCGGCCGGCATCCAGTGCCAGTCCGAGGACACTGGCATCCTGATCGGTGACGCCCTCGCTGGCATCGATCATCAGGACCACGACCTGACAGGCCTGGATCGCGTCCAGGGTCTTGATGATGCTGAACTTCTCGACGACTTCCTCGACCTTGGACTTGCGCCGGATGCCGGCGGTGTCGATGAGCCGGTATTTGCGGCCCTCGCGTTCGAGATCGACGGTGATGGCATCGCGGGTGGTGCCGGGAACATCGGAAGCGATCACCCGTTCCTCGCCGAGCAGCCGATTGACGAGGGTCGACTTGCCGACGTTTGGCCGTCCGATGATGGCCAGGCGCAGGCGATCCTCTTCAGCCGCCGGCTCCGCAGTCTCGGTCTGTGCCTCGGGCAGATGCGCAAGGACGGCATCGAGCAGAGTGTCGATGCCGCGCTGGTGTGCGGCGGAAACCTTCAGCGCTGCCGCCACGCCGAAGCGCGAGAACTCGGCCGCCGCCTCGTGCACGTCGGCGGCGTCGATCTTGTTGAGCACCAGCAGCACCGGCTTGGCGCTGCGCCGCAAGCGCCGCAGGATGTCCTCATCGAGTGCCGAGGGGCCGTGCTTGGCATCGACCACGAACAGCACCACGGCGGCTTCGTCGATCGCGGCCTCGGACTGACGCGCGGTCAGTCCGGCAAGACCCTCGTCCTCGCCGCTGATGCCGCCGGTATCCACGAGCAGGAATGGGCGCGCATCGATGCGCCGGCAGACGCCGTACTGACGATCGCGAGTGACGCCGGGCTCGTTGTGCACGAGCGCATCGCGACTGCGGGTCAGGACATTGAACAGGGTCGATTTGCCGACGTTGGGTCGGCCGACCAAGGCGACCAGTGGCAACATGCGAACCTCGATGTCGGCGATGCCACGCACCGCCCAAGCTGCCGACGGACCGGGCCGGCACCGGTGCGGCACGCGCTTGCGTGCCGCGCTGGATCAGTTGCGATAGGCGGCGAGATCGCCGTCGGTCGAAACCACGTACAGAAGGTCGCCATTGACCTGCGGCGTGGCGCGGATCGGCTTGCGCCCGAGACGTTGGCGCGCGGCCGGCTTGCCGGTGTCGACATCGAACCAGTGGACATAGCCTTCCAGGTCGCCGACCGCGACCAGACTGCCCTGCACCGCAGGCGTCGTCAGCCAGCGATGCTGGAGCGTGTCCTGCTTCCAGAGCGCCGCGCCGGTGGAACGATCCAGTGCCCACAGCACGCCGGCACGATCGGCCACGAACAGGCGATCGCCCGCAAGCGCGACGCCACCGTAGCTCGACATCTCGCGATTCCACAGCGGCCGCCCGCCTTCAAGCGAGAGGCCGGCCAGTTGTGCATTGAAGGCCGTGGCATAGACCTGACCGCTGTCGTAGGCCAGTTCGCCATCGATGTCGACCATGCGTTCAAGTTCGTTGCGACCTTCGCCGAAGGCAATGGTCTGCTCCCAGACCTGGACGCCGTCCTCGGCGCGCAGCGCCACGACCTGGCCGCTGTCGTAGCCGATGATCACCAGCCCTTCAGCCAGCAGCGGCGAGGAATTGCCGCGCAGGGTCAGGGCCGGGGTGCCGTGGTCATAGACCCAGCGACGCTCGCCGTCGGTGATCGAGTACGCGAAGATGCGGCCGTCGATCGCCCGCACCACGGCAAGGCCACGTCCGATCGCGGGGGCTGCCAGCACCTCGGAGGAAACCCGGGCACGCCAGCGCTCGGTGCCGGAGCCGGGATTCCATGCCACCACATCGCCCGAGAGCGTGCCGACCACGAGGGTGTCCTCGCCGACGCCGACACTGCTGGAAAAACGCAGATCGGTATCCATGCGCCAGACACTCGCACCCGTGGCGGCATCGAAGGCCTGCAATTTGCCCGACGGATCGGCGGCATAGAGCCGCTGCCCGTCACTGGCCGGATGCTGGCGCGAGGCGAGTCGTGCCTCGCCCTTGCCAAGGTCCGCGTGCCAGGCCTGCACGATCGTCGCCGTCGGCGTGATCGCGCTCAGCTCGCTCGGAGGCTCGATGTTGTCGCGCTTGGAATTCTTGCCGCACGCCACGACCAGGCCGGCGAGCAGGAGGATGGCGAGGACGCGGCGCACGCTCAGGCTCCCGGCTCGCTGGCGACGCCGAGGTCGGCCAGTTTCATTTCGACGATCGAACGATTTGGCGCGCCGGTTTCGAGCGCGGTCAGGGCATCCTGATAGGCCGTTTCGGCCTCGCTTGTGCGGCCGAGCGCCAACAGCGCGTCACCGCGAGCTTCGGCCACCAGGCCCGAATACTCGCCGACGGGGATTTTCGCGAGTGCATCGAGTGCTTCCTGCGCCTTGCCGGTCGCGAGCTGCACGCGCGCCAGACGCAGCCGCGCCAGTGCTGCCAGCGCCGGTGCCTGTGCCACCTTGGCGGCATGTTCGAGCGTTGCGAGTGCGGCGTCACTCTTGCCCTGTGCGACCTGGGCATCGGCCAGACGCATCAGCCCCAGCGCACCGTAGGGCGTGTTGCCGAACTGGCCGGCGAGATCGGTCGCCAGTTGTTCGAGCTTGGCGTCATCCTTGCTCGTGCCGGCCTCTTCGAGCGCCTGAAAGGTCACTGCCGCATCGATGCGATGTTGCGACTGGCTGCCCTGCCACCACTGCCAGCCAAGCAGACCGGCGATGCCGATGGCAAGACCGGTGGTGATGGCACTGCCGTTCGCACGCAGCCACTCGCGTACGCGTTCACTCTGTTCGAGATCATCCATCCTGGAACAACTCCGGGGTCATGGGGCCGCAAGCGCTGCGACCGGAAAGCGGGATTCGGGTTCGCGCCGGATCGATACCGGGTTTCAGCCCTCGAAGGGCAACAGCGAACCGTCGGAGGATACTGTAAACCGGGCGACGTTGGCACGCCGGAAGCGTGTGGTATCGACTTCCTCGCCGTTCATCCGCACGGTCACCACGCCGGCGTTGCCGAGCAGCACGCGCGCGACCTTGGTCGGGTCGTAGCTTTGTCGGGAACCGGCGCGCAGCAGGTCGTGGGCCAGGCGCGAACCGTCGGTGCCGATCACCTCGACCCAACTGTCGCCGGCCAGCTCCAGCACCAGCCTGTCGGCAGCAGGCTCGACCACCGCAGCCACCGGCGGCGTCGGGCGTGTACTGCCATAGAACGTCGGTGTGAAGGAGGCAATGACGGCTTGTTCGGTTGCCGGCGGTCCCATCTGCGTGGCCGTTTCTAACGGCACCGGCGCCGGCGGACCGACCTCGAGCGCAACGGACGCATCCATGGGGGCGTCGAGCGGCGTGAGCAGGACAGCGGGATCAGGCAGATGATCCCGCGTGGCGAGGAGCACGACCGGGATGACGATCGATGCGGTGAGTGCGATGTAGACGAAGCGACGGGCAAAGCGGTCGAACAGGGTACGACGATGCGATGCGAAGTTGCTCCCCTGCAGCGGTGCCGTGTCGATCTCGACCCGTTCGCGCGGCAGCAGTTCGTCGACCAGGGCGTGCGGCAGGCCCATCAGGCGCACATAGCCATCGACATAGCCGCGCGCGAATACCGGCGCACCCAAGGCGGCCAGGTCCTCGCGTTCGATCGCTTCGACCAGGCCCGTGCGCAACCGCAGTTTTGCCGCGACATCGGTGATCGACAGGCCGGCATCCTGCCGGGCCTTGCGCAGGCGCAGGCCTGGCGGCGCGTCATCCGGGATGTCGCAGACCGGCGGCTTGCGTTCCTTTTTCTGTCTGGTACTCATGGCGTGCTGGGGCTCTCGAGTGTGGCATCCGGCTGGTAGTCCGGAAATTCATTGCGAAGACGATCGGCATAGCGCTGCGCTGCGGCCTTGTCACCGATCCGGGATTCGATGCGCTGCCCCAAGTCGAGCACCGCCGGATCGGTTGCGACGCTGGCCTCCAATCGTTGCAGGAAGGCACGCGCGCGCAGGTCGTCATTGCGAAAATAACTCATCCGCGCCAGCTCGAACAGTGCCGTCGCATGATTGGGCTGGATTTCGAGCACGCGACGGAAGTAGCCCTCGGCCTTGTCCTGGTCGCCGCCCTTGAGCGCACAGACGCCGGCGTTGGCGAGGGCGGAAGCGCGGGAGCGGTAGAAGGGATCGTCGAGAGCCTTGGCGAAATAGGTGTCGGCCTTGGCGAATTGGCCACTGCCACACAGGAAGGCGCCAAGGTTGTTGTTGACCTCGCCGTTCTCCGGTGCGAGCCGCACCGCCTCGCGGTAATAGACCTCGGCCTTGGCCGGGCGCTGGATGCGCTCGTGCAGGACGCCCAGCAGGGTGTTCGCATCGACGTTGCGTGGATCGATCTGCAACGCGCGCTGCAGCCGCTCCAGCGCGGTTTCCAGTTCGCCCTGCTCCATGTAGCCACGTCCCAGGCGGACCTGAAGCGTGGCCGCATCCTTGGTTTCCTCGTCCAGCGCCTTGCGTGGTGGGTTGCTGCCCGCACAGGCAGCCAGTAACGCCAGCAACAGCGACACGAAAAGCCGTTCAAGCCAGCGCATCGACGTGCCCTCCATCCAGTTTGGCCAGTTCCGCGCGGAAGCGTGCCTGGCGTCGACCGCGATCGGCGACCTGCCCCTTGAGCTGGCCGCAGGCGGCGTCGATGTCATCGCCGCGGGTGCGACGCACCATTGCGAGAATGCCATTTTGCTGCAGGATTTCCTGGAAGGTGCGAACGTCGTTCGCATTCGGGCGCACGTAGCGCGTTCCGGGAAACGGATTGAAGGGGATCAGGTTGACCTTGGCGGCATTGGCGTCCTGCACCCGCCGGGTGAATCGGCGCAGCAACTGCACCAGTTCGCGCGCATGCTCGGGCTGGTCGTTGATGCCCTGCATCAGGGTGTACTCGAAAGTGACCGAGCTGCGCTTCTTGCTCAGCACATAACGCTCGCATGCCTCCATCAGCATCGCAATCGGATACTTGCGGTTGAGCGGCACGAGGGTCGAACGCAGCGCGTCGTTGGCGGCATGCAGCGATACCGCGAGCGAAACATCGGTGACTTCGGCGAGCTTGTCGATCATCGGTGCCACGCCCGAGGTCGAGACCGTGACGCGCTTGCTGGCCAGACCGAAGCCGAGATCGTCGCGCATCACGTTCATCGCGGTGACGACATTGTCGAAGTTCATCAAGGGCTCGCCCATGCCCATCATCACGACGTTGGTGAGCTTGCGCTCGCGGTGCGGGATATTGCCCAGATGCCGCGCCGCGACCCAGACCTGGCCGATGATCTCGGCCGCGGTGAGATCGCGATTGAAACCCTGTGCGCCGGTCATGCAGAAGCTGCAATTCATCGCGCAGCCGACCTGGCTGGAAACGCACAAGGTGCCGCGGCCCTTGTCGGGAATGAACACGGTCTCGATGGCATTGGCGCCATCCATGCCCAGCAGCCACTTGTGGGTGCCATCGAGCGAGGGCTTTTCGAGGATCACGCCCGGCGGTGCGATGCGGGCATGTTCCTGCAGCTTCGTGCGCAATGCCTTGCCCAGATCCGTCATCGCCTCGAAATCCGTGGCGTGGCGGTGATACATCCACTTCATCACCTGATGCGCACGGAACGCCTTCTCGTCGAGGGATTCGACGAAGAAGCGTTCGAGCCCGACGCGGTCGAGCCCGAACAGGTTTTGCCTGGCATCAGCGATTGGCATGGCGCTCAGCGCGGGCACAGTTCCGTGGTCGCGAAGAAATAGGCGATCTCGATCGCGGCATTCTCGGCGCTGTCGGAACCATGCACGGCATTGGCATCGATGGACGAGGCGAAATCGGCACGGATGGTGCCGGCATCGGCCTTCTTCGGATCGGTCGCGCCCATCAGGTCGCGGTTCTTCTGGATCGCGTTGTCGCCTTCCAGCACCTGGATCGAGACCGGGCCGGAGATCATGAACTCGACCAGCGCCGGGAAGAACGGACGCTCGCGATGCACGGCGTAGAAGCCTTCGGCCTCCTGGCGCGAGAGGTGCTTCATTTTCAATGCGACGAGCTTGAGGCCGGCGTTCTCGAAGCGGGTCAGGATCGCACCGACGGCGTTCTTGGCGACCGCGTCGGGCTTGATGATGGAAAGAGTGCGCTCCAGCGCCATGTGATGCTCCGTAAAGATTGAAAAAGATGGCGGAAACCGTTGCAGGCGGTTTCGCGGGGCGGGCATTGTAGCACTGCAAACAATCGTTGAAACACGTAGTTACGCACATTTCTGCAGGTTCTTCATGCAGTCTCGAAGCTGCCTGCGGTGGGTGGGTCGATCGGGTTTGACTGCTCGAATGCTTTCGACTAGGCTCGATCAAACAAACGTTTGACTGGTACATCGCCCTGCGCTCGAAGCCCTCGATGGACGGCCCCACGCACTTTTCCACCAAGGAACGCATCCTCGTCACCGCCGAAGCCCTGTTCGCCGAACACGGTTTCGCGGGCACCTCGTTGCGCCTGGTCACCAGCCGTGCCGACGTCAACCTGGCTGCGGTCAACTACCACTTCGGCTCTAAGGACAACCTCGTCGCCGAGGTCTTCCGCCGCCGCATGGACGAGATGAGTCGGGCACGTCTGGACCAGCTCGCCCAGGCGCATCGCGAGGCGCCGGGGCAACTGGAACCGGTGCTGCGCGCCTTCATCGCCCCGGCCCTGGCCTTGAGTCTGGATCGTGACGGCGGCAGCGCCTTCGTGCGCGTGCTGGCGCGGGCCTATGCCGAACGCAACGATCGCCTGCGGCGTTTCCTGTCCGACCATTACGGCCATGTCCTGCGCGAGTTTTCTCACGCCATCGGTGCCTGCGTACCGCACCTCAACAAGGAAGCGCTCTACTGGCGACTGGATTTCGTTGCCGGCGCACTGACCTACGCGATGGCCGATTTCGGCCTGCTCAAGCGCGGCGACGACACCGACGAACAGGCCCATTGCGAGCGCACTGCACGCGAGCTCGTCGCCTTTGCCGCAGCCGGCCTGCGGGCCACCTGAACCCTTTTCCATCCACCAACCGGAGCATTTGCCGTGACGCAACTTCGAATTCGCAAGGTCGCCGTGCTTGGAGCCGGCGTCATGGGCGCGCAGATCGCCGCCCATCTCGTCAACGCCGGCGTCGACACCGTCCTGTTCGACCTTCCCGCCAGGGACGGTCCACTCAACGGCATCGTCGACAAGGCCATCGCCAATCTCGGCAAACTCTCGCCCGCCCCGCTCGCGAGCAAGACACTGGCGGGCGCGATCACGCCGGCGAACTACGACGAACACCTCGGGCTGCTGCAAGGCTGCGACCTCGTGATCGAGGCGATCGCCGAGCGCATGGACTGGAAGAAGGCGCTGTACGACCGGATCGAGGACCACGTTGCGCCGCATGCGATCATCGCCAGCAACACCTCGGGGCTGTCGATCAATTCCCTGGTCGATGCCCTGCCCGAGTCCTTGCACGAGCGCTTCTGCGGCCTGCACTTCTTCAATCCGCCCCGCTACATGCACCTCGCGGAGTTGATCCCGTGCGTCAAGACATTGCCGCACGTTCTTGAAGGACTTGAAACTTTCCTGACGACGACCCTGGGCAAAGGCGTCGTCTACGCGAAGGACACGCCGAACTTCATCGGCAACCGCATCGGCGTGTTCTCGATGCTCTCGACCATGCACCACACCGCACAGTTCGGCCTCGGCTTCGACGAGGTCGATGCCCTGACCGGACCGCTCATCGGCCGCCCCAAGTCGGCCACCTTCCGCACCGCCGACGTGGTCGGCCTGGACACGATGGCGCACGTCATCAAGACCATGGCCGACACTCTTGCCGATGATCCCTGGCATGCCTACTTCCAGCCACCGGCATGGCTGACGGCGCTGATCGAAAAGGGTGCGCTCGGACAAAAGACCGGGGCCGGCATCTTCCGCAAGCTTGGCAAGAACATCGTCGTGCTCGATCTGGAAAAGCAGGACTACCGCCCGTCGGATCGCGGTGCCGCCGACGAGCTGGTGGAAATCCTCAAGACAAAGAACCCGGTCGAGAAATTCGCGAAACTGCGTGCCAGCGAACACCCGCAGGCGCGCTTCCTCTGGGCCTGCTTCCGCGACCTGTTCCACTACAGCGCCTGCCACCTCGCCGCGATCGCCGAGACCGCACGCGACGTCGATTTCGCGATCCGCTGGGGCTACGGCTGGAAGCTCGGTCCGTTCGAGACCTGGCAGGCCTCGGACTGGAAGCAGGTAGCGAACTGGATCGCCGAGGACATCACCGCCGGCAAGGCGATGAGCAGCGCCCCGCTGCCCGACTGGGTATTCGACGGCCGCAACGGCGTGCATGGTGAAAGCGGCAGCTACAGCCCGGCGCGCAATGCCAACCTGCCGCGCTCGACCCTGCCGGTTTACCAGCGTCAGCGCTTCCCCGATCCGATCCTGGGCGAACGCTTTGCCCCGGGCGAAACCGTGTTCGAGACCGATGCGGTGCGGATGTGGCACGACGACGACGGCATTGCCGTGCTCTCGTTCAAGACCAAGATGAACACCGTCAACGACGGCGTGATCGAGGGCGTGTTGCGTGCCGTGGATGCGGCCGAGCGCGACTTCCAGGGCCTGGTGATCTGGCAAACCGGCGAGCCGTTCTGCGCCGGTGCCGATCTTGCCGGGGCACTGGGCCTGCTCCAGGCCGGCAACGTCGCCGGCTTCGAGGCGATGGTGGCCAACTTCCAGAAGGCCAGCCAGCGCATCAAGTATTCACTGGTGCCGGTGGTGGCCGCGGTGCGCGGCATGGCGCTTGGCGGCGGTTGCGAATTCCAGATGCACTCGGCCCGCAGCGTGCTCGCGCTGGAGAGCTACATCGGCCTGGTCGAGGCCGGCGTCGGCCTGTTGCCGGCCGGCGGCGGTCTGAAGGAGATCGCGACCCGCGTCGGCCTTGCGACGGCGGCGGGCGATGATGTCTTCGTCAACCTGAAACCGTATTTCGAAGCCATCGCCATGGGCAAGGTTTCCGCGTCCGCACTGGAAGCACGCGAACTCGGCCTGGCACGCGGCTCCGATGTGGTCGTGTTCAATGCCCACGAACTGCTCCACGTCGCCAAGGCCCAGGCCCGCGCACTGGCCGAATCCGGCTATCGCCCGCCGTTGCCGGCGCGTGCCATCCCGGTTGCCGGCAAGGTCGGCATCTCGACCTTCAAGATGATGCTGGTGAACATGCTCGAAGGCCGTTTCATCTCCGAGCACGACTATGAAGTCTCGACCCGCATCGCCACGGTGCTGTGCGGTGGCGAACTCGATCGCGGCGCGCTGGTGGACGAGGACTGGCTGCTGCGCCTGGAGCGCGAACACTTCGTCGCGCTCGCACAAATGCCCAAGACCCAGGAACGCATCACCTACATGCTCAAGAACGGCAAGCCGCTCAGGAATTGAACGGCTTGCGGGATTCGGAATTCGGGATTCGGGATTGGAAAAGCCACCGAATCCCACGTTCACGAACCCCTCAACCCCAATCTCGAATCCCCAATTCCCAATCTCGAATTCCGAATCCCCAATCCCCGCTTTCGGAGAAAGCAAAATGAAACCAATCCAGGACGCCTACATCGTCGCCGCCACGCGCACCCCGGTGGGCAAGGCGCCACGCGGTGTGTTCCGCAACACCCGCCCCGATGAAATGCTCGCGCACGTGCTGCGCAGCGTGGTTGCACAGGCGCCGGGCATCGATGTCTCGCGCATCGAGGATGCCGTGATCGGCTGCGCCATGCCCGAAGCCGAGCAAGGCATGAACGTCGCACGCATCGGTGTGCTGCTCGCCGGCCTGCCAAACAGCATCGCGGCCCAGACCATCAACCGCTTCTGTTCGTCCGGCCTGCAGGCGGTGGCACTCGCGGCTGACCAGATTCGCCTCGGCAACGCCGATCTCGTGCTCGCCGGCGGCACCGAGAGCATGAGCATGGTGCCGATGATGGGCCACCGCCCGAGCCTGTCGCCGCAGGTGTTCGAGAACGAGCATGTCGCGATCGCCTACGGCATGGGCATCACCGCCGAGAAAGTTTCGGAGGAATGGAAGGTCAGTCGCGAGGACCAGGATGCCTTCGCCCTCGCCTCGCACCAGAAGGCGCTGGCGGCACAGGCCGCGGGCGAGTTCAGGGACGAGATCACGCCGTATGACGTCATCTCCGATCAGCCCGACCTCGCCGCCGGCACGATCCGGCACACGAGCCGCAGCGTCGAGCACGACGAAGGCCCGCGTGCCGACACCTCGCTCGAAGGACTGGCGAAGCTGCGCACCGTGTTCCGCGCCGGCGGCACGGTCACGGCCGGCAACAGCTCGCAGATGTCCGACGGAGCGGCTGCGGTGCTGCTGGCCTCGGAACAGGCGATCAAGGACTACGACCTCGTGCCGCTGGCGCGCTTCGTCAGCTTCTCGGTCGCCGGGGTGCGCCCGGAAGTGATGGGCATCGGCCCGATCGCGGCGATTCCCAAGGCGCTCAGGCAGGCCGGACTGACGCGTGAGCAACTCGACTGGATCGAACTCAACGAAGCCTTTGCGGCGCAGGCGCTGGCGGTGATCCGCGATTGCGGACTCGACCCGGCCAGAGTCAATCCCCTCGGCGGCGCAATCGCACTCGGCCACCCGCTCGGTGCCACCGGCGCGGTGCGGACCGCGACTCTCGTGCATGGATTGCGCCGACGCCAGCAGAAGTACGGCATGGTGACGATGTGCATCGGTACCGGCATGGGCGCGGCCGGCATCTTCGAAGCCGTGTAAAGCCATCGCGAACGCCCGCGCCACGGCTGCGGGCGTTCGCCTTCCCGCCACCGGAATGTGTGCGCCCTCGGTTTGCGACCGCAGCGGCGCATCCCCCCGACTTCCGGCGCATGTGCATCGTTCTCCGGCACACTAGGATGGCGCGCTCGTCCACTGTGCGGAGTGAACCATCCCATGCACTGCAAAATCCTTCTCGCCGCAACCCTGGCGGTGAGCCTGAGTGCCTGCAACACGTTGGCACCCCCACGGGAAACGCCCTCGGCCGCAACCCCGACGACGACGCCGGCTGAATCGGAAACCGATCGCCAGTTCGCGCAGATTTCCCGCGACTGGCTCGATCAGGCGATGGCACTCGCACCGGTATCGGCAACCCAGATCGGCAAACATCGTCACGATGAGCAGATCGACGACCTCGGCCCCGACGGTCGCGCCGCGCGACGGACGCTGTCGCAGCGCATCCTCGCGCAGTTGGATGCGCTGCCAGCCGCGCAGCTCTCGCGTGCCAACCAGGTCGATGCCCTGATCCTGCGCAACCAGATCCAATCCGATCTCTGGTCGCTGGACGTGTCCGAGGACTGGGCCTGGGATCCGCAGGTTTACAGCGGCCTTGCCGGTGGCGCGATCTACAACCTCATGGCGCGCGACTTCGCCCCGGTCGCAACGCGCCTGCGCGCGGCCACGGCGCGCATGGAAAAAATCCCGGCGCTGCTGGCACAGGCTCGCGCCAACCTCGTCCCGGCCCAGGTGCCACGCATCCATGCGGAAACCGTTGCACGCCAGAACCGGGGCGTGCTGAGTCTCGTCGACGAGATGGTCCTGCCGGTCGCCGATGCGCTGCAGGGCGATGAGCGCGCCCGCCTCGACGCCGCAATCCAGACCCTGCGCACGGCGGTCGATGAGCACCAGACCTGGCTGGACGAGGTGCTCGTGCCGAACGCCGCGGGCGACTTCCGCATCGGCGCCGAGCACTACGACCAGAAGCTGCGCATGGCCCTGAACTCCTCGCTCTCGCGCACCGAGATCCGCCAGCGTGCCGAGGCCGAACTCGTGCGCGTGAGAGCCGAAATGTACGAACTGGCACGATCGGTGCTGGGCGCACGCGGCAGCCAGCTCGCCCTGCCGGAAACGCCGACGCCGGAGCAACAGCAGGCCGCGATCGAGGCCGCACTGGAACTGGCCTACGTCGAACATCCGGCACGCAACGACGTGGTCGAAGCGGCACGCAGCACGCTGGCCGAAGCCACCCGGTTCACCCGTGAACACGACCTCGTCAGCATCCCCGACGATCCGGTCAAGATCATCCTGATGCCGGAGTTCCAGCGTGGCGTCGCGGTGGCCTACTGCGATTCGCCCGGACCGCTCGACAAGGGGCTGGAAACCTTCTACGCCGTCTCGCCGATTCCCGACGACTGGAGCGATGCGCAGGCCGAGTCCTTCCTGCGTGAATACAACACCCGCATGATCCATCTGCTGTCGATCCACGAGGCGATGCCCGGTCACTATCTCGAAGGCGCGTTCTCGGCACGTTACCCCTCGGTCCTGCGTGGCGTGCTGCGTTCGGGCACGTTTGCCGAGGGCTGGGCGGTCTACACCGAGGCGATGATGACCGATGCCGGCTATCTCGATGGCGACCCGCTGTTCCGTCTGGTGCGCGACAAGTTCTACCTGCGCACCGTCGCCAATGCGATCCTCGATCAGGGTGTGCACGTCGATGGCTGGAGTCGCGAACAGGCGATGGACCTGATGGTGCGCCGCACCTTCCAGCAGGAGCGCGAGGCCGCCGGCAAGTGGGTCCGGGTGCAGCTCACCAGCGCCCAGTTGCCAACCTATTTCGTCGGCGTGCAGGAACACTTCGACACGCGTCGTGCGGTCGAGGCGGCCGAAGGCAGGGATTTCGACCTCAAACGCTACAACGATCGCGTGCTGTCCTGGGGTGCACCGCCGGTACGCTTCGTTCGGCAGTTGATGCTGGATCAAGCGATTCAGTAAGGCCAGGAAAGGTCTGAACACGTCGGATTTTCATCATTGCGCGCGCATCGAGGCTATCCAGTTGTTTGATTTTGATGAGGCTTCTGGGTTGCCAGGTTGCTTCGCCCCTAGCAATGACGACGTCTTCAGAGCGTCTCCGGTGCGCCGGCATCGCTGACGAGGTCACGAACCTTGGCCGGACGATCGCGCCACACCGCTGTGGCTGTGGCGCGATCGTATCGGCGCGGTCGCGGTTGTGAGTCGCGGCAAGCCTCGCTACCATCGCGGCTCATTCGGAAATCGTTCGAGCAGTGAGACACTTACGGCAGACATCTCTTGCAGGACGCAAGCGCCTGCCCGCCGCATTGATCCTCGTCGTCGTGATGACGGCCCTGCTCGTTCCGGTCTGCATCGCACTGCACGATCTCGCGTGGGATGGGCTCCAGGTCCGGCATTTGTTCGGCACCCTGGCCCTGCTTGCACTGGCACTGCGGGTCTCGCTGCAACTGCCACGAATCCTGGCCCTCGCGGCGCTTTCGAGTGCTCTCGGTCTGATGCTGTTCGTGCGCCTGGCCTTTCTCGGCGTGGTGCAGTTTTCCGGTGCGGGATTCACTGATGATCTCTTCATCCATCTCGAACCACGCTCGGTCGAATTGGCCTGGGAGCAATACCGCGGGCTGTTCCTGCTGCTGCTCACGGCACTTGCCTGCGTGCCACTCGCGGCGCGCGCGCTGCTTGCGCGTACAGCCCGGCGCAGCCGTGCGCGCGAGGCGGTGCTGATCGTCACGACCTTGCTGGTCGCCGTACTCGCACGCAACGGTCTGCCGGAATACATGCTCGCGCGTGCCACTTACGACTGGTTCGCACCGAAATCACTCGATCTGCCGGCAACGCAGTTGCAGCGCTGGCGCGACAGTGGTCTGGTCCAGGTCGATCTGCCGCGCAAATCGACGGTGCGTGCCAGTGCCGCAAACCCGCCCCGCAATCTCGTGCTGGTGTATCTGGAATCCCTCGGTGCAGCGGTCATCCAGTCGCAGGCCCACCCCGGCCTGATGCCGAACCTCAGCCGGCGGCTGCAGGAACACGGGCTGCTGCGCGACTACTTCGCCGCCAGCTACATCACCATCGAGGGCATCACCAATTCCCAGTGCGGCACCGTGTTCCCGTTCGAGCGCAACAGCGAGTCGCTCGCCGGCTTCGACGGTGTCGCCGAGGAGCAGGCCTGTCTTGGTGATGTGCTGCATCGCGCCGGCTATGTGCAAACCTATCTGGGCGGGGCCGAATCGAGATTCGCCGGCAAGGGACACTTCCTGTCCGTGCACGGCTACGACCGGGTACTGGGCTACGGGCACTGGCTCAAGCTCGGCCTCGGACCGCGCCCCGGCGGCTGGGGTCTGGGTGACCCGGATCTCTTCGATCAAGCGTTTGCCGAAATCGAACGCAAGCACGCCGCGGCCCAGCCCTTCAACGTCACGCTCCTGACCATTGGCAGCCACCTGCCCGGCTTCAGCTACGAGGAATGCCAGCCCTACGGCCGCGACGAGCCCTTTCTCGAAGCGCTCAATTGCACCGACCAACTGCTCGAACGCTTTCTTTCGAGGATCGAGGCTGCGGGTTTTCTCGATGACACCGTGGTCGTGGTCACGGCCGACCACAACGTCTTCCCGAACCGGCTGATGAAACGCTTGTTCGGCGACGATGCGGTCGATGATCCACACCTGCCCTTGCTCGTCCTCGGCAAGGATGTGCCACGTGAGGTGGCCGTGGCCGGCGCAAGCTATGACCTCGCGCCAACCGTGCTCGACCTGCTCGGCATCCGCAGTGACGTGCGCTTCGCCCTCGGTCGTTCGTTGTTGCGCGCCGAGCCGGCTCGCCGCTATTTCCCGACGCGCTACCGGCACATCTTCGACGGACGTCCGGTCGCCGCGAGCGGTGGCGAATGCGGCGATGCGGTGGCGGTGCCGCTCAATGCCTGCGACGCGCGCTCCCTCATGACCCTGCTGCGCATCCAGAACACGGCCTTTTCCAATGACTCCACCGCGCGTCTGGATTGCGGTCCGATGGCGGGCATTCGCATCCGCATTCCCGACGAAGAAGGCGTTCCGCTGCAATTTCTGGTGAACGGCGAGGACCTGGCGGAGAGTTTCACCTGGAAGGCACGCAGCAACCACGCGGCCGAACACGGCCTGTTCGTTCTCGCCCTGTCCGATGACGGCTCCCTGCTCGATCGCAGCTTCGTGCCGGAAGACGAGGCACGCGCCTTGCCGGCACGTCCCGTCACGGCCCAGGCCGCGCGTTACCTTGTCGCATGGCATGGGGAATACCACACCGCGCCCTCATGGCTGGGGCGCAGCGGCGCGGTGCATGCGGCGGTCGCGCTGTTCGATGCGCAGGGCTCGGTCACCGCCCTGCCCGGCCACGCCAGCGCCGGCTTTGCCGAATTCGTGCTGGCGCAGGAGGCCTGCACGGCGTGGATCGGCAGCCCGAGCACGCCCGACAATCTCGATGAACTGCTGGCCGACACACGACCTGACACGCAACACCTCGATCCAGCGACAGGCTTTTGCCCGGTGGATTCATGGGGGCCGCAGGAAGTCTTCGCGGGCGAGCGCTTCAATCTCCAGCCCGACGGTTCATCGGCATTCTGGATGCGCACCGACTGTGCGCCCGAGCACGTCATGCTGGAGTTCGACGGCCAACTGATCGAAACCAGCGAGCGCCTGCCGATCCTCACCGCCGCGCTCAATGCCGATCGTCATCTGATGCAGGAAGGCACATGGCCGGTCGGGCTCTACGATCCGCAGGTGCGCAGGCACTATCCGATCGGAACCCTCAAGGTCCTTCCGGCACGCGCACCGATCGAGCTGCCCGAGCCGGTCGCACAGGTTTGGCCGGCGCTCGCGCCACCGATCCAGCCGCCCGTCTTGATTGCCCATGCCGGCGGTGGTTGGCGCGGGCAGCACTATCTCAATTCGCGTGAAGCACTCGACCACAACCATGCCCTCGGTCATCGGGTGTTCGAACTCGATTTTTCCTGGACCCGCGACGAACGGCTGGTGCTGATGCATGACTGGGAAGCGTCCTGGTGGCGGCTGTTCCCGGACGCCGATCATTCGCGCCTGCCTGACCGGGAGGAATTTCTCGCGGCGCGCATGCTCGACGGCCAGACCCCGCTCGACCTCGCACGCCTCGGCGACTGGTTGCGTGCCCACCCCGACGCATACGTCGTGACCGACATCCGCGGCCGCGGCCTGTTCGGCCTGCAACAGATCAAGGCGGAACTTGGCGACGTGCAGGAGCGGATCATTCCGCAGATGACACACGCCTTCCGCTATCCGGAAATCCGTGCACTGGGTTACGCCCAGGTGATCTTCAACCTGCATTCCTCCAGTCTCGACACCGACTCGCTGCTCGCCTTCATTCGCGACACACCACTGTTCGCGGTGACGCTGAATCCCGAGCAGCGTCCCGATGCCCTGCAGATCCTCGCGGAACTGGGTCGCGCCGGTATTCCTGCCTACGTCCATACCTTCAATGCACTGCAAGACCTTGAGCATTTCCGGGCCCTCGGCGCGCACGGCATCTACACCGACTTTCTCCATCAGGATCGGCGTGGAACCCTGCGGCTCCAGCCGGCCACGCCCGCACCCGACCCGCACTGACCCGTCCCGGCTACACTCCGGACTTCGACTGCACCTGGAGATGGATCGATGAAATCCCGCGCCGCGGTGGCCTTCGGCCCCGGTGAACCCCTGAAGATCGTCGAAATCGACGTCGCGCCGCCGCAACGCGGCGAGGTCTTGATTCGAATTACCCACACCGGCGTCTGCCATACCGATGCCTTCACCCTTTCCGGCGACGATCCCGAGGGCGTGTTCCCTTGCGTGCTCGGGCATGAAGGATCGGGCATCGTGGTGGAGGTGGGTGAAGGGGTGACCAGCGTGAAACCCGGCGATCACGTCATCCCGCTCTACACCGCCGAATGCGGCGAATGCCTGTTCTGCAAATCCGGCAAAACCAATCTGTGCACCTCCGTGCGCGCCACCCAGGGCAAAGGTTTGATGCCCGATGGCAGCACGCGGTTTTCATACAAGGGTGAGCCGATCTATCACTACATGGGTTGCAGCACCTTTTCCGAATACACCGTGGTGGCCGAGGTTTCACTCGCCAAGGTCAATCCGGAAGCCAACCCCGAGCACGTCTGCCTGCTGGGCTGCGGGGTCACCACCGGCATGGGTGCGGTCAAGAACACGGCGAAAGTGCAAAAAGGCGATACGGTGGCGGTATTCGGGCTGGGATGCCTCGGCCTGGCCGTCATCCAAGGTGCGCAGCACGCGGGTGCCAGTCGCATCATCGCCATCGACCTGAATCCGGATAAATTCGAACTGGCGCGACATTTTGGTGCCACCGATTGTGTGAATCCCAAGGAGCACGACAAGCCCATCCAGCAGGTCATCGTGGACATGACCGGCTGGGGCGTGGATCACAGCTTTGAGTGCATCGGTAACGTGCAGGTGATGCGCGCCGCTCTGGAGTGCGCCCATCGCGGCTGGGGCCAGAGCATCATCATCGGTGTGGCAGGCGCGGGCCAGGAAATCTCCACCCGACCGTTCCAACTCGTGACCGGGCGCAAGTGGATGGGCACGGCCTTCGGTGGTGTCAAGGGCCGCAGCCAGCTACCGGGCATGGTGGAAGATGCCATGAAAGGCGAAATCGATCTGGCACCCTTTGTAACCCACACTTTGCCCTTGGAAGACATCAATCGGGCTTTCGATTTGATGCATGAGGGCAAATCCATTCGAACCGTCGTGCATTATTGAAGAGCGAGGGGATTCGGGATTCGGGATTTGTCGGAAGCGCCCCCAATCCCCCAATCCCCAATCCCCAATCCCCAATCCCCATGCACCAAACCGAACACCGCGCCTGCTTCGGCGGCTGGCAGGATGTCTACCGCCATCACTCCGAAGCCCTCGATTGCCAGACCACGACCGGCATCTACCTGCCGCCGCAGGCAGGTCATGGAACGCCATTGCCCGTGCTCTACTGGCTTTCCGGCCTGACCTGCACCGAACAGAACTTCATCACCAAGGCCGGCGCACAACGCTACGCTGCCGAGCACGGCATCATCCTCGTCGCCCCGGATACCAGCCCACGCGGCCCGGATGTGGCCGACGCCGACGGCTACGATCTCGGCCAGGGTGCGGGCTTCTACCTTGACGCAACGCAGGAACCCTGGGCGCGCCACTACCGCATGCATGAGTACATCGCGCGGGAACTCCCGGCCTGGGTCGAGGCCAACTTCCCCGCCAGCGACCGGCGCGCAATCAGCGGTCATTCCATGGGTGGGCACGGCGCACTTGTCATCGGACTGCGCCATTCCGAGCGCTATCGCAGCATCTCGGCATTTTCGCCCATCGCCGCCCCGAGCCAAGTGCCCTGGGGCCGCAAGGCCTTCGCCGCCTATCTGGGTGACGATGCGCAAACCTGGGAGTCGTGGGATACAACCTCGCTCATCGGCCACACATCGCCGCGGCTGCCGATCCTGATCGATCAGGGCGCGGCCGACGAATTCCTCGAAACCCAGCTTCGCCCCGACCTGCTCCAGTCAGCCGCCGATGCGGCTGGCTATCCGCTCACCCTGCGCCAGCAACCCGGTTACGACCACAGCTACTACTTCATCGCCAGTTTCATCGGCGAGCATCTGGCGTGGCATCGGCGGCATCTGTAAGTCGGACACGTCGTGACGCTTCACGACACCCATCGATGTGCGGTCAGCTCAGTGGTCGCGCTCTTGTCCGGTGAAACTCAGGCAAGTGGCATCACCAGCATTTACCGTTGTTCTCGTTGCCGCTCTTGTCCTTGAAGCCGCTGCTGTTCAGCGAGAGATTGGAGCACTTGTCCGAGGCCTGCACTCCTTGCGGCACCGCAGTCAGGGTGTAGCTCTGGTTTCCGGCTCCCAGAACAACGTTGACGGTGTAGTGGTTTTCCGTGGACGTCGTTCCCAGGCCAAGCTGCGCCATGGTCGCGTACTGGTTCAGGTTGGTGTAATAGCGTTCCTGCGCCGCAGCAAGGCGCATCAGAAATTCCTTGCCATCCGCTCGGCGGGCGCGCATGGCGTAGTTGGTGTAACTCGGGTAGGCGACCGCAGCCAGAATCGCGATGATCGCAACGACGATCATCATCTCGATCATCGTGAAGCCACGGGAACGTCGGTTCAGCATTGGAGTTCTCCTTGTCGCAGACCCGCAGCCGAAACTGCGGGTCGCCATTGCCTGTGTATCCAGCGTTGTCACCAGCCGAGCAGTTCACGCCATGCACTGCGGTGCCAGGGCGGAAGCGCACCTTCACTGAGTGCCTGATTGATCGCGGTCGAGACGGCTGGCGGAATCGTGGACGGTAGACCGATGATCCTGCCCGTTCCACCACCACGGACGTTCACCGGGTCGCTCGGCGGCGCCGGCGCTGCAACCACGGCTCCCACGTCACCCCTGCCACTACTGATGCCTCCGCCCCCCGTGATGGCCGCACCGCTGGCGGCATTGAGGGCCATGATCGAGTAGCGTGCCCCCGGATCGCAGGGGTCATCACTCTTGGGAATCAGGCCATAGAGCAGAACCGCGTTCGCCGTCGGCAAGGGAATGGCACGCCGCTGAGCGCGTTCCCCCTTTTCGGTGGCAATGTTGAGACGGATACGCCAGCCGTGTGCCGGCACGCTCTCGACTATTGCGTTTCCACCCATGTCCAGCGTGTTGAGCCGCATGGGCGGAGTGCTGGACGGGACGACACCCGTGGTCGGCTTGGTATAGCCGGTGATGCTGCGGACATCGCCAGCACTCTGCGCCAGCGTTTGCGTGACCAATTGCTCGACGCGGATCGGGTAATAGGGCGAAGCCGGACCGTAGTCCCGAATCCCGTAGTACGCCTGTTGCGGAATGGTCGTCACGCGATCACTCTCGCCCAGATACTTGCCCGAGCCGACCACGAGAATGGGCCGCAACGTCACTGGATCGCGCAACGCCGTCGGATTGAACGTGAACGGCTGGTTGCCGGCCGCCGCAGTGCCACCGGTGCTGTAGTTGGAGAACATCAGATCGACCTTCCAGTTGTTCGCGTTGGTCGGGTCGGAAAGATCAAAACGCCACAGGTTGCCGGCAAGGTCGCCCGCGTAGACGACATCATCGACTTCGTCGCCACCCTCGTCATAGACCATCGGGGTCGACAAGCCGAAGCTCTTGAAGCCAGTCGGTCGTGTTTGCGGCGCGATGCTGGTCGGAATCTCGCGAATCAACTTTCCGGTTTCCAGATCGATCACGAGGAGGGAAGTGCGATTGGCAGCCGCTTCCGTGATGTCGGCAGGATTGGCTGCCGCATCAATGCTCTCCGGGAAGTAACCGCTGGCAACCACGGCAACCCATTTGTTCTGGTAACGGAGGCGGGCAATATTGACCGAATCGTAGGTGTAGCCCAGTGACGCACAGCTCGTAGAGCCGGAAGCACATGGCGGGTCGCTTGCAGTACTCGCGATGCTGCCGCTGTTGAACTCCCACAACACCGGGCCGGTCGGACCTGCGCCTGCACTCTCGTTGGCGACCGAGGCCTTGCTCACGTCGAGTGCGTAGACGCCACGCCCCCCCAGACGCAAGGAACCAACGAGAACGGTACGCCACTCGCCCTTGATGAACACATCACCCGTGCGTGGCGGCGCATCCACGCCGGTCTTGAGTTCGGTGTCGTTGATCGTGGCCTGGCCGAGGCGACCGTTGCGGATCAGCGTGTTGGGGATGAATGCCCAGCTTTCCGTGCCCGTAGAGGCATCGAACGCGTGCAGCATGCCGTCATTGGCACCGACATAAACCATCGGCGTGCGGTTGCGTTCGGCATTCTGATAGCCCGCGTAGGTGTACTGTTCGCCCAGAAGGGCCGCGTTCGCCTCGGGCGAACCCGGCGGGAAGATGTCGTGGTAACCGGAGCGTGGCGAAGAAACATAGGCCGCCTCGGAATTGATGATGGCACCCAGTACGGATGTGCGAAGGTGGAAACGCGGGCTGGCGGCTGCCGCCTCCTGGGTCCGATCACCGCGGAAGTAATCGACGCGCAATGAACCGTGGCCATCGCAACTTCCGGTCACGCCGACGCACGTGCCGGCAACCGTCGGATTCTTGTTGAGCGCGTCCTTCTGTGCGGCATCCAGGCTGCTCCAGCGAAATGCGCGGCCGCTGCTGGTGCCATTGGAGGTCAGGATGATCCGGGAATTGGGCGCGCGCGCCGGCAGCCCAGTCGCAGCCGGGTCGGCACAGTTGCCGCCCGTGAGCAAACAGCCGGCATCCCAGACGACCGACGTCACCGTGCCCGTGGCATCGAGCTGGCTGCGCTTGAAGGTGCCGGGCCAACCCGTGGTGTCGTAGCCACCCTGATAAGCACTGTCGCCACCGGTAAGGATTGGCAGGGAGATTCTGGCCGGGGTCGAGGAGCTGCTCTGGGCAACGACGCTGGCGATGATCCTCTTCATCGCGTCGATCAGTTCGTCCGGATTGGCTGCGGCAAAGAACTCGCCACGGCTGTTGATCGCGGCGTGCCACATGTCGTCGATCTTGCGGCGATCATCCGTGCCAAGCGCAGTGGCGGGCCAATCAAGGGTGCCGAGGCGCAGTTTCAGGAGATTGGCGTCGGTGCGGGGAATCGTGCCGCTGACGCCGAAACCGATCATGTATTGCACCAGGTGCGGCCAGGTTGCGGGGTTGTTGGCCGGATTCCAGTACATCTCCTTGTTGTCCAGCCAGTTGTCGCCCGGCCCCAACGGGATCGTATTGGTGACACCGGTCGTGCTGTCGCCGCGGTAGGGGTTGACCTTGAGCTTGGTCTGCGCATTGCCCTGAAAGTCAGGGCGCAGATCGGTCGCCCAGAAGTGGAATCCGATGTCCGCCATGCTGCGTGCGGTCGGACCGAGCTCGTTCCAGTAGATCTTGCTCTCACTGATCTTGGCGTAGCTGCGCCCATCGGGCAGCGTGCGCGGAATGGGGTTGTTGTCATTCGTCGCCGTCGTTGCCGTGGCGTTGTTCCACAGACCGTCCGTCATCTGGATATGGAAGTTCTTGCGGCACGAGAGCTCGCGACTGGTATCGGGATCCCAGTATGGGTTGAGCGTGGTGTTGGTATTGGCGGTGGCACCATAGGTGAAGAGCGTGCCGGCACGGACTGCTGCGGCCTGATTGGGGGTGTTGCCATTGGCCGGGTTCTGGAACAGCCAGTTGTAGAAGTCGGTACGCGTGGTATTGCCGCCATTGTTCTCGAACGGCAGCACACGTGTCGAACCACCGGAGAACCACGGGCTGGCGGAATTGTTGCGGTTGATGTTCTGCCAGGCAACGCGGATGCCCTTGTCGAAATCCTGGAACGCGAGCGAGGTGGCGCTCATCGCAGCATACGTACGAATGCGATAGTAGGAATACCAGTTGGCGAAATTCTGCTGCTGTGATGTGGTCAATGCCTGCCAGGACCAGTTTGCCGTTTTGTAGAGGTTCGTGAGCGATGTTGCATTCAGATCGCCGCTTGCGTCGAGCGCCAGCGCAGGGCCGGTGTAGTAGTAATACCCCGATCCGCCCGTGCCTCGACCGCACCATTTCATCGTCGAGAGATTGGTCGTGCCCGAGGCACTCGCCCCCTGTGGGCGATTGTGCTGGATGCCATTGGTCCAGGCCGCTGTATACGTCGCCGCGGGGAACGAGGTGCCATTCTGATAAACCGGAACACGATACGTGGTGTTGGGATTGAAGAACACCCCGTTCATCGGCCAGGTCTTCGGGTTCGCCGGGTCGGTCGCCGTTGCCGGAAAGGTACCATCAATGACGCCGGCACACTGCCACGGACTGCCCCATGCTCCGTCATCATAGGGCCGCTTGTCGGGCATGTAGTCCCAACCCATGGAGCCGGAGTCATCGTAGGTGAGCACCACATTCGGTGCGACCTTGGTGGTGAGCTCGGGAGGAGTGGTGATGAGATCGACGGTACCCGGTGCGGGTGCGGCCTGCACCGGACCGGCCAGGCCAGCCAGCAGACAGAAAGAGGCCGTAGCCAGAGTCAATACGATCGATGAAACATGACGGTTCATGGTGATACTCCTGTCGCTGGAGCCAAATCAGGGATTGGTGCCCGTATCAGTCAGGTTCGCGGACGAGAACACGCTCTCGACCACGCGTTGCGTTGCTGCGCTGCCGCCCTGGCTGCGCGCGGTGATGCGATAGAAACGATAGGCCGAGGCGGGATCTGGATCGATCCAGCCGGTCTGGTTGCCCGATCCCGGCGGAAGGTCCATGCCGATATCCTCGATCAAGATTACCGGCTGTGTCGCGAGGGATGCCGTCTGCTCGGTGCCTGTGAGCCCGGAAAGTGTCTGGGCGTACGCCGGCGCACCGTTCAGCGCGTTCACCCAACTGCGCGACGTGCGGAAATTCTGTACCGCATTCTGCAAGACCCCTGTATTCTGAGGGCGGTAGACGCAGGTTCCGACACTTGATCCGATGCACGGCGGAAGGGGTTGGCCGCCCGCGGCGGTGAACGTAAGGTTCCAGAGCCATGCCTCGGCTCCGCGCAATGCACTGTCCGCACCCATGGTGCTGAGCTGACGATTGCGCATGCCGCCGGTCATTTTCTCCTGCAGGATCGATGTGCTGGTTGCGGTCAGAGTCAGCAGCATGATCAGGACGAGAAAGACCAGGGCAACGAACAGGACGGCACCCTGCTGGCGTGTGCGATTCGAGAGATTCGGATTACGCATGTCGATGCCCTAGAGATTGTGGTTGCGACCGGAGACATAGGCGATGAATTCACGTCGCAACTGGCTGCCGGCGAGGATGCCGGATGGCAACGTCGTGGCATCGGCTGCCAGCACCGGAGCCCCGCCATTGAAACGGTAGGTGCGACTGGCGTTGTCGAGGCCGAACACCTCGTCCACGGTATTCACCAGCAGGTGCGCCTCAATCGTGCGTACTGCTCGCCACATGCAGCCCGGCTCGATATTGAGTCCCGGCGGCGGCGGCGGGCAATTGCCGGCCGATTCAACCTGCTGTGCGGTCAGGAATTGAGTTTGACCGAGATTGTTCATGACGCCAAAACGGAAGGAAAGCTGATCGACACCACGCACGAGTTCCTGCTCGTTTCCGTTCTCGCGCCGGACGAGGACAGGGATGAGTCGCCCCAGCGCGCTGTTTGGACGGGCATCGGGGCTGTCATCCTGACGAAATGCGAGGTAATAACTCACCGTGACGAAATCGGTGGTGAAATTGAAGGCTCGAACGTCGCGCGTGCTGTTGCCGGAGCAGATTCTCCCCGTGGCCGAGGGCAGAATGCTGCCAACCGTCATGACACTGCCGCTGACGCTGCTGATCGGCACCACGGAAGGGCTGGTGCAATCGGTGATCAGGGCGAGTCCAGGCGTCATGCCGGAGACCGGATCGTCACCTGTTTGCGGACTGAGGGTGATCGCGGTACCCGCTGTCAGTGGCCCGCCCGCGCCGATACCGCACGCACCAACGGCAAGCGGCCAGCCGGTCCCACGCTGGTAGCGCACGGTCAGCACATCAGAGCCGGGAACACGATTGCCGACTGCCAGACCCATCGCCGGGATCTGTCCGACGCCAGTCGGCAGCGCCGGTGTGCAGGCTCCCGCCGTGCATGAGTAGCCCTGCATGAACCAGCGGGGACTCAACTGGTAGGCTGCACTCGCGGGCGACATGGAGGCCGTGCCATTCGTTGCGATGCTGTGGATGTCGCTGTCCGGGAGGTTGATGTCTGCCGCGAACACCATGGGTGCCCGCGTCGGCATGACCGGCACGGCCGTGCCTGCAGCACTTGCCCCCGTCGTGTTGCTGCAGTACTGGGCGCTCAACATGCGGAAGTCCTGTTCGATCCGCATTACCGCGAAGCGACCGTTCTCCTGCAGGCGAGCCAGGCCGTCCTGCACCTTGTTGGTCTGACTGGTATTGCTGAACAATGCGATGATTCCCGCGCTCAGCAGCAAGCCGAGGGCAAGGGCAATCATCACCTCAAGCAGCGAGAAGCCGGCCTGTGCCCGTACTTCAGGACGGATGTAGTGTCGGTTCATGGCTGGAATACCCATGCGAAGGTCTGCGTGGCTGGTGTGCCTGGCGTTGCGGTTCGATCCAGGTCGGCCTCGACCCATGTGATCGTCATCGCGCACAAGCCGTTGTACGGCGCGGCACCCTGTTGTATGCCGGCGCCAAGATTCGCGCCCGTGCAGTTGATGTTGGCACTGACCTGAGGCAACGAGTCGACCAGTTGCTGACTCCACACTGCCTGGTCACGCGCCACCAGTTGCGCCGGCGTGCAAGCTGTCGCTGCGCAACTCTCGGCGCCAACGGTTGATGCGTCGTATGTTCCGTTGTAGGTGTTCGTCCAGCCCACGTTGGTACGCATGCGTTCGGCCATGGATCCGGCAAGAAAGCTCGCCTGCGTACGAAGGTATGCGCTGTGGTTGGTACGGACCGAAAGCACCATGAGGCCGGCAGTCCCGAGCAGTCCGAGACTGAAGATCAGGATTGCGATCAGCACTTCCAGAATGGTGAAGCCGCGATGGATTCGTGGATTGCGCATGATCCTGCCCTCAAGGACACGCGCCGGCCGGCGCACTGTTGGTGTCACGACGGGTTTCGATCGTGCCACTGGGCGCGACATGGATGCGACGCGACTGGGTGGCATCGGAATGGGCTGCGGGCCTGCAGATGCTGAAATCGAACGCGATCGCATCACGCAAACCGCCCGTGGCCTCGAAGATCAACTGGACATTGCTCTGCCCGGCGCCGAGGATCGTGTAGTTGTTTTCCAGCGCGCCACGATGCTGCAGGCACAACGGCACGGTGTTGGTCGTCACCACGACATTGTCGAGATAACCTCGGCATGCCGCTTCCGTTGCTCCAGGAGAAACCGGGGTGACCTCGATTCCACCGGCAGTTTCCTTTGCGACAACCAGTTGCCAGCCATTGTTCCAATTGCCGCTGTTGGCGATGAGCGCCACTGGACGCCCCCGCTTGACGGCTTCCGCACGAGCGATGTTGAGCGCACCGACCAGTTGATTCGTGTTGTCCTTGGTGGCCATGCGAATGGAGAACTCGCGCATGCTGGGAAGCGCAATTGCAGTGGCGATGACGACGATTGCGACCGTGACCAGGAGTTCGATCAGGGTGAAGCCACGCATTCGTCGCTCATGCGATCCTGCGGAGGAACCGGGGCTCTTCATCTGGGAATGTCCCTCAAGGCGGCTTTCGTTGGGCTGCAATCGTGCCGCTCCTCATTGGTGTCGGGCAAGACTCCAAGGTGTTGGCGGCGGGAAAGCCCCGACAAGCGGCACCGGCATTCACGATTGCCGCAGAGCCATGCCCGTCCTTGTCCTGTCGGGATTGCCCCCCCGATCTTTCATCTTGATACGCACCCCTTTCCGCAACATGACCCGATCCCCTACAATGCCGCTCCTGCCCAATGCCGGTGTGGCGGAATGGTAGACGCGGCGGACTCAAAATCCGCTTCTGGCGACAGAGTGTAGGTTCGAGTCCTATCACCGGTACCAACGAATTCTTCGTTGCAATACGACAAGGCCCCGCTTCGGCGGGGCCTTGTCGTATCCGGTCCTGCTCCAAGGGACAAGGAAGCAATGCCGTCAACTTGAGGGTTCGCAGTGTCGCAAGCGCCCTTCTCCTGCCGGGAGAAGGTGGTCGTCATGTCGGATCTGGGGTCAGGGCCGAACCGGTGCGTCTCGGCGCGGCGGCAACGGCGGAATCATGCCACGCTGCATTGGCCTCACCGGTTCGCTTGCGAGCTTGCGCTGCAGCCAGTCGAGTGCTGCGTCGAGTTGCCGGTCGTTGCCCATGTAACTCTCGTGCGGCAGGTTGTCGATCTCGATGTCGGGGCTGACACCAACGCCTTCGATCAGCCAGCGGCCATCGCTGGCGGCGTATTGCGGGGTCTCGGCGACACGTGCCCTGCCCTTGTCGACGAGGCCATTGTCATCGCCCAGCCACACGCCGGCACCGGCGGTGCGGGTGCCGATCAGGGGGGCGATGTGCAGTTCCTTGATGCCGGCGGAGAAGGTTTCGCCATCGGAGTAAGTCAAGGCATCGGTCAGAACCGCGATGTGGCCGCGAAAGCTTTGCTGCATGTTGCCGTAGGGCTGGCCATGCGGCGGCTGCCAGAATTCCCAGGTGCGGCGCAGGAGCTTCTCGATGATCCAACTGTCGATGTTGCCGCCACGGTTGCGACGCACGTCGATGACAAGACCATCGCGCTCGATGTTGGCGTAGAAGTCGCGCACGAAGCTGGCGATGTCGGTCGCGCCCATGGCACGCAGATGCAGGTAGCCGATGCGGCCATTGGCCACGGCCGCGACCCGGGTGCGGCGCGATTCCAGCCAATCGGCGTAACGCAGGGCATCCTCGCGCATGGCATCGACCGGGGTGACGATCTCGCGGTGGTTCTTGCCGTTGCGTGAAAGCTCCAGCAGCAGCTGCTGCCCGGCACTGTTGACGAGCAGTTCGGATGGATCGGCGACGGCGCGGGCATCGCGGCCGTTGATCGCGACGATCACGTCACCCTCGCGCACGTCGAGGTCGGCGGCCTGCAGCGGGCCGCGTTGCGAAGGCAGCTCGGCATCGGTGCGGAAGATGCGATCGATCCGCCAACCGGCATCGGTGCGGCTGTAGCGTGCGCCGAGACTGGCGTAACCGGGCGCCTCGCCGGCCTTGCGAAACTCGCCCCCGCGCACTTGCGAATGCAGCGCTCCCAGTTCGCTGGTCATCTGCCCGAGCAGGTCATCGAGCTCGATGCGATCGCTGACCTGCGGCAGCAGCGCGGCGTAGCGCTGACGCATGGCCTTCCAGTCCACTCCACGCAGGCTGGCGTCGTAGAAGTGATCGCGGTGCATGCGCCAGGCGTCGTCGAACATCTGCCGCCATTCCGCTGCGGGGTCGACGCGCAGGTGCCAGTCGCCCAGGCGCACGCCCGCATCGGACAGATCCTTGGGCGCGTTGGCGCCGGCCTCGACGATCTGGAGTTTTCCGGGGTTGTCGGGCCACTGCGCACCGGTGCGCAGCAACAGTTTGCCGGCGCCGGCCGCGAGGGCGTACTCGGCGACGTCCTCGGCGAAGGTTTCGATCTTCGCCTTGGCATCATCGAAGGCGAGGCTGCGCAGGGTCTGCTTGCGGCCTTCGCTGTCGAGGAAATACAGGCGCTTGGCGTCGACGGCGAGCGCGGAATAGTTGCCGGCGGCAATGGGAACTTCATGCAGGCGTTCGGCCAGACCCTCCCACACGAGCGCGTGCGGCTTCGCCTTGCCCGTGTCGTTCTTGTCGCTGCTCTTCTCGTCCTTGCCTGCATCCGCGGGCTGGAGTTCGTCCTTGGCGCGGAACGGGAAGCGCGCCTGCGGTTGCAGCGCGAAGGCGTAGATGCGGGTGCGTTTGTCGAACACGGGGCCGGTGTTGCGATCGCCCCAGGGCGCACCGTTGCCGAGGCTGAACTCGCGCTCGGAGAGAAACCACAGCCACTGTCCGTCCGGGCTGAAGGCTGGCGACCCGGAGGAGTATCGATCACTGGTCAACCACGTCAGGTGCTTGCGGTCGAGCGAGTACACACCGATGCGCGTGCGGTCGACGGAGCCACTGTTGCGCACCAGTGCGAGGGTGCGGCTGTCGGGTGCCCAGGCCACATCCTGATAGCCCTCGTTGCCATCGTCGCCGCCATCATCGATCACGCGGTTGTCGCCGGAAGCGGGATCGAGCAGCCAGAGCCGACCGCGCTTGTCGCTGTGCGCGAGCCACTTGCCGTCGGGCGACACGAACACGCCATTGCGCTGGGTCGTGCCATCGCGAGTGAGCTGTCGGGCGTCGGCGCTGCCATCGGCGGGGTACCGCCAGATCTCCTCCTCGCCGCTGGCATCGGAGACGGCATAGACCTGCTTTCGGTCCGGCGAAAACGCCGGATACGAAATCCGCACGCCATCGGCAACGCCAAGGTCGACCCGTCGAGGTGCGCCGACACCCGCGATCACCGCCCGTCCACGCGCGACCACGACCACGCGCTCGCCATCGGCGGAAAGAGCGGTGGCTTCGAGGTACTTCAATGGTGCGTCGAGCCAGCGCGGCTGACGCTGGGCAAAATCGGACACCGTCTGCACCGGCAAGGGGGCATCCTTGGCGCTGGCAAGATCGAACACACGCAGCGACGCGCCGGACTGGTAGACCACGCGCGAGCCCGACGCGCTGGCGCTGCGCACATCGAAGTCCGACGCGACCGGCAAGGGCGCGAGCGCGCCGCTGGCGGGATCGAGTGTCGCCAGCCCGTCCCGCCCGTCCGGGTCGGCGATCACCAGCAGGCGTCCACCCACCCACATCGGATGACGCAGGTTCACATCGTGCGGACCGATGCGCACCGCCTCGGAGTCGGACCCGAGATCGAAGCGCCAGAGCTGCGCCAGCGCACCGCCACGATAGCCGCGGGCGTTGTCGCCGGTGACGCCGAGGCCGTAGCGCACGAAGTAGAGCGTGCGGCCATCGTCGGCGATCACGCCGTCATTGGCCTCGGCCACGGGCAGGGTGCGCCGCATCAGGGTCGCCGGATCGACCGCCACGATCACCCGCTGCGCACCGCCGACGCCACCCGGCTCCAGAGCTGCATAAAGCACCTCGCCCTGCGGGCTCCAGCCCAGCACCAGCGCGCGTGCATTCTCGAAACTGAGCCGGCGCGGCTCGCCGCCGGCCAGCGGCATGACGTAGGCCTCTTCCGGCCCGGCATACGAAGCGGTGAAGGCGACCTGGCTGCCGTCCGGCGAGATCGCGGCACGGCTTTCCTCGGCCGGATGCGTGGTCAGGCGTCGCGCCGCACCACCCTGCACCGACACACTCCAGAGGTCGCCCTCGGCGGTGAACACGACGCTGTCACCATGGATCGCAGGCTGGCGGAAGTATCCGGGCTGCTGGGCGGCGGCGACGCTCGACAGGAGCAGGCCGGCAAGGACGACGGACAGGCGCATGGCGGTTCCCTGATGAATGGGTGGAGCCGCGATGCTAACGAGCCACGCGGGCGCGTGCAGGTGCCGAAAGTCCGATTCGGGCGGAACCTCGACCCGCGTTACCAGCGCCGTCTGGATTCCTTTTCCTGCTCGCGATCGAAGCTGCGCAGTTCGTCGCGCAGGTGCGCGATGCGCTGACGTCCAAGCGCATTGTGCTGTTCGTCGAGGACCACGGCGTCGAGCAGTTCAGCCATGCGTTGTGCGGTCGGCAGCATCGTCTCCCAGGCATCGAGCGCGGACACCGGTCCCGGCAGGGTCATGAAGAAAGTCAGCCCGGGCGTTTCGATGTCGTGCACGTGGCGCAGGTCGAAATGGCCGGGTTTGACCATGTTGGCGACGCTGAACACCGGTTCGGCTTCGGGGCGACCATCGACGAGGCGATGGAAGATGCCCATGTCACCGTAGACCAGACCGGCGCGCTCGGCCGCGATCACGATCGCGGCACCATCGATCAGGCGATCATCGCGGGCCGCGACGAACAAGGTGACGATGCGCTGCGGTGCGGAATCGCCACGTCTGCCGGCGCTCGGTGTGGTCGGCGCATCCTCGTCGCCCATCGCGCGGTCGATGTGCGCCAGTTCCTCGTCGATGCCGGCGTCGCGGTCGCCGATGACGAAGCTCGGCAGTGCCCCGCCCTCTGCGTCCTCGGCAGAGCTTCCATCAAAACGCGGCTCACGTCGCTCGCCGCCGTTGCGTGTGCCCTTGCTCGAGTCGATGCGCCGGCCCTGGTCAGGCTTGCGTGGTCGTCCGAAAAGCGCGATCGCCAGCAGGATCAGGAGGCCCGCGATCGCGAGCGGGATACCGATGTCGGGATTCCAGTTCATGTGTGCATCCACGGAAAAGTTCAGGCAGCACCGGCGAGGCGTGTCGCCTCGGCCAGATCGACCGACACCAGACGCGAGACCCCCGGTTCGCGCATCGTCACCCCGGCGAGCTGGCGCGCGGCTTCCATCGTCGCCTTGTTGTGCGTGACGAAGAGAAACTGCACTTTCTCGCTCATCTCGGCCACCATCGAGGAGAAACGACCGACGTTGGCCTCGTCCAGCGGCGCATCGACCTCGTCGAGCAGGCAGAACGGCGCCGGATTGAGCTGGAAAATCGAAAACACCAGCGCCACCGCGGTCATCGCCTTCTCGCCCCCGGACAGCAGCGAGATGCTGGACACGCGCTTGCCCGGCGGGCGCGCCATGATCGCCACGCCGGCATCGAGCAGGTCTTCGCCGGTCAGTTCGAGATAGGCGTGGCCACCACCGAAGAGGCGTGGGTACAGCGCCTGAATGCCGGCATTGACCCGGTCGAAGGTGTCCTTGAAGCGACCACGGGTCTCGCGGTCGATCTTGCGGATCGCGGCTTCGAGGGTTTCCAGCGCCGTCACCAGATCCTGGTTCTGGGCGTCCAGGTACTCCTTGCGCTTGCCGGTCTCGGCGTATTCGGAGATTGCCGCGAGGTTGACCGGCTCCAGTCGCCGGATGCGCGTTTCCAGCTCGGCCACAGCGCGCTTCCAGGCCTCGATTTCGGCGCCCTCGGGCAATCCGGCGAGAACCTCGTCCAGTTGCAGTTCGGCCGCGGCAATCGCCTGCGTGAGCGCCTCGATGCGCAACACGAAACCCTGCTCGCTCACGCGCTTCGCACCGATCTGTTCGCGCAGCGCAAGAGCCTGCTGGTCGGCGCTCTGGCGTTGCGCCTCGTGCCGGCGCATTTCCGCGTCCACACCCTCGATGCCCGAGCGCGCGGCGGCAAGCTCGCGCTCGGCCAGGATGCGTTGTTCGAGGCAGGCCTGGCGCTCGGCCTCCAGTGCCCGGATCGGCGCATCGCCCGCGGCCAGTTGTTCGGCCAGGCTGGCGAGGCGCTGCTCCAGTTGCGCCTGTTGCGCGTGCATGCGCAACAGGGCCTGGTCGAGCGCGGCGGATTGGGTGCGTCCGGCCTGGAGTTTCAGGGCGAGGGCATGGGCGGCGTCGCGCGCCTCGCGCGCGCTGCCGCGGGCGAGGTCGCGCTGTTCGGCGAGATGCGTGCGTTCGGCTTCCAGGCCGATGCGCGCGTCCTCGAGTTCGGTCATGCGCGCAAGTGCATGCTCCAGTTGCCCACGCGCATCACGCACGCGCACGCCGGCTTCGGCGCCGGTCTGCTGCAGGCCGGCGGTTTCGGCATCGATGTGGGCCAGCCTGGCACGTGCGGCCTCGACCTTGCCCTGATGTCCCTGCATCTGCCCCATCAGCTCGGCCACGCTGCGGTGGGCGAGATACAGCGCGCGTTGTGCGTCCTCGCGCTGCTGTTCGGCCTGGGCGAGGTCGGCACGCAGTTGTGCGATCTGTTCGCCGATGTCGGCCTCGCGCGTGGCGAACGCCTCGATTTGCTGGCGCAACTCCTGGATCTCGCGCTCACGCACCAGTGCGCCCTGCCCGGCTTCGCCGGAACGCACGATCCGCAGCCAGCCGGCCCCGAGCCATTCACCCGCGCGCGTCACCACGGCCTCGTGGCCCGCGAGTGTCGGCGCGATGCGCAGCGCGTCGTCGAGACTTTCCGCGGTGCGGATGTTTGCCAGCCAGCGCCGTGCCGCGGCCGGACCACGTACCCGTGCGGCGAGCGAATCTGCCGCGACCTCGACATCGCCATCGGCCGCATCCACGAGGGCAAGACGGCCGACAGAAAAATCCGCCACGACCGGCAGCACGCGCGCCGGGTCTTCGATCAGCACGGCTTCGATCAGGTGTCCGAGGACGGTTTCGAGCGCGACTTCCCAGCCACTCTCGACCTCCAACGCTTCGCCCAGGCGCGGCGAACGGTCCAATCCCTGCACTGCCAGCCAGTCGAGCGCGGCACCGCGTTCCTGTCCGAGCGCAGCGTGTTGCAGCGCTTCCAGCGAGGCCAGACGGCCACGCGCCGATTCCCCGGCCTTGCGGGTCTCGGACAATTCGTTTTGCAGGCGACGCTGCTGCTCCTGCAGCGCGCTCACTGTCTGCTTGCGTTCGTCGAGTGCGTCGCCGAGCGTGTCGAGACTGGCGCGTTGCAGCTCGTGTTCGGACTCCATCCGCTCCAACGCCTGCGCCAGCACATCGACGTCGAGCGTGACGCGCTCGGCCTGCAGGGCCGCGAGGCGGCGTTCGGCATCGACCGTCTGGCGGTCGAGGTATTCGATCTTGGTGCGCTCGACCTCGGCCGCGCGCGTGCTCTCGGCGCGATTGCGAACGTGTTCGTCCCAGCGCACCTGCCACTGCGCCAGCGCCGTTTCGAGCTCCTGCAAGGATTGCTGGCGTGCGCCGTCATCACCGCTGAGCAGCGCCAGTTGCGGCTCGATCTCGGCGATTTCCAGCGCCAGCGCCTCGCGTCGCTCGCGGTCCTGGGCGATGTCCTCGGCCAGCGCCGCGATCTCGTCGGCGGTGGTCGCATGGTTGCGCTGCACGGTTTCACCCAGCTCGCGCTGGTGCCTGATCTGTTGCTCGATCCGGCTGATCTCGGCGCCGACGCGGTAGTTCTCGCCCTGCGCCTGCGCCAGGCGCTCGCTTGCCTCCCCGTGCTGTTCGCGGCACAACTCGATCTGGGCCTCGGCCTGGCGCTGCTCGGCAATGCGGGCTTCGAGTCGGGTCTCGTGCTGCACGAGGGTTTCGCGCAGGGCGCTCAACTCGCCCTCGTACTGGCGCCATTCCAGCGCCCGCACCTGGGCTTCCTTGATGCGTTGCTCCTCGCGGTATTGCTGATACTGCTCGGCCTGGCGTGCCTGTCGTTTCAAGTGCTCAAGTTGTTTGTCAACTTCTTCTCGCAAATCCTTGAGTCGATCAAGGTTTTCACGTGCTTGACGGATGCGCTGTTCGGTTTCCTTGCGGCGCTCCTTGTAACGCGAGATGCCCGCAGCCTCCTCCAGGAACACGCGCAGGTCCTCCGGTCGGGCCTCGATGATCTGCGAGATCATGCCCTGCTCGATGATCGAGTAACTGCGCGCACCAAGACCGGTGCCCAGGAACAGGTCGGTGATGTCGCGTCGACGACAGCGGGTGCCGTTGAGGTAATAGTTTGACTGGCCGTCGCGACTGGCCTGGCGCTTGACCGAAATTTCGTTGAAGGCGGCGTATTCGCCGGTCAGGGTGGCATCACTGTTGTCGAAGATCAGCTCGACCGTGGCCTGGCTGACCGGCTTGCGCGAGCTGGAACCCGAGAAGATCACGTCGGCGAGGCTGTCCCCACGCAGGCGACTGGCCGAACTCTCGCCCATCACCCAACGCACCGCATCGATGATGTTCGATTTGCCACAGCCGTTCGGTCCGACCACACCGGTCATGTTGGTGGGCAGGTGCAGCGTGGTCGGATCGACGAAGGACTTGAAGCCGGCGAGCTTGATCGTGGACAGGCGCATGCGGGACGGGATGGGTGGAACGAGGCGCGGGGATGGCGCGAATCAGGTGAAGTACATGCCCGACCGTGCCGCAAGCCGGCGCGCAGCGAGCGACATCCGGACGGGCAAGTATAGCGGTGCCTCGCGTCCTGTCGGGCGCTTGCCGCAGAACTCGGTACATGCCGGTCACGGCAGCACCTTGCGCAATGGCTGGACCTCGACCTCGGCATACACCCCGCCGTGCATGTAGGGATCGTCCGCCGCCCAGGCCCGCGCCTCGGCGAGCGAGGCAAACTGGGCGATCACGAGACTGCCGGCATGGCCGGCCGGACCCGGATCTTCGGCGTCGATGCGCGGGATCGGACCGGCGAACAGGACGCGGCCGGCGTCGCGCAACGTTTCAAGCCGCGCCAGGTGTGCGGGACGCGCCACCCGGCGTCGTTCCTGGCTGGATTCGACATCACGCGCGAGGATCATGTACCACATGCCGCTTCCCGGATCGGTGCAAGGGCCGGCATGATAGGCAGGAACCGTGACACGGTTCCAGATCAGGCAAGGACTCATGGGCGAACGCGTCGAACTGCATCCCGTCAATCCGCAAGCACGTCTCGTGGCGCAGGCGGCACGCTGTCTCAATGCCTCCGGCTTGCTGGTGGCGCCGACGGATGCCGGCTATTCCTTCGTCTGGGGCATCGGCGCAACCGATGCCGAACAGCGCGTGCAACGCCTGCGCGCACTGGACACGCGCCACCCTTTCACCTTACTCTGTGCCTCGATCAGCCAGATTGGAAGTCTCGCCAAGCTCGACGACCGTGCCTTTCGCATCGTCAAGTCGCTGACTCCCGGCCCCATCACCTTCATCCTCCCGGCAAGCTCGGAACTGCCGCGCCGGTTGAAGCAGAGCAAACGCCGCGCCATTGGATGCCGCATTCCGGACAACACCGTGATGCAGGCGCTGCTGAATGCCGTGGGATCACCGCTGCTGACCACGAGCCTCGTGTTGCCCGATGAGCCGATGGACAACCACGAGGTCGAGGCGGTCGCCGAAGGCTCGCTGCGCCATGTGGACCTGCTGCTCGATGCCGGGGATTGTCAGCCCGGACCGACGAGCGTGCTGGACCTGACGGGCGACGAACCGGCCGTGACTCGCCAGGGCTTCGTGCCGCTGGAACTGGACTGACGCTGCGGCATTGCCGCACGCATTCCGGCAGCGATTCAGGCACGACAGGCGGCCGTGAGGGGCATGGCCGCCGACACCATCCGGCAACCCGAGGGTTGCCACACTGGACCACAGGTTTCGATTTCCGCATGCCGAACCAAGGCTGCCACACCGCATGACCCAGACTCCGGCGCCCGACGCCAGCATTGCCGCAGGCACGCCCGCACCTCCGCAGCAGCAGGAAATGCCGCTGGCGCTGGTGCATGGCCAGCCGTTTCTGCAAATGCCGCAGGATCTCTACATCCCGCCCGACGCGCTCGAAGTGATCCTCGAAGCGTTCGAGGGCCCGCTCGACCTGTTGCTCTACCTGATCCGGCGCCAGAACCTCGACATCCTCGACATCCCGGTCGCGGAAATCACCCGCCAGTACGTCGACTACATCGAGGTGATGCAGGAATTGCGCTTCGAACTGGCGGCCGAATACCTGGTCATGGCTGCGATCCTGGCCGAGATCAAGTCGCGCCTGCTGCTGCCGCGCCCACCTTCCGAGGACGGGCTGGAAGAAGACCCGCGCGCCGACCTGGTGCGTCGACTGCAGGAATACGAACGTTACAAGCGTGCGGCCGAGGATCTCGACGCCCTGCCTCGGCTCGAACGCGACACCAGTCACGTCCACGCCTGGGTACCCGAACTCAAGGCCGAACGCAGCCCGCCCGAGGTCGATCTGCGCGAGATGCTGGTGGCGCTGGTGGATGTGCTCAAGCGAGCCGAACTGTTCACCCATCATGCGATCCGACGCGAGGCCTTGAGCGTGCGCCAGCGCATGGGCGAGGTGCTGGAGCGGCTGTCAGACGGGCAGTTTCACCCATTTCCCCTGTTGTTCCAGCCCGAGGAAGGCCGTCTCGGCGTGGTCGTCGCCTTCCTCGCGATCCTCGAACTGGCCAAGGAGCAACTGGTGGAAATCGTGCAGGACACGCAGTTCGCACCGATCTACGTGCGCACCCTGGCCGGTGCGGACGGTGACCTGATTCACGAGGACGACTCGGCCCACACACCCGATGACGAGGCCGCGGTGCAGGAACAGGAATGACCGACATGGAAGCATCCCCGAACCCCAGTGCGAACCACGATCCCGACCTGGTTCGGCGCATCGTCGAGGGCGCACTGCTGGCCTCGTCGCAACCGCTCGACCTGGCGGCTCTGGCCGGCCTGTTCCCGCTCGATCAGGCGCTCCCCGCCGGTGTGATCGAGACCGCCCTCGAAGAGCTGCGCGCGGCCTGCGAGGGGCGCGGCGTGGAATTGGTCGAAGTCGCCAGCGGTTTCCGTTACCAGGTGCGGACCGAGGTGCACCCGTGGGTTGCACGGCTCTGGGCCGAGCGCCCGCAGCGCTACACCCGAGCCACGCTGGAAACCCTGGCCCTCATCGCCTATCGCCAGCCGATCACGCGCGGCGAGATCGAGCAGATCCGCGGCGTCGCGGTCAGCAGCAACATCATCAAGACCCTCGAAGAGCGCGAATGGATCCGGGTCATCGGGCATCGTGACGTGCCCGGCAAGCCGGCGCTGTTCGGCACTACCCGCAGCTTCCTCGACTACTTCGGCCTGAAGAGCCTCGACGCCTTGCCCCCGCTGTCGGAACTGCGCGACCTGTCGGAACTGGAGCCGCAACTGCCGCTCGCACCGGAGTTCGATGAGACCATGCCGGCACCGGACGTCAGCCCGGGCGAGTTATTGCTTGATGCCGTCGATGTCGTCATCGCGCCCGGCATCCCGGCCATCGCCGCCATCGATCTCTCTCCCGTTGCCGATGGCGTACCCGCCGCGGCTTCCGCTTCTCCCGAAACCGAACCTGCCGACATCCCGCCGGCAGGCACACCGGAGCACACCGCATGACCCAGGACGATACGCCCGCGACACCCCGTCGCACCCTTTCGCTCAAGCGCGCCGCCACGCCACGCATCGAGGAACGCCTGCACAAGGTGCTGGCCCAGGCTGGCCTCGGCTCGCGCCGCGCCCTGGAAGAACGCATCGCCCAGGGTCAGGTCAAGGTCAACGGCGAGGTCGCCGAACTGGGCAGCAGCGTCGCCGGTGGCGATCGCATCGAGCTCGATGGCAAGACCTTCGTCGCCGCACCGCAGAATGAAACCGCGCGCGTGCTCATCTACAACAAGCTCGAGGGTGAGGTAACCACGCGCGAAGATCCGGAAGGCCGTCCGACCGTGTTTGATCGCCTGCCTCAAATCAAGGGTGCGCGCTGGATCAGCATCGGCCGCCTCGACATCAATACCACCGGCCTGTTGCTGCTGACCACCGACGGCGATCTCGTCAACGCCCTCGCCCATCCCTCGACCGAGATCGCGCGCGAGTACGTCTGCCGCATCCACGGCGAACCCTCTGCCGAGGTGATCGAGCAGCTCGGGCGTGGCGTGCAACTGGAGGATGGGCCGGCGCGCTTCGACGAAATCGAGGCCATCGGCGCAAGTGACAGCCATGCCTGGTTCCGCGTCGCCCTGCACGAGGGTCGCAACCGCGAGGTGCGGCGCATGTGGGAAGCCGTCGGCTTCCAGGTCAGCCGGCTCAAGCGCGTGCGCTATGGCAGCCTGAGCCTGCCACACGGCCTCAAGCGCGGTCAGTTCCAGGAATTGGCCGAAGCCGATGTCGAACGCCTGCGCACCACGCTTGGCCTCGACCGCGCCGCGCCGGTGCTGACCTTGCAACCGGTGATCGGCCAGCGCCGGGCAAAGCCGGCGGAATACCGTCCCGCACCGCGTGAACAGCGTGCCTGGACCCAGGGTTCCTACGGCGACGAGGCACGCGAACTGCGCGCCTTCGATCGCCTGCGCGAGGAGCCTTCCGGCAAGCCGGGTTGGGGCAAGCCCGGGCGCGGTGGCGGACGCCGGAATGCCAAGCCCGTTCCGGACGACATTGGCAACCGCCTGACCGCCCCCGGTGGCGCCAAACCAGGCCAGCGACGCCGCAACAAGCCGGCTCCCGGCTACGAGAATCCTGCGGAACAGCGGGCCTGGTACGTGCCCGAAGGCGTCACCACCACCAGCCGCATCGCACCACCGCGCCACGTCGGCCGCCCCGGCCGGATGGCGGAACAAGCCGCTGGCAAGCACGGCAAGCCGGGCGGCCGGGCGGGCGGCTTCACCGGCAAGCCCGGCGGTCCTGCTGGTCCCGGACCTCAGGGCGCCAAGGGCCGTGGCAAACCCGGGCCGCGCGGCGGTGGGCGACCCGGCCACGGTGCACCGCGTTCGAATCGTCCGCGCGGCTGATCCAGGTCAGCCCACGTCGAAACCGTCGCCGGCCCCATCCGGCAACGCCGCGGCCGCAACCACGGCCACGACCTGTGCCCGTTCCGGTCCGTGCCACAGCCAGGACTCAAGTCGCGCCAGCGCCGCCGCATCGCCGACCGCCAGCACCTCGACCCGGCCATCGACGAGGTTGTGCGCATGACCGCACAGCCCGAGTGATTGCGCCAGGCGACGGGTTTCGGCGCGAAAACACACGCCCTGGACTCGCCCGGACACGATGAAGCGTGCGGCCGCGGCACTCATGGCTCGACCGGGACCGGGATTTCCTGTTCCAGTTCGCGCGCCGTGACTGGTCCGAGAAAGCGCTTGCGCGCGACGCCCTGCGGATCGATCAGCCAGGTCGTGGGCAGCCCCCGCGGTGCCGGGAACGCGGCCGGCGGATCGAACACGTCGATGATTGCAATCGGATAGGACACCGGATGTTCGACGAGGAAGGCCTTCATCTCCTCGCTGCCGATGTCCTCGTAGGCCAGCCCAACCATCGCCACGTCCTTGCGCGCCTGCACGAAAGCGTCGAGATCCGGCATCTCCTTGAGGCAGGGACTGCACCAGGTCGCCCAGAAATTGACGATGACCCATTTGCCGCGTTGCGCGGCAAGGTCGAACTGGCCGCCATCGATCGTGCCGACCTGCAGCTCCCGCGTGCCGTCGGGCAATGAGGACGCGGATTCTCCGGCCCACGCCGGCGCGAACGCGCCCAGCAGCAGGGCAAGGCGGATGAAAAGGTGAAAGAACGTGTTCATGGGATTTTCCCGGTGTGTTCGAGGATCTGCGCGACGCTGCGCCGCAGGCGATGGTGCAATGAACCACGCAGTGCCGCCAACTCGGCCGCGGCGCAACGCCCGATCGCGTCGGCCGCGTCCGGCAGCGGCGCCTGCGCGAGCGGTACCCGCAGGCCGGCACTTTCGTACAACTCGCCCAGCGACAACTGATCGAGATCACGCATCAGCGCCCAGGCTCCGTTTTCGAGACGCCGCACCACCTGTGCCTGCGCCAGGGTACGCAGCAGGTGATCGAGCGCGGCATCGCTGATCGAGGGTTCGAGCGCGCGCAACTGGCTGACATGCAGGCCACTGCCGGTGCTCTGGGCCTGGGCGAAGCGTCCGAGCAGGCGCAGCAGTCCGTACAGCTCGAAACCCTCGGCCAGACGCCGTTGCGCCGGCCGGAAGCGGAAATCCGCCAACGAGGCGGCGAACGAGGCACCGAGCAAGACCACGACCCAGGAAACGTACAGCCAGATCAGGAAGATCGGGATCACCGCGATCGCACCGTACAAGGCCTGGTAGTTGGCCCGCTGCAGGTACAGGGCAAATCCCCACTTGGCCAGTTCGAACAGCGCGGTCGCGAGCAAGCCCGCAATCGCGGCATGCCGGGCCGCGACGCCGCGATTGGGGATGAAGCGGTAGGCCAGGCTGAACGCCAGCCACTCCAACAGGATCGGCAAGCCGCGCAGCAGGCCGCCCGGTTCATCGTGGGCATCGAGCAAGGGCAACGAAGACAGATAGGACGACACCGCAAAGCTGGCGACCGCCAGCAAGGGCAACAGGGTCATCGCCGCCCAGTAGATCAGCAGGCGCGAGAGCAGGCCTCGGCGCTCGCCGACCCGCCAGATGCGGTTGAAGGTGTCCTCGATCCGCGACAGCGTGAGCAGGGCGGTCGCCAACACGGTGATGGCGCCAAGACCGGAGAGCGCGCGCGCATTGCCGGCGGCGTCGGCGAGAAAACCCATCACGCTGTCCGCCGCGCTCGGCAGGAAATTGTCGGACACGAATCGGGTCAGCGCCTGCACCCAGATCTCGTAGAAGGGAAACATCGAGACCACGCCGAACACCACGGTCGCCAGCGGCACCGCGGCAAACAGCGTGGCGTAAGCCAGCGTCGCAGCGGAATCGAAGCAACGATCCTCCAGGAAGCGGCGCACGAGAAAACGCGCAAACGCGAGTGTCACCTCGCGGCGATCAGCGAACCATTGGCGACGAAGCGATGAAAACGGCATGGGCGACAACGATACCCGAGAAGCCCGTGCGGAACCGGGCTCGGACATGATCGATTCGCATCTTCACAGGCTCGGACACGGGCGTGTGCGCGGGACCGTGCGCCACCGACGCGTGCCGCGATGTGCGGGCACGCGACTTCGACACGGCGCCGATGGCGCTATCCTTGCCGGCCACGCCGGCCCGGAACCACCCGACGCATGCACGAAATCCTCGTCCTCTACTACAGCCGCAACGGCTCCGTTGCGGCGTTGGCGCGCCAGATTGCACGCGGCGTCGAGCGCGTTCCAGGCATGCGCTGCCGCCTGCGCACGGTGCCACCGGTGGCACCGGTCACGACTGTCGCGGCCCCGCCCGAACCGGATGCAGGTGCGCCCTACGTGCAACGCGAAGATCTTGCCGAGTGTGCCGGTCTGATCCTCGGCAGCCCAACCCGCTTCGGCAACATGGCTGCACCGCTCAAGCACTTCCTCGACACGACGGCGGCGGAGTGGGTGTCCGGCGCGCTCGTCGGCAAACCGGCTGCCGTCTTCACCTCGACCTCGACCCAGCATGGCGGACAGGAGTCCACGCTCCTGAGCATGTTCCTGCCACTGCTGCACCACGGCATGCTGCTGGTCGGCATCCCCTTCACCGAGCCGGAATTGTCCAGCACGCGCTCGGGCGGCAGCCCGTACGGTGCCAGCCATGTCGCCGGCGCGGACAACGACCCGGCCCCGAGCGAGGAGGAAAAACGCCTCGCGCGCGTCCTTGGCGAGCGCCTGGCGCGCGTTGCGGCGAAGCTGTCGGCATGAACCCGCGCCGCCTCGGCATCGCCGCCATCCTTGCCCTGCTCGTTCTGTCAGTCCTCTGGCATCTCGTCCTGCTGCCACCCGTGCACGTGCCCGGATGGCTTGCGGCGAGCCTGCACGCAGCGCCCTTGTTGCCGGCCGTGATCCTGCTGCTGCGTCGCCACCCGGCCGCGATTCTCGTCGGTGCGCTTGCCGCCTTGTTCCTGTTCAGTCACGGCGTGATGGAAGCCTGGGCCGATCCGGCGGCACGCATTCCCGCCCTGCTGGAAATCGTCCTGACCCTGACGTTGATCTTCGCGGCGAGCTGGAACGGCCTGCGTCGCCGGTTCGCCAAGGGGCCCGCAGTATGATGGGTGCCCCCTCGACAACCTCGGTTCCCCGCATGGATCGCCTGTGCATCGTCACCACCGGTGGCACGATCGACAAGATCTATTTCGACGACAAATCCGACTACCAGATCGGCGAGCCGCAGATCGGCGGCGTACTGCGCGAACTGGGCGTGGCATTTCAGTTCACCGTCATCCCGATCCTGCGCAAGGACAGCCTGCACATCAGCGCCGAGGATCGGGAACTGCTGCGTGCCACGATCGCGGCGCAGGACACACGCCACGTGCTCGTCACCCACGGCACCGACACGATGGTGGCGACGGCGAAGGTGCTGGCGGAAATCCCGAACAAGACCATCGTCCTGACCGGCGCCCTGAGCCCGGCGCGCTTCCGGGGTTCGGACGCGGAATTCAACATCGGCTGCGCCGTGGGCGCCGTGCAATGCCTGCCCGCGGGTGTCTACATCGCGATGAACGGACGGATCTGGGATCCGGCCAGGGTGCGCAAGAACGTCGCGGCCAACCGCTTCGAACCACTCGACTGAAGCGCGCCCCGACGGGACCCTGGCTCGGAGTCTGTCGGACCTTGGGGATCGAGTCGAAAATTTGGCTGCGCGAGGGCAGTTTTTCGACGATTTGCAGCCCTGTAGTAGGACTACAGGGCAAAAAGCGGCGGAAAAATGAACCGCGCAGACGAATTTGCAGGCCGATCATCCAAAGTTCGACAGGCTCCTCAGCCCTCGGGCGCAGATCGAGTTCCCGACCGCCTGCTATCTCGACCCACGCGTTGATCTGTGACGATTTGCCTTCGGAAGCTGCCCGATCCGCGTCTCCCAACGCTCGACCAGATCCCCAAGACCGATCGCCAGTCCAGCGCAATAGTCTCGCAACTCAACCAAGTCGAGACGGCGGATCGCCAGCTCCACATTGCTGACGAAGGTCTGAGTTCGCCCGAGTCGCTCGGCCAGGGCAGTCTGCACCATGCCGGCATCTTCGCGCAGTTCCCGAAGCAGCGCAGCCAATTCCAGGTTCTCGATTCGATACAGGCTCTTAGCCACGGGCGCCTCACGATGCAGATGGCGCACACGCTATTCGGCTCTCTCGAATATTCAGATACCGTGTTTTCGGGCATTCGGGTATGATCCGGCATTTGATCCTCAGCGCGGATAACACGCCGCGGACTCACAACAGAGTCCGGGCACGCTGCGTAGCACCTGGTATTCCTATCTCACATTCTGCTCCGCCTCCTCGCTTCACGCCCAACCCCTGTAGGCAGGCCGAAGGCCCGTCCTTTTTCGCACCGAATCAGGAACCCATCATGCGTCGCAAGATGAAAGATCGGACCGTGCCGGCCTCCGCTGTTTCCTCCCTATCTGCGTCAGCCTTCCACCGTTTCTTCATCGCTACGCACAAAGCCTGCCTGGTGCTGGTGTGCCTTGCCGCAACCGTGGGATCACATGCGCAGCCGGCCCGCGATCTGACGTCCGACGCCGTGGGTGCCACGGCAGGAGTGTTCCGCGTGGACGAGTCGGGTCAGGCCACGTACTCGATCCCGATTGCGGTGCCGCCCGGCACCGCCGGCGTCGCGCCGACGCTGTCGCTGGACTACTCCAGCCAGGGCGGCATGGGTGTGGCCGGCAAGGGCTGGACCCTCGGTGGACAGTCCTCGATTGGACGCTGCCGCAAGACGCGCGAAGCGGGCGACTATTTGACGCCCGGCGGGTTCGGCTTCCCGGCGAGCAATCCCTTCGTTACCGCGCCGCCGATCAACTTCAGCAACGCGGACGTGTTCTGCCTTGATGGTCAACGCCTGCTGCTGGTGTCGGGCACTTACGGCGCGCACAACGCCGTCTACAAGCCCGAACTGGATCCCTGGACGCGCGTCACGTCGAAGAACGGCAACAACAGTGCCAGTCCTGCGCTCTACACCGGCCCGCAATACTTCACCGTCGAACGCAAGGATGGTTCGATCTCGGAATACGGCAACAGCGCCGATTCCCGTATCGAGCGCAACCAGTGCGGCGGCAGCACCGGCATCGCCTGTGCGACTTCGGCGTGGGCACTGAATCGCATGGAGGATTCGACTGGCAACTACATCACGCACCACTACAAAAAGTTCCTCAATGGCACGGAAACAAGCAGTGGTGCAGGCAGCGACGAGTACGTCCTTTCGGAGGTGCGCTACACCGGCAAGCGGCTCTTGCCCGGCCAGTCGGGCATGGCATCCAACCCGTACGCGCGCGTGTTGTTCGATTACAGCGCAGACACTGTTTTTCAGCAGCGAGGCTGGCAATCAGGCTCGCAAGTGGCCCAGACCCGCAGCCTGAACTGGATCAAGGTGCAGGATCCCTACACCGGCACGCCGCGCACCGTGCGCTACTACGGCCTGAACTACGCGACCACCGGCTCCAACAGCGGCCTGCGCCGGTTGACATCAGTGCAGGAGTGCAACAAGGGCCCGGGCGATACCGGCGTCGATGTCGCGCAGGTCTGCTATCCCGCGACGACCTTCACCGAATCAACAGCCAAATACCAGTTCGACGCGCAGGCCGACAGCGACATCACGCTGAACGTGAGCGACCGCAAGGGCGCTCGCTACGCGGATGTCGACGGCGATGGGCGAACCGATCTGGTCTGGATCAGGAACACCGGTGAAACCACATGCAAAAGCCGCATCTTCGTCAGCTATGGCGATCGGACGGTGATCGGCGGCATCAGCCGGCTGACGCTGGCGACACCGAACCAGCAGGGTGTCTGCATCGGCCATGAGGTTTCAGAGTACTTTGAATCGTGGCAACTGTTCGACTACGACGGTGACGGCCGTGACGACCTGATGGTGCTCGACAACTCGGTCGGCAGTGGGTGGAGAATCTACGCAGCAGCAGCCGCGCGTCCCACGTCGATCAGCACGTCCGCTTTCGACACCGGCACCAATCTTCTTGGCGGCATCTCACTCTCGACGGAGCACTTCGCCCGGCTGATCGATCTGAACGGCGACGGCCTGCCCGATGTGCTCTATCCCGTCGAGGATTCGCCGGGATCCCTGACGTACTCGCTGAAGAGCCGGCTGCGCGAACGTTATGAAGTCTCCCCCGGCGTGCATGCGCTGCGATTCGGCAGCGAGGGACCGGCATCACTCGCTTTCGCCCCCAGCGATCCGTGCTCTCCGTTCTACACAGGCTCACCCAAACCCTCCAGTTGCTACTACTCGCTGGGCCTGTTTGCCCCGACCAAGTTCGTTGCGAACGAATTCGATGGCGATGGTCGGGGCGACCTGCTGCTCGACGTCACCCGCTTCTACGACACGCTCCGGAAGGGTGAGGAGACGGAGGTTCGCTTCCTCCTTCCAGAGCAGATGGAGGCGCTGCGCGAGGAGAACGCCACTCAGAGCACAGTGAGCATGCAGCGCCACTGGTACTTCGTCACCGGCCGGACTGAAGGCAACTTCGTGTCATTCGAGTCTTACGACAGCCTGCGTGTCTACGAGAATGGCACGGGCGAAATGCCCGCCGACGTTCGCCACATCCAGATGGCCGACTTCAACGGTGACTCGTTGACCGATCTACTGTACCGGGTGCCCAGCGTGAGCAACGGCCAGACCTGGCGGCTGCGGCTCAATACCGGCAAGGGCTTCAGCGCCACGAGCATTGATGCCACCGGCATCGTCAACCCCGATCTGGCGCAGGTCGCCGACGTCAATGGCGACGGCCTCGCCGACCTGCTGTATCCGCCCACCAGCAATACCTGCGGTGCGGGCGATGTCTCCAACAGCAGCCGTCCCTTCTGCGTGCGCTACGGGCAAGCCGGCTCGAACACTCTGGGCGCGGCCCGCCATGTTCCGGGCAGCGGCGCGCTCGCCACCAGCAGTCCGTTCGAATACGACCACTTCTTTGCCGACTTCGACGGCGACGGTGCCGCCGACTACGTGCGTTTCAAGCGCGTGGGCGGCACGTCGGACCTGTTCACCAGCCGCTCCAGCACCCGCCACAAGGCACGCGACGTGATCGTCCAGATCACCGACGGCATCGGCGCGACCACGCAGATCGACTATCAACCGTTGACCAACGCCAGCGTCTACCGGCGCGACACCGGCGCACTCACCACGGCCACCCCGAACGGCCGCACCTCGCCGACCTTCGACCTGCTCGCGCCGATGTATGTGGTTGCGAAGGCTGGCAGCAGCGCACCCACCTACGAAAACTCCGCTGCGATAGCCGAGGTCAGCTATCGGTACGCGGGCGCGAAGCTGCAATCGGGTGGACGTGGCTTCCTGGGCTTCCGCGAGATCACCAGCTTCGATGGCGTGCACGACGCCGGGTCGCCACAGCACATCGTCAGCTGGACCACCTACCGGCAGGACTTTCCCTTCGTCGGTAACCCGAGCCAGTCGGAAAAGCGCGTGGTTGCCTCGGCGGTCAACTACGGCTCGACCGCGATCAACGCCTGCCGCAACGACCCGGAAGTCACGGGCCAGAACTGCTTCTACAGCGTAGGGTCCACGTGGCCGGCTGCCATCGGCACGAAGATCTCGGGAAGCGTCAGCGTCTGGGCCTGCCAGGGCACCGGCAACGGCAGCACCTGCCCGATTGCCAACAACCCTCTCCGTGAGGCGTGCATCGACCTCAGCGGCGCTTCGCCGAACGGAGAATTCGAACCCTTCGGCACCCAGCAACCCATCTTCCCGTACCTGACCGGCAGTTCCGAGGAATCTCGCGCGTACAACACGACCGGCGCGGGCAACGGGAGCTGGCTGGGCACGACGGAGGCGTTGTTCTGCTACGAGGACAGCTTCGGCAACCTGACCTATTCCCTCGTCAACCGCTGGGACGGCACCGGCCCCACCGGCAAGCTGCTGTCCTCGCAGGTTATCGAAAATACCTACACCAACGATGCGGTGGCGTGGCGGTTGGGCCGCCTGACGGAAAGTGAGGTCCAGACCAGCGGGGACTGCGTCGGTTCGGGCAGTGGCGCGGTCTGCACCAACTGGACCTCGCGCAAGAGCGCCTTCGCCTACGACACCGCCGGCACCGCGAAGACCGGCCTGCTGAATCAGGAGAAGATCCAGCCCGGCGGCGGTGCCGCGCAGGAGCTGCGCACGCTTCACACCCTCGACCCGTATGGCAACCGCACCTACTCGTTCCAGTGCAGTGCGCTGGAAGCCGATGGCTCGACGCTAACGGATACCGAGTGCACCACGCCCAGCCGCGTCAGCCATCGCCCCGCAGGCCAGCCAGGAGAAATCACCGCCGTCCACCGCTACGCCCGCACCGCCTACGACGCCCTTGGCCGCTACGTCATCGCCACGTATCTACCCTTCTACACCGGCGCGAACGGCCCCACCGGCACCGTCACCGAACTGGCAGCAACAACGATCGACACGCGCGACGAGTTCGGCAACGCCACCCAGCAGACCGACATCAACGGCAAGATCGCCACCACCCGCTTTGGTGCGCTCGGTCGCCCCTATTACGCCGCCGACAACACCGGGCAGACGGCTACCACGACCTACCGCTGGTGCAACGGCCCTTCGTCGGTATCCTGTCCCGTGGGTGCGGCCTACCGCAGCCAGACGGTCTCGGCCATCGCCGGATCGCAGCAGGCCGCGCCGACCATGTGGACCTATCACGATGTGCTGGGCCGCCCGATCCTGAGCGTGGTGCAGGCGTTCTCACCGGGCGCGGGGCAGGACTTTGCCGCCACCTGTTCGTATTACGACAAAAAGACCCGGCCCGAGCGCAGCTCCGAACCATTCTTCCTGACCACGCCCGCCGCGAGCGGCGAGCCGGACTTCCAGGGCGGAACCTATGACCCGTGCGTCACTGCGCCGTGGACGCGCATCGAGTACGACGTGCTCGGTCGCCCCACCCGGACGACGCTGCCGGACAACACCACCGCCAGCGTGGCCTATTCCGGCCTGACCACCACCGCCACCAACGCCAAGGGCCAGGTGTCGCGCGAGACGAAGAATGCGCTGGGCCAGGTGATCCAGACCGCGCAGGCCAACCCCGCCGCGCCGGGCAGCCTGGGCATGGTGCTGGACATGAGCCATGACGCCCACGGCAACCTCGTCACGATGACGCGCAATGCCGGCAACGGTGCGATCGTCACGCGCTACGAGTACGACGCGCTGGGCCGAAGAACAAAAACCATCGACCCCGACCGCGGCACCGAGCAGGCGTTTTACAACGCCGCCGGCGAGGTGATCCGCACGATCGACGGCACCGGTATGGACGTGCGCATCGATTACGATGCGCTGGGTCGCATGTGGCGGCGCCAAAGCGGCAAGAGTTCCAGCGCCACCGCACCGCCGGCCGGGCGGATCTTTGCCGATGGCTTCGAGACACCCAGCCTGCCGGTGCCGGGCCTCGTGATTGATGTGTGGCGCTACGACACCGCCAGCAACGGCAAGGGGCTGCTGCACTGGGAAGAGCGCACGGCAGAGGGCGAGGACAGCTACCGCCGCACGATGAGCTACGACAATCGCGGCCGTCCATCGAGCCACGCCACGCTGCTCGAGGGCAGCACCTACAGCGAGTCCTGGCTCTACGACGCGCTCGGCCGCACCTGGCGCGAGACCGATGCCGCCGGCGGCACGGTCGAGCGCACCTGGACGACGCGCGGCTACGCCTACCGGCTGCGCAATGCGTCCACGCCCTCGGAGGTCTACCAGCAGATCACCGCGCAGAACGCGCGCGGCCAGATCACCGATGAACTGCGCGGCGCGGCCACGATGACGCGCAGCTTCCACCCCCAGCGTGGCTGGCTCACCGGCATCACCGCCACAGCCAACACCACGTTCCAGAATCTGGCCTATCAACACGATGCGCTGGGCAACCTCGAACAACGCCGCGACCTGCGCGGCAACCAGACCGAGGACTTCACCTATGACGGCCTGAACCGGCTCAAGACCGCCAGCGTGAAAGTCGGCGCTGCCGCCGCCGTCACGGTGCTGAACCTGACCTACGATAGACTTGGCAACATTTGCAGCAAGAACGGCCAGCCCTACACCTATGCTGGTCGCGATGGCTGCAACGCCACCGGCACCAGCGCCACCGCCAGCCCGCACGCGGTCACGCAGATCGGCAGCCAGACCTTCATCTACGGCGCGAACGGCGCGCTGGGGTACGACTCGGGCAGCGGCGCGCCCGAGCGCTGGTTCGGCTACGACGGCCTGCAGAACCTGAGCCTGGTCATCGTCGGCTCCCTGTTCAGCCCCGCCGCCGAACTCAGCCTGCGCTACGGCCCCTCCGGCGAACGCTACCGCCGCGCGGAGCGCATCGGCGCCGCCACGACCACGACCCGTTACGTCGGCAGCGTCGAATACATCACCCGCCCCACCGGCGTCATCGAGACCAAGCGCTATATCGGCGGAGTGATGGTGCAGACCAGCCTCAGCACGGGCGGAACGCCCACCAAGCGCTATCTCTACCACGATGGCCTCGGCTCCCTCGACGCCATCGCCAGCGAAGGCGGCGCGCTGCAAGAGCGCCTGAGCTTCGACGGCCACGGCAACCGCAGAAACGGCGACGACTGGCGCACCAACCTTCCCAGCTACACGCCCGCCAACACCACCCACGGCTTCACCGGCCACGAACACCTCGACCCGTTCAAGCTGATCCACATGAACGGGCGGGTGTACGACCCGGCGATGGGCCGGTTCATCCAGGCCGATCCGGTGCTCGACGCGGGCATCCAGGGGCTGAACCGCTATTCCTATGCACTCAACAACCCGCTGACCTTCACCGATCCGAGCGGGTATTCCTCGTGGAACAGGTGGATCAGGACCATTGCGGCCATCGTCATCACCTACTACACCGGAGGCGCGGCGGGCAGCCTCTATGCCGCCAGCAATACCGCGGGCGCATTCGCCATGGCAGCCGCGGGCGGCTTCGCGGCGGGCGCGATCCAGAGCGGCACGGTGAAGGGCGGGCTCTACGGTGCCTTCGGCGGCGCGGCCTTCTTCGGCGTGGGCAGCGCCTTCACCCAGGCCAACGCCGGCTGGGCCTACACCGGCAAGCAGCTCAACAGCATCGGCATGGTCACAAAAACCGTCAGCCACGGCGCGGTCGGCGGCGTGATGAGCGACCTGCAAGGTGGTAAGTTCGGCCACGGCTTCGTGAGTGCGGGCGCGACGCAGGCCATCTCCCCGCAGATTGACAGGATCGGCAGCATGCCGGGGCGAGTCGTAGCCGCTGCGGCCTTGGGCGGTACGGTATCGGCGGTGACGGGTGGGAAGTTTGCGAATGGGGCGGTGACTGGGGCGTTCAGTCAGGCGTTTAATAACGAGGCGCATTCAAGAGGGCGTCAAGATCAAGGGGATTGGATGACCGATGAGCAGTGGGAGGAAACGAGCGTGCTTCGCGAACGGGCCGAAGGCATTGTCTTTCGTGCCTCGGGAAAGGACGGCATTGTCGACATCACCTACAATGAGTTCTTAGAAGTTTACGAACACGCGCGCGTCGTCATTGGGATGCGGAGTGACTATGTGGGCGGTTATCAAAACATGGAGCTCGACCCTTTCCTTTGGGATGTCAGGAGTCAGGGCGATACAATGTTCTTTGGCGATGCGGGTGGGACAAGATTTAGAATATCTGGCACTCCACTTGGTACTATCGGCCCATATGTCGGCGGCGATATAAATTATGTAGGTATCGGCATTTCGTTCGCTCAAGGTCAGCGCAGCCTGCAATCCGCACACATGGCAGTCAGAGCATGGAATAGTTCAGGGGCTGGCACTTATAGCCACACTCCCCAAAGACTCAATTTCACGACGGCAGGCTATCTTCTCTGGAACAAGAAGTGATTTCGATATGTGTTCAACGAAACAATTTTCGATGTTAGCTCTTTTTTTCATTGCTCTTGGTATGAGCGGGTGTAAGGGAATGGAGTGTGGCGAATATAATGTTTATTTAAGTGACGCCAAGGCAAGGGAGAAATTGGTAGAGTGGGCGGATACGGCAATCTTCTCGAAAACATTTTCAGCGGACGACTTTGCTCGCGGCGGAATGAATGGTCCAGGTCCAGGGCCCGGCAACCTGCGGAATGAAATCGCAGGCGCACTACTTCTTTCGGAGCTAAGTAATCAGAATATCCGATTCATGGGGCGCGATGGCTTTAACCCGGACATGATATTGGTTGGCAAGAGAAAATATCAAGGGATATTGATATCGCGTAGCGACTTCGATTCTGATCTTGCAAAGATACGCCTGACAAAAGATCGCCTCGAAGGTTCAGTTGGCCGAGTCGGGCTGCTTTGTCTTATCCCATTTGAATAGTCTTCGCTTCGGTTCGTGATTTCTAAAGCGATGTTAATTTCAGCAATAAAAATCGCAACAAGTATGTTTTTGATGGCGACCCTTTCCGGCTGCGCATCCGTGGAGTGCGATCAATATCGTCACTTGTTATCCGACGATAGCGCGAGAAAAGAAGTTGTTGGGTGGGCAAATGAAAACTTCTTTGAGAATGAAATCCTCTCTAGTGACATAATCCCCGGTGGGCTTGTAGGGCCGGGGAAGTGGAGGGTCCGGCCTGATGGGCGTTTGAGTTCGTTGCCCAAATCGTTGAATTCAATAATTGGCTCGATTGCAGATTTGCCGCTGGATGTGAGGCTTCTTGGAAGTGATCATCTTCACCCAGATGCAATTTTCATCGGGAGAAAAAGCTTTCGCGGACTGCTAATTTCAAAATCTGGGATGCAATCCACTCTTAAAGAACTTGAGTTCTCCGACAGGGATATTATCGCATCTGAAAATAGACTTGCTATTTTATGCTATCAGGAGCCATAGCGTTAACTGATTAGCCCCAGCCCTCAGCAGACCAAAGTCCTTTTCTCCCTGCGATGACGAAGCACAGCGCAATCCCGGCCTGCCGCTCGCCTGCACCGCCTGCACCGCCTACGACACCATCAGGCGCTACATCAGGGTTCTATCTTCCTTGCCACCTTTCGCGCTGCTTTAAGATCATCCGCCATATGGTCGAGCAGTGCCGCCAGTCCGTGACTGTCGAGGTCGAGAATCTGTGGCGGTGCGACACCGCTCAGATTCGCAATGAACCGCACTTCATGCAGCAGGCGGGACAACCGCATTTCGAGTTCGTCGATATGACGTATCCGGCTGCGCCCGGAGGATTTACACGTCATGGCGTGTCCTCCTGCGAGCTTCCACGAGCTATGCAATACATGCGATCAATCCTGTCGTTCGCCGCGTTCAGGCAGGCGTGCAAAGCAGCGGCGCGGGTATTTGCATCGATAGAGGCCGGCGCTTCGCTCGACTCGTCCGGCGCGTGCGCGTCACGCAGGAACTGATCGCTTTGCAGCAGTGATGCCGCAGTGCTTGCGCCGCAGATGGCTTCGATGGCGTTGGCGATATGGTGCCCGAGCACTCCGGGTGCCTGATCGGCGTGCGGCCAATGCCGGATGCAGTGCGGGCTGACAAGCGCGTTCGCGGTTTCTTCGTCGGAAGTGCTCATGGTCTGGACTCCTTGTGTCGAGGAATCCGTCACCATCAAACCAGTCACAAGGTGACGGACGACGCGCGGTTGGAAGACCGGTCAAAGGCAACCCGGCGAGCCTTGCGGCTCCCACGCGCCGCCCGCCATGAACTGTGCGGAAACACGCCCATCGTCCGACGGCAGGCGTGAAAAAAGCGCCGGCATCGGACGATGGGCGCTTGGCGCGCCTTTGACTCGGGCTTCCAAACCCGGCTGCCGATTTGGCGGCAGCGCAGCGAGAATGCGCCAATCAACACGATCCGTCAATTTTCCCGACCGCGGCACCGAGCAGGCGTTCCACAACGCCGCAGGGGAAGTGATCCGCACGATCGACGGCGCCGGCATGGACGTGCGGCTGGACATCGATGCGCTGGGCCGCGCGTGGCGGCGCCAAAGCGGCAGGAGTTCCAGCGCCACCGCGCCGCCGCCGGCCGGGCGCATCTTTGCCGATGGCTTCGAGACGCCCGGCCTGCCGGTGCCCGGCCTCGTGGTCGATGTGTGGCGCTACGACACCGCCGGCAACGGCAGGGGGCTGCTGCACTGGGAGGAGCGCACGGAACAGGGCGAGGACGCGTACCGCCGCACGATGAACTACGACACCCGTGGCCGGCCATCGAACCGCGCCACGCTGATCGATGCCAGCGCCTGCACCGAATCGTGGCTCTATGACACCCTGGGCCGCATGTACCGGGCCACCGATGCCGCTGGCGGCACGCTCGAACAGACCTGGACCACGCGCGGCCATCCGTATCAGTTGCGCAATGCGGCACAGCCTGCGGAGATCTACCAGCAGATCACCGCGCAGAACGCGCGCGGCCAGATCACCGATGAACTGCGTGGCGCGGCCACGATGACGCGCAGCTTCCACGCCCAGCGTGGCTGGCTCACCGGCATCACCGCCACAGCCAGCACCACGTTCCAGAATCTGGCCTATCAACACGATGCGCTGGGCAACCTCGAACAACGCCGCGACCTGCGCGGCAACCAGACCGAGGACTTCACCTATGACGGCCTGAACCGACTCAAGACCGCCAGAGTGAAAGTCGGCGTCACCTCGCCCGTGACGGTGCTCGACCTCACGTACGACACCCTCGGCAATATCTGCAGCAAGAACGTCGCGGCCTACACCTACGCCAGCCGCGATGGCTGCAACGCCACCGGCACCACCGCCACCGCCAGCCCGCACGCGGTCACGCAGATCGGCAGCCAGACCTTCGTCTACGGCGCAAACGGCGCGCTGGAACACGACTCCGGCAGCGGCGGCGCGCCCGAGCGCTGGTTCGGGTATGACGGCCTGCAGAACCTGAGTCTGGTCCTGGTCGGCAGCCTGATCACCCCCACCGCCGAACTCAAGCTGCGCTACGGCCCCTCCGGCGAACGCTACCGCCGCACGGAACGCATCGGCGGGGATCAATCGCGATCCGTGTGGAACGGGGATTGCATGAGGCGGCCGGGTCATGCAGCCTGTAGGGATGGAAACTCTCTTCACGCAGGCTCTGGGCCTGACCACACCTTGGGCCGTCACCGGGCAATCCCCGTTCCACACGGATCGCGATTGGTCCGTTTTTCGGCGTTGGCAGCCGGTGTTTGTCAAGAAAGATGTCCGCTTTTTCATGCTGCCTGTGCGGCGGGATTAGGTCGCTTTTCGGCAGGCTTGTCTGGGTTGAGGCAGACGACTTCGACCGGCTTCCAGTTGCGGGTCGGGCGAGTGCGCCAGCGTAGTGGCTTGTTTGCCTTGGCCTGTTCGTAGACGCGGCTGCGGTGGGCCAGGATGGCCCTGTCTTCGCCGTCGTGACGCTGGGTCGGGGTCACGAAGCCGATGCCGCTGTGGCGGTGCTCGTGGTTGTACCAGTCAACGAAGCGGGCCACCCAGATGCGGGCGTCCTCGATGCTTGCAAAGGGTTTTCCCGGATGGGCCGGGGTGTACTTGAGCGTGCGGAACAGGGATTCCGAATAGGGGTTGTCATCGCTCACCGAGGGGCCGCAGGCGGAGATTCCCCCGCCTGCGGCACGTGAATCACCTCAGAACTTCAGCCAGAAACGGGCGAAGTAGGCGCGGCCATTGAGGCCGAACTGGACGCTTTCGAAAATGTGGCCGTTGTCGGTCTCGTCCGGATCCTGCTTCGAAGGGAACACATCGAAGAGGTTGTTCACGCCGAGGGTGAACTTGGCGTCGTCGGTGAAGTTGTAGGTCAGGCTGACATCGGCCGACGAGCGCGAGCTGTAGTACTGGTAGAGCGGTGCGCCTGACCAGGTTCCGAAGGTCTGCTTGCCGAAGTAGATCAGCTTGACGCTCGGGCTCCACTTGCCGAGGGTGTAGTCGAAGCCGGCAATCGCCTTGGTCCGTGGCGCGGCGCTTTCGATGAACAGGCGCTCGCGTTCGCTCAACAAGGTTTCCTCGCGTCCGACCAGCGCCGGCGGGGTGTGGATGTCGCGGATCGTGGTCTTGCCGTAGTTCAGGCCGAAGAAACTGTTCAAGGTGCCGTCACCCAGATCTGCCTTGTGTGACAGGGTCAGATCGAGGCCGGTGGTGCGGGTGTCCACCGAGTTGAAGAAGAACCGCGCCAGGCCGACGCCCAACTGGTCGAGCACGCCGCCGATGTTGGGATCGGTGTTGTCGAACTCGCCGCTGAGCACGACGCGGTCATCGATGCTGATGCGGTAGGCGTCGAGGGTCAGCGAGAGAGCGTCGGACGGCGCCCAGGCAAAGCCCAGGGTCATGCTCTTCGATTGTTCCTCGGTCAGTGCCGGAATGCCTGCCGCATGCGCCAGCGCGCTGTCGTTGGGCGCGATCACGATGTCGACCGGCACGCCGCCGATGAAGTCGGTGATGGTCGAGGAAAAATACTTCTGCTGCAGCGAGGGTGCGCGGAAACCGGTACTGACCGAGCCACGCAGGGTGACCTGGTCGCTCGCACGGAAGGCGGCAGCGAACTTGCCGTTGACGGTCGAACCAAAATCGCTGTAGTCCTCGTAGCGCAACGCGAAGCCGGTCGTCAGGCGCTCGGTTGCATCGAGCTCGAAGTCCGCATACAGCGCCTTGGAACTGCGGCTGCGCGCCACGGCGTCGGACGGCTGGAAGCCCGGGAAGCCCTGGCTGCCACCATTGCCACCCTCGCCGATGCCGTCATAGTCGTCCCACGAACCGCGCTCGCCCGGATGGATGCTGTAACGCTCCTTGCGCACCTCCGCACCGAAGGCCACGTTCAGGCCACTGGCGACGCCGTCGTAGAAGCGCGAGACATCGAAGTTCGCGGTGTTCTGGCGGAACAGGAAGCCACCGGCATTGAACTCGCTCGGGCTGATCCCGGCGCCGCCGTGGAGAAGATCGAGGTTGGCAATCGAGGCGTTGAGGGTGTTGCGGATGGTGTAGTCGAGCGAGTTGAAACCATAGGTGTAGGACAGATCCCAGAACCATTCGGCCGCCTGGCCGCGCACTCCGGCGATGACGTAGCGGTCATCGATCACGCCATCGATGAAGGGCACGAAGCCATCGGGATACATCGCCGCCGAGTTGCGCGAGGGAATGTCGTCACTGCCGACACCGCCGCGCGCCCAGGCGCCCGAGGAAGCGTCACGGTCCTGTGCACCGAGGGTGAAATAGGCGGTGAGGGAATCACCCAGCGAGGTGTCGCCGTTGAGGTAGAGCGTGCGGTTCTCGACCTTCGAATCGCCGATGATGCGCATCGGGTTGGCATCGGTGGCGCGGTTGGAACGGCCGCGATCCTGCCACTCGCCGGTGATGCCGAGAACGCCATCGCGGCCGAAGCCGACACCGCAATAGGCCGAGGCAATCCAGTTTTCGCCATCACCACGCGAGTACTGGCCATAGCCGGCCATCGCCTCGCAACCCTTGTTGCGCTTGAGCGCGATGTTCATCACGCCGGCGATGGCATCGGAGCCGTACTGCGCGGCGGCACCGTCACGCAGGATCTCGATGCGGTCGATCGCCATGACCGGGATGGAATTGAGGTCGGTGCCGGTATTGCCACGATCGCGATCACCGTACATGTTGACCAGCGACACGGTGTGGCGGCGCTTGCCGTTGATCAGCACCAGGGTCTGGTCCGATCCCAGACCACGCAGCGCAGCGCCATCGATCAGGTCGGCACCGTCCTCGCCGGTCTGGCGGGTCGAGTTGAAGGACGGAACCGTGTATTGCAGAGTCTGGGCAATGTCGAACTGGCCGCCCTTCTCGGCCGTGTCCTGCATTGGCAAGACGTCGACCGGCACCGGGGTGGTGGTCTCGGAGGCGCGACCGATGCGGCGCGAGCCGATCGTGGTGATGGTATCCAGTTGCGTCGTCGGTTCATCGGTCGCGGTCTGCGCAAGCGCGGCAGGCGCCAGCATCAGGCCGGCCGCCGGAACCGTCAGCGCCAGCACGATCGCGCGCGCCAGAGTCTTGCGTGGGGTGTGATGAAACATTGGGGACTCCCGGATGCAATTGAAATCGGAGTCCCGACTTTAACCTTTCGACCGGAAGGCTGTCCACGAAATATTCACGGAAATTTGACATTTGCGCGAGCAGAAAGCGTTTCGAACTTCGCCTTGCATCACCTCATCCACGCGCCCACAAGCAGCAGCAATCCGGGGCGCTTGCGAGCAAACCTGTGCCCTGCCTCAGTACATCCCGGTTTCCAGCCGCGCCACTTCGGACATCATCGACTGGTTCCACGGCGGATCGAAAACCAGCTCGGTATCCACCTCGACGATGGTCGGGATCAGCTCCAGCTTCTGGCGAATATCCTCGACCAGGATGTCGCCCATGCCGCAGCCGGGTGCGGTCAGGGTCACCTTGATCGCGACGTGCCGCCCGCCCTCGGCGTCGTGGTTCACATCGCAGGCATACACCAAACCCAGATCGACGATGTTGACCGGGATTTCGGGATCGAAACAGGTATGCAACTGCTTCCACACCAGCGCCTCGACGTCCTCGTCGCGCGCGTTCTCCGGCAAGGTGATCGGCTCGGGCGGCTCCTTGCCGATGGCATCGGCATCCTCGCCGGCGATGCGGAACAGGTTGCCTTCGACGAACACGGTGAAACTTCCGCCGAGGGCCTGGGTGATGTAGCCGACGGTACCGGCGGGCAAGGTGACTTCATCGCCGTGCGGAACCATCACCGCGGGGCAGTCCCGCTCGAATTCCACCGGTTCGCTGCTGCGGCTGTACATGGAAATGGATGCTCGAAACGCCGGTTCGACGGCAGGCGCGACGCGCAGGCTCATCGTCTGCACGTGAGCCGGGTATTCTAGTGCATCCACGCCATCGACCGAACCCCGTGCCCGCGAGCCTGTTGCGCGACCTTGCCATGAGCGCCATCGTGTTGTTGTTCGCGACAGCCGGCGTCGCCGCGATCTGGGGCGTTCTGGCGCTGTCCCTGCGCAGCACCTGCGGTTGGATGGCCCTGTTTGCGGCGATCGATGTGGCCCTGCTGTTGCGCCTGGCCGGCATTCGGCCTGGCATCGTGCGCGCCGGCACGGCGTTGCTGGGCACCAGCACAACCCTCCTCGCAGCGGGCTTCGTCGTCGCCGCTGCACGCATCGGCAGCGTCTTCGGCACGCTGCCGCACGAAGCGATCTGGCGCATCGGGCCGGAATTGGCCGCAACCTGGTGGCGCTTGAATGTCTCTGCCTGGGATCTTGTCGCGATCGCCCTGGCCTTCCCGCTCGCCTGGGCATTGGCGCGCTGAACCGGCCCGCACGTCGCCTCGCTGCCTCTCGCTTGTGACCTTGCGGGAAACCGGGCTGCTTGCCATGCTGCGCGATTCCCGAAGCATCGACGCAGGATCAGGCGCATGAACGAGTCCATTTCCACGCTTCTTGCCAGGAGTCGGCTGGCCTTCATCGGTGGCGGCAACATGGGCCGCAGCCTGATCGGCGGACTGGTCGTGCGCGGCATGGATCCAGCCCACATCGCGGTCACCGATCCCGTCGCCGAGGTGCGTGACGGACTGGCCAACGATTTCGGCGTGCGCACCGGCGTCGATGCCACCGCGATCCTGGCCGATGCCGATCTGGTCCTGCTCGCGGTCAAGCCGCAGGTCATGCGCGAGGTCTGCCGCTCGCTTGCTGTCGCCTTTCCGCGCGACGCCATCGCACTTTCCATCGCCGCCGGCATCACCACGACACAACTGGATGTCTGGCTGGGCGGCGATCGCGCAATCGTGCGCGCCATGCCCAACACCCCTGCCCTGCTCGGTGCCGGCGCCACCGGACTGCACGCCAACGCCCGTGTCGATGCAGCCGGGCGCCTGCTCGCCAGCGCGGTACTCGATACCGTCGGCATCAGCGTCTGGATCGACGAGGAAAAGCAGATGGATGTGGTGACGGCACTTTCCGGCAGCGGGCCGGCGTATTTCTTCCTGCTGGTCGAGGCGATGCAGGCGGCGGCCGTGGAACTCGGCCTGCCGGCCGCAACGGCACACGCGCTGGCGACGCAGACCTGTCTCGGTGCCGGCCGGATGCTGAGCGAGGGCGATGAGGATGCGTCCATCTTGCGGCAGCGGGTCACTTCGCCCGGCGGTACCACGCAGGCGGCACTGGAAAGCTTTTCCCGCGAAGACTTCGCTGCCATCGTTGCACGCGCACTCGTGGCGGCCACGAGGCGCGGCGCCGAACTGTCCAGCCTTGCCGGGAACTGATCGATGTCGCACCTCGCCAATGCGGCGACGCTGCTGCTCGACGTGGCCTTCGGCCTTGCCGCCCTGCTCTTCCTGTTGCGCCTCGCCCTGCAAGGGGTCGGCGCGCCGTTTCGCAACCCGATCTGCCAGGCGACCTACCGCTATTCCAATCCGGTGCTGATGCCGTTGCGCAAGCTGTTCAAGCCCTGGCGACGCTTCGACGTGGCCGCGGCGGTCGCGGCCTTCGCGGTGATGCTGGTGAAGGCCGCCCTGCTGTTGCTGGTGTGGCGCCTGCTGCCGAACCTTGAAGCCGTGCTCGTGCTGGCTGCCGCCGAGCTTTCCGGCCTGCTGCTGATGGCCTGTTTCTGGCTGATTCTGGCGCGTGTCATCGCCAGTTGGGTGCGCGCCGACACCCGGCATCCGGCGGTTCCGCTGCTGCTGCAACTGAGCGAACCCCTGCTGCGCCCGCTGCGCCGCATCCTGCCCGCCCTCGGCGGCATCGACCTGTCACCGATGCTGGCGATGCTGCTGATCGCCCTGGCGCGAATCCTGCTGGTCGCGCCGTTGCAGGAACTGGCAATCGGCCTTGCCGCCGGCGCGATTCCCGCCTGAACTGGATCAACGCTTGGGTTTGAGCATCGTGCCACTGCATTCGCGTGCGCCGCAGTGGCAGGCCCAGAGCTTTTTCAGCCGCGCCGTATGCGGCACTTCGAGACGGATGCCGTAGTCGTAGGCGAGTTCTTCGCCCGGCGCGATCTCGCGCAGCGCACGGATTTCGATGCGATCGCGGCGCGCATCGCCACTCGGATGCTCGACGATCTCGGACTCGCAGTTGGGCGCACAACTGTGGTTGATCCAGCGGGCGATGTTGCCGCCCTGGTTGGCATCGACGATGAAGTCCTCGTTGAGGGTGAAGAGGAAGGTATGACCGCTGTCGAGGCTGTCGCCATAGCGTTCGTTGGCTTCGTCATGGCTGATCCGCTTGCCGGCGTAGCGGCAGACGAGGGTTCCCGCGGCAATCGGAGCAACGGCAAACACGCCGTTGCCATGGATGCGGGAGCGGCGGCGTTCGATCAGGTCGGGCATCGGAAATGGGCATGGACACGGGATCGCGACTGTAGCAGGCCGCGTTGTCCGCGCGACAATGCCACTGCGAAAGTGCGCCGCAAACCTGGAAAGTCGTGCAGGACACTTGCTTCCAGCGCGATTTTCCGCCATACACTGCCAGCATGGGTGAGAAACGACAGCTGTTGCTGCTGGCCGCGGGGATGGTGGGCGCCTACGTGGCGCTCGGCTGGCTTTCGCTCATTTCCACCGGGCCAGACGAAGTCACCCTGATGTGGCCGGCCACCGGCATCATCTACGGCGCGATGCTCTTTTTCGGTTACCGCTGGTGGGTGCTGCCGGCAGTCGCGGTACTGGCCCTGCACATGACGGTATCGCCGGTTCCCTTGAGCTTCATCCCCTGGTCGGTTGCCAGCAATGTCTTTGGTGCGCTTGCCGGTGTCGGGGTCGTGCGTCGATTCGCCCCAAGCGTGCTCGAACGCTATGACATTTCCACCGGTGCCGGCCTGCTGTTCGGCGGCGTCGTGTTCGTTTCGGTCAGCGCCGTGTTCGGCTCGGTTGGAATGTGGCTCAGTGGCCAGACCCAGCTTGCGACGCTCCACACCGACGCCTTGCGCTGGGCGATTGGCGACCTGTTCGGAATCGTCGCCGTCACCCCGGCGGTACTGCTCGGCCTGCAGCGCAAGTTCCGCCCAGGCAGTGCGGCGCAGCATCATGTCTACGAATATGCCAGCGCCAGCGAACAACGCGTCTGGGCCGGACTCACCTTCATCCTCGTGCTTGCGGCAGCCTGGTTGCGCACGACCGAGCCGAGCCAGGCCTTGGCCATGGTCGGCCTGCCGCTGGCCGCACTGATCTGGGGAGCCGTGCGCATGCCGCCGTTGCGACTCGCGATCGTCAACGGGGTGATCTCGTTGCTGATGGTCGCAGCCGTCAACTTCGGGTTCGCCGGCCCCTTGCCGGCTTCGACCATCAATGCCACCTCGCTGATTGCCTTCCTGTGCGTGATCTCGGCCATCCCGATCACCCTGTCGCTCGGTGCGCAGCAAAGCCGCCAGGCCGCGGCACGCCTGTTGCAACGCGCCAACACCGATGCCCTGACCGGGCTGCTGAGCCGCAGCGCGTTCGAATACCGTGCGCGCAATGCCATGCAGCAGCCCGAGCAATGGCCGATGGCGTTGGCCTACATCGATCTCGATCGCTTCCGTCTCGTCAATGACGCGATGAGCCACGCGACCGGTGACGAACTGATCAATGCCGTCGCCGGTGTGTTGCGCGCCAATCTGCCACCAACCGACCATCTCGCCCGCATCGGCGGCGACGAATTCGCCGTGCTGATGCCGGTCACATCACGCGCCGAAGCCCTGGCGCGCGCCGAGTGGTTGCGCGAAGCGGTCGCCGGCTTGCGCTTCCAGGCCGGCGAGCACGTCGCCACGCCGACCACCAGCATTGGCCTGGTCACGGCGACGACACACGCCGGACAGGAGTTCGGCGGCCTGCTGGCGCTTGCGGACACGGCCTGTTTTGCTGCCAAGGAACAGGGTGGAAACCGGGTGCAGGAAGCCGAATCGGGCGAACAGGACATCGTACGCAAGAGCTCGGACACGATGCGCTGGGCACTGCGCCTCGGCAATGCACTGGAAGAAAATCACTTCCGTCTGTTCTGCCAGGCGATCACCCCGTTACGTTCGACGGGATACGAGCCTCGCCATTTCGAAGTGCTGCTGCGCCTGCGGGAGCCCGGCAAACCGCTGATCCTGCCTGGCCAGTTCATCGACGCGGCCGAACGCTACGGACTCTCGGTGCGGCTGGATCGCTACGTCCTCGCCAAGACCCTGCGCTGGTTCGATCGTCACCCGGACCGGGCGCGCGAGGTCGGCCTGTGCGCGATCAATCTCTCTGCCGACTCGATCCAGGACGAACACTTCTTCCAGGACGTCGCCAACCTGCTTGCAACCAGTGTCCTGCGCCCGCAACAGGTCTGCTTCGAGATCACCGAAACAACGGCGTTGAGCGATCTTGGCCGAGCGCAGCGTTTCATCGCCGCGGCTCGTGCCCTGGGCTGCCGCTTCTCGCTGGACGATTTCGGCACCGGCTTCTGCTCGTTTGGCTACCTGCGCTCGCTCGACGTCGACTATTTCAAGATCGATGGCAGTTTCGTGCGCGAGATCGAGGCATCCTCGCTCTCATTGGCGATCGTGCGCTCGATCGCCGACATCGGCCGGGTCATGCAGAAGGGCACGATTGCCGAATGCGTCGAAAGCCCGGCAATCGCCCAGCGCCTGCGTGAACTGGGCGTCGACTACGCCCAGGGCTATGCCATGGGTCGCCCGGTCGACATCAGCGAGTTCTTCGGCACCCGCGAAGCGGTCGCGGAAATCGCCTGACAGGCACGAATCGTGGCGCCACAACCCGACGCCCGTCGCTATCGGGAAACCTGTTCCGGCGCCGGAGCAAAGTGCAGCAGCGTGCCGTCTTCCGCCTGCAACGACAGGCTCCGGCGCGACTGCTCCACCTGCAAGGGTTTTTCCAGCAGGGCCAGAAAGGCAGCCTCGACCTGCATCGCCTCGCCCTCGCAGTACATCATCGAGCTCCCGGGATGTTCCGGGGTCAGACGCTGGCCGTCCAGCACATAGGTGGCAAAATAGCGGTTGCAGCCCGCATTGCCGTAGACGCGGCCATCGGCGAATTCCATCGTCACCTGGTGCGCACCCGCCAGTGTCGCCAACGGCCCCGACTCCGCCGAAGCAAACTGCCAGCGCGTTCCCTCAAGGGCCAGGCCCGTGCTGGCATGTTCGCCCGGAGACGCGGCGCACGCAGCAAGCAACACCACGCCAGCCAGCACATTCACTACCCGCAGTGCCGCTTTCATCGCTTCTTCCCCACGATGCCCCAGAGCACCAGCAGGATCACGGCTCCGACCACCGCGCCGATGAAGCCGGCGGACTCGCCCGGCTGGTACCAGTGCAACTGCTGCCCACCCCAGGTTGCCAGCAGCGAGCCACCGATACCGAGCAGTATCGTCATGATCCAGCCCATTTTGTCATTGCCCGGCTTGATCGCACGCGCCAGAAGGCCGGCGAAGAATCCGATCACGATCGCAACAATCCAACTCATTTCAATCTCCATTCGTACGGGTATGAATATCTCGCCCGGAGCATCCAGACGCACCGACTCAGCAGCAGGCGTCATGCCCCTCGTAACCACTCTCGCCCGCGACCGCAGCCACCCCGCGGGTCAGGCCGCCGGCACTGGCCCGGCAATGCGCCGCCACGACCGTGGCGACCGAGGCGCTGACGCGCTTGCCGGTCGGGATGTCGAGGAACTCGTTCGGGCCATGCGCGTTGGAGTGCGGGCCGAGTACGCCGGTGATCATGAACTGGGCGCCCGGGAACTTCTCGCCGAGCATGCCCATGAAGGGAATCGTGCCACCCTCGCCCATGTACATCACCGGCTTGCCGAAGAAGGCTTGCGAGGCAGCATCGATCGCCTGCCCGAGCCAGGGCGACAGCGCCGGCGCATTCCAGCCGGTCGATGACTTCTCCAGCTTGAACTCGACCTTCGCACCGTAAGGCGGATCGGCCAGCAGCAAGGTGCTGAGGATCTGGCCGCCCTCCTCGCCATCCAGCGTCGGCGGCAGGCGCAACGACACCTTCACCGCCGTGGTCGGACGCAGGACGTTGCCGGCGCTGCCCAACGGTGGCAGGCCATCGACACCCGTGATCGCAAGCGCCGGGCGCCAGGTGCGGTTGAGCACGAGCTCGGCGAGGTCGTCACTCACCGGCGTCATGCCGGGCAGGAACGGAAACTTGTCGTACACCTCGTTGCCCAGCACCTCGGCCACGCGCTGCGCCTGTTCGACACGCTCTGCCGGCACCTCGACGAACAAGCCCGGAGCGCGGATCGTGCCGGTCGCCTGGTCTTCGAGGCGATCGAGCAAGGCACGCAGAACCCGGAAACTGTCCGGCACGATGCCCGAAGCATCGCCGGAGTGCACGCCCTCGGAGAGCACGTTCACGCGCAGGTTGCCGCCGGCCATGCCGCGCAGCGAGGTGGTGCACCAGAGCTGGTCGTAGTTGCCGCAGCCCGAGTCGAGACAGACCACCAGCGAAGGCCGGCCGATGCGCTCGGCGAGGTGGTCGACGTAGTGCGGCAAATCGTAGCTGCCCGACTCTTCGCAGGCTTCGATCAACACCACGCAACGACAATGCGCCACGCCTTGATCCTGCAATGCTCCGATCGCGGCAAGTGCGCCGAAGATCGCATAGCCATCGTCGGCCCCACCGCGACCGTAGAGCCGGTCGCCGCGAATCACCGGCTGCCACGGTCCAAGCCCCTCATCCCAGCCGGTCATCTCGGGTTGCTTGTCGAGGTGGCCATAGAGCAGCACGCAATCGTCGCCGGACGCATGCGTGCCGGGTATGTCGATGTAGATCAAGGGCGTGCGCCCATCCAACCGCACCACCTCGACCTTCATGCCGGCGATAGGCTGGGCCCGCGCCCAGGTTTCGAACAGTGTCACGGCCTGGTCCATGTAGCCATTGGCGACCCAGTCGGCATCGAACATCGGCGACTTGTTGGGGATGCGGATGTACTCGACCAGGTTCGGGACCACTTCCTCGTCCCACTTGCGCGAAATGAACTGTTCGATGCGGCGCAGGTCCATGATGCATTCACTCCGTTGGGGACTGGGCCGACAATTCTACCCGCTCGCACTTGCAGCTGTCGCAGATGGCGGCTCACTATCGCAGCCTCCTCGGAGTTTTTCCCGCCATGTCAGCCACCCTGCTCTTCCTCCCGGCCTGCAACTATCGGCGCGAGCGTTGGCGCAACCAGCAGGGCTGGACGCGGGAAATCCTGCGCCAGCCGGACAGCGAGGACTTCGACTGGCGTGCATCGATCGCCGAAATCAGCCACGACACCCTGTTTTCCCCATATCCCGGCATGCACAGGACGCAAGTGCTCCTGCAGGGCACCTCTGTCCAGCTCGGCTTCGTCGATGGCCGCCGCCTGCACCTCAAGGCGCCTTGCCAGCAGATCGAATTCGATGGCACCGAAATCGTGGCTTGCCACCTTCCCGATGGTCCGGCCCAGGTCTTCAACTTGATCTGGAATCCCGACCGCATCCAGTTGCAGCTCCTGCGTCGTCCGATCGTCGGCTCGATGGTTTTCCTGCACGAACCCGGCGTTGAATGGTTCGTCCACCTCCTCGCCGGCCGCGCCCAGGCCAGCAATGTCGAAAAGCAACTGCTGGATCCCGGAGACAGCGCGCTGCTGCGAGCCGCACCCGGCGAGCGCCTGCTCCTGGAAGGTGGCGGAGAGATCCTGCTGGCACGACTCGCACGACCTGACGAGGCCAACGCGTCCTGATTCGATCTGCACGACACAGCAGCTCAAGCTGCGCTCGCTTCGCTGACGCAAGTCCCCCCAGGAAGCTCTGAACAAGCCCGTTGCCGTACGGGAAATCAGTTGCAATGCGTTGATTTTGTGGGAGCGGACTTGCCCGCGATAGCGCGTTCGGATGTTCCCAGTCACCACCGCCGCGCTGCCCCCAGACCGACACCATCGAACCCAACCAGAACAAGTCGCCGACCGCTCGCTGAGCACCGCCCGCACGAACCTCCGAGCACCTTCATTCACATCATGCGCACTCCAGAACCCGCACAGGATCCACACACAAGAATCTTGACCTTTGCGCACGAAGCTGTTCCAATGCGCGACTCGCAATCGTGCGCAGAACGACTGCGTTTTCCGAATTTGGCCAAGTAGCTCAGTTGGTAGAGCAGCGGACTGAAAATCCGCGTGTCGGTGGTTCGATTCCGCCCTTGGCCACCACTAAGATCACGAAAACCAGCCCTCACGGCTGGTTTTTTGTTGCCCAGAATCCCCTTGTTTTGCGGGGTTTCGCGCGGTTCTGCCCGTGTAACTGGTCGCGCCGAACTGGCCCGAAACCGCCTCGGTTCGACTCCGTTTTCCTCTCTCTTCTCCGGTCGTGGTGACGAACTTCTCGTCGGCTACACGGGCAGAACCCCTTACGGAACGCGGACTTGCACCTGTGTAAGAGAGAGCGGTTCGTGATATGGATTGGAGGAGCAATCCGGTTTCAGAGAACCGGAGAGCCGATCACCGTGCCGCGCAGGGCATCCTGTACAAGCCCTCTTTCTGGTTTGTCTCAACCAGCGCCTCGTAGGCGCGCTTGGGTTCTGGATGAGCCTTGAACACGTCGATGGGCTTCGTGCTTTTTCGCCCCGCGCGCTTCATCACCGCGTCTGCGTTCTGATCTTTGCCCTCGAACTCCCACAGCGCCCGGAACACATCCGCCTGCGCCTTGCTGAGCCGGATCGGTTCGGCTTCTTCGCCATCCAGATACACCAATCGGAAATCCGCCGAGAACGGCCCATGCACGGGCGCGGAGGGATCGTTCCTGCGCCGCGATGCGATGACGCCCGCTGCGCCGATGAACGAGATGCCATCGCCGCGCAGCCGGAACTTGTCCTCCAATCCGAGCCATTCCACGCCCGCATCGGCGGGTGCGCCGCGCGCGATCTGCTTGGCCGGGGCGATCACGCGGATCGCGCCGTGGTTCACGCGCACGCGGTCGAGCAGGTTCGCTTCGCGCCAAAGGCGATGGATGTCGCGGGTCAGCACCACGGGCGTTTTCTTCGCCGAACCGAGCAACCACACGCCCTCGGCCAGCGCCACGGAACCGATGTCGGTCTGGATGTCCTGCGCCGAACGCAGGTTTCGATGCAGCCAGTGTTCGTCGAGCGCGAAGGCCGCAAGGTCGTCGGCATCGACCGGCACCGCCCCGCACGTCAGGCAACAGCAGACCCATCCGCCATTGGCGACAACCCTCACCTCGCCACTGTTCAAGTGACAATACGGGCACAGCGCGAAGGCGATGTTCTGCGCTGACGACTTCACCGCCTTGCTGATCTCGGCGACGACGGCGATCTCGTCTGGCGTCATCAGCGATTTCAGCATCGGCGTGCCGGAGGCGAACATCCGGCAGATCAGATGCCATGCGGTGTGCGTTGGCACCGGTCAGCCCTGGATCACCGGCTGCGACAGGTCGGCCTGCGGCGGGAAATCTTCCGCTTCCAATGTCTGACCGCGCTTCAGCACGCCTTGCTCCACCAGATAGCGTTCCACGTTGGCCTTCATCACCGGATCGCGCATCGGCAGGCGGATGCGCCCCATGCTGGTCAATTCCGCCGTCACGACACGGGTGCGACCGGATTCGCCAGGGTGGTAGAGGTTGATCTGCACCGAGGTCACCGCCCATTCGCCTTCCAGCGGCGCTGGCAGTTCTTCGCGCAGCACGTCCGTCACCGAGTCGTGGCCTGCCGCCGCCATCGCGGTGCATTCGAGTTTCAGCTTCCCGCTGGGGCTATGCACCGCGATCTGCTTGATCTGCACCGCAACGAAACCATCCTTGATGGCCTGCGGGAAGTGGATGCCCGTCCGCATCATGGACAGGTCGATTTTCTCAGGCTTGATGCGCTCCACGTTCACGACTTGGCCGAGAAGGTGTTCGGCGAACTGGGCGGCGAGCATCTGGTGGTAGTCCTTGCCACCGCGAATCAGCGTCCGCACCACGCCGGTGCGCTCGGAATACTCCAGCATGCCGTGGATGCACGGATTACCCACGCGCTTCGTCACCGTGGTGCCCTGGAATTCCAGCTGCATCATCGGCAAGTCCTTGACGTGCATTGTCAGCAGGAACACGCCGGGGCGGATCGGGAAGATGGTGCTTTCGACGCCCTCACCGCAATGCTGCCTGCGCTGGTAGAACCGCGACACGCCTTGATTGAAGGCGGCAAGCGCGAACTGGGTCGTGTTGGGATGGCGCAAGATGCCGAGCGCGTGCTGCTGCGCCTGACTGCCTTTGCGCTCCATGAAATTGGCATCGAGCGCCTTGCCGAACAGCTCGGGATGATGGCGGTAGCACCAGAACGCCCGGTGCAGATCGCTTTGGCAGGCGGACATCTCGGTCATGAGCGCGACGTTGTTACCCGCCGCCTCGAAGATGGCTTGCCGCCCCTGCGCGTCTGCCAGCGGCAGGCAGGCGGTCAATTCACCGATGAGCTGATCCTTGGCCGGGATGTCCTGCCATTGGCGGATGCATTCCAGCAGCACCCGTCCGGGGTCGGGCGATTTGTCGAAGCCCATTGGTACAGGCAGCGCCTTTTCGGTCACGAGCTGTATCAGGGTGGCGTCCACGGGCAGTTCGAGCAGCACATCGATGAAGGTCTTTCTCATGCAGGTCTATCCTTGGCTTGGAGGGTGAAGTTGCGACGAGGCTCACGCTTGGATGGCAAAATCGGCAGGAATGACCCGTCGAAAATATCAATCCGTAAAGCAATGAGAGTCGGACGCAAATCTAGTGCGCGAATGTCCGTCCGTCAATCATGGATTCCCACCTAGTCCTATATCGTATCTTTTTGCTATACTAGGACGTTCTCGCCACCTGACAGTCCAAGAGCATCCTGATGGCCACACCGTTCGGCATCCGGCTGCGCCAATTGCGCGAAGCCAAGGGCATGAGCCTGCAACAACTGGCCGATGCGGTCGGTTGCACCAAGGCTTACATCTGGGAACTGGAAAAGCGCGACGATCAGAAGCCGACGGCGGATCGCGTGCTGGCTCTGTCGAAGGTGTTCGGCGTGACGATGGAAGACCTGATGGAAGACCAGCCGCGCGGCCTACCCGACGTCGGCCTGAAGGACGTGGCGTTCTTCCGCGAATACGCCGGGATGAGCGAAGAGGAAAAACAGAAGTTCCGGCGCGCGCTCGACCTGATGTTCGACAAGAACAGTGATGCCGAGCCGAAACCTTGAGTATTGCCCCGCTCACGCCCACCGCCGCCGTCGCGCGCATCTACACCCTGCTGCGTACCGCGTTCGGTGCGAATCTGCCTGACCGTGTGGATCTGGGCGTGATGGTGCAACTGCTCAACGAACCTGCCTTTGCCAAAGGCGCGCAATTGCGGTTGCCGCGTGAGTTCGCCGCGCGCGGCTTCGAGGGCGCGCTGGTTCGCAACGAAGGCACGGAAGAATGGGGCATCTTCTACAAACCGTACCCTCAATACCGCGAACGGCAACGCTTCACCATCGCGCACGAGATGGGGCACTTCGTCCTGCACCGTGAGCGTGTGTCCGAATTCCGCTGCGACATGCGCGGCGTAAACAACGGGCAGGATGCGGACAAGCAGATCGAGAAGGAAGCCAACGCCTTCGCCAGCAACCTGCTGATGCCTGCCGATCTGTTCCGGGATGGTCTGGGCAACCAGCAGAAAGCCGATCTCAACGTGTTGAGCGGCTTGGCGCGGCGCTTCGATGTGTCGCTCGAAGCCGCCTGTCTGCGCTTCATCGAACTCACCCGCGAGCGCGCCATCCTCCTGCGCTGGGACAGCGGCATCCTCGACTACGAAGCGCGCAGCAAGAAGGCAGTGCTGACGAAAGCGCGATTCCGTATTCCGAACTCAATGCAGGAACCGATGGCCGGTTCCGTGTCCGCCGATTCCGGCACTCCGCAATGCTTCGATGGCATCAAGCAGCCTGCCGCGATGTGGTGCCGTGAGGAACGGCCTCACATGACCCTGCGCGAGTGCAAGCACACCTACGTCGAGCGCGACCGCATGCTCACGCTGCTGATTCTCGAAAGCGCCGAGCCGCGCTACGGTGACACCACCCACCACGACGAACACGAAGAGGACACCAGCGAACGGTTCCGCAACTCCGGCCAGTTGCCCGTTCGCTGATCGTCCTCCGCGATTCCCGCCCGTTCCCGTTACGGCATACAGGATCGGTGCTTAGCATGAAATGCGTTCTCCTATTGAGCGCACACCATGCCGCATCACGAACTTGTCTCCCCGCCTGACGCGCCGCGCCATGCGCATCAGGAAATCGTCGATCTGCTCGCCACCGCCTTCCTGCGCCTGCGGAAGAAATCCGCCGCCGAGGGCGAAGTTGCCCTTGGCTTTGGCCACCACCAGCGCGTCCATGCAAACCCCTCTCAACTGCAAGGAGTTTGCCGATGACGTCATCCATGCCCAACGCCGCCACCGTTGCCGCGCGCGTCGCCCACCTGCCGCACCTGACGATGGATCAGTTGTGGGCGCTGTGGGACGAACACTTCGATGAGCGCCCGCCGCACCATCAGCGCACCTGGCTGGAATCGCGGCTGGCCTACCGGATTCAGGAGCGCGCCTTCGGCGGCGTGAAGCCCTCGATCCGCAAGCAACTGGAGGACATCGGCGAAACCGGCCTGCTGCCGAAGACCATGCGCCGCGACGGCAACCGGCTGCTGCCCGGAACCATGCTGATGCGGACGTTCGACAACGTCGAGCATCGCGTGCTGGTGCGCGGCCCGAACGATTTTGAATACGAAGGGCGGCGCTACACCAGCCTCACCGCGATTGCCTGCCACATCTCCGGCACGCGCTGGTCGGGCCCGGCATTCTTCGGCCTGACGGCGAAGGAGCGCGCATGAAACCGCAACGCACCTGCGTTCCGCCCGCGCCGGTTGTGCCAAAAAAATGCTGCGCCATCTACACCCGCAAATCCACCGACGAAGGGCTGGATCAGGAATACAACAGCCTCGAAGCCCAGCGCGACGCGGGCACGGCGTATGTCACCAGCCAGCGTCACGAAGGCTGGATCGCGCTCGACGACGGCTACGACGACGGTGGTTTTTCCGGCGGCAACATCGACCGCCCTGGACTGCGCCGCCTGCTGGCCGACATCGAGGCCAGGAAGATCGACATCGTGGTCGTCTACAAGATCGACCGCCTCACGCGCAGCCTCGCCGATTTCGCCAAGCTGGTCGAGGTGTTCGACCGCAACGGCGTGTCCTTCGTGTCGGTGACGCAGCAGTTCAACACCACGACGTCGATGGGCCGGTTGACGCTGAACATCCTGCTCTCGTTCGCGCAGTTCGAGCGCGAGGTCACCAGCGAGCGCATCCGCGACAAAGTCGCGGCCAGCAAGGCCAAGGGCATGTGGATGGGCGGCGTGCCGCCGCTCGGCTACGACGTGGTCGAACGCAAATTGGTGGTGAACGAGGACGAAGCCGCACTGGTGCGCGACATTTTCCGGCGCTATGCCGAACACGGCTCGGCGGCGCGACTGGTGCGCGAGCTGGCGGTGGAAGGCCACACCACCAAGACGTGGACGACCCAGACCGGCAACCTGCACCAAGGCCGTCCCATCGACCAGCAATTCCTCCACGTCCTGCTGCGAAACCGCATCTACCTCGGCGAAATTTCCCTGAAAGGCCAGTGGTTCGCGGGCCAGCACGTCGCCATCGTCCCGCAAAAACTCTGGAACGCCGCGCACGCCTTCGTCGAGCGCCGCAAGCAGGGCCCGCGCGAGCGCAACACCCAGCATCCGGCGCTGCTGGCGGGTCTGCTGTTCGCGCCGGACGGCCAGAAGATGCTCCAGTCCTACACCCGCAAGAAGAACGGTCGCCATTACCGCTACTACGTCCCCTACCTGCACAAGCGCAACGCCGCAGGCACGGTGTGCGATCCCGGCGCATCGGTCATCGGCCACCTGCCCGCTGCTGAAATCGAAAACGCGGTGCTGGCCCAAGTCCACGCAGCCTTGTCCGCGCCCGAAGTGCTGATCGGCGTGTGGCGATCCTGCCAGCGCCACCCGGCAGGCGCGACCCTCGACGAAGCGCAGGTCGTAGTCGGCATGCGCCAGATCGGGAAGGTATGGGAGCAACTGTTTCCTGCCGAGCAGCAGCGGATTCTTCGGTTGCTGGTCGAGCGCGTGCAACTGCACGATCAGGGGCTGGACATCGTCTGGCATGAAGACGGCTGGCTGGGCTTGGGCGTGGAGGTCTGTAACCACGCCTTCGTCGAGGAATCGCGCGAACGGGAGGCCGCATGAAAACGCCCGCCCGCCGCCACGCCGTCACGGTCGAGGCCGGTGACGCCGCACGTGATTTCGTCAGCAACGGCCAGCGCGTCACCACCGTGCCCTTGACGATCACCCGTCGGCACAATCGCAAGCTGATGGTTCCGCCGACGCCGGCTCAGGGCGAAGAAAACCACGGCGGATTCGACGAGCCGATGATCCGCATGCTGGCGCGCGCCTTCCACTGGCAACGCCTGATCGACGAGGGCAAGTACGCCACGATTGCCAAACTCAGCACCGCGTTGAAGATGGAGCAAGGCTACGCCGCCGAGGTGATCCGCCTGACAATGCTGGCCCCGGACATCGTGGCGGCGGTGGTCGAAGGCCGACAGCCGCGCCAGCTCAACCTGCACCTGCTTCGCGGCCGCATCCGCAGCATTCCGCGCGACTGGAACGAGCAGCGCCACCTGTTCGGCTTCCCCGACGCCTGACCCCAACCCTCCTCGTTCCCACCACAACGGCGAGCCTCGGCTCGCCGTTGGCGTTTCCGGGCTTGGCGAATCACTGGCGAATTTTTGGCATCGGAAATATTCGCCAGTGCGTCCATCGGCAATTCGCCAGCGAAAACCTGAAATGCCTCCACCGATTCCGCAGCGGAATCATTGGAGGAAACGATGCAGACGCAAGTACGCAGCACCCCGCCCATGCGCGGACTGGAACCCGGCGACCGCCGGGTGATGAACGAAAACGAGGTCGCCAACCGCTGGGGCGTCAGCCCCAAGACCTTGCAGCGTTGGCGCAGTGAGGGCCGTGGCCCGAAGTACCTGAAGCTCTCCAAGCGCGTCGGGTATCCGCTGGAGTCGGTGATCGACTTCGAGCGCCGGGTGATGCACGACTCCACCTACCAGCATGCGTTGGCGTGAGGAGACGGCCATGACGGATCTCGTTCTCACCCCGCAGCAACTCGCCGCGCGCTCGGTCGCCGAACTGGCCGCGCTGTCGCCCGACAAGAAACTCGAACTGTCCCGCCAGATCGACGAAGCCTTCGACTTCGTGAAAAAGATCAAGGCCAAGTTCGATGCGTCGGTCGAACTGGCCTTCGGCGAACAACTCGCCGCCGCCCGCGCCGAAGCAAAAAAGGACTTCGGCACCGTCCATGTCCTCGACGGCATTTTGCGCGTGACCAGCGACGTTCCCAAACGCGCCAGCTGGGATCAGCAAAAACTCGGCGACATCGCCCGCCGCATCGCCGCCGCCGGTGATCGCGTCGAGGACTACATCGACGTCGAGTTCTCGATTCCCGAATCGCGCTTCAACGCGCTGCCTCCGGCATGGCGCGAGCAGTTCGAGCCTGCCCGCACGACCAAACCCGGCAAACCCACCTTTCGCATTTCCCTTCGACACGAGGACTGAAACCATGAGTAGCAATCCGATTGCGCTGCTGCGCCAGCGCCTGCCTTCGCTCTACAGCGAATATCTGCCTGCCGACCTTCGCATCCGCAACCCCAAAGGCCACGAGGAATTCGTGGCGCTGGAAGTGGCGACAGTGGACGACCTGGCCTTCGCCATCCAGACCCTCAACCGTCAGGCCAGCGCCATCAGCCGCGAGCGTTCGGCGCTGGACGATCTCTACAACGCGGCGCGTTTGCGCGGTGCGCGCGGTTCGGATCGCGTGATCGACGCGACGCGGGAGGACTGATCATGAGCCAGATCGTTCCCTTCCAGTTCGACGATCACGCCGTTCGCACCGTGGTCGATGATTCCGGCGAGATATGGTTCGTCGGCAAGGACGTCACGTCGGTCTTGGGTTACTCCAATGCCAACAAAGCCTTGGGCGATCACTGCAAGGGGGTAACGAAACGTTACCCCCTTCCGACGAAAGGCGGCACGCAGGAAGTCCGCGTCATCGCTGAGCCTGACCTGTTCCGGCTGATCGTCAACAGCAAGCTCCCCGCCGCCGAGCGGTTCGAGAAGTGGGTGTTCGAGGACGTCCTGCCGACGATCCGCAAGTCCGGCAGCTATGCCGCCTCCGGTTCGCTCGCCGCGCTGCCGACGCCGACGCAGGATCGCGTGTCGGCCATCCTGCTGATCGGCGAGGCCATCGCCAAGGTTCCCGGCGTGAAGGCAGGTATTGCCGCCGCCGCGACGCTCACCTGCATTCAGGAGAACACCGGCCTCGCCACCGAGGTGCTGCGCCGCGCGCTGCCGGTGCTGGACGAACCGGTGTGTTCGCACAACGCCACGGCCATCGGCAAGTTGCTCGGCACCACGGCGAAGGAGGCCAATCGGCTGCTGGCCGACAACGGCTTTCAGTTCCGCAACGAGCGCGACGAATGGGAGCTGACCGAGGACGGCGAAAGCTGGGCCGAGGCGCTGCCCTACAACCGCAACGGCCACAGCGGTTACCAGATTCTCTGGAATCCGGCGGTGGTCGATCACCTGCGCGAGGTGGCGTGATGAGCCTGCCCATCATCTCCGCCTCGCAGCGCATGGCCGAACGCAAGGGCGTGAAGCTCTTGATGCTCGGCAAATCCGGCATCGGCAAAACGACCCGGCTGCGCGATCTCGATCCGACCTCGACGCTGTTCATCGACATCGAAGCCGGTGACTTGTCCGTGGCCGACTGGCCGGGAGACACGATTCGTCCCGCCTCGTGGCCGGAGTGCCGCGACCTGTTTGTGTTCCTCGCAGGGCCAGATCGTTCGCTGCCGCCGGAGGCCGCGTTCTCGGTGGCGCACTACGACCACGTCGCCGGCCAGTTCGGAGATCCGTCGCAGATCGACCGCTACACCACGTTCTTCGTGGACTCGATCACGCAGCTCTCGCGCCTTTGCTTCACCTGGTGCAAGTCGCAACCCGGCGCGATGTCCGACCGGTCGGGCAAGCCCGATCTGCGTGCCGCCTACGGCCTGCTCGGTCAGGAAATGGTGGCGGCGCTCACCCACCTCCAGCACGCGCGCGGCAAGAACGTGGTGTTTGTGGCGATCCTCGACGAGCGCCTCGACGACTACGGTCGCAAAGTATTCGAGCCGCAGATCGAGGGGTCGAAAACCGGCCTGCAAATGCCCGGCATTGTGGATGAAGTCGTGACCCTGGCCGAGATCAAGGCCGAGGACGGCAGCGCCTATCGCGCTTTCGTCACCCACACGCTCAATCCCTACGGCTTCCCGGCCAAAGACCGTTCCGGTCGCCTCGATCTGCTCGAACCGCCTGACCTTGGCGCGCTGATCGCCAAGTGCGCCGCGCCGCAACCCACCGCATCCATTCCCAAGGAGTAATCCGCATGAACGCTTACAACGACACATCGGCCAACTGGTTCGACTACAACGATGCCGACGCCCAATCAGGTGCGTTCGAGCTGATTCCCAAGGGCACGCTCGTGCCCGTCCGCATGACGATCAAGCCCGGCGGCTTCGACGATCCGACGCAAGGCTGGCACGGCGGCTACGCCACGCAGTCGTTCGAGACGGGCGCGGTGTATCTGGCCTGTGAGTTCGTCGTCACCGGCGGCGAGTTCGCCAAGCGCAAGCTGTGGTCGAACATCGGTCTGTACTCGGCGAAAGGGCCGACGTGGGCGCAGATGGGGCGCAGCTTCATCCGTGCCGCGCTCAACTCCGCCCGCAATGTGCATCCGGGCGACAACTCGCCCCCGGCCAGCACCGCGCGCCGCATCGCCGGTTTCCACGAACTGGACGGCTTGGAGTTCCTCGCCCGCGTGGACGTCGAGAAGGACGCCAAAGGCTTCGACCGCAACGTGGTGAAGCTGGCGGTGGAACCCGACCACGCCGACTACGCCCGGCTCATGGGCGTGCCGCAGCGCGCACCTGTCGCACCGTCCGCGCCCACGTCGCGCGCACCCGCCACCCCTGCGCCTTCCCACGCACCGGCCACCGCCGCGCCCACACGCGCGCCGTCGGGCAAACCGACGTGGGCGAACTGAGGAGGACCGATGCGATGTTGGGTTTGCAAACGACAGGCGCGCGGCTTCGGCCACACCGACGTTCGATTCAAAGCGAACGATCCGCGCCACCACCCGCTGGACTGGGTGTTCTGCTCCAAGCGATGCCAGGACATTTTTCACGCGATGTACGGCCACTGGAAAACCGCAAGGGATCGCGGTGTGAAGATCTCGGAGGCGGACATGGTCAACGCCACTGAGATCGAACGCGCCAGCCTGCGGAAATGCCTGAAGGCCTTCGGCGCGGCGGCAGAAGCCATCGGCTTCAACAAGCCCTTGGGCGACTACGACGAAGCGCAGGCGATGGCCGTGATCGAGGCCATCGTCACCTGTTTCACCAACGCAATGGCCGCGCACCATGAGATGTCGAAATACCCGCCCGTTCGCGGCTTGCCGGAAGTGCGCGATCCGCTCACCGACTTCTCCGATCTGGAGGACAAGGAGTTCTGGGAGAAATCGCCATGACGCTCGACTTCAATTCCGGCGCGAGCGTGTCCGGCCAGGTCGCGGCGCTGATTGACTGGGGCTTGCAGTTCGCCCGCGCACACGAGACGCCGAGGAACTACCTCGGCGCATCCCGGCTGGGTGTCGAATGCGAACGTGCCTTGCAGTTCGAGTATGCGAAAGCGCCCGTGGACTACGGGCGCGACATCGATGGCCGGACGCTGCGCATCTTCCAGCGCGGCCACCTCATGGAGGACTGCATGGTGACGTGGCTGCGCGATGCGGGTTTCGATCTTCGCACGCGGCAGGCCAACGGCGAACAGTTCGGATTCTCCGATGCCGACGGCAGGCTGCGCGGCCACGTCGATGGCGTGATCGTCGCCGCTCCCGAAGGCTTTTCGACTCCGGCGTTGTGGGAGAACAAGTGCCTCGGTGCGAAGGCGTGGCGTGATGTGGAGTCGAAGGGGCTGGCCGTGTCCAAACCCGTCTATGCCGCGCAAATCGCGCTGTATCAGGCCCATCTGCACCTGCACGAGCACCCGGCGATCTTCACCGCGATCAATGCCGACTCGATGGAGATTTACGTCGAGCGCGTGCCCTTCAACGCGGCGCTGGCCCAGCAGATGACCGACCGCGCCGTGCGCGTCATCACCGCCACCGATGCCGGTGAACTGCTGCCGCGCCGATTCCATGACGCCACCCATTTCGAGTGCCGGATGTGCCCGTGGCAAGACCGGTGCTGGAGGACGAACGCATGATTCACGAACCCGCAAATCGCATCCTTGGCGAGAACCTCGTCGATTCGCGCAAGGCCGCATTGGTCACCCATATTCCGCTGCATTGGCTGGTGCAGAAGGAGCAACGCAATCGCCGGGGCATTCCCCATTACATGCTCGGCAAGCTCCTGCGCTTCAAGATCGGTGAGCTGATGGCGTGGATGGAAGCCCAGCAACCGGCGGCCTCTCAGGAGGAAGCCGATGCTTGATTTCAACGACACCGCACCTGCGCCCGAACCGGATCGCGGCGTGCAACGCGACGAAATCCGCGCTGCGTTGATCGCCAAGCTCGATGGCGTGCTGGTCACGCTGTTCCCCACTGGCAAAAAGCGCAAGGAGCTTTTCCTCGTCGGCGATGTGCTCGGCTCGCCCGGCGACAGCCTCGAAGTCGTCCTCTCCGGTGACAAGATGGGGTTGTGGACGGATCGCGCCAACGGCGACGGCGGCGACATCTTCGATCTGATCGCTGCCGTGCGCGGCATCGATGCCCACGCTGATTTTCCGCGTGTGCTGGATGCGGCTGCCGATCTGCTCGGACGCGCGCCGGTGCCTTCAACGAAGAAGATCAAGAAGGAACAGCCGGTCGATGACCTCGGGCCGGCCACCGCGAAGTGGGATTACCTCGACGCTAGCGGAAAATTGCTGGCCGTGGTGTACCGCTACGACCCACCCGGTGGCAGGAAGGAATTCCGCCCGTGGGATGCGCGCCGCCGCAAGATGGCTCCGCCCGAACCGCGCCCGGTCTACAACCAGCCGGGCCTTGCCGCTGCCGTGCAAGTGGTGCTTGTGGAAGGCGAGAAATGCGCGCAGGCGCTGATCGATCACGGCGTCGTCGCTACCACCGCGATGCACGGCGCGAATGCGCCGGTGGAAAAAACCGACTGGTCGCCGCTCGCCGGGAAAGCCGTGCTCATCTGGCCCGACCGCGACAAACCCGGCTGGGAATATGCGGGCAACGCGGCGCAGGCGATCTTGCAGGCGGGTGCGTTGTCCTGCCACCTGCTGTATCCACCGGACGAAAAGCCGGAAGGCTGGGATGCGGCGGATGCGCTCGCGGAGAACTTCGCGGTCACCGACTTCATCGCCTCCGGCCCACGCCTGCAAATCCATCGCGCCGGAGACGACGGCGATCACTTCGAGTCCTCGATCTTCGGCTCCGACGATGCCCTGGCGCTGGCTTTCACCCGCCGCTACTACCGCGACTGGCAATACGTCGCGGCGTGGAAACAGTGGATCGTGTGGGACGGTCTGCGCTGGCGGGTCGAACCCACGCTGCGTGCCCTTGATGTCGTGCGGCTGGTGTGCCGCGATGTGGCCTTGAAGGCGAACGACCCCAAGCTCGCCGCCAAGCTCGTCTCCAACGGCACGGTGAAAGGCGTCGAGAACATGGCGCGCGCCGACCGCCGCCATGCCGCCACCACCGACGAATGGGATGCCAACCCCTGGCTGCTCAACACACCGAGCGGCGTGGTCGATCTCAAATCCGGGCGCATGCGACCGCACGACCGCGCCGACCGGATGACGAAAATCACCAGCGCGATGCCGGAAGGTTTGTGTCCGACGTGGCTGGTGTTTCTGGATCAGGTCACCGGTGGCGACGCCGAGCTGCAACGCTACCTGCAAATCGCCGCAGGCTACGCCTTGTCCGGTTCGACGCAGGAACACGCGCTGTTCTTCCTCTACGGCACCGGCGCGAACGGAAAATCCGTGTTTCTCTCGACCTTGGCCTCGATCCTCGGCGATTACGCCACCAACGCGCCCATCGACACCTTCATGGAATCGCGCGGCGACCGGCATCCGACCGATCTTGCGGGTTTGCGCGGCGCGCGCCTCGTCACCGCGATTGAAACCGAACAGGGGCGGCGCTGGGCCGAAGCCAAGGTGAAAAACCTCACTGGCGGCGACAAGGTCAGCGCGCGCTTTCTGTATCAGGACTTCTTCGAGTTCTGGCCGCAATTCAAGCTGTTCATCGCGGGCAACCACCGCCCGGCGCTGAGGAACGTCGACGAGGCCATGCGGCGCCGCATGCACCTGATCCCGTTCACGGTGACGATTCCGCCGGACAAGCGCGACGGCAAGCTCGGCGAAAAGCTGCTGGCCGAACGCAACGGCATCCTGAAATGGATGCTGGACGGCTGCCTGCTCTGGCAGCGCGAAGGGCTCAAAAAGCCCGTCGCCGTGATTGCGGCCACCGACGAATACTTCGAAACCGAGGACGTGATCGGACGCTGGATCGAAGAGCGATGCGTCCGCACGGCCAACGCCAAGTCCCTGACCGCCGAGTTGTATGGCGACTGGAAGCGCTGGGCCGAGTCGGCCAGCGAGAAGGTCGGCACGCAACGGCGCTTTTCCGATCTGCTCATCCAGCGCGGTGTCGAGAAGTGGCGCAACAACGGCGCGCGCGGATTCCAGGGCATCGGACTCAAAGCGCCTCCGCAAGCCTCCTACACCCCTTACGCCGATGACTGACGCCGGAGCCAGTGACGCAGTGATGCGTCACTTTCCAGAAGTTCCCTTACGTGCGCGCACACGCGAGGAAAGACTTATGGGAAGTGTCGCAGTGCTGCGTCACGCCCCCGGCGACCCAAACCCAAGGATCGCCACCATGACCACGACCATCCTCGCCCTCGATCTGGGCACCACCACCGGCTGGGCGCTGCGCGCGCCGGACGGCTCCACCACCAGCGGCTCCGAATCCTTCCGTCCGCAACGCTTCGAAGGCGGCGGCATGCGCTTCCTGCGCTTCAAACGATGGCTCGACGAGGTGCGCGGCCACGGCGGGATCGGCGCGCTGTATTTCGAGGAAGTGCGCCGCCACGTTTCCACCGATGCTGCACACGCCTACGGCGGCTTCCTCGCCACGCTCACCGCGTGGTGCGAGCGCCACGCCATCCCGTATTCCGGCGTGCCGGTAGGCACGATCAAGAAGCACGCCACCGGCAAGGGCAACGCCAGCAAGGACGAGGTCATCGCCGCGATCCGCGCCGCAGGCCACACGCCCGCCGACGACAACGAAGCCGACGCGCTCGCGCTGCTGCGCTGGGCCGTCGAACAGCACGCGGCGCAGGAGGCGTGAGATGAAGGTTCCATTGCCGAACTACCGCAGCCCGCTGGGTCGCTTCCAGCCCGATGTCACCGATCTGGAAGCGATGAAGCGCCACGGCTGGCGCGACCAGCACATCCTCGTGGTCAAAGACGACGATGCCCGTCTCGACCTGATCGAGCGCGAGTTCATCCGCGCCATCGGCGAGCGCCTCTACGGAGGGCACAACCGTGGCTGATCGGGCTTGGACAATCGAAACCGTGGCTGCGCGCTTCGAGGAAGCCGCCAGCACCGGACGCCGCCTGCCGCCGGTGCGCGTCACTGGCTACTTCAATACCTGGCCCGCCTTTGTGCGGCGCGAGTGGGAAGCCTTCGCCGCCGACGAGAAGATCTACAAACCGTTTCCGCCATCGCCCGATGCCATCGACCGAATGCTCGAAACGATGCGCTGGGTTGCATGGCTGGAGGAGGAGCAGCGGCATCTGGTGTGGATGCGCGCCAAGCGCTACGGCTGGCGTGACATCACGATCCGCTTCGCCTGCGACCGCAGCACCGCGTGGCGGCGATGGCAGGCGGCGTTGGGCGTCGTCGTTGCGCGGCTCAACGGCACCGCGATTTGACCCGGCGGGCGGCACGGGGATAATAACTGTTAGTAATAGGTAGGAGCATCCTCATGCCGACCAGCGTCGCCCTTGGCCCCCACTTCGAAACCTTCGTCCGCGATCAGGTGCAGAGCGGGCGCTTCAACAACGCCAGCGAAGTCGTGCGCGCGGGCCTGCGCCTGCTCGAAGACGACGAGCAGCGCAAGCAGCTCGCACTGGAAGCCCTGCGGTCGGAAATCGTCGCGGGCCGCAACAGCGGTAAGGGTAAGCCTGCCGCTGAGGTCTTCGACCGGCTCGAAGCCAAATACACCGCGATGGCCAAGGCGCGCTGATGCAGTTGGTCATCAAGCCGCTGGCCGAGCAAGACCTCGAAGCCATCGGCGACTACATCGCCCGCGACAACCCGGCACGCGCCATCACCTTCGTGCGTGAGCTGCGCGATCACTGCCAGCGCATCGCCAGCCATCCGCTCGGCTACCGCGAGCGCCCCGAAATGGCTCCCGGCCTGCGCTCCTGCGCGCACGGCAACTACGTGATCTTCTTCGACGTGTTTCCCGACGTGGTCGAAATCGTGCGTGTGCTGCACGGCGCACGCGACTTGCCCGCTGCCCTCGACGAAGATCAGTGAGGGTTTTTACGCCGTAGTGTTTTGGCGTGTTTTAGCGCGTTGCGTGCTGCGATTGCGGGCGTGTGAGTAAATGCGCGGCGATCAGGCCATGCAACATTTTCGAGGATTCGGCGTAGGATTCTCGCCATGCTTGGGATCAGTGGCGGTGAAGCCACAGTGGCTATAAAGCCACGCTTCCGAGGCGAAATGGGCCCTTCCTGCGCCTGAGGCCATGCGGGGGGCGCGAGCGCAAGACCTCGCTACCGTGCGAACCGAGAAACAGGTTTGCATGGTTCGCAGTTCGCACTCCAGGTCCGCAGGTTCGCACCCGCGCCGCGTGCGCCAACATCCTCCGAGTTCACTCCACCCGCCCACGGTCTTCGTCGGCGGGTTTTTCATTTTGCAGGTTCGATGTCCGCCATCCGTCTCAACGTCGAGTATCGCCCGGTCGATGCGCTGATCCCGTATGCGCGCAATCCGCGCACGCATTCGGAGGCGCAGGTCGCCAAGATCGCGGCCAGCCTGGTCGAGTTCGGCTGGACGAACCCGATCCTGGTCGATGGCGACCACGGCCTCATCGCCGGGCACGGGCGATTGGCGGCGGCGCGCAAACTCGGCATGGCCGAGGTGCCAGTGATCGAGCTTTCGCACCTGTCTCCCGCGCAGAAGCGCGCGTATGTGATCGCCGACAATCGTCTCGCCCTCGATGCAGGCTGGGACGAGGAACTGCTGGCGGTGGAACTGGCCGACCTCACCGCGTCCGGATTCGATCTGGCGCTGACCGGCTTCGACGATCTGGAACTGGACAACCTGCTGGCCCTCGACGCTGACGGCGGCACACAGGAAGAATCCGACGAGGACGCGAGCGCTGGCCCCGACTCCGCCGACGACGTGCCGGACGCGCCCAGCGTACCGGTGTCGCGCCTGGGTGATGTGTGGCAACTGGGCGCGCACCGTTTGATCTGCGGCGATGCCGCCGACCGCGCCGTGATCGCGGCGCTCATGGGTGAGGAGCGCGCGGCGCTGTGTTTCACCTCGCCGCCGTATGCCAACCAGCGCGACTACGCCACCGGCGGCATCGCCGATTGGGATGGCCTGATGCGCGGCGTGTTCGCGTGCCTGCCGATGGCCGACGATGGCCAGGTGCTGGTCAACCTCGGCCTTGTCCACCGCGACAACGAGTTCCAGCCATATTGGGAACGCTGGATCGGCTGGATGCGAACGCAAGGCTGGCGTCGCTTCGCGTGGTATGTCTGGGATCAGGGGCCGGGCATTCCCGGCGACTGGGCCGGACGCCTCGCGCCGAGCTTCGAGTTCGTCTTCCACTTCAACCGCGACGTGCGCCGCCCGAACAAGATCGTGCCCTGCAAGTTTGCCGGGCAGGAAACCCACCTGCGCGCCGATGGTTCCTCCTCCGCGCTGCGCGGCAAGGACGGCGATGTGAGCGGCTGGACGCACGCAGGCCAGCCGACCCAAGACCACCGCATCCCGGACTCGGTGATCCGCCTCATGCGGCACAAGGGCAAGATCGGCGACGGCATCGATCACCCCGCCGTGTTCCCGGTGGCGCTGCCGCAGTTCGTGATCGATGCCTATACCGACGCGGGCGACGTGGTGTTCGAGCCGTTTTGCGGTTCCGGCACCACGATCCTCGCGGCGCAGCGCACGAACCGCATCGCGCGCGCCGTGGAAATCGCGCCCGAATACGCTGACGTGGCCGTGCGCCGCTTCCAGCAGAACTTTCCAGAAGAGCCGGTGCGCCTCATGGCCACCGGAGATTCTTTCGAGGCCGTGGCTGCGGCGCGCGCCGAGGCATCCGCATGAATGCGGCATGGCAGGCCGTCCAGATCGAGCAGTGGCCGACGGCCAAGCTCGTGCCGTATGCGCGCAACGCGCGCCAGCATTCGGACGACCAGATCGCGCAGATCGCCGCCAGCATCGTCGAGTTCGGGTTCACCAATCCGATTCTCGCGGGCAGCGACGGCGTGATCGTCGCAGGCCACGGGCGACTCGCCGCCGCGCAGAAGCTCGGTCTCGATGCCGTGCCCGTGGTCGTGCTCGATCACCTAACGCCGACGCAACGCCGCGCGCTGGTGCTGGCCGACAACCGCCTCGCCGAGAACGCGACGTGGGACAACGAGTTGCTGCGCGTGGAACTGGATGCGCTGCAAGAGGAAGGCTTCGATCTCGACCTGACCGGCTTCGACGCCGACGCACTGGCCGATCTGCTCGTGGGCGAGGAACCCGTCAACGAGGGCAACACCGACGAAGACGCCGTGCCCGAAGTTGGCGATGCGCCGATGTCGCAGCCGGGCGATGTCTGGCAACTCGGCCCGCATCGTTTGCTGTGCGGCGACGCCACGCGCGCCGAAAGCTATGCAGCCTTGTTGGGCGATGGCAAAGCGGACATGGTGTTCACCGATCCGCCCTACAACGTCAACTACGCCAACACGCCCAAGGACAAGCTGCGTGGCACGCACCGCGCCATCCTCAACGACAACCTCGGCGAGAACTTCGAGGCGTTCCTTCGCGCGGCGCTGACGCCGATGCTGGCGCATTGCTGCGGCGCGATCTACATCGCCATGTCCTCGTCCGAACTGGACACGCTGCAAACCGCCTTCCGCGCGGCGGGCGGGCACTGGTCAACCTTCATCATCTGGGCCAAGCACACCTTTACCTTGGGCCGTGCCGACTACCAGCGCCAGTACGAACCCATCCTCTACGGTTGGCCGGAAGGCGCGCAGCGCCACTGGTGCGGCGACCGCGATCAGGGCGACGTGTGGCAGATCAGGAAGCCGCAGAAGAACGACCTGCATCCCACCATGAAGCCGGTGGAACTGGTCGAACGCGCGATCCGCAATTCCTCGCGCCCCGGCGCAATAGTGCTCGATCCCTTCGGCGGCTCCGGCACCACGCTGATCGCGGCGGAGAAATCCGGGCGCATCGCGCGCCTGATGGAACTCGACCCGAAGTATTGCGATGTGATCGTGCGGCGGTGGGAGGACTTCACCGGCGGCACGGCCACGCGCGTTGCGGCGGCGCAGTACGCGCCTGCCGCGTAGGCATCGGACTCAGGCCAATTCCATCGCCATCGGCTCGATGGCAAGCACGTCCATCCAGTGGCACCACCGGCCTTCCTTGCAGATCGGCAGGCCGTCCTCGGTGATCGGCAGCAGTTTGAATTCGTCATTCAGAGGCGCGAGTTTCAGCACGCGGAAGTAAGGCCAGATCAGGTGGCCGCGCCATTGGATCTGGACGTTGCGGCCCAGCAGTGTCTGCATTTGCGCGTAGGTGGCGGCGTCCATCGTGGACATCGAGGTGTTGCCGTTCAAGTCGGCGGTGATCGGTGCGTGATGGGCGTTCATGGCGTTCTCCGTGGTGGGGTTCGATGGCCACATGAACGCGCTGTTCGCACCGGAAGCCAAGCGTTTTCCGGCGCGACGTTCGTCATCGGTGCGGGAAGATTTCCGGCAGACAGGAAGGATTCGGTTTCGCGGATTCGGCCCGTTCCTCTTCCTCGCGCTGGATGCGCTGAAGGGTTTGGATCGTCGCCATGTTGCGCGGCAGGGCGAAGGTCAAGGTGCGGACGGCCTGCTCCAACGACACGTCGGGGCGGCGGTTGCGGATGATCCAGCGAATCGCGGTTTCGCGGTCGGCAATAGGTTTGGAATTCATGGTGGTGATCTGCGTGGGGCCGGGAGCCGCCGCCATCAGGCGGCGGCTTCCTCGTCGATGGCGCAGGCGATCACCTGCGCGGTGAGATAGGGCAATCCCGCCGGGACTCCGCTGTGGCGGTATTCGCGGCGCGTAGTACGCCACGCCATCCAGTTCGTCGCGGTGTCGTCGATGGCCTGCGCCATCGGCGTGGTGCGCGCCATCCGGTCGAGGACTTCGTCGGCGAAGTGGCGACCGGGGCGTCCGTCGAGGAATGCGCGGACGTTGTCGTAGTTCTCGCCCGTGTGCTTGGCGATGATCGCCATCGCCACCGGCCATGCCGTTTCCGCGTGCCCGCGCATCGTGCCGTAAAAGCCCCAGCCTTCATTGGTGGTGGTGGGAATCTGCTGCGTGGTGTCCATTGCTTGCTCCTTGTGGGTGTGCGTTGCGATGGACACATGAACGCGCTGTGCCGCCACGAAGCCAAGCGATTCCGAGAAGAATTTTCGAGCAGGATTCAGCCCGCAGCAGCCTTGCTTTCCGGGGCCGAAAGCGCGAAGGCCGCGAGCTTGTCGCGGCGCGCGTGGAAGCCAAGCGTTTTCGCGCCTGGCTTCCAGTCTTTTTCACGCGATGCGATACACCCGTTCCTCGCCTTGCTCTTTGGCGGAAGTGACGTTCAATCCGAGCTTCTTGCGGAAGGCTCCGGCAAACGTCCCGCGCACGGTGTGCTGCTGCCAGCCGGTGAGATCACAGATCTGCCGGATGGTCGCGCCTTCGGGACGCTGCAACATGCGGATGACTTCCGCCTGCTTGCTGTTCTCGCGCCTGCGCGGCGCGCGCGGTGTGGCGTCCGTGGCGAATCCCGCCTCGGCGCTGGCGACGGCGGATTCGAGTTCCGCGTCCACCGGCGCGGGCGGCGCGTCCTCAGCGTTGGCGATGATCTGGTCGAGCTTGGCCTCGAACTTCGCGCGGCGCTTGGGATTGACGCCGGGGCGCGGTTCGCCGAGGGCGTCGTAGCCTTCGGCGGCGACGCGCCAGCCCTCGCCATCGGGCGTGATCAGGGCGCGATTGAAAAGCCCGTCGAGGACTTTCTTGCGCGCGCCGCCCTTGATGTTGTCGGGGAACCATTCGATGCGACCGTTGTGCTGCTTGATGGCGGTGGAGAGGATCGCCTGCTGCGAGGCGGTGAGGGTCGTGTTGCTCATGGTGCTTCTCCTTGTTGGTTGGGGTTGGTGCTGCGTGTTGCGGGACACATGAACACGCTGTTCGCCCGCGAAGCCAAGCGGATGTCGCGCCAGAACGGATCGGATTTAACGCACAGATGGGACTGTCGATTCGCGCCTATGCGCGCCAACGGGGTGTATCCGACACCGCCGTCCGCAAGGCCATTGCCGCCGGGCGCATTACGCCCGAACCGGACGGCACGATTGATACGGCACGCGCCGACCGCGAGTGGGATCGCAATACGGAATCGGTCGCGCCCGGTTCGCGCACGGGCGCGGTGCGGGTGGCGGTCGCGCCGGAGCCTGCAGGTGCAGGCGATGGCAGTCCTGCGCTACCCACCGGCGGCGCGTCGTTGTTGCAGGCACGCACCGTCAACGAGGTGGTCAAGGCGCAGACCAACAAGGTGCGGCTCGCCCGGCTCAAGGGCGAACTGGTGGATCGCCATCAGGCCATCGCACAGGTGTTCAAGCTGGCGCGCACCGAACGCGATGCGTGGCTGAACTGGCCTGCGCGCATTTCCGCGCAGATGGCGGCAACGCTGGGCGTGGAGCCGCATGCGATGCACGTCGCGCTCGAAGCCGCCGTGCGCGACCACCTGCAGGAGCTGGGCGATCTGCGCCCGCGCGTGGACTGAGCATGGAGCTTTTCGAGGGGGCCGCCGAGATCGAACGCGCGTGGCGCGAAGGCCTGACGCCCGATCCGCTGCTGTCGGTATCCGAGTGGGCCGACCGCCACCGGATTCTGTCGAGCAAGGCGGCGGCGGAACCGGGCCGTTGGCGCACCAGCCGCACGCCGTATCTGAAAGCCATCATGGATTGCCTGTCGCCGACCTCGCCGGTCGAGCGCGTGGTGTTCATGAAGGGCGCGCAGATCGGCGGCACCGAGGCCGGTTCGTGCTGGATCGGCTACGTCATCCACCACGTGCCCGGCCCGATGATGGCGGTGTGGCCGACGGTCGAGATGGCCAAACGCAACAGCAAGCAGCGCATCGATCCCCTGATCGAGGAATCGAGCGTGCTGGCAGAACTGATCGCGCCCGCGCGCTCGCGCGATTCGGGCAACACGATTCTGGCGAAGGAGTTTCGCGGCGGCGTGCTGGTGATGACCGGCGCGAACAGCGCGGTCGGCCTGCGCTCGATGCCGGTGCGGTATCTGTTCCTCGACGAGGTGGACGGCTACCCGCTGGACGTGGAAGGCGAAGGCGACGCGATCTCGCTGGCCGAGGCGCGCACGCGCACCTTTGCGCGCCGCAAGATTTTCATCGTCTCCACACCGACGATTGCCGGCGCTTCGGCCATCGAACGCGAATACGAGGCCAGCGATCAGCGCCGCTTCTTCGTGCCGTGCCCGCATTGCTCGCACGCACAGTGGCTGCGCTTCGAGCAGTTGCGCTGGGACAAGGGCGCACCGGAAACCGCCGCCTATGTCTGCGAGTCCTGCGACACGGCGATTGCCGAGCATCACAAGACCTGGATGCTCGAACACGGCGAGTGGCGCGCGACGGTGGAAACGGCGGGCAAGACCGCAGGTTTCCACCTGTCCAGCCTGTATTCGCCGGTCGGCTGGCGCGCGTGGCGCGACATCGCCGCCGCGTGGGAAGCCGCCGTGAACAAGGAATCGGGTTCGTCTGCCGCGATCAAGACCTTCAAGAACACGGAGCTGGGTGAGACGTGGATCGAGGAAGGCGAGACGCCGGACTGGCAGCGCCTCGTCGAACGGCGTGAGGAATACCGCATCGGCACGGTTCCGCTCGGCGGCTTGTTGCTGGTCGGTGGCGCGGACGTGCAGAAGGATCGCATCGAAGTCTCGATCTGGGCTTTCGGGCGCGGCAAGGAGTGTTGGCTGGTCGAACATCGCGTGCTGATGGGCGATACCGCGCGCGAGCAGGTCTGGAAATCCCTCGCCGATGTCCTGGCCGAGCAGTGGACGCATGTCAGCGGCGCGACCCTGCCGTTGGCGCGCCTTGCGCTCGACACGGGGTTCGCCACACAGGAAGCCTACGGCTTCGCGCGCGCCTGCCGCGATCCACGCCTGATGCCGGTGAAGGGCGTCGCGCGCGGCGCGGCGCTGATCGGCACGCCGACGGCGGTGGATATGTCGCAGGCTGGCAAGAAGCTGCGACGCGGTATCAAGGTGTTCAGCGTCACTGTCGGCATCGCCAAGCTGGAGCTTTACAACAACCTGCGCAAGGCCGCGACCGTGGCCGAGGACGGCACCACGCTTTCGTATCCAGCAGGCTTCGTGCATCTGCCGATGATCGATGCCGAGTTCGTGCAGCAGTTGTGCGCCGAACAGTTGGTCACGCGCCGCGACCGCAACGGCTTTCCCGTGCGCGAGTGGCAGAAGATGCGCGAGCGCAACGAAGGCCTGGATTGCTACGTGTATTCCCGTGCGGCGGCGGCCGCAGCGGGACTGGATCGATTCGAGGATCGCCACTGGCGCGATCTGGAACGCTCCTTGGGTGTCATGCGAGCCCCCGACGATCCGCCGCCTCTCTCATCACTGAATCTCGACGACAAGGCCACCCCTCGCGGTGGCCTTGCAGTTTCTGGCGTGCCGAATCGTCGGCGCGTGATCAAAAGCCGCTGGCTTTCCTGACGCCATGTGCGTCTTTCGTTGTTCCATCATCAAGGAGTGTTTCATGAGTCTGGCTTCCCGCATCGAAAGTCTGGTCATCCGCGTCGCGCAGGAGTTTTCCACGCTGCGCTCCGTCACCGGTCGCCTGTCCGATCTCACCACCGCCGACAAAACCAATCTGGTCGCGGCGATCAACGAGCTGAAGAAAGCCGTCGTCACCGGTACCGGTATCGACGACGACACCATCGCCACCAGCACCACCTATTCGTCCAGCAAGATCGTCAGCCTGCTCGATGCACTGAAAGCCGAGATTCTCGGCGGCGCGGATGGCGCTTACGACACCCTGCTGGAGATTCAGGAACTGCTGAACTCCGGCACCAGCGGCCTCGACGCGCTGCTCGCCGCCGTCAATCACCGCGTGCGCTTTGATGCGGCGCAGTCGCTCACGGTCGAGGAACAGGCGCAGGTGCGCGACAACATCGGCGCGGTGGCCCGTTCCGACGTGGGCTACACCGATACGGATTTCTCCACCGTGTTCGAGACGGCGCTGGGCTGATGGCGCTGGTGGATCGCATCGCGGACTTGGCCATCCGCATCGGTCGGGTGCTGGCGTCGAAGATCGACGCCACGCATCCGGGCGTGGCGAAGGTCTGGGTGTGCTTTGGCGTCGAGCGCGAGGAAGTCGTCATTCGCGCCGCGTACAACGTGGCGCGCGTGACCCGCACCGCACCCGGCCGCTATCGCGTGCATTTTGCCGTGCGCCTGCCCGATGCCGAATACTGCTGGACCGCGCTGGCGCGCAGCCCGATGGATCGCGGCCAGCAGCGCCTCGCCATCGTCCGTGCCACGGCGGACGCCAAGACGAACCGTTACGTCGATGTGTGCTGCGCCACTGCCGCCAGCACGTTTTCCGACTCGGCGGAAATCAATCTCGTGGTGTTCCGCTGATGGCCTACACCGAGGAACAGCTGGCCGCGCTGGAAACCGCGCTGGCCCGCGGCGAATCGCGCGTGAGCTTCGGCGGCAACACCGTGGAATACCGCTCGGTGGCCGATCTCACCGCCGCGATCCGCGAAGTGAAGCGTGGCCTCGCTGAACAAGCCGCCGCCACCGGGCTGTGGCCGGGCAAGGCGCGGCAGATCCGCGTCACGACGAGCAAGGGATTCTGACGTGGGCTGGTTCGCAAAATTCCGATCCTTCATCGGCGGGCCGGTTCACGAAGGCGCGGGGCGCGCGCGTCGGTCGCTGGCATGGATGCCGGGCAACCCGGGCGCGGTCGCAGCGCTGCTCGCCACCGGCGTCGATCTGCGGATCAAGAGCCGCGATCTGGTGCGCCGCAATGCCTGGGCACAGGCGGCGTTGGATGCGTTCGTGGCAAATGCCGTCGGCACCGGCATCAAACCGCAAAGCCTGTCGCCCGACGATGCGTTCCGCGCCGACGTGCAAACCCTGTGGCGCGACTGGACGGACGAGGCCGATGCGGCAGGCCAGACCGATTTCTACGGGCTACAGGCGCTGGCCTGCCGCGCCATGCTCGAAGGTGGCGAGTGCCTGATCCGGCTGCGCCCGCGCCGTATCGAAGACGGCCTCGCGGTGCCGCTGCAACTGCAACTGCTCGAACCCGAACATCTGCCCATGCACCTCAACACCGACTTGCCGAACGGCAACGTGGTGCGGTCGGGCATCGAGTTCGATGGGCTGGGAAGGCGTGTGGCCTATCACCTCTACCGCTCGCATCCCGACGACGGACGGCTCGCGCCGATGTCGGCGCAGGGCGGACTCGACACCGTGCGCGTGGACGCGAAGGAAATCGCGCACCTGTTCCGCGTGTTGCGGCCCGGCCAAATTCGTGGCGAACCCTGGCTGTCGCGCGCGCTGGTGAAGTTGAACGAACTGGATCAATACGACGACGCCGAACTGGTGCGGAAGAAAACCGCCGCCATGTTCGCGGGCTTTGTCACGCGGCAGAACCCGGAAGATTCCCTCATGGGCGAAGCTCATGCCGATGCGAACGGCGTTGCCATCGCCAGTCTGGAACCGGGCACGTTGCAAATCCTTGAACCGGGTGAAGACATCAAGTTCTCCGATCCGGCGGACGTGGGCGGCTCGTATTCCGAATTCCTCCGCACCCAGTTCCGCGCGGTGGCGGCGGCGATTGGCATCACTTACGAACAGCTCACCGGCGATCTGACCGGCGTGAACTATTCGTCCATCCGCGCGGGCCTGCTGGAATTTCGGCGGCGCTGCGAGATGGTGCAGCACGCGGTGCTGGTGCATCAGCTTTGTCGCCCGATCTGGCAGGCGTGGATGAAGCAGGCGGTGCTGTCCGGCGCATTGGACGCGCCCGGCTACGTGCGCGGCGGCCCGGCGCGGCGTCGCCACTTCACGCAGGTGAAGTGGATACCGCAAGGCTGGCAGTGGGTTGACCCGGAGAAGGAATACAAGGCCATGCTGCTGGCGATCCGGGCGGGATTGATGAGTCGCTCGGAAGCGGTCTCGGCCAACGGCTACGACGCCGAGGACATCGACCGCGAGATCGCCGCCGACAACGCCCGCGCCGACGACCTCGGCCTGATCTTCGATTCCGACCCGCGCTACACCAGCAAGGATGGCGGCGCGGCCGAGCCGAACCGCAACGCCGTCGCGCCCAACGCCGACGTCTGATTCATCTCCAAAGGAAACCCATGACCGTGCTGCCTCATCTGGCGTCGCGCCTGTTCGGCGTGCCGCTGGCCATCCACCGCCCGAAACTCGACGTGATCGTCTCGGTGCTGGGCGCGCGCATTGGCGTCGTCGATCTCGCCGCAACCTTGCCGGTGACGCCCACCGTGCGCGCACCCGTGGCGCACCCGCCGCACATCGCCGTCATTGCCGTGCATGGCACGCTGGTGCGGCGCACCGGTGGGCTGGACGCGGCGTCGGGCCTGACCAGTTACGCGGTGATCGCCGAACAGCTCGACGCCGCCGTCGCCGATCCGGCCATTGCCGCGATCCTGCTGGATGTGGATTCGCCCGGCGGTGAATCCGGTGGCGTGTTCGATCTGGCCGACCGCATCCGCGCCGCGATGCAGGTGAAGCCCGTGTGGGCGGTCGCCAACGAGCAAGCGTTCTCGGCGGCCTATGCCATCGCCAGCGCCGCCACCCGCGTGTTCGTTGCGCGCACCGGCGGCGTGGGTTCCATCGGCGTGATTGCGATGCACCTCGATCAATCGGCGAAGGACGCCAAAGACGGCGTGCGCTACACGCCCGTTTTCGCGGGCGCTCGCAAGAACGATCTCACCCCGCACGCGGCCATCACCGACGAAGCCCACGCCGTGCTGCGCGCCGAAGTCGAGCGCCTCTACGACCTGTTCGTGGATACCGTCGCGCGGCATCGCGGCCTTGATGCACAGGCCGTGCGCGATACCGAGGCGGGCCTGTTCTTCGGAGCACAGGCCGTGGATGCGGGCCTCGCCGATGCGGTCGGCGGCTTTGATGCCGCACTCGCGCAGTTATCCCGTTCCGTCTCATTCCCGGCCGCTTCGCGCGGTACGGGCCTTGTTCGTTCACCTGCCTTGGAAACCCCCATGACTCCCGAAGATGCACCTGCTGTTCCTGTCGCGTCGGTCGCCGCCGATGTCGCCATTCCCAACGGCCCGACGCCAGCGGCCACCCCCGTGTTCGGCACGAACGAGGCGCTGGAGATCGCCCAGATCTGCACACTGGCCAATCGCGCAAACCTGATCGCGGGCTTTCTCGAAACCCAAACCAAACCGGCAGAAGTGCGCCGCCAGTTGCTCTCGGCGCTTGCCGAGGACAGCCCGGAGATTTCGAGCCACATCACGCCCGGCGCGGGCACGGCGAACACGCGTAATCCGCTGATCGCCGCCGCCAAGCGCCTGGCCGGTGTGAAGGAGGACTGACATGGCCGCGATCACCCAATCGCTGAATCTGGGCGACCTGCTCAAGTTCGAGGCCTCCCACCTCTACTCGCGCGACCGCGTCACGGTCGACGCAGGTCAGAACCTGCCGCTCGGCACCGTTGTCGGCCAGATCACCGCCAGCGGGCACTACGCGCAGCTCGATCCTTCGGCCACCGATGGCCGGCAGGTGGCCGCCGGGGTGTTGCTGGAAGCGTGCGATGCCACGCTGATCAACCGTGACGACGCCCTGATCGTTGCGCGCCACGCCATCTGCGCCAGCCATGCGCTGACCTGGCCCGACGGCATCGCCGCCGCCGAAACCCTCGCCGCACTCGCGCAATTGAAGGCGTTGGGTGTCCTCGTCCGTCAAGGAGCCTGACATGCTGAACCCGTTCGACAATCCGAGTTTCAACGTCGCCTCGCTGACGGCGGCGATCAACATTCTTCCCAACCGCTACGGACGACTGGAACAGCTGAACCTGTTCCCGGCCAAGCCGGTACGCCAACGCACCGTGATCGTCGAGGAATACGAAGGTGTGCTGAATCTGCTCCAGACCCAGCCGCCAGGTTCCCCGGGCACGGCGGGCGAGCGCGGCTCGCGCACCCTGCGTTCCTTCGTCGTGCCACACATTCCGCATGACGACGTGGTGTTGCCCGAAGAAGTCCAGGGCTTGCGCGCCTTCGGCTCGGAGTTCGAGCCGGACTCGGTCTCCAACGTGATTGCGCGCCATCTTGAAACGATGCGCAACAAGCATGCGATCACCCTTGAACACCTACGTATCGGCGCGCTCAAAGGCAAGATTCTGGACGCCGACGGCACGCCGTTGTTCGATCTGTTCGATGAGTTCGACATCACACAGACCGAGATCGCGTTCCCCTTCTCCAATGCCCAGGGGGATATCAAGGGCGCATGTATCGAAACGGCAGCGGCCATCGACGAGGCCTTGTCGGGCGAGGTATCCACCGGCGTCCATGTCCTGTGTTCCAAGGAGTTCTTCCACGCCCTGACCACCCACAAGACTGTCAAGGACGCCTACACCCACTGGCAGAACGGACTGGTGCTGATCAACGACGTGCGCAAGGGATTCACTTACGGCGGCGTCACCTTCGAAGAGTATCGCGGCAAGGCCGTCTACAAGACGGGCGCGACCACCACCGTACGCCAGTTCATCGCGTCGAACCAGGCGCATGCCTTCCCGACCGGCACCATCGACACCTTCGCCACCTACTTCGCGCCTGCCGACTTCAACGAGACGGTCAACACGCTCGGCCAGCCGCTCTATGCCAAGCAGGAGCCGCGCAAGTTTGACCGGGGCACCGATTTGCACACGCAGTCCAATCCGCTGCCGATGTGTCACCGCCCCGGTGTCCTGGTGAAACTGAAAGCGGCGTGATGGGCCACATCGAAGCCATTTACGCGGCGGCGGCGAACGCGGGCCTGCTCAAACGTGCGCACTGGCATCCGGCGGACGGCTCCGCGCCGGTCGAAGCGCACGTCGGCTTTACCGCGCAAGACACGACGATGCTCAATGGTCTCGCGCTCGGCACGGACTTGGAGATGACGTTTCCGGCCACGGTGTTTACCGGCATCGCCGTGCGCGACGCGGTCGAGATCGGCGGTGTCGTCTATCAGGTGCGCGATCTTCGCGCCCTCGGCGATGGATCCGAACGGCGCGCCAAGCTCGCCCGGTTCTGATCGGACACGAGCGGATTATCCATGTCGGAAAACTCGATCCGCGAGCGGCTGCTGCTCGCGGCGCTCGATGCCGTTCGCACGCCGGTGCTGGCGCTGGGCGCAAGCCTGCATCGCTCGCCCACGGTGGCGCTCATGCGCGAGCAGTGCCCGGCGCTGGTGCTGTTCCCGGAAGCTGACGCGATCACCGAGCGCGCCAACGACCGGGTGACGCACCTGCTGACGATCCGGTTGGTGGCGCTGGCGCGTGCGATTCCGCCTGCGATGCCCGACACCGATGCCGACCGCCTGCTGGTGGCCGCGCACCGGGCGTTGTTCACCGACGCCACGCTCGGCGGCTTGGCGCTGGGCCTGCGCGAATTGGACGGCGAATTCGAAATCGAGGACGCCGACGCCGTCGTCGTCGCGCTTCCGGCGCGTTACGCCATCACCTACCGAGCCGTGGCCCATGACCTCTCACTTCAAGGCTGAATCCATGACACGACTGATCTTGCTGCGCCCCCATACCCATGCGGGCAAAGCGCTTTCCCTGGGCGACGCGCTCGACCTGCCGACGCCGACCGCCGATTGGCTGATCGCCCATGGCATCGCGCGCGCCGCCGAAGACACGCCTGCCGCCGCGCGCTCCCCGCTCGAAAAGGAGCACGAACTGCCCGATGGCGTCGCCACGGCCACAGCCAAAACTTCCCTTCGCAATAAGGAAACCAAGCCATGAGTACCTATGCTTCGTTTCAAGGCCGCGTGTATCTGGGCAAGCGCGATGCCGCCGGTCTGCCGGTGGAAGTGCGTTCGCCCGGCAACGTCGCCGAACTGAAACTCTCGCTGAAGACCGAAGTGCTGGAACACTTCGAGTCGCAGACCGGCCAGCGTTCCCTTGATCACCGCATGGTCAAGCAGAAATCGGCCACGGTGAACCTCACCATCGAGGAATTTACCAAGGAGAATCTGGCGCTCGCCCTCTACGGCAACCATGTCACTGGCACGGGCGGCTCCGTCACCGACGAACCCATCGGCGGCGCGGCTCCGAACATCGGCGACCGCTACTTTCTCGCGCACCCGAAGGTGGCCAATCTCATCGTGCGCGATTCGGCAGGTACGCCCTCGACGCTGACGCTCGGCACGCACTACACCGCCGACACCGACTTCGGCGCGATCCAGTTTCTGGACGTGACCGGCTTCACCGCGCCGTTCAAGGCCAGCTACACCTTCGGCACCGCCACCGAGATCGGAATCTTCACCCAGCCGCTGCCCGAACGCTTCCTGCGTCTGGAAGGTTTGAACACCGCCCAGGGCAACGCGCCGGTGCTGGTCGAGCTGTATCGCGTCGCCTTCGATCCCCTGAAGGAAATCTCCTTCATCTCCGACGACTACAACAAGTTCGAGCTGGAAGGTTCCCTGCTGGCCGACACCACGAAGTCGTTCGACGCGCTGCTTGGCCAGTTCGGCCGGATCGTGCAGCTGTGAACGCCGCCATGACCGATCTGGATCAGGTGTTTCCGCAAGGTTCCGATATCAGCATTGCAGGCGAAAACCTCACCGTGAAGCCGCTGAAGGTCGGGCAATTGCCCGGTTTTCTGCGTGCCATCGGGCCGGTGATGACGCATTTGTCCGGCGAGGCCATCGACTGGCTGGCGGTGCTTGGCGAACGCGGCGGCGATCTGCTTGCAGCCATCGCCATTGCGGTGGGAAAACCGCGCGATTGGGTCGATGACCTGGCCCCGGACGAAGCGGTGTTGCTCGCCGCCACGGTGATCGAGGTCAACGCCGATTTTTTTACCCGGCAGGTGGTGCCGAGGCTGTCCGGCCTGTTCGACAGGATCGCCCGTGCCGTTCCGGCTGGTTCGACGCCATCCACTCCCTGATTGCCCACGGCCACCTTTGGCCGGACGTGCGGAACTACACGCTGGCGCAGGTGCGCGGCTTTCTCGATGCCATCGCGCGCGATGAGGCCGCGAACGACGCGCGCCTGCTGTCCCTGATCGCGCTGGGCACACGTGGCGACACCAAACATCTCGACCGGACCCTTGACCGACTGTGTTCCCATGCGAATCTCGATCCACCTCGATAGTGCCGCCGCTTCCGCCCAGCTTCGCCGTTGGGGCGGAGAGTTTCTGCAAAAGGCGCGCAAGGCCGCCGCGCGTGGCATAGCCTCCGAAGCCGCCGACCTGAAAGCCGATGTCCGCGCCCATGTCGGCAGCAAGCTCACCGTGGCGAAAAAGTCCTTTGTGAAGGGCTTCACGGCGAAGGTGCTGGACAAGGACAAGAACCGCTTGCCTGCGCTGCATGTGGGTTCCGGCATCGCATGGGCGGGCATGCACGAGCGCGGTGGGCGGATTGCTGGCCGGATGCTCATCCCGCTGCACGGCCGTGTAGGCCGGAAGAAGTTCAAGGCACAAATCGATGCGCTGATGCGGGGCGGCAACGCCTATTTCATCAAGAACAAGCGCGGCAACATCGTGCTGATGGCCGAGAACATCAAGGATCACGACCGGGTCTTGTCGAAGTTCAAGCGCAACTACCGCAAGGCCGCCGGAATCGACAAGCTCAAGCGCGGCCAGGACATCCCCATCGCCGTATTGGTGCCGCGTGTGGGCCTGAAGAAGCGCCTGGACATCGAAAAGCTCGTCGCCAGCCGCATCCCGCGCTTGGCGGTCGCCATCCAGAAGCACCTCAACTCCCTCGACTGATCCACACTCCGACGAACTGCCGTGGCCAAACGCATCTCCGTCCTCGTCGCCCTCGATGGGGCGGACGATGGCCTCAAACGCGCGATCACCTCCGCCGAGCGCAGCCTGGGCGAGATGGGCACCAGCGCCAAGACCGCCGGTGAAAAAGCCGCTGCCGGAGCCGCGCAGGTCAAGGCGGGCATGAGCGCGGTGGGCGAGCAGATTTCGCGTGCCAAGACGCAATTGCTCGCCTTCCTCACGATCTCGTGGGCGGCGGGCAAGGTACAGGAACTGGTGCAGGTGGCCGATGCCTGGGCGATGATGGCCGCGCGCCTGAAACTCGCCACGGCGGGTTCCGCCGAATACACCACCGCGCAGAAGGCACTGTTCGCCATCGCCCAGCGCATCGGCGTGCCGATTGCCGAAACCGCCACGCTCTACGGCAAGCTGCAACAGGCGGTGCGGCAACTGGGCGGCGAACAGGCGCAGGCGCTCGACCTCACCGAATCGATTTCCCAAGCCCTGCGGATTTCCGGTGCGTCGGCGTCCGAATCGCAGTCGGCCTTGCTGCAATTCGGGCAGGCATTGTCGGCGGGCGTGTTGCGTGGCGAGGAGTTCAATTCCGTCGTCGAAAACTCGCCGCGTCTGGCCAAAGCCCTCGCAGACGGCCTGAACGTGCCGATTGGCCGCTTGCGCAAGCTGGCTGAAGAAGGCCGACTCACAGCCGATGTGGTGATTGATGCGCTGATGAGCCAGAAGGACGTGCTGGCAGCGGAGTATTCGCAACTGCCGCAGACCGTCAGCGCTGCTTTCACCCGCCTGTCGAACGCCTTTGGCCAGTGGATCAGCCAGGTGGACGAATCCACCGGCATCACCAGGAAGCTGGCCGAGGCGCTCACGTGGGTGGCCGACAACCTGGACACGGTGATGGCGTGGATCACGCGCCTGTCGGAAGTGGGGCTGGCCATCCTGATTTACCGGATGATCCCGGCATTGATCATCGCGTGGCAGACCGCTGGAGCCGCTGCGGTGACGGCGGCCACCACCACCAGCGCGGCGTGGGCGGCGGCGAACCTGTCCATCTCTGACGCCATCGCCAACGTCGGCAAGCTGAAAGTGGCCTTCGCAGTACTGGGCGCGGCCATCATCGGCTGGGAAATCGGGACGTGGCTGCGCGAGAAGTTTGCCATCGTGCGTGTGGCGGGCGTGGCGATGGTTCACGTCTTGATGCGCGGCATCGAGGAACTGCAATACCAGTGGGAATCCTTCGCTGCAACTTTCACATCCGACACGATGGCGGCGGCCAGCGAACGGCATCGCCAGCGGTTGGCGGAGATGAACCAGATCTTCGCCGAGATGTACGCCGACGCGCAGGCGGGCACGGAAGGCGCGACCGCCGCGATGAACACCGCAGCCAGCGCCGCCGAAGAAATCGCGCGTCGCCTGGAGGCCGTGCGACAAGGCACGCAGGAAGCGGTCGGGCGCGGCATTGAGGCCGTGCATGGCGCGGTCGAGAAGCTAAAATCGCGCCTTGGCGAAGTCGAGCAAGTGGTCGGCCGGGCACAGGGTACGGTCAACGAGGCCACGTCGAAGATGGCTGAAGCCTACAAGGTCTTCACGACGCTGGTCGAAGCCGATCTGCAAACCCAGATCACCGCCGTGAAGGCGCGCTTTGCGGCAGAACAGGCCGAACTGCAACGCGCCAGACAGTCGGAGCGCGAGCAAATTGCCCAATCCACGCAACTGCTCACCGATGCGCTCACGCAGCAAGCCACGCTGCGCCAGCAGGCGGTGACGGCCACGCTAGGCCTGATCGAGCAGGAATCCCAAGCTCGGCGTGATGCCGCCACGCGCCAGGGCGCGTCCGAAGACGAACGCCTCGCCAACGTGCAGCGCGTCGAAAACGACATTCTGGCGACGAAGCGCCAGACGCTCACCCAAGCCTTGGGCGAATACCGCCAGCACATCGACGCGCTCAACGCCGAGGCCAACCGTCACCTGTCCGAGCTTCAGCGCATCGAGGACGCCAAGCGCCAGCTCTCGATGACAACGGAGGAACGCATCCGCGACATCCGGCGTCAGGGCATGTCGGAATATGAGGCGGCCGAGGATCGCAAGCGCCAGATCGCCGAATGGCAGCAGCAGGCGCGCACCGCCTTGGCGCAGGGCGAATTCGAGCAGGCCCGCCAGTTCGCGCAGAAAGCGATGGATTTGTCCGTGCAGGTCGCCAACACGCAGTCCAGCGAAGCCAAGCGCGGCGAACAGGCGCGACAGCAGGCGGAGCAGTCGTATTCCCAAATCGCGGAACTGGAGTCGCAGGCCCGGCAAGCCAGTTCGCGGCGCGAGTTCGATACCGAGGCGCAGTTGTTGCAGCAAGCCGGAAACCTGCGTGCACAACTGGCCGACAAGACGCGCGAGGCCGATCAGCGCGCCGCCGAGGGCAAGCGTGGCGTGCAGGATGCCATCGAACGAATTCGCGGCTCGGAGGACATCCTCAACCAGTCCCTCGACGCCGAGGCACGAGCCCACCGCCATGCCGCAGATGCAGCGCTGTCGGCACGCGACGGCATCGCCCGAACCCTGAGACAAACGCAGTCGCAGATCGACGATCTCACGGCAAAACTGCGGGAAGGATTTCGGATCACGCTCGATGCCGATACACAGCGCTTCGATGCGGCCTTGGATCAACTCGACGCGGCGCTCAAGGAAAAGGACTACCTGCTGCAAATTCAGGCCGACCTGGAACAAGCCGAACTGAAACTGCGCGAGTACGAGGCGCTGCTGAAGGAAGGCAAGACGCTGCCGGTCGACGCGGATTTCACACAAGCCCAAGCAGCCCTGGACCGCCTCAAAACCTACGCCAACGAACATTCGCAGTTCGACCTGAAAGTATCGACCGAGAAGGCCGAGGCTGCCGTCACCAACGTGCAGCGGCAGATTGCCTCGCTCAACGATCTGCAAACCCAGTCGAATCACCTTGTCCAGCACAACACCGATGCGGCCCGTGCGGACGTGATGAGCTTGAACGGCGTCCACACCTCCAGCACGCACACCATCTTCGTCACCAAAGTTGAAACCAATGCCACCGGCGGCGTGGTCGGAGCAGGCATTCGCCGCTTCGCCACGGGCGGTACTGTCGCGCCCTCGCCATGGGCCGCGATGCGTTTCCCGCGCATGGCAGGCGGCACCGTGCCCGGTTCGGGCAACGGCGACACCGTGCCGCGCACGCTGGACGCCGGTGCCTTCGTGATTCGCAAGGCCGCCGTGCAGAAATACGGGCGCGTGGCACTGGCGCGGCTGGCAGCGCGTGCGGGAATTGCGCGCTTTGCGTCGGGCGGGCCTGCGGCGCGACCTGGCGAAGAACCGGCCACATCGTCAAAACCACCGTGGCAGAAAGGCCGCGAACCGGCCAAGCGCAACCGCGAGGTGACCGAAGCGCTCAAACTGGTCGAGCTGGGCTATCAGGGCATCATGGGTTACGTCTCGTGGCAGCTCTCGCGCAACGCGCTGGCCTTCAGCCCCAACTTTCGGTTCAACACCGAGCGACACTTCGGCAAGCAGGCGGGCGTGGATCGGGAGTTCCTGCGTCCACTGGAATCGACCAAAACGCTGACGCCGCTCGAACAGGGCACGGTCGGCGTCATCAAGAAGCGTTGGACGTCATCGATGGCGCAAGCGCTGATGTATGGCAAAGATCTGTCGCGCGATCTCATCACCTATATGGAATCGCTCGAAGGCCAGTTCTTCGCACGCGGTGGCATCGCGCGGTCGGACACCGTTCCCGCGCTGCTCACGCCGGGCGAGTACGTGGTCAACCGCGCCACGGTGCAAAAACTCGGTGTCGGCTTCTTCGATGCAATCAATCGCATGACCGCGCCCGCGAAGGCGCTGGCCGGTCGCGCGATGGCGGGTGTGCAGGGGTTTGCCACGGGCGGCTTCGTGGCCCCGACAGGGGTGCCGCTGGCGCGCCCCGTGCTGACCGCCGACACCGCGCTCACGCGCACGGTTCGGGTGGAACTGGCGGCAGGCGGGCAATCCGTCGTGGCGACGCTGGATGCGCGCGATGAAGCGCGATTGCTGACCTTGTTGAACACAGCGCGAGCGCGGGCGATGTGAGAAGGCGTGCTGCCAGCCCCGATGCGGGCGTGGACGCTCTCAGCAGGATAAATGCCCCAACAACGCGAGGCCATCTCGCCCGAATGAGCCGACTTGGCCCAACTCGGTCAGCAGCGACGTGTTGAAGTGACACCCGTGTGAATTGAGCGAAACCTGCGCGATGACGTGACCGCTCGGGTCGCAGGAAAGCTCAAGCGAAAGGCTGCCGTCCAGCGCGTCGTAGCCGATTTGGCCTTCCCACGGAACCTGCTGGCTCGATAGCACCGACAGAAACTCATTGAGCGCTCGCCGGTCGCTCAGCTCGCAAAGATCAAGGTCGATCCGCGCCTGTGCGATGGGCTTGGTCACCCGGAAAGTGACGTTTCCCGCCGCATCGCCCACCAGGGTGATGCGCGCGCTTTCATTGGTCGCCACCAAAGTCGCCATCGTGTTCCGTGTCCGTGCGCAGTCGGCCCATTTTAGGTGCCGCACGCCGTCCAGCAACTCGCCACCCACGCGCCCTCGGGACGCATTGCATGCACCTCAAAAATCTCTCCACCGGAGTGGCTTTGCCACTGCCGGACGATCTGCTCTGGGCCGACGAACAGGCGTGGTCGCCTGCCGTGGCCTCGACCAGCTACCTCATCACCGGCGCGCTCTTGGTGCAGTCGGCTATCCGCCAGGCTGGTCGCCCGATCACCTTGGTCGGCCCAGCCGACATGGCGTGGGTGACGCGCGCCACGGTGAACACGCTGCACGGCTGGGCGGCGATTCCGCTGTCCGCCGACGACGGTCGTTTCGAGCTGCGGTTGTTCGACGACCGGGTATTCGACGTGGCCTTTCGCCATAGCGAGGTGTGCGTCGAAGCCGAACCTGTGCTGGGCATTCCCGCGCGCAGTGACGGCGATTTCTACCGTCTGACGCTGCGCCTGATGCAGCTCTGACGTTCTTCCTTCTTCCTGCCGATCTGACTCCTCATGCCCATTCTCGTCGGCGACGTGAAGCTCGTCGCCAGCCAAGTCATGGACGACGTTCCCGAAGGGGGCGGTGCGCCCACGTCGCGCGTCATCGTCGATGGCGCGAGCAATTCCCTGTTCAACGACATCTCCGAGATGGATCGCGCCGGTGGCCGGGTGAATCTGCGCAAAGTGTTCGCCTCCGTCCAGACCGACACCACCGACACCTATCTGGGCGGCAACGTGATCGTGGCCGATGCGCCTGATGATCCGCGCGTGGCCGTCACCATCTTCTCGACCGATGCGGTGTTCGACCGGCGCACCGATGCGCGCGACCGGATCGAGGCCTATCTCAACAAAGGCTCGCTGTGGAACGGCTATCTGCTGGAAAACCACATCGCAGGCCAACGCTCGATACAGCTGTTCCAGCGTGAAGGCGCGGAACTGCCACCGATTGGCAAAACGCTGTATCTGGCGCAGAACGAAGGGTTGGCGACGGAAGTGGCGCAATACATCCGCGTCACCCGCGTGCAATCGGAACTGCGGACGTTCTCCTATTCCAGTGGCAGCGGCATCGTCGATTACCCGGCAGTCGTGGTCACCTGTCACCTGTCGGACGCGCTGCGCTACGACTTTCCCGGTTCGCCGCCGAACCGCCTGTTCACGCAGGAAACGAACAAGACCCGCACCCGCGATACCGTCGTGGCCGATGCCGCCAAGTATTGTGGCGTGGTCGCCACCACCCATCCGATCCAAATCGGCGATGTCGCGGCTTCCGTCAGCAGCATCTTCACGCAACTGGTGCCCTCGGCCCAGACCGAGACGCCACTGCTCGACCTCACGGCAGGCGGCACGTCTCAAACCTTGATCGACTGCGCCAACGGCACGGTGACCTATCAGACCAGCACCGCGTTCAACGCTTCGACGGTGCTGTCGGTTGGCAATGCGATCCTGCCCGGCTCGTTCTCGATGGCGGTGAGCGGCTCGACCTTCACCGACAACGGCGGGCAATTGATGGACGGGGCCACCGTGATCGGCACGGTGGACTATCCGCGCGGGGAAATCCGGCTCAACACAGGACTGTCCTACAACGCCAACAAGGTCATCACGTTCCGCCCGGCGGTTGCGCCGATTTGTGTGGCCGATACCGCTGGCATCCGCGTGGAGATCGAGAACCGTTCCTACAACTATGTGCTGACGATCATCCCTGCGCCTGCGCCCGGCTCCTTGCAGGTGAGCTACCGCGCGCAGGGCAAGTGGTACGACCTGCACGACAACGGCTCGGGGGTGCTGAAGGGCTCCAGCCCCGAATACGGCGTCGGCACGGTGAGCTATGCCACCGGCACCGTGGCCGTCACCGTCGGTGCACTGCCCGATGTCGGCTCTGAGATCGTGCTGGCGTGGGGCGGCGCGGCCAATTACTTCAATCGTGCCGACCAGAGCGTTGCGCCACCGGCGGTGTCGTTCCAACTCGTCAACACCGGCATCACGCCAGGTTCCGTTCAGATCGATTGGAATGACGGCACAGCCCGAACGGCCACCGACGACGGCAAGGGCAAGATCACCGGCCACGCCAGCGGCACGATCAATTACCAGACCGGCCTGATTTCCATGACGCCCGCGACCTTGCCAGCGGGCGGGCAGACCTACACGGTCGCCTACACCTGGGGGCCGCCGACGCAGGAAGAGTTTCACGCGCCGCTGCGCGATGGCTCGGGCTACATCACGCTGGAACTGGACTTCAACGGACTGATTCCCGGCTCGGTCGAGCTGGAGTGGAACCTCTTGATCGAGCCGTATGACTACATCTCGCAAACGCCCGCCGAGCTTCAGTATTACCGCCCCATCGATCCGATCAAGACGGTCAAGGATGACGGCACCGGCGTACTGTTCGATGCGGCGGGTGCGTTCTTCGGCACGGTGAACTATGCGACGGGCGTGGTCTGGTTCACTCCCGACACCACGATCCACATTCCCACCGCGCGATATTCGGTCAGCCGGATCGGCTTCACCCGCAACCCGGATGGCAGTACGTCACCGGTCTATCGCAATCGCTTCTCGCACTGGCTCTACATCCCTGCGGGTGCGTCGATGCCGATCGACGAAACCGGCTACGTAAACGTGCGCTACCGCGCGGCGGGCACCTCCAACTCCGTCACCGAGGCCTTCACGGCCTCAGGGCTGACGATTGACCTCACGCCCAGCTTCGCCGAACCCATCGTGCCGGGCAGCGTCAATTTCTCGCTCGGCGGAAAAACCTACTTCGACCGCCTCGGCAGCCTGTATTACAACCTCAATCCAGTGAACGGCGCAGCGACGCTGGCCGGGACGATCAATTACTCCACCGGCACGACCACGGTGACGGCGTGGACGCCGGGGCAGTCCAGTGCGGTGACGCTGCGTTCGCTGCTGACCAGCCTCGATGGCACGCCGGTGGATGAGGCCACGTTCCGCATACCGGCCTCACCGGTGCGCCCGTCCAGCTTGCAGTTGCTGGCGACCAAACTCACGGGCGGCACGCTCAATGTCAGCGCCGACAGCAGCGGCAACATCGCCGGCTCCGACATCACCGGGCGCATCGACTACGAGACCGGCGTGGTGCGCGTGCGCTTTGGCGCGTGGGTGCCCGCCGCCGGGAACGAGGATGAAATCTGGTTCGATCCGGGCGGCGTGGTGACGATGGGCGGCGTGCCCTCGGTATTCAAACCGGCCCCAGTGTTCGCCGACTCGATCAAGTACAACGCGGTGGCCTATTCCTACCTGCCGCTCGACGCCGACCTGATTGGCCTCGATCCGGTGCGGCTGCCGCAGGACGGGCGCGTGCCGATTTTCCGGGTTGGCGATTTCGCCGTGATCGGCCACACCGGCACGGTCGGCCCGTTCACCGCCAGCAACGGGCAAACCATACACTGCAACCGCGTGCGGCTGTCACGCGTGCGGGTGCTGGATGGCAACGGCGCGGTCGTCACGGCGGGATACACGGTCAACCTGGAGGCGGGAACCGTCACCTTCGAGAACGTGTCGGGCATGGCCCAGCCGGTGACGGTGGAGCACCGCATCGAGGACATGGTGCAGGTATCGGACGTGCAGATCTCCGGGCGTATGGCCTTTACGCGCCAGATCACCCACGACTACCCGGCAGGCTCCCATGTCTCCTCGGCACTGGTGTCAGGCGACCTGCGCACCTATGTCGCCCGCATCTTTGATCAAGCCACATGGAATGGCGCGTTCACCGATGCACTGGTCGGCAATGCGGCCACGGCCACCTACAACGATGTGCTGGCCCCGATCACGGTGACGAACGCAGGCGCGATCACCGAACGCTGGGCAATCCAGTTCACCAATACCACTGCCTTTCAGATCGTGGGCGAACACGTCGGCATCATCGCCACCGGCACCACCGCCAACGACATCGCACCGCTCAACCCCGCCACCGGCAAACCCTACTTCACGTTGCGCGCGCTCGGCTGGGGGTCGGGCTGGGCCGCAGGCAACGTGCTGCGTTTCAACACCATCGGCGCGCTGTTTCCGGTTTGGGTCGTCCGCACCATCCAGCAAGGCCCGGAAACCGTGGTCAACGACGCGTTCACGCTACTGGTGCGCGGCGATGTGGACAGGCCGTCTTGAATCCGTCGGCCGCGTAAGGAAACCCCATGAGCAATCAAGTCAAATGGCTGCACAGCACGATGCCGGGTGCCCCCGTGCTCACCAACACCTGGGGCAGCCTCACTGCGCTGCTCGATGCGCTGCTGGTCAACGGCTTCAACCTCAAGCCTGTCGTGGAGATCACCCGCGAGGGCCAGCTCGCCACCGCGCGGATCGGCTCCGGTCACGGCTTTGATATCGATCACGTCGTACGGATCGACGGCGCGGAGCAACCCGAATACAACGGCGATTTTCCGATCACCGCCGTCACGCTCGACACGATCAGCTTCTTCGTCACAGGCGAACCGGCGACGCCCGCAACCAGCGTCATCGGCATCACAGTCAGGTTCGCGCCGCTGGGTTTCGACATCGCGTTCAGCGCCGAAAACAAGCGCGCCTACCGCAGTCCGAACCCGCGCTCGAATCGACCTTTCCTGCGCGTGGACGATTCCTTGCCGGACGGCTACACGACGACGTGGGCCAAGGCCGGGCGCGTGACACTTGCCGAAGACATGGTGGACATCGACACCTTCGTTGGCGCGCGTGCGCCCTTCACCACGGGCGACCCGACCCGCAACGAAGTGCCCAGCGGCAGTGGCAACAGCATCTACACCGGCTGGCTCAAATGGTATTACGCCCGCAACTCCTGCCCGGACAGCTATGGCGACAGCGGCGACTTCGCACGCAGTTGGACAATCATCGGCGACGACCGAGGCTTCTATCTCGCCTGCGCTTCGGGTTGGGGAACGGATCGACGCCTGCTGTATGCCTTCGGCGATTTTGATTCCTACAAGCCGGGCGATCACTACGACTCGTTGCTGTTCGCCTCCGAACGCTATCGCGCAGCGTCCGAGTACAACCTCAGCTATCCCAATCAGGAACTGTATTCGACCTATTCGCTGGAGGGGACGGGAAAGTTTTGCATGCGCGACTTCACGGCCGTCGGCAACAACGTGCGGCTGGGCCTGCTCTCCCTCAACGACGGCAACAACCAGACCGTGTCCGGGCGCTCGACCAACATCCCGTTTCCGAACGGGCCGGACTATGGGCTGATCCTGCATCCGATCTACCTGCGCGAAGGCACGAACGGCCATCTGCGCGGCTTCCTGCCGGGCGTGTTCTGGGTTCACCAGAACCAGCCGTACTCGCACCTGACCGTGATCGAAAACGTGATCGGCTATCCGGGTCGCAAGTTTCTGATGGTCACGCTGGACTACTCGCATGAAGGCAATACCAGCGCCTTTGCCTTCGACATCACCGGCCCGTGGAGGCCGTGACAAATGGCGTATCCGTTTGAGGAAACGTTCGAGACCGGTATCCCGACCGGCTTCGCCACGCCCGGCGGCTACGGCGGCGTAACGGCGACCTGGAACGAAGCCCTGCAGGCGGTGGATCTGGTGTTTGACGAGCGCCAGAGCTTCTGGCGCATTCATGCCGCCACCACAAGTGAGGACTTCTGGTTCGAGTTCGAGGCGGAAATGCTCGAACGCACCTACAGCTCGGTCACTGTTGGCGCGTGGCTCTGGGCGGGCGACCGCTACAACGGCCACCGCCTCACTGCATGGAAGCAAATCTGGCATCACTGCTGGTGGCAGGCCGATGGCTCGCAGCGCGATCAGGTCGAACTGGTTCCTGCCGATTGGGCCGTGGTCGGCGCGCGCCGCACACTTCGGTTCGACGCGAAGCGGATCGACGGCGACCTGTGGTTGATGCAGATCACCGACAACGGCGAGATCGCATGGCGCGGATACGAGCGCGCCTATACGAGCCTGCTGCCGTGCGTCTACGGCTACGGCCTCACGATGCGCTTGTTCCGCGTGGCGGGCGGCACGCCCAGCGCGCTGCCAGATGCTCCGGCACAGGTTCAGTACATCGGCTATGCGCCGCGCCTCGGACACCGCATCCTTGATGCCGCCACTGCCGCCGCGCAGCGCTACAACCAGCGCGCGTTCCACAAACTCGACGGCACACGCAATCACCACTACCACGGCCACTACCGCATCACCGGAACGGTGAAAGAACGCGGCGTGCCGGACGACAAACCCGTGTCGCGTCGCGTGCTGCTATTCGACGAACGCACGCAGATATGCGTGCGCGAGACCTGGAGTGATGCGGTCACCGGTGAGTACCTATTCGATGAAATCTCCGGCGTACCACGCTACTTCGTCGTCGCCTTCGACCACCGCCACAACTACCGCGCCGTGATCGCCGACAACCTGCGCGCCGAGCCGAGGCCGTCGTCGTGATTGAGATTTCCACCGATCTCAACGACTACCGCCTGCAAAGCGTGGTCGCCTTCCTGATGCTCGGCAACGAACCGGCGAAGGCGCACCTCTACACCGGCGCGCGACCGGTCTTCGGCGAATCCCCGCTGGGGCCACGACTGGCGAGCATAGAACTGGCCGAACCCCTGGGCGTGGTCGAGGGGGGAATCCTCACCGTGGCGGCGACGAGCGAAGCCTTGATCGCCATCACCGGCGAGGCGACATGGGCGCGCATCGTCAATGGCGCAGGCGTGCTGGCGTGGGACTGCGATGTGTCGGATGTCGAAAGCGATGGCGAGCTGAAACTGCCCAATACGACCTTGTATGCAGGCGGCTACACGCGAATCTTGTCGGGCCAGTTGGGGTGAACACGCATGAACCCGGTCGATCTGCGCTTCGCGCATCCGCCGGGCACGAATCTCGTGCTGGGCGGCGAGCCGGTCGAAGTGCCGGTCGCCGAAGCGCAACTCGTCGCCACGCTACCCGCGCTGCGGTTCTCGGCGCTGGCGATTCCCAATGCCTCGGCCACGCTGACGGCGACATTTCCGGCGCTGCGTTTTACTGCCGCTGGCGATTACCAATCGCGCGCGGTGCGGCCCGTGGTCGGCAGCCTCACGTCGCACTGGCAACCGGCGGCGGGTTATCTGCTTGGCGCACAGGAGCGCGTGGCCACGACGCAGCGCCACACGCTGGCGACGTGCGATCAGTGGCAATCGGCGCAGACGCACATCGTGGGCGTGGAATCGCGCCGCGCGGTGCTGCTGGTGCGCTTGCCACTGTGGACGCGCGTGCGCTTCGATGCGGCGCTGTCGGCCTCGCCGGGCGAAGTGCGCGTGCCGCATCAGGACGGCGTGCATCTGCGAACGGATCGCGTGGTGCGCTACGGCGACGCCACGCGGCTCGACGCGGTCGCCGCACGCATCCGCCATCAGGAAGGCGTGCGGAATCGCCGCCGTGAATTTGCTTCGCGCTGGCAGGACGCAATGCCTCATGCCGGGCGAAGTTTTCGGGAAACGATCCAGTCGGCCACGAAACTGCATCGCGGCTGGAGATCGCCGTGGCAGAACGCGATACGTCCGCCACCGGGCTGGCATCCGGTCGCGCCAAATCCAGATGACGACGCGCCGCCGTTCGATCCTTGCTACACGCCGAACCCGCACCTGTTGTTCGCGCTGCGCGCCGCGCCGAACGGCGATGTGGTGTTCGTCTGCGAAAACTATCCCGTGCCCGGTCAAGGCGGGTCGCGGGTCGTTCCCATTCACCGGGTCTATGTCGTGCTGAATCACGTCACCTTGCATCGCTGGCCCGATGGCGCGGCGGTGCCCGTGTTCTCGATGTCGCTATCGCTCGATGCCGCCTCGTGGACATGGGGCTTCGAGGCCACGCTGCCAGCCATCGCGGAACCGCTGATCGCGCCCGCCGACGGCGCGCCGCCGGTGGAACTGGTCGCGCACGTCAACGGCACGGATTTCCGCGTGCTGGCGGAAAACCTCAGCCGCGAGCGTAGCTTCGGCGAAGCCAGCCTGCGGCTGTCCGGACGTGGGCGCAACGCGGTGTTGTCCGCGCCGTATGCGCCGGTGTTGTCGTTCACGAACGCGCAGCCGCGCACCGCGCGGCAGTTGATGGATGACGTGCTGACCGTCAACGGCGTGCAGCTGGGCTGGGAGATCGACTGGCGCTTGACCGACTGGAATGTGCCTGCGGGCGTGTTCGCGCAACAAGGGACGTGGATCGAATCGATCGCAGCGATTGCGGGTGCGGCGGGCGGCTATCTGCTGCCGCATCCGAACGACGCCGTGCTGCGAATGCAACACCGCTATCCGGTCGCGCCGTGGGACTGGCACGCGGTATCGCCCGATCTGGTGTTGCCGGTCGATGCTGTCCAGCGCGAATCCCTGCGCTGGATTGAGAAGCCAGCCTACAACCGGGTTTTCGTATCGGGACAAGGCGCAGGTGTGCTGGGCCAGGTCACGCGCGCGGGCACGGCGGGAAATCTCATCGCGCCGATGATCGTCGATCCGCTGATCACGGAAGCTGCCGCCGCGCGCCAGCGTGGCATCGCGGTGCTGGCCGACACGGGAATGCAGTTCGAAGTCGGTCTGCGCCTGCCCGTGTTGCCGGAAACCGGCATCGTCGAGCCGGGCGTGTTCATCGAATATCAGGACGGCAGCGTCGCTCGGCGCGGCCTCGTGCGCGCTACGCGCATCGAAGCCGGATTGCCCGACGTCTGGCAAACACTGACGGTGGAATGTCATGCCTAATCTCTACCGCCAATTCCGCCAGCTCATCCCGGAGCCGCCGCTGCAAGCGGGCGTGGTGCTGGAGACGAACGCCTCTGGCGTCGTAATCGCGCTGCCCGGCGGGGGCTTGATACGTGCACGCGGCGAGGCGCAATTCGGCCAGACCGTGTTCGTGCGCGATGGCGTTATCGAAGGCGTCGCGCCCGCGCTGCCGCTGGAAGTCATCGAAATCTGATCCATCCCCACCTGCTGCATCCCCGAAGCCCGCCGCCGTGCGGGTTTTTTGTTGCCCACCGAAAAGGAGAGCGCCCATGTCCGAAGACACCGATAACCTGCCGCACGAAGACACGACCCTCGCCATCCCGCGCGAGGACTTCGACGAACTGCTCAACCGCGCCGCCGAACGCGGTGCTGAACGCTGCCTCGCGCACCTTGGGCTGGAAAACGGCCACGCCGCGCGCGACATCCGCGAACTGCGCGACCTGCTCGATGCGTGGCGCGATGCCCGCCGCACCGCGTGGCAAACCGTGGTGAAAGTCGTCACAACCGGCCTGCTTGCGGCGCTGCTCGTGGGCGCGGCGATCAAGCTCAAGATCATCGGAGGTGCGCCGTGATCGAAACGTTGCTTGGCAGCCTGCTCGGCGGCGTGTTCCGCCTCGCACCCGAAGTGTTGAAGTGGATCGACCGCAAGGGTGAGCGCGGCCACGAACTGGCGATGCAGGACAAGGCGCTGGAGTTCGAGAAACTGCGCGGCGCGCAGAAGATGGCCGAAATCGGCGCGGCGGCGCAGGAAGCCTGGAACACCGGCGCGCTCGTGGCGCTGAAGGAATCGGTGTCGGCGCAAGGTCGCATCACCGGCGTGAAGTGGGCTGACTCGCTCTCCATCAGTGTGCGGCCGATCATCACGTTCTGGTTCATGACCTTGTTCTGCGCGGCCAAAACCTGCGCCTTCATCGCCGCGATCAATGCGGGCACGGACTGGAGCCAAGCCGTTCTCGCCGCGTGGACGGACGCCGACCAGGCGCTGTGGTCGGGCGTGCTGAACTTCTGGTTCCTGGGCCGCGTGTTCGAGCGGGTGAAGCAATGAGCGCCGCGCTCGCCCTCGCCATACCAGCGGCCATCGCCGTGCCGAAGCAGGCCATCGAGCTCGCCAAACGGTTCGAGGGTTTTCATCGCGTGCCCCGGAACGATCCGGGGCGCGCGTATCCCTACATCTGTCCGGCAGGATTCCACACCATCGGGTTCGGCCATCTCTGCGCGCCCGATCATCCACCGATCACACAGGAACAGGCCGAAGCCTACCTCGCCGCCGATCTGCAATCGGCGCTGGCCTCCACGCTGCGCTGCTGTCCGGTGCTGGCCAGCGAACCCGCATCGCGGCTGGCCGCCATCGTGGATTTCACGTTCAACCTCGGCGGCGGACGCTTGCAGACCTCGACCCTGCGCCGCCGCGTGAACCAGCGCGACTGGCCCACTGCCGCCAACGAACTGCAGCGCTGGGTGTATGGCGGCGGGAAGGTGCTACCGGGGTTGGTAATCCGTAGAACCGCCGAAGTCAAATTGCTACTCCCAAACGGTTGAAAAGCACTGCGAATGCGCTTGGCTTCATCGCCGAACAGCGCGTTCATGTAATTCGCATCGACCACGGAGAAATGACAATGAGCAACCGATTCAGAAAAGCCGTCATCGACGAAGTGACGGCCCGCAACATCAACGCCAATCTGCAAGATCACCTGCTCGACCTATTCGAGTCGGCCATGAAGTCGGTGGCCACGACGCTGGTGCGCGAGGCCAAATTCGACACCACCGACTTCGCCACCGCAAAGATGCGCGGCTGCGAGGGCTTCATGCTGTTGGTGAGCCGCGCCCGCGCGGATTCCCGCGACGGGTGGTTCGGCGCGTTCCAGCGCGGGGACGAACGTCTCGACGTGATCGGCCATCTGGAATAACCCTCACTCCTCCGCCTCGGGCACGTCCCAGTCCGCCCGGCGCGCTTCGCCGGTCTGGTAGAACTGCTTCACCAGCTTCACGTACTCCAGAAAATCCCGGTTCTCCGTGGCCAGCCGGTTGGCCATGTCCCAATCGATCTCGTCGCGCTCGCGAGCCGGAATCAGCACCTGACTGTCCGCCGGGTTATCCACGTCCAGCTTGATGAAGCCGATGCCGTGAGCCGCGAACAGCATCCGCAGTTCCTTCAGCGTGTCCTGCCCGCCGACCTCCGCCGCGACCAGATAGCCGAAATTGGCCCATGACGAGTTCGACACCGCCTGAAAGAAACACTCGCGCACGTTCGAGCGGTTGATCAGCAGCTTGACCTCGAACGACCACAGCTTGGTGCGCTTGTCGGAATACTGGTTCACGCAGTCGCGCACCTCCTGATGCCAGTCCGCGCCCAAATCCTCCATACCGACCACGTCCGGGTACAGCCAGCGGTTGCCGTTCGGCCCGCGCTTATTCGACGAACGCTTCTCATCCACGCGCTTGGAATAGACGCCGAACTCCTCCCACAGATACTGCGAGAGCAACGGGTACAGCGCGTGCTCGTCGAGCTTCGGCTGGCTGGCATCGCCCAAAGGCACGGCAGCCGCGCTCTCGACCGCCGCCACTTCCGCGCTGTCCGATTTTTCCGAGTAGTAATACTTGCGCGGACGGCCTTCCGTCGTCTTCACTTCCGGGTGCCGCTTCTGCAACACCGGGCGCTGCGAGCTGATCTCGGCAACCAGTTGCTGCACCAGCTCGGCATCGTTGGTGATGAACTTGCTGCCCGCCTTCTTCGCCTGACATTCGGCGGGGAACGTGGCGAACACCCACTCGGCGATCTGCCGCGCGGTGAACTTCTCTTCGGGCCGATCCTTCAGGTAGCCAACGACAGCCTTCGCCAGATTGAGTGCCATATCGGTTCCTTACTTGGTGTCCGACGAAGCGGAAGAAGCCCGGCGCAACGTGGCGGGCAGAAACTTATCGATCTCCTCGTCCGAGAACGTCAATTCCTCCTGCGCCTTCAAGCCATCACTGGCAATTCCGTAGGCCTTGGCATTCGTTCTTGGTGCTGCGGCATAGATGCCCGCGAGCCTTGCTTGCAGCGCATCGCGCTTCTCCCGCGCTGCCGGAATGTCCAGATTGCCGTCGTGAAGGTCGGAAAGGATGGAAAAATAGGATTCCCGTATATCCCACAGTTCACTGGCTGTTTTCTTGTGCTTCTCCGCTTGCTGGCCAGGGTCAACGTCCTTCATATACGACGTCAACACCAGCAGGATGGTGGAAAACAAAGTCGAAATGACCGTGGCAATTTGGGCGACCTTTGGATCACCAAGCAACGCCGTGATCAAACCGCCGGTGGTGATAGCGGACAAAACGATCTGCACAATCTTGACCCGCTGAAGTCGCCCCATGCACAGATCGGCACATTTTTCGTGCGTCTTGGTCGAGTAAACAACGCGCCCGAAGCATTCGCGTATTTGAGCCTCGATGGCCTCTTTTCCAGCTTCAGGTTGGGTAGTTGGTTCCATATATCTCTCTCCAACGTTGACGAGCTGTCCAGCCGTACTTGTCGCCCTGATAGCCGCAAGCATCGACAGCAATGTTCTTGCACCGAAGGGCCTTGTATTCGAAACCGCCTGTTCGCCAAACGTACTGATTCGCCCCTGGAGAGAGCCAGTAATTCTGCTTTTCATTTTGCCCGGCAACGTATTCGAAGAAATCTCGGCTCATGAAATCGTAGTAAAGAAGCGACTTATCCCGGTATTGGTAATTCCGGATGAAATAATAGGCCAGCGTGTCAATCAACAGGCCACTGATCGGAACGCTCCACTCCTTCTTCCATGTGCGGGCCATCTTGCAGAGGTTTTTCAGATTCCCGTTGCATTCCCTGTCCATCCGATTGATCTCGGCAATTTCGGGACGCGGATTGGTGGTCTTCCAGCTTCCGCCGCCGTTCGAGTCGGGATAGGTGAAGCTGTCATTGGTATTCTCGAACGCAGGCAGCACCTCGAAGGTGACGCCATCCGTGAAGGACACCACGACCACTTGACCGTCCGCGCCAATCTGGGTGCTTGGATATGTCTTCTGTAACGCGTTCCGGAACAATTGCAGCAACGCAGACTGGCCATTGCCCACGTAGCTGTTGTACGTGTTGTAGTAGGCAGCAGGCAGCCAGAAAATCATGTCCACGTCGCTCGTTGCGCCAGTGGCCGTGTTGCGGCCATAGGAACCCGCGTAGATACTGTGATACACCTTCGAGTCGACGCTCCAGAACTCGAGGTTGAACCTGCGCGTGATCAGCTCGTAACGATCCGAGATGGCACTGCGGTTCGTCACGGCCAGATTGCTGCAGAAGGTCCCAAAGTCTTCGCCAACTCCCATTTCCGTTCCCTTATCTATTCGAGCAGCATCATGCCGATGCCCCAGTCTGCGGCGGCGCTTTCGGCGGCACTACGCCCTGCTGATAGGTCGCATCGAACACTGTGTCCGTCAGCCAGCGCTTGAAGTTGGGGTTATCGCTGAACTGCTTGAACAGCTCGGTGTGGTCAGACAGCAGCTCCAGCACCACGCGGTTGAGTGCCTTGTCGTGCTCCAGCTTGGCGTTTTGCTTGTCGGAGTTCGCCTGCGCGTTCTGGTAGGCCTTGTCCTGCGCCACCCGCGCTGGGATTTCCTCGGCGATGACCTTGCGGATCTTGTCCTCGTCCTTCCACTCGATGTTGCCGAATAGGTCGTTGAAGGTCTTGATGATCGCGGAGAGTTTGTCGATGTCTGCCTCGCCCTTGCCACCACCGCCGCCCGGCGGCACTGGGTCGACCGTGGCGTCGGCATCGGCCATCGCCATCTTCAACGCCGCTTTGGCCTCCACTCGGTAGCTGTCCATGTCGATGGTCTCCAGCACCCCCTTGGAGAGGTCTTCCTCCTTGGGCGCGGGCAGCTTGGGGATGAGGAAGTTCAGGAAGATCGACAGCTTCTCCCACGTCGGATGGCCATAGCTCAGGATCGCGGCAAGAAAGCCGTAGCTGCGCACGAAGGCCTTGGCTTTGCCCTTGAACTTGACCTGATCGTCCTCGCCGAGCTTGTCGGTGTATTCGGCCACGCACGCATCGAGGATGGGGTCGAGCTTGTCCCGGTCTGCGCCGCTCAAGTACAGCGCCACCAAGTCTTCCACCTGCTGCCAGCTGTACACCTGCTGCCCATCGAGTTCGGCCTTCAGGTCGTGCAGTTTGTTGGCGTCGGTTTCGCCGGTCTGGATGGTCGCGCGGTAGTAATCCTGGAACGCCGCCTTCACCGCCTCGGAGTTGTCGGCGAAGTCGAGCACAAAGGTGTCGTGCTTCTGTGGATGCGCCCGGTTCAGGCGTGACAGGGTCTGCACCGCCAGCACGCCCGCCAGCGGCTTGTCCACGTACATCGTGTGCAGCAAGGGTTCGTCGAAGCCGGTGACGAACTTGTTCGCAACGATCAGGAATCGATACGGGTCTTGCTTGAGATTGGCCGGAATGTCCTTGCTCGGAAACCCGTTGAGATCGGCCTCGGTCTTCTTCTGCCCGCCAATCTCGAAGTCGCCCGAGTACGCCACGATGGCCTTGTACGGGCTCTTGATCTGCATGAGGTAGTCCGACACCTCGCGCCAGTAGTCGATGGCCCGCGCGATGCCGTTGCACACGATCATCGCCCGCGCCTTGCCGCCGATCTTTTGCTTGCCCGCAACCTGCGCGATGAAGTGATCGACCATGATCTCGGCCTTGCGGCGGATCGCCTTGTCATGCGATTCGACGTAATGGCGAATCTTCTTCAGCGCCTTCACCTTGTCGAATTCCGGGTCGTCCGCCACCGTCTTGGCCACTTGGTAGAAGCTGTCGTAGGTGGCGTAGTTCTCCACTACGTCGAGGATGAACTTCTCCTGGATGGCCTGCTTGGTGGTGTAGGTCAGTTCTTCGGGCGAGCGGAACTGCACCTTGTCGCCGACCAGGGTCTTCTCGCCGAACAACTCCAGCGTCTTGTTCTTGGGTGTGGCAGTAAACGCGAAGTAGCTGGCGTTGGCCAGAAGCTTGCGCGAGGCGATACGCTTCTCGATCTCCGCGTTGACCGCATCCTGCGTGCTGTCCTCTTCGAACTCCTCCTCGGCCACCTTGCCGCCGAGAGCTTCGTGCATCCGCGCCGTGGTCTTGCCGCCTTGGCTGGAATGCGCTTCGTCGATCAACAGCGCGAAGCTCTTGCCGGATAGGTCGCCCAGCTCATCAAGGATGAACGGGAATTTCTGCACCGTGGTGACGATGATCTTCTTGCCCCGGCGCAGGTACTCGCGCAGCTCCTGCGCGTTGTCGGAGTGGCCGAAGATCGCCGCCACGTGGTCGTACCCCTTGATGGTGCGGGCGATCTGTGTGTCCAGCGCGCGCCGGTCGGTGATGACGATGACGGAGTCGAACTGCGCCGTCATCGGGTCGTCCTTGCGGCGCAGCTCCACCAATTGGTGCGCCAGCCAGGCAATGGTGTTGCTCTTGCCGCTGCCTGCCGAATGCTGGATCAGATAGCGCTTGCCTACCCCATCGGTATGGGCGCGGCGCAGCAGGGCACGCACCGTGCGCAACTGATGAAAGCGCGGGAAGATCTGCTTACGCTTCTTGCGTTTCTTGCCGCTGGCGTCTGCTTCTTCCTCCTCCACCACCTGCGCGTAACTCTCGATGATGTTGGCCAGCGACTCGCGGGTCAGCACCTGCTTCCACAGGTAATCGGTCTTCAGACCATCCGGGTTGGGCGGGTTGCCTGCGCCGCTGTTCCAGCCCTGGTTGAACGGCAGGAACCAAGAGGCTTTGCCCTTCAACTCAGTGCAGAACGCGGCCTCCGCGTCATCGACTGCGACGTGCGCCACGCAACGCCCCAACTGGAACAACAGCTCCTGTGGGCTGCGCGTGGTTTGGTACTGGACGATGGCGTCGGCCAGGGTCTGTTTGGTCAGCGAATTCTTCAACTCGAACGTCAGTACCGGCAGCCCGTTGATGAAGATCACCAAGTCCAGCTCATTGCCGGAATCGTTGCTGTAGCGCACCTGCCGGGTGACGCTGAAAATGTTCTTGCCGAAGGCATCCGCTGCGGCGGCATTGCCCGGGGTGGGCAGCAGCTTGTAGAGATCGACGTGTACCGGCCCGTGGCTCACGCCCTTGCGCAGCACGTCCACCACGCCGCGCTTGGTGATCTCGCCCTGCAGCCTGTGCAGGAACTGGGTGCGCTTGATGCCGTCCGCCGCCAGTTCCAGCGTGTCCACCGCCTTGGGCTGGGTGGCCTGCAAGAAGGCCAGCAACTGCGCCACATCCAGCGCCACGTCGCGGTTGTAGTCGGTGGGCTTGCCCTGCATGTAGCCGTTGTGGGTGGCGGCGAAGTCCGTGGGAGCCAGCGCATGGCTGTACTCGGGCTGCGGCACACCGGTCAAGCCGCGCACCACGCGCGCCTCGAACCAGCGCTCGCTGGTGTCAGTCTTCGCCATCGCCATCCTCCTCTTCGGTCAGATCTTCGCTTTCATCGCCCAGCGCGGAAAGCAGAGCGTCGTCTACCACGTCGTCCGGGCCGGGTTGCCAGCCGCGTACGTCCACCTGGCCGGTGACCACATCGGCAATCAGGCGGTCGCGGTATTCGCGGAGAAGCGTGATTTCTTCTTCGGTGCGGGCGATGGCTTCGTCGAGCGGCAGGCATTCGTCGGTGATCCAGCGGCAGATGGCTTGCTGTTCTTCGACCGGCGGTACTGGTACAACCAAGTCCTTGTAGCGTGATGCACTGAAATTCTGGATGGTTGCCTGAATTACTTGGCTGCGAAGCTGATCCCAGTAGACATTCGACTGTGCCCAAAGCGATAGGAATTCACTCATTACAAGTTCGTTTGGCGAAACCTTGACAAGAAATCCCGCGTGTGCGGGGACACATGGTTTGAGAAATACGGGATTGGCCGGGAAAGGTCGGAAAACTTTGGGATAGCCGCGCCGCTACGCGGTTTCGGCTATTCGGCCCGTCGTCACCTTGGTTTGAGAAGTCGCCGCGAAAAGGGGCTGGAAGTGGCGCGTCGGACACTTGGTTTGAGAAGTGGCCTGTTGCGCCCTTGGGCGTTTGAGGAATCTTTGAGGAACGTTTAAGGCGGCTGGGGCGAGGCCGGGCCGAAGGCCGTGGCTACCGCCCGGCAGGCGGCGGCTTAACGTCGCCAGCGTGTTGTCGCCACCTCTTGAACTTGGCGCCGAAACTGCGCAGCGGCGCGGCTTTCGCCAGGCGCTGGCAGGCATGGGCGATCTTCTCGGGCAGTTCTGCCAGCGGTCTACCGCCAGGTGCGCGGCATCGGCGTAGTCCGCTGGAGCCAGGGCGCGACCGGCGAGCCCCTCGGCCAACTGGCTTGCATACGGCGGCTGCGGGCACGTCCGAGTTCAGCGCTCGAACTCGGACGCGAACGTCCGAGTTCGGTACCCACGTCCGAGTTCGGCCAAGTGATTGATACAACACGAATTCCAGTGCCGTCGCGTCGCGTGCTGCGCTGCCGCGAACTCGGACGCGAAAAGCAGCCGAACCCGTCTCAATCCCGCCCCGGTCATCAGCCTGCCTTGGGCGGGCGCGCGGCGGCACGTTTCAGCGCAGGCGCGAATGCGCCAAGCGTCGTCTTGATGCCGGCCTGTACCTGGGGCGGCGCGGCGTGGAAGTTGTCGAGCAGGATGCGGTCGCCCTCGGTGAGTGCGGGCGCGGGTGCGGCCCCGGCGGTGCGCTGGCCGGTGAGGATGTAGAGCACGTCGAAGCCGGCGGCGGCCGCCTTTGCCAAGACCTCACCGCCAGGCACTGCAATTTCGCGTTCGTACTTTCCCCACATTTCACGCGAAACGCCGCACAGGCTTGCCGCGTCAGCCTGACTCAATTTCAAGGCGGTGCGTTCTCGCCCGAGACGAGAACTAATGTTCACGCGCACCCCTTGACAAAGGGAACTTTAATTCTCATCATCTATCCCACGCCATTCATCCGACCGTGAGGATAACGCAATGCCCCAGCCCAATACCGATCCCGGCACCCGCCTGATGCAGCAGGTGCGCGCGGCCTTCATCCTGAGCGGCACCACCTACACGGCATGGTGCCGCACGCAGGGCATGGACCCCTCGCTGGTGCGTCAGGCGATCTACGGCACCTGGGGCGGCCCCAAGGGCCGTGCCGTCAAGGCCCAGGTGCTGCGCGCCGCCGGCGTGAGGGCGGCGGCATGAATTTCAACTCACCCACCGCCGCCCAGGGCGAAGCTGTGCTGCCTGATGCAACAGCTCCCCGGCGTCCACGCAACATTGATATGCGGCAAGCGATAGCAGCAGGCGATCGCTCGGCGGAAGCTTGCGCCTGGCTCGTGCGGCAGGCGCGGCAGAAACGAATGAAGCGACGCGCTCTGTGCGAGTGGCGCGCGGTCAAAACGCCAGTACGTCGAGTCGAATCAACCAGGCAACAGGGAATTCGCCATGCCCTAGCAGCCGCTCGATGCGTTGCGCGTATGGTGCGGGCAGCAGCGCGGTGGTTGTGGGATCGACTCCCTGGGCTTCCAGGCTGCGGGCGTACCTCACCGCCCGGCGCGCAGCGGCAATCCGCGCACGGAACGCCAGATTCTCCGTTTCTGACAGGGCCGATAGCGCGGCATCGGTGGCGTTCCGATCAATCGCAAGAACGAGGCGAGTCATGAGCGCCTCCCATTCCTCTTCTGCGATTTCGACCTCTCGCTCCCTGACCTTGGTCGCGCCACCAAGGCGGCGCTCCAGCGCCTTCAGTTCCGCATCCACGTCAGTCAATTCCATCACGCGCCAATCGTATTCGTTGGCGAAGTCGCTCGCTGGGTTGGGGTGGATGTGGGTTTTGCTCATGGCGGTTGCTCCTTGGTTGGGTGATGACGCTGCCTGCGTCGCCGTCAAGCGTAGCAACCGCCGCCTTTCCCGCGAGGTGCGTCATGGCTGACGGCTCCCTCCCCTCGAAAGATCGCTGGTATTGCGCGGCGGAACTGGCGGGGTTGCCGGGGCTGCCTGGCACTGAGCGGCGCACGCGCAGCAAGGCCAATGCCGAAGGGTGGCGATCGAGGCCTCGTCCCGGCCGCGGCGGCGGGCGCGAGTACGCCTTCACCTCGCTGCCGGCGCCGACGCAGGCCGCCATCGCCCTGCGCGAATCCCGCGCCGCGCACGCTGTCGAGGACTGCTCGCCCGCACCGCCCACTCCGCTGTCGCGCGAAGCCATCGAATCAGCCTGGGCGCGGTACGAGCGCGCGCCGGACGCGCTCAAGGATGTGGCCAAGCGCCGCCTGCGTGCCCTGTACGCCGTGGACGCCCTGCACACCAGTGGCCTGCCGCTGATGCAGGCGCGTGGCGAGGTGGCGGCACAGATGCAGCGCGAAGGCGTGCGCGGGGGTAGCCCGCAGAGCCTGTGCCGCTGGGCCGGCGACGTGGCGGGCGTGGATCGGGCCTACTGGCTGGCGCTGCTGCTGCCGGCCTACGCCGGGCGTACCGCCACCGCCGATATCGACCCGGCGGCCTGGGACATTTTCAAGGCGGATTATCTGCGCCTCGAAGCACCCTCGTCGGCCAGTTGTTACCGGCGGCTGGTGCGGATCGCGGCCAGGCATCCGGAGTGGCTGACGTTGCCGGCGCTGCGTACCTTCGAGCGGCGCATCGAGCGCGAAATCTCCCCGCAGGTGCTGACGCTGGCGCGCCAGGGCGAGGAGGCGCTGATGCGCTCGTATCCGGCGCAGGAGCGCGATCGCAGCCTGTTCACCGCGCTGGAAGGGGTGAACGCCGATGGCCACATGTGGGACGTGGGCGTGACCTTCCCCGATGGCAGCACGGGCCGCGCCTGCGTCGTGGGCTGGCAAGACCTCTACAGCGGCAAGATTCTGGCCTGGCGCATCGGCCAGACCGAATCCTCCGATCTGGTGCGCCTCGCCTTCTGCGATCTGGTGCGGGGCTATGGCATCCCCGGCAATGTGTGGCTCGACAACGGCCGCGCATTCGCCTCCAAGTACCTCACGGGGCGCACGCCGAACCGCTACCGCTTCGGGGTGAAGGAAGAAGACCCGGTGGGCATCATCACGGCGCTGGGCGTGCAGGTGCATTGGGTGACGCCGTACCACGGTCAGGCCAAGCCCATCGAGCGTGCCTGGAGAGACCTCTGCGCCAACATCGCCAAGCATCCAGCCTTCGCCGGCGCGTACCTCGGCAACAACGTCACCAACAAGCCGGAGAACTACGGCAGCCGCACGGTGCCGTTCGATGAGTTCGTGCGGGTGGTGGAGAGTGAAATCCACGCCCACAACGCGCGCGACGGTCGCCGCACCAAGGTTTGTGACGGGCGCAGCTTCGATGAGGCGTTCGCGCAAAGCTACGCCATCAGCCCGATCCGCAAGGCCACCTCCGAGCAACTGCGCACCCTGCTGCTCGCCGCCGAAGCTGTCACCGCCAACCGCACCGATGGCAGCGTGCATCTGGCCGGCAATCGCTACTGGTGCGAGGCGCTGGCCCGCCACAAAGGCCAGAGGCTGGTGCTGCGCTTTGATCCGATGCAGTTGCACGGTGGCGTCCATGCGTATCAGCTCGACGGTGAATACGTGGGCGAGGCGCAGTGCATGGTCAGCGTGGGCTTTGCCGACACCAACGCCAGTCGCGAACACGCGCGCGGCAAGGCGCAGTGGCGGCGTGCCGCCAAGCAGCAACTGGAGGCCGAGCGGCGCATGGAAGCCGCCGCCGTGGCGGCGCAGTTGCCGGACGTGGCAGCGCCCGAATTGCCTGCGGCCCGCGTGATCGCGGGCGTGTTCGCCCGTCCCATGCCGCAGCCGCAGGAAGAGCGTCCAGCCGCCACCGGCACGGACGAGGTGACGCGCGCCGTGGTGCTGGATGACTACCTCAAGCGCATTCAGGAGGCCCGCCAGAAAGACCGGCTTTGAGAGCAAGACGGCCCGACGCGGTAGCAGCCGCGCCGGGCCAGTGGAAGGCAACACGAAAGGAAACGTCACCGTCACCCACCACGAGAGGGAATGCTACATGGATACCAACGATGCACCGATGACACCCGCCGCGCTGGACGCGGCGCCCGACCTGCGGCTGGAGCTGCGCGAGCTGCTCGCACGCGACCGCGCCTACAGCCAGACCCGCATTGCGCGCGAGGCGGGCATCAGCGCCAGCGCGCTGAGTCAGTGGATGAGTGGCACCTACGCGGGCGACAACCCCGCCGTGGAGGCCAAGATCGGCCGCTGGCTCGACCTGCTCCAGGCCAGTCGCGCCAGTGCCAGCGCCATGCCTGCCGCGCCGGATTTTGTCGAAACCCCCAGCGCCGCGCGCATCCTTGCCGCGCTGCGGTATGCCCAGGTGGCCGGCGACATCGCTGTCATCTACGGCGGTGCCGGCATGAGCAAGACCACCAGCATCCGCGAGTTCGCGCGGCGCTCGCCCAACGTCTGGCACGCCACGATGACGCCTGCCAGCGCGAGCGTGGCAACGTGTCTGGAGGAAATCGCCGACGCTGTCGGTGCTGCGGGTGTCGCCGGCAGCGCGGCGCGCCTGCATCGTGGCATTTGCCGGCGCGTGACCAATACCGGCGGCCTGCTGGCAATCGATGAGGCCCAGCATTTGTCGGTGGCGGCGCTGGATCAGATTCGCAGCATCCACGACGCCACCGGCGTGGGCATTGCCCTGGTCGGCAACGAGGCCGTCTACGCCCGCATGACCGGCGGCAACCGCGCCGCGTATCTGGATCGGCTGTTTTCCCGCATCGGCAAGAAGGTGCGGCTGCTGCGTCCCACCGCCGAGGACGTGCGCGCCCTGATCGCCTGCTGGGGCATCGATGACGCGCAGTGCGCGCCCGCGTTGCACGACATCGCCAGCAGGCCCGGTGCGCTGCGGCAACTGACCAAGACCCTGCGCCTGGCTTCGATGCACGCCGCTGCCGAAGGCCGCGCGATCTGCTGTACCGATGTGAAAACCGCCTGGCGTGAACTGGGAGGTGCGGAATGAACGGCGCAACGACGAATTTCCCGGCGCTGGCGCTGGCGAATGCGCTGATGGTGGATGCGATGCGAGCAGCCACCACTGCGGTGTATCACCTGGAAGAGTGTGGTGCGACGGTGCGCGAGATCGTCATCCGCGGCCGGCGACCGCTGATCCGCATCGAGCGCCCGCCGTCCGGCAGTTGGCTGCACGGCGCACTGCGTCGGCGCATCACCGAACGGGGTGTCACCCGAACGGTGTACGCCACCACCTGCCACGGCACGGTGGTGGAGTGGGAAGTCAGCCAACACCATGCGCCGGCGGTCGCGCGCGCATGAGTGCACCTGCCCTGCCCATTCCTGACGCCGCCTCACGGGACGCGGTGCAGGCCACGCTCGACGCCCTCCACGCCATCCGCCGCATCGCCGACGAAGTGCGCCTGACCGCTGAAGAGCGCTTGCATTACCTGCGCTGCGTGCGGATCAACCTCGCCGCCACCGAAGACCGTCTGGCGGCGCTGGATGATCTGCCGCCCTGCATCGCCGAGAAGTTCGGCGACATCACCCATGCCATCCACCATGCCGCCGCAAACCCGGAGAATTGACCGTGTCCGACACCGCCACCACCCACATCAGCATGACCACCATCGAGGAGCGCGCCCGGTACTACGCCGCCTGCCGCGATGAACTTGCCACCCGCATCAATGCCCTGGAGGCCGAAGTGATTGTCGCGCGCGAGCGGCATCGCATCGGCCTCCTCGACGCGCTGCGCGCCCACAAGCGGGCCGAGGAAGATCTGCGCTGCGCCATTGCCGCCGCGCCCGAGCTGTTCGACAAACCCCGCACTCGCGTGCTGCACGGCATCCGCATGGGCTACCAGAAAGGCAAGGGCGGACTGGAGATTGCCGACGAAGAAACCACCGTCAAGCTGATCCGCAAACATTGCCCGGACAAGTTCGATGCCTTGGTCAAAGTGATTGAAAGACCCATCCGAAAGGCACTGCAGAACCTCGACGCCGGGCTGCTGAAAAAGCTCGGCATCGGCATCCTGGGCACTGGCGATGTGATCGTGCTGGCAGCCACCGATGGCGATCTGGACAAGCTCATCAAGGCCTTGCAGGGCGATGACGGGCTGGCGGCGCAGGAGGGCGAGGCATGAGCGAGCAGCCCCATGTCTCCGCTGTCCATATCGACCTCTACAGCGGCGAGGAGGCGGCGATTGTCGTGTCCAGGGCAATCTTCGACGCGCTCGACGCGCTGGCGGAGCGGGTGCGCGACAAGTGCGGCGCCATGCAATACGGCGAGTTCCACGCAACATTCCTGTGGCGATATGCCAGTTACCTCGCCGCGCGCTCGGGCCCGGACGGTGCCGCCAGAGCGCTGGAGCTGGCGACAAGGAGTGTGCACGAGTTGTCGGCACAGAAGGCATCGGCCCCCGCACCGCACGAGGAGCTGCACTGATGGCCGCGCGATCCGCCTTCGACCGTCGCCGCACCATCAGTGCCATCCATGCCGCTGCTGCCAAGCTCGGCATGGACGAAGACGCGCGGCGTGCCATGCAGGCGCGCATCTCCGGCGAGCACGGCCCGGCCTGCGAGAGCTGCGCGGCCATGACCGACCAGCAGCTTGCCGCCGTGTTGGCGCACCTCAATCGCGGCAACGGCCGAGGCTTCGACGTGTACGCCGACCGTCCACGCAACCTCGGCGAAAAACCGATGCTGCGCAAGATCGGGGCGTTGCTCACCGACGGCCGCAAACCGTGGGCCTATGCCCACGCGCTGGGCAAGAAGCTCGGCGGTGGCGAGCGCCTGGAGTTCTGCACCGACGAGGTGTTGCACAAGGTGATTTCCGCGCTCGCCATCGACGCGCGCCGCCGCAAGACGCGCGCGGGAGGTGCGGCATGAGCGCCCATGATCGCGCCCGCGAAGCCGTGACCGCGCTGGTGCGAGCCGCGTGGGAAGTGCGCTCGGCGGCGGTTGGACTGGGCAGCGCCGATCCGGGGCTGGAATTCGATCTGGATGCACTGGCCGCCGATGTCGAGGACGCCCTGATCGAGTTCCAGCGTTCGACCGGCTGGGACGAAGCGAGGCTGTAATGCTGCCAGGCTGCTGCCCGTCCTGCGGTTACACCGGCGAGATCGAGGGCTTCCTGATCGAGCCGGAAGCCAAGCGCGTCATTGCGCGCGTGGCGGCGCTGGAGCCTGCCATCGGCAAGGTGCTCGGGCCGTACCTGCGGCTGTTCGGCAGTGGCCCGCGCGGCGTGCAGTTGCGCCGCGCGGTGAAGCTGATCGACGGCCTGACCGCGCTGGTGGAAAGCGGCAGCGTGTGCCGCGACGAACGCGCAGGCGTGCGCCGCACGGCCACGCCGGCGATGTGGGCGGCAGGCATCGAGCAGATGCTCGCCGCCCCGCCCAGCGGCCCCTTGCAGAATCATCATTACCTGCGCGCCGTGGTGTTCGGCATTGCCGACAGCGCGGATGCGCAAGCCGAACGCGCCACCGAAGAACAGCGCCGCTCCGGCCATCACCGCAGCGGCCCGACGCGCGCGCCGGAAGAAGACCGCCTTACCAACGCCATCCGTTACGCCGACCAGATGCTGGCCGTGGACAGATGGACGCGCGAGCAGCGTGATGCCTACGTCGCCGAGCAGCGCGCCAAGCTGGCAGGCACGCCGTCGTGAGCATCACGCCCGTGCCCGAGCCACCCGAACCGTTCGAGCTGGAAGCCCAGGCCGCCGCCGATCTGGCTGCAGACGTGGCGACCAGCAATGCGGCCGATGTCAAATGGCCGGGCACGCTCGCGCAGATGATGGACGTCACCTGCGCCGCGCTGGAGCGCGCCGGGGTGAAGGAGGAGCAGGCCGAGGCGCTGGCTCGGATCGTCGTCATTGCCCAGGCCCATTACATCGGCGCGCGCAGCCTCTACCTGCCGCGCGGCAAGGCGCTGGAACTGGCCCTGCGCGATGACGCCATCTTCCGCGCCCACCGGCGTGGCAGCACCCTGGCACTGGCGCAGCAGTACGACCTCAGTGATCGCGCGATCCAGATGATCGTGCGCCGGCAGACCTTGCTGCATCGGGCGCGGGTGCAGGGGCGGCTGTTTGCGGAATGATGGCGCGCTCTTGCGCCGCGCGCTGCGCTTGCTCGGCTTCCCAGCCCTTCAGTGCCAGCAGCACCGTGCGCGGTACCGGGCACGCGCCGGTGCGGTATTGGCTGGCGCTCCGGCGGGGCTTTTGTTTGCAGCGAACGCCTTCGCCCCCGGCCGATCCCCCCGCGCGCGCAAGCTGGCCTCGTGTGTGGTGGCCCCTCCCGTCGCACACAGGGCACCCGGCGGCGGCTCCCCCTGGCCGTCGCCGGGCTCTTTACGGCAACGGAGCGTGCAATGCCTCCACAAACCCTCTTTGAACGGGTCAAAAACCGCCTTGTCGGCCACCGTGACCGCGCCGCCTGGGTGCTGCTGGCGCTGGCGCTGATTGGCGTGGTGGCGCTGGCCAATCCGGCCAAGCTGCTGGTCGGTGCCTGGCTGGGTGCCAAGATCATCGCGTCCGCGCTGATCGGCGTGGCACTGTTCCACACCTGGGACGATCCACATGTGGATCAGCTCGAAGGCATCGAGCGCGCGATGGCCTACACCCGCCGCGTCACCCTGATGGCTGCCGCCATCGTTGCAGCGGCGTTTGCGCCATGAATGCACGCACGCGCCAATTGCTCGTGCCTGCAGTGATCCTGCTGGGCGCGGCCGCGACACTCGCTTGCGTCGCGGGCCGTGCGCAGGCAGGTGCCGCCGTGATCCCGGATGTGCCGCCGCTCTATCGCCTCATGGTGGAACGCGAGACGGCCGAGGTCTGGGGCATCGCCGCGCCGGCGGCCCGCATTGCCGCACAAATCCACGCCGAATCGTTGTGGCAGCCACGTGCGGCAAGCACGTATGCGCACGGCATGGCGCAGTTCACTCCGCCCACGGCTCGCTGGATCGCCGAAAAGTTCCCCGCACAGCTTGGCGGATTCGATCCATGGGATCCGGCTCAGGCGGTGCGTGCGATGGTGGTGTATGACCACTGGCTCGTCACGCGCAACCCCGGCGCCACCGTCTGCGATACCTGGGCATTCGGGCTGGCCGCGTACAACGGCGGCGAGGGCTGGCTGCGACGCGACCAGCGGCTGGCAGTCGCCAGCGGCGATGATGCGGCGCGCTGGTTCGACCGCGTGGAAAACCACAGCGCTCGTGCCAAGTGGGCATGGCGCGAGAATCGTGAGTACGTCCGCCGCATCCTGCTGTCGCTGGAGCCGGCCTATCACGCTGCCGGCTGGTCCGGTGCGCCGGCATGTGCGGGTGCGCCATGACGCTGCCTGTCGCACTGCCCATTGGAAGCGCGCTGGCACTGATCGTCGCGGTGGGCGTTGGCGGGTTCGCCGTCGGCATGTGGCTGGGCGGCGATCTGGCGTCGGGTCGAGCCGCGCGCAACGAGCGCGACCGGCTGCTGGAAGAGATCGACAGCCTTGGAGCCGCCGCGCGCGAACTGCGCCAGCGCGGCCTGAACGTGGCGCAGGATTTCCGCACTGCGCAAATCCGTTTCGAGACCACTGCCGAGGGCCTTGCCGATGACCTTGCCTCGCTCGATGCCGCCTTTGCCGCGCATCGCACCGATGTCGAAAGCCTGCTGGCGTCGCATCCTGACTGGGGCGATTGCCGCATCGGCCCTGATGGCATGCGCGCATGGAACGCAGCCGCGGCCGGCGCTCGCCATCCCGCCGATGCCACCGCCGGCACTGCCCGCGGCACTGAGGCAGCCCTGCCCGGCGGTACTGCCGCTGCTGCGCGAGGACGGCCTGCCGGCGTTGATGCGCAACTACGTGGAGGCGGCACATCAGTACCACAACTGTCGCTGCCGGATGGCCCGATTGATGGAGGCACAGACCCGCTATGAGCACGCCACATGGGCCGGCTACTGCGCCGCCCTCGCCGCCGAGGGCATTATCGACCCGGGATGTGCCGCAGGCCGGTCTCCGCCCCCTGCTGCGGGATTATCTGGACCGTCGTGCCCGCCTGGAGCGGCAACAGACTGACCCGCACATCACATCGAGCTTTCGTCGCGTGCTGCAACTGCAGGCCACCACATTGACGATGGTGATCGATGACCTGACGGCCCTGGCGGAATCCCGTCCGGGCAGGCTGGGCCGCCATGGCTGACCCGGCTGATTGCGCCGACGCGCTGATTGCCGCCCTGACCGAGGAGGCACTGGAACGTCATCGCATCCGCGCACTGTTGACCGAGGCGGCCGCGACATCACCGCCGGGCACGCCGCGCGACTGCCTGGATTGCGGCATGCCGGTGCCGGCGCAACGCATCGCCGCCGCCCCATACACCCAACGCTGCATCGAATGCCAGCAGATGGCGGAGGACGCCGGATGGCTCTGAGTCAAGGAACACCGATGGATTTGATTCCACTGCTGGCCGTCGTGTCGCTGGGTCTGGTGCTGGTGCATACCGGCCTGATCTTCCTGATCTGGCAGCGCCACGAGGCCACCCGCGACCACACCAACAGGATCGACCGCCGCCTGGCCGTGATGGAGGCGCACCTGGCCGTGCTCGACCAGATCGAGCGCCGCCAGAACGCCCAGGGCGAGCAACTCTCGGCCCTGATGGAGCGCACCAACGCCACGCTCGGCGCTGTCGTGAGCATTCAAGAATACCTGCGAGACAAGGCATGAAATCATTCGCACGCACCCTCATCGAAGACCGCCGCCTGATCCTGCTGCGGGAAACCGCTGCGCGCCCCGGTGGCGTCACCACCTCCACCACGCTCAAGACCGCGCTATATGCGGCCAGCCTGCAGAACCTGGACATTTCGCAGGTGGAAGGCGACCTGTCATTTCTGGAACGTGCCGGACTGGTGGCGCTGGAGCCGCTGCATACCGACGCACTCGGCGTGCGCCTGACCGAACGCGGAGAGGACTACCTGCGCGGCGGCATCGACATCGACGGCATTTCCGCGCCGCGCCGGAGGCCGTGACGTGGCTCGCCGGCGCAAGACCTCCAGCATCACCCGTCTGCCCGAGGAGCAACGCGCCCACATCGAGCGCGCCATCCGCGCCGGCTCGATGACGCTGGACGAGCTGATTGCCGACCTGCGCGCGCGCTGGCCGGGCGAGCCGGCGGCGGATATTTCGCGCAGCGCCCTGCACCGGCACGAGCAGGGCATCCGCGAGGACATGCGCGAGCTGATGGAAATCGAAACCGCCGCAAAAGCCGTGTTCGGCGGCACCGGCGACCAGTTCGGCGAGGCCGCGGCGGACTATCTCACCCAGGCCGCCACCGTGTTCGCCATCAAGGCCGTGCAGCAGGCGCGCGAGGGCGGAACCCTGAGCACCGAGGATGCCGCCCGCTTTGCCGGCATCGCGGTGAAGGTGAACGATGCGCGCCGCATGGGCGTCTCGCGCCGCGCCAGGATCGCCGCCGAGGCACGCGAAGCCGCGCTGCGCGAACAGCGCGAAAAGATCGAAGCCCTGGGCAGGTCCGGCGCGGTCGATCCGGCAGCCGTGAAGATCGTCATCCGCGAGGCCTACGGGATCGAGACGTGAGCGCGCCCGCCCTCAATCTCTACCCCTACCAGCGGCGCTGGATCGAGGACGATGCTCGTTTCAAGATCGGCATGATGTCGCGGCAGGTGGGCAAGACCTTCACCAGCACGCTGGAGCTGGTGCTCGATTGCGTGCGCGCCGAGGCCGCCGGGCAGCGTCGCCGCTGGGTGATCCTCTCGCGCGGCGAGCGGCAGGCGCGTGAGGCCATGAACGAGGGCGTCAAGCTGCATTTGCGCGCCTTGCAAGTGGGCTTCAAGGAGCTGGGCCACGACTTCGACGCCAGTACCAAGGCGCTGGAAGTGGAGCTGCCCGGCGGCTCGCGCATCACCGCGCTGCCGGCGAACCCGGATACGGCGCGTGGTTTTTCGGCCAATGTGTTGCTGGATGAGTTCGCGTTTCACCAGGACAGCAGCGGGCTCTGGAAAGCGCTGTTCCCGGTGATTTCCAAACCGGGCTTGAAGCTGCGCGTGATCTCCACACCCAACGGCAAGGGCAACAAGTTCCACGAGCTGATGACCGGCACTGGCGATGACGGCTGGAGCCGCCACACGGTGGACATCCATCAGGCCGTGGCTGACGGCCTGCCGCGCAACATCGACGAACTGCGCGCCGGTGCGGGCGATGCCGACCTGTGGGCGCAGGAGTTCGAGCTGCAATGGCTGGATGAGGCCAGCGCCTGGCTCGACTACGGCCTGATCGGCAATTGCGAGCACCCGGAAGCCGGGTTGCCGGCGAGCTACACCGGCAATCCTTGTTTCGTGGGCGTGGATATTGCGGCGCGGCGCGACCTGTTCGTGATCTGGGTGCTGGAGCAAATCGGCGACGTGCGCTGGACGCGCGAGGTCATCGCGCGCCGCCGGGCGAGCTTTGCCGAACAGGACGCACTGCTGGATGAGGTGATGCGCCGCTATCAGGTGATCCGTTTGTGCATGGACCAGACCGGCATGGGTGAAAAGCCGGTGGAGGACGCCAGGCGCCGTTACGGCGAGCATCGCGTGGAAGGGGTGTTGTTCACCGGGCCGAACAAGCTGCACCTGGCCACGCTGGGCAAGGCAGCTTTCGAGGACCGCAAGCTGCGCATCCCCGAGGGTGATGCGGAGATCCGCGCCGACCTGCACAAGCTGCAGCGCGTGGTGGGGCCAACCGGCACGCCGCGCTTTGTGGCCGACAGCGACAGCGCCGGCCATGCCGACCGCGCCTGGGCGCTGTTTCTCGCGCTCAGCGCCGCCGATGCGGGCGACCAGCGCATTGATTACCACCGCGTCACCCCGCACAGCGAATTGCCGCGCGCGATTGCGCGGGGCGCGGGTTGGCGGCGAATGAAAGGAGCTTGGTGATGGCGCTTTCTCGAATCCTCGGCCCGGATGGTCGTCCCATCGAACTGGATCAGCTCGGTGAGGAGCTGGCCGCACCCTCGCTCACGGGCATCCGCCAGGTGTGGCATGGCAGCGTGGCCTCCAACCTCACTCCACACCGGTTGGCTCGGATACTGGCCAGCGCCGCCGAGGGCGATGCGCATGACTACCTGACCCTGGCCGAGGAGATGGAAGAGCGCGACATGCACTATGCCTCGGTGCTGGGCACGCGCAAGCTTTCACTGGTGGGCCTGGACGTGCGGATGGAGGCCGCTGACGACACGCCCGAGGCCGTGCGTCGCGCCGACGCGGTGCGCGCGGTTGCCGACTCGGCCGAGTTCGGCGAGCTGGTGGCGCACCTGGTGGATGCGCTGGGCAAGGGCTACGCCGTGGCAGAAATCCTGTGGGACCGCTCGGGCCGTGAATGGTGGCCACAATTTGCCGAGCGCGATCCGCGCTTCTTCGTGTTCGACCGCGCCACCGGACGCGAGCTGCGCCTGCTGGATGAGGCATCACCGGCCGAGGGCGTGTCGCTGCCGGGCTTCAAGTTCATCGAGCACCGTCCGCGCATCCGCTCCGGCTTGCCAATCCGTGGAGGCCTGGCGCGCCTGGCTGCGCCGGCCTACATGTGCAAGGCGTGGACGTGGCGCGACTGGATGGCGTTTGCCGACATCTACGGGCTGCCGATGCGGGTGGGGCAGTACGGCCCTTCGGCCACCAAGGATGACATCGGCAAGCTGATGGCAGCGGTGGCCAATCTCGGCTCCGATGCCGCGGCCGTGATGCCTGAATCGGTGCGCATCCAGTTCGAGCAAGCAGCTAACGTAGCCGGCGCGGGAGACTTCTTCGACAAGCTGGCGGCCTTCTGGGACAAGCAGATTTCCAAGGGCGTGCTGGGCCAGACGATGACGGCGGATGATGGCTCGTCACTGAGCCAGGCGCAGGTGCACCAGACCGTGCGCCTGGACATCATGACCGCCGATGCCAGGGCCTTGTCCAACACCTTGCAGCGGCATTTGGTGGAGCCCTTCTGCCAGCTCAACTTCGGCCCCGAGCTGATCCCGCGCCTGAGCGTGGTGGTGCCCAAGCCGGACAACACCGCCGCCATGGTCGATGCCCTGGCCAAGCTGGTGCCGCTGGGCCTGCGGGTCGAGCAATCGGTAACCCGCGACCGCCTCGGCCTGCCCGACCCGGATGCTGATTCGGATGTGTTGCAGGCACCGGCAGCCCCGGCCTTTCCGGCCTTGAATCAGGCGCTGAATGCTGAGGTTGGCGAACCTGCAAGGGGCGTATTGGCGAACTCGGACAAAACTTCGGGTGCGCCAGTGGCGACGGATGCTACGCCGATCACTCCTTTGTCGGACACCCTGACCCGCCAGGCCGCCCCCGCGTGGAAATCCATTCTCGATCACATCCACGACCTGGTGGATGCTGCCCCTGATCTGCCGAGCCTGCGCGATGCGCTGCTTGCCGCCTACGCCGACCTCCCCATCGAACAGTTGGGCGAAGTGATGGCGATGGGCCTGGCCGCGGCCGAGTTGACCGGGCGTTACGATCTCGAACAGGAGTCGGGTCGTGGCTGATCCTGCCGCACTCGATCCGCGCATTGCGGGTGTGCTCAAGCGCCCGTTCGCGCAGCAGGTGGCCTTCTTTCGGGGCAAGCTCGGCAACCTGATTCCGACGCAGCGCTGGACCGATGTGCAACGCAGCGGCCATGACCGGGGTTTCATGGTGGCCGGCGCACAAACCGCCGACTTGCTGGCCGCCCTGGCCGCGGCCGTGGACCGCGGCGCCACCGAAGGCAAGAGCATCGACGCCTTCCGCAAGGACTTTGCCGCCATCGTGAAGCAGACTGGCTGGAGCTACACCGGTGAGTTCAACTGGCGCACGCGCACCATCTACCGCACCAACATGGCCACCAGCTACGCGGCAGGCCGCAACGCCCAACTGCGCGAGGGCGGGTTCCCGTACCTCATGTACAAACATGGCGGCAGCGCCGAGCCGCGCCCGGAGCACTTGGCGTGGGATGGCATCGTGCTGCCGGCGGATCACCCGTTCTGGCAAACCCACTTTGCGCCCAATGGCTGGGGATGTTCCTGTCGCATCGTCGGCCTGCGCTCGCCCGACGACGCCCGCCGCCTCGGTGGCGACCCCGACAAGCAGCTGCCGGAAGGCTGGGATTCCATCGACCCCAGGACCGGCGCGCCGCCCGGCATCGACAAAGGGTGGGATTACAGACCGGGGGATACGGTTGTCGATGCGGTGGCGGCAATGGCGCGCAAAGCAGAGCAATGGCCGGAGAGCATCCGGCTGGCGTACATCGACAGCCTGCCGGAAGATCGCCGTGCGGAACTGTTGCGGCAGCTGCAAAGCGCCGTAAAAGGCGGCGGCACTTCATCGTATGAGCCCATCGACGATTTTAAACTGTCGCCACGCGATGCGGCGGCGCGGCGCTACGTCATCGAACAGGGGCGCATGGATGGAAACGAGCACGGCGCCGCACTGCTGCCCGACGGGCGCGCACGCACATTCACAAGCGGGCTGCCGCGCACTTTGTACCTGCCAGACGACGTGCTTGCGCTAGCGAACAGGGCCGGATCGAACATCAGCCTGCACCACAACCATATCGACGGAAACAGCTTTAGTGCTGCCGACATAGTTCAGATCAACGGCCTGGTGGGTATCGCAAACCTTTATGCGCAGGGGCTTGGTGGACAGATGTATCGCATCAGTGCCCGTGCGCGCATGACGACAGGGCGTATGGCCACATACTTGGCGGGCGTCAAGGATGCCCTTGAATACCGCCTGGCCCGCTTGCCGGCGCAAGACTTTCCGGCATGGCGGCTTGCACTGGCATTCGATCATCTGCGCGCCCAAGTGTTGGCGCGTTCCGGTGTTGTGGCCTACGATGCCATCTTGGGTGCAGACATGCAGCAATTCATGGATGCGCACAAATCGACGTTTGTGCAGTTGGTGTCGGATGTTGCAAACGAGGTGAAGCCATGAGCTATACGCTTGACGAGAACGAGCCGCCACTTTTCGCAACGGTGGAGCAATGGAAGCGCCGCGTCGCGGATCTGGAGGGAAAGCTTGCTGCCAATCCAGAAGATAAGGGTCTGCAGCTCTCTCTGGAGTATGCGCGCGAAGTGCTTGCGCGCAAAAAGGCGCGCGCGGCGTGACCAGCCCAATACGCATCGAGCTCGACGACGAAGCCGCCCAGGCCGCCTTCGCCCGCCTGGTGCAGGCCGGCTCGCAACTGCGCCCACTGATGCAGGAGATCGGCGAGTTCCTGTCCGAGACCACCAAGCAGCGCTTCCAGACCAGCACCGCGCCCGACGGCTCGCGCTGGGCGCCCAACACCGAGGTCACCTACATCAATCTGCTGGAGCGCCACCAGAGCAGCTTCAGCAAGAAGACCGGCAAGATCACCGCCAGCGGCAGCCGCCGCGCCGCCGGCAAGAAGCCCTTGATCGGCGAGACCGGTTCGCTGTCCACCACCATCAACTACCGCGCCGGCAGCGACTTCGTGGAGATTGGCAGCCCAATGGAATACGCCGCCGTCCAGCAGTTTGGGGCAAAGCAGGGCGAATTCGGCACGACCCGGCAAGGCGCTCCAATCCCCTGGGGCGACATCCCGGCCCGCCCGTTCCTCGGCCTGTCGGCGGACGACAAGACCTTCATCACCCTGGCCGCACGCCGCTACTTGAGCGACGCCGCCGAGGGCTGATGCGTATTGCACCACCCGCAATCTTTTTGCAAAACCAAACCGGTATCTTCCTACTTCTTCCCGCCAAATCCGGATTTATCAAGCTTTTCGGGTTCTATTTATAAAGCCCGGGGACAATCACGCTGCCGGCTGGTCCGGTGCGCCGGCCTGCGAAGGACAGCCATGAGCAGCCCCTACGATGAAGCTCGTGATGCCGTGGCGGCCCTGATGTTGGTGTTTGCTCGTGCGCTTGGTAGCGGGAGATACGCCACGCTGCACATCGATGTTGGCATGAGCGAGACGAGGACGCGCGAGCCCGTGCAAGCCAATTGGGTGCGCACCGTGGAAATAAAAACCCGCCGGCAATTGGGCGGGTTCATCAAGTTGCGAGGTGAGTGGTGAGGTACGCGCAGCCCTGGGCAGGATTCGAACCTGCGACGGATCGCAATGCGAGACCCCTGTACCTGATCGGGGAGCTACAGGGCTGGCGTGCGAGAATCCTAACATGACCAATGACACCAAGGGCGTCACCATCACGCTCGATGATGCCGCCGTACAGGCCGCATTCGACCGACTGACCAAGCTCGCCCGCGACACCAGCCCCATGATGGCCGAGATCGCCGAGCATCTGCTGGAAAGCACCCGGCGTCGCTTCGACACCGGCACCGCCCCTGCCGGCACGCCCGTTCATGGGTCTGTCCGGGCAGGACTACGTCGACATCGGTAAAATCGCAGCCGCCTATCTGGACGACGCCGCCGGCGGCTGATCCCCCTGCCCATGACCGCCCGAAACCCCGTTTTTGCCCCGAAGCTCCAAAACCGTCTGTGCGGCCCTGTGTGCCCCAGGCGGCCCCTGAGCGCACCCACCGGGCCGGGTTTGTGGTGCGTGGAGTTTTTAAACGGGGTTTGAACGCTTTTGAACGGGGTGCAGACACCCGGCATGGCCTTGTCCGCTGATTTATCGGCAAAACGGCCCGATCCGTAGCAGCGAACGCCTTCGCCCCCCGTGCCGCGCGCGCCACCGCCAATCTGGCGGCATGGAACGTCAGTGCCAACTCGCTGCCAATGTCGAACTGAAGGGCGCCACGGATGGCGCAGCTCCGGCGCGCGTGCAATTGATCCCGTCCGGCCCGACAGTCTTCGGACGCGACGGCCGTCGATTCGTGTTTGACGACCAGGCGGGAATGGACGTGTTGCGCGCATTCGGCGAGCGCGGCATCGACCTGCCCATCGACTGGGAGCACGCCAGTCAGCATCGTGCGCCACGCGGCGAGTCCGCCCCTGCCGCCGGCTGGATCACGCATTTGACGGTCGAGCGCGGCGATCTCGTGGGCGATGTGGCGTGGACGCCGCAGGCGGCAGCGCAGATCGGCCGGCGCGAATACCGCTACATCTCGCCGGTATTTGATTTCGAGCCCGCCACGGGCCGCATTGTCCGCCTGGTATCTGCCGGGCTGACCAACCTTCCCAACCTGCACGTGCAGGCGCTCAACCAGGAGAACTCAACCGTGAGTCTTTCAGCCGCACTCGCGGCAGCCCTCGGGCTGCCCGCAGAAACCGCCACCGAAGCCGAGGCCGTTGTGGCCATCGGTGCCCTCAAGACCGGCCTGGCCACGGCGCGCAATGCCGAGCAGGTGCCCAGCCTGGAGCGCTTCGTGCCGCGCGCCGATTACGACGCGGTGTTGACCCGCGCCACCAACGCCGAGCAGCAGGTGGCCCAGATCAAGGCCGATGCGATCAAGGCCGAGGCCGAAGCCGACATCGATGCCGCGCTCAAGGCCGGGCGCATCGCCCCGGCCAGCGTGGAGCACTACCGCGCACTGTGCGCCGACAACGAAGGGCTGGAGCGTTTCCGCGCCCTGGTCAAGACGCTGCCGGTGATTGGGGCCGAGACCCACCTCGACCAGCGCAAGCCCGGCGGCACCGCCACCGCACTGAATGCCGAGGAGCAGGCCGTGTGCCGTGCCACCGGCATCAGCGAGAAGGATTTCATCGCCATCCGTGACCAGAAGGAGAACGCGGCATGACCGCCACCACTGAAGCCCGCGATACCCCGCGCCGTGACGGCGCGGATTTCAGCTACCCCGCAGGGGCGGCCAAGACGATCCTCCAGGGCACCCTGGTGGTGCTCGATGGCACCACCGGCAACGCCGAAATGGCCACCACCGCCACCGGCAAGGTGTGCGTGGGCATGGCGAAGGAAACCGTTGACAACAGCGCTGGTGGCGCGGGTGCGCTGAGCGTGCCGGTGCGCCGGGGTGTGTTCCGCTTTGCCAACTCGGCCAGCGCCGACGAGATCAAGCGCGCGGACATTGGCACCACCTGCTACCTGGTGGACAACCAGACCGTCGCCAAGACCAACGGCAGCACCACCCGCAGTGCGGCCGGCATCGTTCGTGACGTGGACGCCGCCGGCGTCTGGGTCGAAATCTGAGGAGCAGGCACATGATCGTCAATGCAGGCAATCTCTCCACCTTGTACACCGCCTTCAAGGCGGCATTCCAGGGCGGGCTCGGCCAGGCCGCCACGCAGTACGGCGAAGTGGCCACCACCGTGCCATCGAGCACCGGCACCGAGGAATACGGCTGGCTGGGCGCGTTCCCGAATGTGCGCGAGTGGGTGGGCGACCGTCAGGTCAAGAACATCCGCGCGCACGGCTACAGCATCAAGAACCGCGACTTCGAGCTGACGGTGGCGGTGCCGCGCCCGTCCATCGAGGATGACCAGTACGGGGTGTACACCCCGATGATGACCGAGATGGGTCGCGCGGTGGCGGCGCACCCGGATCGGCTGGTGTTCGAGCTGCTTTCGCAGGGCCATGCGCAACTGTGCTACGACGGCCAGTACTTCTTCGATACCGATCACCCGGTGATTGGCGAGGATGGCGCGCCGGGCACGCCGCAGTCGAACCTGGACAACAACTCCGGCTCGGGCACGCGCTGGTACTTGCTGGACTGCTCGCGCTCGCTCAAGCCGCTGATCTTCCAGCAGCGCAAGGCGCCGCAGTTCGTCGCCAAGACCGACGCCAGGGACGACAACGTCTTTTCCCGCAATGAGTACGTGTACGGCACCGACAGCCGCTGCAACGTGGGCTATGGCTTCTGGCAGCAGGCCTACTGCAGCCGCAAGTCGCTGGATGAAACCAACCTCATCGCCGCCTTTGGCGCCATGAGCGGGCGCATGGGTGACCACGGCCGGCCGCTGGGCATCCGTGCCACCCACCTGGTGGTGCCGCCGGCGCTGGAGTTCACCGCGCGCAAGCTGGTGGAGGCGGCCGAAATCGGCGGCACGACCAACGTGTTGCGCGGTGTGCTGAAGGTGGTCTCGGCACCCTGGCTGACCTGATTTCCGATGTGGCAGGGAACGACGCCACTGATCCAGTCGTGACAGCCGGAGAGACGGCGCCAACCGGAGAACGCCATGCCCATCACCATTCGCGCCCGCCCCGGCATCGCCAGCTTCTGGCGCGCCGGCGTGCAGCACACGCAAACCCCCGTGACCTTCGAGGACGGCCACTTCGGCGCCAGCCAGCTCGACGCCCTGCGCTGCGAGCCGATGCTGATCGTGGAAGAACCCGCAGTGGGCGATGGGGAAAAGTCTGATGCCACGGCAGGAAAAACACCCGCCAAGGTCACCAAGGCCTCCAAGGACAAGTAAGTCATGCCCTACGTCACTGCCCAGCAACTGGCCGACGGCCCGGAAGCCCTGAAGGAGCTGGCCGAGCTGTACCAGGTGGAGGATGACCTGCTGGCCGCCACCTTGGCAGGCACGGACCGCAGTGCGTGGACGCTGGACGAAATCGCCGTGGCCGATGCGGCGCTGCTCAGCATCGGGCGCTTCATCGCCCAGGCTGACGGCGAGGTGGATGCGCGCCTTGCGGTGCGTGGTTACCCGTTGCCGCAGTCGGCCACGCAGTTCCCGGTGCTGGCGGTGTGGGGCCGAGCCATCACCCGCTACCACCTCAACCGCAACCGCGACCGCACCGACGAGGAGCGCGGCCGCATCGAGCGTGACTACCGCGATGCGCTGCGCGCCCTGGACCTGGTCGCCGCCGGCAAGCTCAGCCTGGGCGCGGACGATCCGCTGTTCGATACCGCCCCCGCCAGTGATGGCGCGGTGCGCGCCACCAGCCAGCCGCGCATGTTCTCGCGCGGCTCGCTCGGAGGACTGTGAGGTGAGCTTGATCCTTGCCGCACTCACCCCGTTCTCGCTCATCGGCCTGTTCGTGTGCTGGCACATCGTCCGCCCGCAGCGCCGCCCGGCCGATACCAGCAACCGGCTCAACAAGGCCCGCTTGCTCTGGTTCGCACTCACCCGCGAGGACATGTTCCTGCCGATCTTCCCCTGGTTGGCGCACGACGAGCGCGACAACGTGGAGGGTGGGCGATGAGCTTCACCGGCCCGTTCCCGCTTGCTGCCGCCATCACCCGGCTGCGGGCGCAGGTGCCTGCGTTGCGCCTGGTGGGCACGGCGGCCGATCTGCGCACGGCCACGGAAGGCAAGCCCCGCGCCGCGCCCGCCGCCTTCGTGCTCAAGGAAGAGCGCAGCGAGCGCCCCAGCGGGGGCAGCAATGGCGTGCTGGTGCAGATGTGCACCGTCACCGTGCACGTGGTGCTGCTGGTGCGCAATTACTCCCAGGCCGATACCGGTGCGGGTGCACGCGCGGAAATGGATGACCTCATCGCCGCCACCCGCGCGGCCTTGCTCAAATGGTCGCCCGACGCCGCGCGGTTTTTCCACGGCCTTTCCCACGTTGCCAGCCGCGACGAGAACTACGACGGCGGCTGGCTCGTGGCGCAAGAAGTTTTCCAGACCCGCTACCCCATCGAGGTACGTCCATGACCCATCCCATGCCACAAGACGGCGGCAGCTACCGGCGCAATCCCGATGGCAGCCTGACCCAGATCACCCCCGCCACCTGCGAGCGCGCCTGCACTTGCCGCAAGGAGCCGGACCCTGCGCCTGCCCCGCTCGCGCCGCCTGCACGGGCGCAGCGCGCTGGCAAGCACGCCACCCCCGCCCCCACCAATACATCCACCACCGACGAGGAATAACCCATGGCCCTTCGCTCCGCTACCGATCGCGTGCTCCTGATCGGCATCGAATCCGCCTACGGCACCCCGGCCACCATCACGGCGGCCGATGCCATCCTGATGATGAACACCAAGGTCTCGACCGAGGCCGACAAGCTCGAACGCGCCCTTGATCGGCCGTATTTCGGCGGCAATCCCTTCGTGCTGGTCGGCAAGCGCATCACCCTGTCGGGCGAATGCGACCTGATCGGTCACGCCTCCCTTGGCACCGCCGCGCCGCTTGGCGTGCTGTACAAGGTCTGCGGGCACAGCGAGACGCTGAGCTCCGGCGTCGATGCCGTGTATGCGCCCATCAGCAAGACCTTCAGCTCGGCCACGGTGGATTTCTATTGGTCGGGTGTGAAGTTCCGCATGACCGGCGTGCGCGGCTCGATCGACTTCGATTTCTCGATCAAGGGCTACGCCAAGGGCACCATCAGCCTGACCGGCCTGCTCACCGCGCCTGAGGACGGCGAGGCACCGGGCGGCATCAACTGGAGTGCATTCCAGACTCCGCTGCCGATCGAGACCGAAAGCTGGGAGGTCGTGGTCGGAGGCGTCAATGTCTGCGCCCAGC
>WBZR01000108.1_pt1 | contig 145755 bp, 108 predicted proteins | sample 5204231 | NCBI WGS metagenome assembly WBZR01 (sample SAMN12412403, study PRJNA552823) | activated sludge metagenome | isolation source: activated sludge from anammox sidestream of wastewater treatment plant... | place: USA: Virginia | collected 2017-08
CCCTGGGCGCCATCCTGGCCGGATGCTTGCTCGGCAACCCGCACTGTCGGGCCGCGCTGCCCGAAGTGCTCCATGCCATCTCACGCACCAGAAGGCGCGTCACATCGGGAAGATCCTATCCCAGAGCTTTCCGCCACAAGCCCCACCGCCACGCCAGCTACCGACCGGTGAGGGCGTGATGCTAAGTTGACAGCATTGCGCCCAAGGGTAGATGCCACCCAACCAGCGCGCATGCCAGCCCCGCAAGTCATCCGCGTTGAATCCTTGGTTATCGGACACTTCTTCCAACAGTTCTCCAAACAGGCGCAGCAGCGCATCGGATTCCACTTGCTGCATCTCTGCCACGCGCACGATGCCACGCAAGTTCGCAAGCACACGCCGACGCGAACCGGGTTGATGGCTGGCCTCAACCCCATCGGCAGCGTAGCGGTTGCTCACACCCCCAACTCCTCGAAGTTGCGCGCAATCCTTGCGGCCAGTTCCACGGCTTCGGCGTTCAAGCCCTGCAGTTCGACATGGATATCGCGCAGCGCGGCTTCGAAGTCGAAATCCTCGTCCACTTCCTCCGGCGCCACGCCGACGTAGCGACCCGGCGTGAGCGAGCCGTCGTTGGTTGCGATCTCGGCGCGGCTGACCCGCTTCACCAGCCCCGGCACATCGCGCAATTCGGCCTCGGGGAAGCGCTCCTGCAGCCAGCGCGCCTGACGATGGAAGTAGCGCACCGGCTTGAGCGCTTCAACCGCTGCCCTGTGGGCTTCATCGAGCGCCTTGCGCTGACGGTTCAATTCACGCAGATCCGCGCTGGTGATGCTCTCACCGTCCGTTGAGGGGGACGCGGCGAGCGCGTCGATGGCGTGGCCGCCGAGCTTGTAGAGCTGGTCCGCCGCCTTGATCAGATCGCGGCTGGCATCGGCCAGTGGCAACAGGCGCTCGCTGGCCTCGTGCAGGGTGGCGTTGTCGGCGTCTGCGGTGATGGCTTGGGTGGCTTGCTGTTGTGCAGCTTTGGCGTAGGCGGCCAAATCGGCATCGAAGTTGACCAGTGCGTCGCCGAGGGTTTGTTGCGCGGTTGAAAACGCTGGATCCCGGCTTACGCCGGGATGACGGGCGAGAGATTCGGCGAATGCGCGTGCTTGTTTGGCGTATTCGTTCAGCGGTTCCACGCTGGCGCTCGCGACAGCAACGGCATCGTTCAAATGTTGGCGCACCAGCGCGAGGAATCGCTCCTGCTGGCCTCGGTGCAACCAGATGATGCTGGTCAGGTTGGCCAACTGCTCCGGGCTGAAATCGCAGATCTTGCGGCTGAGCTTGCGGTACACGTTGCGGGCATCGAGCATCAGCACCTGATCGCGCTGCGCAGCGGCCTTGGCCTTGTCGAAAAACCACAGTTCGCAGGGCACGGTGCGGGTGTAGAAGAAGTTGCCGCGGATGGCGACCATCACGTCCACCGCGCCGGTTTCCACCAGCCGGCGCCGCACTTCGGCCTCATCGCGCCCGGCGCTGGAAGCCTGCGAGGACATCACGAAACCGGCGCGGCCGCGTTCCGACAGGTAGCTGTAGAAATACGAGATCCACAGGTAGTTGGCGTTGCTGAGCTTGCCCTTCTTGTTCACGCCGGGCAGACCGAACGGCAGGCGCGGATCGTTGCGCACCTTCTCGGCGTCCACCTCATCGACGTTGAACGGCGGGTTGGCCATGACGTAATCGGCCTTGCCCAGCAGCTCGTGCGGATCGGCGTAGTAGCTGATGGCCTCGGCGATGTTGCCCTGCAGGCCGTGCACCGCCAGGTTCATCTGCGCCAGCTTGATGGTGGTGGCGTTCTTCTCCATGCCGTAGAAGCTCAGCGCCTCGCTCGGGTCGCCGTGATTGCGCTCGACCAGGCTGGCACTCTGTACGAACATGCCACCCGAACCGCAGGCCGGGTCCAGCACCTTGCCGCGCTGGGGTTCGATGATGCTGGCGATCATCTGCACCAGCGAGATCGGGGTGAAGAACTCGCCGCCATCGTGCGCGCCCTGATCGGCGAACTGGGTGAGGAAGTATTCGTAGATGCGGCCGAAGATGTCGCCGTTGGCGCTCTTCAATTCCTCCGGGTTGAGCTTGCGCAGCAGCTCGCCCAGATCATCGTTGCCGATCTTCTGGTACTCGCCCTTGGGCAGTACCCCGCGCAGCGCGCTGTAGTCGGCCTCGATGCCCTCCATCGCGGCGATGATGGCGGCGGCGCGGTCGGCCGAATCCGGCAGGCCGACCAGATGATCGAACTGCGCTTCCGGGCGCAGGAAGATCGCGCCCTGCTGGCTGAAATCCTCCTTGGCCAAGGCCCGGCGCACCCCGCCACGGCTGGGTAGGCCAGCTTCGATCTGCGGCTTCACCGCCAGATAGCGGCTGTAGGCATGGCGCAGGAAAATCAGGCCCATCACGGGCATGAAGTACTCGTTGCTGGCTAGCCCGGAATTGGCGCGCAGCAGGTCGGCAGCGCCCCACAGGCGCTTCTCGATGGCTTCGATGTTCTGGAGTTGGCTCATGGCTGCATTCTGACAGCTGCCCGCACCGATGGGTGACAACCACCTCCGCCGCGCAGCATCGAGCGCTCTTGCACGATGATGCCCCGCACCAAGCTCGGCCGATAAGACCCACTGGCGTTTTGACCCGTTTTCCCATTCCGGGCACAGGATTCGATCGCGTTGGGCACAGAATGGGCACAGACACAAAAACCCGAGCCAAAGAAAAAGGGCCAACGAGCGGTAACTCGTTGGCCCTTCAGTCCTTTTTATGGCGCGCCCGGAGAGATTCGAACTCCCGACCCCCAAGTTCGTAGCCTGGTGCTCTATCCAGCTGAGCTACGGGCGCCCAAGAAGGGGAATTGTGTAGCAACCGATATCTATTCGTCAAGCCCTCCCGAGGCCCTCCCGAGGCTTCTTCCCGAGGCCTTCCGAGTCTTTTCCAACGACACATGAGCCTGAAGGGGACACCGTGATTCCAATGACAAAAGAGCTTGCGCGGGTTCTGGACGGTCATTCTCGGAGGATGATCGTGAATCTGCGCACCCAAGCCCTGAACTCACTGGACGAGATACATGCCTTTGTCCTGCAGTTCCGCACCAATGGTGCCGGGACAACTCCCCGGCCAGTTCCTGCCAGCCCTGATTGCGCCAGATGATTTCCAGCCCGCCATCGGCCATCACCGCCCGATCAGCCAGTGTGCTAGTCGGCACTGCTCGGCCGGAAAAATTCCCGACACGGACCGGCCAAGTTACGCATCGGCAGCACCACCTCGGGCTCTGACAGGTCTGGGCGAGTTGTCCGAATCCGGTTCCACACCGACAGCACAATATGCGGAGCCTCCACCGAAGCCGGGGCGATCCACTTCCGATCAAAACGATTTCATCGCGCCTGCGTGAACTCACACTCGTCGCATCAGCATCAGGCCGCTGACTGCGCTCGCAGCCACTACACTGCGCTCCCGCGCCACCGTTCCGACCCATGACTTCAACCTCTTCGCGCGGCCCGGTCGCCGCCCTGCTCATCACCATTCTGGTTTGGGGCTACAGCTGGGTGGTGATGAAGCAGGCCGTCGCCTACGCTGCGCCACTGCAATTTGCAGCCCTGCGCTACCTGCTCGGCGCGATCAGCCTGTTCGCCGCGATGACTCTGCTGCGCGTGTCACTCGTGCCACCACCGCTGCTGGCCACGGCCGCGATCGGCATATTCCAGACGAGCCTGTTCCAGGGCCTCGCCCACAGCGCCATGCTTGTCGGCGGTGCGGGACAGGTCGCCCTGCTGTCCTACACCATGCCCTTCTGGGCGATCCTGCTGGCCTGGCCGTTGTTGCACGAGCACCCGACATCGCGCCATTGGCTGGGCATGCTCGTGGCAGCTACGGGATTGATCTGCATCATCGAGCCATGGCGCGGATTGGGGAGTTGGCTCGCCACGCTGATGGCCACGACCGGAGGCGCATGCTGGGCGGTCGGTGCGGTATTGAGCAAGCGTCTGATGCAGCGTCACGGCTGCTCGGCTTTGAACCTGACCGCCTGGCAGATGCTGCTGGGTGCTCTGCCCTTGTGCCTGCTGGCACTGTTGATTCCTGCGCACGCGATCGAATGGTCGCCGGTATTCATCGCCTTTCTGGCCTACGCCGTGCTGCTGGCCTCGGGCCTGGCCTGGTGGCTGTGGACGATCGTGCTCAGGCACTTTTCGGCCACGGTGGCGAGTGTATCCAGTCTGGCGGTACCGGTTGCCGGCGTGTTGCTGGCCTGGGCAATCCTGGGCGAAGAGTCTTCCTGTTGGAAGTGGCTCGGGATCGGCTTGATTCTGCTGGGCCTGTGTACGGTCAACGGCGTCTTTCGACGCCGTTGACCGTGACTTTTCAGCCTCAGATTGCGAACAAGCCCATGAACTCGTGCAAGGGCATCGCATCGAGCTTGGCCGGATCGGCGGTGGCGGCCAGGATCTTCTCGGCCTGATGCGCCGGAAATTGTTCGCGCATGGCTGCTTCGAACTTCTTCAACAGCACCGGGATGCCCTCGGCGCGGCGCTTGCGATGACCGATCGGATAATCGATCGAAACCTTGTCGGTGTGGCTGCCGTCCTTGAAGAACACTTGCACCGAATTGCCGATGTAGCGCTTTTCCGGGTCGAAGTAGTCCTTGGTGAACTGCGGGTTCTCGACCACCTGCATCTTCTCGCGCAGCGCATCGATGCGCGGATCAGCAGCAATGTCGTCGTTGTAGTCGCTCGCCACCAGCCGCCCGAAGATCAGCGGTACCGCCACCATGTACTGGATGCAGTGGTCGCGGTCGGCGTAGTTGTGCAAGGGGCCGGTCTTGTCGATGATGCGCACGCCAGCCTCCTGGGTTTCGATCACGATCTTTTCGACCTGCTCAAGTTTGCCGGCCACCTGGGCATGCAGGGCCATGGCGCATTCAACTGCGGTCTGGGCATGGAACTCGGCCGGGTAGCTGATCTTGAACAGCACGTTCTCCATCACGTAGCTGCCAAAGGGGCGCTCGAATTCGAATGCATTGCCCTTGAAGGCCACGTCGTAGAAACCCCAGGTCTTGGCTGACAGCGCGGACGGATAACCCACCACGCCACGGTGCACGGCATTGATGGCGTGGGTGACGGCGCGACGGCAGGCATCGCCGGCGGCCCAGCTCTTGCGCGGGCCGGTATTGGGGGCGTGGCGATAGGTGCGCAGCACGCCATTGTCGATCCAACTGTGCGAGAGCGCGGTGATGACCTGCTCCTTGTCGCCACCCAGCATCTTGGTGGCCACGGCGGTGGAGGCCAGGCGCACCAGGATCACGTGATCCTGACCGACGCGATTGAAGCTGTTCTTGAGCGCGTAGCAACCCTGGATCTCGTGCGCCTTGATGGCGTAACTCAGGGCGTCACGCACCGTCAGCGGCTTGCCGCCTTCCTGCACGGCCTTGCGGCTCAACCAGTCACCCAGTGCGAGCACGGTGCCGAGGTTGTCGGAAGGGTGGCCCCACTCGGCTGCCAGCCAGGTGTCGTTGAAGTCCAGCCAGCGGATCTGAGTGCCGATGGCAAAGGCCGCCTGCACGGGATCCAACTCGTGACTGGTGCCGGGCACGCGCGCACCGCCGGGCAGGGTCGCACCCGGCACCACCGGGCCCAGGTGCTTGACGCACTCGGGAAACTTCATCGCCATCATGGCGGTGGCCATGGAATCGAGCAGCATGTAGCGCGCGGTGTCCCAGGCCTCGGCGGAATTGATCTGATAATCAATCACGTAGTCGGCAACATCGACCATGGGCTGGTCGGGATCGGGGCGTACGGCGGAACGGATGTCATGCGCACTCATGGGGAGCCTCGGCGGAGAAATTGAACATGCCATTCTAGCCGAGGACGCAGGGCGGGTGGCTTGACCGACATCCACGTCGCCACGACAATTTCCCGTGATCGAAAGGGAGTAGTTCGCGTGCCATTCATCGGCACGACGCGGGAATCGTCAACCCGGATGGCCTCTGTCTCCCGGTTCCTGCGGCAGCCCTGGCTGCGATCGAGACTTTCGTGACGGCATGCGGATGCGCCTGTCCACGCGCCGTGCGATCGCCCTTTCACCTCAGAGTCGACATGCCCTTCCCCGGTTCCGAATTGTTCTCCAACCTGCTGGCGATCATCCTGCTTGATCTCGTGCTGGCGGGTGACAATGCCATCGTGATCGCGATGGCCGCCAGCCGCCTGCCGCATGCACAGCAGAAGAAGGCGGTGTTCTGGGGCGCGTTCGGTGCGGTCGCGGTGCGCTTCGCTCTCACCGCCGTCGTGGTCCTGCTGTTTCAGCTTCCGGGCGTGATGCTGGCCGGCGGCCTGCTGTTGCTGCCGATTGCCTGGAACCTGTTGCAGCAGCAGGACGGCGAGGATACCGACATCCGCGCCGGCAACACTTTCTGGGCCGCGCTGCGCACCATCATCATCGCCGACGCGCTGATGGGCATGGACAACGTCCTCGCCATCGCCGGCGCTTCCGGCGGCCATCTCGGTCTCGTCATCACCGGCCTCTTGATCAGCGTGCCGCTCGTGGTCTGGGGCTCGACCCTGATCCTGAAACTGCTCGAACGCTACCCGCTCATCATGTACATCGGCGCAGGCGCGATCGCGATCACCGCCGGGCGCATGATCGCGCACGACCACCTGCTCGCGTTCCTGTTCGAAGGCCGCCAGTGGCTGGTGTACTCGCTCGATGTCGCGCTGATCCTGGCGATCTGCGGAGGTGGCTGGGCGGCACGCCAGCGTGCTGCCGAACGCCGCAGGACGTCGGTCGTCGACAGCGACGACACCGACCACAGCGACTGAGGCTCGCGCCCGGACTTCCCTGCAGGACTTATCGCGACCCGGACGTCCCGGGCTCGAAGTGTCGCGGGATCATCAGCACTGCCAGCAGCATCAGCAACGAAACCACCAGACCGGCCACATACAGATGGGTGGTCGAGGACTCGATCGCGAGCTTCAGATAGGCCAAGGCATCCGCCGGCAAATCGGCCTGCTGCAGGGCATGGATGACGCCATTGATGTCCTCGGGCAAGGCGGCCCCGAGTTCGCCGGGTGGCCGCGCCAGATGCGCCTGCAACCCGGCATTGAAGATCGCGCCCATCAGCGCGGCACCGAGGCTGGCGCCGAGGTAGCGCGAGAACATGTTGGCGCCCGTCACCACGCCGCGCTGCTCCCAGCCGACAGCCGACTGCACCCCGACCAGCAACGGCGTCGAGAGGAAGCCGAAGCCTGCGCCCAGGAGCACGGTATCGGCGACCACCATCGCGGTCGAGGCCGGATGTGGCATGAACACGAAGCCCGTCATCGCAGCAATCACCATGCCAGCACCGAGCAGTCCGGTCTGACGAAAGCCGATGCGCATGTAGAAACGTCCGGACAAGGACGAAGCCACCGGCCAGCCCAGGCTCATGCTGGCCAGGATCAGGCCGGATTCGATCGCACCGTGGCCCAGCACCGACTGCGCGAAGGTCGGCAGGTAGGCATTGGGCGCCATCATCACCAGGCCGATTCCGGCGGTGGCGAGATTGGCGCCCGCGGTGACCCGCCAGCGCCACAGCCAACCCGGGATCATCGGCTCCTCGGCGCGACGTTCGACCCGGACCAGAACGGCCAGCAGCACGGCGGCGACGCTGAAGATCGCGAGGCTTTCGGGTGAACTCCAGGCCCAGGCCTGCCCGCCCTGCAACAGACCCAGGATCAACAGGCCGATGGCGAACAGGATCAGCGTCGCACCGGCATAGTCGATGCGGTGTGCCCTGGGCTGAAAGCGTTCGTGCAGGAACATGCCCAGCAGCACGAGCGCCGCCAGCCCGATCGGCAGGTTGATGAGGAAGATCCAGCGCCACGACACATAGTCGGCGAAGGCACCACCCAGGACCGGCCCGAGGATCGCGGCGACACCCCAGACGCTCGACAGCCAGCCCTGAATCGCGGCGCGTTCGCGCACCGAATACAGGTCGCCGGCCAGGGTCGCGACCGTGGCCATCACCGCACCGGCACCCAATCCCTGCAAGCCACGAAACCAGACCAGCGCAGTCATGTCCCAGGCCATCGCACACGCCGTGGAGCCGACGAGAAACACGATCGTGCCGGTGATCAGCACGATCTTGCGGCCGAAGATGTCGGCGAGCTTGCCGTAGACCGGGATGGTCACGGTCTGAGCCAGCAGGTAGATCGAGAACACCCAGGAAAACAGCGAAAAGCCGCCCAGATCGCCGACGATCTGCGGAATTGCGGTGGCGACGATGGTCGAGTCCATCGCCGCCAGCATCATCGTGCACATCAGCGCCAGCAGCACCCAGCGGCGCGAAGCTGGATCCATGCCACTGGGGTTGGCGTTGGAATCGGCAATCATGCCGTGCTCACAACTGCGGAGGGGATGGGACGCTTCATCAGGCGCTCTGCGGGTAGACCAGGATCTTGCCGGAATCGGGGAAGTGCTTTTCGAGCTTGACCGGCAGGCGCTGCAGGTGACCGTTGAAGGACACGGCCTCCTTGCGCGCCGCAATCAGCACGATCAGGTCGAAATCCTTCAGGTCGCGGGAGATGATGAAAAAATCCTCCCAATCGGCGAACTCGTTGAACTCCAGATCCAGGGTGACCTTGCGCTCCTTCACCAGCGCCGTGATGGCGGCATGCGTGCCCTGGGTGCAGTTGAGCCGCAAGGGCACCGACAGCTCGGTCGCCAGCCGGATCAGCTTGTCGGCCCAGACCGGGAAGCCGGCCTCCAGTTCGGCCAGCGGCGGGGCGATCACGAACAGGCCCATGTGCTTGACCGTGGCGTGCTGGAAGTTGCACACGAACACGGTCTTGCGGCTGTGGCGCAGCACGCTCTCCATGCCCTCGCCCAGCAGCTTGTGCAGCGCGTCGTCGCTGCGCGGCAGGTTCATGATGATCAGGTCGGCCGCGATCTCGGTGGCGGTGCGGGCGATACCATAGGCCGGATTGCGCGCGATCGTGGCCTTGACCTTCACCTGCACCTCGGCCGCCGCCGCCTCGGACATCACGCTCTCCAGGGTCTTGCGCGCTTCCGCCACTTCCGACTCGGCCTGGTCCGAATTGGGCACCACGTTGAGCACCACCACCGGGTGGCTGGAACTACGGTCCTTGATCAGCACGGCCAGCTGCACCACCTGCTCGGCCCGCGTGGTATCGGACACCGGCACCAGGATCTGCTCCATGTCCAGCTCGCGCACGATCGCGGCATCGACCTGCTGCTCGGAGCTGCGCGCGATCTCGCGCGCGGCGCGCTCGGTCACCAGCGAGGCGATGATGCACGACACCAGGATGATCACCACGATGCCGTTGAGCACGGCATCGTCGACGATGCCCTCGCGATAACCGACCATGATCACCGCCAGAGTGGCGGCCGCGTGCGCGGTGCTCAGGCCGAAGATCAGTTGACGCTGGGCCAGCGAGAGCCGCAGGGCCCACTGGCTGACCCAGGCCGCAGCGTACTTGCCGGCCACCGCCGTGATCGTCATCACCACGGCCACGATCAGCGCCATGTAGCCGCCGAAGATCACGCCCACGTCCACGACCATGCCGACGCTGATCAGGAAGAAGGGGATGAACAGGGAATTGCCGATGAACTCGATCCGGTTCATCAGTGGTGACGAGGCCGGGATCGACTTGTTCAGTGCCAGGCCCGCGGCAAACGCACCGATGATGCCCTCGAGCCCGGCGATCTCGGCCACGAAGGCGGAGAAGAACATCACCGCCAGCACGAACACGTAGTGCGAGTGCTTGTGGTTCTCCAGTTTCTGGAAGAACCAGCCGGCGATGCGCGGCACCAGCAGGAACATGATGGCGGAGAACACCGTCAGCGAGACCCCAAGCCGGACCCAAAACTCGGTGGTGATGCCGCCGTTGTGCGCACCGAGGATCAGGGCCAGCACGATCAGCACGGCGGTATCCGTGATGATCGTGCCACCCACCGCGATCGGCACGGCTGGATCCTTGGTCACGCCGAATTTTCCAGCGATCGGATAGGTCACCAGGGTATGGGTGGCAAAGATGCTCGCCACCAGCAGGCTGGCCTGCGGATCAAGGCCCAACAAGTAGTGGCAGACCGGGAAACCGATTCCGAGCGGAACCATGAAGGTCAGGAAGGCGAACAGGAAGCTCTTGTTGCGGTTCGCCTTGAACTCGACCAGGTTCAGCTCCAGCCCGGCCAGGAACATGATGTAGAGCAGCCCAATGGTGGAGAACACTTCCACGAACAGGCTTCGGCTCAGCACGTTGAAGCCGTTCGGGCCGATGATGATGCCCGACACGATCAGCCCGATGATCCCCGGGATGCGCAGCCGCTCCACCAGGATCGGGACCAGCAGGATGATGAACAGGATCAGCGAGAAGATCAGGATCGGGCTGCGTAGCGGCAACTGGAAATGATGCAGCAGCAGGTCGAGAGTCGGATCCATGGAGATTGACGGGCCTTGTCTGGCGGCGGGGCGATGTCAGGCGGACAACCGGCGGCCCCGTCAGACATCCAGTTCTCCCCCACCCTGCCCTGCGGGAAATGGCTCGGGAATTCGGGTCGGGCAAGGCCGGCATTGCGGCACCTGCGAGCGGCAGAGGCCGACCAGCAACCGGCACGCCGGGCGGGATTCTACATGGATTCCCGGCGCTCGATCGTCGCCCACGGCAGGCGCCGGCGTGCCTCGCTGGCGTGAACACCCCCACATCGGGCGACAACGAAATTCAGGCCAGAGCGAGATGCCGGCCACAAGCCAGCTCGCCAGCCGCAACGATGGCCAGGCCGTCGCCATCGCATCACGCGGCCCGACTGCTTGATCCGCCCCGCATGGACACGTCCGCTGCCGACGCCAGGCCGCCGCGCCCACCGCACGCGGCACGGCAGGCGCGGCGGGGTGACGGATGCCATCGTGCGGCGCGCTACTCGAAGCCGTCGGCAAACAGTTTGACGGGATCCTCCACCTCGAGCGTGATGCCGTCGAAGCGCACCGTCATCGTGCCGGTGGCGGCGCCGGAGCGCCCGATCAGGCGCAACTTGAGGGTCGGGGTGCTGGCGTAGAAATCGCCCTCCGGCACGTCGATTGCCGTCGGCTGCAGCGGTCGCGCCCAAGCATTGCTGTTGCTCAGCATCAGCTCACCCGCAGCGGCGAGCGAACCGCTGCAATCGCCGGGGCCGTTGCGGCGATACTCCCACGCCAGCACGGCGCTGTCATGGAAAAAGAGGTTGCCGCCACCCTTGCCCCACCCATTGAGCAGGTAGCGCCACGGGCCGGGCAAGCGGATGCACTGCTCGCCGGCGACGTAATCCCCGGCCAGCACGCCATCGGGCCGGCCCGGATCGATCGGCGGCGTCACCTCGCGCTGCATTTTCCACGAACCGGAACCGGCAGCACCGGCGGCATTGTCGGTGCCATCCCAGGTGCCGGAGAGCACTGTCCACAGGCGCAGATCGTGGAAGTCGAAATTCCCGTTCAGCACGATCGGGAGCAGCACCTGGCGCTCGATCGCACCAAGGTCGCGCGGCCCCGCGTCGGAAAGGGTGTGCGGCAGATCCTGATCGCGCGGACGGCCATGGACGTCACGATCGTCACCGACGATCGGCGGCGCCATGTCGATCGCAGGCGATGCCGCACGCAGCGAATAATCGCCATGTTCGGGATCGACGAACATCGGATCGAGGAGAATCGAACACGCGCCGCCCCCGCAATCGCCACCGCCACCGTAGGCACCGCCGAGCGAGCCGATCTCGCTGGCGATCACGTGATCGACCGTGATCGTGCCGCCGTGCTGCAACGTGGTATGGCCGGGCTGCCAGAGCAGGGAGCGCTGGACCGCGACACCGCCGTCGCTGGACAGCAGGGTATCGGCACCGATGTCGTTTCCGGCGATGGTGGAGTCCCTGATGCTGAGGCCTCCTCCGGTACGAACCAGCTCCTTGCCGAATCGGTTGCCTTCGATCAGGACCGTGCAAAACCAGTTGTATCCCGTGGCGTTGTCAAGAAAACGGTCGCCACGATTGCCCTCGATCACGATGCCGCCTCTCGGCAAGGCGTCATCCGGGGAGGCATTTCCCATCAGGAAACCCGCATAGGTGGCGCTACTGCTTTCGAGAATCGCGCCATCGCTGCCGATACCGGCATCATTGCGCGTGATGCGGCCACAGTCGTCACCGACGGGACAGCGCAATGCGCCATCCGGCCAGGGATTGGCAGAATTCTCCACGTTGAACAGAAGCTGGCCGAAATAGTCGCCACCGAGAAAGACGCCGGCTCCCTGGGGTGCGCCATTGTCGTCAAGTTCGACATTCCAGAGTCTTGCGTTGACGGAAACCTCCCCATCGGAAAAACCGCTGGACGACTGCATGTGGATCGCCCCACCCGCGACCGAAGCGCTATTGCCTGCGATCTTGCCGCGATACTGCGCAGCGGTGGAAAACAGCCACAACTCGGCATGTTCGATGGTGCCGTGATTGTCGTTCTCGCCGCCGAGCGCCACGCCGCCACCGTAGCGTGCCGTGTTGCCCCATATCGCGCCGATGCCGGCAGGGCCACCTGTGCCGATGTAGGCATAGCTGCTGCGGTTGCCGGCGTGGATGTAGAGGCCGCCGCCGTAGCCACTGTCGGCGTGGTTGAGCATCAGTGCGCTGTCCGGTTCGGTCATCGACATCTCGACCTGGTCGGCATAGATACCCCCGCCATTGCCGTTGGCGGTGTTGTTGCTGATGATGACGTTGGCGCCGATCACCAGCTCGGCATTGGAGCCGGTGCCGTGCACGTAGATGCCGCCGCCATGGTTGGCGCGGTTGTTGGTGATGAGGCTGTCGCTGATTTCGAGGATGCCGTTGCCCTCGAAATAGATGCCACCGCCACCAAATGAGTTGCTCACGGCGTCACGCAGTTCGAGTCGGCGCACGCGCACGATGCCGCCGGTGGCCACCTTCACGGTCAGAATGGCATAAGCCGCACCGCTGGCCGACAGCACCGTGTTGCCGGGCAAGTCGGGGCTGGCCTGCGTGCAGGTACTGTAGCCGCCTTCGAGAGTGAGGTCCTGCGCGGTATCGATGGTGATGTGGACGTTGTTGTAGGCCACCCCGGCGGCGATGTGCACGGCGTCGGCGCCGGCATGGCTCTCGGCGGCGGCGATCGCCGCCTGGATGGTGCCGTGCGTGCAGCCGGCACCACTGCCGACGGTGTAGATGTTGGCATGCGTGCTGCTGCCGAAGGCAGCGAGCACGAAGCAGACCAAGATTGGCATTCGATGGCGCATGGCATCCTCTCCATTCGTGTCGAGTAATGTGGTGATTTGCACGGTGGGACTACTCGAAGCCATCGGCGAACAAGACGCCGGCGAGCGGACAGCCGCTGGTGCCGGTAATGCCGACGTCATCCAGTCCGATCGCGCTGCCGAGCCCCACGCCGGGCTGCCAGAAGCCGTAGTAGTGGAAGGCGATGCGCCCGACGCTGCCGGCCGGCAGGCCGTCGGCCTGGCCGAGCTGATAGTAGGTCCAGGTCGTGGGATAACCACTGGCGGTCTGCTCCGGATTGATGTCCAGCAGATCCGTGGTGAAGCCGCCGCGATCACCGGAGGCTGGGCCGGGTGCCGCGCAGGTCGTGGCACCGCTCTTGATGCACAGACGCACCACGACGCGGTTGGCCGCGCCCGGCAGGGCACGGGTGTGGAAGCTGAAGGCAGATCCGGCACCAAAAGCGATTTCGGGGGTGATCAGCCAGTTGCTCAGCACCGGGTAGCCACTGGAGCCGGCACTGTCCAGGTCCGCCGCGACGTAGCTGTTCGGCGCCCCGGAATAGGCCGCGAAGAGGCCTGGATTGCCTTGAAACCAGCCGCTGGTCCCGAGTGGTTCGCTGTTGTTGCGCGTCAGCCAGCCATGCGGCTCCAGGCTGCCGACGTGGTCGAAGCCTTCGCGGCATTGCGCGGCATGCGCGGCGCTGCAGGTCGCGAGCGCGAGCATGAATCCAATGAAGTGCGAGGGTGCGGATTTCATGGGGTGTCCTCCTGTGCGAGTGGATCGGGGCGAGCGTGGATGGCGCCGCAACCGGGATGGCGGCACCGGGCATCAAGGCCGCGCACGGGCTGCGCCGGTGCGGAAGCGGTACTGCGCGAGCCATGCCGCGGCCACCAGGAGGCCCGCGAGCACCAGCATCAGCGGTTTCGAGAGCCCGGGTACGGCAGTCGCCGCTGCCAGCCGCAGACGCCGTGCGACGAATACGTCACCGGGATCGGCGGCATCCGCCTTGCGACCGAAGTACAGCCGCGTGCCATCGCCCGACAGCGAGGCGCGGGTTTCCGAGCCGGCGGTATTGATGGCGGGATCGGCGATGCGCCGTGGCGCCGACCAGGGCGCGCTGACGCTGCTGCGCGCGGCGGCGTAGATGTCCACATTGCCGTCACGATTGGAGCTGAACACGATCTCCAGACCGTCCGCGCGCACGTTGGGCATGCGGTCATCGGCGGCACCGGACAGTTCTGCGACGCGCCGGCCCGCCAGCACGGTACCGTCGTCCAGCACGGCACTCACGTAGATGTCCTGGCTCTGGCTGTCCGGATAGCCGTCGCTGGAGAAGAACAGGAAGGTGCCGGCAGCCGTGGTCACCTGCGACGGGCTGAACTCGGCACCGGCGGTGTTCGGGCCGTCCGGGTAGCAACCGAGGTTGACCGGCTCGGACCAGGTCCGCGGCGCGTGCTCGTGGGTACGGAAGATGTCCCCGGCGGAGGGGCCGCCCGGCGGCGGTACCGGGGGCACGTCGCCGGGAAAGCAGTCGTCGGCGATCTGGCGCGAACTGACGAATAGCAGATCGCCGTCGGCCAGCGGCGTGGAGCAATAGTCGAACTCGGGCGAGTTGGCAGGTGCGCCGAGGTTCTCCGGCGGACCCCAGTCCGCAGTGGTCGCGCTGCGCAGCGCGCGCCAGTTGTCCTGCTTGCCCAGCGCGCCGCCACCGCTGCGATTGGAGGCAAAATACAGGCCGCGGCCGTCACGCGTCTCGATCGGGCAGCCTTCGGCGGCAATGGTATCGATCGCGCCAACGGCTTGCGGATCGCCCCAGGGGCCGAAATCCTGTGCACGTACCGTGCTGGCACCGGCGGCGAGCAGCGTGGCGAGAGCCAGGGCAGGAAGCAATGGACGTTTCATGGTCATTTCCTGGTCGTCGAGGTGGTCATGGCCAAGGCATCCCAAGCCCATTGATGACCTGCCGCCGCAGCGCGACGACGGGGCCAGTGTTGCCGTGTGGTGGCAGGCAGTCTTGAGGGTCTTGCGATCCAGCAGCGAGAAAAGGCTTGGAAAATGCTTGTGAATTGCTTGGGGATTCATCCAACCTATTGATCCGGCAAAGCACGTCGGAGAGCAGGACATCGGCATGGCAACGGACAAGCCCACGGGGACACTGCGGTTCGGGACACTGGAGATCGATCTCGACGGGCACCGCCTGCGTGTCGCCGGACACGAGGTGTCACTGGAGCCCAAGGCCTTCGACGTGCTGGTCCTGCTGGCCGGGACGCCGGGGCACGTGCTCACGCGCGACCAGATCCTCGACGCGGTCTGGGGGCACACGCACGTCACGCCGGGCGTGCTGAACCGCATCATCACCCTGCTACGCCAGGCCCTGGACGAGGACGCGCAGCACCCGCACTGGCTGCACACCGTGCATGGCGTCGGCTATCGCTTCGACGTGCCCGACGACGTCCGCGCCGGTTCGCTCGCCAGTGGCACGGCCGCGCCGCCGCAGGCGCCAGCCGGCCATGCCGCAGCCGCTCCGATCCCAGCGCACGCCGCAACTGGAGACATCGCCCCGGCCACACCTCCCCGCGCCGCCCGCAACGCAGCATGGGCGCTGTTCCTGGTCGCGCTCACGCTCGCTGCCCTCTGGCAGTGGTGGCCTCTCGCGCCGTCGGAGGCAGCGCCGAAACCCATCACGGCCACCCAGGCGGTATCCGGGCTCGGCATCGCGGTGCTGCCGTTCACCAATGCCGGTGGCGATCCAGAGCAGCAGTTCTTCTCCGATGGTCTATCCGGGAGCCTGATTACCACCCTGTCGCAGTTCGAGGAACTGAAGGTGATCGGCAGCAGCTCATCGTTCCGCTTCCGCGACAGCAAACAGGACATCCGCGACATCGGCGCGACGCTCGGCGTCAGCCACCTCATCAGCGGCCGGGTGCGGCGCGTGGGCGAGCAGGTGCGCATCGCCATCGAACTGACCCGCACCAACGACGGCAGCACGATCTGGTCGCAGCACTATGACCGCCCCTACCTGGAACTGTTCGCGGTGCAGGACGAGATTGCCCTGGCGGTGGTCGGTGCACTGCAGGTCAATCTGATGCACGCCATGCCCGGCGCGGTCAATCCCGGGCACCCGGCCAGCGGCAACCTCGATGCCTACAACGCCTACCTGCATGGCACCTACAACCTGAACCGGAGCGGCGGCGACATGCGCAAGGCGATCGAGTACTTCGACCAGGCCACGCAGCTCGATCCCGGCTACGCACAGGCTTGGTCCTGGCTCGGCTTCGTACGCACCCAGTACGCACGCGTCGTGCAGGCCGGCGATGCAGCGCGCGCCACCTACGCACAGGCACGCCGGGACATTGACACCGCACTGCGGCTGGATCCGGACTTCGGCCAGGCGCATGCGATCCGCGCCAACCTGCTGGGTACGGCGGACCACGACTGGAGCGCCGCGCTGGCGGAATTCCACGTCGCCCTGGCGCTGGTACCGGACACCGACCCCACGCACGGCGCGATCAGCCGCCTGCTCGGCTCACTCGGGCGCATCCACGAATCCATCGAGGAGCGGCGCAAATACATTGCCGGTGACCCGCTCGCGGCATTCGCCCGCATCTACCTGGCCGAACTCCAGGCCAGCCTGGGCCAACTGGACGACGCCGAAGCCAACCTGTACCGGGCCGAGCAGTTGCAACCGGAACTCTCCGACTGGATCGCCAGCGAGCGCTCCTACATGGCGATCCTGCGCGGCGATACGGCCCGCGCCTTGGCCGAGGCCGACGGCATGGCGGCGGGCCGCTGGCAAGACCAGACTCGCACCCTGGCCTTGCAGATCGGCGCCGATCGCGCCGCCGCCGACGCGGCATTGCGGCGCCTAGGCGAAATCGAAGGGCACGCCAAGGGCGGCGCGTACATGCTGGCACGGATCCACGCCCTGCGTGGCGAGGCCGACGAAACCTTCGAATGGCTGCAGCGCGACTGGGAGCGCGGCGAGGACGGCGTGCTCAGCGTGTTGTCCGAACCACTCCTGTTGCGCTTTCGCGAAGATCCGCGCCTGGCCGCCTATTGCCGCATGACCGGACTGCCATCACCGACCGCCAGCGAGGCGCTCGGCCTCGACCAGCTTCGTCTCGCCACCACCCCAGGCCGCTGACGGCGCGCGCCCCGGCCCTGGGAGCCTGTCGGACTTGGAGCGCCGAAAGCGAAAAGCGGTCCCAGCAAGTACAGTTTTTGCCGGATTTGCAGCCCAATAGCCCGGCCATTGGGCAAAAAGACGATGAAAAATGAGCCGCTGCCGTCGATTTGCAGCCGGCGATTTCCAAGTCCGACAGGCGGTTCAATCCTCCTCGATCGTGGCAGGCAGCAGACGCGCCGGCTCGGGTGTGGCGCGCACCTGTAGTTCACCCTCGTGCACGTGCACATCGACACGACCACCATCGACGAGTGCGCCGAACAGGAGTTCGTCGGCAAGCGGGCGTTTGATTTTTTCCTGCAGCACCCGCGCCATCGGACGCGCACCCATCTGCGGATCGAAGCCGTGTTCGGCCAGCCAGCGCCGTGCCTGGGCGTCGACGTTGAGGCTGACACGCTTGTCCTGCAACTGGGCCTCCAGCTCGATCACGAACTTGTCGACCACGCGCAGGATGTGTTCGAAATCCAGTCCGCGGAACTGGATCACGGCATCGAGGCGATTGCGGAACTCGGGCGAGAAGGCGCGACGAATGACCTCCATCGCATCCGAACCGTGATGCTGCTCGACGAAGCCCATGGTGCGCCGTGCCGCCTGTTGCGCGCCGGCGTTGGTGGTCATCACCAGCACGACGTTGCGGAAGTTGGCCTCACGCCCGTTGGTGTCGGTGAGCACGCCGTGGTCCATCACCTGCAGCAGGATGTTGAAGATGTCCGGGTGCGCCTTCTCGATCTCGTCGAGCAGCAGCACGCAATGCGGGGTCTTGACGATCTTCTCGGTCAACAGGCCGCCCTGATCGTAGCCGACGTAGCCCGGCGGCGCGCCGATCAGGCGCGAGACCGAGTGCGGCTCCATGTACTCGCTCATGTCGAAGCGAATCAACTCGATGCCAAGTTGCATCGCGAGCTGACGGGTGACCTCGGTCTTGCCGACACCGGTCGGACCGGCAAACAGGAAGCTGCCGATCGGCTTGTCCGGCTGGGCCAGGCCCGAGCGCGCCATCTTGATCGCCGCGGTCAGGGTATCGATCGCCTCGTCCTGGCCGAACACCACCATCTTGAGGTTGCGATCGAGGCTGCGCAGCACGTCCTTGTCCGAGGCCGAGACCTGCTTGGCCGGGATGCGTGCCATCTTGGCCACGATCAGCTCGATCTCGGAGACATCGATCAGCTCCTTGCGCTCGGATACCGGCACCACGCGCTGGCGCGCGCCGGCTTCGTCGATCACGTCGATGGCCTTGTCCGGCAGCAGTCGATCGTTGATGTGCTTGACCGACAAATCGACCGCGGCGCGGATCGCCTCGCCGCTGTACTCGACCTTGTGGTGCTCCTCGAAACGTGACTTCAGGCCTTCGAGGATCGCCACGGTCTCGGCTACCGACGGCTCGACCACATCGATCTTCTGAAAGCGCCGCGCCAGTGCGTGATCCTTTTCGAACACGCCACGATATTCCTCGAAGGTGGTCGAGCCGATGCAGCGCAATTCGCCCTTGGAGAGTGCCGGCTTGATCAGGTTGGAGGCATCCATGGTGCCGCCCGAGGCCGAACCGGCGCCGATGATGGTGTGGATTTCGTCGATGAACAGGATTGCCTCGGCGTCCTTGCGCAACTGCGCCAGGACGCCCTTGAGGCGCTTCTCGAAATCGCCGCGGTACTTGGTGCCGGCGACCAGCGCGCCGAGATCGAGCGCATGGATCGTCGCGCCCTTGAGCACCTCGGGCACCTCGCCATCGACGATGCGCTTGGCCAGACCCTCGGCCAGTGCGGTCTTGCCGACGCCGGCCTCGCCCACATACAACGGGTTGTTCTTGCGTCGCCGGCACAGCACCTGGATGGTGCGTTCGATTTCCTCGGTGCGTCCGATCAGCGGGTCGATGCGCCCATTGCGCGCCTGCTCGTTGAGGTTGGTGGCGAACTCGGCCAGCGGATTGGCCGCCTTGTCGTCGCTCGCCTCGCCGTCCTTGCCCGCGTCGGCCTCGGGCTTGGGCATGTCCTGGCTGATCTTGGCGACGCCATGGGAAATGTAGTTGACCACGTCGAGCCGGTTGATTTCCTGCTGGTTGAGGAAGTACACCGCGTGCGAATCCTTCTCGCCGAAGATTGCGACCAGCACGTTGGCTCCGGAAACCTCTTTCCGGCCCGAGGACTGGACGTGGTACACGGCACGCTGGAGCACACGCTGGAAACCCAGCGTCGGCTGGGTGTCACGGCCGTCCTCGGCCGGCAGCACCGGTACCGACTCGGCGATGACCTTGCGCAAGTCGCCACCGAGCTTGCCGAGGTCGGCACCACAGACGCGCAGCACGCCGGCGGCGGACGGATTGTCCAGCAGCGCCAGCAGGAGATGTTCGACCGTCATGAACTCGTGCCGACTCTCGCGTGCCTGCTTGTAGCACTGGCCGATGGTGAATTCGAGATCCTTGCTGAACATGGCGTCTTCCTTTGTCCGGCGCCGAACCGGCATGTGTTCACGATGGTACCCAGATGGGGATGCTCAGGCCTGCTCCATAGTGCACAAAAGCGGATGCTGGTGGGCACGCGAAAATTCGTTCACCTGCGCCACCTTGGTTTCGGCCACTTCGCGGGTGAAGACGCCGCACACGCCCTGACCACGGGTGTGCACGTGCAGCATGACCTGGGTGGCACGCTCGCGGTTCATGCCGAAGAACACCTGCAGCACCTCGACGACGAAGTTCATCGGGGTGTAGTCATCATTGAGCAGGAGCACCCGGTACAGCGGCGGAGGTCGCACTTCCGGCCGCGCCGGTGCGAGCGCAACGCCGTGCTCTTCCTGCTGTTCCGGATGTGATTTCGGATCGTTTGCCATGGCGGCAGTATAGGTGTGATGAGCCGTCCGGGCACCTGTCCAAACGCACACGGCCACCGCCTTTCGTCGGCAATATCAGCCCGTGCGATCGGGCCGTGTTGCCGACCCGATCGCACGGGAACGCTCACTCGGCGCCGTCGCTCCAGCCGCCACCGAGCGCCTTGTAGAGCTGCACCTCGCTGATGCGCTGGGCGAGGCAGGTCTGGGCCAGGCCCTGCTCGATCGCAAACAGCGAGCGCTGGGCATCGAGCAGGTCGAGGAAGCTTGCGACACCATTGCGATAGCGCAGTTCGGCCAGGCGGAAACGCTCGCGCTCGGCCTCGGCCTGGGCCTGCTGCGCGGCCAGTTGCTCGGCGTAGGTGCTGCGCGCGATCAAGGCGTCGGCGACCTCGCGAAAGCCGGTTTGAATCGCCTTTTCGTACTGCGCCACGGCCATCTCGCGCGTCGCCTTGGCGGCATCGAGGTTGGCGCGATTTCGGCCCATGTCGAAGATCGGCAGGTTGAGGCCGAGCCCGGTCGACCAGGCCCGTTGCCCGTCGGTACCGAAGAGGCCATCAAACTCGCCGCTGACGCGACCGAGATTCCCGGTCAACGTCAGGCGCGGGAAGAAATTGGCCCGGGCGGCGCCGATATTGGCATTGGCGGCAATCAACTGCTGTTCGGCGGCACGAATGTCCGGGCGGCGCAGCAGGAGTTCCGAGGACAAGCCGGCCGGCACCGGGCGGAAGCTCGGCAGGTCCGCAGTCGGCTCCACGCTCGTCACCAGTTCACCCGCATCGGCTTCGGCCACGTCGAGCTGTGCTGCGACCGGCAGGTACCGCTCCGGGATCGCCTGCCCCAGGAGCAGGGTCAGCACGTTCACGTCCTGCCCGCGCAATCGCTGTTGCTGCGCTCGCGTGGCGCGGGCATTGGCGGCAAGCGATTCGGCCTGGCGCAGGTCCAGGGCCGAGGATGCACCGTTGTCGAAACGCATCCGCATCAGTTCGAGGGATTTCTCGCGGGTTGCAAGCGTGCGTTCGGCAAGAGCCAGCAGTTCGGTGTCGGTCTCGAGTTGCAACCAGGTGCTCGCGACATTGGCGATCAGGCTGGTCCGGGCCGCCTTGTGCGCCTCCTCGGTGGCAAGGAAGTTGGCCAGGGCAGCGCCCTTGAGGGCCGCGACGCGACCGAAGAAATCCAGTTCCCACGCTGCCATGCCAAGACCGACGGTGTAGCTCTCGGCAATGCCCGGACCGGTCGTCGAGGTGCCCCGATTGGCTGCGGCCGCAAGCCCGAGCGATGGCACCTGGTCGGCGCGCCGGATGCGGTACTGGGCACGTGCCAGCTCGATGTTCTGCAATGCAATGCGCAGATCGCGATTGCCCTCCAGCGCCATCTCGATGAGTTGGTGCAGGTCATCATCCTGCACGAACTCCTGCCAGCGCAGGTCGGCGATGTCACCGCTTGTCGCCTCGCCCGCGCTTGCCACCGGCCATTCGTCCGCCACCGGCATGGCGGGGCGCTGGTAATCGGGCACGAGTGAACACGCACCCAGCAGCGTGAGTGCGAGGACAACGGCAATGAGTCTGTGCGGATGCCTCATGGCGTGACTCCGTGGCTGTGGGTACGCTGCGGCTCGCGTGCCGGACCGGCATCGGAACGACCGCGGAAAATGCTGCGCACGACGAGGAAGAACACCGGCACCATCAGCACCGCCAACGCCGTGCCCGTGACCAGGCCCCAGAGCACGCCGGTGCCGATCTCGCGCTGGCTGGCGGAGCTGGCGCCGGAAGCGAAGTACAGCGGCACCACGCCGAGGATGAAGGCCATCGAGGTCATCAGGATCGGGCGGAAGCGCAGGTGCGCCGCCTCCAGCACCGACTCGACCAGGCTCTTGCCTGCGGCCTGCAGATCCTTGGCGAATTCCACGATCAGGATGGCGTTCTTGGCCGACAGTCCGATCACCGTCACCAGGCCGATCTGGAAGTAGACATCGTTCGGAATGCCGCGCAACCAGACACCGAGCAGCACGCCGAGCACGCCCAGCGGCACCACCAGGACCACCGACAGCGGGATCGTCCAGCTTTCATACAGCGCCGCAAGGCACAGGAACACGGCAAGGATCGAGAACGCATACAGGGTGAAGGCCTGGCCGCCGGCCTTCTGTTCGTCCAGCGAAATGCCGGTCCACTCATAGCCGAAACCTTCCGGCAAACCTGCCGCGATGCGCTCCATCTCGGCCATGGCATCGCCCGAGGAATGACCTGACGCGGCCTCACCGCTGATCGACATCGACGGGATGCCGTTGTAACGCTTGAGCGCCATTGGCCCGGTCACCCAGCGCGCACTGACCATCGTGCCCAACGGCACCAGGTCGCCACGATCGTTGCGCACCTTCAGCGCGAGGACACTGTCCTCGGTCATGCGCGTGGCGGCCTCCGATTGCACCATCACTCGCTGCATGAAGCCTTCGTTGGGAAAGTCGGTGACATAGCTGGAACCCAGCGCCGTGCCGAGCACGCTGGCGATCGCGGCCACGCTCACACCTTGTGCCGCAGCAGCATGACGGTCGATTTCAAGCTCCCACTGCGGGGCGTCGTCGATGCCTTCGGGGCGCACGTTCTTCAGGATCGGACTCTTCGAAGCCGCACCCAGCATCTGCCCACGTGCCGCAAGCAAGGCTTCGTGTCCCTTGCCGCCACGATCGAGCAAGCGGAAGGCGAAACCGCTGCCGGTGCCCAGCTCGGGAATCGAGGGCGGCGTCACCACGATCACGAAGGCATCGCGGATCGCGGCCAGTGCTCCCGTCGCACGCCCGGCGAATGACACCGCATCCTCGCCCGGGCCCTTGCGCTGCGCCCAGTCCTTGAGCGTGCCGAAGGCGAGCGAGACATTCTGTCCGGTGCCCGAGAAGTTGAAGCCGACGATCGCCACGACGTTCTCGATTTCGGGCTGGGCGAGCATGTAGCTCTCGATCTTCTTGACCGCTTCGAGCGTGCGCTCTTGCGTCGCACCTGGCGGCAACTGGGTGTTGATCATCACGCTGCCCTGATCCTCGACCGGCAGGAAGCCGGTGGGCACATGCGCGAACAGCAGCGCCACGCAGGCGATGATGGCGGCGTACACGCCCATCACCGTCCAACTGCGCTTGACGATCTTCGTCATGCCACGCTCGTAGGCGCGCGTGGTCCGGCCGAAATGTCGGTTGAAGGCATTGAAGAACGGCCCGAGCAGGCCGGTCTTGACATCGTCGCGATGGCCCTTCTCGACCGGCTTGAGCAAGGTGCCACACAGTGCCGGGGTCAGGGTCAGGGCGAAGAAGCCGGAGAAGGCGATGGCACTGGCCATCACCACCGCGAATTGACGATAGATATTGCCGGTGGCGCCGCTGAAGAAGGCCAACGGCACGAACACCACCACCAGGATCGTGGTCATGCCGACCACCGCACCGGAAATCTGGCCCATGCCCTTGATCGTGGCGTCCTTCGGCGAGAGCCCTTCCTCGGCCATGATGCGCTCGACGTTTTCCACCACCACGATCGCGTCATCCACCACGATGCCGATCACCAGCACCATCGCGAACATCGCCAGGATGTTGATCGAGAAGCCACCCGCCAGCAGCACCGCGAAGGTACCGAGCAGGGCCACCGGCACGACGATGGTCGGGATCAGGGTGTAGCGCCAGTCCTGCAGGAACAGGAACATCACCAGAAACACCAGGATGATGGCCTCGACCAGGGTCTGCACCACCTTGGTGATCGAGATCTTGACGAACTTCGAGGTGTCATAGGGAACATCCCAGCTCACGCCGGGAGGCAGGAATTTCTCCAGCTCGCCCAGACGGGCATGGATTGCCGCCGCGGTGGCGATGGCGTTGCCGGTGGCGTTGAGCTGGACCGCGACCGCAACCGAGGGCGCACCGTTCATGCGCGAAGTGAAGCCGTAGTTCTCGATGCCAAGCTCCACCCGCGCCACGTCCTTGACCCGCACCGCAGAACCATCCGGCCGAGCCCGCAGCACGATGTCGCCGAACTGCTCGGCGGTGGTGAGCTGGCCGCTGGGCACGATGATGGTGGCGTTGATGGTCTGGCCGGCGACGGCCGGCGTGTCGCCGAGCGTGCCACCCGAGACTTGCAGGCTCTGCGCCGCGATCGCCGCATTCACGTCCGCCGGCGTCAGGTTGAAGCCTTCGAGTTTCTCCGGATCGATCCAGATCCGCATCGCCCGGCCCGAGGCATAGAGCTGGGCATTGCCGACGCCCGAGACGCGCTGGATTTCCGGCAGGATATTGCGATTGACGTAGTCGGCGGTGTCCTCGCGACTGGTGCTGCCATCGGAATTGAAGGCGACCACCATCAGGAAGTTGGAGCGCGATTTGGACACCCGCACGCCGGTGCGCTTGACGATGTCGGGCAGGCGCGGCTCGGCCTTGGCGATGCGGTTCTGCACCTCGACCTGGGCAATGTCGGGATCGACACCCGGCTCGAACACGATCGACATCTGCGCAAAGCCCGCCGCCGGCGAGGTCGACTCCATGTACATCAACCCCTCGGCGCCGTTCATTTCGCGCTCGATCAAGGAGACCACGGTCTCGTCGATGGTCCTGGCGCTGGCGCCGGGATAGCTCAGCATGATCTGGATCGTCGGCGGCGCGACCGAAGGGTACTGGGTCACCGGCAAGCGGGTGATGGACACCGCACCGGCGAGCATCACGAAGATCGCGATGACCCAGGCGAAGATGGGGCGATGGATGAAGAAGGTCGACATGCTGGCGGCCCGTCAGTGCGCAGCAGTCGGCGCAGCAGCCGCACGCTTGTCTGCATCGAATGGCACCGGCTCGACCTTGTCGACACCGGGCATCAACTTCATGAAACCATCGATCATCACCTTTTCGCCCGCCTGCAGCCCATCGATGATCGCCCACTGACGCTCGTGCATCGGCCCGACCGTGACCGTGCGTGGCTGGAACGAACCGTCATCGGCCACGACCATCACCGTGTCGCCCTTGGCACCGCCGCGGGTCACCGCCTGCATCGGCAGCAGCACGACGTTGTCGAACCTCGCCTGTTGCAGACGTGCGCGCACGAACATGCCCGGCAGCAGCAGACCGTCCGGATTGGGCACCTCGGCGCGCAGGTTGACCTGGCCGGTTCCCGGATCGACGCTCAGATCGGTGAACAGCAGCCGGCCGGCCTGGTCGTAGGGACGTCCGTCTTCGAGCAGCACCTCGACCCTGGCCGCCTCGTCACCCGCGGCACGTTCCAGTTGCCCGGCCTTGAGCGCCTCGCGCAGGCGCAGGACCTCGCTCGCCGACTGGGTGATGTTGAGATACAGCGGATCAATCTGCTGGATCGTCGCCAGTTGCGTGCCTTCCTGTTGACTGAGGAGCGCGCCTTCGGTCACCAGCGAACGTCCGATGCGCCCTGCGATCGGCGCACTCACCGTGGTGTAATCGAGATTGATGCGGGCATTGCGCACCGCCGCCCTGGCCGCTGCAACCTGGGCCTGCGCGCCCTTTTCCGCCGCGACCGCGGCATCGTAGTCCTGCTGACTGACGGCGTTGGCCGCCAGCAGCGGCGCATACCGACTGGCACGGGCATGGGCATCGACTTGCTGCGCCTCGGCCTGGGCAAGTTGCGCCTGCGCGCTCTGCAGCGCGGCTTCGTAAGGCGCGGCATCGATGCGATAGAGCAGCTGGCCGGCCTTGACGTCGCTGCCCTCTTCGAACACGCGCTTGAGCACCACGCCCGTCGCCCGTGCCCGCACCTGCGCCACGCGCGAGGATTCCAACCGACCCGGCAGTTCACTGTGCAGTTCCAGCGCCTGCATCTGTACCGTCATCACCCCGACCTGCGGCGCACGCTGCGGCTGCTGCGGAGCATTCGCCTGCCCGCCTCCGCCGCCACATGCGCCCAAGGCCACGGTCAGGATGACGAGCGTGCCGAATGCCGTCAGGCGACGGCCGGAAGTGGAAGAACGGGTGGGTTTCATGGGCGCGGCTTCTCTGGATGACTGGCACTGACCGGAGCACGCTTGGGCACCATCCGGAGTCGTGCGCGGGAAGGATTGGGTCGCAAATGGAACGCGTGCAATGTCCGGGACGATGCACGCAAGACGCATTCGCGAAGCCGCCATTATACATACATGTTTGCATGTATACTACGCAAACCCGCACGATGACGGATCGTCGCGGGGATCGACCCGCAGCTTTCGAATCACCATGGCACGACGCACCAAGGAAGAGGCTCAGGCCACCCGCAGCGCCCTCTTGGACGCGGCGGAATGCGTGTTCCTGCAACAGGGCGTCTCACGCACCACCCTGGCCGACATTGCCCACGCCGCCGGTGTCACCCGCGGCGCGCTCTACTGGCATTTCAAGGACAAGGCCGACCTGTTCAATGCCATGCTCGACCGGGTGACATCGCCGCTCGACGCCGACTGGCAGAGCCTCAAGCAGCGCGGCGGCGACCTGCTCGTCGCCTGGCAGGCCCACCTGCAACACTCGTTGCACCAGATCGCCCACGATGCCCAGACTCGGCGCGTGCTGCAGATCGCGATGCAGAAGGTCGAACACGGCGGCGAGATGAGCAAGGTGGTCGAGCGTTACCTGCAGATCCGCCGCAGCCAGGCCGAATGCGAGCGCATCGTGCTGGAACACACCGCAGCCGCGCGCGGAGTCGAACTGCCGGCCCCGGCGACCCAACTCGCCCATGCCATCCATGCCCTCATCAATGGCCTGATCTACGGCTGGCTGCTGGATCCCTGCTTCGACCTCGAAATCACCGCCGGCACGGCGATCACGGCCTTCCTGCGCGGCATCGGCATGGGTGATGGCGCGCAGGACACAGGCCAGGGCTGACCTGCGTGCATGCAGGCACGACGGCGCCTGGTCGGCTCAGTGACCCGCCCGGCTCTTGACTGTGCCTCACAAGCAGGGATGATCGGCGGCCTGCACGTTCAAGTCCAAGTCCACGTCACACGCCCATCGCCCGCGCGGCCATGCCATGTGCCCGGCCATGGCCATCCCCGCGAAGGTGCACTCGCGCCGATGCGGATTCACGTTCCCATCCATCCCCAACGAGGAGATTCCACCATGTTCAAGCCACTCATCCCGCTGTTTGCCCTCGCCCTCCTTGCCATCAGTCCGGCACATGCCGCCGACACTCCGCACGAACACGGGCACGAAACCGCAGCACCGACTCGGGATGCCAGCCACGAGCATGCCGACCATCACGCCGGCGGCGCCACCCTGCAACTGGATGACGGCAAGAAGTGGGCCACCGATGCGCCGCTGCGTGCCGCCATGGCCGGCATTCGCAACGCCGTCGCCGAAGCGCATGGGCCGATCCACGCCGGGCAGTTTTCCGATGACCAATACGCCGCGTTGGCCGGCACGGTCGAGGCGGGTGTCGCGGAGATGGTCGCCAAGTGCCAACTCGCACCGGCCGCCGATGCCCAGTTGCACCTCGTCCTCGGCGATCTGCTCGCCGGTGCGAAGCAGATGAAGGAACCCGCCGAGGGCAGCAGCCGGATGCTGGGCACGGCACGGGTGATGGGCGCACTCGACAACTACGCGAACTTCTTCGACGACGCCGGCTTCCAGCCCGTCCCGCACATGCCGCATTGAGTCCTCCACACCCTTCCCGCCGGAGCATGACATGAACGCCCACACGAGCGGCAATCGTTACCACTCCCTGTCCATCGGCCTGCACTGGCTCACCCTGCTCCTGCTGGTCGCGGTGTACGCCCTGATCGAGTTGCGTGGCATCTATCCCAAGGGCAGCGAGCCCCGGGAGCTGATGAAGCACTGGCACTTCATGCTCGGCCTGCTGGTTTTCGTCATCGTGCTGGCGCGACTGCCGGCACGCCTGCTGTTTCGAGCCCCGCCGATCACGCCCGCGCCGCCGCCCTGGATGCACGCGCTGGCTGCGCTGATGCACCTGGCGCTCTACGCCTTCCTCGTGCTGATGCCCCTGCTGGGCTGGGCGACGCTGAGCGCCAAGGGCAAGCCGGTGCCGTTCTTCGGGCTCGAACTGCCCGCCCTGATCGGCCCGGACAAGGCGCTTGCCGGGAATCTCGAAGACATCCACACGCTCATCGGCACCATCGGCTACTGGCTGATCGGCCTGCACGCGGCGGCCGCGATCTGGCACCACCATCTGATGCACGACGACACGATGCGGCGCATGTTGCCCGCACCTCGCGCGTGAGTTGATCGCGGATCCGGGGACTGGCGTTCAGGCGCGCGCCAGCCCCTGATAAATCTCTTCCTCCTGGGCAAAATGCAGGCGCAAGATCGCATCCAGCCCATGCAGGATGCGCTGCACCTCGCGCAGCTCGGCCAGTGCGGGAGCGGCGGCATCGACGTGCTCGATCGCCAACGCAAGCCGCCGGTGCAGACGGAAGATCTCGCGGTGGGTACGACTCATCGCAGCCATCGGATCATCGCCACCGAGCAGCGCGGCGACCGCCGGATAGACCTCGCGGTCATCGGCATGTTCGTGCGGCAGGAGTTCGTCGCGCAGGCGCTGGTCGAGTTGCAGCAGTGCCTGCACCGCTTCGACCGGCGGCAGCACCGGCAGGCGCGCCGCCACCGCGGTCAACTGGTCGAGCAGCGGCGCGAGATGTTCATGCTCGGCGTGCAGGCGTTCGATCGCTTCGGCCGAGAGATGGTGGCGATCGGCACGCAGCGGCTGCACCTGCAACACGCGCAGGGCGTTGAGGATCACCGCCACATCGATCAGCTCCTGCAACAGCGCACCATGCAGAGGCGACAGGAAACCGAATGCCGCCGCCAGCATTGCCAGCAGCGACAGGCCCATGCCCGCGAACACGCTCTGAAGCGCAATGCGCCGGGTGCGGCGGGCGATGTCCACCGCCTCGGCCAGTCGATCGAGACGATCGACCAGCAGCACGATGTCGGCGGCCTCGGCCGATGCCGTGGCACCGCGCGCACCCATCGCGACCCCGACGCTGGCCGCGGCCAGTGCCGGCGCATCGTTGACCCCATCGCCCACCATCACGCAGGGCGCCGCCGTGCTCGCTGCACGCACCACCGCGAGCTTTCCCGCCGGTGTCTGCTCGGCCAACACCTCGTCCACGCCAAGGCCGGCGCCGACGGCCTCGGCCACGTCCTGGCGATCACCCGTCAGCATCACGATCCGTTCCATGCCCGAACGACGCAACTGGCGCAGCGCGCGCGGGGTCTCGGTCCGCACCTGATCGGCCAGCAGCAGCGCACCCGCGACTTCACCCGCGATCGCCACGAGCACGACCGAGGTGCCCTCGCCCGCGGCACGATCCAGCAAGGCGTGAACCGCCTGCGACACCGGTGCGATCGCCTCGATCCAGACATGCGAGCCGGCAGCGACGGCGATGCCATCCACCATGCCTGCCAGACCCGAACCCGGTGTTTCCCGCACCTCCGTCGCCGCAACCAGCGGCAGGCCACGCTCGCGCGCCGCGGCAACGATCGCACCGGCAAGGACATGAGCCGAGGACTGTTCCAGCGAGGCCGCCAGTTCGAGCACGCGGTCGGCCCCGATGCCCGCCGTCGCCTCGACCGCGACCAGACGGGCATGACCCGCGGTCAGGGTGCCGGTCTTGTCGAAAAACAGCGTGCGCGCCGTCGCCAGCATCTCCAGCGCTCCGCCGCCCTTGACCAGCACGCCACGACTGGCACAACGGGAAATTCCCGACACCATCGCCACCGGCACCGCGAGCAGCAGCGGGCACGGCGTTGCCACCACCACCACCGCGAGGGCACGCATCGCATCGCCCGTCCAGAGCCAGGCCACTCCTGCCAGGCCAAGCGCCAGCGGCACGAACCAGGCAGCATAGCGATCGGCAAGACGCATCGCCGGCGCGCGTGAGGACTGTGCCGCCTGCACCAGTTTCACGATTCCGGCGAAGGTGCTCTCGCCGGCGCTGGCGGTTGCGACCAGGTCGAAGGCATCACCGGCATTCACCGCGCCACTGCGCAGGTGCGTTCCGCGCGGCTGCGATACCGGCAGTGATTCGCCGGTCAGGGCCGACTCGTCCAGCACCGCCAGTTCGTCCGCCAGCACGCCATCGACCGGCAACACCTCGCCGCGGCGCACCAGCACCCGATCACCCGGCACGACCTCGGCCAGCGCAACCTCGGTCAGAACTCCGGCGCGATACACGCTGGCCTGACGCGGCACCCGCGCGAGCAGCGCCGACATCTCGCGCCCGGCACGGCGCTCGGCGTAGGCTTCGAGCAGGCGCCCGCTGGCCAGCATCAAGGCGATGACCGCGGCGGTGAGATCCTGTTGCAGGGCGAGTGCGCCAACGATCGAAACCAGCGCCAGCACATCGACGCCACCCTCGCGCCGCCAAAGCCCAACCGCAACCGAAAGCAGCAAGGGCACACCCGCGAACAGGCTGCCGATACGCCAACTCCAGCCCGCCGCCACGCGCGCATCGAGCAGCCACAGCAGCGCGCCCGCCAACAAGCTGCCCACGCATGCAGCAAACACCACCAGATCGCCACGCCAGCGTCGACTCATGCCGAGCTTCATCCCGGAAGCGATGGCGAACCAGCCATCGGCGACGATTATGCCCGGATCGACGCGGCGCGCTTCGCGTCAACACCCGTGCATCGCACGCCACCCCGAGGCATCATGCCGGCACTTCCAACGTACTCGTCTCATGCGCCTGTTGCTGGTTGAAGACTCCCCTGCCCTGCGTGAAGGCCTGGCCACGGCATTGAGCGGTGAGGGCCATGCCGTGGATGCGGCCGCCGATGGCAATGCCGCGCTCGCCTTCCTTGCAAGCTATGTCTATGACCTCGTGGTGCTCGACCTGATGTTGCCGGGCGTCGATGGCTTCGAAATCCTGCGGCGCTTGCGGGCACAGCCACAAGCGGCACGGGTGCTGGTGCTCTCGGCCCGCGATCAGGTCGGAGATCGGGTGCAGGCACTCGATCTGGGGGCCGACGATTATCTGGTGAAGCCCTTTGCCCTGGATGAGCTCATGGCACGCCTCAAGGCTCTGGCGCGCCGTCGTTACGATGAGCCCTCCCCCTTGTTGCGGGTGGCTCAACTGAGTCTGGATACCAGTGCGCGCCTGGCCAGTGTGCCGGGTGGGCCTTTGCCACTGTCGCCCAGGGAATATGCCCTGCTGGAACTTCTGGTGCGTGGACGTGGCCGGGTGCATACCCGCCAGGATCTGTTTGAGCGGCTCTATGACGGTGCCAGCACGGCCTCGGACAAAGTCATCGAGGTCTTGCTCAGCACCCTGCGCACCAAACTGGCCCGGGCCGGCATCGAGAACCTGATCGAAACCCGACGCGGCTTCGGTTATGTCATCCCTTGAATGGCTCGCATTGCGCTCGATCCGGGGCCGGCTGATTCTGGCCCTGACCCTGGGCCTGGGCGGCCTGCTTGCTGCTGTTTTCCTGCTGCTGGATGTGTTGGTGGAAAGTCATCTCTACACCCAGTTGGATGCGCAATTGCTCGAACGCGCACGCACCGTGGCGGCGGTGATCGAGCATCGACACCGCGTGGACAGCTTGATGCCCGAGTTCCGCGCCCGTGGTCACACCGATTACTTCAGCATTCTCGATGCACAAGGACAAAGCATCCTGCGCTCGGCCTCAAGCGAGGGGAGCGATCTCCAGCCTCCACCACACCCTCCCCAACACACGCCTCTGTTTTATGACCTGATCCTGCCCGATGCACACCGTGGCCGTGCCGTGGCCATTGCCAGTACGCTCGATGCCGATGGCCATCCACAAAAACTCACGGTCATCGTGGCGCTGGAACGTGAGGATGTGGATGCTCTGGAACGCCATCTGCATCTGTTGCTGCTGGGCGTATTGCTGATCGCCACCCTGATCGCCGTGACCCTGGCCAGCCTGATTGTCAGCCGCGGCTTGCGCCCGCTGTTGCGCCTGAGCGCACGCGTGTCCAGCCTGTCGCCGGATGCGGTCCAGCCAACACTGTCGGAAACCGCGATGCCGAGCGAATTGGCGCCTCTGGCCGGTACGCTTGATCGGGCCTTTGAGCGCCTTTACGCCGCACTCGAACGCGAGCGCCGTTTCGCCGCCGACGTGGCGCACGAACTGCGCACTCCATTGGCGGAAATTCGCACCCATGCCGAGCTCGCCCGCCGCCAGAACACTCCGACACAACTCGATCAGGCCCTGCGGGTTTCCCTGCGTGCGGTGGCGCGCATGAAACAGATCATCGATGGCCTGCTCAATGTTGCACGCTATGAATCCGGCCAGGCCGAACCTCAACCCGAACCGTTCGAACTCAGATCCCTGCTTGCCGGCCAGTGCAGCGCCATGCGCGCACGGGCCCAAGCCCGTGACATCCAGTTGCAACTTCATGCCACATCCGACTTCTGGACGGCCAGTGATCCGGCCCTGCTGGAGCGCATCCTCGTCAATCTGCTGGGCAACGCTGTCGAATATGCCCCGGCTGAAAGCACGATCGATGTCACGCTGATGCAGATGCAGGCCAGTGCGCGCATCGAGATTCGCAACCTGGCCCCCGATCTTGTCGCAACGGATGTGGCCCACCTGGGCGAACGTTTCTGGCGCAAGCATCCCGAACACGATCCTCAAACCCACGGCGGCCTGGGCCTGGCGCTGGCCATCACCCTGGCGCGGGTATTGGGACTGGAACTGCGTTTCCGGCTCGAGGCCGGACACCTGGTGGCCACACTCGGAAGCCTGCGCGAATTGCACGGAAGCTGAACCCCACGCACTGTCTTAAGTGAGTCCAAAGCTTCGCCAACCAGACTGGCAGCCACTTTGTGTTGTGAGGTTCTGGCGATGATGGTTTTTCTGCGCATCCTGCCGCTGACTGCGGTCTTGTCGGGCTTTGCCGGAACGGCCTTGGCAGCGCAAGACACCATTGCACTTGAGCCCACGCAGGCCAGCCTGCTCGGCATCACTGCGTCAACCGCACAACCGGCACAGGCTATCGCGCTGGAACACCTGCCGGCCACGCTCGAAGCCGCTCTGGAACACAGCACGGCCATTACCTCGCCCTACCCCGGCACGGTCAGTCGTGTCCTGGTACTGGAAGGAGAGGACGTTGCCGCGGGAACACCACTGGCATGGGTGCAGAGCCGGGAATACCTGGCACTGGAAACTGCGGCCACGCGTGCGGCCAGCGAGACAAAACTGGCGAAAGCCCAGGCCGAACGCGATGCTGCACTGCTGAGTGAAGGCATCATCCCGGCGGCACGCGCCGAAGCCAGCAAGGCCCAATATGCCCAGGCAGCAGCCACCCAGGCCGAGGCGCAGCGGGCCTTGCTGCTGGCACCTCGTGCCCGGGCGGGTGCTCCGGGTGAATACGAATTGCGCGCACCCATGGCGGGGCGTGTATTGGAGCGGCGAATCACACCGGGGCAGGCTCTGGAAGCCCTGGAAACCGCCTTCGTCGTGGCCGATGCCAGTCGCGTGGATGCCGTGATCCGAGTACCGGTTTCGGCCCGCGAGCAACTGCGACCCGGGCTTGTGGTGTCCCTGGCCGGCTCCGATCTGACTGGCCATCTCGTTGCCGTGGGCCATGCCGTGGACCCTGGCAGCCAGACTCTCGTGGCCCGCGCCCGCTTCGAGCAGGCAGGTTCACTTGTCCCCGGTGAAAACACCACGGTGACGATCCAGCTCCCGGCCCCTGCCAACAGCCTCGCCCTGCCTCGCATGGCGGTCATTCGACAAGGCGATGACTCCGTCGCCTTCGTTGTCGAAGCGGGTGGCTATCGTCCGGTGTCGGTGGAAGTCCTCGGGCAGAGCCGCGACAGCGTGATCGTGCGCGGCGAACTGAGTGCAGGCGAGTCGGTGGCAGCCACGGGCACCAGCGCCCTCAAAGCCTTGTTGAACACGGACGAATGACTCCATGCTCGACCGCCTGATCGAATTTTCCCTGACCCAGCGGGTGTTGGTACTGGTGGCCGCCGCCGGTCTTGCATTGGCCGGTGCGCTGGCTTTCATGCGCTTGCCGATCGATGCCTATCCCAATATTGCCCCGACCCAGGTCAAGCTGATCCTGAAGGCACCGGGCATGACTCCCGAGGAAGTTGAAACCCGGGTGATCGTGCCGCTGGAACTGGAACTGCTCGGCCTGCCCAATGGCACCATGCTGCGCTCGACCGCAAAATACGCGATTGCCGACATCACCGTCGACTTTGCCGAGGGCACCGATATCTACTGGGCTCGCCAGCAAGTTACCGAGCGCTATGCCAGTGTCAGCTTGCCCGAGGGCGTGGATGGCGGCCTGGCACCGATTGCCACCCCGTTGTCGGATCTCTACATGTTCACCATCGAGGGGGGCGACATTGATCTCACCGAGCGGCGTGGCCTGCTCGATTGGGTGATCCGCCCGGCGCTGCGCACCATCCCCGGCGTCGCTGATGTCAACGTGCTGGGCGGTCATGCCAAGAGCTTCGTCGTGGTGCCGGATCGGGCCGCGTTGTCAGCGGCCGGACTGCATTTTCGCGATCTTGCCGAAGCGGTGGAGCGCAATAATCGCAATGATGGCTCGGGTCGCCTGGATGATGGCGAGGAAGCCCTCGTGGTGCGGGCTGAAGGTGCGGTGCAATCTCTGGATGATCTGCGCAACATCGTGGTGGACGTCCGCAACGGCATTGCCTTGCGCGTGGGCGATCTGGCCGAGGTGCGAATCGAAGGTCTCACCCGCTATGGTGCCGTGACCCGTGATGGGGTCGGCGAAGCGGTGGAAGGCATCGTCGTGGGCCTGCGCGGGGCCGATGCCGGCACCGTGGTGACAGCGGTACGCACGCGTCTTGCCGAACTCGAAAACCAGCTGCCACCCGGGGTAACGGTGCATACCTTCTACGACCGCAGCGCCCTGATTCAGCGGGCGGTGGGTACGGTCACCCGCGCCTTGATCGAGGCCACGGCCCTGGTGGTAATCCTGCTCCTGGTCTTCCTCGGCGAGATCCGTGCCGCCGTGGTCGTGGCCCTCACCCTGCCCTTTGCGGCACTGGCCACCTTTGTCCTGATGCGCCTGTTCGGGCTCAGTGCCAACCTGATGAGTCTGGGCGGTCTGGCCATCGCCATCGGCATGCTGGTCGATGCCGCCGTGGTGGTGGTGGAAAACACTGTGAGCCGACTTGACCCACATGCGCCCGGTGCGAAGTTGCCGCGTCTGCATCGGGTGTTTCGCGCCGTGCGCGAGGTGGCCACACCCGTGGCTTCCGGCATCCTCATCATCTGTCTGGTATTCCTGCCCTTGCTGACGCTGGAAGGACTCGAAGGCAAGATGTTCGCACCGGTGGCCCTGACCATCGTGTTCGCACTCGCAGGCTCACTCGTCTTGTCGCTGACCGTGATCCCGGTATTGGCCTCGCTGCTCCTGCGCGAACGTGCCCATGCCGAGCCCTGGCTGATGCGCCAGCTCGATCGTCTCTATACCCCGCTGCTGGACAAGGCCCTGGCTGCGCCACGCCACATCATCATTGCCTCCACCGTCACCTTGCTGTTGGGCGTGGCGGCCTGGTTCGGGGTTGGAAAAACCTTTCTTCCAACCATGGATGAGGGCGATCTGATGCTGCAATTCGTCGCCTTGCCGTCGATCAGCCTCGAACACAGCGTGCAGCAGGACCTGGCCATCGAGAAAGCACTCAAGGAACGCGTGCCCGAGATCGAGCATATCGTTGCCCGTGTCGGCTCGGACGAACTGGGTCTTGATCCGATGGGTCTGAACGAGAGTGACGTCTTCGTCCAGCTCAAGCCCAAATCCGAATGGCGCAGGCGCGACAAGGATTGGGTGATCGGCGAAATCCGTACCGTGCTGGAACAATTCCGTGGCGTGGATACCGTGTTCACCCAGCCGATCGAAATGCGCATCAGCGAAATGCTGACCGGTTCGCGCGGCGATGTCGCAATCAAGATCTTTGGGCCAGATCTGCGTGCAGTCGATGGGCTGGGCGAAAAGATTGCCGGCATCCTCGAATCGATCCAGGGCGCGCAGGATGTGATGGCCCAGACCGGCGAGGGGGTCGAATATCTGCGCTTGTCGGTCGATGCCCTGGCGGCAGGGCGCGCCGGACTCTCGGTGGCCGAAGTACAGGATGAACTGCGCGCCCAGATCGAAGGCATGCCCGCCGGCACCGTGATCGAAACCGACCGCCGCACGCCCGTACTGGTACGCGGCACGGACGATGTACGCCAGGATGTGGAACGCTTTGGCCGCATCCTGATTGCCCGTGGCGACGGCGCGGGTGAAGTGCCCCTGGCCACCCTGGCCCGAATCGAGCGCACCTCCGGCCCGGTTGCGGTACACCACGAAAATGGTGCGCGCTATGCCCTGGTGCAATCCAACGTCGCCGGTCGCGACCTGGTCGGTTTCGTCGAGGAAGCACAGGCCCGCGTGGTTCGCGAAGTCTCCTTGCCGGACGGCTACCGCATCGAATGGGGCGGCGAGTTCGAGAACCAGCAGCGCGCCGCCGCACGCCTGGCTCTGGTCGTGCCAATCGCACTCGGATTGATCTTCCTCGTGCTGTTTTCCACCTTCGGCTCGCTGCGTCAGGCCATGGTGGTGCTGGGCAATGTGCCCTTTGCCGCGGTCGGCGGCATCCTCGCCTTGTGGATCACCGGCCAATATCTCTCGGTGCCAGCCTCGATCGGTTTCATTGCACTGCTTGGCATCGCGGTGCTGAATGGCCTGGTGCTGGTGGTGCACTTCAACCAGTTGGCCGCCACCGGCAAGGCCATGACTGAGGTGGTGCGCGAAGGTGCACGTCATCGTCTGCGGCCGGTATTGATGACCGCCAGCATCACCGCCTTTGGGTTGGTGCCATTGTTGTTCGCCAGCGGCCCCGGCTCGGAAATCCAGCGTCCGCTTGCGATCGTGGTGATTGGCGGCCTGCTCAGTTCCACAGCTCTGACCTTGATCCTTCTGCCACTCATGTATCGCCGCTTCGGAGGGGTTCGTTGATGGAACTGCGTCGCCTCAACCTGTTCTTTCCGCCGGCACTGGAAAACACCGTGGTCGAAATCCTGCTCGAACACGAGCCGCCCCTGCCCGGCTTCACCACCTTGAGCGTACAGGGCCACGGCGGTGACTTCAGTCGTGCCAGCCTGCGCGAAAAGGTGCGTGGACACATTGCCCGTCGCGCCCTGTGGATGGTGCTGCCGCGCGAGAACGTGGATACCGTGCTGACGGCGTTGCGCCAACACATGCCAAGCCATGAGGTGATCTGGTGGACCGAGGTCGTCGAAGATTTCGGGAGGTTGTGATGAAAGCCTTGTTCGCATTGACCACCTTGTTTCTCGCAACTTCGGCCATCGCCGCCGATAGCGATTTCCTGCCACCCGAAGCGCTGGTCTCAAGTGCGATTGCGGCCCAGCCCGAAGTACGCGCGGCCGCAGCCGGCGTGCGTGGCGCACACGCCGATGCGCGCGCGCTGGCCATCGGCCCGAATGAATGGAATCTTGGCCTTGTTCCGCAACGTCGCCGCCTCTCCGATGGCACACGCTATGGCGAAATGGAGGCCGAACTGACGCGTGGCATTCGCCTGCCCGGCAAGGCCAGGCTGGATCGGGAAATCGGCCAGCTCGGCACCGAACTTGCTGACCTGGAACTGGCCGAGGCCGAGCATCGCGCCGCCCGCACTCTGCTTGAGATGTGGATGGATTGGCTGCGTGCCGAAAGCACCCTGAGCCAGGCCAGATTTCAACGCGATCTGTTGCAGGAAGATCGCACGGTCATCGCCCGCCGGGTTGCAGCCGATGATGCCGCTGCACGTGATCTGGATGCCGCCGATGCCCTGCTCGCCCAGGCCGAAGCCCAGACCACACGTGCCGAAACCGAGAGTGACAGCGCCCGCACCACCCTGAGTGGCACGTTCCCGCAAATTCCCTTGCCCGAACGTGCGCCAGCCCTGCCCGAACCGGAACTGGATGGCGAAGACGACACCACCCACATCGCCATCATCATCGAGCGCAGCCATCAGATTGCCGCCGCCGAGCGACAGGCCGAACGCCAGGTACAAGAGGCCGCACGCGCCCGCAGCGAGCGCCGCCCCGACCCGACCCTGGGATTGCGCTGGCTGGATGAGAGCGACGGCAACGAACGCGCCCTGGGATTGGTGTTGAATGTGCCCATCGGCGGCCGCCTGCGCGTGGCCCAGGCCGAGGCCCGCGAAGCCCAGGCCGATGCCGGGCAAGCCCAAGCCGAAGCCATGCGTCGCAACATCACGATCGAGGCCGAACAAACCGTGCGCGGAGCCAATCGTACCCTGCGCATCTGGCAGGACACCCGCCGTGCGCTGGAGGCCACCCGCGCCGCCAACCACCGCACCCGCCGTGCCTATGAACTGGGCGAAGCCGGCATCGACGAATGGATCACCGCCCAACGCCTCGACCGTGAAGCCGCACAGGCGGAACTGCAAGCCCGTGCCGATGCGCTCGAAGCGGCCGTGCGCATCCACATCGATGCGCACGAGCTTTGGCACGCACGGGACAACTGAACCACCGCGTGCATGCTCCAACCGGACACGGACGGATGTTCCCGACACACCTGCACGTCGCAGCGCGTGCTATGGCACCACCGCGGTCCATTCCGGCGTTGCGAATTTTTCCTGTACCAATGCCTTGGCTCGCTCAAGCTCGTCCTCGCACAACGCGTCGGCTCGAAGTCCGTGGCGTGAGCGGAAGGTGTCGATCATCGCCTCGATCACCGCCGCGCGCGTCAGCCCGGTCTGGCTGCGCAGGGGATCGACGCGCTTGATCGCACTCTGGGTGCCCTTGTCCGAGAGCTTCTCGCGCCCGATGCGCAACACATCGAGCATCTTCGCGGCATCAATGTCATAGGCCATGGTGACATGGTGCAGGACCGCCTTGCCGCGCCGCGCCTGGGCCGCGCCGGCGATCTTGCCGTGGGCGGAGGCGATGTCGTTGAGCGGCTGGTACCAGGCCTCGATGCCAAGGCGTTCGAGCGCTGCCAGCACCCACGCATCCATGTGCGCGTAGGCCTGCTGGAAGCTCATGCCCTCGACCAGCGCGAGCGGCGCGTAGAGCGAATAGGTGATGGTGTTGCCGGGCTCGATGAACATCGCGCCGCCACCACTGATGCGTCGCACGACCTCGATGCCATGACGCTCGGCCCCGAGCGGATCGACCTCGTTGCGCAACGACTGGAAGCGTCCGATCACGACGGCAGGGCCGGCCCATTCCCAGATCCGCAGGGTTGGAGGTCGACGTCCGCTCGCCACCGCTTCGGTCAGCACCTCGTCGAGTGCCATCTGCATCGCCGGGGCGTGCGCCGTGTCATGCAGCAGGCACCAGTCGAGATCGTTCCAGCGCTCGTGGCTCATGCCGACTCTCCTTTGCCCAGTGCGCGCAGCAAGGCGATCGCCACGCCCTCGGCAGTGATGCCGAAACACTCCGCCCGCTCCAGCACGGCCGCCACGGCGCCCGTGTAGGCGGCCTCTCCGGCGTCCGCCGACAGACCATCGAGCGCGGCATTCATGCTTGCCAGCGCGCTGTCGGGTTCGAGGAAGAAGTCACCGCTGACCCCGACATCCGCCAGGCACCCGTCACGCACCACGAGATCGACCACCACGAGCTTGCCGCCCGGCACCTTGTACTCTCCGTGCACCACCCTGCTCCTCATGCGTCCTGGCGCGATTCATTCGCGCACGTACACCCGTTCGCCACCGACCCAGGTTTCCATGACCTGGGTCTGCCAGATGTCCTCGACCGGAACCTCGAAGTAGTCCCGATCCACGAGGATGAAATCCGCCCACTTGCCCGGCTCCAGCGTGCCCAGCTGCTTTTCCTGATGCGCGGCCCAGGCGGCGCCCAGGGTGAAGGCACGCAAGGCCTCCGCGCGCGTCAGTCGCTGCTCGGGATACCAGCCGCCGACGGGCTGGCCGGCATGGTCCTGGCGCGTGATCGCGGCATGCAGACCGAAGAAGGGATTGGGCGATTCGACCGGAAAATCCGAACCTGCCGCCAGCGGTGTGCCCTGGCGAAGAAAACGTTGCCAGGCATAGGCGCCGCGGATGCGCTCGGAGCCAACGCGATCCTCGGCCATGTTCATGTCGGAGGTGGCATGGGTCGGTTGCATCGAGGCCACCAGTTGCAGTGGCAAAAAGCGCGGGATGTCCTCGGGCGCAACCACTTGGGCGTGCTCGATCCGGTTGCGCAACTCGCGGCCGTGACCCAGATTCCGGTAAACCGTCGAATAGGCATCCAGCACCTCGCGATTGCCACGGTCGCCGATCGCGTGTACCCCGACCTGGTAACCCTGACCAATCGCCTTGCCGATCGCTGCGACCATGCCATCGAAGTCGTAGTACAGCAGGCCACGATTGCCCGGATCGTCGGAATAGGGTTGCAACAGCGCCGCGCCGCGACTGCCGAGCGCGCCATCGACCAGCAGCTTGACCGCGCGCACGGTGAGGTGGTCGTTGGCCTGGCCGATGATCGGGCCGGCAGCGGCGAGCGTGTCGAAGTCTGCGCCGGTGCCGAGGATCATGCCGTAGATGCGCGCGGTCAACCGGTCGGCCTGGGCCTCCTCCTGGTACAGCGCAACGGTCTCGGCATCGATGCCGGCGTCGTGCACCCCGGTCAGACCGACGCTCGCCATCTCCTCCAGAGCGGTCTGCAGCACGGCCCGCGATTCTTCGTGGCTGGCGCGCGGGATGCTGCGATCCATCAGATCCATTGCGGCATCGACGAGGACACCGGTCGGGTGGCCTTTGGCATCGCGTTCGATCCGTCCGCCCGCCGGATCCGGCGTCCTGGCGTCGATGCCGGCTCGCTTCAAGGCGAGACGGTTGGCCCAGCCGGCGTGCCCATCGACCCGGCCGAGCCACACCGGGCGATCCGCCACGACGCGATCCAGTTCCGCCGCGCTCGGGAAGCGACCGAGCTTCCAGATCACCTGATTCCAGCCGCGACCGGTGATCCATTTCAGCTCCGGATGCGCCTTCGACCAGGCCCCTACCCGTTCGAGCGCCTCGTCGAGACTCGCGCTGCCGACCAGATCGACCTCGCGCAGGCTCGTGCCCAGACCCATCACATGGCCATGCGCGTCGATCAGACCCGGCAACAGGGTGCGGCCCTGGCCGTCGTGGATCGCATCGGGCATGCGCGCGAACAGGTCCTCCTCGCTGCCGGTGGCAACGACACGGCCGTTGTCCACGAACATCGCCCGGAAACGCTGCACCTTGCCCTCGGCATCGAGGGTGTAGCCGTTCACGTTCATCACCAGGAGGGTCTCGGCCAGCCCCGCAACGGGAGCCGCCATCAGCATCGCAATCAGGCACAGGCGCAGCATCATCGTTTCCTTCATCAACCAGGCGCCATTGTGACGGGCTTGCACCTGCCGCTGCACGCGCTTCCCCCGAACCGGCGGATCAATGACAATGACGGGTCATGCCAAAGTCTGCGCACGAGCCGAGATGAAACAGCGAACCCTCGCCCTCGCGGGCCTGATGCAGGGCCTGCGCCTTGCGCGTCTCTGCGCCATCGGCGAGAGCATCGAGGAAACCGATCTTTCGGCCTCGCTCGCCTCGATCTTCCGCATCGACGCCGACTCGGTCGAGGCGGTCTACGGCTCGGCCCGACTGCTGCACAGCGGCTTGGAAACCCTGCTCGAACAACTGCGTGGCGGCAACCAGCGCGACCGCCAGATCAGCCGCATGGCAGTGACGGTGTTGCAGGTCGAGCGCCAACTGCACGCGCGAAACGACCTGCAAAAGCTGCTGCACGATGGCATCGTCGAGGCCAGCCGCCAGCGCGAACACTTCGGCGTGAGCCACCCCAGCGTGATCGCGCGCCTCGGCGAAATCTACGCCAACAGCGTCAGCCTGCTGCCGACACGGGTGCTGGTGCAGGGTGATCCGACCCATTTGCAGCAGGAAGCCGTGGTCGCACGCATTCGCGCCTGCCTGCTGGCCTCGGTGCGATCGGCCGTGCTCTGGCGCCAGTTGCGCGGCAGTTACTGGGATCTGCTGCTGCGCCGACGCGCGATCCAGGACGCAGCACAGCGCTGGCTGGAATCCTGAGCACCTCGCTCAGGACGCGGGATCGGCAAGGTCCAGCCAAACCAGGTGATGATCCGAGGCCTGCGTCCAGGCATGACCGGGCTCACCCTCGCGCGGCCAGAACACGCCACCATCACGGATCGAAAAGCCCTTCGAGGGCAGCACGTAGTCGATGCGCAAGGTGCCGGAGCGCGGGCCAAAATTGCCGGTGTGGGTGGCGATGTCGCCGGTGCGCTCGAGACCGTAGCGCCGCGCCGTCTCGCTCGCGCCCTCGCTGCGCGGAATGAAGCTTGAATCGACGCGCGGGCTGGCGATGAGGGCCGCGATCGAGTCGTGGTCGCCATCGCCATCGTCGGCATTGGCATTGAGATCACCGGCGATCACGAAGCGCGCATCGGTCGGCAGCCCGCCGCACTGGCCATTGTCATCGCACAGCCAGTCCGCCCCGCTCGAATCGAGATAATGCCGCCACAAGGCGATCTCATCGGCATTGCGGGCAAGGTTGCGACGCTCGGGACCATCGAACACCGGCGGGGTCGGATGCGAAACGAGAAAATGCACGGTCCCGAGCGCGGTACGGATCGGCACATCCCAGTGCGACTTTGCCGACAGGCGCAGTTTTTCCCACACCGCGTCCGAATGGAAGGGCGTGCCATCGGGATTCATCGGGCGATGTGCACCGGGCAGGTCGTGCCATAGAAAGGTGCGGAAGCTGCGCACCGCGGCCACGTCGATCGGATAGCGCGACAGCACGAGCATGCCGTACTGGCCGGGATGCTTGCCATAGCCCCAGGCATCATTGGGGCCATCGCTGCGGCCATCGTTGTCCAGATCCAAGCCGCTGGGAACACCGGTATTGACCTCGGCGCTGTAGCGCCAGTCGTAGCGGATCGGCGCCAGCCCGGCCTGCGGCACCTCCAGGTAGCGCCGCTGGAACAGCTCCGCGGCACGCCCCGCTTCATCATGGTCGAACTCGTTCAGCAGGACCACGTCGGGACGAATCAACTGCAACACCGAGGCGATGCCGCGGGCGGCTTCGTCACCCTTTTCGAGGCGCGCGACGAGTCCGCCATCGGCCTCGTCGTAGAGCGAGGTGTTGTAGGTCGCGATGCGCAGGGTGATCGGCTCGGGCACGATCGACTCAGCCTGGCGGGTGGCCGCAGGTGGCTCGGGCGCCCGCCCGCAGGCGGCAAGTGTCAGAACTGCGGACAACAGCAGCAGCGCGGGACGCAGGATCGAAGGTGCGCGCATCGTCACTGTCCATGATGCATGGCGTCGTGGCCCGACGGTGCAGCTGCGCCTTCGCCAACCGTGAACTCGCCACGCACGACTTCGTCCTGTCCGTGCAGCAGGATGACGCTGACGCGGGCATCGTCGGCCAGCGGCGCGGTCGGGCGCATCAGCATCAGGTGCAGGCCACCCGGTTCGAGCCGGAGCGTGCCATGCGCGGGCAGCACGATGCTCGGCACCGGACGCATGCGCATCACGCCATCGACGTCGAGCATCTCGTGGATTTCGACCGCGTCGAAGGCATCCGAACGCGCGCCGTCGATCACGACCTCGCCGGCGGAATGATTCATGATCCGCGCATAACCGGCGCGCACCGGTGCATCCGGCGGCGCGGCTCGGATCCAGGCCTCGTCCAGCATGATCGCGCCATGCGCTGTCTGTGCCTGAACCGGACCCGCGACGATCCAGCCAAGCGCCAACCCCAAACCGAAAATTCGTGCGTTCATTCGGCCATGATACGTTCAATTCCCTGCGAGGCGACCTCATGCGACACAATATCCTTTTCCTGAGCCTGATCCTGAGCATGTCAAGCCCGAGCGCCAACGCCGACGACACCCGGATCACGCTGTATTCGGGCAGTTTCGATGCGGTCGCACAGAGCATGGCGGGATCGGGCATGCCGGGGCTGGCACAGGTCAGCCAGAATCTTGTCCGTGACCTGCGCAACGGCAGCAACGAAATCGCGCTCGACCGACTGCCGCTCGCCATCGATGTCGGCTCAATCCAGCTTGAACCCGCCGGCCGCGGCCTGCACATCACCAATCAACGCTACGACTTCGCCCTGCTCGGCCAGGACCAGTTGCTGCAACAGGCGATCGGCCAGCGCGTACGCGTGAGCCAGGCCGGTGACGGACAAGGCCAGCACTTCGAGGGCATCCTGCTCTCCGCCGGCAACGGCCTCACCCTGCAGCAGGACGACGGCCGGGTGCAGGTGCTGGCGAGCTACAGCAGCTTCGAACTCGAACGCCTGCCCGGCACGCTTTCGGCGCGCCCGACCTTGCACTGGAACATCGAATCACCACGCACCGGACGCGAAGGCTTCCGTCTCGACTACGCCACCGGCGGCCTCGCCTGGCAGGCCGAATACCTGTTGCGGCTCGACGGCCCGGCCCAGCTCGGCAAGCTTTCGGCCTCCGGCTCGGCCCAGGTGGTCAATCGCTCCGGCCTGGACTTTCCCGGCACCACCTTGATCCTCGTCGCTGGCAGCCCGAATCGCGCACGTGCGGCCTCACCCTCGCCCGCCAGTCCGGCACCGATGGCGCGCATGATGGTCACCGCCGCAAGCTACGATGCCGGCGTCGAGGCTCAGAACTCGGGCGAGTACCACGCCTATCCACTGCCGAAACCGGTCGATCTGCCGAACGGCAGCATGCAGCGCGTCTCCTTGCTCGATCCCGTTTCCGGCATTGGCTTCCAGCGTCGCTACATTGTCGGCTCGGCCCGGGCGTATCGTCCGAGCCATCCGCAGATCCAGCCGATGGGCGACGAGGACGATCTCGGCGTCGCGACCGTGCTCGAATTTTCCAACGACACGTCCAATGGCCTCGGCAAGCCCCTGCCCGGCGGTCGCGTGCGGGTATTCCAGAACGATGCCAGCGGCGATTCCCTGCTGGGCGAGGCCTGGCTCGGCCACGTCGCCAGCGGGCAGAAGATCGAGCTGGCACTCGGCCAGGCCTTCGACCTCTCCGCCAAACGCAAGCGGGTGGCACTGAATCTTGCCGCCGACCGCCTCAGCCTGGTGGAAACCGTCGAAGTCGAACTGGCCAATGCCAAGAACAAACCGGTCACGCTGCGTCTGGACGAAGCCCTGCCGCGCTGGCAGGACTGGGAAATCACCGAGGCCAGTCAGCACTGGGAGCGTCTCAACGCACAGGCGATCCGCTTCGACGTCGATCTGCCTGCCGCCGGCAAGGCGACGGTGCGCTACAGCGTGCGCTACCGCTGGCCGCTCGACGTGCGGCCCTGATCCACCCCACTCTTCAGCCCAACCCGGACCTTGCCATGCTTGAACAGATCGACCACGACGGCATCCTCGAACTGCGCCTGTCGCGCCCGCCCGTCAACGCCCTCGACCACGATCTGCTGTCGCTCCTGCGCGATGCGATCGATGCGGCACCGCAACGTGGCGCAAAGGCGCTGGTCCTGAGTGGCCGCAGCGGCGTGTTCACTGCCGGACTGGACCTGCCCTGGCTGGTGCAGCAGGGCGTGGGCGCGGTCGAGGCGACCTGGACGGCGTTCGGCCAGGTCTGCCGTGCGCTCGCGGCCTCGCCGCTGCTCTCGGTGGCCGCGATCGGCGGACACAGCCCGGCCGGTGGCGCGGTGATCAGCCTGTATTGCGACTACCGGATCATGGCGCAGAGTCCAATCTCGGCGGACCCGGCCACGCCGGCGCAAGCCTTCCGCATCGGTCTCAACGAGGTTCAGGTCGGGCTGTTCGTGCCTGATGCGATCCAGTACGCACTGCGCCGGCTGATCGGCGCCTATCGGGCCGAACGTCTGGTGGTCGCCGGTGCGATGCCGACGGCCGAGGAAGCCCACGCCCTCGGCATGGTCGACGAACTCGTGCCGGCAGACACCGTGGTGACACGCGCCTGCGCCTGGCTCGGCACCCAACTCGCGCTGCCGCAGGACGCCCAGCGCGAAACCCGGCGCATCGCACGCCGCGACCTGCTCGAATCGATCGACGATCCGGCGCGCATGGACCTGCCACGCTTTCTCGCCGCCTGGCAGACGCCACAGACCCAGGCCGTGCTGCGCACGGTGCTGGCGCGACTCGGCAAGGGCGGCTGATCCGACCGGGTCAGTCGCTGCCGCCTGACGGCGGCGTTACAGTCGCCTCGCCGCTGGAGGCGGTGGCGACGTCGGCGGTGGCCTGTGCTGCCACCGCACGACGCTTGAACAGGGGCCGCCAGTATCCCTCGTGCATCCAGGCCGAGAAGGCGCGGCGCAGCCAGCCGAGCAAGGCGCTCGCCAGCCACATCGCCCAGGCCAGCATCGCGACGCGGTAGACCCAGATCGGCAGGGTGAAGATTTCGGCCGTCGGCAGGACCGATGCGCTGCGGTCGGCGAACCAGCCAAGCCGGCCGCCCCAGGAATCCGCGCCCACCACGTGCATGTCCGGCTGACCGAGCAGGCCCTCCTTGATCGACAGGAACAGGACGAAGAGCACGATCAGGCTCAGCACCGCATACGCGAGCTGGCCGAGGTCGAACAGCCAGCGCGACGTCAGCGTCACGCGGCCGCGCCATTCGATCGCGAACAGCCACGCCACCACGATCAGCAGGGCAATCCATGAACTCGCCGAGAAACCGATGCCGAGCAGCAGCCACTGGTGCAGCCTGAGTGGCGAACGGGGCAGGCGCGCCAGCGCCACGGCCACCAGCAGCATCACCAGCAGCTCGCCCCAATAGAGCACCGCCGGCCCGACCGTCGGGCCGCGCGTCGCCAGCAACCAGCGGTCCTGCGGCAACTCCATGTCGAGGCTGATGTTGGCCGCGGGCAGACCGAGGTCGAATGTCGGGGTCACGCTGCGCAGACCGAGTCCGGCGCCATTGCGCAGGCCAAGCTCGAAGGTCTGCGTTCCCGGCGTCAGCGGCAGGCTCAGGCGGCCATCCTGCTGGCGCAGGTTGATGGCTTCCTGATTGCGCTTGACACTCAGCAACTCGAAGCCCTCGGGCAGGACGAGCGGATGCTCGCCGCCCTGACTGGCACGTATCGTCAACTCCAGATCGAGCCGGGTCGCGCGCTGGCCGAGGCCGGTCGTCAGGCGCACGGCATCAATCGCACGCGCATCACCGCGCGTCGCTTCGGGCCGCAGCAGCGAGAGTTCCAGCGTTTCCCCGGGCAAGGGCTGAAACTCGAACACATGCTCACCCTGCTCGCCCGAGGCGCTCTCCGGCACGCCGGAAAACGCCAGATGCCAGGACGATCCCACCTGCACCCGCCAGACCTCGGCCCGTTCGCCCAGCGCCGGCGCGACGAGCCTGATCACCTCGGACCTGTCGAGGCTGGAACTCCAGTCGAGGACGATCTGATCGCCGGCGAGTGCCGCGCTGACGCGCTCCCGGTTCACCTTCATGCCGGGTGTGGTGACGTGCTCGCCCACCAGCAGGGGCACCTCGAAGGTGACGCCGCCCTGTTGCGGGGCGATGCGTTGCAGGTGCGTGTCAACGCTCCAGTCCAGATCGAGGTGCAGGGTGCGGGTGACCCGGGCATACGGCTCGAACTGCTGGCCATCGCTGCGCACCGTGTCGTCGCCGGTGGGACGGGCGCGCACGAGGCTCAGGGTTTCGGTCTGGAGCCGATCCTCGTCCAGCCCGCTCGCCTCCCAGCCATCGCCCGTGAAGCTCACCCGCGCAGGCTGCAACGGGAAGTCGAGCGCCACCTGGTCGGCGCCGATGTCGAGCGCCAGTTCGAGCCGATGCACGCCGCGCGCGAGTGCGACCCACCACTCCTCGTCATGCACCGCGATCAGGTCGCCCTCGATGCCGTCGATCCGCAAGCTGCGCAAGCCGAGCGCACGCGCATCCGATGGCAATGGCATGGCCACCCGTTCGGCCGCATGGACTTCGAGCATCAGGCTCAGGACGTTGCCCTGCACCCGCAGGTCGGCACGCGCCAGCGCGACGCAATCGGGCGCACAGTCGGGCGCACGGGTCAGGCGTGCGTGCAAGGCGTCGAGCAGTTCCGGCGATGGCAGGGTCTGCGCCATCGTCACGTTCGGAACGCCCAGGATCGGCAGGACCAACAGCACGAGGAACAGGGTACCGAACGTGGTGCGCGGCACCGAAGCCACGGCTCGGCGCTGACGGGTGTTGCGCAGCAGCAGGAACAGCGCGCCGGCAAGCAGCACGACGAGGATCAGGCGCAGGGGACGCAACAGCCAGGGTGGCAGGATCACCAGTTGCACCTCCTGTGCCGGCAGCACGGGGCCATTCCAGCCGAGTGCGTAACGATGGCCTTGCGTCCATGCCGGCTCGCCGGGACCGGTCTGGACCACGGCGGACTCGCTGTAACGCCGGGCCTTCGGGCTCTTGCCGGCCATCCGGCTGCCACTGACCGTAATCGAGCTCTTGCCGGCCATCCGGCTGCCGCTGACCGTGATCGAATCGAGTGCCAGGGATTCCTCGCTCCTGCCCCCAGCGCGCGCATCCTCTCGCGGCGACCCGAGCATCGGCGCGGGCTCCGGCGCGGACATCGGCATCTGCGCGTCGAACACGATCGGCGCCTGCAACGTCGGCGGTGCCCACTCGTAACCATCGTCGGACGGCTCCAGTTGTGGATAGATCGCCATGCGCACCTGCGCCGCGACGAAGGGCAAGGCCACCAGCAGCAGGACCACGAGGGCGGCGTTGCGCGCCCAGCGACAGACGACCACCAGCCGGCCCTCGGGCAGTTCGCGCACGATGAGACTCAGGGCCAGTGCCCAGAACAGGCTCCACTGCGGCAGACCCGCTTCCTGGAAGCCCAACAGCAGCGCTCCGAGGAGCGCGAGGCCACCGGCCCGACCCAGTGCACGCCAGGCCATCAGCAGCAGGATCGAAGCGGCGAACACGTCGAGCAAGGTCCAGCGCGCGATCCAGCTTCCTCGACTCGTCTCGGCACCCGGCGCACCGAGCAGGAGATAGCCATTGGGCAGGTGCAGAGTCGTCCCGACGCTGTCGAAACTGTCCTGCCAACCGGCAATCGGCAGGCTCGAACGCCGCTCGATGCGCAGGCCCGCCTCCAGCGCCACGACTGCGTTGCGCCACTCGACCCCGGTGCGCCCGTTGCCGGCGCCCTGCGTGACCAGCAGGCCGGAGCGGTCGGCAAGTGCATCGGCGCGCTGCAACACGTAGGGCGGAGCCACGTCGAGGCGCCAACCTTGACGCATCGCGCCCGAGAGGCGATCGCGCGCGAAGTAGCCCTTGCCATCGAAGTCGAGCCACATCTCGCGCTCCAGACGCAGGCGATTGCCCTCGTCCGGATCAATCCCGCGCGAGCGTTCCTCGATCATCAGGCTCGCACCCGGATCGATCGCGAAACCCGGCAACGCACGCCAGTCAGCGGGAATCTGGGCCTGGGCCGGATCGACCGGCACCGCGCCGCTGGCGACCGTCACCCGTTGCCGCGGATTGGCGGCGTAGCTCCAGATCTCCTGTTGCGGCCAAGGTGCGGGCGCGTGGCCGGCCGTGACCTGCGCCAGCGGTGCGATCGCCCGTGCGGTCAATTCAAGCGCTGCCTGTCCAGGTGCGACCCGCACCCGCAGGCGGCCATCGGCATCCAGTCGCGCCGGCCAGTCCCCATCGAGTTGCTGCGGCACGAAACCTTCCGGCAAGACCGGACCAAACACCTCCTCACGCGCCTGACCCGAGGCCTGCAGTTCGATCCGCGTGGTCAGCAGCGCGGGCAGGCCGTCGGCGAGCTTGCGGTACACCCGCAGTTGCACGCTGTCAGCCTGCGGTGCCGCACCGCCGCGCTGTCCAAGCAGCACCGCATCGCCATCGCGTTGCACCGGTGCCAGCGTGCGACCATCGACGCTGAGTGCAACCAGTCCGAGTTCCGGCGGCAGGTTCAGGGTCGCCGGTCGTGAGCGCCACAGCAGACGTCCGCGCAGGACATGACCGCCCGGCATGAGCCTCACCGCCGGCTGCCCGTCGTGCGCGACCACGACGGCGGGGAGCCCGTCGAGCGTGACGTCCTGTGGCCAATGATCTTCATCACCCGGCAACGGAACCCAGCTCTCCGCATCGACCCGCCAGCGCTGGGAAAACTCCGCCGATTCGGCCGCCACGCGCAGATCGAGCGTGCCGGGCCAGGCGCAGAGAAAATCATCCGTGTTCGTGCCGTCCTGCCCTGCGAGCAGCGGGCAATTGCGCTGCGCCTCGTCTTGCAGCACCCAGCCGCGCCAAGCCTCCAGTGCCGGCGGAACCTCGATCTGGGCGGCGCTGACCGGGGGAACGACAACTGCCGAGGACACCAGCAGGACCCGTGCACACGCACGCAGGATGCCTCGAACCATGACGACCTCGGAATCGATACGGGAAAACCGACTCGCCAAACATCCACGGCGAGCACCTCGAACATGTCCGCCACCACCCCTGGCGGCGCAAAGCCTAGCGCATGCAACGCCGTCCGTGTGCAACGCGCTCGACCTGCGGGAATCCCCGCGCGGTGCGACAATCGTGCCATTCGCCGCATCACCACCGGGAGCACAGCCATGTCCGACGATTCCGCCAGCAGCAGCCTGCGCCTCGACCGCAGCGTCGCCAAGCAACTCTTCTTCGGCGACATCTTCGAGGAGAACCTGTTCCCCTACCCGACGATCGGCGTGCGCGACCGCGAGCTGCTCGGACCAATCCTCGACGCCATCGACGACTTCCTCAAGCCGCAGCACGCCGCCTTCAGGCAATGGGACGAGCGCGCCGAACAACCGGAGGAGTTCATCCAGGGCCTGCGCGACATGGGCCTGTTCAGTCTCATCATCCCGGAGGAGTTCGGCGGCCTCGCACTCAGCAACGCGGCCTACTCGCGCATCCTCGGGCAGACCAGCAGCCACGAAAGCTCGGTCTCGCTGACCATCGGCGCACACTCCTCGATCGGCATGAAGGGACTGCTGTTGTGGGGCAACGACGCACAGAAGGCTCGCTACCTGCCCCGTCTCGCCAGCGGCGAGCTGATCGCCGCGTTCTGCCTGACCGAAGCCGGCGCCGGCTCCGATGCCGCCTCGATTCGCACCCATGCGAAGCGGCAGGACGACGGCAGCTGGCTGCTCAACGGCGAAAAGATCTGGATCACCAACGGCGGCATCGCCGGCTTCTACACCGTGTTCGCACGCACCGACACCGAGGCCGGCAAGCTCAGCGCCTTCCTCGTCGAAGCATCCTGGCCGGGCGTGGCCCACGGCCCACATGAGGACAAGATGGGCATCCGCTCCTCGAACACCGCAACGGTGAGCTTCACCGACGTGCGCGTGCCGGCGGAAAACCTGCTGGGCGAGGAAGGCCACGGCTTCAAAGTCGCGATGTCGATCCTCAACAGCGGTCGCACCGGTCTGGGCGGCGGCTCGGTCGGTGCGATGAAGAGCTTGATCCATCTTGCCACCGAGCAGGCTCACGCGCGCCACCAGTTCGGCCGTCCGATCGCCGAGTTCGGCCTGGTGCGCGAGAAGCTGGCGCAGATGACGGTGGACTGCTTCGCGGCCGAGAGCACGGTCTTCATGGTTGCCCATTACATCGACTCGGGCTGCGAGGACTATTCCCTGGAAGCGGCGATCAGCAAGGTCTTCGCTTCCGACGCGATCCAGCGCTGCGCGCACGAAGCCTTGCAGATCGCCGCCGGCAACGGCTTCATGAAGGACTACCCCTACGAGCGCATCACCCGCGACTCGCGCATCCTCTCGATCTTCGAAGGTACCAACGAAATCCTGCGCCTGTACATCGCACTCTCCGGCCTCAAGGATGTCGGCGCTTCGCTCAACGAGCTCAAACACGCGGTCAACTCGATCTTCAACGACCCGATCAAGGGCTTCGGCGTGCTCAGTGGCTATGCCCAGCGCCGCTTCAGCCAGAGCACCGGCATCGGCGCCGATCGGGTACGGCGCGAACTGGCGCCGCGGCTCGCGGTCCTGGCCAAGGTCTACGAGAAATACGCCACCGAACTGGCACGCATCGGCGACGAAGCCCTGCGCCAGCATGGGCGCGCGATCGCCGACCAGCAGTTCGTGCTCAAGCGCGTCGGCGATCTCGCCATCGATCTGTTCGTCGGCCTGTGCGTGCTCGCACGCGTCGATGCCCTGGTGCGACAGGACGATCCGCAAGCCGATGCAGCACAACACATCGCCGAGGTCTTCACCGCCCAGGCCCGGCGGCGCATGTCACGCTGCGTGCGCGGCATGCAGCGCAACGAGGACGCCGGCCTCGAAGTCCTCGCCGCGACCGTGCTCAAGGACGAACGCTATCCCTGGGACGTGATCTGAAACCTCACGCCGGCCCGGTCGCCACGGCGCGATCGGGCACGCTGACCCATTCACTCCAGGAACCGGCGTAGACGCGCGAGCCGTGCAGGCCGGCATGCTCCATCGCGAGCAGGTTGTGGCAGGCGGACACGCCGGAACCGCACATGTGCGTGACCGCACTGGGCGCGCGTCCATCCAGCAGCGCGGCAAACCGTGCCCGCAGCCGCTCGGCCGGCAGGAAGCGGCCATCGGCACCGAGGTTTTCCATGAAGGGATGGTTGCACGCGCCGGGAACGTGCCCGGCACGCGGATCGAGCGGCTCGACTTCACCCCGGAAGCGTTCGCCGGCGCGGGCATCGAGCAACACGCCGGCATCCACGACCGTACCCGCCAGCACGGCATCGACCGTGACGATCGCGGACGCATCGAATTCTGCAGTGTAATTGCCACCGCCTTCTGCCGGCATCGACCGATCCTCCGGCCCCCCGCGCGCGCGCCAGGCGGGGTAACCACCGTCGAGCACCGCGACCTCGCGATGCCCGAGCAGTCGCAGCATCCACCACAGGCGCGCGGCGACCATGCCGTTGCCGGCATCGCAGGCGATCACATGATGCTGCGGCGTGATGCCCCAGCGCACCAATCGCCGGCAGAACGCCGCGGCCTCCGGCAACGGATGACGGCCACGGCCGTGCCGGCTCAGGTCCGAAAGATCACGGTCGAGACTGGCGTAGTGCGCGCCAGGAACATGCGCCTCGCGCCAGGCCCGCTCGCCACTGCCGGGATCGGCCAGATCGAAGCGGCAATCGAGCACGACGAGACATGGATCACCGAGCGCATCGCGCAGGGTCTGGGCGTCGACCAGGGTGTGCCAGGACATGGGGGCTCCAAAGGTGACCGGAATTCGGGCCACCATGGTACGCGGCCGTCGTCAGATCTTCGCTCCGAGGCGACGGGCGAGGTTGACCAGCATCGCCGCCGTCGCACCCCAGATCCGATGCGGGCCGACGCGGTATTCCCAGTAGCTGCGCTCGCGTCCGCGCCAATGCGTCGCCTGCGTCACGAGGTACTGACCGCCGAGCAGGGGCGCGATCGGCACCTCGAAGGCATCGGCGACCTCGGCCGGATTCGGCGTGACCCGATAGTCGACGCGCAACCGCGCCACCACCGGCACGACGCGAAAGCCGGTAACCGTGACGTAGGGATCAAGGAAACCCAGGGGCGTGATCGCCTCGCGTCCGAGCGCGACCTCTTCCCAGGCTTCGCGCAAGGCCGCATCCAGGGCACAGCGATCGGATGGATCGATCCGTCCGCCGGGGAAACTGACCTGCCCGGCGTGATGCTGGAGCGAGTCGGTGCGCCGGGTCAGCAGCACCTGCGTACCCTGTGGGCGATCCACCAGCCCGACCAGCACGGCCGATTCCACCAGCGCATCCGGGTTCACCAGATCGGCGATCTCTTCGAGATTCCAGGCCGGTCCGGAGGGTTCGACCGACAAGGGCAACAACGCCCGGCGCAACTGCTCCGCATTGGTGCAGGGATCGACGCTCGTGCTTTGGCGTGCGGGGTCAGCCACAGGAGATCTGTCGGGACAAGGGCGAAACGTGCGACCCGAACGGGCGGGTCGTGCCGGCCTTCCGCGCATGGCGCGGAAGGCCGGAATGACATCACTTCACATCGACCAGCTTGACGTCGAACACGACCGCCTGGCTTGGACCGATCGGCGAACGCGGATTGTCGCCATAGGCCTCGGCCGGCGGCAGGAAGACTTCCCAGCGCGAGCCTTGGCTCATCATCGGCAGAACCTGGCGCAGGCCGGGCAGCGGCGCTTCGCTGACCTTCATCGTCACCGGCTCGTTGCCCTGATAGGTGCTGGCAAACTCCTGACCGGTTGCGAGCGAGCCACGGAAGTGGATCTGGACGGTGGAATTGGCCGTGGGTTTGGCCCCGGTGCCGGTTTCGATGATCCGGTACTGGATGCCGGACGACAAGGTCTGGACGCCGGTCTTGGTGCGGTTCTGCGCCAGGAAGGCATCACTCTTGCGCTTGTTCTCGCCGGATACGCGCTCGAACTCGGCCTTGGCCTCTTCCAGCATCTTCTTCTGCATCGCATCCAGCGCCGCACCCATCTGCTCCATCGGCACGGCCGGATCACGCTTGGCGTAGCCGTCCTGGATGGCGCGGATGACGGTGTTCAGGTCCACGTCGAGCTTGCGTTCGGTGAAGTCATGCCCGATCTGGTAACCGAGCGCATAGCTCAGCTTGCCCTTCTCGGAAGTGGTGTCCTGCGCCAACACGGCGCCGCTCATCGTCAGGGCCGCCAACAGGGCGACCGTCCAGCGCAACATCATGCTTACTCTCCCGAAATGGATGGATGAATTGCCCGGAACGTCGGGCGGAAACAACGCGCTAGGATAGCGCTGCGCTACATGAATCGCCACTGGCCAGATTGCGACCGGATGGCGGCACACGCCGGGCATGGGCGCCGATCACGGACAGCCGCTCGCACGCAAAGTTCGCCGGCGCACGTTCACCGCTACACTTGTCGATCCATTTCCCGCCAGCACACGAGGCAGCCATGTCTTTCGCGAACCTCCTGATCGAAAACCTCGGCGCGGTGCGCCGCATCACTGTCAACCGCCCGGACAAGCTCAATGCCCTCAACGCCCAGACTCTGGGTGAACTGGCCCAGGCTTTCGAGCAGGCCGGAGCCGATGCCTCGGTGCGCGCGGTGATCCTGCGCGGTGCAGGGGAAAAGGCTTTCGTGGCCGGGGCCGACATTTCCGAACTGGCCGTGGTCACCCCGGTGCAGGCGCGTGATTTTGCCCGCCGTGGCCAGCACACCATGCGCGTGGTTGAAACCCTGGGCAAGCCGGTCATCGCCCAGATCAATGGTTATGCCCTGGGTGGCGGCATGGAACTGGCGCTGGCCTGCCATCTGCGCATCGCCAGCAGCAAGGCCCGCCTTGGTCAGCCGGAAATCAACCTCGGGGTACTGCCCGGTTTTGGTGGCACCCAGCGCCTGTTGCGCGTCACGGGCCGTGGCGTGGCACTGGAACTGTGCCTGACCGGCGCTCAGGTCGATGCCGCCCGCGCCTACGCGCTCAATCTCGTCAATCGTGTGGTGGCCCCGGAAGAACTGGAAGCCGTCACCCTTGAACTGGCCGAACAATTGGCGGCCTCTGCCCCCGAGGCCTTGCGCGGCATTCTCGATGCCGTGGTGCTGGGCGGCGAAGGCGATCTGGTCACGGGGCTGGATTACGAGGCCCAGGCCTTTGCCACCACGGCCGCCACCGAGGACATGCGCGAGGGCACCCGTGCCTTCCTCGAACGGCGCAAGGCGGTATTCACCGGCAAGTGACGCAGCACCGTGGCCGAGCAGCCCTGCATCCAGTGCGGCGAGTGCGCCAAGGCGTGCCCGCACGGCCTGTATCCGCAACTCGTATTGAGCTTGTTGCGGCGTAACGATCTTGAAGGTGCCCGGCAATTCGGCCTGACTGCCTGCATTGGCTGCGGACGTTGCGATGCGGTGTGCCCCAGCGAGATTCCACTGACGCCACGCTTCCGCACCGCGCAGCTGGAAATCGAGGATGAGCAAGCGGGTTCTGCTTTTGCCCTGCGTTCGCGCGAGCGCTACCTCGCGCGCAACGCCCGCTTGCAACGGGACAAGCAGGAGCAAGCCGAAGAGCGCCAGAGCAAGCGCGCCAATCATGCCGCTGCGGCAGCCGTCACTGCTGCACTGGCACGGGCCAAGAGCAAACATCGGCCCAGCGATGATCCTCCCCCACAATGAGCGCCAGCTTGCCGCCGTGGCGTCGCAGCGTAACGGCACGCTTTGCCTGCATCATGCTGGCCGCACTGGCTGCCGCCGCATGGCAAGCCTGGCGATTGGATTCGAGCTTGCCCATGCGCCTGATCGAACTGATCGGCCTGGTCTTCATCACGGCGGGATGCGTATTCGTGCGGGTGCCGGGGCAAAGCGCATCCCGACCCAGCATCACGCCCCTGCTGCTGGATGGCGCAACTCAGGCCATTCTGCTCGCCGCCCTCTGGCCCGCCACCCATCCCCTTTGGCCCGTACTTGTGGCCCTGCCTGCGGCCTTGCTGTTGCAGCGCCTGTTGGGCGGCTGGGCGGTCAATCCATATCCACCCGTGCTGGTGGCCGCAGCCATCGGCATCGCTCTGGCGTGCATCGCCTCCGGCCCGGATTTCACCCCGGAGCTGGCCTCCCTGATTGACACTTCCCTGGTCGCGGCAGGCTGGCTGGTGTTGGCCATCGCCCTGATCGGGTTGCGCATCTGGGCTGCGCCTGCGCCACTGGCTTTCGTATTGACGACGGCACCCTTTCTCGCCATGGGCGGCATCGCCTCCATCAGCTTCGTGCTCACTGCCATTCTCGCCGGTTTCGTGCTGGCCGATACACGCCACCTGCCGGTCACTTCCCAGGGGCAATGGCTGTTGGGCGCGTTCGCAGGTCTGGCTGCAGCCGGTCTGTGGTTGCTCGGCGCACCCCCACTATTTGCCATCTTTCCGGTGCTGGGCATTTTCGCGCTGATGCCCTGGATCGAGGCCATGACCCTGCGCAAATCCAGAGCGAGGCCCGCATGAAACTCGCCGATCGCATCGAGCTGTTCCGGCGTCTGGCCGAGCTCAATCCACATCCAGTCACCGAACTGGAATACCGCACGCCCTTCGAATTGCTGGTGGCCGTGATCCTCTCGGCCCAGGCCACCGATGTCGGGGTCAACAAGGCCACTCGACGCCTGTTTCCCGTTGCCAACACGCCCAAGTCCATTCTTGATCTGGGCGAGGACGGCCTGAAGCACTACATCGCCAGCATTGGCCTGTTCAACACCAAGGCCAGGAACATCATCGCCACCTGTCGCCTCCTGCTTGAGCGGCACGATGGCGAGGTGCCCCATGATCGTGCCACACTCGAAGCCCTGCCCGGGGTGGGCCGCAAGACCGCCAACGTGGTGCTCAATACGGCCTTTGGCGAACCCACGATTGCGGTGGACACCCACATCTTCCGCGTTGCCAACCGCACCGGTCTGGCACCCGGAAAGACCGTGCTGGACGTGGAAAAGAAACTGCTGCGCAACGTGCCCGAGCCCTATCGCAAGGATGCGCACCACTGGCTCATCCTGCATGGCCGCTATGTGTGCAAGGCGCGCAAGCCCGATTGCCCGCACTGCATCCTCCGTGATCTTTGCGCTTACACGCACAAGACTCCGGGCGAACCGGACTGAGGATCGACAAGATTCCAATATGCTGGTGCGGCCACGCCACGCCCGCGAGTCTGCCCATGATCCACCTGCCCACGCTCACGCCACTGGAGCACACCGGCTTCATCGCCACCGGCCTGCTGGTCTACGTCCTCGTCACCCGCGCCCGTCGGCAGCAGCGCCCGGCGTTTGCGGCGATGGCCTGGGTCATTTCGATCATCGCCTTCCCCTACCTCGCGCTGCCACTGTTCCTGCTCTTCGGCACGCGCAAGCTGGTCCGGCCAGCGCGGCGCGGAATTGAAACACCGCAGCATCCGGAAAATCCGGCAGCACCCGCCTGGTGCACGCGTCTGCTCTCGGCACTCGGCGTCGCTGAGGCCGCAGCGAACAAGGACATCGAGTTCCAGGCCGACGGCACCGCCTCGCTGGCGGCACTGTGCGATGTGATCGACGCCGCGCAGCAGACTCTGGATATCTGCACCTATGTCCTCGGTGACGATGCCACCGGAACCCTGCTGGTCGACCGAATGATCGCGCGCGCACACGCTGGCGTGAAGGTTCGATTGCTCGTCGATGCTGCCGGCAGCCTGCGCACGGCACACGCGCACGATGCCCGGCTGCGTGACGCCGGGATCGACAAGCGACTGTTCATGCCGATCCTCGGAAGCCCGCGCCGCCAGGGCATCAACCTGCGCAACCACCGCAAGATCACCCTCGCCGACGGTTGCGTGCTCTGGAGCGGCGGACGCAATCTCGCCGACGAATACTTCATCGATCGCGCCGGAACACCGGCCTGGATCGATCTGAGTTTCCGCGCCCGCGGCGCACTTGCCGAGCGCGCGCAGGCCTCGTTCGAGCTGAACTGGCAGGTTGCCCGTGGCCAGACGGTGGCACCGCCATCACACGCGGGAGCTGGCCGGATCGAGAATGCCGCAGACACCACACCGACGCTCGCGCAATGGGTTCCCAGCGGCCCCGAGTTCCACGACGACACCCTGCATGCGCTGCTGCTGAGTGCCTGCTTCCATGCCGAACAGCGGCTGTTCCTCGCCACCCCCTACTTCGTCCCGGGTGATGCCCTGCTGCAGGCGCTCCTGCTCGCGACACGTCGCGGCGTGCGCCTGCTCCTGCTCGTGCCGGCACGCTCCAACCACGGTCTGGCCGACTGGGCTCGCGGCCGCGCCCTGCGCGAACTGGCCGCGGCCGGCGCGCAGGTCTGCCTGCTGCCGCACATGCTGCACGCCAAGGCCGCCGTGGTGGACGACACGCTCGCGCTGTGCGGCTCGGCCAATCTCGACAACCGCAGCCTGTTTCTCAACTACGAGGCCATGGCCGCCTTCTACGATGCGCGCCAGATCGACTGGCTGGCAGACTGGTTCGAGACCACGGCACGCACCGGCGCACCCGCATCGGCGCAGACTCCCGGCTGGCTGCGCGATCTCGCCGAGGGCGTGGTGGGAGCGGTCGCCTTCCAGCTTTGAGGCAACGCCGGCAGGTCAAAACACCCGTCGCGGCAATCATTCGAAGCCATCGAAGAAGACGCGCCACTGCGCCAGACTGCGACTGGCCCGATCGGTGCCGCAACAGACGCCGATGTTCATGCACAGCACGCCATTGAGGTGCGTACCTTCGCCATTCAGATCGGCTTGTCCGGCAACGGGATGAACTCCTGATTGTCATGGGCCGGCAAGGGGAAACGCCCGGCCTGCCAATCGGCGGCAGCCTGCTGGATGCGCTCCTTGCGCGAGGATACGAAGTTCCACCACATGAAGCGCGGGCCCAGTGGTTCACCCCCCACCAGCATCACCGTGGCATCACTTTCAGCCGCAAACCAGGGTGTACCGCTGCCCTCGAAAGCCAGAAGTTGCTGTGGCCCGAAGACATGGCCGCCGGCATCGCGCACCTGCCCATGCACCACATAGGCACCACGCTCGCTGTAGTTCGAGGGCAATTCCAGACGGCTGCCGGAGCGCATCCGTGCATGCACATAAAAGGTGGGGGAAAACACCTTCACCGGGCTGCGCAAGCCGAAGGCCTCACCCAGCAAGACCCGTATCCGGACACCATCAGCGTCGGTTTCGGGCAGGTTTTCACGCCCGTGATGGGCGAACTCCGGCTCGCTTTCTTCGGCATCCTCCGGCAAGGCCAACCAGGTTTGCAGCAACTCCAGGCCATCGCCGGCAAATGCATCCGCCACATCGAAGCGCTCGGAATGCACAATGCCACGCCCGGCCGTCATGAGGTTGATGTCACCGGGAACGATCACCTGATCAAAGCCCAGATTGTCACGGTGGCGCACCGCACCACTCAGCAGATAACTGACCGTGGACAGGCCGATATGCGGGTGCGGGCGCACATCGGCAGCCCGACCCTCTTCCGCGCCCATCACCACGGGACCGGCATGATCGAAGAACACGAAGGGGCCGATGCTGCGACGATCCATCGAAGGCAGACTGCGGCGCACCAGCAAGCCATGGCCCAGATCGTGGGCACGCTCGCGGATGGGAATGGTCTTCATCATGAGTTCTCCTGGGTGCTCGTCGTGCGGATGGTTGCAGTGTACTCATTGAAATCTGTCGGATTGTTCGTGTTTCACGAACGCCACAGTCACATCATCGAGGCTTTATTCACCGCCTGCAGCACTTACATTGGTGTCAGTGCCAAACAGGAGCCTCACATGGACAACATTCGCACTATCCAGCGCATCGTGCGTGGTCGCCCCACCCGCGATGGAGCCGGGGTGCGCCTCAATCGTCTGATCGGAACCCCAGCCCTGCCGCGCATCGATCCCTTCCTGATGCTCGATGAGTTCCGCTCCGACAGTGCCAGCGACTACATCGCCGGGTTTCCGAACCACCCGCATCGCGGTTTTGAAACCGTCACCTACATGCTGGCCGGGCGCATGCGCCATGGCGACAACCAGGGCAACTCCGGCCTCCTGACCGCCGGTTCGGTGCAGTGGATGACCGCCGGGCGTGGCATCGTGCACTCGGAAATGCCCGAGCAGGAAGACGGCCTGATGTGGGGTTTCCAACTCTGGGTGAACCTGCCGGCCAGGGACAAGATGACCGCGCCACGCTATCAGGACATCGCGCCGGAGAAGATCCCCGTACTGCACCCGGCTGAGGGCGTGGCAGTGAAGCTGATTGCCGGCAGCATCGGTGATCGGCAAGGCCCGGTGCAGGCGGTCGCAACCGAGCCGCTGTTTCTCGACATCCGCCTCGCCCCCAATACCCGTTGGAGCACGCGCGTACCGCCTGGTCATCAGGGTTTTGCCTATGCGGTCGAGGGTGGATTCGAGTTGGGCGCACCGGCCACCGTGTTCAAACAGGGCGATCTCGGGGTGCTGGGCGAGGGCGAACAGATCCTGCTGAAGGCCGGAACGGATTCCCCCGCGCACCTCCTGCTGGTTGCGGGCAAGCCGTTGAACGAGCCCGTAGCCCACTACGGCCCCTTCGTGATGAATACCGAGGCCGAGTTGCAGCAGGCCATTCGCGATTATCAGGAAGGTCGCTTCTGAACCTGTGGCTGCGGCAGCCTGCGCCCCTGGATCATCCCGTCGAGGTGGAAATGACGCCGTCGGATCCGGCCCTGCGGGCCTTGATCCGACCTGCAACATACGCGTGGTGGATGCCGCGCAGGTCGGCTCAAGCGCCGCAGACGCGGAGCCGACAAGGCCGGAGCATGGCGTCGAGGCAAGCCAGAGCACGGCGCCAAGGCAACGCATGCGGCAGGCACCGGATGTCGTGACACGTCTGGACGACCTCAGCCCGCGGCCTCGCGGTGGTAGGCGGTGACGCGCTCGACCTCGGCCTTCGAGCCAAGGAACACCGGCACGCGCTGGTGCAGCTTCTCCGGTTGCACGTCCAGGATGCGCTGCAGACCGGTGGTCGCGGCACCGCCGGCCTGCTCGACGATGAAGGCCATCGGGTTGGCCTCGTACATCAGGCGCAGCTTGCCGGGCCTGGAGGGATCCTTCATGTCGCGCGGGTAGATGAAGATGCCGCCGCGGGTGATGATGCGATGCACGTCAGCCACCATCGATGCCACCCAGCGCATGTTGAAATCGCGCCCACGCGGGCCGGCTTTGCCTGCCAGCAGTTCCTCGATGTAGCGCCGCATCGGCGGCTGCCAGTGGCGCATGTTGGACATGTTGACGGCGAACTCCGAGGTCTCCTCGGGAATGCGCAGGTTCGAGCCGGTCAAATAGAAACCGCCCTGTTCCCGATCCAGGGTGAAGGAAAACACGCCCCTGCCGAAAGTCAGCACCAGCACGGTGCAGGAACCGTAGACCGCATAACCTGCGGCGACCTGTTGCGTGCCAGGTTGCAGGAAAGCGGATTCGTCGGTGCGGTCGATGCCGTCCGGGGCGCGCAGCACCGAGAAGATCGTGCCAACCGAAATGTTCACGTCGATGTTGGACGAACCGTCGAGCGGGTCGAACACCAGGAGATACTCGCCCTTGGGGTAGTGCTGCGGAATCGGATGCGGATCGTCCATTTCTTCGGAGGCGAGCGAGGCGAGATAGCCGCCCCATTCGTTGTCCTCCAGCAGAATCTCGTTGGAGACGACATCGAGCTTCTTCTGGATCTCGCCCTGCACGTTCTCGCTGCCGGCACTGCCGAGGATGTTGCCCAGCGCGCCTTTGCCGACCGCCACCGAGATGCGCTTGCAGGCCCGTGCCACCACCTCGATCAACAGGCGCAGGTTGGCATTGATCTGACCGTGCTCGCGTTGCTGCTCGATCAGGAAGCGGGTGAGGGAAATCCTGGGCGTGTGGGACATGGCAGGGCTCCGAGGTGGGTGAGCGCCATTGTCCGTGTTGCGGAACCGGGAAGCCAGTCGCCGTCAGCCCTGCAGCGCCGCTTCCACCCGTACCAGATCGGCTTCGGTATCCACGCCTGCCGGAAACGGCTCCGGGCTGAGCGCGGCGGCGATGTGCCAGCCGGCCTCCAGGGCGCGCAATTGTTCGAGCGATTCGATCTGCTCCAGCGCACCAGGCGGCATCGCGGCGAAGGCGCGCAGGTCGGTGACGCGGTAGGCGTAGATGCCGATATGGCGCAGCCAGGTGCCTGCGGGGAGCGTGATGCGATCGCGGGCGAAGGCGTCGCGCTGCCAGGGGATCGGCGCACGACTGAAATACAGGGCGCGCCCGTGCGTGTCACGCACCAGCTTGACGCAGTTGGGGTCGAAGATTTCCTCGCTGCCGGAAACCGGTTGCGCCAGCGTGGCAATGCGGGCATCGCTCGTCGCGAGGGCCTGCGCGACGGTGCGGATCGCGCTGGGTGGTGCGAGCGGCTCGTCACCCTGCAGGTTGACCACGATGCGATCCGCGGCCCAGCCGCGCAGACCGGCACATTCGGCCAGTCGATCCGTGCCCGAGGTGTGCGCCGCCGAAGTCATGCAGACGTCGATGTCGAGCGGCGCGAGCACCGCGGCGATGCGCGCATCATCGGTCGCGACCACGACCTCGGCGGCGCCCGCTTCCAGCGCCCTGCGTGCCACATGCACCACCATCGGCACCCCGGCAATCAGGCGCAGCGCCTTGGCCGGCAGGCGGGTGGAGCCGTAGCGTGCCGGAATCGCCACGACGAAATCCGGTGTGTCCCGCACCTGCGTCATTGAGCTGCTCATCGTTCGCTCCCTCCGAGGCGCACGAGGCGCGCCGCAAGACCATCGAAAAACCCGTCGGGAAGCTGCGCCCGCACCGGCACTTCATACCACTCCGCGCGGACGAAGGCGCGGCATTTGACCGCGTCCTTGCTGGTCATCAGTACCGGCAGGTCATCGGCAAAAGCCAGATCGTCGGCCGTGAAGGCATGATGATCGGGAAAGGCGTGCTCGACCGGATCAAGGCCGCACTCGCGCAGGGCACGGAAGAAACGGCCCGGATTGCCGATGCCGGCGACGGCATGGACGTGCCGGCCCGAGAACCCGGACAGTTCCCGCACCTGCCCATCCGCCAGTGACACCGCATCCGCCAGTTCCAGTCGCATCGGGATCTCGCCGGCGTCCGCCACGCCGCCGTTGACGACGATGAAGTCGCACTCGGCGGCGCGCGCGGGCAGCTCGCGCAGCGGTCCGGCGGGCAGCAGGCGGGCATTGCCGAACCGGCGTTCGCCATCGACCACGAGGATCTCGATGTCGCGCGCAAGGGCGTAGTGCTGGAGACCGTCATCGGCCACCAGCACATCGACCTCGCCGGTCTGCACCAGCAGACGCGCCGCCTCGATCCGGCGTGCAGCCACGGCCAGCGGCGCGCCGGTCTGGCGCACGATCAGCAGCGGCTCGTCGCCCACCGCTTCCGCCTCGGCATCGACCCGCACGCGCTGCACGCCCGTGCCACGCCGGCCGTAACCCCGGGAAATCACGCCGGGCCGGAAACCGCGCGCACGCAGGGCCTCGACCAGGGCGACCACCAGCGGCGTCTTGCCGGCGCCGCCGACGGCGAGGTTGCCGACGACGATCACGGGCACATCGACACGCTGTGCCAGCCCCGTCATTGCCGCATCGCCGTGTCGGCAGGCGGCAAGAAAGCGTTTCCGGCGCGCGGCCACGACCTTGCCGAAGCCCTGCGCCAACAGGCGCAGAAACAGGCCGGGTGGCGTCGTGCCATACCAGCGCCGTTCCAGCCAGAACGTGAGCCGCGCGCGCAGCGTCGCCATCGTTCAGCCCGTGGCCACCTGATCACGAAACTGCAGACGATACAGGGCCGCATACACACCGTCGCGTGCCAGCAACTCTGCATGCCGGCCCCGTTCGACGATGCGCCCGTGCTCCATCACCGCAATCTGGTCGGCGTGCTCGATCGTGCTCAGACGATGCGCGATCACCAGCGTGGTGCGATCGCGCATCAGGTGCATGAGTGCATCCTGGATCAGTCGCTCGGATTGAGTGTCCAGCGCACTGGTGGCCTCGTCGAGAATCAGGATCGGCGCATCCTTGAGCAGCGCCCGGGCAATCGCGATGCGCTGACGCTGGCCGCCGGACAGCAGGGCTCCGCCCTCGCCCACCGCGCTGTCGAGTCCCTGCGGCAGGTTGCCGATGAATTCCATCGCGTTCGCGGCCTCGGCCGCGGCCTCGATCTGCGCGCGACTCGCGCCCGCGAGTCCGCCATAGGCGATGTTGTCGGCGATGCTGCCGTTGAACAGCACCACGCGCTGACTGACCAGGGCGATCTGCGCCCGCAGGTCGGCGAGACGATAGTCGGCAAGACGCTCGTCATCGAGCCGGATGGTTCCCGAGTCCGGCTCGTAGAAACGCGGCAGAAGGCTCACAAGACTGCTCTTGCCGCTGCCCGACGGCCCGACCAGCGCGGTCACGCTGCCCGGGGCGCAACGCAGGTGGATGCGATCGAGTGCCGGCTCGCTGCGTCCCGGATAGCGCAGGCACACATCCTCGAACACGATCTCGCCACGTGCCCGAGTCAGCGTCAGATGGCCAGCATCCTGTTCCTGCGGCGCATCAAGCACCTCGAACAACTCGTCCGCCGCCGCGACCCCGCGTTGCACCGTGGCTTGCACCGTCGTCAGGCGCTTGATCGAGGGCAGCATCACCAGCATTGCACTGATCAGCGACATGAAGGCACCGGCGCTGATGCTGTCGAGCAGGTCGGGCCGGGTCGCACGCCAGACGATCGCGGCCAGTGCACTCGCGGCGACGAGCTGCACCGTCGAGGAACTCAGTGCATTGATGCCGACCACCTTGAGGTTGAGGCGCAGGTTGTCGTTGACGCTGGCGTTGAAGCGCTGCGCCTCGCGCGCCTGCCCCCCATAAATGCGTACCTCGCGATGCCCGGCAACGGCTTCCTCGACCATGCCGGTGACATCGCCCATCGACGCCTGAATGGTGCGGTTGATGCGTCGGTAGCGCTTGCCGACGTAGCGCCAGACCAGGCCGGTGAGCGGCACCATCAGAAACAGATAAAGGGTCAGGCTGGCGCTCTGCCAGAGCATCACCGCCAGCATCGCGACCACGGTCAGGCTGTCGACGATCATCGAGCGCACCGCATCCGAAGTCGCCTGCGCCACCTGCTCGGCACCGTAGATCACCCGTGACACGACCTGCCCCGCCGCCTCACGATCGAAATACGCCGCCGGCAATCGCTGGTACGTATCGAACAGGCGGATGCGCAGGTCACGCACCACGCTGCGGCCGATGCGCGCCATGCCGAAGTCGCTGGCATAGGTCGCAATGCCGCGCAACACGAACAGTCCGATCAGCACGATCGGCATCCAGAAGATCGCCTGCGCGTCACGCGCCACGAACAGGTCATCGAGCATCGGCTTGATCAGCCAGGTGAAGGCGCCGGCGGCCGCGGCATCGAAGATCATGCCGAGCAGCGCCACGCCCCAGGTCAGCCAGTAGGGCCGGACGTGGCCGAGGAGGCGCCGATAGGTGTCGCGAGCAGTCGGCGTCGTGCTCATTGCCCGCTCGGCTCGGGCGGCACGGTGGCGATCGACAGACGGGTGAAACCGAGCTGGCCGATCGCTTCCATCGCCGTCACCACCGACTGGTGCGAGCTTTTGCCGTCGGCACGCAGGATCACCGCGCGTTCCTTGTCGTCGCCGGCGACCTTGCCGATCGCATCGCGCAAGGATGCAACATCGCGCCGCAGCACCTCGCTGCCGCCGACGAAATAGCGCCCCTCGGCATCGACCACGATCAGCAGCGGATCCTTCGGCGTTTCCGCCAGCGTGCCGGCAGCCTCGGGCAAGGCCACCTTGAGCGCACTGCGATCCTGAAACGTGGTGGTGACGACGAAGAAGATGATGAGGGTCAGGACCACGTCGATCAGCGGGATCAGGCTGATCTCCAGCTCATCCTCGGGTCGGGCCGAGCCGATCCTCATCCGGGCGTGCTCCGACGTCGCGTGGTCCTGGCCGCGGCCGGCGCGGCCGACACCACCGGTGCCGCCGGCGTGACCTGGTCGAGCATGTCGATCAGGGCCATCGACTGGCGCTCCATCTCGATCACGTAGGCCGCCACGAGGCCGCGGAAGTAACGATGGAAGACCAGCGCCGGGATCGCGACGCAAATGCCCGCCGCGGTGGTGATGAGAGCCTGGCCGATGCCACCGGCCAACTGGGTCATGTCGCCGATGCCGTGGTCGAGGATGCCGAGGAACAGCCGCATCATGCCGATCACCGTGCCCAGCAGTCCGAGCATCGGCGCGGCGCTGGCAATGGTGCCGAGGGTATTGAGGAAGCGTTCGAGCTGGTGCATGACGCGACGTCCGACATCCTCGATGCGCTCGCGCAGGATTTCCCGCGAGCGGTCACGCACATCCAGCGCCGCTGCAAGCACCTCGCCCAGGGGCGAGTTCTCGCGCAAGGCATCGATGTGGCGCGGATCCAGATGCGGATTGCGCGCCCATTCGCGCACTTCCTCGCCCAATCCCGGCGGCAGCACGCTGCGCCGGCGCAGGGTCCAGAAACGCTCGACCACGATCGCAAGGGCAAGCACGGAAATCCCCAGCAGGGGCCACATCACCCAACCACCGGCCTTGATCAGTTCCAGCACGCGCATGCTCCTTCGGGAATCCACCCGGCGGACAAGTTTACCCGCAGAAGCCCGCGCACACGCCCTCAGCGGGCGCAGCCGGCCAGCGTCAGGCGCTGGCCGGGCTTGATCAGGTATTTCGGTGCGCGCACGGCATTGGCGTGGGCGATGGCCTGGACACTGCAACCCTGCCGCTTGGCGATCGCATGCAGCGAGTCGCCCGACTTGACCACGTAGGATCCTGCCGTCGCCGCGGCGCGGCCACCACGCGCGGCCATCGCCGGCACCACCGGTGGCCGGGCATCGTGCAATTCCCGGCTCATTGCCAGCATCGGTCCGTCCTGGCACTGGCCGAGGTAGGCATCACGCGCCGCCGCCGGCAGCTCCAGCTCGGTCCCGACCGGCAGGCGCGTGCCGGCCTCCCAGCGTGGATTGAGATTGCGCAGGTGCCGGAACCAGCCGCGCGGGTTGCCCTGCTGGCCAAGGCACACGGCCAGTTCATTGATCGACAGCTCGCGCTCCAGACGGATCGTCGTCGCCACCGGGTCATAGCTGGCCAGGCTGAGGTTGTAGCGCTCGGGATGCAGGAACAACCAGGCCGCGGCGAGCACCATCGGCACGTACTCGCGGGTTTCCGCCGGCAGCGCGTTGAACACCTGCGGGCTCCAGAAATCCTTCGCGCCGCGATTGGACAGGCGCGCGATGCGTCCCTCGCCACCGTTGTACGCGGCCAGCGCAAGGGCGAGGTTGCCGTTCAATTCGGCAAAGCGCTCGTTGAGATAGGCAGCATTGGCGCGCGCCGATTCAGCCGGATCGAAACGCCGGTCGAAACCGTCACCGCGCACCAGGCCGAAACGTGCCCCGGTCGCCGGCATGAATTGCAAGGGCCCGGCGGCGCCGGCCCGCGATACCGCATGTACCCGCCCGCCCGATTCCTTGGCGAGGATGCCGAACAGCAGGGCCTCGGGCAGACCGGTCTTCTGGTATTCGGGGAACATCCGATGCCGCATGTACTGGTAGTTCTCCCAGGTGTCGAGCAATTGCGGCCGCAACCAGGTCAGCCATTCTTCCAGTGCGGCCTTGACCGGCTCGTTCAGCTTGATCACCTTGGCGAGATCGCGACCATTGAGCAGGGCGACGGTGCGCGCCGCCTCGGGCATCGCCAGCAATACCGGCGAATCGCCCTCGCCTTCCAGTGTCGCAGCGGCATCGATCGGTTCCGCATCCTCGGTCGCGCCCGCCAGATAGCGTCCCTGCCGCACCAGCAGCGCATCCTGCGCCGCCAGCACGCGGCGCACATCACACCCGGACAGGCCGAGACAGGCATCGGCGATTTCGCGCAGCTCGCTGCGCGCCGTGCCGAATTCCGAGGCGGCACCGGCGGCATCGCCCTGTTCGTACAGCGCCACCGCGGTGTCGAAGCGCGCCGTCGCCACGTCGATGCGGGCGTAGAGCGCATTCAGGTCCACATCCGAAACCGCAGCCGCGGCACCGGGACGCGACGTATTGCCGGCGCAGGCCGCCAGCAGCACGCAGGAAAACAGCAACACTGGCATCCAGACTCGCACGTCGTCGGCTCTTCCGCGGATCATCGAACGCGCCAGCCTAGCGACAGCCTCGGGAAAAATCACGCACCGCGCCGCCATCCGGACGGGGCAGCAGCTAGAATCCCGCGATCCCTTCACATCCATCAGGAACCCGTCCGTGAGCGATATCCTCGTCGGCAAGGCCATCTCCACCCCGGAAAGCGCTCAGGTCCGCCTGCTCGGCAAGTACGGCAATCGCCACGGCTTGATCGCCGGCGCCACCGGCACCGGCAAGTCGGTATCGCTGATGGTGCTGGCCGAAGGCTTCTCGCGCGCCGGCGTGCCGGTGTTCGTGGCCGACGTGAAGGGCGACATCGCCGGCCTGGCCATGCCCGGCGCCAGCAACGACAAGATCGCCGCGCGGATCGAACAGATCGGCATCGAAGGCTATGCCAGCGAGGGCAGTCCGGTGGTGTTCTGGGACGTGTTCGGCAAGGACGGCCATCCGGTCCGGGCGACGATTTCCGAAGTCGGCCCGACCCTGCTCGGCCGCATGCTGGAACTCAACGACACCCAGGCCGGCGTCCTCGACATCGTCTTCAAGCTGGCCGACGACAACGGCTGGCTGCTGCTCGACATGGACGACCTGCGCTCGTTGCTGGTCTTCGCCGGCGAGGAACGGCAAGCGATCTCGACCCGTTACGGCCTGGTCTCGCCGGCCTCGATCGCGGCGATCCAGCGCGCCCTTCTGCGCCTGGAACAGGACGGCGGCCACCTGTTCTTCGGCGAACCGGCACTGGAACTGTCCGACCTGATGCGCACGGATCTCTCCGGTCGCGGCATCGTCAACATCCTCGCCGCCGACAAGCTGTTCCTGAAGCCACGCCTGTATTCCACCTTCCTGCTGTGGATGCTCTCGGAACTGTTCGAGAACCTGCCGGAAGTCGGCGACCTGGAAAAACCACGCCTGGTGTTCTTCTTCGACGAGGCCCACCTGCTGTTCGATGACGCGCCACCGGCCCTGCGCCAGCGCGTCGAGCAGGTGGTGCGCCTGATTCGTTCCAAGGGCGTCGGGGTGTATTTCTGCTCGCAGTTCCCCGACGACATCCCGAACGAAATCCTCGGCCAGCTCGGCAACCGCGTGCAGCACGCCCTGCGCGCCTTCACCCCGCGCGACCAGAAAGCCGTGAAGACCGCGGCACAGACCTTCGTGCCCAACCCCGCGCTGAACGTCGAACAGGCCATCTCGCAACTGGGCACCGGCGAAGCGCTGACCTCGATGCTGCTGGAAAAGGGCATCCCCTCGCCGGTGGAAAAGACCCTGATCTGTCCGCCACGCTGCCGCATGGGCGCGATCACGCCCGAGGAACGCAGCACGATCCGCAATCGCAGCCCGATCGGACCACGCTACGACACCCCGATCAACCGCGAATCCGCGCATGAAATCCTCAATCGCCGCGCCGAGGAGCGCACTGCCGTTACGCAGCAACAGGCCTCGGCCAAGGCCGGCGGCAAGGCCAAGGCGGGCGAGCCCGAGGAAGGCGGCATGGGGCAGAAGGTCAACGAATGGCTGTTCGGCACCAAGCGCCGTCAGGGCGTGGTCGACACCATGGCCAAGCAGACCGCGCGCACCGTCGGCACCAAGCTCGGCAACCAGATTCTGCGCGGCATCCTCGGCGGGATTTTCAAGAAGTAGGCGGCAAGGCGACGCCTTCGCGCACGCCCTCCTGCGCGGCCGGCAAAGCGGCGCAGTCACCCCGTGCGGAACCGTCACGCGCGCATGACACGGCAGCCTTCCACACAGGCGCAAGGCTGCACCGTGCCCGCGTTGCACGCCGATCGGCCATTTTTCCGGCTGCCGGTTTGGAGTAAGGTCTTGCGGTTGCCCTGCGTACACGACATCAGGAGTCATCCATGCCCCGCACCCTCATCCTCGCCGCCGCCATCAGTCTGGCATTGGCGGCCTGTTCCAGCCCGGAGTCCAGTTCCGTGACCACACCCGCACCGACCACAAGCGCACCGGCGCCTGCGGAAAAGCCTGCCACCAATCCGTTCTTCGCGCCGAGTGCCCTGCCCTTCCAGGCGCCGGATTTCGGCGCCATCACCGATGCCGACTACCTGCCGGCCTTCGAGGAAGGCATGCGCCAGCAACTGGCGGAAATCGCGCAGATCACGGCCAATCCCGAGCCGGCAAACTTCGACAATACCTTCCTGCCGCTGGAGAAATCCGGCGCGGTGCTCGACCGGGTGACGCGCACCTTCATGGGCGTGGTGCAGGCCGACACCAATCCCGAGCGCCAGAAGATCCAGGAAGCCGTGGTGCCGAAGCTGGCCGAGCACTCCGACGCGATCCATCTCGATGCGAAACTGTTCGAACGCATCAAGGCCGTGCACGAACACCGCGCCGATGCCGGCCTCGATGCCGAGCAAATGCGTGTGGTCGAAGAGACGTACAAGGGCTTCGTCAAGGCTGGCGCGGAACTGGACGAGGCCGGCAAGGCCGCGCTGCGCCAGATCAACGCCGAGGAAGCGACGCTCGCCAACGACTTCCACAATCGCCTCGTGGCCGGCGCCGCAGCCGGTGCCGTGGTGGTCGAGGATGCCGCGCAACTGGCCGGCCTGTCCGACAGCGACCTGTCCGCCGCAGCCGAGGATGCCAGGGCGCGCGGACTCGACGGCAAATGGGTACTGAGCCTGCAGAACACGACACAGCAGCCCTGGCTTGCCTCGCTCCAGAACCGTGAGCTGCGCGCCCGCGTGCTGGCGGCTTCGCAGACCCGCGCCGAACACGGCGACGCCAACGACACCCGCGCCATCATCCTGCGCCTCACCCAGTTGCGCGCGCAGAAGGCCACGCTGATGGGCTTCGAGAACTACGCCGCCTACAACCTCACCGATCAGATGGCCGGCACCCCGGCCAACGCCCTGAAGCTCCTGACCGACACCGTGCCCGCGGCCACGGCCAAGGCCCGCAGTGAACTGGCCGACATCCAGCAGGTGGTCGATGCGGAGCACGGCGGCTTCAAGGCCACCGCGGCGGACTGGGATTTCTACGCCGAAAAGGTGCGCAAGGCCAAATTCGATCTCGACGAGGCCCTGATCCGTCCCTACCTCGAACTCGACAACGTGCTCCAGAACGGCGTGTTCTACGCCGCCAGCCAGCTCTACGGCATCAGCTTCAAGGAGCGCCACGACATCCCCGTCTACAACCCGGATGTGCGCGTGTTCGAGGTCAGTGATGCCGACGGCACGCCGCTGGCCTTGTTCTACGCCGACTACTTCAAGCGCGACAGCAAATCCGGCGGCGCCTGGATGGACGTGTTCGTCGAACAGAACGGCCTCGAAGGCCACCGCCCGGTGATCTTCAATGTCTGCAACTTCAACAAGCCCGCGCCCGGACAACCGGCGCTGCTGACCTGGGACAATGTCACCACGATGTTCCACGAGTTCGGCCATGCCCTGCACGGCATGTTCTCGAACACGAAGTACCCAAGCCTCGCCGGCACCATGGTGCCGCGTGATTTCGTCGAGTTTCCCTCGCAGTTCAACGAGCACTGGGCGATGGATCCCAAGGTCTTCGCCAACTACGCCAGGCACTACCAGAGCGGCGAGCCGATGCCGCAGGAACTGGTTGCCAGAATCAACAAGGCGGGCACCTTCAACCAGGGCTACGGCACCACCGAATACCTTGCCTCGGCCCTGCTCGATCTGGCCTGGCACAGCGTGCCGGCCGGCACCGACATCGCCGACGCGGACGTCTTCGAGGCCGAAGCGCTCAAGGCCGCCAAGGTCGACCTGCCGGAAGTACCGCCGCGCTATCACAGCACCTACTTCGACCATATCTGGGGCGGCGGCTACTCGGCCGGCTATTTCGCCTACTTCTGGGCCGACGTCATCAACCACGATGCCTTCGCCTGGTTCACCGAGCACGGTGGCCTGAACCGCGAAAACGGCCAGGCCTTCCGCGACGGCATCCTCTCGATCGGCAACACCCGCGATCTGGCCACCGCCTATCGCGAGTTCCGCGGCCACGATCCGGAGGTCGGGCCACTGCTCAAGGCGCGCGGCTTGAAGTAGGCAACGACGAGCTTGTCGGATCCGGGCCTGCGGGCCTTGATCCGACCTTGGCGTGGGAAGTGCCCTTGGTGCGGGAGACACCGCGTTGTGGGAGCGGACTTATCCGCGAGCCGAATGATTGAAGCTGCATTCGCGGCTGAAGCCGCTCCCACAACAAGCCGGGCAAGCCATGATGCGCACCATTTCCACGCCCCATGCAGCGCTGCCGTTGGGCCTCGTTCCTCGGCACCAACCTGCACGTCGCAAAGCACCACAGATCACCACCAAACCGCAGGTTGGCGCCAAGCGCAGCGCGGCCCAACGTGGGCCGACCGTGGGAGGCTGCTTCTGCACACGCACTTCAATGCGGGCGCTGGTACTTCTTCTCGCCCGCTGTCACCGCCAGATCCAGCCGGTTTTCCGGCGGCGGCAGCGGGCAGGTGGAATAGTCGTTGAAAGCGCAAGGCGGGTTGTAGGCAAGATTGAAGTCGAGCACGACCTCGTCGCCCTCGGGGAAGGGCGCATTGAGCATGCGCCCGGCACCGTAGGTCTCCTTGCCCGAGGTGCGATCGGCGAAGACCAGGAACAGGCTGCCATCGTCATCGATGAGGGCCTCGGCACGATAGGTCTTGCCATCGCGCTCGAACACCACCGCGCCCGGGTTCGGCGTGTCTTCGAGCTGGTTGATGACATTGGCGATCGGGATCGTCTGGCCCTCCGGATGGCGTTCGTAGCGCGCCGTGATCCGCCAGGACGGATCGGCCGGGAAATAGTCGAGGCCGGCGAAACCGGTGCGCGTCGGGGCATTCGCATCGCGCACCCGCAGGGCGTAACGTCCACCGCGTTCGATCAGGTTGAAGCCGCTGCTGCCGTCGTCGAAGGTGATCTGGGTCGGCACACCGCGGGTATCGGGCACCAGCGTGATGCGCTGGCTCGCGCCACCGCCATCGACCTCCAGCGCCACGCCGTCGATCGGCTCCAGCACGATGCTGTCGTCTTCACGCAATACATGACCCAGATGCTCCGGGCCGATCGCGATCACGATGTCGTTGTCCGCTGCCCGGCCGACGCTGTGGCGTCCCGGCTCGATCCAGTGCATGCCGACCAGTGACAACCAGCCCAGTGGCCGCTTCAACGCGGCTTCCCTGGCCTCGCGCCGTTGTGCGATCTCCTGATCGACCCCGGAGGAGACAGCCAGTCCCGGCAAGGCGATTCCGAGCAGCAAGGCAGCGGCAAGCAGGTTGGTCTTCATGATGATTCCATTCGGGCAGGCAATGTGCGGAGGCAAATCATCGCACCGCTGCCGCGGCGAATCCAAAGCAGGGCATCACGCCTGCCTGATGAGGCTCCCGCTCACCGCCCGCGCAGGAACAGGCGATCCAGTTGGCCCCTGTCCAGTTGCACCCAGGTCGGGCGGCCGTGGTTGCACTGCCCCGAGCGCTCGGTGGCTTCCATGTCGCGCAGCAGGGCATTCATTTCCGTCACGGTGAGGCGACGGTTGGCGCGCACCGAGGCGTGACAGGCCATGGTGCCGAGCAATTCGTTGCGTTGCTCCTGCACGCGCCGGGTTTCACCGTGCTGCATCAGGTCGGCAAGCACGTCGAGCGCAAGCTGGCGCGTGTCCACACCTTCCAGCAATGCAGGAATCGCGCGCAGCAACAGGTGTTGCGGACCGCTGCGGTCGATCTCGAAACCCAATCCGTGCAGGACCGCGGAAAACTCCTCCGCGGCCGCAGCCTCGCGCTCGCTCACGGCCATCGATACCGGCACGAGCAATGGCAGGGCACGGATGCCCTCGCCCTCCTGCGCACACTTGAGGCGCTCGTAACTGATGCGCTCATGCGCGGCGTGCATGTCCACGATCACCAATCCGGTCGCGTTCTCGGCGAGGATGAAGATGCCGTGCAGTTGCGCCAGCGCGTAGCCCAGCGGAGGCACCTCGGCCTCCGGTTCCACGACGGGCGCCACAGCCGCACGCGCGGTTCCGTAAAGGGCGGCGTAGGCGGCAACCTGCTCGTTGACTCGCAGCGCAATCGCCCCCTGTCGGGCAAACTGCGGAAACGATGCGACCACTTCGGGAACCGACGGCACCGTGCCCACGCCGTGACCGGATGGCATGGTGCTGCCGAGCGGATTCTCCGGCAGCCGCTGCGGATCGGAGGCCACGGTTCCGGCGCGGGTTTCGGAAAGCGCGTGGTGCAGGCTGCGAAACAGGAAATCGTGCACCAGCCTGGAATCGCGGAAGCGCACCTCGCTCTTGGCCGGATGCACGTTCACGTCCACCCGCTGCGGATCCAGTTCCAGAAACAGCACATAGGCCGGATGGCGACCGTGGAACAGTACGTCGGCATAGGCCTGGCGCACCGCATGGGTAACGAGGCGATCGCGTACCAGGCGACGGTTCACGTAGAAATACTGCTGATCGGCCTGCGCCCGCGCCGCCGTCGGCAGGCCGACCCAACCAAACAGACGAAAGCCGGCGACAGCCTCGTCCAGATACAGACTCTGTCGCGGAAACTCCGCACCGAGGGTGTCGCCCAGGCGTCGCAGCAATTCCTCCGGCGTGTTCGAGGGTCGCCAGGCGCGTACCGCCTTGCCGTTGTGGCTCAGCCGAATTTCGACATCCATGCGCGCCAGCGCGAGGCCGCGCAGCAGGTCCTCGATGTGCCCGAGTTCGGTGCGCTCGGTGCGCAGGAAGCGCCGCCGCGCCGGCACGTTGTAGAACAGTTCGCGCACTTCCACCGTGGTGCCGATCGGGTGCTGGGCCGGCATCGGCTCGGACAGCTTGCCGCCCTCGCACTCGATGCGGAAGGCATGGCCTGCATCGCTCGTGCGCGAGGTGATGGAGAACTGCGAGACCGAGGCGATCGAGGGCAAGGCTTCGCCACGAAAACCCATCGTCGCCACCGCTTCCAGGTCTTCGAGCGAGGCGATCTTGCTGGTGGCGTGGCGTGACAGCGCCAGCGCCAACTCGCCACTCGCGATGCCGCAACCGTTGTCACGCACCCGGATCAGGCGGATGCCGCCCTCTTCCAGCTCCACCTCGATTCGCGCGGCTCCGGCATCGAGCGCGTTTTCGACCAGCTCCTTGAGTGCGGAAGCAGGTCGCTCCACCACTTCGCCAGCGGCGATCTGGTCGATCAGGGTATCGGGCAGTTGCTGGATGGGCACGGCAAGCGAGAACGGCAGCAGAATCGGGCATTCTAGGAGTCTGTCGGACTTTGGGGAACTAGCCGAAAATTTGGCTGCGCGAGGGCAGTTTTCGACGATTTGCCGGCCTCGTGGCCATCTGCTTCGATTGGCCCGTCACGGACACCCCATCCTCAGGCTCGACGCAGTGACAGACGAGCCTCCACGCAGCCCCTTGGGCGGCGCAGCAATTCGTGGTCACACTCCAGGCGGATGCGTCGTTCCGGGCACCGAATGCGTACCGTCCCGAATTTAGAGCCGCGACTCGATCCGATCCATGGCAGGCTCGCAGCGTCGGCCATCCAGACGCATCCCGACTCGATCATCGAACAAGGATCGTGGTTCGGAGCCGCCGATGTCGCATCACACCCATTTATTTTTGTGTGCAGTGCACAAAACGGCAACAATCCGCATACACTCGAACCGCCCTCCTCCACACCCACGGATCTCCCATGTCGCAACGGAACCTGGCCGCCTTCCTCGAAACCGTCGCCTGCCGCGACCCCAGTCAGCCGGAATTCCAGCAAGCCGTGCGTGAGGTGATGGAAAGCCTCTGGCCCTTCCTCGAAGAGAATCCGAAGTACGCCCGCCAGGCCCTGCTTGAGCGCCTCGTCGAACCCGACCGCATCCTCCAGTTCCGCGTCTGCTGGGTCGACGACCGCGGCGAAACCCGGGTCAATCGAGCCTGGCGCGTGCAACACAACGCCGCGATCGGTCCGTACAAGGGCGGCATGCGCTTCCATCCATCGGTGAACCAGTCGATCCTCAAGTTCCTCGCCTTCGAACAGACCTTCAAGAACGCGCTGACCACCCTGCCGATGGGCGGCGGCAAGGGTGGCTCGGACTTCGATCCCAAGGGCAAGAGCGATGGCGAGGTGATGCGTTTCTGTCAGGCGCTGATGAGCGAGCTGTTCCGCTACCTCGGACCCGATACCGACGTGCCGGCCGGTGACATCGGCGTGGGCGCGCGCGAGGTCGGCTACATGGCCGGGATGATGAAGAAACTCGGCAACCATGCCGCCTGTGTCTTCACCGGCAAGGGCCTGGCCTACGGCGGCAGCCTGATCCGGCCGGAATCGACCGGCTACGGCACGGTGTACTTCGTCGAGCAGATGCTGCACTACGCCCGGCGCGAAACCCACGGCGCGCGTGTGCTGATCTCCGGCTCGGGCAACGTCGCCCAGTACGCCGCGGCGAAGGCGATGGAACTGGGCGGGCGGGTGCTGACGTTGTCGGATTCCAACGGCACCCTGTACGCCCGCAATGGTTTCGACGAGGCCGCGCTGGCCGAGATCATGGTGCTCAAGAACGAGCGCCGCGGACGCCTCGCCGAACTTGCCGACGACGCGCGCTTCGAATACATCGCGGGCAAGCATCCCTGGCACATCCCGGCGGAAATCGCCCTGCCCTGCGCAACCCAGAACGAACTCGACGGCGAGGCTGCACGCACCCTCGTGCACAACGGTGTGCTGTGCGTGGCCGAGGGCGCGAACATGCCGAGCACGCTGGAAGCGGTCGAGGTGTTCCAGCAGGCGCGCGTGCTGTATGCGCCGGGCAAGGCGAGCAACGCCGGCGGCGTGGCAACATCGGGACTGGAAATGAGCCAGAACGCGATGCGCCTGGCGTGGACGCGGGCCGAGGTCGACGAGCGCCTGCACATGATCATGAAGGAAATCCACGCCCTCTGCGTGCGCCACGGATCCCAACCGGATGGCAGCGTCAACTACGTGCGCGGGGCCAACATCGCCGGCTTCGTCAAGGTCGCCGACGCGATGCTGGCACAGGGCGTGTACTGATCGGTTGAAACAGGATCCCGGGCGCAGCGGGAAGCAGCGCCCGGGATCTTCGACTCACTTTCCGGCCTGAGCCTTCGCCTTGACCTTGGCGAAATCACCGGCCATGAAACGCGAAATTCCCAGCGTGCCGAACTGCCGGCGCATGGCCTCGTTGACCTGTTCGAGGGTGAGTGCGCGCAGCGCCTCGTCGTAGGCGGCATCGAATGCCATGGTGCGATCGAGATGACGGTTGTCGCGCAGGGTCGGAGTCAGCGCGCGGTCCTCGCCACGGGCGGTCTGGCGCGACTTGAGCAGGCCATCGACCGCATCCTTGAATTCCTCGGCGGTGATGCCGTCCTTGAGCAGCCGTGCCAGTTCCTCGTCGAAGGCGGTGTTGACCTTCTCGATGTTCTCGGGCGCGGCGATGGCGAAGGCGAAGAAGGTCGAGTTGGCATCCTCCTTGCCGCCATTGAACTGCGCGCCGACGCCATAGCTCAGACCATCCTTGACCCGGATGCGGTCGGCCAGGCGCGATTTCATCGCACCGCCGCCAAGCACGTAGTTGCCGACCACCAGCGCGACGTAATCCTTGTCGGTGTCGGACAGCGGCAGGCTGGCCGTGGCGACCCAGGTCGCATTCGCCTTGTCCGGCGTCTCGACGTGTTCGACCACGGCGGGCTCGGCCAGCCAAGGCGTCGGGATGCGGACGTAGGGTCTGGCGCTCGTCCACGTCCCGAACAGGGATTCGAGCCGGCTGCCGATCGCGGCCTCGTCGAAATCACCGACCACGACGATTTCACCGCTGCCCGCGCCGTAGAACTCGCGATAGAAATCCTTGACCTGATCGAGCGTCACCGCGCGCAGCGAGGCCAACTGCTCGTCGAAGCTCTCGGCATGGTTCGGGTGTCCCTTCGGCCAGCGCTTGGCCAGATAACGATTCAGCGCGTTGAAGGCGATGGCTTGCGGGTCGGTCATCTGGCTTTCGACATCGGTGATCGACTGGGTCCGCAACTGCTCGAATTCGCTCTCGGGGAAGGCCGGGTGTTCGAGCATTTCGGCGACCAGGTCGAGGGTTGCGGGCAGGTTGTCGCGCAGAGTCTGGCCACTGATGCTGACGCTCTGCGCATCCGAACCGATGTTGACCTGGGCCTTGAGCCCGTCCAGCAGGCGTGCGATGTCGGCGCGCGAGTGCGTGGTGGTGCCACGCTGCAGCATCGCGCCGACCAGATCGGCGGCGGTGGCGCGATCGGTCAGATCGGCTTCCTTGCCGAAGTACAGCTTCATGTTGAACATCACCGTGGCACCACGGGTGCGCTTGGACAGCAGCGCCAGCTTCGTGCCGTTGCCGAGGGTGGACAGGCGGGTACGGGCGTCGATGTTGCCCGTGCTCGGGTCGAAGGCCTCGCCGGCGGCCACGGCGGCGCGTCCGGTGTAGCCCTTGAGCAATTCCTCGGCCGACGGCGCCTCGGTGATTTCGCTGCGCTCGGGACTGGCGGTGGGGATGAATTCACCCAGGGTGCGGTTGGACGACTTGAAATACGTCGTCGCGACGCGATTGACGTCCGCCAGCGTCACCGCCTCGGTGCGGTCGCGATCGAGAAAGAACAGGCGCCAGTCGCCCTGGGCGATCGATTCGGAAAGCGCCATCGCAAGGCGGTTGGCATCATTGATCGTCTGCTCGGTGGACTTGGCGGAACGACGCTTGGCATCGTCGAGTTCCTCCTGCGTCACCGGCCTGGAGGCGATGTCCTCAACCAATGCGATCAATTGGCTGCGCAGGGCATCGTAGTCGCCGTCCTTGGGCGCTTCGACCGCGAACATGACATAGCCCGGTTCGCTCAGTTCGAAATCGATCCCGGCAACGAAGGTGGCGAGCTTGCCTTCCACCAGCGCCTTGTGCAGGCGTCCGGTCGGGGTATTGCCGAGGATGTCGCTGAGCAGGGCCAGCGCCGGCGCATCGGCATGGCGGCCGGCCGGACCGTGATAGGCCAGACCGATGTAGCGGGTTTCGCCGACCCGGCGAATCGTGACCGAACGTTCGCCATCCTGCGCCGGATCGCGCGTGTAGGTCTTCTGGATCGGCGTTTGCGGCCTGGCGATCTTGCCGAAACGATCGGCAATCTTCAGCAGCGTTGCATCCGGATCGATGCGCCCGGCCACCAGCAGGGTGGCATTGTCGGGCCGGTAATGCTGGTGATAGAACGCCTGCAGGCGCTCGATCGGCATGTTCTCGACATCCGAACGCGCGCCGATCGTGGATTTTCCGTAGTTGTGCCAGAGGTAGGCGGTGGAGGCGAGGCGCTCCATCAGGATGCTGAACGGCTCGTTCTCGCCGCGCTCCATCTCGTTGCGCACCACGGTCATTTCCGAGTCGAGATCGGAGCGCTTGACCGGCGAATTGACCATGCGGTCGGCTTCGAGGTCGAGCACCCAGTCAAGCACCGCGTCATCGGCGGCAAAACTGGCGAAATAGTTGGTGCGGTCGAGCCAGGTGCTGGCGTTGAAGCCGATGCCGCGCTTCTTCATTTCGCCCGGGATGCCCTTGTGCGTCGGGGTGTCCTTGAACAGCAGGTGTTCGAGCAGATGCGCCATGCCGGTCTCGCCATAGTTCTCGTGCCGCGAGCCGACTTCATAGGTGATGTTGACCGTCACCGTCGGCTTGCTCGCGTCCGGAAACAGCAGCACGCGCAGGCCGTTGTCGAGCCGGTATTCGGTGATGCCTTCAACCTGGGTGACCTGGGTGACACCCTTGGGCGGCGCCAGCGCCTCGGCCAGACTGAAAAAGAAAAGCAGCAGCAGGGCCGCTGCGACTCGGGGGAAGCCGGATGACATCGACATGCACTCCTGGGAAGGGAAGAACCACGAAGTCGCGCACCTTAGCGACCCGGGTCCGATGCCGCCACTGCCATTGGTTTACCCCGATGCGGGTTCGAGTCGATATCCTGTAGCAATGCCAGAATCCTCACTGCACCTGCTGAAGCGCGTCTTCGGCCACGACGCCTTCCGCGGTCCGCAGGCCGCGATCATCGACCGCCTGCTGGGCGGTGAAGACTGCCTCGTGCTGATGCCGACCGGCGGCGGCAAGTCGCTGTGCTACCAGATCCCGGCGCTGTTGCGCGAGGGCACCGGCATCGTCATTTCCCCCCTGATCGCGCTGATGCAGGACCAGGTCGACTCCTTGCGCCAGCTCGGCGTGCGTGCCGCCCGGCTCGATTCCACCCTCGATGCGGCTGCGACCGGCGCGGTCGAGCGCGCCTTTGCCGCCGGCGATCTCGACCTGCTCTACGTCGCGCCCGAACGCCTGCTCACGCCACGCTTTCTCGACCTTGCCGGGCGCAGCCGCATCGCCCTGTTCGCGATCGACGAGGCCCACTGCGTTTCGCAATGGGGCCACGATTTCCGCCCGGAATACCGCCAGCTCGAACTCCTCCACCAACGCTGGCCACAGGTGCCGCGGATCGCCCTGACCGCGACCGCCGATGCACCGACCCGCACCGAGATCGCCGAACGGCTGGAATTGCGCAACGCACGCTGGTTCGTCAGTTCCTTCGACCGCCCCAACATCCGCTACCGGGTCGAGTCCAAGCGTGACGCGCGCCGGCAATTGCTTGACTTCCTCGCCGGCCATCGCGGCGAATCCGGCATCGTCTACTGTCTGTCGCGACGCAAGACCGAGGAAACCGCTGCCTTCCTCGTCGAACACGGCCTCAACGCCCTGCCCTATCACGCCGGCCTCGATGCCGCGACGCGCGGCGAGAACCAGCGCCGTTTCCTGCGCGAGGACGGCATCGTGATCTGTGCCACCATCGCCTTCGGCATGGGCATCGACAAACCCGATGTGCGTTTCGTTGCACACATCGACCTGCCGAAGTCGGTCGAGGGCTACTATCAGGAAACCGGCCGCGCCGGACGCGATGGCGAGCCGGCCGAGGCCTGGATGTGCCACGGCCTCGGCGATGTCGTGACGCTGCGCAAGATGATCGACGCCGGCGAGGCGGGCGACGAACGCAAGCAGCTCGAACGCCACAAGCTCGATGCCCTGCTGGGCTATTGCGAATCCACCCGTTGCCGCCGCCAGGTGCTGCTGGCCGGCTTCGGCGAAGACTATCCGCAGGCCTGTGGCAACTGCGACAACTGCCTCGATCCGCCACAGACCTGGGACGCGACCGAGGCCGTGCGCAAGGCGCTGTCCTGCGTCTATCGCACCGGTCAGCGCTTCGGTGCCGGCCATGTCATCGAGGTGCTGCGCGGCACCTCGAACGAGCGCATCGGACGCTTTGGTCACGACCGCATCAGCACCTTTGGCATCGGCGCGGATCTGGACGCGAATGCCTGGCGCAGCGTTTTCCGGCAACTGGTTGCAAGCGGCCTGCTCGATGTCGATGTGCAGGGCTTTGGCGGCATGCGCCTCACCGATGCCGCGCGTCCGATCCTGCGCGGCGAAGCGCGCATCCACCTGCGCCTGGAGACGGAGCGCAAGCGCAGCCGGCAGCGCGAGCGCGCGAGCACGATTCGTGGCGAAGTTGAACTTTCCCGCGAGGCGTCGCCACGCTACGCGGCGCTTCGGGAACTGCGCACGGCACTGGCACGCGAACAGGGCGTGCCGCCGTACATGATCTTCTCCAATGCCACCTTGCGCGCGATCGCCGAGGCCGACCCCGACGATCTCGATGCACTCTCCGACCTTCCCGGAATCGGCACCGCCAAGCTGCGCAGCTACGGCGAAGCCGTGCTTGAAGCCCTCGCACTGGCGCACTGAACGTGCCGGAAAAGACCGTCGGAATCAGGACTCCGGCACATCGCCATCGGCCTCGGACGACTCCTCGGCCTCGAAGCGTTCCGCCGGCAACTGCTTGCGTGCATCCGCGCCCAGCCGACGCAGGCGATCGACGCGCCCGACGAGATTGCCGCGCCCGCTGCTGATGCGCTTGACCGCGGCCTCATGCACCCGCAGTGCCTTTTCCAGTTGCGCCCCGACCTGCGCCAATTCGTTCTCCAGCATCACGAAGCCGTCGTGCAGGGCGCCGGCCTGGCGCGCGATTTCCTGCGCATTGAGATTGCGGTCTTCCAGCTTCCACAGATGCGCGACGGTGCGCAGCGTCGCCAGCAGGGTGCTCGGACTGACCAGGGCGATGTTGCGTTCCAGCGCATGCGCATAGAGCGAGTCGTCGCGTCGCAGTGCCTCGATGTAGGCCGCCTCGACCGGCACGAACAGCAGCACGAAGTCGAGGCTGCGCAGCCCTGGCACCGCACTGTAGTCACGCTTGCCAAGACCCTCGATGTGACGCCGCAACGAACCGATGTGCTCCTTCATCGCCAGTTCGCGCGAGGTGTCCTCCGACGCCGACAGGGCGCGGTCCCAGGCCAGCAGCGACACCTTGGCGTCGATCACCAGGTCCTTTGCGTCGGGCAGGCGTACCACCACGTCCGGACGCGGCCGGCTGCCATCCTCGCCCTGGAACACGACCTGCAGGTCGTAGCCGCGTCCGGCCTGCAATCCGGACATTTCCAGCAGACGTTCGAGCACCTGCTCACCCCACGCGCCCTGCGCCCGCGTGTCGCCCTTGAGCGCACGGGTCAGGCTGGCGGCCTCGCTGGTGATCTGGCGATTGAGTTCCTTGAGCGAGACGATCTCGACATTGGTGCGCTGCACCGTGTCGGCAAAGGCCTTGAGCTGTTCGCGCAACGGTGTCAGCAGACTGCCGAGCTGCTTTTCGCTGCGTTCGTCGAAGCTGCGTGCCTTCTCTTCGAGCAGGCCGTGCGCCAGTTGTGCCAGTTCCGCCTTGAGGCGCTCGTCGAATTCGCGCAGGCGCTGCTCGGTCGCGGCCTGCTGCTCCTGCAGCCGGGTCTGGAGCTCGATCGCGCGCGCGGCCTCGCGCGCCGCGGTCGTGTTGGCGATCTGCAACTCACTGCGCAGGTGTTCGCCAATGCGCTCGGCCTGTTCGACCCGTTCGGCCCTGACCGCGAGCGCGGCGCGCTCGTCGGAAAGGAGGTCACTGCGTTCGCGCAGACGTGCCAATTCCACCTCGGCCGCGGCAAGCCGGCCGACAAGTTCGTCGGTACGTGCGGCGAGCGCCGCCCGATCGCGCGCCGCCGCGGCCAGTTCGGCCTCGCGCGAGTCGCGTCCCTGGGCATGGGCCGTCGCGACGCTGCGCACCCGCCACCACAGCGCGGCAACGCAGGCCACGAAAAACACGGCAGCAAGCAGGGCGAGCAGGAAAATGAGAGTGGATTCGGTCATGGCAATAGTGTAGCGGCGGCGGTCTCACCCCTTGAGACGCGCGATCCGAAAAATGCCGGGCCGCGCTGCGCTTGGCCACAACCTACACCCCACTCTCGGCTGTCGATCACCGTCGGCCAGGAGAAGACCATCAGCCAAAATCAGCTATTCCCGTGTTCATCAGAACTTGGGCGTGACACCTGCACATGCACTTCAGCCAGTTGCGCATCTCATCCCGGATGAAGGCCCTCGCCACCGTGACGATGGCACACCCGGCAAGCGGCCTCGATGGGCTCGCACCCGGCCCTGACACCGGCCGCGACGCGACGGTGTCAGGGCGATGGCAGCTCAGGGGCCGAAACCATCCGCGAAGATCTCCGCCGGCCGTTCGGCGGGTACCGCGAACGGCGCACCGAGGAAACCGCTGCCGACACTGGGGCCGGTCAATACCTGTGCCGGTGCCACATTGCCGATGGCGGTATCGGCAATGCTGACGAGGCGGTGTTGACCCACGTTGGAGTTGGGCGAGGAACTCACCATGATCCGGTGGAGCCAGGGGTCGTGACCAATCCCATAGACGTATTCCCCGAGCGGCAGGTCGAGTTGGGTCGCGCCGCCTTCGATCGTGTAGAGCGGCGTGGCTTCACCGCTCGCCGAGTCGGGGAACACCGCAATACGCACGCGCGAGACGGACGTGTTGGCATCCCACGGTTCCTGACGCAGCACGAACAACAGGTGCTGCTCGGGATCGTGCGCGATGCCCAACGCGCTGGCCACACCGGGGCCGGTGATACGGCGTGTGGGGGCGTCATAGGTGCCCGCCAGGCGAGCGTGAAAGACGATGCGTCCCCACTCCGCCACGACATACTCCTCGGTTTCCGGCAGGTAGATCAATGAGGATGGATTGTCGAGTTCGGTGGCACTGCCGCTGGATCCTCCCCAACTGATTGAGCGCAGACGGGGCACGGCATCGCCAGCGGCATGCAAGGGGTAGGTGTAGATGCAGCAGTTGGACGCGATCACGGCAATTTCATCGTGCTCGAAGATCGGCGCACTGGCACGGACTTGACCCAACTGCGGCGGATCGAGCACACGCAATGGCGCCACGTCGCCCGAGGTAAACGCCGGATAGACCCGCAGCGCCTGACCCCAGAAGTCCGAGACATAGAGCAACTGCTCGTGCGGCTCATAGACCCCGAACAAGGCCCAATTGAGGCCTGTGGCCGGACCTTCGATCGTGGCAACGGCAGGATCACCGCCCTGGGCGTTTGCACTGAAGAAGTTGATTCTGCCGTTACTTCCAATGCCTACCTCGGCCATGACCGTGGTACTGGTGAAGGCAAACAGGGAAAGTACAACGGACGCAAGGCGATGGGGTTGCACGGCAGGGACTCCTCGGGAACTACTACCCTGTACGCAACGCGGCGGTGAATCCCCTCACCCAGCTCGCCAGCGCCGCCACGATCCAGGGCTTGCGGTTGAGCTCCTTGAGGTGCGCATACCAGGCAAACGTCATAAAGACGTTGCTCAGCCCCAGCATCACGATTGTCAGCGCCACCTTGGGCATGTCCGACTCCAATCCTGAACGCATCCAATCCCGTGGCGACCACCCGCTCCCCGTTCGACCACTACTTGGCCACCACCGTATCATACAGGCCGACGTGACGTAGCCCCGCATGGCTTTCGATGCCGGTATAGCGCAGCGAGGCATCCTCGTAGCGACGAAAGGCGAACACGGCCTGGTTCATCTGCTCGGTATTGAACACCCTGAGCCGCACCAGCAGGTGAAAATCCTCGACGGTCAGGCCGGTGACCACCTTGAACAGATCCGGTTCGATCCGGGTGATCACGTCCTGCAGGGTGTTCTCGCGAAAGTCGGTCAGATACATGAAGGCCGGGATGCGGGTGGCGAACTTGATCAGCTTCTCCTGCACCAGTTTGCGCTTGCTCTTGAACTCGCGCTCCTCGGCGGACAATTCCTTTTTTTCCTTTTCCGTCAGCCCATCATCCTGCGCCTTCTTCTTCAGCGCCTTGATCTTCTCGCTCGTGTTGATGATGGTCTCGATCACCTGGTCACCCAGGGCGCGCCAACCCTCGATCCGTTCGACAGCGGCCAGCGCCTCGGGGTCATTCAGCACCCGCCGCAGCGTGTCGTTGTCCACATTGACCAACAGCGCGCTTTCCCACTTGCGCGCCAGCAGCGTGGCCGAGGTGCCGGCCATGGCGATATCGAGGATGCCACCCGCGTCGATCTGGGTCATGTTCGCGCCGTCGTAGGCCAGCACCGGCAGGAACGAGACCAGTTCCTTGACTGCATTCTCCGGATTCGGCTCGTTCGGTGACAGGCCGATGCCGTATTCTGACAACTGCCGCAGCGCGCGCGTGGGTGCAAAGTCGAACACAAAGCACACCGGCTTGAGGATTTCCTCCACATTCGGATCATCACCGTTCGGATTCTTGATCGACCATGGCGATTGCACCCGGAACGCGGATTGAAAATAGGTTTCCGGTGACTTCAGGTTGCGCAACATCAGGATCGACGACCACTGAGCCACCGTCACGCCGGTGGTCAGCTTGCCGCAGGACAGCGTGATCGTCTTGCTGTCGAAACCGCTGCCGATGGCACGCCGCACCGGCGGCAAGGCATCCAGACCAATCCCGGCGCTGGCGCCTGCCGCGGCAACCACGGTGTAGTCATGCCAGAAGACGTTGTGCTTTTCCGCCAAAAGGTTCGCCATCGCATGGCACGCCGCCACGTTGGGCAGGAACCAGAACGAATGCTGCAGATAGGGCAACAGGCGGGTATCCGAATACGGGAAGGGCGGCCGGGTGCCGGTCCTCAGGTGCTCGGCCACCTTGGGTATGTAGGCACCGCGGATGATGTCGAGCCACTTCTGCACATCATCCTTGTGCTTGAACTTTGCCGCCTTGCCGGTGCCCGTGGCCGCGAAGAATTCATTGAGGTCGAACTCGTCGAACTCCCCGGTGTTGGCAATCGCCAGCAGCTCATCGGGCATCTGGTAGGTCAAAAGGCGCATTTGCGGCAGCGCGCCGTACGGATTCCACTGGTCCGGGTGCCTGGCTGCGAATTCCGCCTTGGCGCGCTGCTCGTCGGTGTAGGTCCAGTTGAAGATCTGTTCCTCGATGAATTCACCCGTGCTCAGGGCGCGAAACGGCGTACCGGACAAGTACAGGTAGGCGCGCGTGGTGATCGGCAGAAAGCCCGCATCGTCGGCAGACAGCACGCTCAGCTCATCATTGAGTCGATCCAGGCTGTTGTCGTACTCGGCCCTGGTCTCCTTAATGGCGACCGCATCATCCTCACCCTCGAACAACTCCTTGGCCGTGTCCCGCCATGCGCCAAAGTGGTATTCATCGAACACCACCAGATCCCAGTTGACCTGGTGCAACCACTCGTTCCTGGACTTGATCGCACCGGTGGCACGGTCACGGCCCAGCAGGTCCTGGAAGGAGCCGAAATAGACCACGGGAAGGTTTGGATCGACCTCGGTCGGATCGCGCCCGCAGTTGCGCGACAGGTATTGCCAGCCGTCGAAATCGACATGGTTCTCCAGATCCGCCTGCCAGGCATCCTCCACCGCCGGCTTGAAGGTCAGCACCAGCACGCGCCTGGCGTTCATCTGCTTGGCCAATTGATAGCTGGTGAAGGTCTTGCCGAAGCGCATCTTCGCGTTCCACAAAAAGCGCGGCACGGCGGCGACATCCTCGGCCCAGCGCGATTGGTAGTAGTCGAGCGTCAGGCGCACGGCCTGCGCCTGCTCCTCGCGCATCGCAAAGCTTTCGTGGTGCGTACCGCTGAACCTCTGTCCGCTGCGCAACTCCGCCAGTACGGTTTTCACATCCTTGACGCTGCAACGCACCCACTCCAGCGTGGTGTTCTCGAAGCCCTTTCTGACCAGCGCGGCACGCACCTCATGGTCGCGGATCACGCTGCCATCCTCGCACTCGGCGCTCTCGTCCAGCTCGATCCGATAATTTCTGATCGCCGCCGTCTTGAGCTGCTCGGCCACGCGCCGCTTCACATCGCGGGTGGTCTGGCCGATCTTCAACTGCCCCCGGTGCGCCGTGTCCGCAATGGAGTAGGCATAGATGCGCGGCCGCGCCGTCGGTCTTGGAGCGAGGATTTCGTCGATGCTGGGCCTATTCATCGGCATCCTCATCAACCGTCACATCGCCTAGCAAGTCCGCGCTCAAATCCATGGGGCGCACTACCTTTTCGATGAAGGCAATTTCGCTCTCCGTGATGCCGTACTGAGCGTACAGCTTGGCATCGCTCCAGCGGCGCGACCAGTCTTGCATGGGCACGAAGGTATAGACGCGACGCGTGGTGTCTTGCGAGGGTTTGTGCAGCAGGATGAGCAGGCGCGTGAGGCGGCAGGTCAGGTAGCTCAGGGCGTTTTCGGCTTCAGGCTGCGAGGCGAACGGCCCTATGCACAAATAGGTTTCCGAGCAGAGGCTGCCCGGTTCGCCGATGAAGGGCGTGCTCAGGATGCGGTGCGGGTAGGTGTCGCGGTTGCCGGTGCCGGGCGCCGCGCGGCCGATGTAAATCTTCCAGCAGTCGATCAGTTCGTGGCCGGTAGGCACGTCCTTGGGGGCGATGTAGCCGGTACCGCCGTTTTGGTAAATCAGCAAGTCACCTGCAGCGCGCTTTGCCTTGCCTTTGAAGGTGGTTACGAGGCCAAAGGGCTTTCGAGCACTAACTAATTGCTCAAAACGTTGCGTTGCACTCAGTGCAAGCGAAGTATCATTGTGCTGTGCTGTGCTGTGCTGTGCTGTGCTGTGCTGTGCTGTGCTGTGCTGTGCTGTGCTGTGCTGTGCTGTGCTGTGCTGTGCTGTGCAACTACTTTCTTCAGAATCGACAGCCCCTCATTGAAGCGGATAAACACATCCGCTCCCGGTTCCAGCAAGGGGCGAGTGGCGGTGGATACCGGCCAGTCCTTGAAGTATGTGGCCACCTCGCACAGTCCAGGGTTGTCGCGCTCCCACAGGAAATAACACACGCCGCCCTTGAGGCCCACGCCGGGGAACACGTCGGAGGCGGTGAGGTAGTCGTTGATGGCGCGTATGCGCTTGTCGGTCAACATTGCCTCGCGAAATTCATCCAGACCCTTGCCGCCGGTGAACCAACGTGACGGAATCACCAGCGTCAGATAGCGTGGATCGAGCGACTTGGCTTGCTCTACAAATTTTTGGTAAATCGGCGCGGCGCTGGAACCATGACCACCATCGCTCAATTGGTACGGCGGATTCCCGATAATCACATCGAACTGCATATCGCCTCCAAAAATCTCTTCGGTCCGCGCCTTGATATCCTCGGCGTGGATAAAGGCATAGGCGTGGCTCTCCATGCCCTCGCCGCGATCCAACGCAGCCTGGCTGGCGCCACAGAAAGTGCACTTGCCGTCTTTCCAGTCGTGCTCGGTGCGCTCGAACCACACGCGGCCATCCGCGTTATCGAACACCTTGGCGACCGAGTGCGGCCCATCGGCCTGCTTGCTGCAATACAGGCTGCGACGCGCCAGCAGTGCAGTGAGGTGCGTGATGCCGATCCCGAACACCTGCCGGCCCAGGATGTGGTTGACCCGCCCCTGCAGATCGGGAATCCGCTCGGCCAGGCCCTCGATCAAGCGGCTGGTGATGATCCGCAGGAACACGCCCGACTTGGTGCACGGATCGAGAAAACGCACGTCCGGATCGGCCCAGATATTCGCACCCGCATGATCGGCCGCCCAGGCCTCGGCCAGCGTATCCAGCATGCGCGCGGCAAACTCCGGCGGGGTGAACACCTCGTCGTTGCTCAGGTTCGCGATGCAGGTGAGCACATCCGGGTTGCGCCCGCGCAAGGCAAACCCGGCCTGGGTCATGGTTTGTCCTCGCGCAATTGTGCGGCCGGAATGCGGACGGGCTTCCCCTGTCGCACCACGATCACGGCGGTATTGGTCTGGATGGCGGTTTGTCGTGCCATTTCCGCCGCGCGGTGCATGGCGGCAAGCGAAGCACGCAAATCCGGGTTCCTGGCCTTGGACAGTTTTTGCTGCGTCATGTGCGTTCTCCCCATTCCATCATCACCGGCTCGTCACCGGTATTGTCATACAACACCCAGTCATCCACCGCCTGTTGGTAATGACGGCGGAAGTTCGCAATGCCCGCGTCAAAGCGCCGGCGGATGACCGGCTCCGGAATGTTGTGGCCACCTTGGCGCACGCGCTCAGCCACGCGCGCGATGGCGGTTTCCGCACTGGGCAGGTACAGGAAGAACACGCTGACGCGGTAGCCCTGCGCACGCCATGCCCGGATGTGTCGCAGATAGCCCAAGCCGGAAAGCGTGGTCTCGAAGGCGAAACTTTCGCCGCGTCGTGCGCATTGTTCGATTTCTTCCAGCATCAGGCGTCCCGCCTTGAAGGCGGCGGTTTCCGGTGCGAAAGGCGCAAGACCTGCGGCGATCAGATCGGCATTGATGAAGCGCGGCAATTGTGCTTCGGCAGGAAGAAACGAACGGGCAAAGGTGGTTTTTCCAGCCCCATTGGGGCCGGCGATGATGAGGATTCTCTTGTTGCTGATGGCCTGCGTCATGCGCGGCACCACATTTCGGCCAGCTCCGCCACGCTCATCGGCGGCCATTCCCTCACGGGTGTAAAGATTTCATTCTTGCCGAGATGGGCGAACAGGGAGTCTTCGGCGCTGAACGCAGATGCCCCCGTGAGCACGTCAAAACGAAAATCGCGCCGCTGAAACCTGCCTTTGCCCAGATAGCCCCACTCGGGGAACGTGATGGGCAACTTGTCGTTGCTGCGCATGGTCAGCGCGTCGCCATGGATCAAGTTCTGCGACAGCACGTAGCTAGCCACCCGATACAGGTTATCGGCCTCATCGAGCCGCAGGTACTCTGCGAAGATTTCAAGCAGATTGTCACGGCATTCGGCAATGTTGTCGGCCAGCAGCTCGATGCCGTAGATGCACATCAAGCCGAGCAGCGCGAAGTGGCGCTTCTCGAACTCGGACTGGCCATACTGCAACTCGACCGCAACGAGCTTGCGCCGCAGGATTTGCACAAGAAAATTGCCGCTGCCGCAGGCCGGCTCCAGGAAACGGCTGTCGATGCGCTCGGTTTCGCCCTTCACCAGATCGAGCATCGCCTCCACCAGCCACGGTGGGGTGAACACCTCTCCGTGATCGGCAACGCGCTGCTTGGATTTCACCAGGGTCATCGGGCAAGGGCCTGCAAGGGACAGATCCCGACGGATTGTCCCACAACCGTGCACCAGCAGCAGCCTGGATCTTTACACTTGGACTGCCTCGGCAAGGCGCAGCCTCAATCCCGTGGTCGCACCTTGACATGCACCTCCGCCAGTTGCGCATCCGGGATCGGCGAGGGAGCGCCGGTCATCAGGCATTGGGCGGTGGTGGTCTTGGGGAAGGCGATCACGTCGCGGATCGACTCTGTACCGGCCATGAGGGCGGCGATGCGGTCGATGCCGAAGGCGATGCCGCCGTGCGGGGGCGCACCAAAGCGCAGGGCATCGAGCAGGAAGCCGAATTTCTCGCGCGCTTCCTCGGCCCCGATGCCGAGCAGTTCGAACACGGCGGCCTGCATGTCGCTGCGATGGATGCGGATCGAGCCGCCGCCGATCTCGTTGCCGTTGAGCACCATGTCGTAGCCGCGCGAAACGGCAGTTTTGGCGTTGGCCTTGAGTGCAGCGATGTCATCCACGGCGGGTGCGGTGAAGGGGTGATGCAATGCGACGTAACGGCCCTCTTCCTCGTCCCACTCGAACATCGGGAAGTCCGTCACCCACAGGGGTTTCCAGCCGGCTTCGATCAGCTCGAAGTCAGCCCCGGCCTTGAGCCGCAGTGCACCCATGAAGGCGCTGACGGTGGCGAAGGCACCGGTGCCGAAGAACACGATGTCGCCCGGCCCCGCGCCGACCTTGGCGAGCAATGCAGCAAAGGCGGCTTCGTCAAAGAATTTGGCGATGGGCGAATTGATCGCGCCATCCTCGGCCAGCTTGGCATAGGCCAGGCCCTTGGCGCCGAACTTGGCGGCGTGCGCGGCGTATTCGTCGATCTGCTTGCGCGAGAGTTTCGCCCCGCCGGGAATGCGCAGGGCCGCGACCCGGCCTTCGGGATCGTTCGCAGCATCGGTGAAAACCTTGAACTCACAGTCTTTCACTTCATCTGCCACGTCCACCAGCTCCAGCGCAAGGCGCAGGTCGGGCTTGTCCGAGCCATAGCGCCGCATGGCCTCGGCCCAGCCCATGCGCGGGAAGGGATCGGCCAGTTCCACACCGAGCACATCCTTGAACACCTGCCGGATCAGAGCCTCGCTGGTGCCCTGCACCTCGGCCTCATCGACCCAGGCGAACTCCATGTCGAGCTGGGTGAATTCGAGCTGGCGATCGGCGCGCAGGGCCTCATCGCGGAAGCAGCGGGCGATCTGGTAGTAGCGGTCGAAGCCGGCCACCATCAGGATCTGCTTGAACAGTTGCGGCGATTGCGGCAATGCATAGAACTCACCGGGGTGCATGCGAGCCGGCACGAGGAAATCGCGCGCGCCCTCGGGCGTGGCCTTGGTCAGGATCGGGGTTTCGATGTCCTGGAAACCGCGCGCATCCAGCCAGTGGCGGATCGCCTGCACCAGACGGGTGCGGGTGCGCATCATGCGCTGCATCTCGGGGCGGCGCAGGTCGAGGTAGCGGTAGGTCAAACGGGTTTCTTCACCCGGGGTTTCGTGCAGGTAGAACGGCAGGGTTTCGGCCTTGTTGAGGATCTCGATCGTCTGCGCCACCACCTCGATCTTGCCGGAGCGAATCTTGTCATTGACCGCATGGCGCGCGCGCACCGTGCCGGTGATGCGCAGGCAATCCTCGTAGCCGACCTTGGCCGCATCGGCGAACACTTCGCCCTGATCCGGCTCGGCCACGATCTGGACGATGCCCTCGTGATCGCGCAGGTCGATGAAGCAGACTCCGCCGAGGTTGCGGGCCACATCGGCCCAGCCGCACAGGGTTACGGATTGGCCGATCAGGGTCTCGTCGACCAGGCCACAAAAATGGGTGCGCATGAAAAACTCCGAAACTGGGATGCCCGAATGGTGATGAACCGGGGAAATCGAGCATGCAAAGAGGCAAAATGCTATCGGTCTGACGGCGCGACGGCAATGATCTGCCTCTTTCAATGGCCACGGAACCCATTTTTCACGGAACGAGCGCATGAACATTCGCGACCTCCAGTACCTCGTCGCCCTTGCCGAGCACCGCCACTTCGGGCGCGCCGCGGAGGCCAGTTTCGTCAGCCAGCCCACGCTCTCGGCGCAGATCCGCAAGCTGGAGGAGGAACTCGGAGTGACCCTGTTCGAACGCGCGCCGCGGCGGGTGATGCCGACGCCGGTCGGGCAGGAAATCATCGAGCGTGCCCGCCACATCCTGCGCGAGGTCCAGCAACTGCACGACAGCGCGCGTCGTTCGCTCGATCCGGAGGCCGGCAGCATCCGTCTCGGCATCTTTCCAACGCTCGGGCCCTATCTCCTGCCGCATGTCGTGCCGCGCCTGCGTGAGCGCTTCCCGAATCTGGAACTGCTGCTGGTGGAGGAAAAGACCGAAGTTCTGCTGCATCGTCTGCGCGAGGGCAGGCTGGATGCCGCGATCCTCGCCCTGCCGATCCACGACGACCAGCTCCAGGTCGAATTCCTGTTCGAGGAACCGTTCCTGCTTGCGGTACCACGACGTCATGCACTTGCGGCACGCCGGTCGATCCAGCTCGACGACCTGCACGGGCAACGCCTGCTGTTGCTGGAAGACGGGCATTGCCTGCGCGACCAGGCGCTGGATGTCTGCCACCTGGCCGGCGCCGGCGAGCGTTCCGGCTTCCGCGCGACGAGCCTGGAAACCCTGCGCCAGATGGTTGTGGCGGAGGTCGGCATCACGCTCCTGCCCAAGCTTGCGGTTTCGCCGCCGATTCCGGCCTCGCCGGACATCGCCCTGATTCCCTTCCGTGACCCACCGCCGCACCGACGCATCGGCATGGCCTGGCGCCGCAGCACGGCGATGCAGGGCTTCCTGCACGTGGTGGCGCAACAGTTCGCCCAGGCGGCAACACCGCTTTCGACGACGCGGCCAATTGAATCCGGACCCAAGCCACGCTAGCCTGCGCACCATCACACCCATCGCAGACACCCGGAGGCGGCGCCCAGGCGCCGCTTCTTTTTCACGCAGGAAAGCAGGAATCGACCATGTCCGAGGCAAGCAAGCCATCCATCACCGTCAGCAGCCTCGACCTGGCCCGGCTGGAAAAGTTGCTGGAAGCGCCCGAGTACGCCGACCAGGAAACGGCCCTGCGCCTGGGCGACGAGCTGGCGCGCGCGCGCGTGGTTGCGCCCGGTGAATTGCCGGCCGACGTGGTCTCGATGAACTCGTCGGTGACCTGCGTCGAGGAGATCAGCGGCAAGGAACACCACCTCACCCTGGCCTACCCGGGCAATGCCGATGCCGCGACCGGGCGCGTGTCGGTGCTGGCACCGATCGGGGCGGCACTGCTGGGACTGTCGGTCGGCCAGAGCATCGACTGGGCCGCACCGGATGGTCGCCCGCTGCGGGTGCGGGTCGCGGCAATCTCCTACCAGCCCGAATCTTCCGGCGACCTGACGCGCTGACTGCGCGGATTCCCGTGCCGCGCACCCGCTGCACGTCAGGCTGAGAAATTCGGCTCGTCGCTGCGGGCGAAGCGACGGATCGCTGCATCCAGGTCCTCGCTGCGCACCGGCTTGCGCAGGAAACCACGCATCCCGACGGCGCGAGCGCGTTCCTCGTCCACCGCATCCACGCGCGCGGTCAGGGCGACGATGGGGGGCGCCCCGGCTTCGGCCAGGATCAGCCGTGCGACGTCGAAGCCGTTGATCCCGGGCAGATCGAGATCGAGGAAGACCAGGGTGAAGCCGCCGCCACGCAGTTCCGACAGGGCCGCCAGTCCGTGCGGCGCATGCACGACCCGATGCCCCAGTTCTTCCAGCATTCCACGGATGACCTGCGCCACCATCGCATCATCCTCGACCAGCAGGAGGGTGTGAGCGGCGGGATGAGCCGATTCATCCACCGCCACGGCCGCGGCCGGTGCCGCAACCGCTGGCAGTGGCGCACGGAAGCGGAAGGTCGAGCCGGCCCCGGGAGCGCTCTCCAGCTCGATCATGCCACCCATCGCCACGGCCAGTTCCCGGCAGATCGCCAGGCCAAGCCCGCTGCCACCATGACGGCGCGCAGTGAGCACGCCGTCGGCCTGTTCGAAGCGGCGGAACAGGCGTTCCTGCTGCTCGCCGTCCAGACCCGGCCCCTCGTCGCGCACCGCCACGATCACGTCATCGGCCGCATCGGCAAGGCTCACGACGACCTCGCCGGCCTCGCTGAACTTGACCGCATTGCTGACCAGGTTCATCACGATCTGCAACACGCGCTGGCCGTCGCCGCGCAGCCACTGCGGCGCCCGTGACGCGATCTCCAGACGCAGGCCCAAGCCCTTGCGCAGCGCGAGCGGACGCATCAGGCCCTCGACCTGGACCAGTACCGCATGCAGGTCGAAGGCCTCATCGGCCAGAGTCAGCTTGCCGGCCTCGATGCGGGCCAGATCGAGGGCATCGTTGACCAGGCGCAGCATCAAATCGCCGGAGCGCTGGATGGCTTCGGCATAGCCACGCTGGCGGGCATCGAGCGGGGTCTTGAGCAGCAATTCGGTCATCCCGAGCACACCGGTCATCGGGGTGCGGATTTCGTGCCCCATGGTGGCGAGGAAGCTGCTCTTGGCCTGCGAGGCACGCTCGGCCCACTCGCGCTGACGCTCGGCCAGCTCGAAGCGATGCCGGCGGTCGAGCCGGGCGCGATAGCCGGCGATGCCAAGGCCGATCAGCAGCAGACCCAGCACTACGTAGCCCAGATAGGCAGCCGTGCTCTGCCACCAGGGACCGACGACATCCACGACCAGACTCAGCGGCGGCGCCGACCAGACTCCGGCGACGTTGCCACCGACGATCTCCAGCCGGTAGTGTCCGGGCGGCAACTGGGTGAAGACACGCTCACCGCGCGCATCCACATCGACCCACTGCTTCTCGAAACCACGCAGGCGAAAGCGATAGCGATTCGAGGGCGCATCCGCAAACGACAGCAGACGCGTCTTGACCGCGAACTCGCGATCGGTCCAGTCCAGTCGCAGGGGCGCATCCGGGGCCAATTCGGCCCGGCCCTGTTCGCGCAGCACCGACATCTCCCGGAACACCAGGCGTGGCTCGCTTCGACTGGTGCCGATCCGTGCCGGATCGAAGATCACCGCACCGGCGGCACTCAGCGCGACCACGCTGCCATTGCTCGCCTGCAGCGGCGGGGTCAGGTTGAACTCCTCGCTCGGCAGCCCGTCACTCGTGCCGAAATGGCGCAAGGCGCGCGAATCGGGAGCGTAACGCCACAATCCGCGGATCGAGGTGAACCACAGGTCGCCGGTGACATCGACCAGCAGACCACCGATTTCCAGCGCCGGCAGGCCGACCTCGGGACCGAGCTTCTCGTGCAGGCTGGCGCCCTCGGCAGCAAGCAAATAGCGCGCGAGCGAACCCAGTCGAGCCAGCCAGAGCTCACCCGAGGCGGTGAAGGCCATGCCCATGACGCGCCCGGCCTCGATCCCCGGCACCGCGCGGAAGTGTTCGCCATCGGCATCCAGGCGCAGCACGCCGAAATCACCCGCGAGCCAGATCCGGCCGTCCGGTCCGAGGCGCATCGCCTCGATCGAACCGGCTGGCAGACCGGCATCGCTGTCACTTTCCCAACTGTGCAGCAGCCGGCCTTCGCCATCGCGCACCTGCAGGCCGCCACCGTAGGCCGAGGACCACAACCTGCCCGCGCCGTCCTGCAGCAGGATGTCCACCGAACCGTTGAGTGCGGCATCCTGCGCGCTGTCGGGCAGCCATTGGCGCATGCGCGCGGTGGCCGGATCGAACAGACTCAGACCGTTGACGTAGCCGATCCACAGCCTGCCATCGGCACGCGCCAGCACCGACGTGGCGTAGTGCACCGGGCGCTGCCGCGCCGCAGCTTCCAGATGGCGTGTGGTCGCGCCGCGTGGCGGGACGTGTTCGAGCACGCCGTCGCGATGCATCAACCAGAGCCCGCCCGCACCATCCTCCGCGCTGCCGGCGATGGCGTTGCCGTGCAGGCCGCCCTGCTCGCTGCGCCCGGCGCGCAGCACCGCGAAGTTCTTCCAATCGGGCGGCAGGCGAAACAGGCCGATGTTGCGCAGTGCGAACCAGAGTCCACCCTCGTGATCCTCGATCAGGTCCATCAGCATCTCGGCCTCGGGCATGGCCGCATGCTCGGCGAAGTCGTGCACCTGGCCGGCATGGGCGTAGCGCAGGCCGTTGCGCGTGCCGATCCAGTAGTCGCCATGCCGGTCGCGGATCGCGCGCAGCACGCCGGGTTCGACCAGCGAGGTGCCATTGGCATCCTCGAACACCGGTTCGAACCGGCCATCGACCAGACGCTCGAAACCGGTGTGGGTGCCGACCCAGACCGAGCCATCGGGCTGCGGCAGGACGCTCAGGACCATCCCGGGACGGGGCTTGCGGAACGGCGGCACCGGCAGAAAACGGCCCTGGTCGAGGATCGCCAGGCCGGCACTGGTGGCGATGTACAGGCGCCCGTCACGAGCCAGGGCGAGGTCGAGGATATGGTCCGAGGGCAGGCCGCCGTGTTCGGGATCGGCCCGCATCACCTCCAGCGCGCCACTGGCCGGATCGAGCCGGTGCAGGCCGCCGGCATAACCACCCAGCCAGACCACGCCATCCGCCTGCGAGGCCACGGCCCAGACGTCATTGAGCAGAAAGCGTGGATCGGTGCGCGGCGAGTAGCGCCGGAAGTGCCGGCGCGCGGCATCGAGCAGACCCACGCCACCGCCTTCGGTACCGACCCAAAGCCGGTTCTTCGCATCCACATGCAGCACCTGCACGGAATTGGTTTCGAGACTGTCGGGATCGTCGACCTCGTGCCGGTAGACGCTGAAATCCACACCGTCGTAGCGTGCCAGCCCATCGTGGGTCCCGATCCACAGATAGCCGTCGTGATCTTCGGCGAGCGCGTTGACGGTGCTCGATGGCAGGCCGTCGGCCACCGATAGGCGGGCGAAATCCGGCGCAAGCGGAACCTCCAACGCGCGCGCCTGCGTCGCCAGCAGCATTCCCGCCAACAGGATTCCCAAGACGCGCCGCAACCTCGTCCTCCTCCCCCGCCAGCGCCGTGGCCGTATCCTCGCACGTTGCGCGCGGGCATTTCACCGACCCGGTGCAAGCCGGTGCCGTGGTCTGCGCTACAGTGCCGCCGCCCCTTCGCCATCATCGTCATGCCCCGACCCAGCCAACCGCTGCGCCTTGCCCTCGCCACCGCCCTCGTGCTCGGCCTGGCGATGCTCCTGCTCACCCTGCTGCGCGCCACCGATGCCGCACTCTCGGTTTGGGCGCGGTTGCAGGCCTGGCCAGACTGGGTCGGCAGCAGCTTCCTCGCCGCCCTCATCCTGCTGCTCGGCGCATCCGGCTGGCTGGTCTGGCGCCTGCTGCGCCCGTCACGACCGCGCGGCGCACGTGCTGCCGCGCTCGACCGGAATGCCCTGGAGCAGCGCATCGAACGCATCGGCGAAGCCGCGACCGAGGCGGTCGCGGCCCGCGACGAACTGCTGGAACTGGACCGCCGCCGGGCCGAGGGCGCGGTGCAGGTCTGCCTGTTCGGCGAAATCTCCACCGGCAAGAGCAGCCTGCTGCGCGCCCTGGCGCCGGAGACGGAGCCGACAATCGGCGTCGGCGGTGGCAGCACGACGCGGATCGGCCACCATCACGGCACCCTGCCCGACGGTCGCCGTCTCGACCTCGCCGACGTGCCGGGCAGCGGCGAAGCCGGCGATCACGCCCACCTCGAACTCGCCCGCGCCGAAGCGGCGCGGTCCCATGCACTGATCTACGTCGTCGATGGCGACCTCAGCCGCAGTCAGGCACGGGAACTGGACCTGCTCGCCCAATACGGCCGCCCGATCCTGATCGCGCTCAACAAGACTGATCGCTACGCCAGCGCCGAACGCGAGGCCCTGCTCCAACGCCTGCGCGAGCACGCTGCCTCACTCAAGGCGCGCGTGCTCGCCGTATCGGCCGGCCATGAGGAGGAGATCGAGCGAGAACTTCCCGACGGACGGCGCGAGATCATCCTGCGCCAGGTTCCGGCCGACGTGGAGACCCTCCGTCACGCCCTGGAAAAACTCGCGCGCATCGGTGTCCAGACGCTGGAACCGGGCCGCGAGGCCGCACTCTTCGCGCACCTCGACACGCAACTGTCCGAGTGCGAGCGCCGGTTGCAACGCGAGCGCAGCGAAAAAACCATCGCCACCTACACCCGCCGCGCCGTGATTGGCGCCCTCGCCGCGGTTGCTCCAGGAACCGACCTCGTCATCCAGGGTGCACTCGCCACCGCGCTGACGCGCGAGTTGTGCCAGATCCACGGCCTGCGCGCGCGCGATGTCGATGTCGATGAGCTCCTGGCACGCGCCGGCGGCCTGCTGCGCACCGGCAGTTCGATCACCCTCGCCGTGGTCGGCAACGCGCTCAAGGCGTTTCCGGGTCTTGGCACCCTCGGCGGCGGCCTGGTACATGCGGTCGCCTACGGCCTGATCTTCGACAGCCTTGGCCACGCCCTCGCCGACACCCTCGCCAACACCCGCGAACTGGATCGCGATGCGACCCTCGACGCCTTCCACGCGCGCCTTGCCGCACCCTCGGCCGAACGCCTGCTCACGCTAGCGAAACTTGCGCTCGAAGAACGCGATGGCGGACACGGATCCAACGGCGCAGACACCTGATGCGGGGCATTGCCGAAACGTGGTTTACGCTGCAAAGATGGCTGATACTTCGGCTCAACGGGACGGCTGAGGGACATATGTCGAGACTGTTCAAGCGGAATTGTGGCCGCTCGTCCGGCAAATGTTTGCATTTAGTTAAACCAACCCTTATGATGCTGGCCCTTCGCGCCGTGTGCGCCGTCCTGTCCAGAGTTTTCCCGTCCATGCACTGCACCCGCACAAACCAATCGCTGCCGCTGCCATCGCTGAAATCAGCCGATGACACGCCGTGCGCGTCCGTGTGGTTCCACGGCAACGACAGACCCTGATCGATCCACCTGCGGGAAGATCGGTCGCTCCGATCTTCCGGGATTTGCGAATGCCCCCGGAACACCACCGGGGGCATTTTTTTTGGCATTCGCAAAGGCAGAGAGAATTTTTCGGCATGGCTCGACACGCCATGCCGTGCACGGATTGCCGGCAAACCCGGCAATGGGTGCGTGATGCTCGATCGACCACAGCGGTACGGGTTTGCATCCCGTCCGGTGCGCGCGGCACTGCCGTGGCGTATGCCGGGGTCGATTGGAGGCACGCACATGAGGCGACATTGGCTCAGCGGTAGAGCGGCGGGGCCGAAGGCACCGCAGGTCGCGGGTTCGAATCCCGCACGTCGCGCATTGGATAGCTCAATCGGTAGAGCATCGGTCTTGTAAACCGAGTGTCGCAGGTTCGACTCCTGCTCCAAAACTGGCTGTCATCCAGTGAAACCGGGCGCAAGCCCAAAACGGAAACGCCCCGTGTCGGGTGCGGTGGAGTGCGGCGGTTGATGGCCCGCGCCACCGGGTTCGACAGCGGCTGGCGCGCCGGCCCTCGTGCTCGGAGCTGGACGAAAACGCGGATCGCCACGGCAGGCCGGCACGGCTGCCCGGCGGGACGCGCAGGACTCCAGCATCGGCCACGACGGCCCGCCCGCCGGGCGTCAGGGGCGCTTCCACCCATTCCCGTACCCGCCCCGTGCGGGTGCAGCGCGGCAATCGGCCCCCCGCCAAGTGGGCCGAATCACCAGAGCCCATCACAAGGAGTAGCCCCATGAAGTTCTGGATCAAGCGGGTCGTGATCGGAGATGCCGAGCGCGGCCTGGTGTATCGCAACCGCCGGTTCGAGCGCGTGCTCGGCCCGGGTGTGCATCGGTTTTTCAACTGGCGCGGTGCCGTCGAGGTGTTCGTGCACGATATCCGCAAGCCGGAGTATGCCGGCCCGGATGCCGATGCGCTGATCACCGCACTCGGCGAGCGCCTGGATGAGCACTTCGTGCTGGCCGACATCGGCATCGACGAAGTCGGCTTGCTGGTGCGAAACGGCAAGCTCGAGAACGTGCTGGCGCCGGGTACGCGCACGCTCTACTGGCGCGGGCTGGTGGCGGTCGAGGTGCAGCGCATCGCGCTGGGTGAGGACCTGGCCATCGACGCGCAAACGCTCGGGCGGCTGCGCCAGCTCGGCCTGTTGAGCAAGGTCGCGGTGACGCTGGAGGTGCCGGCCGAGTCGATGGGCCTGGTCTTCATCGATCAGCGCCTGGCAAGCACGCTTGCGGCCGGGAGCTACGGCTTCTGGAGCTTCCGCAAGAACGTGGCGGTGGAAACCGTCGAGCTGCGCACCCAGACGCTGGAGGTTTCCGGCCAGGAGCTGTTGACCCGCGACAAGGTCAGCCTGCGGGTAAACCTCGCCGCCAGCCTGCGCGTAGTTGACCCGGTGGCCGCGCGCACCCGGGTGGCCCGCTACGGCGAGCACGTCTACCGCGAGCTGCAGTACGGCCTGCGCCGTGCCGTGGCGGCCCGCACGCTCGACGAGCTGCTGGGCGACAAGGCCGCGCTCGATACGGAAATCTTCGAGTGGGTGCGCGGGCGCGTGCTGGAGCTGGGGATCGAGATGGTCGGCGTGGGGATCAAGGATGTGATCCTGCCCGGCGAGATGCGCGAGATCCTCAACGCGGTGGTGCAGGCGGAGAAGCAGGCGCAGGCCAACGTCATCCGCCGGCGCGAGGAGGCCAACGCCACCCGCTCGCTGCTCAACACCGCCAAGCTGGTCGAGGACAACCCGGTGCTGATGCGGCTCAAGGAGCTGGAGGCGCTGGAGAAGGTCACCGAGAAGATCGACCGCTTGACCGTGTTCGGCGGCCTCGATGGGGTCATCAAGCAATTGGTGACCATGAAGTAGTCTTCCTGCACGCCGCAAGGACGCGGCGTGCAGGTTTTTTTCAGGAAGATGGACATGAGCATTCCCAACTATGAACTCCTGCACCACGAGGGCCAGACCCCGATCAAGGGCTGGGTCCGCGGCGTGCCGCTGGATGCGAAGGCGCACCAGCAGTTGCGCAACATCGCCTCGCTGCCCTTCGTCGGGCCGTGGCTGGCGGTGATGCCGGACGTGCACCTGGGCAAGGGCGCGACCATCGGCTCGGTCGTCCCCACGCGCGGCGCGATCATCCCGGCGGCGGTCGGGGTGGATATCGGCTGCGGCATGGCGGCGGTGCGCACCACGCTCACCGCGCGCGATCTGCCCGACTCGCTGGCGCGCCTGCGCGCCGATATCGAGCGCGCCGTGCCGGTTGGCAACGGCCCCGGCGGCAACCACCGCAAATTGCCGGACAGCATCGAGAGCGCGGTCGCCGACAGCGGCCTGTACCCGCGCCTGGAAGCGATCAAGGCGCGGCACCCGAAGATTCGCATCGACCGGCTCGCCCATCAGCTCGGTACGCTCGGCGGCGGCAATCACTTCATCGAAATCTGCCTGGACGAGGACGAGGCGGTGTGGGTGATGCTGCACTCCGGCTCGCGCGGCACCGGCAACCTGATCGGCACCTACTTCATCCAGCGCGCGCGCGAGGAGCTGTCGCGCCGGGTGCTGGGCTACCACGTGCCCGACAAGGATCTGGCCTTCTTCATGGAGGGCGAACCGCTGTTCGACGACTACGTCGAGGCGGTCGGCTGGGCCCAGGATTACGCCCGCGCCAACCGCGAGGCGATGATGGCGCGGGTGCTGCACGCCATGCGCGCGCAGCTGCCGCGCTTCAAACTCAGCGGGGTGGCGGTGAACTGCCACCACAACTACGTGCAGAAGGAGCGCCACGGCGAGGCCGAGCTGTACCTCACCCGCAAGGGCGCGGTGCGCGCCGGCAAGGGCGAGCTGGGCATCATTCCCGGCAGCATGGGCGCCAGGAGCTTCATCGTGCGCGGCCTCGGCAGCGCCGACAGCTTCGAGAGCTGCAGCCACGGCGCAGGCCGGGTGATGAGCCGCACCCAGGCGCGCCAGTTGATCACCCTGACCGAACACAAGAAGGCCATCGCCCACGTTGAGTGCCGCAAGGATGCCGCCGTGATCGACGAATCTCCGGCCGCCTACAAGGACATCGATGCGGTGATGGCGGCGCAGTCGGATCTGGTTGAAATCGTGCACACCCTGCGCCAAGTGGTGTGCGTCAAGGGTTAGCAGTCCGCGCGGCAGAAGCCGCCCGGGCTGGCGATTCGGCTCCTTGTACGGTAATCTGCCGTACAAGGAGACCCGACATGACCGCCATTGCCGACCGCCTCGACCTGCGCCTGAGCGTCGAGGACAAGAACCGCCTGCGGCGCGCCGCCGCGCTGCATGGCCTGCCGTTGGCCACCTTCGTGCGCGAAGCCGCACTGCGTGAGGCCGAAACCACCATCGCCCACCCGCCGAAGGCCCGCCGCGGAGGGCTGGCGGCGCGGCTGCGCGGCCGGGCGACGGCGCGGATGGGCACCGACGAGATCATGCAGCTGACCCGTGGCGACTGACGCGCCCGCCGCAACACCGAGTGCAGCCAGACGCATCCTGGTGGACGCCAACGTCCTGCTGGATGTACTGACGGACGATCCAAACTGGTACGCATGGTCGGCAGCACAACTCGATGCCTGCGCCGACCAGTCCGAGTTGTGCATCAACCCCATCATCTACGCCGAAGTTTCGGTCGGCTTCGAGCGCATCGAAGAGTTGGACACCGCCCTGCCGGCCGATGCCTTCACCCGGCTGGACCTGCCGTGGGAGGCGGGCTTTCTCGCCGGCAAGGCCTTCCTGCATTACCGCCGCGCCAAGGGCGCGCGGACTTCGCCGCTGCCGGACTTCTACATCGGCGCCCACGCCGCCATCGAGAACATGACGCTACTGACCCGGGACGCGAAGCGGTATCGCACCTACTATCCGAAACTTGAACTAATCTGCCCGTAAGTAACAAGGACAGGAGACGATGGCACTTCATCCACAATTCCCACGGTCGCCGTATGCGACGCCGGATCCGGAACACCGATGGTTTCCGGCCGACGAGGCCCTGCACGGCACCGCGTACGAGGAGCTGCTGCCGCCGCTGGTCGCTAAAATCCGCGATGAGGTCAGCCAATGGCGCAAGGCGAGCTATCCCGGCACGTCCGCCACCTCGCTGGCCCTGCTGCGCTGGTGGTTCCAGACCCCGCACATGGTCGAACAGGCGGACCACAGCCAGTCCGAGTTCCGCTACTACTTCGCCCAGCGCGAGGCGGTGGAAACCGTCATCTGGCTGCACGATGTGCGTCGCGCGCGTGACAAGTTCGATCTGATGCGTTTCGATGCCTCCGGTGCCGTCTCGGCGGGCATGTTCGACGAGGATTGGCCGCGTTACGTTTCCAAGATGGCCACTGGCGCCGGCAAGACCAAGGTGCTGTCACTGCTGATCGCCTGGAGCTACTTCCACAAGCTCTACGAGTCGGAGTCGACGTTGGCGCGCAACATGCTGCTGATTGCGCCCAACATCATCGTGCTCGATCGCCTGCGCACCGACTTCGACGGGCTGAAGATCTTCTTCAACGATCCCGTCCTGCCCGACAATGGCTTCGACGGCCGCAATTGGCGCGACGACTTCCAGCTCACCCTGCACATCCAGGACGACGTGCGCATCGTGCGCCCGGTCGGCAATCTGTTCCTGACCAACATCCATCGCGTTTACCTGGGCGACGTGCCTGACCCATCCCTGGAAGACGACGACCTGCGCGACTACTTCCTGAGTCCCTTTGGCCCCAAGCCCGTCGGCAAGACCACCGACAGCCAGACGGACCTCGGCGAGATCGTTCGCGAGATCGACGAGCTGGCGGTGTTCAACGACGAGGCCCACCACGTCCACGATCCGCGCATGGCGTGGTTCAAGTCCATCCAGGACATCCACCACCGGATGCTGCAGAAGGACCGCCGGCTCTCGCTGCAGATCGACGTCACCGCCACGCCAAAACACAATAACGGCGCGATCTTCGTGCAGACCGTCTCCGACTACCCGCTGGTGGAGGCCATCTACCAGAACGTGGTCAAGCATCCGACGCTGCCGGACGAGGCCAGCCTTGCGCGCCTGAAAGAGCACAAGAGCGCGATCTTCGAAGAACACTACGCCGACTACCTCAACCTCGGCATCGAGGAGTGGCGCAAGAGCTATGCCGAGCACGAGGCCACCGGCAAGAAGGCGGTGCTGTTCGTGATGGTGGACGACACCAAGAACTGCGACCAGGTCGGCGCGTATCTGGAGAAAACAGCCCCTGAGCTGGAAGGCCGAGTGCTCGTCATCCACACGAAGAGGAATGGCGAGATTTCCGAGTCCGCAAACAACAAGGCAGCGAAGGACGAGTTGGACGTGCTGCGCAGAGCCTCCAACGACATCGATGGCTGGGACAGCCCCTATCGCGCCATCGTCTCGGTGCTGATGCTCAAGGAAGGCTGGGACGTGCGAAACGTCACCACCATTGTCGGCCTGCGCGCCTACACCTCGAAAAGCAACATCCTGCCCGAGCAGACCCTGGGGCGCGGCCTGCGCCGCATGTACTTCGGCAGCGACCAGCCCGAATACGTCTCGGTGATGGGGACGCAGGCCTTCATGGACTTCGTGCAGACCATCCAGACTGAGGGCGTGGAGTTCGAGCGCAAGCCGATGGGCAAGGGCGCCGGTCGTCAACAGTCCCTGGTGGTGGAGGTGGACGCAGAGAACACGGACAAGGATCTCGACGCGCTCGATATCGCCATCCCCAAGCTGAGCCGCCGCTTCAACCGCGAATACAAGGACTTGGCCGACCTCGATCCATCCACGTTCGGGCAGACGCCAATCCCGGTCAAGCCATTCACGCCCGAGGAAACCCGCGAGATCGTGTTCAAGACCATGCTCGAAGGCGAGGTTCACCATACCATCCAGATCGATGGGCTGGGGCCGGCGGACCATCGCTCCGTAGTGGGCTTTTTCGCCCGGCAACTCCTGAAGGAGCTGCGGCTGGTCGGCGGCTACGAGCTGCTGTACCCGAAGGTGCGCGGCTTCCTCCGCGACCACCTGTTCCAGGCATCGCCTGTCGATCTCGACGACCCCGTGGTGCTGCGCAACTTGGCCGAACCCGACGCAGGCAAGATCGTGTTCGACCGCTTCAAAGCCGCGATCAACGCGCTCACGATAAAGGACAGCGGCAGCTCGCGCGTCGAGGACACCATCCGCCTGCGCAACACCCGGCCATTCCGCATGGAGAACCGCGAGTACCTGCCGGCGAAGAAGTCCATCTTCAACAAGATGGTGCCGGAGGCCACTGGCGGCGGTTTCGAGCTGAAGTTCGGCAAGTTTCTTGACGGAGCGCCGGACGTGGCCAGTTTTGCCAAGAACTACCTAGCCGTGGGCTTCAAGATCGACTACGTGCGCGCCAACGGCGAGCTGTCCAACTACGTGCCAGATTTTCTCGTAAAGACCCCTGACGGCAATGTATGGGTCATCGAGACCAAGGGCCGCGAGGAACTCGACCTGCCGCAGAAGATGGCGCGCCTGCGCCAGTGGTGCGACGAGGCCACCGAGGCGAGTCAGGCCGAAGGTGGACCGGCCTACCGCTTCGTGTATGTGGACCAGGGCGGGTTCGAACGCCACCCGCCCACCTCATTCGCTGCGCTGGTGGCGGGATTCGTGGAGTATCAGGAAGGCCGGAAATGATCACACGCTTCATCGTCGAGAATTTCAAGAAGCTGGAGCGCGCCGAACTGGAGCTCGGTGCAGCCAGTGTATTCATCGGACCCAACAATTCGGGCAAGACCACAGCATTGCAGGCGATGGCCTTGTGGGATGTCGGCTGGAAACGCTGGACGGAAAAGCGCGATCGCAGTGCCGCCAGCAAACGCACCGGCGTAACCATCAACCGGCGCGATCTTTCCGCCATCCCCGTACCTAGCGCACGACTGCTTTGGAACAATCTGCACACCCATAGTGGCAGCAGAAAAGACGGAAAGCCGACGACGGAAAAGAACTACATCGTGCTGACCGCAGAAGGCATCCATGAGGATGCGCCCTGGAGTTGCTCATTCGAGTTCTACTACGCGAACGAAGAATCCTTCTACTGCAAACTTCGCGGCGAAGAGGACGGTACGGTTCCTGAGGGCGTGCGAGTGCATGAGATCGTTTTCCTGCCTCCCATGTCGGGTCTGGCCGAACGTGAATATCGCAAGGAACCGGGCGAGATCAAGGTTTTGATTGGCGAGGGTCAGACTGCCCAGGTGCTACGCAACCTGTGTTGGCAGCTTTACCAGTCCAGCGACAAGGGCAACTGGGACCGCCTTGTCCAGCACGTCGCCGAACTGTTCCAAGTCCAACTCCAGGCACCCGACTACATCCGCGAACGCAGCGAACTGGTTCTCACCTACAAGGAAACGGCCTCCGGCGTGGAACTGGACCTGTCGTCCGCCGGGCGGGGCTGCCAGCAAGTCATCCTGTTGTTGAGCTATATGCTGGCCAACCCCGGTGCCGTGCTCTTGCTGGATGAGCCGGATGCGCATCTTGAAATCCTGCGCCAGCGCGACGTTTACAACCTCATCACCCGCATCGCAGCCGAAAGCGGCTCCCAGATCGTGGCCGCGAGCCATTCGGAAATCGTGTTGCAGGAAGCCGGTGAACGCGACGTGGTAATGGCATTCGTGGGCAAGCCGCACCGCATCGACACACGCTCACGCCAGTCGCAAGTGAAAAAGGCGCTTGAAAGCATCCGCATGGCCGATTACTTCCTCGCCGAGCAGAAGGGCTGGATGTTGTATCTGGAAGGATCGACCGATCTGGCCATTCTCGCCGCACTGGCATCTCGCCTGGAACATCCCGCCGCCGCGCTTCTTGGAAGTTCCGTTCCGGTGATCTACCTGGGCAACAACAAACCGCAGGAAGCGCGCGACCACTTCCACGGCTTGCGTGAGGCCAAACAGGATCTTGTGGGCTTCGCCTTGTTCGATCGGCTGGACAAGGAGCTCCAGACCGGCTCGCAACTGGTCGAACGCATGTGGTCGCGCCGGGAAATCGAAAACTACCTCGTCACCCCCGAAAGTCTGCGCAACTTCGTGGCGCAGGGGTTGCGCGACGAAGATCTGATTGAGCAAAGCGAGAAGAAAAAGAGACTGGAAATTCTCGATGAGGAGATTGCACGACTGGAAAGTGCCTTACAGGTTGCCGGGCTCCCCAGCCCATGGAGCGCTGAAATCAAGGTGACGGATCGATTCCTCGACCCACTCTTCAAGAACTACTACGAAAGGCTCGGCACCCCTCAAGCCGTCTACAAGCGCGACTATCACGGCTTGGCGGACGTGCTGCCGCTGGAACAAGTGGATGCTGAAGTGGTGGCCATGCTCGATAACATCGTGACTGCGGCATCCCGTGCCAAGCCGGTGGATACGGAGGCCGTCTGATCGTGTACTGCAACACTCAGGCCGTTACTTGGAGTCTGGCATGAGAGCACGGAGCGATTGCGTACACCCGGCGGCGTACCGGAGCCTTAGCAGGCATGGCAGGTGGAAAAGCCTGTTGGATCAAGGGACTGGATTGTCTCGGACCTTGACCTCTAGCCAATCGGCTGGCCCCCATTTGCGGCCATTTGGCTTTAGGCGAATTCCATACGCAAAAAAATACTGACTATTCAGATACTTCCATGAATTGGAGCAGCTCGTTCAGCTTCAAAGGGAATCAAAGGAAGCCCGATGTCCAAGACCGTCAAAGCCGCTTATGAGCTGTCCGACGCCGAGAAGCGCGACCTGATCCAGTTGATCCAGGCCGGCAAGCCGCTGCCGGAGAAGTACCGCTTCATCCTGTTCGAGGACAAGCGTGAGGTGGAGCTGGTGTGGAACGGCAAGAGTGCCGATGTATGCACGGCGGTGCTGCCGTTCCAGACGCTGGAGCACGTGGACGAGCCGCGCGAGGAGACGAAACACCAGGGCGAGTTGTTCGATGCTCGCGGTCGGCAGACGCAGGGCTGGACCAACAAGCTGATCTGGGGCGACAACAAGCTGATCCTGTCATCACTCAAGGCCGGTGCGCTGCGCCGGCAGATCGAGGATGCCGGCGGGTTGAAGCTGATCTACATCGACCCGCCGTTCGACGTGGGCGCCGACTTCAGCATGGACATCGAGATCGGCGGCGAGACCTTCCACAAGGAGCCGAACCTGCTGGAGCAGATCGCCTATCGCGATACCTGGGGGCGCGGGGCGAACAGCTTTATCAGCATGATCTATGAGCGGCTGATTTTGATGCGGGATTTGCTGCATCCGGAGGGGAGCATTTATGTGCATTGTGATTGGCGGGTAAGTTCTTTCATGCGCCTTGCTCTCGAAGAAGTTTTTGGCCGCGACTCGTATCGAAATGAAATCATTTGGCAACGGACGAATGCGCATAACGAAACGGGGCAATATGGCCGCATCCACGACACCATCCATTTTTCTACACGGCAGCCAAGCGGATATGTCTGGCACCCCGATCTAGTAGCTTTTTCTGAGGAACAACTTGCCCGCTACAGGAAAGATGCAAAAGGCCGCTACTACACAACTCAAGACTTGACTGCGCCGCGACCAGACAGTAATTCCGGGAAGTTCGATTGGCGCGGAACCAAGCCCTCGTCAACACGGGGATGGGGTTACACGCTTGAGCAATTGGAAACATGGTGGAAGGATGGTCGTATTGCCACAAAACGCGACGGGACGCCACGAATGGACGGACTTATCGTTTATCTCGACGAGAAGTCTGGACAAGCTCCGCAGACAATTTGGCAAGATGTTTCTCGTGTAACAAATACCGGAAACGAGCGCATTGGATATCCCACCCAAAAACCCGAAGCTCTGCTCGAACGCATCATCAAAGCCAGCAGCAACGAGGGCGACCTCGTAGCGGATTTTTTCACCGGCTCCGGCACCACCGCCGCCGTCGCGGAAAAACTTGGGCGCAAGTGGATCGCCACCGATCTGGGCAAGTTTGCCATCCACACCACGCGCAAGCGCCTGATTGGGGTGCAGCGCGAATTGAAGGCGGCCGACAAACCCTTCCGCGCCTTCGAGGTGCTGAATCTGGGCCGTTACGAGCGCCAAGCGTATCTGAATGTCGGCGGGCGCTTGTCGCCGGCGCAACGCGAGGCGGCGCTGACGCAAAAGGAACGCGAGTTCCGCGAGCTGATCCTGCGCGCCTACAAGGGCGAGCCGCTGGCCAACGACGGCTTCTTCCACGGCAAGTACGCTGGCCGGCTGGTGGTGATCGGTCCGATCAACCTGCCGGTGGGCCGGCTGTTCGTGGAGGAAGTCATCACCGAATGCCGCAAGCGCGGCGCCACCCGGGTGGACGTGCTCGCATTCGAGTTCGAGATGGGCCTGTTCCCGGCGGTGCTGGAGGAAGCGAAGGGCAAGGGCATCGACCTCACGCCCAAGTACATCCCGGCCGAGGTGTTCGACAAGCGCGCGGTGGACCGCGGGCAGGTGGTGTTCCACGACATTTCCTTCGTCGAGGCGACCCCGCGCTATGCCAAGGGTCGGTCGGCCCGCGACAAGCTGACAGTGCAGATCGAACTGACCGATTTTTCCGTCTACTACACGCAGGGCGCCGCCGAGGCGGTGATCGCCACGCTCAAGGACGGCAAATCCGGCGTGATCTGCGATCAGGGCCAGTTGGTCAAGATCAGCAAGAGCAAGACCGGCACGGTCAAGCGCGATGTGTTGACCAAGCACTGGACCGACTGGGTGGACTACTGGGCGGTGGACTTCGACTACCAGAACCGCAAGGAGATCATCCGCGTGCCGGTCGGCACCGGCCCCGGCGGCGTGCTGCCCGGCTTCGAGCATGGACAGCAGGACATTCCCTTGGATTTCGAGGAGCGCTGGACCGGCGGCTACATCTTCGAGAACGAGTGGCAGAGCTTCCGCACCCGCAAGAACCGCGATCTGGAACTCATTACGGCCGAACACGGCTACGACCGTCCTGGCCGCTACACCGTGGCGGTGAAGGTGGTGGACATCTTCGGCAACGACACCATGACCCTGGTGCCGGTCAATGTCGGGTGAGTCACCCAACGGCGCGCGAGGTACACCAGCGGCACACTGCACGGGCTCGCGACGCCGGATCGGGCTAGAATCCGGCAATTGCTCCTACCACCGCGTCCTGCTCACGGGCGACGCCAACACTTCCGCACCGACAGGCACGACATGAAACATCGACGATTCTGGGTATTCGCCGGCGGCGGCGCGCTGCTGCTGGTGACGGCGCTGGTGATCGCGCAGATCCCCATGACCCAGACCGATTTCCGCGTGCCCGGCACCCAGACCGCCGACATGTCCGTCGGCAACCTCATGACCGCCGGCGAATGCCGCGGCTGCCACGGCAACATGGATGCCGCGAGCGAGCCCTATTCGACCTGGGCCGGAAGCCTGATGGCCCAGGGCGGGCGCGATCCGCTGTTCTTCGCCCAGATGACCAACGCCAACCAGGATGTCGCCAACGTCGGCAGCTACTGCCTGCGCTGCCACGTTCCGGCCGCAGTGGTCACCGGCAACGTCGCCGATCCGAGCGGTGCGAGCCTCGACACCCGCGACAAGGAGGGCGTGACCTGCCATTTCTGCCACAGCATGGTCGATCCGATCTACAAACCCGGCATCAGTCCGACGCAGGACGTCGCGATCCTCGCCGCACTCGACCAGGTGCCTGCGCACGCCGGCAACGCGATGTTCGTGCTCGATCCCGATGGCCATCGACGCGGGCCACGCACGGATGCGCAACCCTCGCATGAGCTGCTGGTGTCGCCCTATCACCGCGATTCCGCGTTGTGCGGCTCCTGCCACGATGTCGGCAACGTCGCGGTCAGCAAGCAGGCCAATGGCACCTATCGCTACAACGTGATCGATGCCGAGGCGCCGGACCACGATCCCTGGACCCAATTCCCCCTGGAGCGTACCTACACCGAATGGCTGCTGTCGGAGTTCGCCGACACCGGCGTCGACCTCGGCGGGCGCTTCGGCGGCAATCGCGGCAACGTCGTGTCTTCCTGTCAGGATTGCCACATGCCGACCACGGCCGGCAAGGCCTGCGTGCTCACGCCCAGCCGCAACGACCTCGCCACGCATGACTTCGCCGGCGCCGCGGTGCCCTCGCTCGATCTGATCGCGGCCTACACCGGCGACCCCGACGGCCACATCGCGGCCGGCCGCGCCAAGGCCCTGTCGATGCTGCAGCGCGCCGCCACGATCGAACTGGATCTGCAAGGCGCGAACCTGCGCGCCCGGGTCATCAACCAGACCGGCCACAAGCTCCCGACCGGACACATCGAGGGACGTCGCGCCTGGCTCAACCTGCAGTTCTTCGACGTTCGCGGAAAGCTGATTTCCGAGCGTGGCCACTACGATCCGGTCGAAGCCGAACTCGACGAAGCGAGCACCACGGTCTACGAGATGCATGTCGCGCTCAGCGACGATGCCGCCACCGCGACCGGCCTGCCCGCCGGCGTCACCACGCACATGGCACTGGCCGACACCATCGCCAAGGACACGCGCATCCCGCCGCGCGGATTCGACAATGCCACCTATGCCGCCGGTGGCGCGCCGGTCGTCGGCATCGGTTACGCCGATGGCCAGTACTGGCACGACACCACCCTGTCGGTTCCGCCGGGCACGGCTCGCGTCACCGCGACGCTGTGCTACCAGACCCTCACCCGCGACTACATCGAGGCGCTGCGCGACGGCAACGTCACCGACGACTGGGGCACCACCCTGCACGACCTGTGGCAACAGACCGGGCGTGGCGCACCGATCCCGATGGCGAGTGCATCCTCCGGCTTCGCCGGCGCACTCTTCGCCGACAGCATGGAAGAACAACCCACGCCGTGCGGATCACCCCACTGAAGCCTACGGGAACTCAGCCAACGAGGTCGTGCCGGCCCTCGATGCGCAGCAGTGCGATCTTGCGCTCCAGCCCGCCGGCATAGCCAGTGAGCGAGCCGTCGCTGCCGAGCACGCGATGGCAGGGCACGATGATGCTGATCGGATTGCGCCCGACCGCCGCGCCAACCGCACGCACGGCACGGGCACGGCCGATGCGCGTGGCCAGTTCCGCATAGGTGGTCGTACTGCCGAACGACAGGCCCGCCAGTTGCCTCCAGACGCCTTGCTGGAAGGCCGTGCCGCAGGAAAGGTCGAGTGGCAGTTCGAACACCCGTCGACGCCCGGCAAAGTACTCGCGCAACTGGCGCTCGGCCTCGCACAGCAGCGCATCATGCGGCGCCATGGGGCGCTCCGACACGGCCGGAAAATGCCGTTGACCATCGAACCACAGGCCGCGCAGCCCGAGCGGGCTTGCGGCAAGCGTGATCCCGCCCAGGGGTGAGACGACATGATGGAAGCGATCGTCCGCGCCGAATGTTCCGATGCCGCCTGTCAGACTCGCCATTGACTTGCCCTCGCGAAAGAAGCGTCCGCCACCCATCGTGTCGATCATAGGGCAAGCGCTCGTCACGGCGATGCGTGCAACCACCGGGACACATCGCGGCGCTTGCCGTAGCATCACCGCATCACCGTTCGCCATCACCGTCATGCCGCGCGCAATCCAGCCTCTCATCGCCGCATTCATCCTCGCGTCGACCCTGCTCTCGCCCCACGCGCTGGCGGCAAACGCCCACTACCGACTCGATCCGGTGCATACCCGCATCGGCTTCGCGGTCGAGCACGATGGCTATTCGCATGTGCTGGGCAGCTTTGCCCATCCCGAGGGCGAGCTCTGGTTCGACCCGGATGACTGGAGCACGGCGCGGGTCGAGGTGCGGATCGATCTGACCACGCTCGACCTCGGCGACGCCGCATTGGATGCACGGATCGCGCGCAAGGATTATCTCGACACCCGCACGCACCCGCAGGCACGCTTCAGCTCGACCCGGGTCGAGCCGCTGAGCCCGACCCGTGCCCGCGTCCACGGCCTGCTCGAACTGCGTGGCCAGAGCACGCCGGTCAGCCTTGATGTACAGCTCAATCGGCTTGCCCGCAGCGCCTGGAGCCTGCGCCGCACGGTCGGATTCTCCGCCACCGCAACCCTGTCGCGACAGGCGCTGGGCATGACCGCGCATCGCACCGCCGTCGGCGATGCGGTGGAGTTGCGCATTGAGGTGGAAGCGCTGCGCGCGCGCGAATCCTCGCGCTGAAGCAGCGCCTACGGGATCGCGGATATCGATTCGGATTCCAGCTCCACGAGTCGTTGCAGCAAGTGCGCCAGCGTCACCACGTCCTGGTGGTTGTGCCGTGCCACGCGCCGCAGCTTGACCGCGCTGCCACCGCGCAGGAAATCCAGCCAGGCCGCCGGCGCCTCGCTGCCGGGCAGGTCGTCCTCGCGCACGATGCCCAGGGCGTTGCGTTCGATCGTCGCGAGGCGACAATTTTCCCACTGCCCGCGCCAACGCCGGCGGGTGGGAAACAGCAGGTCCAGATGCGCCAACGTCGCCAACGGATCACCTTGTCGCGCCAGGCGATAGCGCGCACGCAGCAACGGTGCGTCGTAGCAGCGGCCGTTGTAGCTTGCGAGCACGCTGTCGGGTGCGAGCCAGCCGGCAAACGTGCGCAGCATCGCCGGCTCCGCTGCCAACGTTGCAATCAGCAACTGGCGCACGCGCACGCCGCTGCGCCCGGAGGCATCGCAATGCCAATCGGCCGCACCGATCATGAAGGCGCGGGTACCACTGCCGCCGGCCAGCCCGGTGGTCTCGGTGTCGAAAAACAGAATGCGGTGCGGATCGATCGATTCCTGCGGCCTGCGATCGAACGCCAGTGACAGCGGCGCAGGCGGAACCTTCTGCGGCAGGAACTGCTCGCTCTGCCACAGGCCGGCTTCGATTTCCTCGCCCGGCAGGCTGCGATCGTGAACTTCCGCCAGCCCACGTCGCACCCCCGCTCGCGCATCCATACCCCGACCGCGTAGCACCAGCAGCCTGCGCAGTGCGACCCGATCGGCCGTCGGCAGCGTGATCGGCGTGTCCTCGTGCTCGCCGAGGGCGCGTTTGCACGGCGCATCGCCGGACCTGGACGCAGGCTCGCCGCGCGCAATCGCCGCACCGGCCTGGGTGCGCAACTGGCGCAAGCGCTCGGGCGTGAGCTTCATGCGTCACCTTCCTCCAAGGCCCGCGCATCGTCATCCCGCAACAGCGCCAGCACACGGTGCGCCAACTGCTTCGGCGTCGCCGCTCCCTCTTCTTCCTGCACCGCCAGCACCGGCCCGACGCAGGCCGGACAACCGGCCTCGCAGTCGCAGCCATCGACCAGTTCGGCGGCACGTCGCAGCAGTTCGTCCTGGCGCTGCCACAGCGGCTCGGAAAGTCCGACACCACCGGGAAAGTTGTCGTAGAGATAGACCGTCGGGGTGAAACTGCGCAGCAACTCGATGCCGACCTCACCTTCGATCCCGTGCAGTCGCGCCTGACCGGCTTCACCGGGCAAGGCGAACCACGCGCCATCACCGTCGCCGACGCTCTTCTGCAGGTCGCGCGCATCGGCCATCACCGCGACCGTGGCGACGACATGCAGTGCGTGCGCGGCACCGAGGAAGCCATCGAGTGCCTCCTGCCGGCCGGCGAAGGCCGCCGTGAGCCGCGCCTGCGACACCTGCCACCACAGCGCCGTGGTGTGCAGTTCCTGGTCCGGCAGGTTGACCGGACCATAGCCGATGTTCTCGTGGCTGTAGTAGCGGATCTTCTTGTAGCCGGCGACCCGGCGCAGCACGTGCACCTCGCCGTGGTGGCAATCGCCCTGGCCGGTACGGCAGCCGGCAAAGCGCTCCAGCACCTTCAGCCGGGCGTAGTCGATGCTGTCGGTGTAGTAGTCGACGAAGGTGCGCGTGACGTAGGCCTTGCGCCCTTCCCAGTCGAGCCGCTCGACCTGGTAGGGGATCGACTGGACCATGTGGATCGCACCCTCGTACAGGGTCTGCGCCGCGGCCGAGTGATCGACCTCGGCGATGATCTGCTGACGCCCGTCACCACGATCGACCACGACGAAATTGCCGTCGGCCACCGCACGCAGGTTGACGGCGCTGGCCGGGTAGCTGTCGGCAATCCATTCCCAGCGCTCGCCCTCGCGATGCACGACGGCGGTCTCGGCAAGCACCTCCAGATACAGTTCGGGATCGATCGGACCGAAGCGCTCGCCCTGCACGAAGGCCAACTCGAAGGCGGCGCAGCGAATGTGATCGAGCAGGATCAGCGCCTGGTCGGGCGCGATGCGTGCCTGTTCCGGCGTCGAGGCGACGAAAAAATCCGGGTGCCTGACGACGTACTGGTCGAGCGGCTGACTGCTCGCCACCAGCACGCCCAGGGCCGCCCGCTGGCGCCGTCCGGCACGACCGAAGCGCTGCCAGGTCGCGGCAATGCTGCCGGGATAACCATTCAGCACGACCACGTCGAGCGCACCGATGTCCACACCCAGTTCCAGCGCCGAGGTGCTGACGATGCCATCGACCCTGCCGGCCCGCATCGCCTGTTCGACCTCACGCCGCTCGCCGGGCAGATAGCCGCCGCGATAGGCACGGATCCGTGCGGGCTTGCGTGGGTCATGGTCGAACACGTCCTTGAGATATTTCGCCAGCACCTCGACCAGCAGGCGGCTTTGCGCAAAGATCAGGGTCTTGAGGCCGGCGCGGATCGCGATGCGGGCGATGCGGTTGGACTGCGAACGTGCCGATGCGCGCAGGCCCAGTTCGCGATTCACCAGCGGCGGATTCCACAGCAGCACATGGCGCGCCCCGGTCGGTGCGCCGGAACGGGTGATCGCGCGCACCGATCGGCCGAGCAAGGCCTCGGCATGTTCTCCGGGATTGCCGATGGTCGCCGAGCACAGGATGAAGCACGGACTGGAGCCGTAGAACGCGCAAATCCGGACGAGGCGTCGCAGCAGGTTGGCGACATGGCTGCCGAACACGCCGCGGTAGCCGTGGATCTCGTCGATCACGACATAACGCAGGGTCTCGAAGAACTGTGCCCATTTGGTGTGATGGGGCAGGATCGCTTGGTGCAACATGTCCGGATTGCTCACCACGATGTCACCGTGCAGGCGGATCGCCTGGCGCGCATCGCCCGGGGTGTCGCCATCGAAGGTGAAGGCGCGCACGCCGAGCTTGCCGGCGCGGTTGAGTTCCAGCAATTCGGCCACCTGGTCCTGCGCCAGTGCCTTGGTGGGAAACAGGAACAGGGCGCGTGCGGCATTGCCATCGCCCGCGCTCCGTTGCGCCGCCGCCAGCACCGGCAGGGTGTAGCAGAGCGACTTGCCGCTCGCGGTCGGCGTCGCCACGACAACATGCTCGCCGGCCCGGATCGCTTCCCAGGCTTCGGCCTGGTGTGCATACAACTGCTCGATGCCGCGCTGGCGCAGGGCCTCGCGCAGGGCCACGGGCACATCATCGGGCATCGGCACGCAGCGTGCCGGCGTCGCCGGCAGAGTGAAGGCGCCAGTGATGCGTTCGGCGTAGCGCTGCTGCAGGCGCCGTGCGAGCAGGTCACCGTCGCGTGCCGGCCGTCCGCCCAAGCTGGCCAGTGCCTGTTCGCCCGCTGCGGTACGCGCTGCCAGGGGAAACCTCATCGCTGCCTCCATCCCTCGGGAAAGGTGCGATGAGAACAACTGCCCGTCTCACCGGATGAGACGCGGCGACCCGGTCAGCGGCCGCTGGCGTGGCGGATGAAGAAGCGCTTGAGCGGCGGCAGATGATCGGCGAGACCGAGCGCCGGTCCGCGCAGCAGGGTCGGCAACACGGCAGCGTTGCCGAACAGCCGCTCGATCGCGTCGAAGGCGTGGCCGGCAAGGCTGGTTTCGCTGCGCCGGCGGCGAGCATAGCGAGCAACCAGGAGGGCGGCTCCGATGTCACCGCCCTCCGCCTGCGCCGTGCGGCACAGGGCCAGCAGTTCGGCGACATCGCCGAAACCGAGATTGACCCCCTGTCCGGCAAGCGGATGCACGCCATGCGCAGCATCTCCGAGCAGCACGACGCGACCGCTGGCGTAGTGTTCGGCGAGGCGCAGGCGCAGCGGGAATCCGGCCCGTGGCGAGATCGGCGTGATCCGCCCGAGGCATCGGTCGAAGGCGCGTTCGAGTTCGTCGCCAAAGCGCGCATCGTCGAGTTCCAGCACGCGCTCTGCCTCGGCTTCGGGCAGGCTCCAGACAATCGAACAGGCCTGTGCGGTGAACGGCAGCAGGGCGAGCGGACCGGTCGGCAGGAAACGCTGCCAGGCGGTGTCCTGGTGCGGCTGTTCAGTGCGGATGAAGCCGACCACACCACGCGCCGCGTAGTCGCGTCCGCGCGTGGCAATGCCCAGGCGCTCGCGCATGGGCGAGGCGGCGCCGTCGGCGGCGACCAGCAGGCGTGCGTGCAGGAGACTGCCGTCATCGAGTTCGACCTCGACCCCTTCCGCGTCCTGATGCAGCGCGGCGATGTGCGCCGGGCAATGTCGTACGACGCCCGGCTCGCGCCCCAGCGCCTGCCACAGGACGTGCTGGACCAACGCCTGTTCGACGATGTGGCCGAGTGCATCGGCATGGATGTCGCGCGCGTCGAAGTCGATGCCGGCATCCTGCGTCGCCGCATCCCAGACGTGCATGTGCCGGTACGGCGTCGCGCGCGCGGCGACGATCTCCGGCCAGACTCCGAGTTCAGCGAGCAGGTCGCTGGAGGCCGGCGCGATCGCGAACACGCGCAGGTCCGGTGCCGCGTCGGGATTCCAGCCCTTGGGCGGATGCGGCTCGATGATCGCCACGCGCAGCCCGGATCGCGCCAGCCCGAGCGCACAGACGGCCCCGACCAGCCCGGCCCCGACAACGATCGCGTCCAGCCCGCGGCGATTCACGCGACCACCTTGCGTGCAAGCTGGGAGACATCGCTGCCGTAGCCCATCGACTCGCGCACGAGACGATCGGCGAGGGATGGGAATCGGTCCAGGGCGAGCAGGCCGGCCGAGCGCAGCAGGCGCAGCGGCGCGAAGGAATTGCCGAACAGGCGCACCAGACCATGACTCAATTCGAGCGTCGCGGCACGATCGGGCAGGCGCCGTTGCACATGCCGCGCCAGCACCCTCTCGCTGCCGATGTCTTCGCCCGCCTGCCGTGCCGCGACCAGCACCTCGGCCAGGGTCAGGGCATCGCGCAGACCAAGGTTGAAACCCTGCGCCCCGATCGGGTGCAGGCTCTGGGCGGCGTTGCCAACCAGCACCGCGCGCGTGGCGACGAGGCGCTCGGCCACGACCTTGCGCAACGCATAGGCACTGCGCCGGCCAACCCGACCGAATCGACCGACGCGCCAGCCAAAACGCTGCTGGAGGAAGTCCCGATAGGCGTCATCATTCAGTGCCCGGACCGCATCGGCCTGCGCCGAGGGCACGGTGCAGACACTGCCGAGGCGACCACCGGCAAGCGGCAGCAAGGCCAGCGGCCCCTGCGCGGTGAAGCGCTCGTAGGCGGTGTCCGCCGGCGCCTTCGCCGCAGTGACGACGCTGACGAACAGGGTCTGTTCGTAATCATGCACCTCGGCCCCGATGCCGAGCCGGTCGCGCAGGCCCGAATCGGTGCCATCGGCCGCCACCAGCATCTGTGCCCGCACCCGCAGCTCACCCTCGGGCGTGGCAAGCAAGGCCTCGATGTATTCGGCCGTCTGCGCAATCTGGTCCAGCCTCGCCGGACGCAAGTGGCGCAGTGCCGACAACTCCGCGAGTCGTGCTTCCAGTGCCGCGCCCAGTTCACGCGCCACCACCACCGCACCGAAACGTTCCAGTCCACGCTCGCGTGCATCGAGGCGCACGCTGCCGAAATCACCCTGGCTGGAGACGTGGATATGGCGGATCGGCGCCGGTGGCGAGACGATGTGGCGACCGACTCCCAAGGCCGCGAGTGCATCGAGGCTGGCCTCGGCCAGGGCGAGGTTGCGTTCGTCGAAACTTGGCGGTGCAGCCTCGCGCAGCGGCGTCGCCTCGACCAGCACGACATCGAAACCCTGGCCGTCGAGCGCGCAGGCAAGACTGCTGCCGACCAGGCCACCACCAACGATCAATACATCACAGCTGATATCCATGCATGCATGATACCGATGCCCGCAGGCGCATCCCTGACCCGGGTCAACCCGGTCCCATCGCCAGCGGAATCGTCAGGCGATCGCCGACCCTGACCACATCACCCTTGATCTGGTTGGCCGAGCGCAGCGTCGCCAGGCTGACACCGTGACGTTGCGCGATCAGGCTCAGGGTTTCGCCCCGGCTGACGACGTGCTGGCGCGGGCGCGGCGTCGCATGGGCCGCAAGCCAGCTTCCCGGTGGCGGCTGGGTGGTGAAGTAGTCACGCACGCCATCGACGATGGCCGCGGCCAGGCGCGTGCGGTGGCCGGGATCGAGCAGCTTCTTCTCCTCGCCCGGATTGCTGATGAAGGCGGTCTCGACCAGAATCGAGGGCACGTCCGGCGACTTCAGCACCATGAAGCTGGCGCTTTCGACGTTCGGCTTGTGCGCCTTGCCGACGCGCTTCATCGCCTCCAGCACCTGGCTTGCGACATCGGCCGAAGCCTTCATCGTCGCGCTCTGGGAGAGATCGAGCAGCACCGCGGCGAGGGTGTCGTCCTTGTCGTCGAGGGAAACCCCGCCAACCAGATCGGATTTGTTCTCGCTCGCCGCCAGCCAGCGCGCCGCCTCGTTCGAGGCGCCACGGGTCGAGAGCACGAAGACCGACGAGCCCGAGGCCGTGGGTTTGTTGAAGGCATCGGCATGCACCGACACGAACAGGTCGGCACTGGCCTCGCGCGCCTTCTGATAGCGCTGGCGCAGCGGAATGAAGTAATCGCCATCGCGCACCAGCACGGCCTGCATGCCCGGCTCGGCGTCGATCTGACGCTTGAGTTCCTGCGCCACGGCAAGGGTGATGGACTTTTCCCAACTGCCCGAAGCGCCACGCGCACCGGGATCCTCGCCGCCGTGACCGGCGTCGATCGCGACCACGACCTTGCGCTCGTTCGCCGGCACTGCCTGCTGCACCGTGCGCACCACCGGCTCGACTTTCGCCTTCTGCCGGTACAGGTCCACCACGAGACGATGACCGAGCGCGTCGGCCGGCGGCAACAGAAAACTCTGCGGGCGCACGGCCTCACCCAGGTCGAACACGACGCGCACGCCCTGCTCGCCCAGCTTGCCGGTACGCACGCCCTTGAGCACGCCGGCGGCATTGGCCGGCACGAAGCCGGTGTCGAGCACGGCGGTATTGATGTCCAGCACCAGCCGACTCGGGTTTTCGAGGGTGAACACCTTGTAGTCGAGCGGGCCGGAGACATCGAACACGGTGCGGGTATGGTCCGGCCCGTCCCAGATGCGCAAGGCCTGAATCCGCGTCGGTGCTCCGGCCCAGGCAAAGCCGGCCAGCAGCACGAGGTGCAGGATCAGGACACGCGCAATTCGGGCAGGCATTCGGCTCATGCTGCGAATTCAACCACTATGCGAGGCCATTCCGCAAGTACTTTTCCTGATAAACCATGAAGTTAAGAGAACTTCCTGAAAAATCTGGAAGGAAACGCCCGCGTTTCGACATCGCGTCGGAAGCCGTGGCGGCGCAAGTGCAACTCAATCTTTTCCTTGCAAACCAATGGCTTGTGAAATCCGCGTGGTCTGGATGCGTCCGAACGAGTCGGCATTGAGAGGAGCGCAGCGAGGTAGCAATCCAGCAGCCGGAAAATCAAGGGCCTGGATTCTTCGCTGCGCCCGCACTGACGAGGGGCGGACGGGTTCAGACATTCCGGCGCGATGACACCCCGGAAAACTCACGCCGCACCGCCTCGCTCCAATCGGCACCCGGCGTGGACATTGGCTCCAACAAGGCCCGCCGCGACGATCCATCCAGCGTCAAATGCAACACCAGGTCGGCCGGCGGCAAGACGCCGCGCCCACGCGCCGGCCACTCGACCAGCCACAGGCGCGCGCGTGCCGCCAGCTCGTCGAGTGCGAGGTATTCGAGTTCTTCCGGATCGGCGATGCGATAAAGGTCCAGGTGCGCGACCTCGCCCTGCGGGGTGTCGTAGCGTTCGACCAAGGTGTAGGTCGGGCTGCGCACTGCGCCCTGCACGCCCAGGGCATGCAGCAAGGCCCGCGCCGTGGTGGTCTTGCCGGCACCGAGATCGCCTTCCAGATACAGCACCACCGGCTGCGCCGGCAGGTGCCCGGCAAGACAGGCACCCAGGCGTTCGGTGTCGGCCGGCGTCGCAAGCGTGAGGCTCATCATGGATTGACCAGGCGGCGCAGGTGCGGAAACAGGTCGCTCGCAAGCAGTCCACGCTCGCCGCCCTCGCGTGCCGCGGAATCGGCCGCGACCGAATGCAACAAGGCTCCGACGCTGGCCGCCGCGAATGCCTCCATGCCTTGCGCCCACAGCGCGGCGATCACGCCGGTCAGGACATCACCCATGCCACCGCTGGCCATGCCGGGATTGCCGGCGCCAATCACGATCGGGGTCTCGCCTGGAGCGGCGACGATGCTGCCGGCACCCTTGAGCACGACCACGGCGTCGTGGCGCTCGACCAGCGCCGTCGCCGCACCAAAGCGATCGGCCTCGATCGTTGCGACCTCGACATCGAGCAGGCGCGCGGCCTCGCCGGGATGCGGGCACAGCACGGCGCCGGGCGCACGCGCGTCGAGCGCGGCGAGAAGATTCAGGCCATCGGCATCGATCACCAGCGCTCGCTCCGCGTCCAGTGCGGCATCGAACATGGCGCGCGACCAGTGGCTGCGTCCCAGTCCTGGCCCGAGCGCCAGCACGTCGGCGGGTTCGGCCAGTTCACGCAGGCTGCGGGCATCGCCCACGAACTGCGGCATGGCTTCCGGCCTGCTGCTCAGGATCGACTCGACATGGGCCTGCTGGGTGGCCACCGTGACCAGGCCCGCACCGCTGCGCAAGGCGGCCTCGGCACACAGCCGGATCGCCCCGCCATAGCCGTGATCGCCACCGATCGCCAGCACCCGCCCGTGATCGCCCTTGTGCGCATCGCGCGCGCGCGGCGTGAAGTGTCGGCGCAGGTGCGGTGCATTCCACAGCCACGCGCTCGGCGGGCGCGACTTGCGCGTTTGCGCCGGCACATCGAGCGTGGCCAGCTCCACCGTGCCAGCCAGGGCACGGCCGCGACCGGTGAACAGCCCGCGCTTGTGCGCGATGAAGGACATGGTGTGCGTCGCTTGCACCGCGACGCCCGGCGCACAGCCACGATCCGCGTCGAGGCCCGACGGCAGGTCGATCGCCAGCACCGGTTGCCCGCTGGCGTTGATCGCCTCGATCAGGGCTGCGGTGACACCCTCCGGCGCGCGACTCAAGCCGATGCCGAGCAGGGCATCGACGACGACATCGGCCGCTGGCAACGCATCGCCGGGCCGGAACAGGGTTTCACTGCCACCCGCCTCGCGCCAGTGCGCATGCGCGCGCCGCGCCGGCTCGACCGTGGGCGCACCCGTCTTGACCACGAATACCTCGACCTGCATTCCGGTCATGTGCGCCAGGCGGGCGAGCACGAAGCCATCGCCACCATTGTTGCCCGGGCCACACGCCACGCAGATTCGTCGTGCCGACGGCCATTGCTGCTTCAGGCGGGCAAAGGCGGCGGTCGCGGCACGCCCCATCAGGGCATAGGCATCGATCGCATCGTGCGTCATCGCCTGCGTCTCGAAGTGACGCACGTCATCGCAGGCATGCAGGGGCAGGGTTTCGTCCATACGACGATTCTAGTGCCGGCAGCCGTGCGCCCGCGATTCTCGTCGTGGCGATCGGTCGGCTCCGTGCATCGCATGCCGATGCTCGATGGCGCAGACTATCGCGATGCACCCCGCCGACCCTGCCGATCTTCCCGACCTCGCCGCACTGGTTGCCGAGCTGCGCGCATGGGCCAGGGAACTGGGCTTCCAGCATCTGGGCATCGCCGATACCGATGTGCGGCTGGATTCCGCCCGCCTACAGCGCTGGCTCGATCAGGGCATGCATGGTGCACTCGGTTACATGCAGGAGCGCGCCCATCTGCGCGCCCATCCGGAAGAACTGGTTCCCGGCACCTTGCGCATCATCAGCGTGCGCATGGATTACGGGGATACCGATCCGGACAAGGCCTGGGCCACGCTGGCCGATGGCGAGCGCGCCTACATCTCACGCTTTGCCCTGGGGCGCGACTACCACAAGACCCTGCGCTCACGCCTGCAAAAACTGGCCGAGCGCCTGGCCGGGCGTATTGGCCCCTTCGGCTACCGTGCCTTCAGCGATTCCGCGCCGGTGCTGGAGAAGGCTCTCGCCCACAAGTCCGGCCTGGGCTGGGTCGGCAAGCACAGTCTTCTGCTCGACAAGGATGCCGGTTCCTGGTTCTTCCTCGGGGAACTGTTCACCGATCTGCAATTGCCGGTGGATGAGTCCGTTACCTCGCACTGCGGAACCTGCATGCGCTGCATCGAGGTCTGCCCGACCCAGGCCATCATTGCGCCCTATGTGGTCGATGCCAAGCGTTGCATCAGCTATCTCACCATCGAAAACAAGGGCGCCATTCCGGAGGAACTGCGCAAGCCGATGGGCAACCGCATCTTTGGCTGTGATGACTGCCAACTGGTGTGCCCCTGGAACAAGTTTGCCAAGCGCCACGACGAACCGGATTTTCGCGTTCGCAACAATCTCGATCAGGCCAGCCTCGTTGATCTGTTCAACTGGAGCGAAGAAGAGTATTTGCGCCGCACCGAGGGCTCGGCCCTGCGCCGGGCCGGCTGGGTGGGCTGGTTGCGCAATATCGCCGTGGCCCTGGGCAATGCCCCGAGTACGCCAGAGATCATTGCGGCCTTGCGCGCGCGCGCCGATCACCCCTCGGAACTGGTGCGCGAGCATGTGGCCTGGGCGCTTGCCCGGCATGGCGAGCGAATGCCGGACGAGGCCTGAGCCACGTCCGGATCCATCACTTGTCCAGCGCAACCCCGAGTGCCGCGCTCAGGTTCGCCAGCCAGCGCAACTGCTTGCCTTCGCGGGTGAGGTAATCGGTTCCCGAATAGCCCCACCAGTCCCAGCAGCCCTTGGGGTTGAGCGGCATGAAACTGGTGCGGGTCTGTGGATAGACCACGACCAGATCATGCACATCGGCCCAGCGGTTGAGGCCGATGCCCTCGATGAACTGCTGCCCGAGGGCATCGGCATTTTGTTCGCAGCCATGGAAGACAAAGCTGAGGCCGCAGGTCTTGCCCTGCGCGCACTGCGCCGGCACGTAGATGAAGCCCTCGTCGGCAAGGAAGGCGTCCTCGCCATCGGGACGATAGGGATTCTGGTCGAAGGCCAGCACCGTGCCGGCAGCCTCGGTCGCGGCACCTGCGGGCGTGCCGTAGAGAGTCGACAGCAGTTCACCGGACGCATCGAAGCCGCAGGCACCGATGTAGGGCACCTGGGTGAGCGCGCACTCGCCACCCGTGGCCAGCGTCGGCCAGAGATGGCCGAATTCGCGCTCGCCATCCCATTGCAATTGCATGCCCTGCACTGGTGGCACCGCCACTTCGCGTGCCAGTGCCGCGTAGATCGCATGGCTCATCCGCGCCACATCGGCTTCGACGGTGTGATCGAGGCGGCCATGCAGCACGTAGACGTGGTCGCCATCGAGACCGGACAGGGGTGCGATCTTGCCCGCGGCGGCAAGCTCACGCGCACGTTCGGCCAGCCGGACCGGATCGGGTGCGTCCGGTTGCGCCTTCATGCAGCGCCCGAGCGCGGTCCCGAGGTCACCCTCGGCGCAACCGAACGGCGGGCCGGCAATCAGGCCGGCGCCGAGCAGGTGATCGGAAAACGCGAAGTGTGCTTGTTGCGCCATCGCCGCGCCGGATGACAGCCCGACCACGCTGACCCGCGCCGGGTCGAGGACGAGATGCGGCAAGGTCTGCTCGGCGGCCTGCGAGCCACAGCCGGCCAGCAGCACGCTGGCCAGCATTGCCAGCGCAGGTGTGATCGGGATGATCTTGCTCATGCCGGTCCTCCAGAAAAGGCGGGCCGCATGCGCGGCCCGAATTGCGACTGTCGCAGGAGAAATCAGAAGTTGTAGCGGATCGATGCGTACCAGTTGCGCCGCCAGCCGTAGTAGGCGGTCTGGATGTTGCCGACGCTGGCGAATTCCTGGCCTTCGACCTTGTAGGTCTTGTCGGTCAGGTTGCGTACACCGGCGCGGACCTGCCACTTGTACTGCGGCGAATCCCAGATTCCGTAAAGGCCGGCGAGGGTGTAGGCGTCCTGGCTGAGCACGTCGCGATTGTCGACCGAGAGCCAGGTCTTGCCACGGTACGAAACATCGCCGCCCACGCCCAGGGTCGAGCCATTGCCGAGGAAGAAGTTGTGGTGCAAGGCGAGGCGCGCGGTCATGTCAGGCGAGAACGGTACGTGGTCGTGGTTCACGTTCGGATCGAAACCGGGATAGGTCGGATCGAGGCGGAAGTCATCGAAGCGCTTGTACTTGGCATCGAGCCAGCCGATCTGTGCGGAAAGCGTGGTCGCCTCGCCGATGAAGGCGGCGCCTTCCAGTTCAAGGCCCTTGATGTCCAGCTCGGCGGCGTTGAGCACCGGAAAACTGCCCACGTCCTGCGAGACGCGCGCCTGGAAGTCGCTGTAGTCACTCACGAACACCGAGGCGCCGCCGCGGAAGCGGCCGTCGCTGGAGGTGCCCTTCACGCCCATTTCGTAGGTCCAGACGAACTCGGGATCGAACACCGGATTGGCGGCATCCTTGGTGCTGTTGGCACGGCCGTTGAAACCACCGGACTTGAAGCCGCGGTTGGCCGAGACATAGCCCATGACGCGGTCGGTGAAGTTCTTCTGCAGACTGACCGAAGGCGTCATCGCGGTCCAGCTCTTGTCGCCGTGGAAGGCCACGGTTTCGTTCAGCGACGCCAGTATCGGCCCCCAGAAGGTGCTGGTGGTGCGGGCGTAGTCCTTTTCGTCCTTGGTGTAGCGCAGGCCGGCGGCGAGCTTCCAGGTCGGGCTGAATTCCCAGTTGGCGTGTGCGAATGCGGCGAAGCTGGTCGTGGTCAGGTCATCGTCGATGGTGCGCAGGAAGTCGATCGGCATTCCGGCATAGGCGAACAGGTCGTTGGCGTAGGCTTCCTGGTGCGAAGGCACGTTCTCGCGCATGTAAAACACGCCGAAGGTGGATTGCAGGTTCGAGTGGTTGTCGTACTGCCACTGGAATTCCTGGCTGGTCTGGCGCTGGTTGAGCGCCACCAGCACGTCGCCCAGCTCGAACTGCGAGGCGTCGATGTCGATGTAGGAGTTGGTCTTGAGGCGGCGATGACCGGTGATCGACTTCATCAGCCAGCTGTCGGACAGATCCCACTCCATCGCGAACGTCAGGCCCTGGTGCTTCAGATCCTGGCCCTTGTCGGGCGAAAACGAGGTCTGCGAGAAGAAACCGTAGCGTTCGGTCGGCGCCGGACGCAACACCACGGGACCGCGAGCCAGATCGGTCTGGCGCAGGACTGCCATCGGCTCGCCCAGGGTGAGTGCTGCATCCTGCTTGGTGTGGTCGATGCTGAAGGTGGCACGGAAGCTGTCGCTCGGGCGGAACGCCAGCTTGGCGCGCAGCGCCTTGGTGTCGTCGTCGTTGTAGCGCTGTCCGCTGATCGGGTTGGAAACGAAGCCGTCGTTGGTCAGCCAGGCCCCGGCGATGCTGCCGGCCATGGTGTCACTGAGCTTGCCGGCGGCATAGACGCGGCCCTCGGCGCGACCAAACTGGCCGAAGGTGTATTCGATCGCGCCATCCTCGTCGTCGAACGGGTTCTTGGTGGTGAGCTTGATCGCACCGCCGGTGGAGTTCTTGCCATACAGCGTGCCCTGCGGGCCGCGCAGCACTTCCACCTGCTGCACATCGAACAGCGAGAACAGCGCGCCATTGATGCGCGAGTAGTAGATGTCATCGACATACATGCCCACGCCCGGATCGAAGGTCTGCAACGCATCCGGCTGACCGATGCCGCGGATGAAGACGTTGACCGAGTTGGCCGAGCCGCGACCCTGCACGATGTTGAGGTTGGGCACCGCGCCCTGCAGACCGTCGACGGCGGACGCCTGCTTCTCGACCAGGTCGGATTCACCGAAGGCGCTGACGGCCACCGGCACGTCGAAGATCGATTCCTCGCGCCGGCGTGCGGTCACAACGACATTGTCGAGGCGCTGAGCCTCCTCGTTGCCCGGCGCCTTCTGCCCCGCCTGCTCCTGGGCCAGGGCCGGTGCCGCCGCGGCAAAGCCAAGCAGCATGCCGATGGCCATGCTCAGATGGGTACGCTTCATTTCTGGATACTCCCGGTTTCGAGTGGCGTCGCGGCCACGGATCATTCGTCGGGCGCATGATGCGCGCCGCGTGCGCAGGAAACACTTGTACCTTCGTACAGTGTCCGACCACGCGACCAGCGGCCACACTCGGCAGCGGAAAGAAAACCGGACCTGCCCATGGCCTTCTTCATCGTCCTGGCCGCACTGTGCTTCCTGATGCTGGTCGCCTATCGCGGCTACAGCGTGATCCTGTTCGCCCCGATCGCGGCGCTCGGCGCCGTGCTGCTGACCGATCCCGCGCTGGTCGCGCCGATGTTCACCGGTCTGTTCATGGACAAGATGGTGGGCTTCCTCAAGCTCTACTTCCCGGTCTTCGTGCTGGGCGCGGTGTTCGGCAAGGTGATCGAGCTGTCGGGCTTTTCCAAGTCCATCGTCTCGGCCACGATCCGCATCGTCGGCGCACAGCGCGCGATGCTCTCGATCGTGCTGGTCTGTGCGCTGCTGACCTACGGCGGCGTCTCGCTGTTCGTGGTGGTGTTCGCGGTCTACCCCTTCGCCGCGGAATTGTTCCGCCAGGGCAACATCCCCAAGCGACTGATCCCGGGAACCATCGCGCTGGGGGCCTTCACCTTCACCATGGATTCGCTGCCGGGCACGCCGCAGATCCAGAACATCATCCCGACCACGTTCTTCGGCACCAACACCTGGGCCGCACCGATCCTCGGCAGCCTCGGCGGCATCTTCATCCTGATCCTCGGCATGAGCTACCTCGAATGGCGCCGGCGCAGCGCGCTGCGGGCGGGCGAAGGCTATGCCGCAGACGCGCCGCTGCTGAACGAGCCGGTGACGTTCGCCGGCGGCAACCTGCCCCATCCACTCATCGCGGTGTTGCCACTGGTCCTGGTCGGGATCGGCAACATCGTGTTCACCCGGATGATCCCGCAACTGTACGGTACGAGCCATTCCTTCGTGCCGGCGGTGATCGGCAATCCCGCGCCGGTGGTGCAGGAGATCGCCAGGATCACCGCGATCTGGGCGGTGATGGGCGCCCTCCTCGTCGGCATCCTCTGTGTCTTCGTCTTCGCCTGGCGGCCGGTGATGAAGAGCTTCGCGCAAGGCTCGAAGGACGCCATCGGCGGCGCCCTGCTCGCGGCCGGCAACACCGCATCGGAATACGGCTTTGGCGCGGTGATCGCGGCCCTGCCGGGCTTCCTCGTCGTCGCCCACGCCCTCGGCTCGATCCCCGACCCGCTGATCAACGAGGCAATCACGGTCACCTCGCTGGCCGGCATCACCGGCTCGGCCTCGGGCGGCATGAGCATCGCGCTGGCGGCCATGGCCGATACCTTCATCGCCAACGCCAACGCCGCCGGCATCCCGATGGACGTCCTCCATCGCGTTGCCTCGATGGCCTCCGGCGGCATGGACACGCTGCCGCACAACGGCGCGGTGATCACCTTGCTGGCGGTCACCGGCCTGAGCCACCGGCAGAGCTACAAGGACATCTTCGCCGTCACCGTGATCAAGACCCTTGCGGTGTTCTTCATCATCGCGGTGTTCTACCTCACCGGCTGGGTCTGAGCCAGCGCGACTGCGGCGGCAAGTGCGAACCAGGCGAACTGGAGCAGGAACACGAGGCGCTGGGCATGGCCCGGGCGTCCGTGCAGCCAGGCGATGGCGTCCTGCGGCGGCCAGAGCAGGAACAGCAACAGCAGCGCCGCGAGCAGCGTCCCGGGCCACGCCAGCCAGTGCCAGGCCGGCCGGCGCCACAGGCTCGCGCTGACACAGACGGCACCGGCGACCATGCCGAGCAGGGCCAGCGCCAGCGCCGTCACGTGGTGTTGCGAGGCGGGCGCATGGGGATCGTCGAGATCGAAGGGCAGCACGCCCTGGGCCGCGAATGCGAGCGCCGAGAGCATCAGCATGCCGGTGCCGATGCGGGCCAGACGACCGCCGCCGTCACCACGCAGGCAGGTCTCCAGTGCCAGCACGAAGGCAAAGCCCAGCAGCCCGGGCAGGATGAAGCCGAAGCAGTTCCACCACGATGCCGCGTCCGCCTGGCGCGCGCCGAGGTGTCCGAGCGGTTGCGTTGCGGCACGAAATCCCTCGTGGTCGCCGCCCAGTGACAGCATCGCCACGAGGAAGCACAGCCCCGACAGCCAGCCGGCGTGCAGGACGAGGCGACGATACGGATGCGCGCTGTTGCTCATGCCGGCAATACTCTCTCGGGGCGACGATCTTGCCTTGCATCTCTCGCCATCGCCACCATCTTGTGCAGGATCTTCAGCCCGACAACCGGAATCCGCCATGCTGCCCAACTCCGCCGCGACACCGGCCCCCGCCTTCGTCAGCACCATCACCGCCGCGACCTTCGAGCGCGAGGTGCTGCAAAAATCCCTCGAAACGCCCGTGCTGCTCGACTTCTGGGCGACCTGGTGCGGGCCGTGCAAGCAACTCGGTCCGATCCTGGAAAAACTCGCGCAGGACTACAACGGCGCCTTCGTGCTGGCCAAGGTCGATGTCGACAAGGAGCAGCAGCTCGCCGGGCAGTTCGGCATCCGCTCGATTCCCACCGTGATCCTGGTGAAGGATGGGCAATTGGTCGACGGTTTTCCCGGCGCCCTGCCCGAGGGCCAGTTGCGCCAGTTCCTCGCCCAGCACGGCATCGTGCCCGCCGTGGCGGCCGAACCCGAGGTTCCGGCCGAAGTGGTGCCACCGACACCTGCGGAAGAGGCCGCACGCCTGCGCCGCGAGCTGGAAGCCAAGCCCGAGGATGGCGCGCTCAAGCTCGACCTCGCGCTGGCACTGGCCCGCAGCGGCGAAACCGACGAGGCCGCCCACCTGATCGCCACGCTGCCGGCCAATCTCGGCACCGACGCGCGGGCGCGCATCGCCAACGTGCTGATCGCCAATGCCGTGCATCTGCGCGAGGCGCCGGCCCGGACCGAGCTGGAACACCGCATCGCCACCAACCCCGACGACCTCGCTGCACGCCACCTGCTCGGCCTGCGCCTGCTCGGCGACGGCGACGCGGAGGCCGCACTGTCGCAGTTCCTGGAAATGCTGCGACGCAACCGCGATTTCGATGGCGGCCTGCCGCGCAAGGCCCTGATCGAAGCCTTCGAGGTGATCCAGGACACGGCCCTGGTTGGACGCTTCCGACGCGACATGTCGGCCCTGCTGTTCTGATGCATCCCGCACGATGAATCTCGCAAGCCTCGGCCCGGCGCGCTCGCGCTGGCTGTTCAACCTATGGCCGCCGTTCCTGTTCGCCGGCATTCGCGTGCTCGAGATTTCGCCCGACTGGTGCCGGGTGCGGGTGCGACTGAAGCTGCGTCCGTGGAATCGCAACTTCGTCGGCACGCATTTTGGCGGCAGCCTGTTCGCGATGACCGATCCGTTCTGGATGATCCCGTTGATCCACCACCTCGGGCGCGATCACCTGGTCTGGGATCGCGCCGCCGAGATCGCGTTCGTCAAGGCGACGCGCGCGGACGTGTTCGCGCAGTTCGTGCTCGACCCGGCCGTCATCACCGAGATCCGCAAGGCTGCGGCTAGTGGCGAGAAGCAGCTGCGCTGGTTCGAGACCGAGGTGACGACGGCTGATGGTGAGGTCATCGCCCGCACGCGCAAGCAAATCTACGTGCGGCTCAAACGCGGGCATCGTCCGACGCCGGATTGACCCTCAGACCCAGCCGCGCCGACGGAACCACCACAGCGGCACGGCCATGCTCAGGCCGATCACCGCGAGTGCGACGAAATAGCCCGGACGCCAAGCCAGTTCCGGCATAAAGGCGAAGTTCATGCCCCAGACCCCGACCAGCACGGTCGGCGGAATGCCCACGACCGAGGCCACCGCCATCACCTTCATGATCTCGTTCTGGTTGGTGCTGATCAGGCCGAGCACGCTGTTGAGCAGGAACTCGACGCGATCGCCGAGCTGTTGGTCGAACTCATTGAGCGAGCCGAGATCCTTGTGAATCAGCTTGATCCGCTGCGGCGCCGCCGGGCCGAACCATGCCGGTGTCGCCTCGCCCAGCCAGGTGACGATGCGCAGCAGGCCGAGCAGGCTGTTGTGCAGGCGTCCGAGGCGCCGTCCCAGCTCGCCGGCATGCATCAGTGCGTGCTTCAGGTCGCGGTCGCGCCGACTGCCCTCGAAACTTGCACGGGTCGCATCGCTGACTTCGGCCTCCATCGATTCCAGCCGGTCCGCCAGCCGATCGACGATGTGTTCGAGCATGCGCAGGAACAGGTCGACCGAGCCTTCGCAAGGTCGTTTTGACAGGTCGCGCCCGATTCCGGCCAGCGATTCCACCTCGCGCTCGCGGCGGGTGACGAGTGCACTCGGCGAGAGCGAAAAACCCAGCGGCACACCGCGCCCTTCGCCTTCCTCGAACCGCGGCAAGTTGAGGTAGAGCGTCTGCCCGACGCTGCGCACCCGACTGCTGAACTCGATCTCGCTGATCCGGGCACGGTCGGGAATCTCGAAACCGGCCTGGCGCTCGGCCGCCACGAGCTCGCTTGCATCCGGCTGGCACAAATCGATCCAGACATGCGGCGGGGCATCGGCCGATGGCAAGACATGCACATGGATCATGTAGGGGTTCCGACAAAGACTCGCACACCAGCATCCGGGCGCGGCCCAGATGCGTCAACCCCGCGTCGGCGCCCGGGTGAGGTCATGTCCGCCGTTCGCGCCGCCACCAGCGCGGCAATTTCGGCGCGGACATGCAGCGGAAATGGCTCACCGGGCTAAAATGCTGCAATGAACAAAACTCACCTCATCGCCGCGGCGTTCTATCACTTCGCCACCCTGCCCGACTTCGCCGACAAGCGCGCGCCACTGCAGACACTCTGCGCCAAGCACACGGTTTGCGGTACCCTCCTGCTCGCGCCCGAAGGCGTCAACGGCACCATCGCCGGCGCTCCCGAGGATGTGCGCGCGGTGCTGGATTTCCTGCGCTCCGACCCACGTCTGGCTGCGCTCGAACACAAGGAATCGCCAGCCGAACGCCCGCCCTTCCATCGCATGAAGGTGCGGCTCAAGCGCGAGATCGTCACGCTCGGCGTGCCGGGACTGGATCCCGCCTCGCGGGCCGGCACCTACGTCGAGCCGGCCGACTGGAACGCGCTCATCCGCGATCCCGAGGTGGTACTGATCGACACCCGCAACGACTACGAATACGCCATCGGCAGCTTCGAGGGCGCGATCGATCCGGGCACGCGCAGCTTCAGCGAACTGCCGGCCTGGCTGGATGCGCATCCCGAGTTGCAGGGTCGCAAGGTGGCGATGTTCTGCACCGGCGGCATCCGCTGCGAGAAATCCACCGCCCTGCTGCGTGCGCGTGGTTTCGACGAGGTATTCCACCTCAAGGGCGGCATCCTGAAGTACCTCGAAACCGTGCCCGCGAAGGAAAGTCGTTGGCAAGGCGAATGTTTCGTGTTCGACGAGCGCGTTTCGGTCGGTCACGGACTGGCGCAAGGCTCGCACACACTCTGCCGTGCCTGTCGCCATCCACTGTCGCCGGCGGACCGCGCCTCGCCGCACTACACCGAAGGCGTGAGTTGTCCGCATTGTCACGCGCGCATCGACACGGATCGACGCGCACGCCTGGCCGAACGCCAGCGCCAGGTCGTGCTCGCCGAGCAGCGCGGTGAACGACATGTCGGCGCGCGCATCCTTGGATCGAAAGCACGCAACACCTGAGAACCCACGAAGCAGCGGGCGGACCGAGCACGACGCCTGTCGCACCATTCCACCATCCTGCACGATCCAAACCCGATGAAATCATCCGCCCTGATGGCGGCGCTGGTCACCGCCTGCCTGCCGTTTTCCTGTTTTTCCAAAACCACCGCTCACGCCAATGCCACGCGCCTGGACGCGCTGCTGGTCACCGCCAGCCCGGTCGATACTCTGGCTTCCGAAGCACTGCGCTCGGTGCTGGTGATCGACCGCATCGAGATCGAACGCGCCGGCTCGATCAGCCTTGCCGACCTGCTGGCGCGCCAGCCCGGCCTGCAGATCCAGCGCCGTGGCGCGCCCGGCGTGCAGGCCGATATCGGCATTCGCGGCAGCAACTTCGAACAAACCTTGATTCTGATCGACGGCGTGCCGATCCAGAATCCGCAGGCCGGCCACCACAACCTCGACGTGCCGGTGCCGCTCGCGCACATCGAGCGCATCGAGATCGTCAAGGGGCCGGGCGCGATCCAGTACGGCGGCAGCGTCACCGGCGGCGTCATCAACCTCATCACGCGCCGCCCGGAGGCCACCGAGGGCGAGCTGTTGGCGAGTTTCGGCGAGCACCGCACTCGCCAGCTCTCGGGTTACCTCGCCACCGCAACGGCTGCGAGCCAGCACGGGCTCTCCGTCAGCAGCCTCGACAGCGACGGTGACACCGCGCGCTCCGGCCCGAGCGATGCGCGCCTGCGCCAGGCGCTCTACAGCGGCGCGGGTGAAATCGGCGCAACGCGCCTCGACTGGGGTGCCGGCGCGATCAACAAGGACTTTGGTGCCTGGGGTTTTTACAGCGCCGAATACCCCGACGCGCGCGAGCGCACCACCGCGCGCATGGCCTGGCTCGGCAGCGAAACCGCCCAGGGCGACTGGCGCCTGTCCGCACGCCTGCATGCCGATGCGCACGACGACTGGTTCCTGACCCGCATCGGCGGGCGCGACTACATCAACCAGCACGAAACCCGCGTCGCCGGCCTGCAGGCCTCGCTGCGGCGCGACGATGCGCACGGGGCAACGCTGCTGGGCACCGACCTGCGGCGCGAGCGCATCGAGTCCAACGCGCTGCGCGATCACCGCCGCGACAAGTCCGCATTCTGGCTGCTGCGCCATCAGAATCTGGGCGAGCGCAGCCGCGCCGAAGTCAGCCTCAACCGCGCCGAGTTCGATGGCTATCGTGGCCGCTGGCTGCCCTCGCTCGCGCTGGCGCATGATTTTTCCGAACGTTGGCGCGGCTTCGCCTCGCAGGCACGCTCGGCCCGCGCGCCCTCGTGGACCGAGCTGTTCCTCACGACCGCAGCCAACCGTGGCAATGCGCAACTTGAACCGGAAACCTCGGACTATGCCGAGCTCGGCATCGAGCGCAGCACCACCACCCACGATCTGCAGCTCGTGCTCTACCAGCGCCGCACCCACGGGCTGATCGACTGGACCCGCACGCCCGGCACGGTGGCCTGGATCGCCCACAACGTCGATGGCTATCGCGGGCGCGGGGCCGAGCTGCAGTGGCGCTGGCGTCCCGCCGTTGAATGGCTGGAAAGCCTGGGCCTGGCGCACGAGCGCCTGCACACTGCGGTGCGCGAGGCCGGGCCCGAGGTCAAATACGCGTTGCAGGTACCACGCCGAGCCTGGCTCGCCGACGCGCGCCTGAACCTGGGCGAGCACATCGATCTCGACATCGACCTGCGCCGCCCCAGCTACGCCAACCAGAGCACGGCAACCCTGGCCAACCTGCAGCTGAGCTGGCGGGCCGAGCGCCTGCGCCTCTTCGTGCAGGCGCAGAACCTGCTTGACGAAACCGTGGTGGAAACCGGCTTCGCACCGATACCCGGCCGCTGGCTGAGCGCGGGTTTCGAAGTGCGCCTGTAAGCGGGTTTGCACTCGTATCAATCACAAAAGGTTTTATCTATAAACTCAAGCAAAACAATCGATTTCACCTTTTGATGCGTATCGGTCAGACTGTCTGCATGCCCCAAAGCAAGGACGTTCGACCATGAGCAAGCCGATCGATGCACCCAAGCCCAGCCACCTGACCACCGACTTCGGTGCCCCCGTTGTCAGCAACCGCGACAGCCTCAGCGTCGGTCCGCGCGGGCCGCTGCTGGCGCAGGACAACTGGCTGAATGAAAAGCTCGCCAACTTCGTGCGCGAGGTCATCCCCGAGCGGCGCATGCACGCCAAGGGTTCCGGCGCCTTCGGCACCTTCACCGTCACCAAGGACATCACCCAGTACACCCGCGCCAAGCTGTTCGAGAAGGTCGACAAGCAGACCGAAATGTTCGCCCGCTTCACCACCGTCGCCGGCGAGCGCGGCGCGGCCGATGCCGAGCGCGATATCCGCGGCTTCGCCCTCAAGTTCTACACCGAGGAGGGCAACTGGGACATGGTCGGCAACAACACCCCCGTGTTCTTCATCCGCGACCCGCGTCAGTTCCCCGATCTCAACAAGGCGGTCAAGCGCTGCCCGCGCACCAACCTGCGCAGCGCCAGCAACAACTGGGATTACTGGACCCTGCTGCCCGAGTCCCTGCACCAGGTCACCATCACCATGAGTGATCGCGGCATCCCCGCCAGCTATCGCCACATGCACGGTTTTTCCTCGCACACCTACAGCTTCTGGAACAAGGACGGCGAGCGCTTCTGGGTGAAGATGCACTTCAAGACCCGGCAGGGCATCAAGAACCTCACCGATGCCGAGGCCGAAGCGCTGATCGGCAAGGATCGCGAGAGCCACCAGCGCGATCTGTTCGACGCCATCGAGCGCGGCGATTTCCCCAAGTGGACGATGTACGTGCAGGTGATGCCCGAGGCCGATGCCGAGAAGGTGCCCTGGCACCCCTTCGATCTCACCAAGGTCTGGCCGCACGCCGACTACCCGCTGATCGAAGTCGGCGAGTTCGAGCTCAACAGGAATCCGGAAAACTTCTTCCTCGACGTTGAACAATCCGCGTTCTCGCCCTCGAACCTGGTGCCCGGCATCGGCGTCAGCCCGGATCGCATGCTGCAGGCGCGCCTCATCAACTACGCCGACGCCCAGCGCTACCGCCTCGGCACCAACCACCACCAGATCCCGGTCAACCGCGCGCGCTGCCCGGTGATGAGCAACCACCGCGACGGCCTGGGGCGAGTCGATGCCAACTACGGCGGCACCCTGCACTACGAGCCCAACAGCTTTGGCCAGTGGCAGGCGCAGCCGGACTTCGCCGAGCCGCCGCTGAAGATCAACGGCGACGCCAAGCACTGGAGCTTCCACGCCGACGACAGCAACTACTTCGAGCAGCCGCGCAAGCTGTTCCAGCTGATGACGGACGCGCAGAAGGAAGCGCTGTTCGGCAACACCGCCCGCGCCATGGGCGACGCGCCGGAGTTCATCAAGTACCGCCACATCCGCAATTGCCACGCCGCCGACCCGGCCTATGCTGCGGGCGTGGCCAAGGCGCTGGGGCTGGACCTGGCCAAGGCGCTGGCCTCGCAGAAGGACGATCCCGTGTACGGCAACCCGCTGGTGGTGCTGCCGGCCTGAGCCAAAGCCTGATCAGCACCCCGCTCAACTCGCCTTTCCCTTCTCCCCTCGGGAGAAGGTGGCGCGACGTACCGGATGAGGGTACGAGCAAACCGGCGTAACGAAACCTTGCCGTACATTGGGTCGTCATGCTTCGCTCGAACCCTCACCCCAACCCCTCTCCCGACGGGAGAGGGGCTGTCGGCACCACACGTTCAATGCCTCAGCCAGGCACCGTGTTGCGCGCATACGCGCTGCCATTCGAGTTTCAGCCAGGGCGTGAAGCGCTCCGGATGCGCGGCGATTTCGACGCTCAGGTCGGTCGGCGAAACCCAGCGCACCGCAGCAATCTCGGCCGCATTGACACACGGTGTCGTGGCGCTGCGACCGGCGAAGACGTGGCAGAGCTCGTGCTCGGATCCGGCCTCGCCATAACGCGCCTGATATTGGAACTTGAAGAGGAATTCGAGCGCACATTCGAGCCCGAGTTCTTCCCTCAGGCGACGCTGGATCGCCTCGTCCATGGTTTCACCGCGACGTGGATGGCTGCAGCAACTGTTGGCCCAGAATCCCGGCCACAGGCGCTTGTCGGCGGCGCGTTGCTGCAACAGCAACTGCCCTTGCGGGTTGAAGATGAACAGGGAAAAGGCCCGATGCAGGATGCCCTCGCCATCATGTGCCGCGGCCTTGTCGAGAAAGCCGGTCGCGCGATCCTCGTCATCGACCAACACCAGCATCTCGTCCTCGGACGAGACCACGTCATGACGCCGCTGGCCCGGTGTGCGCACCTCAGCCTCCAAGATCGACCTCCAGTGCCTGATAGCCGGCGCTGCGCATTGCCGCGATCACGGCCTCGCGCCGTTCCGGGCACAGCGCGATGATCGAACCGCCGCCACCGCCGCCGGTGAGCTTGGCCCCGAGCGCGCCGTGCTCGCGCGCGATCTGCACCAGTTCCTCCAGCTCGCGACTGGACACCCGCAGCGCGTTGAGCAGGCCATGGCAGACGTTCATCAGGTCGCCGAGATGCTCCAGGTCACCACGACGCAGCGCCGCAACGCCCTGCAGGGCGAGACCGTCGATCTGACGGAAGATCGCCTCGTACAGTCCGGGACTGCGCTGCCAGGCGGTTCGCACCTCGCCGACCGTGCGTGCGGTCAGACTCTCGTGGCCACTGATGCCGATCACCAGCGGCACCGACCGTGCGATTTCGAGATCCTGCACCAAGGGCGCAGCGCCGGGAACCTCGTTGCGCCGATACAGGATCGCGCGGCCGTAGGTCGCCACGGTGTTGTCGATGCCCGAGGGCGAGCCGTGCGCGACTTCCTCGCAGGCATAGGCCAGGGCATTGACCTCGGCTTCACCGAGGCCGAGCCGGAAATGCCGGTCGAGCGCGCGGATCACCGCCACCGCAAGCGCTGCCGAACCGCCCAGGCCCATCGCCCGTGGCACGCTCGGATAGACCTCGATGCGCAACGAGCGCTCGGTCAGGCCGAGCCGATCGAACACCAGTCCGAGCGAGCGTTGAAAGGAATCGCGGCGCACCGGGTCGCGATTGAGGCGGTACTTCACGCCCCAGCGCGGAATGTGCATGTCGACCCCGCCGGCGGCGCTGTCCTGCACCGTGGCGCGCACCGCCAACGGCACCGGCGCGGCAAGCGCATGGCTGCCGTACACGACCGCGTGCTCACCCAGCAGGATCACCTTGCCATGACCGCAGGCTGCGTCTTCCGACGCGCCTGGGTCGAAACCTCCGGTGCCGGGGAGCGCGGCCTGGCGTCGCACTTCCTCGATGATCTCGATGGCACGGTGGATCTTGATCTCGCCGCCCTGCACCAGGCGCTCGACCACGGTATCGAAGATCTCCGCGCCGGCACCGGCACTGATCGCGACGCTGCGCGCGTGCAGGGTCATGTGGCCCTGCTGGATGCCATCGGTGGACAGCGCCCGCAGCGCCGAAAAATTCTGCGCCAGTCCGACCGCGCCCATCAGCTCGGCCAGCTCGCAGGCACTCTTCACCCCGAGCAGGCGCAGATTCAGCGCCACGGTATCGTTGGACAACAGCGAGCCACCGACGATGCCGACCTTCATCGGCATGTCGAGTTCGCCCACCAGCGCGCCGTCGGCAGCCTTGTACCAGCGCGTCAGGGCGGTGTAACGGCCACCGCGTGCGGCGTAGGCATGAGCGCCGGCTTCGATCGAGCGCCAGTCGTTGCCGGTCGCGAGTGCGACCGCGTCCACCCCGTTCATGATGCCCTTGTTGTGGGTCGCGGCGCGATAGGGGTCGAGGCTGGCGAATTCGTTGGCGAGGATCACGCCATCGCGCACCGCTTCGCCGGAATGGCCCTTGCCGGCGAGCAGGTCGAGCGGAATCGTGCAGCGCGCCCGCACCAGCGCACGATCGGCCAGATTGGAGAGGATGCGCAGGAACACGCGCCCGTCGCTGAGACTTTCCACCAGCGCGGCGACGCCCTCGCACATGGTGTTGACGAGGTTCGCGCCCATCGCGTCACGGGTATCCACCAACAGGTGCAGCACCAGCATGTCGCCACCCTCGGCACGGGCATGCAGGTGCACCTCGAGGTCACGCGCACCACCGCCACGCGCCACCATCTGCGGGTGCAGGCTGTTGGCGAGATTGAGGATTTCATCCTTGCGTTGCAGCAGGTTGGCGCGCGCCTGCGGCGGGTTGGGCACGTCCACCACCTGCACCTGCCCGATCAGGATCGGATCGGTGCTGTCGACCTCGAAGCCGCCGGCGCCGCGCACCAGCTTGGCCGCAGCGGACAGCGCCGCGACGATCGAGGGTTCCTCGACCACCAGCGGCACGAGGTAATCGCGACCGTTGACGAGGAAATTCAGGCCCAGGCCGAGCGGCAATCCCATCACGCCGATCACGTTCTCGATCATCTTGTCGGCGCGCTGCGCTTCGAGCGCGTGTGCGCCGGAAGCCAGCGCCTGGAAGTCCACATCCGACAGCCAGCCGCGCTCGTGCAGCGCACGCAATCGATCAGTCACTGGCAGCTTGTAGAAGGCTGGAAAGCGCGAACGCTCGTCCCGCCGTGTCTCGACATCCATCGACCCATCGCTCCTCGTACCCGCATCGGCAACGCCCCCGGAAAATCCGGCACGCACCACACGCTGGAACACTCAATGCCACTGCAGGCCGTGCACCTCGTCTTCCAGTGCCAGCGGTTGCAGTCCGGCAGCCATGATACTGCGGCGCAACATGGCGAGCCGTTCGGCGTCCTCGCTCAGCGCCACGCCGATGTCACCGCCGGCACCGCAGGGCTTGAACACCACGCCATGCCGCCGCGCCATCATCGCCACCTGACACTGCGTCGGCGACCAGATCGCAAGGCCACTGGCATCGGCAAAGGCCGCGAGTGCGGCGGCAAATTCCCCAAGCGCGGCGACGAATTCCGCCGCACCCAGCGCCAGTGCGTCCATCGCAGCACAAGCCTGCGCACCCAATTCGCGCAGGTGCCGCGCGTATGCCACAGGCTCCTCCTCACGCCAGCGTCCCAGCCGTTGCAGGTAGCCGCTGGTCGATACCGAGGTTCCCGACCAGACGAACAACCGATGCAGTCCTGCAGGCCATTGCCACGACTGCACGATCGGCGCGACATCCACCTGCATCCGCCGATAGACGATCAGGCCGCCATGCAGCGCGGCGGCAAGGTCGATGCCGCTGCCCTGTCCGCCCTGCCAGTGCGCGTGCAGGCGGATCAGGTGCGTCAGCCAGGTCTCGCGATCCTCGGGCATGGTCGCGTAACCTGCGGCGCGGACCAGGGCCGAAGCCAGCGCAACGCCGAGCGCGGCACTCGATCCAAGGCCGAGCTTGGCATTCGCACCGGCGATGTCATGCACGAATCCGGCGGTGTCGATGGCAAGCTCGCAACCGCTGCGCAGGCCGTCGAGCCATCCTTGCCGTGCCAGTCCATTCCAGACTTCACCGACCAGATGCAGGCGCGCTGCCACGCGCGACGCATCGCGCCAGTGCAGGCAAGCGCCCGCGTCAATCTCCGCCAACGCCACATCCACTCCGACCTGTGGCGCGTGGACACGGCAGAGTCCGTCATTGCGCAACGCCAGCCGCACCCGGGCGCGACGATCGACCGCCAGTGCCAGCGCCGGAAAGCCTTCGAGCACGGCATATTCACCCAGCAGCACGAGCTTGCCCGGCGCACTCGCGGCCAGTTCGATCATGCCGCTGCGCCCGCCTCGTCCAGCAGCGCCGCGGCTTCGCCGAGTCCACATTCGATCACTTCAAGCACGCCAGGCACCTCGCGCAGTGCTTGTGCCACCGTCGTCACAGCATCGGGCAGGCACACCGCCTTGAGCTGCGGCCCCGCGTCGATGGTGAAGAAGACCGCGGTGCCGGCGCGACGCAACGCACGCACACGCTGCAAACCCTCGACCGTGGCCCCGTTCCAGTAGATCAAACCGGGGCGTGCCGCCAGCGCCAGCGCGTGCATCTTGAGACAACTGTGTTCGGCGACTTCGGCCAGCGCTGCGAAGTCGCGCCGTGCGATCGCCGTGCGCGCCACCGCCAGGTCGGCGTCCTGATGATCGAGCCAGGCCGACTGGAAGGGCGAGGTCTCGGCGCTGCGGCGCATGCCCGCACTCGATCCGGTCTCCTTCGCGCCCCGCGCCGTGACCGCGATCACCACGCGCAACGGCCACTCCTGTGCGCCCAGCAAGGGTCGTGCGACCGAATCACGGCCATCGGCACGCACACCACGCGCCCACTCGACGAAGCCGCCAAAGAGCGAGCGCGCCGCTGAACCCGAGCCGCGTCGTGCCAGTTCCGACAGTTCCATGGGCGCAAGATCGAGCCCGAGCGCTCGCGTGCCGGCTACCGCCAGTGCGGCAAAACCCGAAGCCGACGAAGCCAGACCGGCCGCGGTCGGAAAATTGTTCGTGCTCTCCACCTCGGCGCCCCAGGCGACACCGGCACGCTGGCGCAACAGGTCGAGGAAGGTGCTGACGCGTGCCGCCGCCGTGGCGTCCTCGTGTCCGCCAATGCGGATCCGGTCCTCCCGACGATCCGGCACGAAGCGCACCGTGGTGCGTGTGCAAAGGCGATCGAGCGTGATCGAGAGCGAACCCACGGCCGGCAGGTTCAGCTCGACATCGCGCTTGCCCCAGTACTTGACCAGCGCGATGTTGGGGTGTGCCTGTGCAGTGGCGAGGTGACGTTCCATCGTCATTACCCCGTCACGGCGCCGGTGTCGGACCCTGCTGGAGGAAATCCAGCGCTGCCTGCAGCATGCCGGCAGCGCCCGTGGCAAGGGCGCCCTCGTCGAGGAAAAAGCGCGGCGAATGGTTGCCCGGCACCGCCAGTGGATCCTGACCGGCGGGCGTCGCGCCGACGAAGAAATACACACTCGGCACATCGAGCGAACGCGCCAGATGCGGAAAATCCTCGGACGCGGTCCAGCGCTGCGCGGTACGGACCTGCTCCGTGCCGAGCGCGGTTTCGAGGCTGGCGCGCAGCCGCTGCGTCAGCGCAGGATCGTTGTAGTTGACCGGGTTGCTGCTCTCGACCGAAAGCGGGATGCGCGCTTCGACCGTCGCACCATGGGCCGCGGCGACGTGCTCGGCAATGCTGCGCAGGCTGGCAAGCGCCTGCTGCCGCATGTCCTCGTCGAAGGCCCGCACCGTGCCATGCAGCTCGGCGCGATCGGGCACGATGTTGAAGCGCGAGCCGCCATCGAAGATGCCGAAGGTCAGCACCGCCGGCTCCTTGTTGATGTCGAGCTTGCGACTGACGATGGTCTGCGCCGCGGTGACGATCTCGGCCGCGGTCACGATCGGATCGACCCCGGCCCAGGGCGTGGCACCGTGCGCCTGGCGCCCGTGCACGATGATGCGAAAGGTGTCGGAACTGGCCATCGCGCCGCCCGCACGCAACGCCACGGTACCGACCGGCAGCACGCTGACGACGTGCATGCCGAACACCGCGTCGGGGTGGAAGTCCCGGAACACGCCGTCCTTCACCATTCGCGTCGCACCGCCCTGCTCGTCCGGCGGTGCGCCTTCTTCGGCCGGCTGGAACACGAACATCACCTCGCCGGGCAGGTTCTCGCGCTGCGCCGCGAGTGCCGCAGCCACGCCCAGAGTCATCGCCATGTGCGCATCGTGACCGCAGGCATGCATCACCCCGACGCGCTTGCCGAGGTATTCGCCGACCGCCTTCGAAGCAAACGGCAGGTCCACCTCCTCGGTCACCGGCAGGCCATCCATGTCGGCCCGGATCGCCAGTTTCGGACCGGGCTTGCCGCCTTTGAGCACGCCGGTGACGCCGGTGAGGGCGATGCCGGTGCGGACCTCGTAGCCCAGCTCGCGCAGGCGCCGTGCGACGATGCCGGCGGTGCGCTCTTCGCGATTGGAGAGTTCCGGATGCTGGTGGAAATCACGCCGCAGTGCGGTCATTTCGGGCAGCAAAGGTGCGATCAGCGCCGGCGCGGCTTCGCCGGCCAGTGCAAGGCCCGAGGCGGAAAGCAAGACGGCGGCCAGGAGTTTGTGTTGCATGATCGTCCTCACGGGTATCGGCATGTTTACTCGATGATCTGAACCACCGCGCGCACGACTCACGGCGCCGATCGGCTCTGCGGATGTCGCACCTGGCCTTCGCCCTCGACCACGAAGCGCTCGATCGTGAGCGATTCTGCACCCATCGGGCCATAGGCGTGCAGGCGCGTGGTGGAAATGCCGATTTCGGCACCGAGTCCGAGCTCGCCACCATCGGAAAAGCGCGACGAGGCATTCACCATCACCACCGCTGCACGCAGCGCCGCAATGAAACGTCGCGCCGCAGCTTCATCTCGGGTGGCGATCACCTCGGTGTGGTCGGAGGTGAAGCGCTGGATATGGGCCAGCGCCGCATCCAGATCATCCACCACCCGCACCGCCAGGATCAGATCGAGAAACTCGGCTTCGTCATCGGCCTGCGTGATCGCCACGGCTTCGGGCACGAGGGCGCAAACCGTTTCATCACCACGGATTTCCACCCCGCGCTGGCGCAACGCTTGCGCCGCTCGCGGCAGGAAGGCGGCAGCCACGGCCCGATGCACCAGCAGGGTTTCCAGGGCATTGCAGACCCCGGGCCGACTGGTCTTGCCATCGATCAACAGATCCAGCGCCAGATCGAGGTCGGCACTGGCATCCACGTACAGATGGCACACGCCCTTGTAGTGCTTGATCACCGGCACCCGCGCATGCTCGGCGACGAAGCGGATCAGGCCCTCGCCACCCCGCGGGATGACGAGATCGATCACGTCCACCAACTGCAGCAGTTGCACCATCGTCTCGCGCGACAGGTCGGTGACGAGGGTCAGCGCCGCCTCTGGAATGCGCGCCCGTGTCAGTGCCGTCTGCAGCGCCGTGGCGATCGCCGCATTGGAATGAATCGCCTCCGAACCGCCACGCAGGATCACGCCATTGCCGGCAAACAGGCACAGGGCCGCGGCATCGGCCGTGACGTTCGGGCGCGCCTCGTAGATCATCGCGATCACGCCCAGGGGCACCCGCACCCGCCGCACTCGGATGCCGTTTGGACGCACCTCCTCGCGCGTCACCAACCCGACCGGATCGGGCAAGGACGCGACATGCCGGACTGCCGCGGCCATCGCCTGCAACCGACCTTCGTCAAGGCGCAGCCGATCCAGCATCGCGCCACGGATGCCACGCGCCGCGGCCGCCTCCATGTCGCGTGCGTTGGCGGTGAGGATGTCGGGGAATCGCCCCTCCAGCTCTGCGGCCATGTCCATCAGCAGGCTCCGCCTGGCTTCGCCCGAAAGCTCCGCCACTTCCCGGGCCGCGGCGCGGCAGGCACGCGCCTGTGCGCCGATGTCGTTCGTATCCATGCCTTTTCCATCGTGTGCCGATGCACGAACGCGGCAAGCTACCGGGACACGAAGGATTTGGCCAGCCTGTCCGCCACCGCCGCAGCATTCCCGGCGGCGGCTCGGCGCTTCGCACGGACCACAAGGCACCGACCATGTCATGTCGCGCATCGTCAAGTGTCAATGCAATTTAGAAATGTCCCCTGTTTGTGCCAGTTAGAGATGTCCCCTCTGTTCTGAGGTAGGTTGTGCTGGTGGCGCGATGGGCGTGTGTCTCCACGGGTGGTTCTTGGCTGGCTTTGTGA
>WBZR01000110.1_pt1 | contig 144384 bp, 144 predicted proteins | sample 5204231 | NCBI WGS metagenome assembly WBZR01 (sample SAMN12412403, study PRJNA552823) | activated sludge metagenome | isolation source: activated sludge from anammox sidestream of wastewater treatment plant... | place: USA: Virginia | collected 2017-08
CCATGGTCAGGTTTTTTATCTGCTCTGCCTGGTTTGGTCCGGTATTTTGATCAGCTTCCGGTGTGATGGCGTTCTCAACCACTGCCTGCCATTGTTCAATGGCGGCTTCTACATTGCCCTGGCGTTCAAGTGCCAGTCCAAGATTGATATGGGCTTGAGGAAAAGCCGGTCTAAGCACCAGTGCCTTCTGGAATGCTTCAATCGAATCAGTCAGATTATTTTCAGCAAAAAGAATAACGCCGAGATTAAACCAGGCAACGCTGTTGAAAGCGCCTGCATTACGCTGCAGCCAGGTACGGTAGAGCGCAGCGCACAGCGCAGGATGTGAATTTAACGTTTCAGCGTAAGTGACGAGATCCGTAAAGGAAACCTGGCCCTGCCAGGTGCGTTCGATCCAGCTGGTGTAATCGGATAGGGAATGGGTTGGCACGTTTGGCTCCTGATAAAAAGCAGTAACAGTTATGCTCTGCAATCTATCAGTTGGGTGATCCCGCAAAAGTGCTGATTAACCCGATAATTTCAGGTTATTTGTGAGCACTTCTGAATCGCCCCGGGGCGATTCAATGGCCCGAAAAATGAAGTTCCGCTTTCCTGATGCTGCGGAAGTTCTCTATCTGCAATCGTGAAACACGCATAGCTCCCCCAGGCAGTCCTTGTTGATCTTGTTGTCGCTACAAGGCAACCCTGTTCACCCTGGCTTCGAGGTCGGAACATGCCTTTAACAATACATCGAAGGATAAGGCATTGCCCACCATCACTTCATCGGCCAGCATGGCCGCATAATCCCTGGCGAGTGCGGCTTTGGCCTCGCCCTCGGGGACGATTTTCAGATGCCCTGTGGTCGCGGCTATGTAGTCGATGGCTTGGCCATCTGCATCTTTCTCGATGAAGAAGTATGACTTGTGGCGGGCAACAGCGATTGCCACCGTACGATCCGCAATTACGGCTGCGAAATGCGGGCTGCGTGCGATCGCGGCCAGGTCGTGCCAATGCCGTGCGTAGCGTTCGCTGCGGATGCGGCCTTGTGCGCAGAACACATGTGCAGCAGTGGCCTTCTCCCAAAAGGTACGCGCGACGCTCATGACCAGCGGTGACGCGATGGGGAACGACACGTCAGCCAGATGTGCGGCGATGTCGCAAGTGACCGAGAATACCTGGTGCGGCTCGCCAGTGGCGCGGCCGCCGAACTCCAGTGTGACGACAGGCGCTACGTATCCCGTGCCTTGCGCCAGAGCGGGGTAGTGCAGGAACAGCTTGTCGTTGTCTGAGCCGCCGAGTTCCAATCGGGCGTTCAGTTGCTCACGGACCAGGGCCGCTTGAACCACTGGCTGCACGTTCTGCATGATCCAGTCTGGTAGCCGATGCCGCACGGTCTGCGTCCACTTGCCAGCCTGGCTGCGGCTGGCCGGCAGTTCGTCGCCTTTGCCGACCAGGTCCGGAATCAGCTTGCGGATGTCGCAGGTCAGGTCGATATCTTCGGAGAAGCGGTCGATGAGCTTGTAAACCTTCGACAGTGATGTGCCACCCTTGAATGTCAAGTCGGCCGACAACGGTGATACGAACAGGGCGCGCAGCGCCCACACTACCCATATATCCTTTTCAAGCAGGTGAATGGGGCGGCCGGTTTCGGCCCGCCCGTATTCCAGCGCTTCGCGTTGATCTCTTTTGTTCAGGTCAAAGAAATACTCAGCCACGCGCGGCTTCCTCGCCGATGGCTTGTGCCATCCAGCCAGGCAGCGTCGCTCGCGCTGAGATCAACACCTGCCATTCGGGGAGAGGAAGAATACGGCGCAGCAATGCCAGCGACTTGCCAGCGTGCGTGGGTCCAATCCAGGCCAGTGCGCGCACGGCCGCGCCGGCCGGCCGCGTACCCAGCGCCAGCATCCAGCGCGGAGCGTGCTTGATGAGCACTTCCGAGCGGCCGAGCTTCAGCTTTCGGGTGCGTCCGGAGGTCAGATAGACCTCGCGGATGGGTACCTGCTGCGTCAGGCCCAGGACATTGGCCGCGCTGGCGCTATGTGGTACGACGATTTCACCGCTTTGTTCGGCCAGCGCCCTGACGACCTTTTCGGGAGCGGGAGCGCGTGAGCCGAACCGGCTGAAGACCGGGATGGCGTAGGTGCCTCGCGCCACGCGCAGTAGTCTACCGGCCTTGGCCAGTCGGGAAAATGCCTGATCTACCGCCGACCGGCTTCCCAGGTGCAGGAATTCCCTGGGCGACAGAACGCCTCCCTCGGGGAGAGATCGCGCTTGTTGCAGGATGATCTCGGGTAATGTGTTCATGGATACCTCTCTATGTAAGAAATAGTACATTAGTTTCTGACATCCTAAAAGCTACATGACTCCGCTGAATCTGGTGACAGAAATGGATATATTCAGAGATGTTCCGGATGCTTGTTCTATTGCTGCTTGTACTGCCAATAAAAAACCACGATACCGGATCAGCTCCGATATCGTGGTTAGTAAATATCTGCTGTTAATCAGCAGATATCAACAGCTTAGTTTAGCTGCCAAAATTCAGGTGCTGAATCTGATCCGTGGTGAAGGCCTGAATCTGTTTGGCAGAAAGGGCCTGCACCTGGCTGGATGTCAGTGCTGTTACCTGATCGGTAGTCAATGTTGCAATTTGGCCTGTAGTCAGACCTTTGATGGCAGCGGTGCTGATTTGAGCCAGATCCTCGGTTTCAAATCCCTGGACGGCATCGGTGCTGAGGCCTGCAAGCTGTTTGGCAGACAGGACTTTAGCCTGATCTGAGGTGAGCGCTGCCACGCTTGCGCTGCTTAATCCCTTGATCTGCGCATCAATCAGGCTGGCGATGCCACTCGTTGAGATAGCGCCGATCTGATCGCTGCCCATCGCGTTTAACTGGGCTGTGGTCAGCGCTGCAACTTGAACTGCAGAGAATTCCTTCATGTCATCGGTTGTTAAACTTCCGATCACATCCGTGCCCAATGACTGAATTTGCTTGGCGGAAAGAGCCTGTACCTGGCTGGAACTGAGAGAGCTGAATTTTGTACCATCCAGGGCGCCAAGTTGTGCGGTGGTCAAACCTTTGATGGCAGCGGTGCTGATTTGAGCCAGATCACCGGTTTCAAATCCCTTGACGGCATCGGTGCTGAGGCCTGCAAGCTGTTTGGCAGACAGGACTTTAGCCTGATCTGAGGTGAGCGCCTCCACGTTTGCGCTGCTCAATCCCTTGATCTGCGCATCGGTCAGGCTGGCAATGCTGCCTGTTGAGATAGCCCCGATCTGGTCGCTATCCATCGCGTTTAACTGGGTTGTGGTCAGCGCTGCGACCTGCTTGGCGGACAGTGCACTGATGGTGCCGCTGGATAAATTAGCCGCATCCAGCCCTTGAATCTGCTTGGCGGACAATGCGCCCAGTGCATCTGTGCTCAGGGCATCCAGTTTGTCACTGGTGAGTGTGCCCAGTTGTGCGCTACTCAGGGCAGCAACTTGAACTGCAGAGAATTCCTTCATGTCATCGGTTGTTAAACTTCCGATCACATCTGTGCCCAGCGCCTGAATTTGCTTGGCGGAAAGAGCCTGTACCTGGCTGGAACTGAGAGAGCTGAATTTTGTACCATCCAGGGCGCCAAGTTGTGCGGTGGTCAAACCTTTGATGGCAGCGGTGCTGATTTGAGCCAGATCCTCGGTTTCAAATCCCTTGACGGCATCGGTGCCAATAGCGGCTATTTGTGCGTAGCTGAGTGCGGCTGCCTGGGCTGTCGTCAGTGATTGGATGTTGGCAGAGTCAAGTCCCTGAACCTGCTTGGCGGATAACACGCTCAGTGCCCCTGTACTCAGGTTGGAAAGATCGCCGCTATTCATGTTTTTCAGTTGAGCAGCGCTGAGTCCTTTAGCCTGATCCAAGGTGATTGCACTAATTTGCGTAGAGGTCAAACCGTAGGTAAATTCGTTTGGATTAAAAGCCCCAATCTGCTTGCCGCTCAGGATGACCAGATCCTGCGTTTCAATCGCCGCGATCTGAGTGGATGTCAGCGCATTGATCTGCGTGCCGGAAAGTACTTTCATATCTCCTGTGGTGAGATCTTCTATCTGCTTTGTTGTCAACGCAGAGATTTGGGTTGGGGTCAGGCTGCTGATAATCGACATGATTATGTTCTCCAGAATTTTTTGGGCATTGTTCAGTGCGCTGGCACAGATGGGAATGCCGGGTTCAAAATATGCCCGGTGTTGCGGGCATTACACTAGCCTTTATGGCGTTATTTCTCTTTACGGCAAATACGTTTTGGTATTGAGAAAATTACGGGCCGGTATTGTTTATGAAGGTGACAAAGGGGCTTGGGGGGGATAGAGGCTGGAATAATCAGGGTGTGACGCGGGCAAAGCACAGCGAACAGCTATAAGTTGGCACATAGAGGCTGGTGTGCAGAGGGGTGAGGTTGCTTGTACCGGGTGAAAAGTGCGGGTTATGTTTATAAATGGCCTGTTGCCATGGCAGCCGGTTTGGCCCGCTGCATGATTACAGCTTCATTCCCTCATTGTGATTGTAATTATCCCCGGGTGGCAGCGGCAAGGAACACTATTATTTCGGTAGCATCCTTCGAGAGATAGAAGCGCACCATTTTCTCATTGAACTCCTGTACCCTCGCGGCGGGCACGCTGATGGCGCCGATACCATGTGACATGAGCACACCATTCATCATGAAACGTGAGGTACGCGTGTTGCCGTCGAAGAAGAGCTGCTGCAAGGCACGGAAGAGGAAAAAGGCCGTTGCCTGCTCGAATGGCCCGCACGCTTGCAGAGCGGTAACCCCTTCGTGGAATACCCGGTTCAGCTCAGGTGCACCGGGGGACGTCGGCAGCGGAGTATAACGCCCATGCTCACCGGGGCTTACATCCGGAGTGTAATTCACTTCCCGGCCTTCACCACGGAACACGCCCCATTCCAGGGTTTCTTTGCGGGCGATGACCCCGTTCAGTTCAGTGAATACAGGCCTGGAGAGAGAATTGACGGCTCCTGACCATTGCCAGCAGCTGTCTGGGGCTTCCCGCGAGATTCAGGACCTGTTCCTGATCGGAAACCTTCCGTCCGCCAACAGTTACGCCATCCAGCAGGGTTTTGACCTCTGGGAGGATGATCAATACCAGCGTCGGCTTGCCGTTCCTTCATTTACCGGTTCCCGGAGGATCCTCTGATGCGATGACAGGTGAGAAATTACAGATCCTTCTGGTAAGTCTGCTCCAGCTTCCGTTGCTGGCTGGAACTGGTCAGCCGGTTCTGCAGTTGTGCCATCCAGGGTTCAGTAATGGCGCGGATTTCGGCGTCACGTTCCAGAATGCCGTGAATGAGGCCGACTTTCTTTTGCTTCTGTTCTTCGCTTAACTGTTCACGGGCGTTTTGTGTCATCAGCCGGGCAGTCAGCTGTTTACAGTCCAGTTCCAGTGCGACCAGTTCATCCCAGTTGCTGTTTTTTGCCGCCTGCAGCATCCGGTCGGTGATGGCCAGTATTTCCTCATACGCCGCGATCATCTGCATATCGTTTCTGCTGTTTCCCGGCAGGGGTTCAGATGAATTGTCCGGATTCATACTGCTGCACCCGCCGTGGCTGGCTGTTCAGTCACTTTTTTTGCTGCCGGGGAAGCAGTTTTACCTGCAGGCTGTTTGCCGATCGACATCCACGCTTCATGCAGCTCGCCCAGCAGGCAGTTGATTTCCTCGATGATCACGGCATCGTTTTGCAGATTGGCCGTAAGCAGCCGGGCGGTCATGTAGTCATACAACTGTTCCAGCCGATTGACCAGTTCCCCGCCGACTTTTCTGTCCAGACTGGCTTTCAGGCCGTGATCAATGATCATGATCGCTTTGGAAATCATTTCCCCTTTGGCGGCAATCCTGTTCTGCTGTATATACAGCAGGCTGCAGTCCAGTGCCTGGCGCGCACCTTCAAACAGCATCAGGATCAGCTTATGCGGATCGGCGGATACCACGCCGGATTCGACGCCCACTCGCTGATAACTGCTGATCGCACGGCTGGGGGATTCAGTAAACATGAGTTCTCCTTTTCAGAAATGAGTGTGCAGTTACGCTATCGGCTATTTATCACCGATCTTTGGCAGATTCGCCAGTTGCTGCTGCAAATAGTTACTGGTCTGGTTCATGCTGGCAATCATCGTATCCAGCGCGGTGAACTGTGCGCGCAGGCGTTTTTCCACGCCTTCCAGCCGGAATTCCAGCGCTTCACGCTGCTTGCCGATTCCTTTGATCGTACTGTTGATGCCATCCATGCGGTTGCTGATCAGGCCATCGCTGCGAGTCATGCCGGTAATCAGCTGATCCAGGCGGGTGATGAACCCGGGGGTTGACGGTGCAGTGGATGTGGTGGTGGTAGTGGTTTCCACGAAATCCACGGTTCCCCGGTTACCCGTGCTGCCGCCATCTATTTTCAGTGTCAGGCCGTTACTGCTCAGCTCTTTGCCGGAACCCGCGGCAGCCTGGCCGCCAATCGTGCCAGCCACATCCTGGCCTGCTATCTGCGTGGGCGTTCCAAAAATATCGGCCTTGCCGTTTCCACCGGTGATCTGGACACTGGAAGCTGATCCGTAACGACTGGAAGTAATCGTCAGTTTGCCTGCATTCTGTGTTACCGCAACTGAAACACCCGCGCCTGAGAAAGTTGCATTACTGTTGATCTTCGACTGGATTTCCGCAGCAAGTGAGGCAGCCGTATAGGTTCCATCGGCCAGTGTAATACTGGCGCTGGTGCCATTGATGGTCAGATCCAGCTTGTTGTTGGCAAGGAGGATAATAGAATTAATGCTCAGCCCGGCTACCTTGTTTCCAGTGGCACTGCCCTGTGTGGCAAGCTGGCTGATATTCACTGCCAGGCTGCCCGGTGTGAAGCTGGGCGGCTGGCTGATAATGGAAATCAGGCCGTCGCTGACATTGACTGCCTGACTGGTGGTGGACGAAGTCGTAGTGGCTCCGGGTATGTCACCCAGAAACGCCGCAATATTCTTGTCCGGATTATTTAGCACTGCACTCAGTTTGTTGCTGTCCAGCTTCAGAGAACCATCTTTCTGGAAGCTGATGCCCAGCTCGGACAGCGAGTTGATTCCGCCGGCAGCGGACTGGTTGCCGTTCAGCATGGCGCGCATCCGGTTTTGCACCATGCGCACGGTGGAATCCCCGGTCAGCACCGATGCCTGCTTGTTGGCCGCATCATAACGGGAAAGGTTGCCGATGGTTTTATCCAGATCGTTGTATGCTTTTACAAAGGCATTGACTGCCGTCTCAACACTGCTGTTATCCTTTTCCACTGTCAGCGTGGTGTTGGTGCCGGGGTTGGCTTTCAGCAGATTGAACGTTACCCCTTCCAGTGCATCGCTGATGGTGTTGGAGGATTTTTCCACCGTAATGCCGTCGATCACCATGACGGCATTTCTGGCTGCTACGGTTTCGGTCATGTTGCTGACGCCGCCGGTCGAAGCATCAAATGCCAGCTTTGATAACCCGGCATTATCCGCGTGATTGCCATCGGTATCGTCCACGCTGATTTTCAGCGCATTGGCCAGCCCGCTATCTTTGGAAGCAATCACCAGCCGGTTGCCGCTGCCATCATTGACGATGCTGGCTGTCACGCCCGCATTTGCTCCGTTGATGGCACTGCGAATATCTGCCAGCGTTGATTTGGCCGGGTCGATCGTAATGGTTTTGGCTGCCTTGTCCGCGTTGGCGGTAAACGTGCCATCGCTGTTATACGTGCCGAAGGCAATTGTCAGTGTACCGCTGCCGACGATCGTACCGGTAGTGGCGAACGCTTCCGATTTGATTTTCTGCGCCTGCGCCAGCGATTGCACCTCGATGTCATGCGTGCCGGCTGCCGCACTGGAGGAAGCACTTGCTGTGGCTGCGGCCGTATCCGCCAGCGTGGTTTTATAGCCGTTGAACAGCGCGGGTTTTGCCAGCGCCTTTACGCTGTCCTGAAATGTTGAAAGCACGCTTTTCAGACTGCCAAAAGCAGAGAGCTGCGCCTGCTGTTTTGCTTCCTTGCTGTTGAGCTGTGCCAGTGGCTGCTGCTCTACCTGCATCAGTTTGCTGATGATTCCGCTGACATCCAGTCCTGAGCCGATTCCCTGTGCTGCAATCATGATGTGTGTCCTTTCGATCTGATCTGTTTTATTCCATCACTGCCTGTTTTACAGCGTGGCAATCCAGAGAGTCTTAACGGCAGGGGCGGGGGCGACTTTACACATTTTCTGTGACTGTCGTACTGGATTGCTTCATGCTTGAGGCGTTCGCAAGATGGTCCCCTAACATTTACTGTCGCTGGTTGTGCTGCATTCATTCGGTTAATAGTGCTTTATATAGAGCGATTAATAATGCGTATAATGGAAGTTTGTAACGTACGATTAAAGGGTTGAAAAATGAATGCTATTAATGCAAACGATCTCAAAACCAGAGGCATTGCGGCGATCGAAGTACAACTGGAGGAGCAACCGGAAGCGATGATTGCTGTGCGAGGCAAAGATCGCTATGTCGTCATGCAGCTGGAACATTACTATTATTTACGAGAGTGTGAATTGACTGCCGCGCTGGTAGAAACACGAGCGGATCTGGCTGCCGGACGTTATGAGCGGGCATCGCCGGAAGCGCATCTTGCACGGCTGGATGCCCTGAAGTAAACAGTGGGTTATTCCCTGATCTTTACGGATGCTTATAACCAGCGGGCGGCACGCTGGTTAAAGCGTCATCCTGATTTGCGTGCACAATATCTGAAAACGCTGCAAATCCTCGAAGCGAATCCCTATCATCCTTCTCTGCGGTTGCATGCATTGAGCGGCAAACTGCAGGAAATATATGCCATTTCAATTAATCTTTCTTATCGGATTACACTGGAATGCCTGATCGAGGATAAGCGAATTATCCCGATCAATATTGGAAGCCACGATGTTGTTTATTAACCTGCGAATGAGGAGGCCCGGTAATTTCCGGGGGACTGCTTCAGCAGAGGAATAAAAAAAGAATACCGGAGGTGATAAACAAGAAAGGTCACCTCATTTGGCAATACCAAGAAACACAGCCAGGCAACGCTCGATTTCTATCATTGCGTCGTCATCTACTCGTCCAAATATCGCCCCGATTTTGTCACGCTTTATGGTCATGGTTTTATCAACCATAGCCTGTGAAGTCTTCTGTAAACCATTCTCTTCACCTGGCTGCAGGGTGATACGTAACAGCGGAGCATTAACTATCGTGCCCGTAATCGGTAATACCGTCACGCTTGTATGCTCATTGAACTGATTAGCCTGAATTATTAACGCTGGCCGTGGTTTACCAAAGTCACCCTGTATCGTGACAGTAACAAGATCCCCACGCTCTACAGGCTTCAATCTGTCCACCCGTCAATATCTTTTACAGCTTCATCCATGAATGGCTCTATGGTTACATCAACCCTGTCAGCTTCTGCTGCTACCAGGCATTGACGGCGGCATTCTTCGGTAAAGCCCGGGCGACGCGTGTCCGGCACCCAGATTTGCACTGGACGCAAACCAGCTTTGCGTAAAGAGTCGCGGTGTTTTTGAACTCTTGCATTAACATCAATGTTGGTCATTACGGGCTTCCTGAGAATATAAGTTACATGAAACATGTTATATAATAATAACGTTACATGCAACCTGCTTTCTTGCCGATTATTTTAATGTTAATGCTGCTTTCCAGGCATAACGAATGGAGATTGAGGTGTTGTTCAGGTGGTATGCTTCATTGACCTGCTTTCTGCCAGCATACCAGCCTGGAGTGTCCGGATCTATTGGGCCACGTCAGATAACCCGGTAATTTCCGGGGGGCTTAATCATTCTTTTTTAAGGATTTGAACAGGCAGGTAAGCCGCCGGAATGTTAACTGCCGGTATCCGCACCAGCCATTTCCTGTCATCGCGAGGTGGTTGTAAGCTGCTGTGGCGACCCGGCCCAATTTCCAGCATCGTGGAACCTTTAGAACTGTGGCGATGCATTACCCGGTCCCCGTCATCACGGAGCCCGCAGGACTGTGGCAATCCAGTGCTTTCATATCCATTGTGCCGGATCGTTTGACTCTGGCAGCCTGTTTCCATCAGGCCTGGCCGTTGAACAGCAATCCCTGTATTTTTCCCAGCGCGCTGGCAATCTTGATTGCTTCTTCCGAAGGCATCTGCCGGATGACTTCCTGCGTTTGTGCATCCACAATCTTGATTACCATCTTGCCGGTGTCTTCGTCGATCGAAAATTTCAGGTTCTGCGTTAGTGTTTGTGTGAACTGCTGAATCTGATCCACTGCCTCTTTCACCTGTTCCGGTTTAATGTCGCCGGTTTTGGCTGCGGGCTGGACAGCAGGCGCCATTTCGCGTTCTCCTGTCCGGGCAGCGGGCATTGCCGGCTGAACGGGCGCTACAGTCTGGAACATATCAGCAGTCATTACGTTGATATTCATGTCAATCTCCTTTTAATCTACCGGATCAGCCTTTATCTGGCTGACTTGTCATCGCGATGACGAAGGGCCCCGCTGTTGCAAGGCGGTTGTAAGTGGTGACGAGTGATCGCGAGCCGCCGTGGCAATCCGGCCGGTTACCTGGCCGGATTGCCACGTTACATTCGCCGCGTTACGTTATCCCTCGCGATGACAGATGCGGTGCTTATCTCAACAGTGACAGCACATTGTTGGGCAATGCGTTGGCTTGTGACAGCATCGCGACACCTGCCTGCTGCAGAATCTGTGAACGGGTCAGTGCAGCAGTTTCAGCGGCAAAGTCAGCGTCCTGAATCCGGCTGCGGGAAGCGGATAGATTTTCGGAAGAGGTCTGCAGGTTGGCTATTGCAGAACTAAAACGGTTCTGGATGGCACCCAAATCAGCACGGGTACTGTTAACAGTTTTGAGAGCGGTATCTATGGTTGTAATTACACTTGCAGCCGCAGTACCATCAGTACCACTAATATCAACGCCATCGACACCCAGTCCACTCGCTGTAGTGTCACCTATATCAGTAAAATCAATAGTTTCACCTTCATTGGCTCCTACCTGGAATATCTGACTTGCGAAGGTGCCGTCCAGCAGCGTGGTGCCGTTAAAACTGGTCTGCTCACCCACGCGCTGAATTTCACCAATCAACTGGGTAACTTCTTTTTGCAGCGCTTCACGATCCTCTACTGAATTGGTGGCATTAGCCGATTGCACTGCCAGCTCGCGAATACGCTGTAAGTTGTTGCCAATTTCGACCAGTGCGCCTTCTGCTGTTTGTGCCAGCGAGATACCGTCATTGGCGTTACGCGCTGCCTGATTCATACCGCGAATTTGTGAGGTCATGCGCTCGGAAATGGCCAGTCCGGCAGCATCATCCTTGGCGCTGTTGATGCGCAAACCGCTGGACAGGCGCTGCAAGGCGGTGCCCAGTGAGTTCTGGGATACATTCAGGTTACGTTGCGCATTGAGTGATGCGATATTGGTATTGATAACTTGTGGCATTTTTGTTTCTCCTTCTTGTTAAAGGTAGTTTACTTTTTAAAGTAGCGTGGCGCCTTTTCCATAAGGCCCACCATTGTTTTCCGGCCCTGATCCGCTTTGGTTTTTGCAGAATTTTCAACCGCCGTTGAGAGCAGTAACGGACTGCCCGGGGAAAGGTTTAGCAAAATAAGCAGGGAAAACTGGTTTTCTTTTTTAAACAGTGAAGGCTGGAACTGAAGGGGAAATTGGCGGCTGTTTGAGCGTTTGACTGAAAACCACGTCATTGCGAACGTGCAGCGTGAAGCAAACCACGCTATGAGCCGGTTGTTGAATGCACATAGTTGGGGTCGGGTCTGGTATCAAGAAAATAAATATAACAAGCGTTATTGATTCTGGATCTGACTTTGAAGGCCTGAAAGACAGCTATTTTGTCATTGCGGTATGCCAAGTACGAAGCAATCTACCTCGAAACTCAGCCTTTCCACATTTGTGGTAAGATGATGATAGTGAGTGTTTTGGCAAGCGTGGAGGTCATCATGAATACTTCAACATCTATTCGCATCGATCAGACGTTGTATGAACAGGCACGCAGCGAGGCCCTGGTTGAGCACCGTACCATCGCCGGTCAGATCGAGTACTGGGCCAGGGTGGGACGTGCTGCACTGGATAATCCTGATCTGCCGGTGAGTTTTATTGCTGAATCGCTGGCTTCGATGGCTGAGCCTCGCAGCGAGGCTACAGATTTTATACCCCGGTCGGCCGCTGATGAGCTACGGGGTTAAGCAAACCCGAAGATTCGCCCGCGCCTACAAGAAGCTACACGGTAATGTAGCACGGGATGTCGATGCTGCGATCGAGGTCGTGGCAGCCAGGCCGGCAATAGGTGAGCGCAAAAAAGGGGATCTGACGGAGCTCCTGGTCTATAAATTCCACAGCCAAAATCAGTTGTATCTGCTCGGTTACAGTATTGATGAGGCTGTGTATCTGGTATATCTCGAAGCAGTCGGGCCGCACGAAAATTTCTATCGCGATCTTAAGCATTCGTAAGGAAAGCGCATGGTCGGGGCCAGATCGCGAATCAGGAAAACAGGTGTAACGATCAAGGTTATGCCGTAGTCACGAAGCAAAGTACGTCTCAACCGGTTATTGAGCAGGCCCGGTTCCGGGTTCTCTGGCAACAGCTTTTTGTGATTTGCCTGATTGGGCTGCAATATAGTCAGGTAAAGTCTGGAATTAATAGCACTTGTTATCCTTATTTTCCTGATTCCGGGCTTCTTGACTTATGAGCTGTCAGCAGTGCGTAAACTGCTGTATCATTTTTTTATGAGTCCAACTGTATTTCGAGAAGGGGGTTTCCGGTTCTATTTCTTTTCCCGTGAGGAATCCAGAATGCATGTCCATGTCCATGGACAAAACGGGGAAGCAAAGTTTTGGCTGGAACCATGGATTGAGCTTGCCAAAAATTATGGACTATCGCAAAAAGAGCTAGGCGAAGCTTTATACTTGATTGAGAAATATGAATATGACATCCGTACAGCATGGCACGAGCATTTCCGCAGTTGAGGTTACTAATGTTTCAAAGCATGGTTTTTGGTTACTTATGCATGATCAGGAAGTCTTTGTGCCGTTTGAAGAGTTTCCCTGGTTCAGGGAAGCTCCGATCGGGAAGCTGTTGAACGTTGAACTTCCTTCACCACACCACCTTTATTGGCCTGATCTGGATATTGACCTGGCAGTTGAGTCTCTCTTGCACCCGGAACAATTTCCGTTAATAGATCGTGTCGGTTTAACTTCGCATTCCTCTACTGAAGAACGTTCCTGATTATCAGTCATAAGGGGCAGATCACAGTTTTTTCTAATAAGCTTGTGGCTTTGTTCTGACAAGACAGTTTTGCCGCGTGCCCGCATGGTTGAGGACAGTTTGCGAATCAGGAAAACAGGTGTAACGATCAAGGTTATGCCGTAGTCGCGAAGCAAAGCACGTCATCAACCGGTTATTGAACAGGCCCGGCTTCGGGTTCTCTGGCAACAGCTTTTTGTGATTTTCCCTGAATCGGGCAGGAAGTCCGGTGTCTTTACCGGGAAATGCTGACATCGGTGGACGTGCTGCTTTGTCAGTGGATTGGGTTTACACGATTATATCTTCGTTGCCAGTCCCATCTTCGTTGTCTGACTCCTATCGTATAAATTTACGTTATGCGCGATTCTGCACTTCTTTATGAAAGTATTACAGTCTGGCTCGATGGTTTGCGCGACCAAAGGGGCCGTCGCTTCATTTTGAGACGCATCGGCAAGCTGGAACAAGAGCTATACGGCGATTGCCGTCCGGTCGGTGAAGGTGTTTCGGAACTGCGGATATTTTTCGGCCCCGGCTACCGGGTATATTTTGGTGAAGAGGCTGGTCATATAGTGATTTTGTTATGTGGTGGTGACAAGGACAGTCAGGACCGGGATAGACAAGCCGCGAAAGCATACTGGCAGGAATACAAGGATCATGGCTAAACGAACATACCGACAATTCAGGGACGTTGAGGAAGCGTATTTCTGCACTCACCCGGAAGAAATCGACGCATATCTTGATGAGATTTTTGATGAGTACGCGGAAGATCCTAATTCGGCTTCCCTGCTGGCATCATTGCGTGTCATCGCCAAGGTAAAAGGCATAAGTCACGTTGCTGAAAAGACTGGAATGACGCGGCAGGGAATTCAACATGCCCTGTCCAGCAAAGGTAACCCCAGATTCGATAATGTCAATTCGATTATGAACGCGCTTGGTTATCGCCTGGTGCCGGAAAAGCTCGACAGCAATAATCAGCACACGTGAATCTGATTGATACCCAGTGAGATTGCATAGTCAGAGTCAGATCTGGTATCAGGAAAATAAGCATGATGAGTGTTATTGATTCGGGATCCTTTGATTTGTTTCTGTTGACCTGCACCCGCTAAACAGTGTCAGCAGCTAACAAGATGCTGCTACGGAAAATTTGCTCGCTGCTGCTCCCAAATTTCTGCAGAGCGAGTCGTTAACGCTTCAGGTTGCTTCGGTAAAATTTGAAAGGTATGATTAATTATCATACTAATGCAGGGTGCCGACATGAGTCAGACCAAAGTAGCTATCACAATCGAAGAAGAGGTGCTTGCTAGAGTAGATGCGCTGGTGAAGCAACGCGTATTCACCAACCGCAGCCGCGCTATCCAGGAGGCTGTGCAGGAAAAGCTGGAGCGCATGGATCGCAGCCGTCTGGCCGAAGAGTGCGCAAAACTTGATACAGCCTTTGAAAAGGCAATGGCAGATGAAGGTTTGTCTGAGGAGCTGGCTGCATGGCCAAAATACTGAGGGGCGAGATCCGGTGGGCTAACCTCAACCCAACTGTCGGTCGAGAGCAATCAGGTGAGCGGCCGGTTCTCATCCTGAGCCAGGATGTATTCAATGAGCGGTCCGGGACAGTCATTGCTATGGCACTCACCAGTCAAGAGCAGCGTGCTGGGTTTCCGTTGACATACGAAATTTTGAAATCCAGGGTGCCTAAGTGCTCCTGGGTAAAGATAAGTCAGATTCGTACACTTTCCACTGAGCGCATTGGCAAGAAGATCGGGGCAGTTGCTCCTGAAGAGCTTGCGCAGATTGTTGAAGGCTTGAATGAAATTATAGGCAGCTGATTAATTCGCTGAAAGGGAATCAACATGGTCGGGGTCAGGTTTGCTACCTGTCGCACTACACTCACACATGTGTCCGCTTTATCTATTGCTCAGCTTAAGTAAGGTAACTGCTTTCGGCCAGGATCGATCATTCAAATGACCCGGAATTTTTTAGATTTGCCTAAATGCAAAAAGCGAAGTGTCGTTTGATGAGGAATGCAAGGTTCATTGAGCTTGGGAAACCTTGTTGGGGGCGGAGTTTGTTGTATATTTATGGTTAGCACTCATCGCTGACCCAGATAGAATGCGCATAATATATGTTGATAAAAAGCACAGGAGATATGCGCATGAATTCATCTTTTGACGTACGAGCTACAAGGAAGCCTGCAAATGTCAGTATAAACAGTGACTTGCTTGCCAAGGCTAAAGAGCTGAAGATTAATCTGTCAGCAACACTGGAAGCGGCTCTGATTGAATTGGTGAACGCCAGACAATGTGAACTTTGGAAGCAGCAAAATAAGATTGCTATCGAAACCTATAACCAGTTGGTTGAGGAACACGGAACCTTTAGCGATGACCTGAGAAACTTTTAATGGCTCAGTTCAAGGTTTATGAAAACCCAAACAACGTAACCAGGAGAATCTACCCTTATCTTTTGGATATCCAATCCAATGTACTCGATAGTCTGCGAACCACTATTGTCATTCCGCTCTGCCCGGCCGATCTTGCGGGAAAAGCAGCCATTACAAAGTTATGCCCAATTCTGGAAATCGAAAATAAATCTTTCATTGCACTCACACAGCAAATCGCAGGGATAGACAGGAAATTTCTGGGAGAGGAAATCGGTGACTTCTCTCAGTACCGATCTGAAATTGTTGCTGCATTGGATTTTATCGTTTCCGGGATATAGCGTTTGTATCAGCCGTGTACATAACGAGCTGGAAATTTTCGCATGATTGGATCAGGTTATGAATCAGGCAAACAGGCTGACAGGTATTATTGATTGCCTTTCACTGCTGCAATGGTACCGGATTACTTCACGTCTACGCCGTTTCGTAAAGATGACTTTTCTACCGCTTTCGCGAGGAGCAGCGTGATGTGGCTCGTGCCCGTGGTATGGTGCAACTTGCCAAAGATGCGGGGCTTGGGCGCGAGAGCTGACCTGGTTAAGTATAGCGTTAATGATAACCGTGGTTTGTCCCCGTTTTTCTTCTTGAACTGGATTTCCCGCCCCGGGGAGGTATGATACTCGACATGATCATTTACCGTCCGGGCCGAGCTTGCTGAAGCTTTATTGAAAGACTGGCGGAGCTGGTGAATAAGACATTAAGCTGGATATGATTCGGACACTTGCGATTTTGATAGCCGGTTATACGGCGGAAGGGGCGGAAGGGGCGGAATGGCTGCGCAATTTGCTGCAGCAGGGTGGTTTGCCGGCTGAGGTGGACTGTGTGGCGACGACTGAGGCGCTGCCGGGTATGCTGCAGCAGCGGGAGTGGGATCTTCTGTTAACTGACGGGCAATCTGAGTTAAGTGTAATACAGGGGCTGGGTATCCCGGTGATTGCGCTGCTTTCCCGGGAAGATGAGCAGGCCACTGCCCGTTTGATTGATGCAGGCGTGCAGGATGTGCTGCTGAAGTCAGATTCAGTGCGTTTGCTTGCAGCGATACGGCGCTGTTTTTTTCATGTTCAGCATCTGCAGGATTTGCGTGAGGTGCAGTCGGCGTTAGAGCGAAGCGAAGCGCGTTTTCGTGCGATTGCTTCCAATTTGCCGGGGCTGGTGTTTCAGTTTGTGGTGGAATCAGATGGCAGTGTTTTTTTTCCTTATGTCAGCGAAGGTTCCAGGTCGTTGCTTGGTCTCTCTTCCGATTATCTGCAGGAAAAACCGGATACATTTTCCGGGTTGATAGTGGCTGAGGATGCGGCGGGTTATGAGCAGTCATTACAGAATTCGCGCGAGCGGCTCTCAGCGTGGAATTGGGAGGGGCGGATTCGGGCAAAAGGGGATGCTGATATCAAATGGATCAGCCTGCGGGCGACGCCACGCCGGACACCACGCGGGGCGGTGCTGTGGGACGGTATCATGCTGAATATCACTCGTAATAAGCAGATCGAGCTGGAAATTGCCCGTTCGCGGGCACAGTTGGAGGAGCTCTCGGTTTATTCACAAAAGGTAAAGGAGCAGGAGCGCACTCGGATCGCGCGCGAGATTCATGATGATATTGGCGGAACCCTGACAGCAATCAAGTGTGAGCTGGTGCCTTGTCTGGATCATTCTGATCGTGCTCCCGGGTTTTATCGCCACAAGGCTGAGGCGATAGAATCGCTGGTGGATATGGTGATCGATAGCACTCGACGAATCGCGCTTGACTTGCGGCCAGGTGTGCTTGATTGCGGAATCGTGGCAGCGGTGCAATGGCAGGCACGGGAGTTTGGCCAGCGTACAGGGATAGTTTGTACAGTTGAATGTGACAGCGAGGAGATTTCGCTGGATGGAGATCTGGCTGTGGCAATTTTCCGGATTTTCCAGGAGGCGCTTACTAACATCGCCAAGCATGCCGGTGCAACGGAAGTGCGGGTAAGGCTGGCTGAAACAGAGGGACTGTTGTGTCTGGAAGTGGTGGATAACGGGCGCGGAATTACACTCACCGATATGGAGAAAGTGAATTCATTCGGGATACGCAGTATGCGCGAACGCTGTCAGCAGCTGGGTGGATGGTTTTATATTCAGAAAGGTTCGGTGGCAGGTGTTGAGGTAATCATCCGGATTCCGGTAGAGGGTAAGTCTGAATTTCATCCGGAATCGCAATTGAATCGAAGCGCGAGGGAGTGAAGCCGTGATAAGGGTGATGATCACTGACGATCATGCGATTGTGCGTCAGGGGCTCAAGCAGATTTTGAGCGAAACGGGTGATATCAGTGTAACCGGTGAGGCGGAAAACGGTTTTCAGGCGGTCAGGATTGTGCGTCAGCATGCGTTTGATGTGATGTTGCTCGATATTTCATTGCCGGATCGGAACGGAATCGAGGTGCTCAAACAAATCAGGAAGGAAAAACCGGAGCTGGCCGTGCTGATGCTGAGCATGCATAACGAAAATGAGTTTGCGATTCGGGCACTCAAAGCGGGTGCTGCCGGTTATTTGAACAAGCAAAGTGCACCGGCGCAGCTGGTTACTGCAATCCGCCAGGTGGCATCCGGTCAGAAATATATTACCCCTGCGCTGGCAATGGAACTGGCGAATGCAATTACTACCGGCACTGACCAGCCATTACATGCTTCATTATCCGATCGGGAATATCAGACGTTGTGTCTGATTGCAGCCGGCAGGGGGTTGACCGAGATTTCTGAAGAAATGTGTCTTAGCCCGAAAACAGTCAGTGTCTACCGCTCCCGGCTGCTGGAAAAATTGAAGCTCACCAACAACAGCGAGCTGATCCGCTACGCTCTCATGCATCATCTGGTCGATTGATCGCAGCCGACTGTTTTTCTGTACTGCGCTGTTACGTGCAGGCTTGTGCCGGGCTATGCTTGCTGATTGGCTGATTCAAGAGTGGGATCGTGTTCCGCCAGCAGGGTTTCGTGTTCCAGAAACCGGTCAAGTTGCTGCTGGACAGTACGGAAAGCTGGATCTTCCGGGTCGCGGGGGCGTTCGAGTTTGATGTCGAGAATGTCAGCAATGTGCCCTGTGGGGGATGAGGCCATCAGGGCAATGCGGTCTGCGAGCATGAGTGCTTCGTGCAGATCGTGGGTAATCATGAGTATGGTGACGCCCGAATTTTTCCAGACATCCAGCAGATAGCGCTGCATCATTCTGCGGGTTTGCATGTCCAGTGCGGAGAAAGGTTCATCCAGCAGTAACAGCCGCGGTTTTGTGGCGATGGTTCTTGCCAGGGCAATGCGTTGACGCATACCGCCGGACAGCTGCGCAGGTTTATGTCCGGCAAACGATTCGAGACCGACTTGTTTGAGATATTGTCTGGCATGTTCCAGGGCTTCAGTTTTTGCCATTCCCTGGTTGCGCAGAGGGAAAGCGACGTTTTCTTCCGCTGTCATCCAGGGAAACAGGTTGCGGGTTTGGAAAATCAGGGTGGTCGAGGGGGCAGGGCCTTGCAGTATCTGGTTGTCGTAGCTGACACTGCCCTGATCCGGGAAATCCAGTCCTGCTGCAAGGTTGAGCAGCGTGGTTTTTCCGCAGCCGCTGCGGCCAAGCAGAACGGTCAGGCTGCCTGATTCGATGATCAGACTGTCTGCTTCAACTGAAACAGTGTCACTGAAGGATTTGCGAATGTTGCTGAATACCAGCCGGGCACCGGTTGTACTGCTGGTTGTGTTGTCGGCTGGATATGTCGTTGCCTGACTCATGTTGTTTACCGTGTCCATTGCAGCAGTCTGGCACCGGCCAGCAGTAACAGGCGATCAACCGCAAAGCCGATGAAGCCGATGGCAAGAATGCCGATCATGACCAGTTTCATGTTGTACATTTGCTGCGCCATGATAATCATGTAGCCCAGGCCGGAATTGATGCCCGCCATTTCCCCTGCCAGAACAGCCATCCAGGCACCAAAGAACGACATGCGAATAGCTGTCATTGCGCCGGGAACAATGGCGGGCAACCGTATATGCCACCACATTCTGATGCGTGAAGTACCGAGGCTGCGGGCAATTTTCAGGTATTCAGCCGGGATATCGTCGAGTGCGGCAATCAGTGACAGGGACATCGTTCCGAGTACGGCCATGAATACGATGAATATCGCGGCCTGACCGCCAATGCCGATAACAGCGATAGTGAAGGGAATCCATGCGACGGGGGCGATAGGGGCAAGTGACTGAACGATGGGCAGGATCAGTCGCCGCAGAACGGGCAGTTCGATTGCTGTGACGGCCAGACAGGAGGCTACCAGAAGCCCGGCCAGCATCCCGGTACCGACGCGCGCCAGGGTAATGGTAGTGGCTTCGAGCAGACCGGTTTTCTGCTGACCAAAACCAATACTGATGTTGCCGGACAAGGCGTATGGAAGGGTTTGACTGGGAGGTGGCAGAATTTGGGGGTTCAGCCATTCCATCCAGGAGCCAAATTCCCAGAGCAGGATAATCAGTAGCCAGGCCAGACAGAACCACAATAAATTCGATTGGGGAATCCACCGGGTGAACCGGTTAATCAACGCCGTCTGCTGGCCGGGCTTACCCGGGCTGCGGGGCTGCTGCATTGCCTGCATTGCGTCAGGCCGGTTGATACTTCAGATCCAGCACGGTGTCGATGACACCCGGCTTGAGATAGCCCAGTTCAGCCAGATATTCCGCTCCCCGGCGCAGCCCGCTGACGCCCGCCTGGCGGATGACCGGGTTGGGGAACTGGCGTTTGAGTGCAACCGACAGAATGGGCCGGGGCACGCCATAAACAGGCTGCAGGTCATTTAGTACCGCTTCGTAGTCTTCGCTAAAGGCGCGTGCGGATTCCTGCAATACGCTGAGATAGGCTTTCAGTACGTCACGCTTCTGGTCGATTGTGCGGATTCTGGTGCTGATGACGCAGTCTGCCGCTTCCGGCCCCCAGACTGAGTTTGAGTCTGTCAGGTATGTGGCGCCCTGTTCAGCAACCACATGCTCGGCGTAAGGTTGAGCCAGTGTGCAGACATCCAGCGCTTTATTGGCGATGGCTTCTCCCATGCCAATCATGCTTGGAAAAAAAGTCATGCGGTAATCATCATAGGATTTACCGTGTTGCGACATGGTGCCGTAGCCGACCAGTTCCAGCGTATCCAGCCGCAAGGTTCCCACACGCAATCCTTTACCTGCAGCGTCAATAAATTCTTCTACCGATTTGACTGAACCATTGCGTGCGACCAGTTCAATGCCAGCCTGGCCGGAGCCACCGATGATGCGCAGATCAGTAGTGCCAGCGGTGAAGGCAGCCGCTGTCATGGTCCACGGGCTGTGAATCAGCTCAAGATGATTACTGACAAGTGCCTGCATCGAATCAGCAGGGCTGTTGAATTGTGTCAGAACGACATTTAATCCCGCTTTTGCAAACATTCCTCTTGCTTTTGCCAGTAACAGGTGGGAAACACAGCCTGCCGGCAGATGTCCGACACGGATGATCGCGCCACCTGCAGCAGCCTCAGCGCGTGTGGCAGCGGCTAACAGGCCCGCACCGGCGGCAGTGACGTAAAACATTCCGCATCCGCAGGTGCACAGAAACCGGCGCCTTGCCGGGATGAACAGTGAATTGTGTGTGCGGGTGGCAGGAGCAGCAGGATTTCGGTTAATCAGGCGACCAATAATATTTTTAATCATGACCGGGATTCTCCATAAAAGTAGACTGATCGTTCTCTGGAATTGATATTGTAATCGGAATTGTGTGAAAAGCCAGCAGATTTCCGATCGTGTCAAATGGCAGTGCTTTGGGGCGGATATAGTGGATAAATCGGGCTATACGGGGCTGAGTGGGATCGTAAGTTGTTGGGCGGGAACGGACCGGACAGGGAGTGTAAAAAGAGGGTAAAAGAGGGACAAAGGAAGTACAAAAGGGCATATGGCCGGGATATTTTTACTTTTGTATTTTTGTCAGCCGGAAGTGTCAGGTGTTTTTGCACCGTAAAGGGCTCGATAGGTTTCGATTGCCCGGATATGTCGGGTGAGATCCTGCCGGGTATGCAGATAGGCAACGATGTCATCCAGTGTAATCAGGGAGATGACCGATATGCCGTGCCTGTTTCTGATTTCCTGCAGGGTGGAATATTCACCTTCCCCTTTTTCCATACGATCAAGCGCAACCATAATGCCACACGGGGTAGCGTTGGCAGCGCGGATGAGAGTAACGGATTCCCCGACAGACAATCCTGCTGACACGACATCATCCACAATCAGGATTCGTCCGGCTAATGGCGCACCTACGATGTTGCCGCCTTCACCATGATCCTTGATTTCCTTGCGGTTGAAACTGAAGGGATAATTGTACCCGGCTTCGGCAAGTGCAATGGCAAGGGTGCTGACTAACGGAATACCTTTATAGGCCGGACCGAACAGGGCATCGAAACTGATTCCGGAAGCAAGGATTGCCTGTGCATAAAACTGACCGAGTTTTTTCAATGCAAGGCCATCGTTAAATAGACCGGCATTAAAAAAATAAGGCGAAGGCCGGCCTGCTTTGGTTGTGAAACTGCCAAAGCGCAGTACGTCGTACTGGAGGGCAAAATCTATAAACTGCTGCCGGAAATCTGACATGAGAGTGAAATTGTTTTCAGGAAATCGCTGGTGATGCCACATTTTCCTTATTATCAAACGTGAGGGCGGCTTTGCCATCTTCACCAATATCGACAGTAACCTTGCCGCCATTGGCCAAATGGCCGAACAGCAGCTCATCGGCGAGCGCCCGGCGGATGATGTCCTGAATCAGCCTGGCCATGGGGCGGGCACCCATCAGCGGATCAAATCCGTGGCGGGCGAGATATTTGCGCAGATTATCGGTGAATGTAACATCCACTTTTTTCTCCTGTAATTGTGTTTCGAGCTCAATCAGGAATTTGTCAACGACACGCAGGATGATGGATTCATTGAGAGGAGCAAATGAGATGATTGCATCGATACGGTTGCGGAATTCCGGTGTGAACAGCCGTTTGATTTCGATCATTTCATCCCCGGGCCTGGTGTTTTCGGTAAATCCGATCGATGTTCTGGTGAGTGCTTCGGCACCGGCATTGGTCGTCATGATGATAATGACATTACGGAAATCAGCTTTGCGCCCGCTGTTGTCGGTCAGCGTTCCATAATCCATGATCTGGAGTAAAACGTTGAAGATATCGGGATGGGCTTTCTCGATCTCATCGAGCAGCAGCACAGCATGCGGCTGCTTGATAATGGTTTCGGTCAGCAGACCGCCCTGATCGAATCCAACGTATCCCGGTGGTGCGCCAACCAGTCTTGAAACAGCATGACGTTCCATGTATTCGGACATGTCGAAGCGATGCAGCGGAATACCGAGCGTATAGGCAAGCTGACGTGCAACTTCGGTTTTTCCTACACCGGTTGGCCCGGAAAACAGGAAAGAACCAATGGGTTTGCTGGCATTTCCCAAACCGCTGCGCGCCATTTTGATGGCGGCTGTGAGTGCTTCAATGGCTGCATCCTGCCCGAAAACGATAGCTTTGAGGTCTCGATCCAGTGTTTTGAGTTTGTTGCGGTCGTCACTGGACACATTTTGGGGTGGTATCCGTGCAATTCCGGCAATGACTTGTTCAATTTCCTGTCTACCAATAATTTTTCGCTGTCTGGATTTGGGCAGTACGCGTTGTGCGGCACCGGCTTCATCAATGACATCAATTGCTTTGTCCGGTAAATGACGATCATTGATGAAACGTGCCGACAGTTCAGCTGCGGCTGCCAGTGCGACTTCGGTATATTTGACGTTGTGATGCTTCTCGTAACGGGATTTCAGTCCGCGCAGGATTTCTACGGTTTCACTGATATCAGGTTCGGAGATATCTATTTTCTGAAAGCGCCGGGACAGGGCATGATCTTTCTCGAAAATACCGCGATATTCGTTATAAGTAGTGGCGCCGATACATTTCAGTCGACCGGAGCCGAGTGCGGGCTTGAGCAGATTGGAGGCATCCAGTGTTCCGCCCGATGCCGCACCTGCGCCGATCAGGGTATGGATTTCATCAATAAACAGAATTGCTCTGGGATTATCAGTAAGCTGCTTCAATACGACTTTGAGTCTCTGTTCAAAGTCACCCCGGTATTTTGTCCCGGCGAGCAGTGCCCCCATATCCAGAGCATAAACCTCGTGATTGGCAAGTACATCGGGTACCCGGTTTTCAGTAATTCTTCTGGCTAATCCTTCAGCAATAGCAGTTTTTCCTACGCCTGCCTCACCTACCAGCAGGGGGTTGTTTTTGCGGCGGCGGCATAATACCTGGATAACACGTTCAACTTCTTTTTCGCGTCCGATCAGGGGATCTATCCGATTGGCGATTGCCTGGCTGTTCAGGTTAATGGTGTAGCTTTCCAGCGGGCTGCCGGAATCCTGCTGTTCGCTGTCAGTGCTTTCTTCGCTTTTCTCGGATTCTCCGCCTGGAGCAGTTTTGCCCAGTTTATGGGAGATGTAATTTACTACATCCAGCCGTGTTACACCTCTTTGCTGCAGAAAGTAAACCGCATGTGAATCTTTTTCACCAAAAATGGCAACCAGAACATTGGCTCCGGTAACTTCCTTTTTGCCGGAAGACTGAACATGGAGGATCGCTCTTTGGATGACCCGCTGGAAACCCAGAGTGGGCTGGGTATCCACATCTTCGGAGCCTTCAACAACAGGTGTATGGCGCGCAATATGATCCTGCAGGGATTTGCGCAGGTCTTCGATATCAACTGCACAGGCAATCAGTACTTTTGCAGCACTGGGGTTATCCAGCAGCGCCAGCAGCAGGTGCTCAACCGTGATGAATTCATGGCGCTTCTGTCGTGATTCGACGAAAGCCATGTGTAAACTTACTTCCAGTTCTTGCGCGATCATATTATTCCTTCTCCATCACACACATGAGTGGATGCTGATTTTGTCTTGAAAATTCATTAACCTGCTTAACTTTTGTCGCTGCAATATCGCTGGGATAGACTCCACAAATTCCTGAACCCTCGGTATGAATTTTTAACATGATCTGATTAGCCATTTCCTCATCCATCAGAAAGAAATGACGCAGCACCTTAACTACGAAATCCATGGGAGTGAAGTCATCATTAACTAATATTACTTTATATAAAGATGGTGGACTTAACCCGGCTTTACTTTTTTCAATGACATTATCAGGATTCCGGCTGCTTGTTGCCATGGCTTACACTTTCCGATTTTTCGTGCTGAGTATTCTATAAGAAAAAATAGTAATCAGTATTTGCTGTCCTATTTTATTCCGATTGCCAGCCCTCCGGGACTTGACTCCTGACTGATTCCCCGAAACACATTAAGAATCGATTACGACAGCGCTCTGACTATTCTTAAGTGATTGCTTGAGCAGTTTTCATCGTATTTTATAAACAGGAATCCGATAATATCCACTGCCGGACAACACCAACTGCTTGACTTGGGACATATTTTGCGTGAAACTGCAACCGGCGTTTGGCTTCAAGTTTTCTGCAGTACAGGTTAGAGCCGTTTGCGGTCTTGAAATTCAAATAGTATCAGGGTATCCGGCCCAGTTTTTTATAGGAAGTGGAAATGGCAACAGGCACAGTAAAGTGGTTCAATGATTCTAAAGGATTTGGTTTTATTACACCGGACGATGGCAGTGAGGATTTATTCGCACATTTTTCTGCAATCAGCATGACAGGTTTCAAGACCCTGAAAGAAGGCCAAAAAGTTAGCTTTGAAGTTACACAGGGACCAAAAGGTAAGCAGGCCTCTAACATTCAGGCTGCTTAGTTTTTATCGTATAAAAAGGCTGATCCGGCAGGATCAGCTTTCTTCTTTCCCCGGCCTGGTATTTAATATCAGGTCGGGGTTTGCTTTTTTGGGGGTAGGTAGTACTGCCCCGGGGAAGTGCGACTCTACATTCTTGCAATCATAGCGTTACCAAATTCTGATGATGGGACCTGTCTGGCGTTTGGTGTCAGTCTTGCCAGATCATAAGTCATGATTCTGTCCTGAATCGTTTTCTCCATTGAGCTGATTACAATAGCAGCTGCTTCATGCCAGCCGATATGTCTGAGCATCATCTCTGCTGACAGGATGATCGATCCCGGATTAACCTGATCCTTCCCGGCGTATTTGGGAGCTGTACCATGTGTCGCTTCGAATATGGCTATGCTGTCGCTCATATTTGCACCGGGAGCGATTCCAATACCCCCTACCTGTGCTGCCAGTGCATCGGAAATATAATCGCCATTCAGGTTAAGCGTAGCGATGACATCATATTCATCCGGACGCAGGAGAATTTGCTGGAGGAAAGCATCGGCGATAACATCCTTAATGATGATTTCACTGCCTTCATGCCGCAGTTTCATCCAGGGCCCGCCATCCAGCAGTTCCGCACCAAATTCTTTTGCTGCCAGTTCATAGCCCCATTTTTTGAAGGCGCCTTCGGTAAACTTCATGATGTTGCCTTTGTGCACCAGCGTGACAGAACGACGTTTATGGTCAATTGCATACTGAATGGCTTTTCTGATCAGGCGTTCACTGCCTTCTTTCGAAACCGGCTTGACTCCGATTGCGGAAGATTGGGGAAAGCGAATCTTAGTAACCTCCATTTCAGCAGTTAGAAATTTCATTACCTTTTCAACTGCTTCTGTCCCGGCTTCCCATTCGATGCCTGCATAGATGTCTTCCGAATTTTCACGAAAGATGATCATATCCACTTTTTCCGGTTGTTTGACCGGGCTGGGGACGCCCTGAAAATAGCGTACCGGGCGCAGGCAGACATACAGATCCAGTAGCTGGCGTAATGCGACGTTGATTGACCGTATTCCTCCGCTTACCGGCGTGGTCAGCGGCCCCTTGATGGATACCACAAATTCTTTTGCAGCCTGCAGGGTTTCATCCGGCAGCCAGTTATCCTGCCCATAGACATGGGTTGATTTCTCTCCTGCATAAATTTCCATCCAGGCAATTTTCCGGGAATCCCCGTAAGCCTTTTTTACTGCGCCATCAATTACCCTGATCATGACCGGTGTGATATCCACACCTGTACCATCTCCTTCAATGAAAGGAATAATCGGGTTGTCAGGCACAATCAGTGAAGTATCGTCTTTAACTTGGATTTTGCTGCCGGTAGCTGGTACCTTAATATGCTGATACATAGTGTCTCCAGAAATAAAAATCATGTTGATTCATGTGTGGCAGATTTGCCGGATTCCTGCATAGCAGGTACTTCCGTATCGTCTGGCGTGGCTTCATTGATAAGCGGATCCAGCGGATTGAAACTATCCAGGGCGGGTAACTGTTCCAGTGACTGCAAATTCAGATCATCGAGAAAATGCCGGGTGGTGGCATAAAGATAGGGTCTGCCGGGTATATCGCGCTGCCCGATGGTTTCAATCCAGCCGCGTGATTCCAGCGTTTTGATGATTTGTGCAGAAACTGCTACCCCCCGGATCGCTTCAATATCTCCGCGAGTAACGGGTTGCCGGTAAGCAATAATCGCCAGTGTCTCCATGACTGCTCGCGAGTAGCGCGGTGGCCTTTGCGGACTAAGCCGATCCAGAAAAACCTGCATCTCCGGTTTGCTCTGGAAGCGCCAACCCCCGGCGACTGAAACCAATTCTATTCCACTGTCATGCCATTTTTTGCCCAGATTTACCAGTAATTCCTGTAATGTTTTTTTATCAATACCACCATCAAACAATTTTTTGAAATCATCAATAGTCAATGGTTCTGATGTCGTAAGCAGTGCTGCTTCAAGAATTCGGGTGATCTGGCTCAGCGGGAGGGGAGCGCTGATCCCGATCAGATCAGTCAGCACGGATGGCGTGGACATAAATCGTTCCAAAGCGCTCTGACTGGACAATATTGACGAGGGCTTCCCGTGCCAGTTCCAGCAGCGCCAGGAAGCTGGCTACCAGTTTATGAATATTGGTGATGTCGCTGAACAGTTCGATAAAGGGAGCATTACCCCGCGATTGCAAATTTTTCAGGATTTCGCTCATACACGCCCGTACCGAAACAGTTTCATAACGGATGGTGTGATTGCGGTTGAGCCGGAGACGCTCTATTAAAACCAGCCAGGTGTCGTACAAATCCTGAGCACTGACATCGGGAAGCTGTTTCTCAGTGATGAAATCAGTCCAGACATGAGTCAGCATGAAATCTTTGCCGGCAACCGGCAGGCTATGTATGTGCATGGCAGCCTGCCTGATCTGCTCGTATTCCAGCAGACGACGTACCAGTTCGGCACGGGGATCGGTTTCATCTTCCGGAGTTGCTGCCGGGTGCGGTAACAGCATGCGGGATTTAATCTCGATCAACAGCGCAGTCATGAGCAGATATTCGGCAGCCAGCTCAAACTGGTCAGCGCGCATCGTTTCGACATAAGCAATGTATTGTCGCGTGAGTTCAGCCATTGGAATATCCAGGATATCCAGGTTGTGCTTGCGGATCAGGTAAAGCAGCAGATCCAGTGGCCCTTCAAATGTTTCCAGAAAAATCCGGAGTGCCTCGGGAGGAATGTATAAATCCTGCGGAACTTCCAGCAATGGCACACCTTGCACCCTGGCAACCGGGTCGTTTAACAGTGTGTTATCCAATCTGTCTCCCGTATCTGTCCGGAGGTTCGGGTAACTCTGTTGCATTAAAGATAGCTCAGCCCCAGTGCCGCTCTGACATCTCGCATCGTTTCTTCAGCCAGCTGGTTGGCTTTTTCACATCCATCGGTAATGATTTTTTTTATCTGAGCGGGATCTGCTTCATACATCCTGGCGCGTTCCAGAATGGGGGCCTGTTCATCCAATATGGATTGAATGACAGGCTGCTTGCATTCCAGACAGCCGATTCCGGCAGATGTACAGCCCTGTTGTACCCAGTTGCGGGTTTCTGCCGATGAATAAAGCTGGTGAAATTGCCAGACCGGGCATTTTTCCGGATTGCCGGGATCGCTGCGACGAATACGTGCCGGGTCGGTTGGCATGGTACGTATTTTTTTTGCAATACTGTCCGCATCTTCTCGTAAACCGATCGTATTGCCATACGATTTGGACATTTTCTGGCCATCCAGACCGGGCATTCTGGATGCCCGGGTCAATAGTGTCTGTGGCTCGGGCAGAATGACCTTGCTTCTTCCTTCCAGATAACCGGACAGTCGCTCACGATCATCGACACTTAGATTTTGCTGCTCATTCAGTAATGACCTGCCCTCAATCAGGGCATTTTCATCACCTTGTTCCAGATAGCGAGTACGCAGTTCACTGTAAAGTTTTCCCTGCCTCGATCCCATTTTTTTAATGGCCTGAGCTGCTTTGTTCTCAAAATCCGGCTCTTTGCCGAAAATATGATTAAACCGGCGGGAAATTTCGCGTGTAAATTCCAGATGAGGTGCCTGATCTTCCCCTACAGGAACGAGGTTGGCCCGGTAAATCAGGATATCTGCACTCTGCAGCAACGGGTACCCGAGAAAACCGTAGGTACTGAGATCTTTCTCGGAAAGTTTTTCCTGCTGGTCTTTGTAAGTGGGAACACGCTCCAGCCAGCCAAGCGGGGTAATCATTGACAGCAGGAGGTACAACTCGGCGTGTGCCGGGACTTTTGACTGAATGAACAGGGTTGCCTTAGCAGGATCGATCCCCGCTGCCAGCCAGTCTATTACCATGTCCCGGCTGTGCTGCTCGATGATTCCGGGGGTATCGTAATGGGTTGTCAGCGCGTGCCAGTCGGCTACAAAAAAGAGACATTCATACTGCTGCTGCAAGGTCAGCCAGTTTTTCAATACACCGTGATAATGCCCCAGATGCAGGTTTCCAGTGGGGCGCATACCTGAAAGAACACGGTCAGCAAACATTTACAAGGCTCCGGCTGTCATGAATCGAAAAAATACAGGGCTGGCTTGGGGCATAAAAGCTGTTAATTTTTATATATAAAGACCAAAGAGCATAACGATCATCTGCTTGGTAATCGTGATCAGCGGCCATAACACCACATTCAGGGCACCGCTTACGAGCAGCACAAGCAGAATTACAAAACCATAGGGCTCAATCTGAGCAAATTTCCAGGCAAGACTGTTAGGCAGCAGACTGACGGCAATGCGTCCGCCATCAAGCGGGGGGAGCGGCAACAGATTCAGTACCATGAGCACTACGTTGATTTCGATGCCGGCAATTCCCATCAGCACCATGGGTTTGATATAAACACTGTCAGGCATGCTCATTCCCAGTTTGATGACAGCTGCCCAGAAAAAGGCCATCAGCAGATTAGCGCCAGGCCCGGCGGCGGCTACCCACAGCATATCCTTTTTCGGCTGGCGTAACCGGCCGAAGTTGACCGGTACCGGCTTGGCCCAGCCGAAAAGTAAACCACTGCCCATTACCAGCTTGCTGGTCATGAACATCATCAGGGGAATCAGGATGGTACCGACAGGGTCAATGTGTCTGAGTGGGTTCAGGCTGATGCGCCCGGCCATTTCGGCAGTCAGATCACCAAAATGCCTGGCAACATAACCGTGTGCGGCTTCATGCAGGGTGATGGCAAAAATGACCGGCAGTGCGTAAATAGCGATGCCCTGAATGATGTTATCCATGAATAATTCCAAAGGGTGATAAATCGCCTTTTCCAAGGCGGGCAATTTTGGGTGTGGCTTCAGTCAGATCAACCACCGTGGTCATGTCAGTGCCACAGGAGCCGGCGTCCATAACCAGCTCAATCTGATGTTCCAGGTGATGACGGATTGCTTCGGCATCATTTAGCGGCAGCTCGTCTTCAGGCAGGATAAGGGTTGAGCTCAGCAGCGGTTCATCCAGTTCAGTCAGCAATGCTTGTGCAACCGGGTGGTCAGGAATGCGCAATCCGATTGTATGGCGCCTGGGGTGCTGCAGGCGGCGCGGTACTTCACGCGTCGCGGTCAGGATGAAGGTATAACTGCCGGGCGTGGCTGCTTTCAGTAAACGGTACTGCGCATTATCCACTTTGGCATACGTGGCAATTTCCGCCAGATCCCGGCATACCAGAGTGAAATTGTGATTTTGATCTACTTTGCGGATGGTGCGAATACGATCCATCGCTTCCTTGTTGCCAATCCGGCAGCCTAATGCATAGCAGGAATCGGTTGGATACGCTATTACGCCGCCATTGCGCAAGATATCAACGGCCTGACGAATCAGCCTGCTATGAGGTGTTTGCGGGTGTATCGAAAAAAATTGGGCCATGGCTGTTTGATAAGCTGTTGTGGTCGGGAAATATCAGGTATTTTTGGGGTCGACTGTTTCAGGCCGGCTTGCCGGAAGGCAGTTGCCCGGTCTGTTCCGGTTGCTTATTCAGGATTGTTGCACTGGTTCCGGAATATTTTGGATCTGCCATCCGTCCCATATTGGCGTGCATTCCGGGGGTAATGCGGGCAATCTGCCCAGATCAAAGTAGCTTTCTCCCGGGCCGTGGTAGTCAGATCCGCACGATGCGTACAGGTTCATACGGGTGGCCAGTCCTGCAAATTGCCGCATTTGTTCAGGTGTATGGCTGGAGGAGACAACCTCGATTCCCGCACCTTTCAGTTCACAGAATTCATTCAGTAACTGTTCGAGCAGGCTGTTACCCAGTTTATAGCGGGCAGGGTGAGCAATCACCGCCTGACCTCCGCTGCCGCGTATCCAGCCGATAGCTTCATCCAGACTGACCCAGATATGTGAAACATGGCCGGGTTTGCCTTTGACCAGATATTTTTTGAACACGGACTTTACGTCTTTGGCGTATCCCCGATCTGCCAGAAAACGGGCAAAATGGGTGCGGCCGATCAATCTGCTTTCACCAGCCTGGGCGCTGGCACCTTCAAAACTGCCATGGATGCCGAATTTATCCAGTTGCGCAGCAATTGCCCGCGCCCGATCCATGCGACCGTCCCGGATTTTCTGCAATCCTTCAACCAGAGGGGGGTACTCGGGGTCGATCCCAAGACCCAGAATGTGCAGGGTCCGGCCGTGCCAGGTGACAGAAATTTCTACACCGGGGATCAATGTGATATTTTCCTGCTGTGCGCTGCGGGTGGCTTCGTTCAGTCCGGCGACATCGTCGTGGTCGGTCAGTGCCAGCACGGTCACCCCGCGCGTGGCAGCGTGTGCCAGTAACCGGGAAGGTGATAACACACCGTCTGAGATGGTCGAATGGCTGTGTAAATCAATATTTGGCATCGAAGGCTGCGTAATCACGTGGTTTTCCATCATAGCAAATTACAGCACTGATAAAAATAGCCCGGCAGGTCCGGGTATAGGCAAGCGTCAATCTTTTATTGGGTTTTACAGGAAAGTTTTTATGAATAATAGGGTAACAATCTGGAAACATCTTTCAGCAGCACCTCATCGCAGTCTTTTTCTTGCCGGCGCTTTCCAGGCGGTGCTGACCGTGCTCTGGTGGGTAGTGGAGCTGGCCGGGCGTGCCGGAGTGACAGAAAACGGGGGTATCTCGACTATTACCCCGGTCTGGGCACATGGATTTCTGATGGTATACACATTTTTCCCGTTCTTTGTCCTGGGATTTTTGTTTACCACGTTCCCTAACTGGATGAACGGTGAAAAAATCAGGGCAAATCAGTACATGACAGTTTGCCTGTTGCTGGTGAGTGGTGTTGTTCTGTTTTACGCCGGCCTGACTGCCGGTAAATTCCTGGTATCTGCCGGGTTGCTGTTGATGTTAACCGGGTGGGCGCTTGCTGTTACTGCGCTGTTTCGTGTGCTGTTCTCGGCGCCGGCCGGGGATAAGCGGCATGCCTGGATCGCTGGAACAGCATTCATTGCCGGGTGGCTGGGGTTATGTGCATATACGTTGTGGGTGTTGACAGATAGCAGGGATATGCTTGATTTCTCGCGCCAGGCAGGTATCTGGTTCTTTATGTTGCCGATTCTGCTCACAGTATCGCACCGGATGATCCCGTTTTTTTCAAGCCGTGTGCTGGAAAATTATGTCGTGGTCCGGCCATTCTGGCTGTTATGGCTGATGGTAGGTTGTGCGGTTGCGCATGGTGTGTTGCAGCTGGCAGATTTGCAGGGGTATGCCTGGTGGCCGGATCTGCTGCTTGCCTGTTGCGCGCTTTACTTGAGCTATACCTGGCAGTTTTTCCGCAGTTTTCGTGTGCGATTGCTGACGGTGCTGCATATTTCATTTGCCTGGCTGGGGATTGCAATGTTGTTTTTCGGGTTGCAGGGTATGCTGTTCTGGCTGGGTGGTGGCGAGCATTACCAATTTGGACTGGCGCCGCTGCATATGCTGGTGGTGGGGTATTTTGCAAGCATGGTGCTGGGGATGGCTTCGCGTGTTACGCTGGGTCACGGCGGCTTCCCGCTGGTGCTGGATCATCTTACATGGCTGCTGTTCATTGCCTTTCAGATAGTCGTGCTGCTTAGAGTTATTCCGGATATTTTCCCTGCTGCAGCACCACTGGCCCCAAAATTCTATCTGGCAGCAGGTGGTATCTGGCTGAGCTGTTTTCTGCTGTGGGCAATCAGGTTTGCACCAATCTACTGGCGCGCACGCGTGGATGGTAAAGCCGGCTGATTTATATTTCTGTAAAGGGAAGTATTGCTGGTTTGTTTCTACTGCATAGCCTTTGCCTGGCGATGTTGCAAACCTGGTTGGGAAAGGCTATGCATGGCTTCATGTCAGATTACCTGAATTGCTCGGATAACACTGCGACGCGAAGCCCGAGATTTTGAATTTAGTTCTTTTCTTCAGATGGTGCTGCGCTTTCTGAAGTGTCTTCAGCTTTATCAAGATCCGGAGCTGAATCACGTTCCATAAAAGCTGAGGGAGGTGGTTTTTCCATTGAATGTCCGTCAAGACTTTTTTTCTCTTCGCATGCACTTAATGCAATAGCAGTGCATGCAATAAATAAATACATATATTTCATCATTTTTCCTCATATTAATTTACTGGGAAGCTTCGGATAATAGTATAAGCGCCCGGTTTGTACAACAGCACAGCACTACGAAAAGCCATCTTGGCGTAAAGCCGACGCTAGTCAGGTTTGATAAGGATGAGCGTAATATCTGCCTGAACTGCCCTGGGTTTTGCCGGGTTTGTTTGGCAAAAACAGACCTTTAAAGCTTGCTTTGCAATTGTATACTCATATGCAGCATGTCTTGATGTGTACTGCTTACCTCATCCTGACTGCCAATCTGCTCTGTAGCGTAAACGTTAGGGATACGCTGATTAAATCGATAAGCGTTATCGTGAGTGGAGTGAAATAATTCAGATCAGATATTTTTAGAATTATGAGTTCTGGATCATCGTGCCACTGTGTTCCTGTTCCTGGTGATGACGAAATAAATCAGTATTTCCCTGGCACTCGTGTGGAGGTTATTTAAATTCTGTGGATGATGGTTGTTTCCATTTTCGAGATTTCCTGTGTCCACACTACATTTTTATATTGAGTGACAGGTATGCTGCACGATCAGGGCCAGGGGAAAACATGGGCTGATAAGATCCCGCTGGCCAGAAGAAGTTGTCGTACCAGACATATTCATATTCCCGGTCAAAAATGTTTTTTATCTGAAGGTCGAGGCTGAATGTTTTCGTCAATGCGCAGTGTGCTCCGCCATCAAACAGAATATAACCGCCATACTTTCCCTGGGCATTTAAATCATCGATATAGTAATTGCTCTGAGCACGGCCCTGGAAATTGAAACGCAGATACTCGCTGAATTTATATTCCATACCTGCGTTGGAAATATGGCGAGGGGTGGAAAAGACTTCCTTGCCGGCAAGTGACGTTCCTCCGGATGTGTAACCATCCATAATCTTGGCTTCCTGATAGGAGTACGAGTACCATAGCTTTAGCTTCTCGGCAATATTGGTCGTTATCTGGAAGTCGACTCCTCTGCGGCGTGTTTCGCCCAGGTTTTGAGTGGCGCCGGCGCTTGGTAGGTTGGCGACTTCATCCGTTGCATCCTGCTGCCAGACGGCGACCCGTGCTTCCATACGTTTTAACGGTCGGAGCCTGACCCCCAGTTCAATGCCGGTGTTGATTGATGGCCTGTACTCACTGATACCCGGCGTGAGGTACGCTGGGTTGCGGGAACCGGTGACAATTTGGAAGGTGCGTCCCCAGTTTCCGTAAATACTGAAGGCCTGACTTGGGCTGTAAACAACGCTTAACTTGGGTTGATTGATCCAGCCGTAGTCCTGTAGCGGGTAGGTGTTTAGTCCCGTGGTGTTAAGCGTTGTGTGTCCCTTGAAGTTGTCGGTGCGGAATGCCGGGATGATCTTCCAGGATTCCGTCGGCTTGATGATTGCTTGGACATATGCGCCAAAATTATTGAAGGTGTAACTGTCATCATTGGATATTGATGCCGGGATGAAGAAATCAGTGGGAACAGCGTAGTGGTATCGATAGCGCCTGTACCGATTGTTCTGGTGCTCGTAATTAAAGCCGCCATCGACAATGACCTGTTTGCTTATCTGCCAGGTTAATGTGTTTATCCAGCCGATGTGTTCCTCATTCCACAACCGCCGTTGCCGAGGTGACGTGCCAGCGGAGTAGCTGTTATAGGTAATATGGCGATCATCTTTAATGGCGTTGTAATAGAGTTTGCTGCCATAAGCCAGGCTTGGTGTGATCTGGAAGTCCAGGTGACCACTGACTTGCTGCATGTCACGGATGTCATGGTCATTTGCATTCTTCGCCGGAGACTGGAATCTGTCGGTTTCCAGTTCAACTGTGGTTAGATAACCTGCTTCTTCCGCTTTGTGGTTATACATCCGTGCAATCAGCCCGGCTTTCATGTTTCCTGAATCCAATGTGTAGAACCATTTGCCACCGAGGCTGTGTTTTTTTGACTCGGAGTGATCCCGGTAACCATCTGAATTCTGTTTGGCAAAAAAGTAGTTTTGGGAGAATCTGCCCGATTCCCATCCCAATGCCGCTTGAAGTTCCCGGGTATTGAAACTTCCATAAGTCAGACGGCCATCGGAATAATTTCCCCCTTGCCGCGTTGCCACACTGATATTCCCGCCAATATTGTGCAGGCCATAACGTGGATCGTTGGTGCCCCGGACAACCTCAATATAGTCGATGTCTAGCGGAAATATCATATCCAGATAGCGCATATTGCCGCTGTTGACGTTGCTTGGGACGCCATCTATCAACAGCTTGATGCCGTTGATATAGCCTTCTCCATTAAAAGCACGGAACGAGGGTTTCCCGGATTCGGCTCCAAGACGGAATTCTGTCAGCTGAATGCCCGGCATTTGGCCTATCAGTTCCCAGCTGTTCATCACATTCTTATCCTGAACACGCTCGGCACCCATGATATCCACGGAAGTCAGAATGCTTCCGGCTGGCAGAGAACCGCTACCGGAGCTTACCGTAACCTCACCAAGCATTACTGTTGATTCTTGTGCAAAAATACTGGCGGATACCAGCGATAAAAACCATGCAAACTGGTGAGGTCCGAATCTGACCCGCCAGATCATTTTCGCCTGTTTTGATCTGCTGACATTCATTTTGACGCCCTTTCCGTTTTTGAAATGAGCGAATGCTACAGAACCAGGGGCGGGTATTTATGCGGCATATTGTCGCAGGCGAAGCGGAAGATCAGGTGATGCATGGCCAGGCAAGACATCTCCGGAGCCGGAATTTATGAATCTTCATTTGTACCAGCCTGAACGTTGTTCAGATAAAATCCAATAAAATAGCTGTGGCGGCTGGTTGCTTCCGGAGAGTCTCGGGTTGCACTCTGTCCATCAGCTATGAAAAAGTGATGTGCCAAAAAATCAGGATTCGTTAAATACACCCGATTTCATGGGGTCTGACAGGTGGTTTGGTCATTATGAATATTGCCGAACAGTTGATACACAACACTGGAAAGCGTTCGACCCCGGTTCGCAGTGCAATTTTGAATGTCTTGCTGAACGCTGATGATGTACTTTCTCATAGTGAAGTGTTAGAACATCTGCAGCAGCTTGGTACGTTTGACCGGGTTACCGTGTATCGCGCACTGGACTGGCTGGTTACCCAGGGTTTGGTGCATAAAGTGGCGGGAGCGAGCCGAGCCTGGCGTTTTCAGGTTACACGTAATGAATCCATGCATCGTCATGCTCATTTTCAGTGTCATCACTGCCATAAGGTTTTCTGTCTTCCGGAAGTTCAGCCGGATCTGCCAAAAGGACTGCCCTCCGACTTATCCATTGATTCCATCGAACTCAATATCAAAGGTATTTGCGCCGATTGTGGCCGCATCATGATGAATCGATAATACGGTGATATTGACTGCAACATAGTTGCATGCTGCTGTTGCCAGACTTATAATTGCAACAATGTTGCAATTTCGGATTTTCTGTATGTGCCTGTCAACTGCTGTCCATTTACTCTGAATGAGAGTACTTGTGCAGCATTCTTTCCTTTTACGTCATGACGATCATCTGATATCAAGACAGGTAATTAAGTATTGATCCGCAAGAATAACGATAAATAAAAAATAAATATAATTGTTTGAAAGTAAATGAAATTTTATCTGGGTTGATGATCTTCATGGGGTTGTCATCTGGTGCCTGTGCTCAAGAGAAGGTGAGCAATCCGGTACATGAACCCGGGGCCGCTGACCCTGTATCGCTTAAACCCGTCATTATTACGGCTGATCCTTTGCGTGGAGCGCAGACAGATGTAACCCGCCCCGTATTGATTCTGTCGCGAGATCGCTTACAGGCGCGCGATTTACGCAGTATGGGTGAAGCGGTTTCTCAGGAACCTGGAGTCTCTTCCAGTGATTTTGGGCCGGCAGTCGGCCGTCCGGTGATTCGTGGTCTGGGAGGAGCGCGGGTGCGGGTGCTGGAAGATGGTATCGGCACGATGGATGTTTCCACAGTTAGCCCCGATCATGCCGTAGCTGCCGAGGTGCTGTTTGCCGATCAGATCGAAATTTTTCGTGGATCTTCAGCACTGCTTTATGGTTCCGGTGCCAGCGGCGGGGTGGTAAATATTGTTAACCGGCGGATACCTGAGCAGGTGCCGGAAGAAGCGGGTGGAGATTTATATGGTCATTACAGCTCGGTTGCAGATAATTTAACCGGTGCGTTTCGGCTGAATACAGGAGCAGGGCGTTTTGCCTGGCATCTGGAGGGGATGCAGCGACGTGCAGGGGATTACTCAATTCCCGGTTTTGCACAAACGCAGCCCGGACCGGGTGCAAAAAAAGGAAGAGTTGAGAACAGCGATGTCCGGACAAAAAATTTTTCCAGTGGTTTGTCCTATATCGGCGAACAGGGATTTTTAGGTGTCGCGGTCAGCCGCTTTATCAATCATTATGGTGTGCCTGGAAATGAGGAAAAGACGCGGATCAGGCAAAAGCAAACCCGTTTTGATCTCAAGGGCGCGCTGGATCACCCTTTGCCGGGATTGCAGAAAATAAAACTGCGCGGGGGATATAACAATCATGCGCACAGGGAATCAGGCGATGAAGAGGACGAAACATTGCTGATGAACCGCGAATGGGATGGTCGATTTGAGGTATTACACCAGCCATTAGGTAATTGGGAGGGAGTACTGGGACTGCAGTACCAGAATCGTAATTTTTTCAGCACAGGGGGAGAAACTTTTGTGCCTGATGCTCACATGGATTCGCTGGGAATGTTTCTGCTGGAGAAACGGAATATCGGGCGCTGGCTTGTCGAGATGGGAGGGCGCTTTGAGCAGCAATGGACAGAACGCAGAGAGGATGGTTTCAAAACCGGCCATGGTGTATTCAGTGTTTCAGGGGGGATAACCTGGAAATTCATTGAAGGTTACTCATTGAGATACAGTATTTCTCATACTGTGCGTGCGCCGGCACTGGAAGAACTGTATTCCAGCGGACCGCATCCGGCCACGAATTCATTTGAAATTGGAAAAACCACCCTTTTAAACGAGAAAACCAGTGGCGCTGATTTATCCCTGAGCAGGCAGGAAGGGGATCTGGACTGGACGCTCAACCTGTTTGCCAATCGGGTTAATAATTTCATATTTCTGCGCGAATCGGATCTGACAGGTGACGGGCTGCCGGATCGTGTCAGTATCAGGGGCATCCCGGATCAGAATGGTTTGCTGTTACTTAATTATGAACAACGTAACGCCAGTTTTCTCGGGGCTGAGTTTGAAACGACTGCCCATCTGCTGCATGACCATCATGGCAGGCTGGATGTGCGGTTATGGGCTGATTACGTGCGTGGGCGGTTATCGGGAGGAGGGTATCTGCCGCGTATGACACCGCTCCGTTTTGGAAGTGCGTTCGATTATGTCCGTGGCCCATGGCGAGGCCGGGTCGATGTAATGCGGGTGCATAAACAGACAGATACCGCTCCGCTCGAAACGGATACTGCCGGCTATACCATGCTGAATGTGCAGCTGGATTACCGGTTTGACCGTGGCAGGATAAATTACAACCTGTTTATGCGAGGGGCCAATTTACTGAATGAAGAGGCGAGGCGCCACACCTCTTTCCTGAAGGATCAGGCGCCATTACCCGGCCGATCCGGTTTGGCAGGAGTGCGGATAAATTTTTAGAATTGACTGACTGCCGGTTTTTTGTCTGCAGGAATGGGCTGATGATCTGTTAAATTTCATTATTCTTGTTTGTCATCAATTCGATACAGTGGTAAGTATGCTAAACTCAGGCCGCTGTTTGCGTGCCTGCGGTTCCTGTTCTGATATGGCGCCTGACTGCTTTTTTTGTTCTCTTCGGAAGTGCCGTTATCTGATGGATGCTATAAAAATGAAACTTGCTTTGTTCACCATGTTTTTGGGCTGTTTGCTGTTTGCGCTGGGTGGTTGCTCCAGAAAAAGTGATTACACACCCCCATCTGGTGCTACGGGTGAGAAAATTTTCAAAGGAGCATGTGTGCAATGTCATACACCCGTGGGTGGTAAGGTAATGATATTAAAACCGGAGATGGCAAATAAGGAGGCCATTACTGAACGTATAAAAAATGGAAAAGGATTTGGAATGCCTGCTTTCCCGAATCTGTCGGGGGATGCAGTACAAAATCTGGTGGAATATGTGTTGGAGAACAGCGCTGCCAGATAGCCGGGGTTAAATCAAAATTTCCAGAGGCAATCGTGCCCAAAATTCCTGATGAAGTAGGAGTTGTTTTGCATAACTGCGTGATACCCGGTCATTCCGCTGCTTCACAGCAAAAATCCGGCTGTATGACCTGCAGCCTTCGTGAGCTATGTTTGCCGGTAGGGCTGACCGATGAGGAAATAGAGTATCTGGGTAATTTGATCAACCACAAGTTCAAAGTGCGGCGAGGAGAGTTTCTGCTGCATGCCGGGTCTGATTTCAAATCTCTGTATGCAGTAAAAAATGGTTCATTCAAGACGTGTATCCTCAAAATGGACGGGCGTCAGCAGGTGACCGGTTTTTATATGACAGGCGAGTTGCTTGGGCTGGATGCAATCAGTCCGGAAAAACATACGTGCGACACAATTGCACTGGATGACAGTGAGGTTTGTGAGGTGCCTTTCAGAAAACTTGAAGAAATCGGGTGCAGTATCCCTTCGCTGATGAGTCAGTTTCACAAGATCATGAGCCGTGAAATTGTGCAGGACAGGGGGGTGATGATGCTTTTGGGCAGTATGCGGGCGGATGAGCGGCTGGCTGCATTTTTGCTTAATCTTTCCACCCGGTTTGCCAGGCGGGGATATTCATCAACCGACTTTGTACTGCGGGCAACGAGAGAGGATATTGGCAGTTATCTGGGGCTCAAACTGGAGACAGTCAGCCGATCGTTTTCCAAATTGCAAGAGGAGGGGCTTATTACAGTAAGTAACAAACATGTTACCTTGCACGATCTGGATAAATTAAATCATCGAATTGGAAATTCAATGGGCTGACCATGCCGCATAGCGGCTTTTTTGAGTGCAGAGCGGGTCGTGCTATAATCGCGCGCGGTTTGGGCAGCAGTTTCCTGAACCCGGGATTTTTTATTACATTTACTTTTTTATAACGAAACTAATAACGCGCACTTATCAAAATAGGGTGTCTTCGTAAGAAGTATATCGATAAGCTGCGGTTAACCCTAAGGAGAATACATGTCAGTTACGATGCGGCAAATGTTGGAAGCGGGTGTTCATTTTGGTCATCAGACTCGTTTCTGGAACCCGAAAATGGCTCCGTATATTTTCGGTCAGCGCAATAAAATTCATATTATCAATCTTGAACATACATTCGTAATGTTCAGAGAGGCGCTGGATTACGCCCGTAAGCTGACAGCAAACAAGGGAACAATACTTTTCGTCGGGACTAAACGTCAGGCCCGTGACATCGTTAAAGAAGAGGCGATCCGATGTGGTGCTCCCTACGTGAGTCAGCGCTGGCTGGGTGGAATGCTGACCAACTTCAAGACGATCAGACAGTCAATCAAACGCCTGCAGGATATGGAGAAAATGGCGCAGGACGGGACGCTGAACAAGCTTACGAAAAAAGAAGCGCTTGATTTTCAGCGTGAGCTGGAGAAACTGAATAACAGCCTCGGGGGCATCAAGGATATGAAAGGTTTGCCAGATGCCATATTTGTGATTGATGTAGGTTATCAGAAAGGCGCTATTGTGGAGGCAAGCAAGCTGGGTATTCCGGTTGCAGGCGTGGTGGATACCAACCACAGTCCGGCAGGTGTTCGTTATGTGGTGCCGGGCAATGACGATTCCAGTCAGGCAATACGGCTTTATGCGCGTGCAATGGCGGATGCCATTCTGGAAGGGCGTAATCAGTCTGTCCAGGAAATTATCGAAATGGGTAAACCTGACGAGGAAATTATGTCAGGCAAAGATCAGTCAACCGGTGCTTGAGTAATTTTTTTTGCTGTTGATTGAAAAGAGTATTTGGAATTTTTGTGTTAATTTGATTTGGAGTCAAAATGGCGGAGATTACCGCAGGTATGGTTAAAGCGCTGCGCGAGCTTACCGGTCTTGGCATGATGGAGTGCAAGAAGGCTTTGACTGAAGCGGATGGGGATATGAAGGCAGCTGAGGATTTGCTGCGAATCAGAAGTGGAGCCAAGGCAAGTAAGGCAGCTGGCCGTATTGCTGCAGAAGGGGTGATTAGCGGGTTTGTTACCGCTGACGGGAAGCAGGGAGCATTGGTGGAAGTTAACTGTGAAACTGATTTTGTTGCCAAGAATGAGGATTTTGTCAGCTTTGCCGGCAATCTGGCAAAGCTGATGGCAGGCAAAAACATATCAGATACGGCATTACTGCCGGATATGCCCATGGCTGACGGAGAAACGGTTGAATCTGTCCGCAAGGCACTGGTCATGAAGCTGGGTGAGAATATCAGTATCAGGCGCGGGATCAGTTACCAGACGAAAGATCAGCTCGCTATGTATCTGCACGGGAGCAGGATTGGCGTAATGATCGACTACACTGGCGGTGATGAGGTTCTGGGCAAGGATCTGGCCATGCATATCGCGGCCAGTAAACCTGTGTGCGTGTCTGGTGACCAGGTGTCTGCTGATGCGCTGGAGCGCGAGCGTCAGATATTTACAGCCCAGGCGGCTGAAAGTGGCAAACCGGCCAATATCATTGAAAAGATGGTGGAGGGGCGCATTGCCAAGTATCTGGCAGAGGTTACCCTGCTTGGACAGCCTTTTGTTAAAGATCCGGACCAGACTGTGGAGAAATTGCTGAAAGCAAAATCTGCCAGGGTTAGCGGGTTTTCGTTATATGTCGTGGGAGAAGGGATCGAGAAGAAATCCGACGATTTTGCTGCTGAGGTTATGGCACAGGTAAACCAGTCCAAATAAAGAAGATTTTCCAGAGATTGTTCTGGCAGGCTGTATTCAGGAATAAGAGTTAATCGTTCTGATCGGATTAGCTCTTATTTAATATCAAAAACAGCCGGCCAGTTTTCAGAATTTTAAGAGATACCTACCCTCTGTTCACGGGCATATATGCCAGTCGTTTATAAGCGTATTTTATTGAAGTTGTCGGGTGAAGCCCTGATGGGTGAAGGTCACTATGGCATAGATCGTGCTGTGGTCGAGAGTATTGTTGTTGAGATTGCAGGTGTATTGCAGCTCGGGGTGGAAGTTGCCATTGTGGTTGGAGGAGGCAATATCTTTCGTGGTATGAAGTCTGCGGGAGATGGAATGGATCGTGTAACGGCAGATTATATGGGGATGCTCGCCACTACGATGAATGCCCTGGCTCTGCATGACGCAATGAGACAAAATGGAATTGTTTCGCGAGTGCAATCAGCTTTACGGATAGATCAGGTTGTCGAGCCTTATGTCCGTGGCAAGGCTTTGCGTTATCTGGGTGAGCGTAAAGTAGTCGTGTTTGCTGCGGGAACAGGGAATCCTTTCTTTACCACCGATACGGCCGCTGCTTTACGTGGTATGGAGATGAATGCCAATATTGTGCTCAAAGCGACTAAAGTGGATGGGATTTATACCAGCGATCCACTCAAGGACAAGAATGCACAGCGTTTTCAGAGCCTGACTTTCGATGAAGCGATCAGTAAAAACCTGCAGGTAATGGATGCTACTGCGCTGACCCTGTGTCGGGATCAGAAGCTTCCCATCAATGTATTCAGTATTTTCAAGACCGGGGCACTCAAACGGGTTATCATGGGGGAGGATGAAGGGACCTCGGTGTCTGTTTGAATTCCGGGGTACTTGCTTTATGGGAATGGTTTTACAATCGCAGCCGGGGTTACATTAAATGCTGCGAATATACTTCAATATCAATAAACGTATCTGAGACATGATTGCTGATGTAAAAAAATCTGCAGAGCAGAAGATGCAGAAAAGCCTGGATGCACTTAAGATCGATTTCAGTAAGGTAAGAAGCGGACGCCCGCATACGGGGCTGCTGGATCATATAATGGTTGACTATTACGGCACCCCGACCCCGATCAAGCAACTGGCCAATGTGACTCTGGCTGATGCGCGCACCATAGGGGTTATCCCGTGGGATAAAAAAGTATTCCCGGCAATCGAGAAAGCGATACGTGACTCCGATCTTGGTTTGAATCCAATGACAGCAAACGAGATGGTACGGGTACCGATGCCGCCCCTGACAGAGGAAAGGCGTAAGGACTTGACCAAGATAGTCAGGACGGAAGCTGAAACTGCACGTGTGGCGATGAGAAATATCCGGCGTGATGCGAATGCCCATTTAAAAGAGCTGTTAAAGGACAAGCTGATCGCTGAGGATGCAGATCGACGTGCACAGGATGAAATTCAGAAATTAACAGATCGTTATATTGCTGAAGTAGACAAGTTACTTCAGACCAAAGAAGCCGAGCTCATGGCTGTCTAGTTCATGCCTCTGATACCAAGTTCGACACGAGAAATCCCGGAAACGGGTGCGATACCTAAACATATCGCTATCATCATGGATGGTAATGGGCGGTGGGCCAAAAAACGTTTTCTGCCAAGAATAGCGGGGCATACACAAGGTGTTGAAGCAGTACGGGGTACGATCAGGGCCTGCATCGAAAAAGGGGTTTCGTACCTGACAATTTTCGCGTTCAGTAGTGAAAACTGGCGCAGGCCTGCAGAGGAAGTCAGGCTGTTGATGCAGCTGTTTCTTGCTGCGCTTGAACGGGAAATAACCAATCTGCACGAGAACGGGATCCGGTTCAGGGTGATCGGTGATATTTCGAAATTTGATTCCAGAATAATCAGTTTTATTCAGCGCGGTGAGGCACTGACAGCCGAAAATACCCGGTTGAATTTTACCGTGGCCGCGAACTACGGAGGGCGGTGGGATATTATGCAGGCCATTCGCAAAATGATTGCCGAAAATCCGGGCCTGGCTACCAGCTTTGATGAAACTGATATAGCCAGATACCTGGCCATGGCGGGTGCGCCTGAGCCGGATTTGTTTATTCGTACAGGTGGTGAGTGTCGGATCAGTAACTTTTTACTTTGGCAGCTTGCCTATACCGAGTTGTATTTTACCGATACATTATGGCCGGATTTCGATGCTTCGGCGCTTAATCAGGCGATTGCTTCCTATCAGAAACGTGAACGCCGGTTCGGGCGGACAAGTGAGCAGATTGCTGACCGGCAGGGAAATGAAAATGCGATTCTGAACGAAGACAGGGTTTAACCGCCATTATCCAACCAACGGGGCTTGCCCGTCCATGCTTAGTACCCGATTACTTACCGCATTCGTATTATTGTCCGCCTTTCTGGCGGCATTATTTTATCTGCCAGATATTTTCTGGGCTGCATTACTCTTGGGGTTGACGATTGCTGCGACGAGAGAGTGGTGTCGTCTGGGGCAGCTTTCTGTGAATCAGACAGTTCTTTATATGATTTTTACCACTGTGCTGGGGGGGGAGCTGTTATTTGAAGCCAGTGTAGTGTTTTCCAGGAATCCGGCAGATTCTTCTATGGTCTGGTTTTACGGCATATCAGCTGTTTTTTGGCTGCTGGCCGTACCGTTCCAGCTGGCAACGGTCCGATCAATTCATAATCCATGGGCGTTTATGTCAGCCGGCTGGCTGGTTCTGCTGCCGGCATGCCTGTCGCTTTACCAGCTCCGTGCAATAGATCCGCTGTTATTACTTGGGATTATGGGGGTAGTCTGGATTTCTGACAGCGCTGCCTATTTCACCGGACGTTCCTGTGGAAAACATAAACTTGCACCTCGGATCAGTCCGGGAAAAACCTGGGAGGGAGTGGCCGGGGCAGTAGTCAGTGTATTGATTTATGCACTGATCTGGTTTTATTCGGTCAATAAAGGTCAGGCACTGATAGGCTGGCTTATCCCCCTGCTGCTTGTACTTGCTGTGCTGGGAATAGCGGGTGATCTGTATGAATCACTCTTAAAACGGCAAGCGGGTGTCAAGGATAGCGGCAATATACTTCCCGGTCATGGCGGGGTGCTGGATCGTATCGATGCACTGTTACCGGTCCTGCCTGTTGCCACCCTTGCGGCTATCTTATTTTATTCGACTGAATCATGATTAAAACCCGTCATTTGACCATTTTAGGATCGACCGGCAGTATTGGTGAAAGCACGCTGGATGTGGTAGCCAGGCATCCTGATCAGTATCGGGTGGTTGCGTTGACCGCTGACCGGAATGTTGAAAAGATGTTTGAGCAGTGCATGCGATTTCATCCCTCATATGCAGTTATGCTCAATGCCCGGAGTGCTGAACAGCTGGAGGATAAATTGCGGGTGACAGGTCTGGCCACCATTGTACTTTCAGGTATTGAATCACTGGAGAAAGTGGCATCCCTGCCTGAAATTGATACAGTGATGGCTGCAATCGTTGGAGCTGCCGGTATTCGGCCCACGCTTTCTGCCGCTCAATCAGGCAAGCATATTCTTCTGGCTAACAAGGAAACACTGGTAATGGCAGGGAAGGTTTTTATGGATGCCGTCAGGCAGCATCATGCGACTTTATTGCCGATTGACAGTGAACATAATGCAATTTTTCAATCCCTGCCACGTCATTTCAATGGGGATCTGTCTGGCTCAGGGGTGCGCCGGATATTGCTGACAGCTTCGGGCGGACCTTTCCGTACGGCAGATCTGGCAATACTGGAAACAGTAACTCCGGAACAGGCCTGCGCACATCCCAACTGGGTAATGGGCAGGAAAATATCAGTTGACTCAGCCACCATGATGAACAAAGGGCTTGAGGTCATTGAAGCACACTGGCTGTTTAATGCTGATCCTGAGAAAATTCAGGTGGTTATCCACCCGCAGAGTGTCATACATTCAATGGTCGAATATATTGATGGCTCAGTACTTGCCCAGCTTGGTAATCCTGATATGCGTACACCAATCGCTCATGCGCTGAGTTACCCTGAAAGAATGGAGAGCGGTGTGCAATCTCTGGATATGTTCAAAGTGGCACGGCTTGATTTTGAAGAGCCGGATTTCAGGCGATTTCCCTGTCTCGGGCTCGCATATGAAGCACTTGCAGCAGGAGGTAACATGCCTGCAGTGCTGAATGCTGCCAATGAAGTGGCTGTTGAAATTTTTCTGGCTGGCAGGATACCGTTTACTGCAATCCCTGTGATGATTGAGCACGTGATGAAGTCAACTGAAAAACAGGATACTCCCGATCTGGAAAGCGTACTCAGGGCTGACCGGCAGGCACGTGAATCGGCGCACGAATGGCTTTCCAGTAACTTCCGGCAGAATGCGGGGCAGTCAGTAGAGTCACCTTCCTGCAGCATTGGCCAATAAAACAGGTAACGTATTTATTCTGACATGACAGTGCTTTCAACGATTCTTGCCTTTGTAACGGCGCTTGGTTTACTGATAGCCTTCCACGAACTCGGCCATTATCTGGTGGCCCGCTGGTGTGGTGTCAAGGTTTTACGCTTCTCGCTCGGGTTTGGTCGGCCTTTTTTCAAAAAACGGCTTGGTAAAGATCAAACCGAATGGGTCGTTGCGGCGATCCCGCTCGGTGGCTATGTCAAGATGCTGGATGAGCATGAAGAGGAGGTGCCGGTTGAAGAGCTCCCGCGTGCATTTAATCGCCAGTCTGTTTCCAAACGCTTTGCAATTGTGGCAGCGGGACCCGTTGCCAATTTCCTGCTGGCTATTCTGTTGTACTGGTTGCTTTTCATGCTTGGAGTCAATGGCATAAAACCCGTGCTGGGGGAGATCGGGCCAGCGACGCCGGCTGCATCAGCCGGCTTCAGAAGTGGAGATACCATTACCGGAATCAACGATCAGGCAATCACCACCTGGCAGGAAGCACGCCTGCAATTATTGGATAATGCGGTAGATAAAAATGCCGGTGTCAGGATTGCCGTATCTGGCGAAAGCGGGATTACACGCCACCTCAAACTTGATTTGAGCAGCATTGGTCCGGATGAACTTGAAAATGATTTTTTGGGGAAATTAGGGTTGCATGCTTATCAGCCGGTAATTGACCCGGTGATCGGTCAGGTGATGGCAGAAGGGGCGGCTGAGCGTGCAGGCTTTAAGCCCGGTGACAGGATTCTGACAATAAATGGGAAGCAGATTGTGGCTTGGGAAGGTGTCGTGGAAGCCATACGTTCAAGTCCCGGGCATACCCTCTCGATTGAAGTAATGCGGGACGGGCTGGTACTTGGTTTGTCATTACAGCCTGAAGCAGTATCTGAGGGCAATTCCCGAATCGGTAAAGCTGGTATTGCACCAGAAGTCAAACACGAAATCCTGGAGGGGTTACTGGTAAAAACCCGCTACTCTCCGATGGCTGCCCTGAATAAAGCCGTAACTAAAACCTGGGAAATGTCATATTTTACCTTGCGTATGCTTGGCAAGATGGTCACAGGTGATGTTTCACTAAAAAATATCAGCGGGCCAATTACGATCGCAAACTACGCCGGCCAGTCGGCCCAAATGGGGCTGACTGCCTATCTGGGTTTTCTGGCGTTAATCAGCATCAGTCTGGGGGTGTTGAATCTCCTGCCGATCCCGGTTCTGGATGGCGGGCACCTGATGTACTATTTGATCGAACTGGCGAGAGGAGTGCCGTTGTCCGAAAAAATCATGCAAATCGGCCATCAGATTGGGATGGTTCTCCTGATCACACTGATGGTGTACGCAGTCCATAATGATCTGCTTCGTCTGGTTTCTGAATGACCATGAAATTCAGGTTTTTGATATTGCTCTTTTCTCTCTATTCAATGGGATGTATGGCAGAGGAATCTTTCGTGGTTCGGGATATACGGGTGGAGGGTATCCAGCGTACCGAGGCCGGAACAGTGTTCAGTTATCTGCCTGTAAAAGTCGGGGATGTGCTTGACAGTAAAAAAGCCAGTGCAGCAATCAAGGCTTTATACGCAACAGGCTTTTTCAGCGATGTGAAACTGAAATATGAAGGGGATCTGCTGATTGTACAGATTCAGGAACGTCCGGCGATTGCGCAAATCAGTATCAATGGCGCCAAGGAGTTCGATAAGGAAAAACTGAAGGAAGGCTTGAAACAGGCGGGTTTATCAGAATCCCGTATTTTCAGCCGCTCCCTGCTGGAAAAGGCGGAACAGGAGCTGAAGCGCCAATACATCAGCCGCGGCAAGTATGCCGTTAAAATTACCACGACAACAACTCCGCTGGAGCGTAACCGTATTGGTATCAATTTTGATATTAAGGAAGGCAAAACAGCCCGCATCAAACAAATTAATATTGTTGGCAACCACATTTTTCCCGAAGAGGACCTGATCGGTTTATTCAGCCTTAAAACGCCGGGGTTTATGACCTGGTTTACCAAGGATGATCAGTATTCAAAGCAAAAATTATCGGCAGATCTTGAGACGCTGCGCTCTTATTATCTTGACCGGGGGTACCTGGAATTTAATATCGAATCTACACAGGTTTCGATTACACCGGATATGAAAGATATTTATATTACGGTCAACATTACCGAAGGCCCTCAATATACGGTATCTGATATTAAACTGGCCGGTGAACTGCTGGTCCCGGAAGAAGAGCTGCGTAAACTGATCAAACTTGAGCCGGGCGGAATATTTGTTCGCGAGAAACTGACTGAATCAATCAAGCTGATCAGCGATCGGCTGGGGAATGATGGTTACGCATTTGCCAATGTGAACGCTTCACCTGAACTGGATAAGGAGACCCGTAAGACGGCATTTACTTTCTTTATTGATCCGGGGCGCCGGGTCTATGTCAGACGTATTAATATCAGTGGTAATGAGCGTACCCGGGATGAGGTGATTCGCCGTGAATTCCGGCAAATGGAGGGAGCCTGGCACTCGACCGAACAGATCAACCGTTCCAGACAACGGGTAGACAGACTGGATTTTTTTACCAGTGTGAATGTTGAAACGCCCCCAGTTGCCGATGTGCCGGATCAGGTGGATATCAATGTCAATGTGGCTGAGAAACCAACCGGGGCAATCATGTTTGGTGCCGGTTATTCGGATCGTGAAGGGATCATTCTGAACGGATCAATCGCCCAGAACAATATTCTGGGGACCGGTAACTTTCTGAGCTTACAGGTAAATACCGGTAGCGTTAACAAGGTTATTTCTGCTTCGTTCAATAATCCCTACTATACGATTAACGGGATAAGCCTCGGTCTGGAAGCATTCAAACGTGATATCAACACCCGTTCATTGAGCAGTGTGGGTATGTTCAATACTGATACAACCGGTGCCAATATACGGTTTGGTATTCCCGTCGCTGAAAATGATATCGTTTCTCTGGGGCTGGGGGCTGAACATACTGTCATTCACTTGCGTGATGACAGCCCGCAGCGTTTTAGAGATTTCGTTGACCAGTTTGGTAAATCTTCCAATAACCTTCCCATCACCCTGAGCTGGGCACGTGATCGCCGTGACAGTGCTATCTGGACAACATCCGGGCTGACACAGCGGCTGTTTGGTGAATTTGGCCTGCCGGTCGGCGATTTGAAGTATTACAAAATCAGCTATGAGCAGCGCTGGTTCTTTCCTGTTACCAAGATGTTTACGCTGATGCTGAATGGTGAAGTGGGGGTTGGAGACGGCTATTCCGGCAGACAGCTCCCATTCTTTAAAAATTTCTTTGCCGGTGGTTTCAACTCGGTTCGCGGATATAACATCAATACGCTTGGCCCGCGTGACAGCGATAACAGGGTACTCGGTGGCAGTAAACGTATCGTGGGTAATATCGAACTGCTTTTCCCGGTACCTTTCATGAAGGAAGATAAATCGGTTCGTCTGAGCGCGTTTGCGGATGGAGGAACAATTGTTAATTCATTCTCCGGACTGGGGTTTGATGATTTTCGCTATTCTGCAGGATTGGCGGCTACTTGGATTTCACCCATGGGGCCACTTAAATTCAGCGTTGCGCAGCCACTCAATAATCAGTCGGGTGATAAGCTGCAACGCTTCCAGTTTCAGTTTGGCCAAACATTCTGATTGGGCCGGGAAGTTGATTAAAAGCTATGAAAAACCTGCTGAATAAACGTTTGCAACAGATATCTGCTCAGTTCATGAGTATATTTGCTGTTACATTAATTCTGACTTTACCCGCTTATCTGTACGCTGAAGAGATAAAAATCGGTGTAGTCAATACAGAGAAGATTTTACGGGAATCCATGCCTGCTGTTGCTGCACAGAAAAAAATCGAAAAAGAGTTTCAGGTACGAGAAACCCGGATCAGAGAGCTTTCGGTCCGGATCAGAGCATTACAGCAGGAACTGGAGAAGGGGACGGGTATTGCTGATGAGGAAGGGCGGCGCCTGAAAGAGCGTGATCTTGCCGGACTTAGCCGCCAGTATCAGCGTGCGCAGCAACAGATACGGGAAGACTTGAGTTTGCGTCAGAACGAAGAATATGGCCTGATTCTGGAACGTACCAATCAGGTGATCAATGAACTGGCAAAAAAGTATTCGTATGACCTGATTCTGCAGTTGCAGGATTCAGTTTATCGAAGTGCACGTATTGATATTACTGATCAGGTTATCAAAGCGCTGAACGCACAGGAATCTGTCGCCGGTAAGCCATAAATTTATGCCTGCAACTATGAAACGGAGAAATAGAACGTCATGATGGATATTCATGAAATACTGAAATACCTGCCGCATCGTTATCCACTGATCCTGGTTGACCGGGTGGTTTCCCTGGAATCAGGCAAACGAATTCATGCGTACAAGAATGTTTCCATCAACGAACCTTATTTTTCCGGACATTTCCCTCATCACCCGGTTATGCCGGGCGTACTGATTGTTGAAGCACTGGCGCAGGCAGCAGCTTTGCTGACCATCCGGTCAGAAAACATGGAAAAGGATAATGGGCAGGTGTACTACTTCGTTGGTATTGATGCAGTACGGTTCAAAAAACCAGTTATTGCCGGTGATCAGCTGGTGTTAAAGGTTGAAATTACCCGTCAGCTTAAGGGAATCTGGAAGTATTCAGCCTGTGCGGAAGTGGATGGCCAGCTTGTCACTGAAGCCCAGCTGATGTGTACCGCAAGGGCCGTTTGATTCAATCATCAGCCCGCCCGGGAGTTACCAGGGCGGGTGCCGGCCACAGTTGGGTTTATCCTGTCGGGAAGGTTGTCTATGGCGTGGATGAAGCCGGCAGGGGGCCGTTGGCCGGGCCGGTTTATGCTGCCTGTGTGGTGCTTGATCCGGCAGACAGGATTGATGGACTGGCAGATTCCAAACAGTTAAGTGAGAAGAAACGGACTGGTCTGGCTGATCAGATCAAACAACGTGCTCGTGCATGGGCAGTTGCGATTGCTTCAGTTGAGGAAATAGATCAGCTGAATATCCTGCAGGCCAGTCTGCTTGCCATGCAACGAGCTGTAATCAGTCTGCTGCCGGCACCAGACACGTTGATTCTGGTGGACGGCAACCAGAAACCCAAACTGGATTATGAAGTGCAGGCAATTGTTCGAGGTGACAGCCTGGTGGCAGAAATCTCAGCCGCATCGATACTCGCCAAAACAGCGAGGGATGCTGAAATGCTGCGATTGCATGAAATTTATCCGGTCTACGGTTTTGATCGGCATAAAGGCTACCCTACCAGAATGCACCTGGAAGCAATTCGCTTACACGGGATAACCAATGTCCATCGTAAGAGTTTTGCGCCGTGTTCCGGGAAAGCTGTATCGTGATTTTGAGCAATTTTTATTAACTACAAGGAAGCCTGATTCAGGCATAAAACATGCGCATAGTAAAAAATACGGTAGTGTCGCTCCACTATAAAATGATTGACCTGGAAGGCAATGTAATGGAAGAAACCGAGGAGCCTATCAGCTATCTGCATGGCGGGTATGACGGTATATTTCCAGCGGTGGAAGAGGCGTTGCATGATAAAGAGGCCGGAGCTACTTTATCTTTACAGATGGAACCGGAAGATGCTTTTGGTGAGTATGATGAAGAGCTGATGCGGGTTGAGCCGCGCAGCGCTTTCCCGGAAGAAGTGGCTGTCGGGATGCAGTTTGAAGGCGGGGAGGAAGATTCAGATGATTTCTATATCTACACCGTGAAAGAAATCACTGACGATGTTGTGGTTGTGGATGGTAACCACCCCTATGCCGGTATGGCTTTTCAGTTTGAATGTACGGTGACCGAAGTACGCCAGGCAACAGCGGAAGAGCTGTCGCACGGGCATGTACATGGGCCGCATGGCCATGAACATTGATCAGTCTGTCTGGCCAAGCATCGATTTGATCAGATAAAGCTGTTCCAGTGCTTCCCGGGGTGTGAGTTCATCAGGGTTAATCTGCGTAAGATAGTCGAGTGCCGGGTGTATGGAAGCCGGGGCAGCTTCCTCGTTTGCTCCGATTATGCCAAATAAAGTTTGCTGAGGATTTTTGCTGAGCGTTTCCTGCTCCAGTCCCGCCAGGATTTTTCCGGCACTCCTGATCACGTTATCCGGTACACCTGCCAGCGCGGCAACGTGCAGTCCGTAACTTCGGCTGGCAGGGCCTTCTTCTATCCGGTGCAGAAAAACGATGCGTTTCTTGTGTTCTACAGCAGTAACGTGAACATTAACTGCCTGCGGGAATTCTTCAGCAAGCCGGATGAGTTCAAAGTAGTGAGTGGCAAACAGGGTATAGCTCCGGTTACGGGTAAGCAGATAACGGGCAATCGCAAAAGCCAGCGCAAGTCCGTCAAACGTTGAGGTACCCCGGCCAATTTCATCAACCAGCACCAGACTTTGTGCGGTTGCGTTACGTAAAATACTGGCAGCTTCTGTCATTTCCACCATGAAAGTGGAGCGCCCTCCTGCCAGATCATCAGCTGCACCAATCCGGGTAAAAATTTGATCGACAGGTCCGATGCGTGCAATTTTTGCCGGAACAAAGCAGCCGCAGTGTGCCAGCAGGACAATCAGTGCGGTCTGTCTCATGTAGGTGGATTTACCCCCCATATTGGGCCCGGTAATAATCAGCATTTGCCGCCCCTCGCGTGTAATGGCGCCAAGCTGTACATCGTTGGCAATATAGTGCTCCACCTGGTTTTCCACCACGGGGTGCCGGCCAGCTGTAATGTCCAGAACCGGATCATCAGTAAACACCGGTTTGATATAGCCGGAAAGATCTGCCCGGTGGGCAAAGGCGCACAGGACATCCAGTTCAGCAACAGAACGGGCAATTTCCTGCAGAGAGGTGATGAAATCCGCCAGTTGTTCCAGTAACTGCTCGTACAGCATTTTTTCCCGAGCCAGTGCCTGCTCACGTGCTGACAGTGTTTTATGCTCAAATACCTGTAATTCAGGAATGATGTAGCGTTCTGCATTTTTCAGAGTCTGTCTGCGGCGGTAGTCCGGAGGAATTTTTTCTCCATGTGTGCGGGTTACTTCGATGTAAAAACCATGTACCCGGTTGTATTCCACCTTCAGATTCGGGATTCCGGTACGTTCGCGTTCCCGGGTTTCCAGTTCCAACAGGAATTCGCTGCAGTTTTCCTGCAAGGCACGTAACTCATCCAGCTCGACATCGTAGCCATCAGCAATCACACCCCCTTCACGAATAACGATACCGGGTACAGGCTGCAATGCGCGGACAAGTAATGATACGAGTGCAGTATCCGGTCGCATGGTGGAAACAAATCGCTGGATAGCCGCAGCTGCTGAAGTTGCAATCAGTCCGGTGATGGTGGGCAATGTTGTCAGGCTGTCACGCAGGCCGGATAAATCACGAGGCCTGGCTGACCGTAAGGCGATTCGGCTGGTGATGCGCTCGATATCGGCAATTTGTTTAAGTGGTGTCCGGATGCCGGTATAGAGAGTGCCTGATTCCGTATGCATCAAATCAGAAACAGCATTAAGTCGCTGCTGTAGCGTAATCCGGTTGCGTAGCGGGTGGTGCAGCCAGTGCCGCAGTAACCGGCTGCCCATGCTGGTCGAACAGGTATCCAGCAGAGAGGACAGGGTGGGCGCGTCTTCTCCGCGCAGCGTCTGTGTGATTTCCAGGTTGCGACGGGTGGCAGCGTCCATGCGTAAATAGGCATCTTGCCGCTCTACCTGTAATGTCTGCAGATGACTGAGTAACTGTCCGGCTGACTCATCTGCTGCAGTTTGCTGGGTCAGCTTGATGTATTCGAACAGCGCACCAGCAGCCATGATGGCCGCATGCAGCTCCTCACAACCGAAAGCAGTCAGGTCGCGGGTGCCAAATTGCCGGGTAAGCTGCTGCACGGCATGTTCATAATCAAATTGCCGGTCAGGTAAACGTCTGGGAGGGATAACATGATTCAGCATTACTGGCAGATCCAGTGATTCCGGTAACAGGATTTCTGTCGGATGCAGGCGCTCCAGCTCATTTGCCAGATGATCGACGGAAGTTTCCAGTACGCGCATATCACCCGCAGCCAGATTGAGCCAGGCCAGTCCAATCAGACCATGATGCGGTGCCAGTGCCAGCACAATGCTGTTGTTGTATTCTTCCAGCAACCCGGCATCTGTCAGCGTCCCGGGGGTAATGATGCGGATGACCTGTCGTTCCACCGGCCCTTTACTGGCAGCGGGATCGCCGATCTGCTCACAAATGGCGATGGATTCACCCAGTTTTACCAGTCTGGCCAGGTACTGCTCAGCTGCGTGGAATGGTACTCCTGCCATCCTGATTGGCTCCCCGGCAGAAGTGCCACGCTGGGTGAGGGTGATATCCAGCAATTTTGCAGCTTTTTCAGCATCTTCATAGAACAGTTCATAAAAATCTCCCATACGATAAAACAGCAGCTTATCGGCATGCTGTGCCTTGATTCGCAGGTACTGCTGCATCATCGGTGTGTGCACAGAGTGAGCTGGTTTATTGTCGGCGTTTTCAGATATTACCAATCATGACTCCGGATAGTTATCAGGCGCAGGATGACTGTCAGGTCAGAAGCTGAATCGGCTGGTATGAGCATAATTGCTTGCAGAAAACACCGAAACAGCGGGATGAAACATATGAATGATGATTATTGCGTAAATTATCCCTGCTATCGTTTCATGCTGATCATTTTATCCGGAGAAGCGATGTTATTTACTGACTACCGGTACCGAAGAGTACTGGTGCGCTGCTTCATGCTTGTCGCGGCAATCAGGTCAATCAGACAGGACAGTACGAATAACCGGGGTGCTTCATTGCTGAATGGTGATTTTTTGCAGGATACAGAAAGGCCCGCCAAATCTGGCGGGCCTTTCTGGTGGTGAAATCTGATTTCCGGTTACAGCAGAGGGATAATCAGCAACGCAACGATATTGATAATCTTAATCAGCGGGTTAATGGCCGGACCGGCGGTATCCTTGTAAGGGTCGCCAACCGTATCGCCCGTAACCGCAGCCTTGTGAGCATCGCTGCCTTTGCCACCATAATTCCCGTCTTCGATATATTTCTTGGCATTATCCCATGCGCCGCCACCGGCAGTCATGGAGATGGCAATGAACAGACCGGTAACGATTGAGCCCATCAGTACGCCCCCCAGCGCTTGCGGACCAAGGAAAACACCAACCAGCACAGGGATCAGAACAGGCAGCAGAGACGGAACGATCATCTCACGGATAGCGGCCTTGGTCAGCATATCGACTGCGCGAGAGTAATCCGGTTTGTGTGTGCCATCCATGATTCCGGGGATTTCCTTGAACTGACGGCGTACTTCCAGTACCACAGAACCGGCTGCACGACCGACTGCTTCCATCGACATAGCGCCAAACAGGAAGGGAACCATCCCGCCGATAAACAGCCCGATGATAACCAGGTGGTTGGATAAATCAAAAGACATCAGCTTGCCGGCATGCTCCAGGCCATGGGTATAATCGGCAAACAGGACCAGGGCAGCCAGACCGGCAGAGCCGATAGCGTACCCTTTGGTAACAGCCTTGGTGGTGTTGCCAACCGCATCCAGCGGGTCGGTGATAGCGCGCACAGACTCAGGCATACCTGACATCTCGGCGATACCGCCGGCATTGTCGGTGATCGGACCGTAAGCATCCAGCGCAACAATAATTCCGGTCATGGATAACATCGCGGTTGCAGCGATCGCAATACCGTAAAGGCCAGCGAGCGAGTAAGCGACAATAATACTTGCACATACTGCCAGGACAGGTGCTGCGGTAGCGCGCATTCCGACACCCAGGCCGGCGATGATGTTGGTGGCATGTCCGGTAGTGGAAGCATTGGCAATATGCTGTACCGGCGGATATTCAGTGGAAGTATAGTATTCAGTGATGATAACCATCAGTCCGGTCAGCACCAGGCCAACGGTAGTACAGGCAAACAGACGCATGATCAGGTCACCGCCGGCAATTTCCGAGCCATCCAGTGTCAGAGTTGCTCCCCCCATGAACCATACTGTAATGGGAAGGTAGGTGAAAAAAGCAATGCCGCCGGCAACTGCCAGCCCGCGATACAGGGCGTTCATGATCTTGCCGCCTTCACGCATCTTGACGAAGTAGCAGCCGATGATCGAGGCAATGATGGACGTCGCACCCAGCGCAAGCGGGTAAACAGCGGCGCCGTCTGTCCCTGTTTTGAACAGCAGTGCACCCAGCAGCATGGTGGCAATAATTGTAACCGCGTAGGTTTCGAACAGGTCAGCAGCCATCCCTGCGCAGTCTCCCACGTTGTCACCCACGTTATCTGCAATGACTGCAGGATTGCGCGGGTCGTCTTCAGGAATACCTGCTTCAACTTTACCTACCAGATCAGCACCAACGTCTGCACCTTTGGTGAAAATACCGCCACCCAGCCGTGCAAAAATTGAAATCAGTGAGCCGCCAAAAGCAAAACCAATTAGCGGGTGGATAAGATTACTGATATTGCTGGATTCATCTGCACCACTGACCAGCAGTGCGGTGTAGCCGGCCACACCCAGCAATCCGAGTCCAACGACCAGCATCCCGGTAACAGCACCGCCACGAAAGGCAATGGCCAGGGCTTCATTCAGTCCGCTGCGTGCGGCTTCGGCTGTCCGTACATTGGACTGAACCGAGACATTCATGCCCAGGAAGCCGGCCAGACCGGAGAGTGTCGCGCCCAGGGCGAAACCAATGGCTGTATTCCAGGAAAGTGCCAGGCCGATGATGATGAATAAAACCGTACCCACCATGCCAATTGTCAGATATTGTCGCTTGAGATAAGCCGACGCACCTTCCTGTACGGCGGCTGCAATTTCCTGCATGCGTGAATCACCTGCAGATTGTGCGTAAATACGCCGAATCCACAGGCCACTAAAAATCAGGGCAAGTATCGCGCTGCAGATTGCAATCGTTAAACCGTTTGCCATAAAGAACTCCAGTTAAAATCAGACCACCCTATATATACATGCGGAACCAGGCCTGACGGCCCCGCATCAAATCCACAATCGAAATTATGAACAGCCTAAACGCATATTTTATATGCTCTTGCTGCCAAAAAACAAAACAGATTAAATTTTAAATTCAGCCAGTTTTTTGGGTACTGCCACATTTTTCAGCCTGACATAGTCGGGCAGCCCGTGTTTATATGGAGGGTAATCTTCTCCCTCAATCAGCGGGCTGAGGTATTCACGACATTGATCCGTGATACCAAAACCATCTGCGCTGATGAAGTCTCCCGGCATCATTTTTTCCACATTGGCTACTTTGGAAAGCTCAACCATGCCGGTTTTCCAGGCATAGGGCGAATTGGAGATGCGGTTGATAGTCGGCATAACCGAATTATGTCCGGCAATCGCATATTCCACCGCGGCTTTGCCCATGGCATAGGCCTGTTCCACATCTGTGCGGGAGGCAATATGTCGTGCCGCACGTTGCAGATAATCAGCCACCCCCCAGTGATATTTTAATCCCAGTCCGTTTCGGACGATATTTGCGATTACTGGTGCGACCCCACCTAACTGGGCATGTCCGAAAGCATCGCGTAATCCCTGATCTGACAGAAATTTGCCATCAGCACCTTTTACACCTTCAGATACAACAACCGTGCAATAACCGTGTTTTTTGACACAATCGTCTACTTTTGCCAGAAATTTTTCCTGGTCAAAAACGATTTCCGGGAACAGGATAACAACCGGTACTTCACGATCCCGGCTGGAAGCCAGTCCGCCTGCGGCTGCAATCCAGCCTGCATGACGGCCCATGACTTCCAGAATAAATACTTTGGTGGAGGTTTTGGCCATGCTGGCTACATCAAAGCTGGCCTCCAGCATGGAAACGGCAATATATTTGGCAACTGAGCCGAACCCCGGGCAGCAGTCTGTAACAGGAAGATCATTATCAACCGTTTTGGGTACATGAATTGCCTGAACCGGATAGCCAAGTGTGCCGGCAAGTTGCGAGACCTTCAGACAGGTATCGGCTGAATCGCCCCCGCCGTTGTAAAAAAAATAGCCGATATCATGCGCTTTGAATACTTCGATCAGCCGTTCGTATTCACGCCGGTTGTCTTCCAGGCTTTTCAGTTTGTAGCGGCAGGAACCAAATGCCCCGGATGGTGTGTGGCGTAACGCCCGGATAGATTCAGCAGATTCAGCACTGGTATCAATAAGATCTTCTGTCAGCGCTCCGATAATGCCGTTACGTCCGGCGTAGATTTTGCCGATTTTGTCGGAACAGGCGCGGGCGGTTTCCAGCAAACCCGCCGCTGAAGCATTGATTACAGCAGTGACACCGCCAGATTGAGCATAGAACGCATTTTTTACAGCCATTTTCCACCTCCTGGTTGATCAAAATTGTTGTCTTCAAGAGCCGGGTAACGGTTCCGGATAAGTCCTTATTTATCCTGTTTCAGCGCAGTGATAATATTTTTCTGTATGGCTTCCACGCTGCCGGTCCCGGCAATCCTGACGTAATTCGGTGCAGCTGGATCGCTGCTGTTTGACCATTCAAGGTAATATCCAACAAGTGGCAGGGTCTGGTCGTGATAGACCTGAAGTCGTTTACGTATGGTTTCTTCACGATCATCATCGCGCAGAATCAGGGGCTCGCCGGTGACGTCATCCTGATCAGCCACAGCCGGTGGGTTGAATTCGACATGGTAAGTCCGGCCTGATGCCAGATGTACGCGGCGCCCGGACAGGCGTTTAATGATTTCCGCATCGGGTACGTCGATTTCAACGACATAGTCTATGTGCACATTTGCTGTTTTGAGAGCATTGGCCTGGGGGATGGTGCGGGGAAAGCCATCAAACAGAAAGCCATTGGCACAATCAGGTTCTTCAATCCGTTTGCGTACCAGGTTAATGATGATTTCATCCGGGACCAGGGCACCGGATTCCATGATTTTTTTTGCCATCATGCCTAGTTCTGTGCCTGCTTTTACAGCGCTGCGGAGAATGTCACCGGTAGAAATTTGCGGGATGGAAAAGTGTTCGCGGATGAAATTGGCTTGTGTGCCTTTGCCCGCACCTGGTGCACCCAGTAGGATGATACGAATGATTGTCTCCTTGAATGTTATTGGGGGTAACCCTGTCCCTGCAGATACGTACCGAAAATTTCCTGTCTGTTTCCGTCTATGATGGGCTGCTGTTGGCAGATCCGGGAAACCAGCTGTTCTGTATTTACGATTTGTCGGGGATTATATCCCACACCGGCTGGCCGCTTGAAATTTTTGGGGATTTTGACGTGATAATGTAAGTGATTCGGGGTGATTGACGCCAGATCGCATTTTTTACAGATTGAATATGCGATAATTTCGCTCTGCTTTTTTCGGGAATAATTATGGATGAAAATAAAAATAAGGCCCTTTCCGCAGCACTTGCCCAGATTGAGAAGCAGTACGGCAAGGGTTCGATCATGCGGTTGGGTGACAGCGATGTGGCTAAAGATATTCAGGTGGTGTCTACCGGTTCGCTTGGATTGGATATTGCACTGGGTGTGGGCGGGCTTCCGCGCGGACGTGTCATCGAGATTTACGGTCCGGAATCTTCGGGTAAAACCACACTGACACTGCAGGTGATTGCTGAAATGCAAAAACTGGGTGGAACAGCTGCCTTTATTGACGCAGAGCATGCGCTGGATCCGCAATATGCCCGAAAAATCGGTGTCAATGTTCAGGATCTGCTGATTTCTCAGCCGGATAACGGGGAACAGGCACTGGAAATCACCGATATGCTGGTGCGCTCCGGATCGGTTGATGTTGTCGTGGTTGACTCGGTTGCAGCGCTGACACCTCGTGCTGAAATCGAGGGAGAAATGGGGGAGCCGCAGATGGGGCTGCAGGCAAGGCTCATGTCACAGGCACTGCGCAAGCTGACTGCAAACATCAAACGTGCCAACACGATGGTGATTTTCATCAACCAGATACGTATGAAGATTGGTGTGATGTTTGGTAATCCTGAAACAACTACGGGAGGAAATGCGCTGAAGTTTTATGCATCCGTACGCCTGGATATTCGCCGTACAGGTTCTATCAAGCGTGGTGAAGAAGTGGTCGGGAATGAAACCCGGGTCAAGGTTGTCAAGAATAAAGTCGCACCACCATTCAAGCAGGCCGATTTTGACATTTTGTATGGTGAGGGGATTTCGCGTGAAAGCGAGATTATCGAACTGGGTGTGCTGCATAAACTGATTGAGAAAGCAGGTGCCTGGTACTCTTACAATGGTGAAAAAATAGGGCAGGGCAAAGATAATGTACGCGATTATCTGAAGGAACATAAAGAGATTGCGCGTGAAATTGAGCAGAAAATACGCGCAGCCGTCGGCCTGGTCGAAATGGATAACCGGGTAACTCCGACGGCTGCCGGTGAGTAAGAATGAATCTTTATACCCGGGCGCTGGGGTATCTTGCCCGGCGGGAATATTCGCGCTGCGAGCTGGAAAAAAAATTATCCTGTCATGCGCGGTTTTCTGATGAGTTAAAAGATACGCTTGATCGGCTTGAGCAGAGCAAGCTGCTGTCAGATGAAAGAGCGGTCGAGCAGATTCTTCACGCACGCAGCCGCAAATATGGAAGCAGACGGATACGCCATGAGCTGCAGACCAAGGGGATTGCCGATCACCTGATTGAGGCCGCACTGGAAAATTTTCGGCAGACGGAATTTTCCAGTGCGCACGCGCTGTGGTGCAGAAAATTTGGCACTGCTCCATCTACACCGGGAGAACGGGGAAAGCAGATCCGTTACCTGGCCGGGAAGGGTTTTCCTTCCGAGGTAATAAGTAAAATTTTGTCCGATGCCCGTGAAACGGAAGATTAGCCAGATGGGTTGTATTGGATAGCTATATTCCGATAACGGTTGCATAGAAGGTATTGATATGAAAAGCAGTGAAATCAGACAGAAATTTCTTGAATTTTTTGAGGCGCACGGGCATGTCATCGTGCCATCCAGCCCGTTAGTACCGGGGAATGATCCCACCCTGCTGTTTACCAATGCGGGCATGGTGCAGTTCAAAGATGTGTTTCTCGGCCAGGACAGGCGTGCTTATGTGCGGGCAGTCAGTGCGCAGCGTTGTGTGCGTGCCGGTGGCAAGCATAATGATCTGGAAAATGTGGGTTATACCGCGCGGCACCATACTTTCTTTGAAATGCTGGGTAATTTCAGTTTCGGGGATTATTTCAAGCGTAATGCCATTTTGTTCGCCTGGGAGTTTTTGACCGGGTTGTTGAATATTCCTCAGGAAAAGCTGTGGGCAACGGTATATGCGGAGGATGATGAGGCAGCGGATATCTGGCTGAATGAAATCGGAATTGCTCCTTCCCGTCTGGTACGTATCGCAACATCGGATAATTTCTGGCAGATGGGGGATACCGGCCCCTGCGGCCCTTGTTCCGAGATTTTTTATGATCACGGACCTGGGGTGGCGGGCGGCCCCCCGGGATCAGAGAACGCGGATGGTGACCGCTATATTGAGATCTGGAATCTGGTATTTATGCAATATAACCGTGATGCCGGTGGCAAACTGCATCCCCTGCCCAAACCATCGGTGGATACCGGCATGGGGCTGGAGCGGATCGCGGCGGTCATGCAGCAGGTGCACAGCAATTACGAAATTGATCTGTTTCGCAGTTTAATTGAAGCAGCAGCCAGAGTTACCGGCACCCGGGAGTTATCAAACAATTCACTCAGGGTGATAGCAGACCATATCCGCTCCTGTGCTTTTCTGATTACCGATGGAGTGATTCCCGGCAATGAGGGGCGGGGTTATGTATTGCGGCGCATTCTTCGTCGCGCTATTCGTCACGGATACCGGTTGGGCCGGAAGCAGCCGTTCTTTCATCTGCTGGTGGATGATCTGGTTGATGTTATGGGGCAGGCTTACCCGGAACTGGTGGCTGCCAGAAAACAGGTAACCGGTGTTATCAGGCAGGAAGAAGAGCGTTTTGCCGAAACACTGGAAAATGGTATGGAAGTGCTGGAAACGGCATTATCCCGGGGAAATGACATGCTTTCGGGGGAGGTTGTTTTTCGTCTCTACGATACATTTGGTTTTCCGGTTGATCTGACGGCAGATATCGCCCGGGAGCGGGGTGTCGTAATCGATATGGCCGGGTTTGAGGTATGTATGGCGCAGCAGCGTGACCGGGCGCGTGCCAGTGGCAAATTTACCATGCAAACAGGGCTGGAGTATGTCGGGCAGCCAACCGAGTTTCACGGCTATGACACGCTGCAGCATGAAGCCCGGATTCTGGCGCTATATAAACAGAGCAGTCGGGTAAATTTCATCGAGGCGGGTGATGATGCTGTGATCGTCCTTGACCAGACCCCTTTTTACGCGGAATCGGGCGGGCAGGCGGGTGACAGCGGAGAACTGTTGTCAAGTGATGGCACATTCGCTGTGAAAGATACCCAGAAAATTCAGGCCGGCGTATTTGGTCACCATGGGGTGTTGAGCAGTGGCCGGATGGCAGTAGGGGATCGGATACTTGCCAAAGTAGATCAGGTGGCACGAACCAGTACAGCCTATAACCACTCGGCGACCCATTTGCTGCATGCGGCATTGCGCCAGGTGCTGGGCACCCATGTCATGCAGAAAGGATCGCTGGTGGATGCCGGCAGATTACGTTTTGATTTTTCACATAACGGCGCTATGCAGGCAAACGAAATTCATCAGGTGGAAATGCTTGTTAATGCCCAGATACGCAGAAATCACGAAGTTGCCACACAACTCATGGCCTATGACGATGCTGTCAAGCAGGGTGCCATGGCTTTATTTGGCGAGAAATACGGCGACACGGTGCGTGTGGTGGCAATGGGTGATTTCTCAACGGAACTGTGTGGCGGTACGCATGTAGGCCACAGCGGTGACATCGGTTTTTTTCGTATCGTTGCCGAATCCGGTGTGGCGGCAGGGGTTCGTCGGATAGAAGCACTGACAGGCGATGCGGCGCTGGTTTATACGCAGCAACAGGAACAGCAGTTGCTGCAGGTTTCTGATGTACTTAAAGCAGCACCACAGGAAGCTGTGCTGAAACTTTCCCAGATTCTGGACAATGTCCGGCAAATGGAAAAAGAGATTGCCGCATTGCGATCGAAACTTGCCGGTATACAAAGTGGTTCACTCATTGAACAGGTGCAGAAAATCAGGGGAGTTCAGGTACTGGCTGCGCCACTGGAAAATGTCAGTGTCAAAACCTTGCGTGAAACACTGGATAATTTCAAAAACCGGCTGAAATCCTGTGTGGTGGTGCTGGGGACGATCGAGGGCGGTAAAGTGGCACTGATTGCCGGTGTGACGGATGATCTGACAGCAGAACTTAAAGCTGGCGATTTAATCAATTTTGTTGCACAGCAGGTCGGTGGAAAAGGTGGCGGGCGCGCTGATATGGCGCAGGCGGGGGGCACAACCCCGGAAAATCTGCCGCAGGCGCTGGCAAGTGTGGCTGGCTGGGTGGAACAACGCCTTTTGTAGCCTGTTGCCAGCACCGTTATTTCTGAAAATTTAACCTGATAACTTCATTTAATTATGACAACAACCAGACATTGCAAGTTACTTATTCTTGGATCCGGCCCCGCCGGCTATACAGCCGCTGTATATGCTGCGCGTGCCAACCTTAAGCCGGTGCTGATTACCGGGATGGCGCAAGGTGGTCAACTTACGACAACAACTGATGTGGATAACTGGCCGGCAGATGCGGAAGGTGTGCAGGGACCGGAGTTGATGGAGCGTTTTCTGAAACATGCCGAACGCTTTCAGACAGAAATCATTTTCGACCATATTCATACAGCCAGACTGGCGGAAAAGCCATTTGCACTGGTTGGTGATCAGGGTACTTACACCTGTGATGCGCTGATTATTGCGACAGGGGCTTCAGCAAAATACCTGGGTCTGCCTTCCGAAGAAGCCTTCATGGGGAAAGGGGTCTCTGCCTGTGCGACATGTGATGGTTTTTTCTATAAAAACCAGGATGTGGCGGTGATTGGCGGAGGAAATACTGCAGTGGAGGAAGCGCTGTATCTCTCGAATATTGCCCGTAAGGTGACAGTAGTGCATCGGCGTGACAAATTTCGCTCCGAGAAAATCATGATCGACAAGCTGATGGAGAAGGTGGCAAGTGGCAGGATTGAGCTGGCGCTGGATCATGTGCTGGAAGAAGTGAAGGGCAATGAGGGCGGCGTTACCGGAATTCGTATTCGCCATACGCAGAATGGTACGGCGCGTGATCTGGAATTGCAGGGGGTGTTCATCGCTATCGGGCACCATCCGAATACTGACCTGTTTCAGGGGCAACTGGAAATGAAAAACGGTTATATCGTGACGCGAGGCGGTAATGAGGGTGATGCAACCGCAACCAGTATGCCTGGTGTATTCGCTGCCGGCGATGTGCAGGATCATATTTATCGCCAGGCGATTACCAGTGCAGGCACTGGCTGTATGGCGGCGCTGGATGCAGAGCGTTACCTGGAAAAATCCTCCTGATATATCGTGAATTTTTCAGCAGCATATTTACAGGGGGAGCAGGGTAAAAAAACCTCAGCTGAGATAATCAGCAGTGATGATGTTGCCCTGTTTCGTGAGGCGATGCAGGGTGTCAAACCTCTTGCTCAAAATGGAAGGATCGCTCGTTTGGATCCGGGGCGTCAGCCGATTTCCCGGCTACCTGATATCCTTACTTTACCGAATAGCCGCAATACTTTTTCTGGTGATCTGCAGTCGGATTCAGCAGAGGAGAATGCAGACTGGGCATTTGCCCGCTCAGGTCTGCAGCGGAATATGCTGCGGAAGCTGCGTTGTGGAAACTGGCCTGTCCAGGGTGAGCTTGATCTGCATGGTCTGAATCGGAATGAAGCTTGCCGGTTGCTCGCAGTATTTCTGGACAGGAGTGTTGCACGGGGATTTCGCTGTATGCGCATTATTCATGGCAGGGGGCTTGGTTCAAAAAACCGTAAACCGGTACTTAAAATACTGACAGGAAACTGGCTGATGCAACATCAGGATGTGCTGGCTTTTTGTCAGGCATTGCCAGAACATGGTGGCAGTGGTGCAGTGCTGGTTCTTCTGAAAAATACCGGAAAATGAGAACTCTTACGAAAGAGATGCTTGCGCATCTGTCACCTGAGCAGGCGATACAATTGCTGAAAGACGGCAATCAGCGCTTTGTCAGTAACCTGAAACTGAACCGGAATCTGCTGCAACAGGTCAATGAAACTTCTGAAGGGCAGTTTCCGTTTGCTCTGATCCTGAGCTGTATAGATTCGCGTACTTCAGCAGAGCTGATATTTGACCAGGGGCTGGGAGATATTTTCAGTTGCCGGATTGCCGGAAACATTTTGAACGAAGATATCCTGGGGAGCATGGAGTTCGCCTGTCGTCTTGCCGGTTCAAAGGTTATTATGATATTGGGCCATACCAAATGCGGTGCCGTCAAAGGCGCGTGTCACGGTGTTAGGCTGGGCAATCTGACAACTTTGTTAGACAAGTTACAGCCTGTTATGGATGGGGAATTATCCGGCAGGGGTGGCTTTGATACTTCTGATCCTGAGTTTATGGAGAATATTGCGCGTTTGAATGTGCATTATGTGATGGGTGAAATTCCCAGGCGGAGCCAGGTGATTGCAGAAATGCTCGATAAGGGTGAAGTTGCTTTGATTGGCGGGATGTATGACGTGGATACGGGAATTGTTACATTCTACGATCATTAAAACAGTCCTTCTGCACTACCTGTTTCCGTTTATCGGCCGTTTCCACGGTGAATCATCTTCAGAAACCCAGTTCAGTCAGTAAATCATCAACCTGTGCCTGGTTAACAAATACTTCACCCTGTTTTTGTGGAGTGATGACAGGCCCGTTAAGTAAACTGTTATTTGATTTGGCAGCAGCCTCTTTTTGGGCCGAGCTGTCGATGAGTAACTGCAGCATTTCATGTTCGATCGCTTCAATCGTTCGAAAGATATTGTGAATAACCTGACCTGTCAGATCGTGAAAATTCTGTGCGACCATAATTTCCGTGAGGTAGGAATGGGTGGATGCTGCCTGATCAGGGACATTATGCAGAAAATACAGTGTCTGCTGGAGGGCGTTATTCAGCACTGGCTGGTTTGCGATACTGGCCACCGTTGTTTCCGGTATCTGGCTCCATAATTTGTGCAGGCTGACAGCATTTGCTGACAGATTATTCAGAATGGGTTTTGCATTTTCTACTGCCTGGAGAGAGCTCTCGGCTGCTTGTGCTGATTTGCTGACAATGTAGCTGAGACCATCCTTGCTGCTGGATATTTCATGACTTGCCAGCTGCAGGCGCTGATCGTAGCCCAGTTCAGACAGGCAGCTATGCAGCACTCTGGTTAGTCTCTCCAGGTGATCGATAACCTTCTTGTCAGTATCAAAGCTGTTATTCATGTTAGTGGCTGATACCTGTTAGTTGATCGATAAGAAGGTACCGTTTATGCGTGTACTGCCATATTCTGAATAATTTTGTTCAGTTTTTCATCCAGGGTGGCAGCGGTAAAAGGTTTGACGATGTATCCGTTTGCTCCCGCCTGTGCTGCTGCAATAATATTTTCCTTTTTTGCTTCGGCAGTAACCATCAGTACAGGTATATCCTTTAGCGCATCATCTGCACGGACATTTTGCAGCATGGTCAGCCCATCCATATTGGGCATATTCCAGTCGGAAACGACAAAATCAAAATTGCTGTCACGTAATTTCTTCAAAGCCATAGCCCCATCTTCAGCTTCTTCAACGTTATTAAAACCGAGATCTTTGAGCAGATTGCGAATGATTCTGCGCATGGTTGAAAAATCGTCCACCACCAAAAATCTGAGATTTTTATCCGTCATTTCTTGACTCCTTAAGTAATTTTTATATTGCGGGTTGGATTCAGGTCTTTCAGTAAACGGGTTACCGGAAAAATTCTTAAGTAAATTTTAGGTTGTGTTGCCGGGAAGGTTCAGGGACGGGGTGTGGTTTCGATTAACGCAGGCTCAGGCAGATATGTGGTGCGCAGATTTGAGGTTAACCAGTCTGTTCTGACACCAGTGGTATCTTTAGCGCTACAAGGTCAGCGGCCTCATTCAGCAGGAATTGTTTGAATACGCTGGCGGCATTGGAGAGACGTTTGTTTTTCTGGTGGACAACGTTCCAGTACCGCATGATGGGAAAGCCCTGTATATCCAGTATTTTTATGCGTCCGGCCTCAAGCTCCAGTCTAATGGTGTGGAGTGACATAATTCCCAGCCCCATTCCGGCTTGTATGCCTTGTTTGATAGCTTCTGCAGTATCCGCTTCCATACCTTTCTGGATATTGACTTTCTCTTGTGCAAAGAACCGTTCCATTGCGTTTCTGGTACCTGAGCCGGGTTCTCTGACCAGAAAAATCTCCCGTTCCAGTTGCTTGACCGGGATTTGTTTCCGGTTGCAGAGAGTGTGTTCAGGAGGAGCAATGATGACCAGTGGATTTTCCATGAAAGACTCGGCGGTAATATCCAGCCCCTCCGGTGGCTGTCCCATGATCGCCAGATCCATGGTGTTGTCCGACAGTTGCTTAAGTACGTTTTCACGATTGGAAACATGCAGGCTGATAGTAATGCCAGGGTAGCGCTGGCAGAATTTAGCCAGCAGGTTGGGGATAAAATAATTGGCGGTACTGACAACAGAGATGCTCAGCTTGCCGCGTTCCAGCCCCTTCAATTCATCGAGTGCCAGTTCCATATCGGCCAGTTGCTGTGTAATGCCGCGGCTGTAATGATAAAGCTCCTTGCCGGCTTCAGTCAGGTGAGTACGCTTGCCTATCTGTTCAAACAGAGGCAGCGCAATCATTTCTTCGAGCCGTTTGATCTGAATGGAAACAGCCGGCTGGGTTAAATGCAGTTCTTCAGCCGCATGTGTGAAGTTGAGGAGGCGTGCAACTGACTCAAAGATTTTTAGTTGATGCAAGGTGATATGTAACATGATAAACAGTGCGTAGACATGGAGTTAAAGAGGGGATAAAGCATATATATAAACTATAGTATATTGTAACTATTATAATTATTAATTTTAACTTATGATTTTCACCATGTTATAGTTCTTTCCGCAGTTTAGATTGTTTTTTAACGTTGTATGCCTGCCTTGGTTTCTGGTAATAAGGCGGGATTTCTACAAGGAGATGAAAGAAATGGCTGTTAAAACCTATAACGCTGGTGTTAAAGAATACCGGCAGACCTACTGGGAACCTCATTACAACGTTCAGGATACAGATATTCTGGCGTGCTTCAAAATCGTACCGCAGCCTGGAGTGGATCGTGAGGAAGCCGCTGCTGCGGTTGCTGCAGAATCTTCAACCGGAACCTGGACGACAGTTTGGACCGATTTGCTGACCGATCTGGATTATTACAAAGGTCGTGCGTACCGTATCGAGGATGTCCCGGGTGATGATACCTGTTTCTATGCCTTCATTGCTTATCCAATTGATTTGTTTGAAGAAGGGTCGGTTGTTAACGTGCTGACCTCTTTGACAGGCAATGTGTTTGGATTCAAGGCTGTCAGATCATTGCGTCTTGAGGACGTTCGTTTCCCCATAGCCTATGTTAAAACCTGTGGTGGCCCTCCTAACGGTATTCAGGTTGAACGCGATATTCTCAACAAATACGGACGTGCTTTCCTGGGTTGTACTATCAAACCTAAACTGGGTTTGTCAGCTAAAAACTATGGCCGTGCGGTATATGAATGTCTGCGTGGTGGTTTGGACTTCACGAAGGATGACGAGAACGTCAACAGCCAGCCGTTTATGCGCTGGCGCCAGCGTTTCGATTTCGTTATGGAAGCTATTCATAAAGCTGAACGTGAAACAGGTGAGCGCAAAGGTCACTACCTGAACGTAACTGCACCCACACCTGACGAAATGTTCAAACGTGCTGAGTATGCGAAAGAACTGGGTGCGCCAATTATTATGCATGACTACATTGCGGGTGGTTTCTGTGCCAATACCGGGCTGGCTAACTGGTGTCGGAATAATGGTCTGCTGCTGCACATTCACCGTGCCATGCATGCGGTAATTGACCGCAACCCGCATCATGGTATCCATTTCCGCGTACTGGCTAAACTTCTGCGTCTGTCCGGTGGTGACCATCTGCACTCCGGTACCGTTGTCGGCAAGCTGGAAGGTGATCGCGAAGCCACACTAGGCTGGATCGATATTATGCGCGATAAATTCATCAAAGAAGATCGCAGCCGCGGTATTTTCTTTGATCAGGACTGGGGTTCAATGCCTGGCGTAATTCCGGTAGCTTCCGGTGGTATCCACGTTTGGCATATGCCGGCACTCGTAACCATTTTTGGTGATGATGCCTGCTTGCAGTTTGGTGGCGGTACTTTAGGCCATCCATGGGGTAATGCAGCCGGTGCGGCAGCTAATCGCGTGGCACTTGAGGCTTGCGTGGAAGCACGTAATCGTGGAGTCGCTGTCGAGAAAGAAGGTAAAGCGATTCTGACTGAAGCAGCCAAGAACAGCCCTGAACTCAAGATCGCCATGGAAACATGGAAAGAAATCAAATTTGAGTTTGATACGGTAGACAAACTGGACGTAGCTCATAAGTAAAATCAACACCCTTCCTGTATAAAAAACGTATGGGAAGGATCATTATCTAAATGGAGTTAATGTATGTCGGAAGTAATTGATTATAAAAGCCGTTTGACTGATCCGGGTAGCCGTAAATTTGAAACGTTTTCCTATCTGCCAGCACTGGATAAAGATCAGATCAGAAAGCAGGTTGAATATATTGTAAAAAAGGGCTGGAATCCGGCTGTTGAGCATACCGAGCCAGAATTTCTGATGAGCAATTACTGGTATATGTGGAAGTTGCCAATGTTTGGTGAGACCGATGTGGATCGTATTCTTGCTGAAGCAGAGGCTTGCCATAAAGCCAATCCAAACAATCATGTGCGTCTGGTAGGGTATAACAACTTTAACCAGAGCCAGGGAACCGCTATGGTGGTTTATCGCGGAAAGACTGTCTGATACTAATCTGAATACGCAGTAAGGGTTCTGTATAACTCACCCCCCGTTGCTGCAAAGTGGCGGGGGGTTTGTTTTGCCTAATAACCGAATCGCGTTTTAACGCTGGAGAAAAAATGAGCGACGTTATCAAGCAATATATCGTTAAGAATGAGCCATATTATCGTCCGGTTATGGATGAAGTGGCATTGTACGAAGCAGCCTATTCTGTTCGTATGCCTATGATGCTGAAGGGGCCAACCGGGTGCGGAAAAACCCGCTTTGTTGAATATATGGCATGGAAACTGGGTAAACCACTGATTACTGTGGCATGTAACGAAGATATGACTGCCTCTGATCTGGTTGGCCGGTTTTTGCTCGATGCACAAGGAACTCGCTGGCAGGATGGTCCACTGACTACAGCGGCGCGTTATGGTGCGATTTGTTATCTGGACGAAGTGGTCGAAGCACGGCAGGATACCACTGTGGTGATTCACCCGCTGACGGATAATCGCCGGGTTTTGCCACTTGAGAAAAAAGGTGAGCTGGTCACTGCTCATCCCGATTTTCAGCTGGTAATTTCATACAACCCGGGCTATCAGAGTTTGATGAAAGATTTGAAACAATCGACCAAGCAACGTTTTGGGGCACTGGATTTCAATTATCCGCAACATGACATCGAGACCGAGATCGTTTCACATGAGACAGGGGTGGATGCAGCAACTGCGGGTAAATTGGTTTCCATCGCCGAGCGTGCCCGTAACCTGAAGGGACACGGGCTGGATGAGGGGATCTCGACCCGTATGCTGATCTACGCCGGCAATCTGATCGCCAAGGGGGTTGGGGTTCACGCAGCTTGCCGTATGGCGCTGGTTCGTCCGATTACTGATGATCCGGATATGCGTGACGCACTTGATGCGGCAGTTACCACTTTTTTCTGACAACCTATTTATCCGGTATTAACTTTCTTCGGGGTACATCATGAGTGTGAATCTGACAGATTACAGTGAGCTGCTGGAATCATTACAGCCCGAGTCCAGGTCATTGCTTGAGAATACCTGGCCTGATGCGATCAGGACGCTGTCTCTGCGTGGAATAGATAATTATCTGAAGGGAGTTTCTGCATTGCAGGGGCTTGGGCGCGACCGTACGCTGGTCGATGTCTGGATCAATGAGATTCCGCTGGTGGTAAAAGAAGTGGGGGATGATATTGTCAGTGATCTGGCGACCACCTGCCTGATGCTGTCATCCAAAACATCCGGTGCTGTGATAGAAATGATCATTGCTACGTCAGCTACTGCTGCCAATCGATTGGGCGACCCGGACCTGTTCCGAAATTATTTGCAGTTTCTGAATACATTTACTGCCCAGGCGCCCCGGGGTGTTCGTCCTATGCTGGATAAGCTCGATGTGCTGTTCAACCAGCTTACCCTGGGTGGTTTGCGGCGCTGGGCGTTGTGGGGTGCGCATGCCCACCGCACAGATTACGAGGCGCAGGCTCTGTATTTCAGTTTGAGCTCCAAGGAATCACAGGCTGTTCTGCAAAGAGAAAGGAAAGGTACTCTGTTTGTCGATATCCAGCGGCGTATCAACATTTATCTGCGCGCATTGTGGGCACGTGATTTTTACATGCGTCCGACATCGGGGGATTTTGAGAGCCGGGAAGGTTACCGCCCCTTTATCGAAGATTACATTATTCACCTGCCGGATGCTTATGATGCCCATGGTGAAATTGCAGCCAGTGAAGTGTATCGTGCAGCAGCGGCACATGCAGCGGCACACCTTGTAGAAACAAAATACCCGATTTCTGCTGAATCACTGAATCCGTTACAGATGGCAGTAATTTCTGTTATCGAAGATGCACGGGTGGAGGCGTTATCGATCCGCCGTTTTCCTGGTTTACGGCACACGTGGTCCGTGCTGCATACCGCAACCCCTGATATGAATGTGACGGTCGGCGACTATCTCAACCGGCTTGCCCGTGCCCTGATTGACCCTGACTATGAAGATCCGGATGAGTGGGTGATTCAGGGACGGTTGCTGTTTGCCAATGTGCAGGATCGTTTGGCCGATAATCGGATAAGCTGGGACATCGGTGTACAGCTGGCACATGAAATTATGGCCAAAAGAATATCGTTCAATCCAAGAATGGATGTGCTGAAAGCGCCTTATCTGGATGATAATCGCTACTTCTGGGAATTTGAGGAATTCGATTTTGAGCGATCCATTGCTGCCGGCTACGAGCCACTCCAACAGGTACGCAAGCATGTGAGTGTTATGGAATTCATCAACGAAACTGAAGTTGAAACAGCCGGAGATGATGCTCAGGAAATATGGGTGCTGGGGACTGAACTGTTCCCTTATGAGGATTATGGTGTTTCCTACAATACATCAATCGGTAAGGAACCGGTTGCTTCACCTATTCACTATGCGGAGTGGGATTATCAGATTCAGCTTGAGCGTCCGGCGTGGGCAACCGTTCAGGAAAAACGACCAATATTCGGGGATATCCAGATTATTGATGATATTGCTGCGCAGTATAAGCGGGAAATTCATCGCATGAAATTCCTGCTGGATGCGATGCAGCCACAAGGTGTGCAAAGAATCCGCAAGCTGGAAGATGGCGATGAAATTGATATTAATGCCGCAATTTCATCACTTATTGATATCCGTATGGGACAGCACCCGGATCCGCGTGTCATGATGCGCGCGGTGCGCAAGGTAAGGGATATATCAGTAATGGTGCTGCTGGATCTGTCTGAATCCACTAATAACAAGGTGAATGGCCAGGATTTTACAGTGCTGGATTTGACCAGGCAGGCAACTGTGCTGCTGGCAGATGCAATTAACCGGATTGGTGATCCTTTCGCAATACACGGTTTCTGTTCGGATGGCCGGCATGATGTTGAGTATTACCGTTTCAAGGATTTTGATCAGCCCTACAATGAAGTCCCCAAGATGAGACTGGCGGGTATGACAGGCCAGCTTTCTACACGCATGGGGGCGGCCATACGTCATGCAAGCCATTTTCTGAAACTGCAGCGTGCTGCCAAGAGATTATTGCTGGTGATAACGGACGGAGAACCGGCTGATGTCGACGTGCGTGATCCGCAATACCTGCGGTTTGACACTAAAAAGGCGGTAGAAGAAGCAGGGCGTTCCGGAATACTGACCTATTGCATGAGCCTCGACCCTCGCGCAGATCAGTATGTATCCAGAATTTTTGGAATGCGGAACTATATGGTGGTGGATCATATCGAGCGGTTGCCGGAAAAGTTGCCGCTGCTGTATGCCGGATTGACGCGTTAAAGTGAGTTAAAGGTGATTTATGAGCGAACAAACTTATTCGGGGGTTGACCAGGATGCAGATGGCGGGTTGACCCCCTTGGGACGTATTGTGATTGATGCCTGGGTTTTTGGCATCCTGCCCGAGAGTGAAAGGTGCACGGATTGGAGCATGTCCCAGATGCAGAATCTGTATGAGGAGGTTTATGCAGCGTGGGAGCCTTATGCACACCTTCCCAGTCGCTTGCCGCCAGAATTGCAGCAGCGGCATTCATCTTTCTATGCACACAGAATCTCTGTCGCCAGGGATAGCGGGTGGAATACTGACCTCAGTGATGAATCCTGACAGAAACACATCCCTGACTTTGTCGGGCCGGATTCTGTAACAGCTTCTCCCCCCAAATCAATAGTCTGTACCAGAAAATGATAAAACCACCTGCAGGGGTGGTTTTTAACTGGTGAACGCCGTTATGGTGATTACGTTTTTACGTGATCATAAAAGCAATATCAGGTGTGTTCCAGCCTGATACCTCTCCTTATTTTCACTGTCAGGGGTTGTCAGTTAACGTTCTTTGCCGAAAAGAGATGATCTTCGCCTGGCCGCGGGGAGCCTGCCTGGCCATCATTGCGCTCAAAGCAAACGGAAATTCACTTTGCAGACGTTGCATAAGATCTGTTTGATCTTCCCGGTAAAAGACGGCCTCATATTCTATCGGCTGATTAAGTGCCTCGCGTTCATGTGAGTGAAAATTTTGCCAGGCAATATCAACCCAGCATTTACGCTGACTATCGACAAATACAAATTCTTCGGTATCAACGATAGCCAGGTATTGCATGCTGCGAATGGGAATGAATAGCTGTTTTGTTTCACAGCGGGCCAGTAATTTAATAGCCAGATTATAGGTGGTTGCCGGCAGAGTCCGTTTTTCCCGTTTGATTTCAGAATCGCGATAGCAGGTGATTTCCATTTCCAGTATCCTCCAGTCAAATGATTTAATAGTCATCTCTTTATTCGAAGAAAGTGACATTTTTTCGGCGGATATTGGGTGGAGTTTCCGGGTATGCCGAAATGACAGCCGCTTGACAGGCCAGCAGAAACCCGGACCCCGTCTTGCTGAGGAGCTTAATTCCCTGTCCATCTGTTTGCTGAAGAGGGTTTGAGAGAGAAGTTTCCAGCCACGACCCTAAACCTCTTGCGGCCTGATATTTGTCAGACTTTCTAAAAGATTGTAACGCCATTCCAGAAAAACCGGGCGGAAACATACTGTATGAAAGAGGCCGGGTATCGGCGCCAGATCCGGGGTCGGGAGAGTTTTTCGCCAGACAGCAGGAAACAGTCTATATGCATGTCTTTGCACCAGTCTGATTGCGTCGTGACTTGCACTGTTACGCTCATGCGGCATGCCACCACGCGTTATGCTGCTGTCAGAGGGCGGATTGTACTTTTGCTGCCTGAGTCCGTATGTTCCGGGGCCAGATAAATATAGTATACATATGCCTGGTCGGGGTGAGAGGATTTGAACCTCCGGCTCCTGCGTCCCGAACGCAGTACTCTACCAGGCTGAGCTACACCCCGAGTGAAACGGCTGACTAAATTAACATTTTTAACACTTGCGAAAAACACTCAAGCTGCCGGCGAGACAGTTGTTATGATGGATGATCGTACCAGGCATAGCAGTTTCAGCACTAATAATTTCTTGTGATTGCAAACTCGGCCAATTCTAGCAAACATTGCTTATAGATAGAATCACGAATGGCGGTGATTGAAGAGATGGCCAGGCTGGCTTCATTCTGGGCGCATTGCCTGGCATAATCAAGCGCACCACTTTCCTGAATGATTTTAAGTATCGGCTCAAACCCGTCTTTTCCGCCACTTTCGATTGCATGACGGACAATACCTGCCTGTTCCGGTGTGCCTGAGCGCATGGCAAATATCAGTGGCAGGGTTGGTTTCCCTTCCGCCAGATCATCTCCCAGATTTTTGCCTGTATCCTGATCATTTCCCGAATAATCCAGCACATCATCCACGAGCTGGAATGCGGTTCCCAGGTGCATGCCGTAAGCCGCCAGCGCTTCTTCTTCAGCTGGTGTGGCTCCTCCCAGTATCGCTCCCAGCCGGGCAGCCGCCTCAAAAAGCTTGGCAGTTTTGAAGCGGATGACCTGCAGATAATTTTCTTCTTCTACATCAGGATCGCGACAGTTGATTAACTGGAGCACTTCACCTTCAGCAATGGTATTGGTGGCATCAGCCAGCACTTCCATAACCCGCATATTTTCAACTTCTACCATCATCTGAAATGCGCGTGAATAAAGAAAATCCCCCACCAGCACACTGGCGGCATTTCCAAACAGTGCATTGGCAGTAGCCTGATTGCGGCGTAACGCGGATTCATCCACCACATCATCGTGCAACAGTGTTGCCGTATGAATAAACTCAACCACTGCAGCCAGGTTATGATGATGTGCGCCCTGGTAATCGAACAATCCTGCTGCCAGGATAACCAATGCCGGCCGTAATCTTTTTCCACCGCTGTGAATGATGTATTCACTCACTTGCCGGACAAGCACCACCTGGGAATAAAGTTTTTGCTGGATAACATTATCCACCGCACTCATATCACCGGCGATAACGTTTCTGATTGACTCGATTGACACAATGACTCCCTGAAGAAACCGCTATGGTAGAAATGTCGCAGCCCCAGTGTCAAGCTGGATTCCGGCCGGCTGAACAGTTGGGGGGCAAGTTGCTGTACAGCGTGCGATTACGGAACTTCCATTGAATGAGGCGGTATAACTTCCGTTATAATTGACCAACTTTGGACTGGTGTCAGCAGGATACTTTTCATGCAACTTTTTGCTTTTGGTGTCAATCATCATACAGCACCTTTAGACATACGTGAGCACGTGGCTTTTTCAGATGAATCAATGCGGCATGCGCTGCATGATCTGGTAGGTCACCAGCTGGTCAAAGAGGCGGCCATTGTCTCGACCTGTAACCGTACTGAAATATATTGCAATACCGATACACCGGATAAAGCGATCAGCTGGCTTGCTGATTTTCACCACCTTAGAATTGGTGATTTAGAACCCTATCTTTACAAGCTTCTGCGGGAGCAGGCGGTTAAACATGCTTTTCGTGTTGCCAGCGGACTTGATTCCATGGTCCTGGGTGAGCCACAGATATTGGGGCAGATGAAAAATGCAGTGAAATCAGCCGAGCAGGCCGGGACACTGGGATTATTGCTGCACAAAATGTTTCAGCGCACATTTTATGTGGCCAAGGAGGTGCGTACTTCTACGGAAATAGGTGCAAGTTCCGTCTCAATGGCAGCCGCATCTGCGCGACTGGCCGAGCGAATTTTCGGCAATATCAGTGAACAAAAAGTCCTGTTTATTGGTGCCGGTGAAATGATTGAGCTGTGTGCTGCCCATTTTGTTGCCAGACATCCCATACAAGTGACCGTTGCAAACCGTACGGTAGAGCGTGCGGAAGCACTTGCCCAGCGTTTTAATGCGCGTGCCATTTCTCTGGGGGAATTACCGGATCAGCTGGCGTTGCACGATATTGTGATTACTTCCACTGCAAGTCCGTTACCGATACTTGGAAAAGGGATGCTGGAGCGGGCAATCAAACAGCGTAAACATCGGCCGGTTTTTATTGTGGATCTGGCAGTTCCGCGAGATGTGGAACCGGAAGTGGCTGAGCTGGATGATGTATTTTTGTATTATGTGGATGATCTGGCAGATATTGTCAAAGAAGGACTGGACAACCGCCAGGGTGCAGTAACCCAGGCAGAAACAATTATTGAATCCAATGTTGTTGATTTTATGCACTGGGTTGCCACACGGCAAAGTGTGCCGACTATTCGGGCGCTGCGTGATCAGGCAGAGCGGTATCGTCGCCACGAGCTGGCTCGCGCATACAAACTGCTGGCCAAAGGGGAAGATCCCGAAAAAGTGCTGGAATCATTTAGCAGTGGTTTAACCAATAAATTTCTTCATCTTCCTTCTTCCGTGCTGAATCACGCAACGGATCATGAACGTGAACAGTTGATCGAGCTTGTTAACCGGTTATATCAGCTACATCACCCGCAATGAACAAGGGAATTATCGATCAGCTCACCCGGCTGAGTATGCGGCTGGGTGAGCTGGACAAGCTGCTCAGTAATGAGAGCATTACAGCTGACCTGGATAATTACCGGAAGCTTTCCCGTGAACGGGCTGAAATTGAGCCGGTAACGGGGCTTTATCATTCGTATCAGCAGGTTGAACAGGATTTGGCGACTGCCAGGGAAATGAGTGCAGATCCGGAATTCCGGGATTTTGCTGAAACTGAAATCGAAGCAGGCAAGCAGAAACTCGCAAATATCGAGACCGAGATACTCAAGCAGTTATTGCCCAGGGATCCGAACGACGAACGCAATATTTATCTGGAAATACGGGCAGGCACGGGAGGAGATGAGTCTGCCCTGTTTGCCGGTGATCTGTTCCGTATGTACAGCCGTTATGCAGAGCGGGAAAGATGGCAGGTGGAGATCGTTTCACAAAGCCCTTCCGATGTGGGCGGGTACAAGGAAATTATTGCCCGGATTGTCGGCTATGGTGCTTATTCCAGACTCAAGTTTGAATCAGGTGCACACCGTGTACAGCGTGTTCCGGCAACTGAAACTCAGGGGCGTGTTCATACTTCAACCTGTACCGTTGCGGTTCTGCCGGAAGCGGATGAGATTGCCGGTGTTACTCTGAACCCGGCTGATTTGAGAATTGATACCTTCCGTGCTTCCGGAGCCGGAGGACAGCACATCAACAAAACAGATTCAGCCGTGCGGATTACTCATTTGCCGACAGGGATTGTGGCTGAGTGCCAGGAGGGGCGATCCCAGCATAAAAACAAGGCACAGGCAATGAGCGTTCTGATTGCCCGTATTCTCGATAAACAGGTGCGTGCACAGCAGGCTGAGCAGGCTGCAGCCCGAAAATCACTGGTTGGCAGTGGTGAGCGTTCGGAGCGAATCCGTACCTATAATTTCCCGCAGGGCAGAATCACCGATCACAGAATCAATCTCACACTCTATAAAATTGACCAGATCGTGGATGGCGAGCTGAACGAGCTATGCTCAGCGCTGGCAGCCGAACATCAGGCTGCGCAACTGGCCGCTTTGACAGAAAAATGACCGGGAACAGTCAGTTTATTCCGGTGCAGGCGCCTGCTGATACTTCTATTACAATCGGTGAGCTCTTGCAAAATGCTGCTGCTATCGTTGACCGTATTGATGCGCGCTGGCTTTTACAGAGCATATTGAATACGGATGCCGCTTATTTGATTGCACATGCTGACCGGTCGCCTGACGTGGACCAGATAAATCGTTTCCGGCAGCTGCTTGCAAGGCGTGCTGCCGGGGAGCCGGTCGCTTATCTGACAGGAGCAAAGGGGTTTTACGATCTGGTGTTTGAGGTAACGCCTGATGTGCTGATTCCGCGCCCTGAAACTGAGCTGCTGGTAGAGATGGCGCTGGCTAAAATTCCAGCTGATCGTGAATGTAACGTGCTTGATCTGGGAACCGGGAGTGGAGTGATCGCAGTTACTATTGCCAAACATCGTCCTGAGGCTTGTGTGATGGCAGTTGATCTTTCTGCTCGGGCAATAGCTGTAGCGCGCAGGAATGCTGAAAAGCACGCTGTAAAGAATGTAGTATTCATTAAGGCTGACTGGTTTTCTCACTTTACTGCTGAAAAATTTGATGTGATCGTGGCCAATCCTCCCTACGTTGCTGAAGGTGATCCGCATCTGGAAGAGGGAGATCTGCGTTTTGAGCCAATTGCAGCGCTGACGGCCGGACGTAACGGCCAGGATTGTCTGCGCAGTATCATTACACAGACCCCGGATTATCTTGTGCCATCCGGATGGTTAATGCTGGAACATGGTTATGACCAGGCTGCGGTATGTCATGAGTTACTGGGTGAAACCGGTTTTACCCGCCTGTTTACCAGAACGGATCTTGCGGGCATAGATAGAGTCACGGGAGGGCAATATGGATAAAATAATCCCGGTTAAAATAGCCGTGTTGTTGATTAAGTACGTAACTGCTTTATAAATTTTAAGGAGAAATGAAATATGGATATCGTTGAATCTATTGAAAAACAGGTATCTTCACATCCCGTAGTACTGTATATGAAAGGGACCCCGGATCAGCCTCAGTGTGGTTTTTCCGCCAATGCAGTGCGGATACTGAACGCCTGTGGAGTTGAAGATTTCTTTGCGGTAAACGTGCTGGCTGATTCAGAAATACGTCAAGGCATCAAGGATTATTCCAACTGGCCTACCATCCCCCAGTTATATGTTAATGGAGAGTTTATCGGCGGGTCGGACATCATGTCTGAAATGTTTCAAAGTGGCGAACTTAAGAAATTGCTTGAGAAGTAAGTTTGCCTGCCTGTCAGACTGAACTGATAGCTGAAGCAATCACCCAATATCTTGCAAATTTACCCGCAGCAATAAAAAACGCTGCCGAGACCCAGTTGATCCGCAGCCACCCGGCAGCCACACACAGGATGTCGCCGATTAGTGGCAGCCAGGACAGGAACAATATGGGAGCCCCACGGCGGCGTGTCCACTCCAGCCCGTGAACATGGCGGCCAATTTTGGCTGACAGCGCCTGTTCGTCAGGTAAGAAGCGTCCAATCACATAAGAACTGATTCCTCCCAGTGTATTGCCCAGTGTGGCGAGATTGAGTGCCGGCCAGAACAGATCAGGATAGGCAACCAGTACTCCGGCCAGTACTGCTTCAGAGCCTCCCGGCAATAATGTTGCAGCAAGAAAACTGCTGGTAAAAAGTGCCAGCAGGCTGGCGTTCTCATCCATGGGAATAGTATTGGTTTTCTGATAATAGCAAATAAACGTCGGGATATTTCCGAAGGCATCCGCCCCTGTATCTCCTATGCCGCTGTAGTGTAACACTATGGATCCGGATTCCATTTCGGCAGATGTGGTTACCAGGGCGGAACTTAGCAGTCAGTATCCTGAGAACAGGATAGGGCGGCTGGCTGAGCCAAAAATTAAAGATCTCATGTATTTATCCGTTTATTCTCAAAGATACTAACGAATTCACCTCGGTAATCGAAATATAAATTCAGGCTGCCAATTTTATAATGTGTCAATCACCCCGGATTAACTGGCAGTATTTTGGAACATCGGGTACTCAGACAAAAAGGAAAACTGGTGAAGCTGATTATTGCTAGATATAAAACCCGGGTAATGCATCTTGCTGCTCATGCGGAGAGCGCTGTTCCAAAGCTTAAAAAAATCAAAGGAAAAGGATTAAACAGCATCACGATCCGGTTCACCCTGATGGTGCTGGTTTTCACGACATTATGCATTTTTCTGCAGTACTACTACGTATTTCCGCTCATGGAATCCGGAGCATCCGGTGTATGGGTAATGGGAATCGTCATTCTGAGTATCCTGCTGCCTGCAGCGATAACATATTTTGCTGCAAACAAACTGACAGGTACTATCCGCGAGCTCAACAAGAGTACCGATGCCATAGCGGCAGGAGATTTCGACAGACCGGTAGATGTGGATTGTGCCTGTGAAGTCGGCAGCCTTGCTGACAGTTTTCGTGCGATGGTCGACCGCCTCAATTCCAATATCGTGCGGATCAATACACTGGCGTATACGGATGCCGTGACGGGATTGCCCAACCGGGCCGTAGTCAGCCATGTTCTGGAACTTGCCGCACGAATGCGGGGAAGTGCTGACTGCAAGGGGGCACTGATGTTCATCGACCTCGATGGCTTCAAACGCATCAATGACACACTGGGTCATGATGGAGGAGATGAATTGCTGCGCCAGGTAAGCCAGAGAATTATCGAAGACAGTTTTAACCTGACACGCGACCAGATTGAGAATTGCACGACAGTATTTGGAGAGTTGCGCCAGACTTGTCCCGAGAAACTTGTTTTTGCCCGTTTTGCCGGAGATGAATTCGTGGCTATCATGCCGGGGGAGTCTCGCCAGGATGTGCTTGAGAAGTATGCTGCAGATATTCTCAGGGCAGTAAACAGGCCTTTTCTAATCAGCGATAATGAACTGAGAATTGGAGCCAGCATTGGTATCGCCCAGGTGACAACCAGCTCGGATGATCCCAGACAGCTTTTGATCAATGCTGATATCGCCATGTATTCGGCAAAAGAGTCAGGTAAAAATCAATACCGGTTTTTTGACGAATCCCTGAAAAATATTGCGATCGAGCGTAGCCAGATTGAGGTAGACCTGCGCAAAGCGATTGAGCAGGATATGCTGAGCATGCATTATCAGCCCAAGCTGAATACCCAGACCTTGCAGATTACGGGTGTTGAAGCGCTGGTGCGCTGGGAACATCCGCAAAAAGGAACGATACCACCGTCCAGATTTGTTGAAATAGCCGAACAATGCGGATTGATGCCGGCACTTGGCGCGAGTATTCTGCGTATGGTGGCCAGGCAGGCACACGCATGGCGGGAAGCGGGGATGCCGATACCTATTGCGGTCAATGTTTCCCCGGTACAGTTCGAACGTTCCGGCATAGCAAATGAAATTCTCACTATTCTTGAACAGCACACGGTCGACCCGCTGCTTGTCGAGATCGAACTTACCGAATCAATGATTATGTCTGATTTTGCAGCGGCAAAGTCACGCCTGGAACAACTGCGGGAAGCTGGCGCACAAACCTCGATTGATGATTTTGGTACAGGCTACTCCAATTTGTACCAGCTTTCACACCTGCCGTTCAATGTGCTGAAGATTGATAAATCCCTGATAGATGATATTGGTAAAAATTCGAAATCTGAAGCAATCGTTACTGCTATTGTCCAGATGGCACATTCGCTGGGACACAGAGTGGTGGCAGAGGGTGTCGAGACGCATGAACAATTTACTTTCCTCAGAAAAGCGAGATGTGACCAGGTGCAGGGCTATCTGTTCGGTCGCCCCATGCCTGCACATGCGCTGGTGGAGTGGGTCAATGACCACGCTCCAGGTAATGGCCCCGTAAATACCCTGATAGAAAAAATATCCAGAGTGGCTTGAGATAAGTGAGAGCAGCCATTTATTACCGCAATGTGGTTATTATGTTTTCCGGTTATACTTTCCTGTCATGTATTCTGGTTGCATAATTTCAGCTGTATGTGGCCGGGTGGCATTCTGCTTGTAATGATGGAGTTGATTCATGCTGATTTATGACGCGCACAGCCCCGCACCGCGTTGCTTGCGGATGTTTTTACTGGAAAAGCAGTTGCAGTTGCCGGCAGTGGCGGTGGATGTCATGACCGGAGAAAACCGGCAACTGCCTTATCTGACTGTCAATCCGGCCGGACAAACCCCGGCATTGCGCCTGGACGATGGCAGCACACTGGCAGAAGCGGTTGCCATTGCCGAATATCTGGAGGAGCTTTATCCCTTACCGGCACTGATCGGCAGTACGCCTGAACAGCGTGCACAAACCCGGCAATGGTGGCGGCGGGTGGAGCTCAATATTACGGAATTCATGCACAACGCATACCATTATGCGGAAGGGCTTGCCCGGTTTGAATCCCGGATCCCGGTATTGCCCGAAGCGGCTGACGGATTAAAGCGCGTGGCACAGGACCGGTTGCGCTGGCTGGACAGTATGTTTGGAGCAGGACCGTATTTATGTGGTGAGCGCTTTACTGTTGCCGATATCTGGCTGTATGTATGGCTGGATTTTGGAGTGACGGTCAATCAGCCGTTTGATCGCAGCCTGCCGAATATCGGTCCCTGGTTTGAACGTATCGCAGCCCGACCGGGTGCCGAACTGAGCCGGAAGCTGCTGGCAGCGTAGAATGCTGTGATAGCGGCGCTTCCGGATTTTATTGTGTGTATATTGCAATGTATTAAAAATCGGGTTAGGTTGTGTGTGTTTCCCTCGAAACACAGAGGTGAAAGTGTGGAGTGGTGTTTTTTTATTAAGGAGATAAATAATATGAATAAAAGAATAGTAACAATGCTTGTGTTAGTGGGCGCATGTGCCGGTTTGTCTGCTTGCGCAACAACGGGAGAGGTAGAAGCGCTCAGAACACGTGTTGATGCGCTTGAGTCCAATGTCTCTGCAACCAGGGCTGATGCAGCTGCTGCCAGAACAACCGCCAGTGATGCAGTGAATACTGCCAATCAGGCGCTGGATAAAGCGAATGAAGCCAATGCACGTTCAATTGATACCGAAACCAAGATTGATCGTATGTTTAAGCGTGCAATGCACAAATAAGCGGGTTGTACAACGCAGCTGAGTTTTATAACTGCCCGGGGCTTCCCTTTTATCTGTGACCCGGATGAAATAAGGTGAGCCCCGGAACAGTTAATGTTTTTGTTTCAGCCCTGTTCCCATCCTGAAAATTCTCCTGTCCGGCTGTAAATAATCCGGTCATTCCTTTGCAGTACCAATGCTTTCGTGAACGGTTACGGAATCTGTTTTCGATCCTGATTCCTGAGAGGTGTTTTCAAGCAGTTGCAGTGAGGGAACATCAGGGTTATTTTCTGCGCGATCACGATAAAGCGCGGCGCGGCTCAACAGTATCAGAGTGACCGGTGTAGTGACCGTCACAAACACACCAATCAGTAATGGATGCAGAACAAGCTGTGATTCCGTGACGCTGAAGTAAATCACCGAGGCGATAACAATACCGGCTGTTCCCCAGCTTGTTCCAAGCGTGGGTGCGTGAATGCGGTCGTAGAAACCCGGCAGGCGGAAAAGCCCGAACGAGCCAATCAAGGTTAATCCGGCACCAAGCAGCAGAAAAAAAGCAATGAGCCATGCAGCCCATAACGGCAGATCGGTGACAGGATTCATTCAATTACCTCCCCTCGCATCAGGAATTTGGCCAGGGCTACGGTGGCTACAAAGCCCAGTGCACTCATAATCAGAGAAATTTCAAAATACAGAGAATTGCCGGTACCGATACCGAAAACGAGCATCAGCAGCATCGCATTACTATAGAGCGCATCCAGCCCCAGCACTCTGTCTTGAGCACGGGGGCCCCTGATCATGCGGGCAAATGCCAGCACCATGGCAATTCCCAGAGCAGTTTGTGCCACAGTAACAGACCAGAAAAAAATGATAGCGCTCATTCAAATATCTCCCGTAACAGGTATTCGTAGCGATTCTTGATCAGATCCAGCCAGGCAGCTTCATCGACCAGATCGAAAACGTGCAGTGTCAGAGTACTGCGCGCGGAGTTGTAGTCAATCCAGGCTGTGCCGGGTGTGCCGGTTATGATGACGGCCAGAATGGCCAGTCCCGTCGGATCACGTAAATCAAGCGGAATGGTTATGAAGCTGGATACCCCGGCTTTTTTGCCGCCACGCAGGATAATTCCGGCAACGGCAATGTTGGAACGAATAATGTCATAAAATACAACAGCTGCCAGTTTAAACAGTAAATCCCGGCGCTGGAACCGTGGTTTTACCGGGTGCAGCGCGGCCAGTCCCCAGGCAGCCATAATCGCGGTGAGGGTGCCGGGCAGAAATTGGCCAACTGAAAAACCGGCCAGCATCAGCCAGGTAATCACCAGTAGAACGACCAGAAAGGGGTAGGGAAACAGCCTGTTCATTCTGTTGTTTCCACTGGTGGTAATACCATACCCGATGTCTTCATAACACCTTCCATATAGGGCTGCGGGGTATGCAGGCCGGTTGCGGTTGCTTCCATAAAACGCATCACCGGCCCCGCCTGCAGGGTCAGTATGAGTGTCATGCACAGCAGGGCGGCAACCGGTACGATTTCAATCAGCAGTACGCGTGGCAGTGCCGTATCTACCGGGGGGGCCCAGAAAGCACGTATGCCGGAGCGGCTCATGGCGATCAGGGTAGCCAGCCCGGAAAAAACGAGTAATACCAGAAACCACCATGATGTTGCCGGAATAGAGTGTACCTGCCCTGATTCGTCAGGACTGAACAGGGCATTGAGAATAACAAATTTGGCAACAAAACCCGAAAGTGGCGGCAGACCGGCCAGCAAAATAGCACAGGCAGCAAAGCTGGTACCCAGCACGGCAATTGTTCTGGGGATGGCAACTCCAACGATTTCCTCGTTTTCCATTTCTTCATCGTGATAGCCAAAAGCTTCCATGGTAACGGCCAGAACGCTCGCCGCCATATTCTGCCCTCTTTCAATCAGTTCAATGAGCATGAACAGTGCGCTGATTGCCAGTGTGGAACTTACCAGATAAAACAGGGCGCCGGCAGTTACCCCGGTTTGTGACAGACCTGTACTTGCCAGCAGCGTCCCGGAAGAAATCAGTACCGAAAAACCGGCAAATCGTCCCAGTGTCTGTGATGCGAGCACACCGACGGTACCAAAGCTGATGGTTGCCAGACCGCCATACAGTAATATCTGCACCCACAGATTTTCTGCGAAATCGGAAGCACCACCGGAGAAAAGCAGTGACAGACGCAGCAGTACATAAATACCGACTTTGCTCATGATGGCAAAAATAGCTGCTGATGGTGCCGGTGCTGCAGCGTAGGTTGCAGGCAGCCAGAAGCTCAATGGCCACATACCTGCCTTGATGAGGAAAGCCACACTCAGAACAGCTGCTCCGGATTCCAGCATGGTACGGTTTGCTTCATCGATCTGCTGGATACGCAGCGCCAGATCAGCCATGTTGAGTGTACCGGTCACACCATAAATCAGGGCAACCCCGATCAGAAACAGCAGTGAGGCAACAAGATTGATTGCGATGTAATGCAATCCTGCCTTTACCCGGAGTAAACCTGATCCATGCAGTACCAGCCCGTAAGATGCAGCCAGCATCACTTCGAAAAACACAAACAGATTGAACAGATCCCCGGTCAGGAAAGCCCCATTCAACCCCATCAGCAGCAGCAGAAACAGCGTATGAAAATGTATACCGGCCTTCTGCCAGCGCGCGAGTGAAAAGATGAGTGTGGGCAGAGCGAGTGTCGCTGTCAGAACCAGCATCATTGCAGACAGACGATCCAGCACCAGATTGATGGCAAATGGCGGAGGCCAGTTCCCGAGCAGATAAACAGCAATGCTGCCTTCATTTGTATTGCCGCCGGTATGCGTAATGCGCAGCAGTACAATGGACACCACCAGCAGGGCGACGGTTGACAGAACCGATACGGATGCTTTCAGCTTGCGGCTGCGATCATCGAAAAAAAGCAGCAATACGCCGGCAATGAATGGAATCAGGACGGGGGCAATAACAAGGTGTTCCGGAGATGAAATCATCGATCAGGTTCCTTACCATCAACATGATCGGTTCCTGTTAAGCCGCGCGAAGCCAGCAGAATGACCAGGAACAGTGCAGTCGTGGCAAAACCGATAACAATTGCCGTAAGGACCAGTGCCTGCGGTACCGGATCAGCAAAAGCGGCCGGATCAATCTGTGTGCCTGCCTGCGCAGTTGTTTGTACGGCTGTTTGCGTAACAGGAGGGCTGTCTGTTACCAGCCGGCCCACACTGAAAATAAACAGGTTAACGGCATACGAGAGTAATCCCAGCCCGATGATGACCTGATAGGTGCGCGGGCGCAGCAGCAGCCAGACGCCTGATCCGGCCAGTATTCCGATACCGAGAGACAGAATCAGCTCCATTAGTCAGTCTCCCCGGTTTTTCCTGTTTCAGAAAGGCGCGCGCGATGACTGCGGAGGGATTGATGCGCTATTGCAATCAGCATCAGGGCGGTTGCCCCCACAACCAGCAGCAGAACGCCAAGATCGAAAAACAGCGCCGTGGCCATGGACAGCTGGCCGATTAACGGAATTTCCAGATGGCTGGAGTATGTGGTCAGGAAAGGGAAACCAAACAGCCATGACCCCATTCCGGTCAGTACTGCCAGCAGTAGACCAGAGCCAATCCAGCGGACTGGCCGGATATAGAGATGATCTTCCACCCAGCGTGTACCGCTGGCGAGATACTGCAGCAGCAGGCCGATTGCCAGCGTAATGCCGGCGGCAAATCCGCCGCCCGGCAGATCATGGCCGCGCAGGAAGAAGTAAACGGACAGCAGAATGATGAACGGAAACATCCATTGCATGATAACTGCCGGCACCATCAGGTAATCGTGTACGGTTTCCCCGATCTGGCGTTCCGGATGGCGATCATCAAAATCATTTTGCCTGCGCTGCTGCTCGGGAATATCAATGCTGTCCGGTGCCGGCCGGAAACGCCGCAGCAGGGCATACACGGTGAGGGCCACAATGCCCAGCACGGTGATTTCTCCGAACGTATCAAAACCACGGAAATCGACCAGAATGACATTAACAACGTTGTTGCCGCCACCTTCTGAATAAGCGCGCTCCAGAAAAAACCGGGCAATTGAGTTCGATAACGGAGCCTCCATCATCACTTTGCAGGCAATCAGTGCCATTCCTCCTCCACAGCCGATAGCCAGTACCAGATCACGGAGTCTGCGTGCCCGGGCAGCCGGGGTCGAAGCGACATCAATCTGTTCCACTCTTTTGGGTAACCAGCGCAGGCCCAGCAGAATCAGGACAGTAGTAACAATTTCCACCAGTAACTGGGTTACAGCCAGATCAGGCGCAGAGAACCAGACAAACGTCATGCAGGTGACAAGGCCCGCTCCTCCCATCAGGATCAGTGCGACCAGGCGGTGATATTTTGCCTGATAAGCCGCTCCGAGCGAGCAGGCAATACCGATTGCCCACAATATGGCAAAAACGGGGTCAGTTCCGGTGAGCGACAGCTGGCTGAAATCAGTCTGTTTTCCAAGGAACGGCCAGCTGCCGGCAATTAATGCGACCAGTACGATCAGAAACAGTTGCGGCTGCAGGCGGTGTGTGCCAAAAAATTCTTCCAGCCGGCGTGCCCATCGCCACGAAAGCGTAACCAGCATCTTGTCAAAAATATGCTGACCTTTGAGGTGGCGTATGCCGGGCGGGCCATCTTCGCAGCGGGCCAGATAATTTCCCAGGATCAGGTAGAGCAATACTCCGCTGATGAGTGCAATCGTACTCATGATCAGCGGAGTATTGACACCGTGCCATATTGCCAGGCTGTATTGCGGTGTGCGCTCACCCAGGACAGAGGTGACGGCAGTATGCAGGTAGGGGCCAATGGTCATGCCGGGAATCATGCCGACGATGAGGCAGGCCAGTACCAGAAATTCAATCGGCAGCCGCATCCAGTGAGGAGGTTCATGGGGTGTACGAGGGAGCGCCTGTGGTTCGGGACCAAAAAAAACAGTATGAATGAACCGCACAGAATAGGTTACGGCAAAAGCACCGGCGATTGTGGCGACGTAGGGAAGCGCGCCATCCAGCACCGAACCGGAGTGCTGCTCAAGTGTTTCGGCAAAAAACATTTCTTTCGATAAAAATCCGTTGAGAAGCGGTACGCCTGCCATAGCGGCACTGGCGACCATAGCAAGTGTTGCCGTGACGGGCATATAGCTGAACAGCCCGCTCAGCTTGCGCATATCGCGTGTCCCGGCTTCATGATCGATGATACCGGCAGCCATGAACAAAGATGCCTTGAAGGTGGCGTGATTCATCATGTGAAAAATCGCTGCAACAGCAGCCAGCGGACTGCCCAGGCTCAGCAGTGTGGTGATCAGACCGAGATGGCTGATGGTTGAATAGGCAAGCAGTCCTTTGAGATCTTGCTGGAAGATGGCGAAACAGGCACCGAGCAGCAGTGTGCTCATACCTGCCAGCCCGAGTATGAAAAACCATTCGTCAGTGCCGGACAATACCGGCCACAGCCGGGTGAGCAGAAACACACCTGCCTTTACCATTGTGGCTGAATGCAGATAGGCCGATACCGGTGTGGGTGCAGACATGGCGTTGGGCAGCCAGAAATGGAACGGAAACTGCGCGCTTTTGGTCAGTGCACCCAGCAGGATGAGTACCAGCATGGGGACGTAGAGCTCATGCTCCCGGATTGTGTCGCCTGCAGCCAGAACACGGTCGAGATCATAACTGCCGACGATGTGACCGACGAGAATCAGCCCGGCAAGCAGGCAAAGCCCACCGGTTCCTGTGATGATCAGCGACATGCGCGCTCCTTCGCGTGCTGCCGCATTGTGATGCCAGTAACCGATCAGCAGGAATGAAAAGATGCTGGTGAGCTCCCAGAAAATGGCCAGCAGAATCAGGTTGCCCGCGATGACCATCCCCTGCATGGCACCGGCGAAAGCCAGCAGAAAGGAAAAGAAACGTGGCACCGGATCTTGCGGGGACATGTAATAACGGGCGTAAAGCACCACGAGAAACCCGATACCGGTGATCAGCATCGAAAACATCCACGCAAAACCATCCATCCTGAGGGTGAAATCCAGACCGGACGCGGGCAGCCATTCAATCCCGTAACGCAGGATATTTCCTGCAGAGACAGGGGCATAAAGACCGGCAACAATGGCAAACGAGCTCAGCATGATAATGCCGGACAGCCAGGCTTCCATGTTACGGGCATTGGCTGGCAGCAGGGCTGCCAGGATGCTTCCGGCAAAAGGCAATGCTATCAGGAGAAGAAGGAGATTCTCGCTGTTCATCTTCGGGTAACAGTAACAGTTAAAAAATGATGTGGCCGGGAGTTCCAGCCAGGTTAGATCAGACGGCTGATACCGGATAATTATTCCGGATAAATACGCAGGCAGGCAAACTTCAGCAGATTGCTTTTATTGGGTCTTATCCTGTTAATTATACTGTTGATCACCAGTTGGTACTTATATGATTAGCAATGATTTTTTGATTCAGTTTGTTTTTATCCGGCCAATATTGCCAATATTACAAATTATCCGGCAGGTTTTAACCACGCCTTTGCCGTTATGTATCACGGTCTTGCCGCATGTCAATTCAGCACCCCTGACGTGTAATCTCACTGCTGCCATCAGCCGCATGCCAGACAGGCGGTTGATGGCCGGTGACATTATCGTATCTGCCCGCGGGAATTGTCCTGTTCACGATGTTATTTATGATTAAATACAGATCAGTAACTGATTTAGCATTGAAGTTGTACAGCATCAGCCCCGGAATTATTAAACAAAATGTCATATACATATACGTTACGTTAGATCATGAATCCCATGCTCTATTACGTGCTCAAAGTTATCATCTCGGCGTTGGTTATAGTGGCGGTTTCCGAGGTCGCTAAACGCTCCACAGGTTTTGCGGCGTTAATCGCATCGCTTCCGCTAACCTCGTTACTCGCCTTTATCTGGCTGCATATGGAGGCTTCTCCTTCCAGCCAGATTGCTCAACTTTCCAGCCAGATATTCTGGCTTGTCCTTCCCTCGCTCGTGTTTTTCCTGCTGTTGCCGCTCCTGCTCAGGTACGGTATGGGCTTCTGGCTCAGCCTTGTTTTTTCCTCTGCTGCCACAGCAATATGCTATCTGGCTCTCTTGCCGCTGCTTCGTCGCGTCGGGGTCGAGTTATGACATCATTGCGGCTCCTGACTTTCGGTCAACCGGACCCGCCTGCAAGCGGCATTTACAGATCTCCTTCGCGATTTTGCCACTACGGCGATTTCTTACATTAAATGTCATGCACAATGGAGGATACCCATGCCATTCCCACCGGAAAAACATAAGGTTTTGCCGGGTATAAAGGGTGCCGGCCCTACTGTAGTGGCTCGACTTGCTGAAAGAACAGTCCGCAGGCATGCACTGCCATTCAGGCGGCAATTGCACTGGCACAATCGCATCATGCAACAGGTCTGCCAGCCGGACTGCTGAAAAGCTGCACTTTGTCGCCCGGTGATTTTTGACGTCGGGCCGCAGTACCGCGCTATTGCATCTAACTCATTTACAGGAGTACTTTCCCATGATCATGAACAGAAACAGCTGCCTCATGCTTCTTTCCCGACGGGCAGTTGTTACAGTTACCGTTGTGGTTTCGCTACTGGCCGCGTCCGTGGCCGAGGCCTGCACTCGTGCTGTCTACCTGGGCCCGGAGGGCCGTATCCTTACCGGCCGGAGCATGGACTGGAAGTTACCTATGGTCAGCAACCTCTGGGTCTTTCCGCGCGGGATGGCGCGAGAGGGGGTGGCCGGCGCACGTTCGGTGAAATGGACGTCGCAATATGGCAGTCTGATCGTCTCGGGCTATGATATTTCCACTGCTGACGGGATGAATGAAGCAGGTCTTGCAGTAAACCTGCTGTGGGAGGTGGAAGCCACCTATCCTGAAGAGGATGGCAAGACACCACGCATCTCGGTATCGATCTTTCCACAGTATCTGCTTGATCGCCATGCGACCGTAGCCGGGGCGGTGGCGGAGCTGCGCTCCAGCCCTGTCCTTGTCGTCAGCGGCGAGGTGCCGGTAGGTCCTCCCGGGCGAGGCGCAACAGTACATGTCTCGATGTCTGACGCCAGTGGTGATAGTGCTGTGATTGAGTTTGTCGCCGGTCAGATGGTGATCCACCACGATCGCCAGTACCAGGTTATGACGAACGAGCCGACATATGAACGCCAGCTTGCCGTTCTTGAGTACTGGCAGCGTGTGAATCCGCGCGAGTTTTTACCCGGTACGGTACGTGCCGCCGACCGTTTTGTGCGGGCGCATCACTACATCAATTCGGTTGTGCAGAGTGCTGACCCGCGCATTGCCGCGGCCGCCGTATTCAGCGTAATTCGTCAGACTTCAGTTCCCTGGGGTGTCAGCATCGCTGATCAGCCCAACCTCTCGACCACCCGCTGGCGGGTCGTAGCTGACCACAAGGATCGCCGTTATTATGTGGAGTCAGTGCTCTCACCCAGCGTGTTCTGGATCGACATGGCAAAGCTCAACCTGTCAAAGGGAGCGCCGGTGCGGAAACTTGAGCTTGGAGAGGACATGACACGCATCCTCTCGGGTGAGGTTTCGGATTATTTTGTGCGAGCCGATCCATTCGAGTTCCAGCCGGCACGCTGAGCATGGTCGGTACAGCGTTCGCCACTGCCGGAATCCGGGCCAATTCCACTGGTCTGCTATAAGTGCTTTCAGTCAGTATGGTGGAAAGTCCGGGTGGCGGGGTCCGCCCTGTTATTCCACCGGACCTGTGAGAAGCCGTACCTGTCGATTAGCCCTGTTCAGATATCATTTATGGATGCACAGACACTCACTACCCTTGGTACTTCTCTGATTGTTGCGCTGGCGACGGTTATTGGCTCAGCCATCACTGCATATTTTGGTTATAAAAGCGTCAAAGCTACTGCTGATATGGCAAAAACCAAAGAGGAAATGGCGTCAGTAAAAAGAGAGTTAATTGCTGCCTATCGGCAAATTAGTGCCTACTATCAGCTTGAACAGGAATTTATCGAAGCAGTCAAATCAGCGAATGGCGGAACAGAGAAATCACTGAAAATCAGCCATCGGGACAAGGTGGTTGAAAAAGGCTTTGAAAGACCGAAAATCACGCATAACCAGGCAGAGAAACGTATTCGTGAACTTGAAATCTGATTGTTCGCCGCAGCCGGCCGTCTGCTGCCACGGCTGAACTCAGGGTGCTGGATGCTGTTACAGGCGTTTATCAGAGCTCCGGATACTAATGAGCATGTTGCGGGGGTATGCAGTATTCCTTTATTTCTTTTCTTCAGCCGCCACAAGCTCTTTGATCTGCCGCAAACGGGCTTCTACACTGGATAACTGGTAAAAATCATCATGTTTGTGGCGCAGGGCAACCTGGAGCTGTTCGACAGCAGCCCGGAGGTTGCCCTCGCGGATCAGTGCCTCAGCTTCAGCCTGATGTTGCAACAGGGCGTTACCCAGTGCGGCATGGCATTGTGCGGTAAGCCGGTAGAGCCGGATATCGTCATGAATGAACCGGGACTGGCTGTTGATGAAATCCAGTGCGGCTTGCGGATTTTTGTGTTTCAGCAATGCATCGGTGTAATCGTAAACCAGGGCGCGATAATGCGGGAAAGAGCGCAGTGCGGCCTGATACAGCCGGAAGGCATCATCGGTTTGTCCATTATCCAGTTTGACGCGGGCGGCCAGTGTTTCAATCATCGCGGCGGATTGCAGATAATCGCCTTCTACCCGAATGGATTTTCCCAGCTGGTGATTTTTAAGCGGTTGTGCTGAGGTATCGGATTGAATGACCCGGTACAGCGTATTTAACGCTTCATCAGCCTGTTTGAATTGTCTTCCTCGCAGCAGGGCGTGAATCAGCCCGTAACGTTCAGCAACTTCGTTGATATAACGTTTATCCTGCAGGCGTGCCTTGAATTCATTGATGACAGAAACCGGGTTACCCTGGGAAGCACGAATTTTGGCACGAACGAGATGAAACTCCAGGCTGTCCGGAACCTGCCGGTAACCCAGTTCTCGGGTACGGTTCTGGATGTCGGCAATCCGTTCATGCGTGACCGGATGGGTCATGAGGTAGGATGGAATTCCATTTTCATAGTACCGGCTGGCATGTTGCATGTGTTCGAAGAAGGATGACATGCCGTGCGGGTCAAACCCCGCCCTGACGAGCATGTTGAATCCGACACGGTCAGCTTCTTTTTCATGTTTGCGTGTGAAATTCAACTGGGATTGGATGTACCCCGCCTGAGCGGTTGCCAGAACTGCCTGGCCGGCGTTGGGGTTGGAGCGGGAGGCAAGAATGGCGATCGCCAGTGCAGCAATCGATCCGAGTATGCCAAGATAAGGGGTACCGGAAATCATGCGGGCGAGGTGCTTCTGCGTGACGTGGGCAATTTCGTGCGCCAGGACGCCTGCCAGTTCTGATTCATTTTGTGCTGCGGTAATCAGGCCGCTATGAACTCCGACAAAAGCTCCCGGGAGAGCAAAGGCGTTGATTGAAGAATCGTTGATGGCAAAAAATTCAAACGGGTTATCGTGGCTGATCTGGCCGGCGGCGGAAATCAGGCGGCTGCCGAGCCGTGTCAGATAATCGGCAATTTCAGGATCATCCAGATAACTGGAATCTGCGTGGATTTCGCGCATGATCTGTATGCCGATTTGCCGTTCCTGGCGGGGAGTGACGCTGGCCTGGGAAACGTCGCCCAGATCAGGCAATTCCTGTCCAAAAATATGGGCGGGAAACAGCAGGGGCACAATGATGAAAAGGTAGTGGAATTTCATGTTGCATTTGATAGTTGGCTGTAAATTGAGTTCCACCGTATCAGTAATCAGCAGATCGGCAGCCGGTACCGTGAATGTTGGAAGGTATGCGGGTTATTCAGCCCGGAAATTTGCAGGTGAGTGGAAATCGCCATGATCGGCCGAAATCACGCCGGGTGATCCGGATACCTGGCGCGGCCTGGCGGCGCTTGTATTCACAGGAGTGGATCATGCGCAGTACGCGCCGGACAGTTTCTGCGGGATATCCCTGTGCAATGATTTCATCCGCTGACAGGGTGTTTTCCACGTATGCCCCGATGATTGCATCCAGTATTTCGTAAGGCGGGAGGCTGTCCTGATCAGTCTGATCAGGCCGCAATTCAGCGGAAGGCGGGCGCTGCAGGATACGTTCCGGGATGACAGGTGAAATCCGGTTGCGATAATTGCAAAGCTGATAAACCCGTGTTTTGCTGACATCCTTGAGAATCGAGAATCCACCGGCCATGTCTCCGTATAACGTGCTGTAGCCTACGGCAGTTTCGGATTTGTTGCTGGTGGTCAGCACCAGTCTGCCGGTCTGATTGGACAGCGCCATCAGCAGTGTTCCGCGGATACGTGCCTGCAGATTCTCCAGTGTGGTTTGGGGGCCGGAAGATGAGGGGATCTTCAGCCCGGCTTGCAATGTTCGCTGAAACTGGTCAAACAACGGCGTAATCGGCAGGCTGATATGGTGTACACCCAGATTGTCTGCCATGGCTCGTGCGTCCTGGATACTGATGTCAGCCGTGTAGGGAGAGGGCATCATTACGGTACTGACATTTTCAGTGCCGAGCGTATCTGCCGCAATTGCCAGTACCAGCGCGGAATCAACGCCTCCCGACAGGCCGACCAATACGCCGGGGAATCCGTTTTTAGTAATGAAATCATGTAATCCCAGCTTTAATGTGGTGTAAATTCCTTCGACCTGGTTCGGCAAGGGGAGGCACTGGCCGGAAATCGATCCGTTGCCGTGAATTTCGATCAGACCGAATGCTTCTTCGGAAACAGGCAACTGGCAGGCGAGTTTGCCGCAACGATCCATTGCGAATGATGCGCCATCGAAAACCAGTTCATCCTGTCCGCCTGCCTGGTTGATATAAATCGTTGGCAAGCCGGTTTGTGCGATCCCTGCACGCACGATCCGGTAGCGATCGGCCTGACCGCCAATAGTGTAGGGGGAGGCATCCGTAACCAGCAGAATCTGCGCACCAGCGGAATGAAGTGACTGCAGGTGTACCGGGTGCTGGTAATCGGAGAAGGTCGTTAACCCGAAGCGGGTGCCATGGTATGCAAATATGCAGGGCTGGCTGCCGGCGGTGAAATAGCGTGGTTCATCCAGCAGCAAACCGGAGGACAGGTGTTGTTTGTAGTGGGTGGCCAGCAGGCGACCATCCCGGATGACGGAAACAGCATTGAACAGATGGCCGTCCATGCTGTATGGATGACCGGTTGTCAGCACGACATCCTGTATTTGTGCAGTAAGATCAGCCAGTGCCTGGTGGCAGGCGGATATAAATTCCCTGCGCAGCAGCCAGTCTTCCGGGGGGTAGCCGCACAGTGCCATTTCCGGGGCGATGACCAGATCTGCTCCGGCTGTTTTGGCCTGGTGACAGGCATGCCGCAGTCGGGATAAATTTCCGCTCAGATCGCCTGCTGTACAGTTGATCTGAGCAAGCGCGATTTTCACGGCAGGAAAAACAGTTGTACGAGTGATGCCGAATCAGAAAGGCAGGCTGGCATCCGGCTTTGTGTGCAGAATAACCCGGCGGAAATCCTGCTGGATACGCTCCAGTGCTGCCTGATTATCTGCCTCAAAGCGCAGTACCGCGACCGGGGTGGTGTTGGATGCCCGGATCAGGCCAAATCCGTCGTTGTATTCCACCCGCAGGCCATCAATCGTAATCACCTGATCGGCTTCGGGAAAATCAGCTTCCTGCTGAAGCTGAGCGATCAGAGCATGATTTTCCCCTTCGTTGAGTTTAATCTGCAGTTCCGGTGTGTTAACCGTATCAGGCAGGGCGTGCAATATTGCAGCCGGATCAGTCTGTTTGCTTAGCAGCTCCAGCAGACGTGCACCTGCGTACAGGCCATCGTCAAATCCGTACCAGCGTTCTTTGAAGAAAATATGACCGCTCATTTCGCCGGCCAGCAATGCGCCAGTTTCTTTCAGCTTGGCTTTGATAAAGGAATGCCCTGTTTTCCACATGACCGGTTTACCACCGTGTTGCGTAATCCATGGAGCCAGCGTGCGTGTGCATTTGACATCGTAAATGATCTGGCCGCCGGGATTTCTGGATAACACATCGGCTGCAAACAGCATAAGCTGCCGATCCGGAAAAATGATGCTGCCATCTTTGGTGACAACGCCCAGGCGATCCCCGTCACCATCGAAGGCAAAGCCGATTTCAGTATCAGTGGTGGCTAGTGTGCGAATAACGTCCTGCAGATTTTCCGGTACGGAGGGGTCGGGGTGATGGTTGGGGAAGGTGCCATCAACGTCACAAAACAGTTCAGTCACCTCACAGCCAAGCCGGCGATACAGTTCGGGCGCCAGCGCGCCAGTTACTCCATTGCCGCTGTCCACCACGATCCTGAGCGGGCGGGCGAGTTTAACATCATCCACAATGCGCTGCAGATAGGCAGGCACGATGTCATGCTGACGATAACCGCCCTGGCCGTGCCGGAGGTTGTTTTGTTCAATGCGCAGACGCAGTGACTGAATGGTTTCCGCTGCCAGTGTTTCTCCCCCCAGTACGATCTTGAGCCCGTTGTATTCCGGCGGGTTGTGGCTGCCGGTTACCATCACTCCCGAGTAGCTGCACAGTTCATGTGCGGCGTAATACAGTACGGGGGTGGCAACCATACCTGTATCAATGACGTCAGTTCCGCTTTTGCGGATACCGTTCGTCAGCGCCTGTGCCAGTTTTGGCCCGGACAGGCGGCCGTCTCGACCGATTGCAATGGCGGTAAGTCCGCGCTCACGTGCTTCGGAACCAATAGCATGGCCGATATGTTCCACCACTTCCGGGGTCAGCGCAGTGTCTACGACGCCGCGAATATCATAAGCCTTGAAAATTTCGCGCGGGAGTATGCTCATGCGTGGTGATGATCCGGATTGGGAGTGCCTTTCAGAACATAATGTGTGCCGCAATATGGGCACATGGCTTCACCGGTGACCTCAATTTCAAGAAAAACCCGGGGGTGCCAGCTTCTGGTATCCATGGAAGGATTCGGGCAATGCAGCGGCAGGTCATCCGGACTGATTTCGACTTGTTGCGGATAAGCTGGTGTAGCAGATGTATTCATGGGTGATTCCATCAGATTCAACAGTGATTAAACATAATGCAGCCAATCAGCATGCCTGTCGGATTTGCCGTTGACGCAGTCAAAAAATGCGGTTTGCAGCTGTTCGGTGATCGGGCCGCGTTTGCCGCTGCCAATTTCACGGCAGTCCAGCTCGCGAATCGGGGTGATTTCCGCTGCCGTACCGGTAAAGAAAGCTTCATCTGCACAATAGACTTCATCACGGGTAATCCGTTTCTGGATGACTTCGATACCGGCCTCCTGTGCCAGCTGGATTACAGAGGCGCGTGTGATGCCTTCCAGGCAGGCAGTCAGGTCTGGCGTATAAATTTTGCCTTTTTTGATGATAAAAATATTTTCACCGGAACCTTCTGCGACATAGCCGTCCACATCCAGCAGCAGGGCTTCCTGGTAACCATCCTGTGCAACTTCCTGGTGTGCCAGGATTGAATTGGTATAGGTGGCTACTGATTTGGCGCGGCACATGTTGATGTTGACATGGTGGCGGGTGAATGAGGAGGTTTTTACGCGAATGCCGTTTTCCAGCGCATCTGCACCCAGGTAAGTTCCCCACGGCCAGGCGGCAACTGCGACATGAACCGACAGTGTTTTGGCGGATAATCCCATGGCTTCCGGGCCGTAAAAGACGATCGGGCGGATATAGCCGGAGGTAAGCCCGTTCTCACGAATGACATCCCGCTGTGCCTGCATCAGCGCAGCCTGATCAAAAGGAATTTTCATTCTGAAAACATGTGCTGAATAAAACAGGCGTTCAGTGTGCTCGGGCAAACGGAAAATGGCAGCACCGCGAGGTGTCTGATAGGCGCGCACCCCTTCAAAAACCCCCATTCCATAATGCAGGGTGTGGGTGAGTACGTGGGTCGTGGCGTTGCGCCAGGGAACCAGTTTCCCGTCATACCAGATAAACCCGTCACGGTCCGCCATCGACATGCTGAAACTCTCCTGTGTTAGATCTGTAAATTGAATAACGGGAAGTGTCATTGGCCGGATCACCCGGCACTTCCCTGAAAAACCTGCTGTATTCTAGCGTATTTTTGCCTGTGGCAATGCCGACACCGTTCGATGGATTCGAAACCGTAACGAAAAATGTGATAATTCCGGGAACCCGGTTTATTCTTCCTTAATTTCCGAGTTTCTACTGTTACCTATGCAACCACTTCGTTTTGATGCGTTAATCATTGGCAGCGGCCTGGCCGGGCTGACACTTGCTCTGAATCTGGCAGAAACCCGGAAGGTTGCACTGGTGACCAAGCGGACATTGCACGACAGCTCCAGCGCCTGGGCCCAGGGAGGAATTGCTGCTGTATTGTCGATTGAAGATTCTCCGGAAACGCATATCCGCGATACGCTGGTTGCCGGTGCAGGGTTGTGCAACGAAGCCATGACTCGCCATATTGTTGAGCATGGCCCGCAGGCTGTCAGATGGCTGATAGACCGAGGTGTCAGTTTTACGCGCGATAATCACAATGAAACCGGTTATCACCTGACCCGTGAGGGTGGCCATAGCGTGCGCCGCATCATTCATTCGGATGATGCCACGGGCAAGGTGGTGCAACTGACACTGACTAAACAGGCGGCAGCGCATCCCAATATCACCATACTGGAGCGCCATATTGCCGTAGATTTGATCACCAGTGAGAAGCTGCTTCATGCTGAAGAGGGCAATCGCTGTTATGGTGCTTATGTGCTTGATATCCGCGCCGGTAAAGTGCGCACGATTGCAGCACATAACACAATTCTGGCTACCGGCGGCGCGGGCAAGGTCTATCTCTATACAACCAATCCGGATGTGGCGACCGGGGATGGTATTGCCATGGGATGGCGCGCAGGATGCCGTGTCGCCAACATGGAGTTCATTCAGTTCCACCCTACCTGTCTGTATCATCCGCATGCCAAATCCTTTCTGATCACTGAAGCGGTAAGGGGAGAGGGAGGCATACTGAAACTGCCTGACGGCGAACGTTTTATGCCCCGGCATGATAAGCGTGCCGAGCTTGCGCCGCGTGACATCGTGGCACGTGCAATTGATTTCGAAATGAAAAAACGCGGGCTGGATTGTGTGTTCCTGGATATTTCCCATCAGCCGGCCGATTTCCTGGTACAGCATTTTCCGACCATTTACAAACGCTGTCTGGAGCTGGGTATTGATATCACGCGCGAACCCATTCCTGTCGTTCCGGCAGCGCATTACACCTGTGGCGGAATCGTGACCGATCAGCGCGGGCGGACAGATCTCGATAATCTGTATGCCATCGGTGAAACTGCTCATACCGGGCTGCATGGCGCCAATCGTCTGGCCAGCAATTCTTTGCTGGAATGTCTGGTAACCGGGCTTTCAGCCGTCGAGGATATTCTGGCACGCTCTCCTGCGCCGGATCTGCCATTACCCGGCTGGGATGAAAGCCGTGTAACTGATGCCGATGAAGAAGTGGTGATTTCCCATAATTGGGATGAGTTGCGTCGTTTTATGTGGAATTACGTGGGGATTGTGCGTACCAGCAAACGGTTGCAGCGGGCACAGCACCGTATCAGGCTGCTGAGTGAGGAAATCGATGAATATTATTCGAATTTCCGGGTGACCAGCGATCTGCTCGAACTGCGCAATCTCGTATGCACCTCTGATCTGATCGTTCGCAGTGCCATGCTGCGACATGAGAGCCGCGGCCTGCATTTCAGCCGGGATTATCCTGAGACCCTGCCGCAAGCCACTGATACAATTCTGTCGCGTTAAATGATGGATAGCGAACTGAAATCGCTGGAAGATAAAATTGATCAGCTGATCAGGCTGTATCAGGGTACGTGCGAGGAGAATGTCAGATTACACCTGCAGCTGGAAAATGCTGAAATCGAGAAACAGCAGCTTACCGAGCGGATGCGTATCGCAGCCGAGCGTCTTGAGATTTTACTGAATAATCTGCCCGGAAACCGAGATGAATAAAGAGGCTGTTCTGAATGTGACCGTAATGGGGCGGGAATTTCGTATCCATTGTTCTGGTGAAGAGCGTGATGACTTGCTGCTTGCAGTTTCTTACCTTGACAGAAAAATGCGGGAAATAAAATCTGCGGGAAAAATCATGGGAACAGAGCAGATAGCTATTGCTGCTGCTATCAGTATTACGCATGAACTGCTCGATACCCGCTCCCGCTGTGATTTTGACATGCCTGAATTTAAGCGTAGAATCGAATCGCTTGAATCCAGACTGGGTAGCGTACTTCCCGGTGAGGGTACTTTCGAAAACAAAGTCGGATAACTGGCTGTGTTATTCGCGCTGTAGCAGTTACGCAGCTGCAACAGGTTTAATCCCTGCGGTGTTTGTTAAGGTCTGTATTCTTTGAACCAATTCGTTGTAACTGGCTGCTGGTCAATGGTTGCTGTTGTGCGCGCTCTTTCGCGGGGCGTGCCTGATGTAACCGACAGGCGGCCACTCTTGAACCTGTGGTTCAAGATAACGATCTGACGGCATTTGCGGGGATCCCCTTTTTAATCAGTATTTTCCTGGTTTCCTGCCAGGATACTTCTAAAAATTTTGTCTGAAAATGCGTTATTGGCTGATGAAATCCGAACCGACGGAAGTCAGTATTGATGATCTGGCCGCCCGGCCGGGGCAGATCATACCCTGGGACGGGGTGCGCAACTATCAGGCACGTAATTTCATGCGTAACCAGATGCAGCTGGGAGATCTGGCTTTTTTCTACCATTCCAGCTGTGCCGAGCCGGGGATCGCCGGTATCGTGGAAGTTTCACGGCTTGCTTATCCGGATGAAACGCAATTCAACGCAGCCAGCAAATACTTTGATCCGAAATCGACACGCGAGAATCCGCGCTGGTTTAATGTCGAAGTCCGGTTTATCCGTAAAACCCGGCTGCTTTCCATCAGAGCGTTACGCAGTTACCCTGAACTGGCCGGCATGCGCGTACTGCAAAAAGGCAACCGGCTTTCCATTACACCTGTTGATCCGTCAGAGTGGAAATTCATCGAAGCGAAACTGTAGCAACGGTACCGTCGTACATTCCTTTTTTATCCCGGTTTCACATATACCCGCCAAACAGCTGACATTAGCAGAGAGGTAATCCAAACATGGAAGCATGGCCGATCTACCTGCTGACTGGGGGCATAGTCGGTTTTCTTGCGGGGTTGCTGGGGATTGGCGGAGGATTGCTGATGGTACCGGTCCTGGCTGCAATTTTTGCATCACTGGGTTTTCCGTCTGATCGTATCCTGCATAGCGCACTGGGGACGACAACAGCAATTATTACACTGACCGCTGTTGCCAGTCTGCGTGCACATCATTCACGCGGGGCGGTGAACTGGCGGATTGTACGTTACATTACGCCGGGAATCATTGCGGGTGCGCTGACCGGTTCCACACTGGCCGGCCAGTTGTCGAGCCGGGTACTGGGCATGATCTTTGTCCTGTTTATTTATTTGGCAGCCACTCAAATGTGGCTCAACCTCAAACCGGGCGCCGGCCACGTTTTACCGGGAAAAACAGGGTTGTTCGTGGCAGGTGGTGTGATCGGTGCACTTTCCAGCCTGGTGGCAATTGGTGGCGGGTTGCTGACAGTACCATTTCTTACAGCTTGCCAGATCAGGGTGCACCATGCCATTGGTACGGCCGCTGCCATCGGATTTCCGGTTGCGCTGGCCAGTGCGGCCGGCTACGCCATCAATGGCTTGCTGCAAACACAACCACTGCCGGATTACTCATTGGGATATATTTATCTGCCTGCGCTGGTGATGGTGGCAATGACAAGTACAGTAACAGCGCCATTTGGAGCCAAAACGGCCCATATCCTGCCGGCAGCCACACTCAGAAAAATTTTTGCGGGTTTGCTTTATCTGCTGGGAACCAGACTGTTACTGGATTTTCAGGGTTGATGTCAGATTTTTTCTAAAAATTTATCCGGATCATGACTGACAACGTATTAAAAAATGGAGTATTGGAGCTTCCGGAATTTTCCGAGCGGCAGATGTTGCACGCCGAGCTGAACGCGGATGTCTATGAACTGATTAACATTCCGTCACAGCTTTCGCAGCTGGTACTGCTGTCTGATCGACAGAAAACAAACCGGGAACGCGAGCTGGTTATCCAGCTTTGCGAACATTTTGGTGTCCGGATTCTTAATGGTACTTTTGATCAGCTGAGTGTTGAACTGGGGGATTTCCGGCTGCGCTGGGAACGGCATACGGAATATTCCACTTATATCTTCTACAGGGATGGCTCATTCGATGAACCGTTTGCCAAACCGGCCATCACTTATGTGCCTGCAGAATGGCTGAAAAAACTGCCTGGAGAGATTCTGGTTGCCACCCATATTGAACTGGAAGATCGCAGACGCCCCAGCCACAGCCTGCGCGAACTGGCTGCCCTGTTTGCTTCGAATGCAGTGATCGGTTCCAGGGTTTCAGCGGGAAGCGCCAGTGTCTGGAGCGATAATCATATTCATCCGGACGGATTTACCCGTTTCCTGGTACACGATGACAATCTGCGCAGCCGTCAGGTGGGCCGGCTGGTGCAGCGCCTGCTGGAAATCGAAACCTATCGCATGCTGACCATTCTTCCGCTGGCCATGACACGCGATATCATCCCTCAGCTGGAACAATATGAAGATCAGCTGGCGGAGCTGATGACGGCCAATACGGCACTTAACACAATCGATGATGAGCAGCAGCTGCTGGTAAAACTGACTGCGCTGGCTTCGGAAATCGAAAGGATTTCAGCGCTTTCCAGCCACCGTTTCGGTGCCTCACAAACCTATCACGCCATCATGCAGCAGCGTGTGACTGAATTGCGTGAAGGGCGGATTGAAGGGCTGCAAATGCTGTACGAATACAGGAAACAGCGCGTGACTTCAGCTATGGGGACTTTCGAGCTGGTACGGACGAGGCTTGAAACATTGTCATTGCGTGTGGAGCGGGCGACTTCGATGCTGCGCACCCGGGTGGATATTTCGATGGAATCACAGATCCGGGATCTGCTCAAATCAATGGATGCACGGGCACACCTGCAACTGCGTCTGCAGGAAACAGTGGAAGGACTGTCAGTTGTCGTGCTGAGCTATTATCTGCTTGGAATCACCGGTTACGGCCTCAAGGCGATCAAGGCAGCGGGACTGGATATCGACATTGAGCTGATGACCGGTATTGCAATACCGGTCATCATCACCATTGTATTTTTTGCCATTCGTAAATTTCGCCGAATAGTGAGTAAATCCGCTTTCAGCGAAGGGAAAAGAAGCAAATAAACCAGTTGTCCGAAACTTGAGCATGCATGACAGCAGGATGGAGCCGGCTAGTGCCTGATTGCCAGGGTTAATACACCGGTAGCGACCAGGGCGATACCCAGCCATTCATTCCAGGATGGTCGTTCACCGAGAAATGCAAAAGCAAAAACAGCCACCAGGACAAGGCTGAATTTATCAACGGGTGCCACTTTGGAGGCATCGCCAATTTGCAGTGCGCGGAAGTAGCATACCCAGGATGCTCCAGTCGCCAGGGCGGACAGACCGAGAAACAACCATGTTTTGGCAGGGAGCTCAAACGGATTGCTCCATTTTCCGGTGACCCAGATAAATCCGGAGAGAATAAACAGAATAATAACGGTACGAACCAGTGTGGCCAGATCAGAATCAACCCCCTGAACACCAATTTTGGCAAAAATTGCGGTCAATGCCGCAAAAACGGCTGACAGCAGCGCCCAGAAAAACCAGCTTTCCGGTGTCATCATGATTTGAAGTATGTATTGACTAATTGCATATCAGCCTGTTTTTCATCAGGGTAAGCGCCACAGCCAGAGAGCCAGTGCCAGTACCAGCCCGAGCAGGGCAACCGTCAGGTTAACCATCAGCCCCCATTTTGCGGCATAACCGGGCGGAAACTCATCCGGCGTCAGTGTCCGCAGAACAGCCGCATACTGGCGGGCGGAATAGATTGAAGTCATTGCGCCCAGAATAATAAAGGCCACGCCCAGCCAGAACATAACTGTCAGCTGATTCAGGTTGATTGCTTCAGGTGCAATGGCTCGCGCAAGCCTGCCCGAGCGCTCCACCACGAATCCGAATGCAATGAGAGACAGACTGGTACGGTTCCAGGCGAGCAGGGTCCGTTCGGCAGCAAACAGCACTCTCGGATCTTTCAAATCTGACACGCCACCCTCCTGCCCGTCCAACTGAGGTTTTTAGGATCATGCATGTTTCGCTGATCCGGGATCTACCCGATTCCATTCAATTGCCCGGCTGCGCCAGTGATCTTCGATTGCCTGGACAAATTCCCGGTTGACCAGTTTTGCCCGGTTTTCGCACCAGAGCGGTGAATCACAGCGAATGACGATACCTTCAACCTTGCCGTTGCGGTAGTGGCTTTGGGCTTCATCGAGCAGCTGAACAAGCCGGTTTCGCGTTATCTTCGTTCGCCTGAGCAGGGGCACTGTGGTGAAATTCAGTTCCCGGGCGAGTCGGTTGCGCCGCTCAACACTCCAGAATTTTCCTGCTTGCCGATCGTAAACATCAAACAGCAAAAACCAGTCAGGCAGTCTGCTGTAATCAAGTGAATGTCTCGCAGCGCACCATTCACCAAACAGGATCAGCTCTGGTGTCAGGGCTCGCCTGAGGATTTCCCTGTGCTGACCCAGCCAGCTGTTCAGACGGGAAAACTGGCCGGAAAAAGGTTGCGGCAGATACTGGCCACGATTTTGCACGCGCAATTCGCCTTGTGTGTCCAGCGAAATACCCAGATTGGCACCATCCAGCTTTTCTTCGATGAGTACTTCATCCTGCAGCAAGGCGGCTATCTCTGCATCAGACAGGATTTTGTCATCTCTGGGCTGACCCTGCCCCAGCCAGAGCAGGTGAGGTGTATTAGGGAAACGGAAGAATTCAGTCATGGTTATCTGTTTGCTTTTTCTGCATGTTTTGCGCGTGACCATTCCTCAATAATGGGTTCCAGTGATAATCCCGCCTGTATCAGTGCCTGCTCCCAGTCATGCCAGTCGGTATCGCCGGCAAAGGCAATTACGCTTTCTCCAAAATATTTTGTTGCTTCCAGCGCGGCGGCGACCATTTTCCGGTCAGCCAGATCGTGTACCACCGAATTCAGTGGAGGCGGTAACAGAGCATGGCCGTTGGCATCATACTGTACATCGACATTATCCACTGCCGCCGTGCTCCATTTGTGGATCACCACCTGAATCCCGTAATCGTTGAACCCGAGTTTACGGTCATACTCTTCCTTGATTTTACCGGCAGAATCGAGCACCAGTCTGGCCGGGCTGTTTTCAAATTCAACCAGCCACTGCCATACCCGGAAGCGCAGCGCCGGATCCCGGGGAGTGACATCAATATCTCTGGGGGCTGTCGGGCTGGCTGCACTGGCCGTAATCAGCACATTGGTATCCACCACATAACGTTGCTTCATTTCCTGTGCTGTTCCTGATGATGGATGTGCATCAATCGTGCCTGTTCACGTGTTTCACCCAGTGCATCTCCGAAAAAGTATTCGGGCCAGTTGCTTACCCGGCCGAATGTATCGACTTCCAGTTTTCGCAATACTGCGTTATTTGCTTCTCTTTCCACGAAAAACATGGCGACCTGTTCAGCTGAGGTTTCTTTTCGTGCGATCAGGGTTTGCATGCGGCGGAACAGATGCTCCGAGTGCGTTTCCACAATAAACTGGATGTGACGCGACCGGCTCTGTGCAACAAAGAATTCTGCCAGCACGGCTTGTGCCAGCGGGTGCAGGTGCACTTCGGGCTCTTCCAGAATCACGGTACTGCCAGGTGGAGCAAAACAGGCTGCAGTCAGTACGGGCAGTACCAGCGATACACCAATACCGACGTCGCGCAGATTGGAGATAATGCCATCCTTATGCACCAGAATTTCGTAGCGGCCGGAGCGGCCCGGCTGTTTGATTTCCAGTCTATCTGCCACTTTCATTCTGTTCAGCCAGAATGAAACTTCATTCAGCAGCAGATGCTGTTCCTGATTCCGGGATAATGCACTGGCAAGCAGTATGTCGATAGTGCGATGGCCATCACTTTCAATCTGACCAGGTGTTGTATTGTTCCAGACATAATCCCGTTCCGGTTTACGCCGCAGCGGGCCAAGGTAGCTGATATTTTCCAGTGTGCGGCGAATGGCCAGGCTAAGATCTTCCGCCAGCGCACCTTCATTTCCCAGTGTGGCAATCGCTTCTGCCGGAAACGCGATGGAGCGTTCTGGTGCCAGATGACAGCCTTTGGCACGCGGGCGTGGTTCATCATTCACCAGGATTGCGTAGTTTTCCTTTTCCCGGCGGATCGCCTGAAAGCAGTGCTTTCCGGTGGCCAGCACCATTTTCCGGATAACAGTATTGCCTTTTACTGTCTGGTAACTGCAGGAAAACCGGCCGCTATGCACTCGTGAGTGTGTCTGTGAGGACGGGTCGGTATTCCGGAAAGTGAATGCGATGGAAAATTCATGAGGTGAGGGGGCGCCACGTTTCAATACATCGCTAAAGCTGCCAAAGTTAAAAAAATCACTGGCTTCATTACCGCCCAGATTAAGGTGAGTGGTGCGATCTGGAGATTGCACCGTCTGTTTCAGCAACAGCAGGCTCTGGATGAGTGAAGATTTACCGGATGAATTGGTGCCCAGCAGCATGGTCACGGGTTCGAGTGCAATCGTACCGGTATCTTGCCAGGCTTTGAACTGGATCAGTTGCAGGGAAGTGAGCATGATTCGATTAATGTTTTGTTATAACCGGCCTGGATCCGGAACGGGTACAGCCAGCCAGCGTTATAATAACGCTGTAAATAACCTGATTATCAGGAAGACCTTATATTTAGTGTACAGGCAGATAAAAATGGAACGTGAGAAACTGGAGTTGCCGGAGAATGGCAAAAAATTACTGCTGCATTCCTGCTGTGCGCCCTGTTCGGGTGAAGTGATGGAGGCGATCATGGCTTCCGGGATTGATTTTTCCATCTTTTTTTACAATCCGAATATCCATCCGCGCAAGGAATACGATTTGCGCAAGGAGGAAAATGTCCGTTTTGCCGAGAAGCATGGCATCCCCTTTATCGATGCAGATTATGACATGGATAACTGGTTTGATCGGGCCAGGGGGATGGAAATGGAACCTGAACGCGGAATCCGCTGCACCATGTGCTTTGATATGCGATTTGAACGTACAGCGTTGTATGCCTATGAAAACGGATTTGATGTTATTTCCAGCTCACTGGGTATTTCCCGCTGGAAAAACATGGAGCAGATCAACGACAGCGGTGTGAGAGCCGCCGCGCCATATCCGGGGATCATCTACTGGACGTATAACTGGCGCAAGAAGGGTGGCTCTGCACGCATGCTGGAAATCAGCAAACAGGAAAAGTTTTACATGCAGGAATACTGTGGCTGCGCTTATTCATTCCGCGATACCAATAAATGGCGGGAAGCAAACGGCAGAGAGCGTATCCGGATAGGGGAAAAATACTATGGGAGCGACCCGGCTGAATGAGGCGGGGAGAGGTACTGTAAGAAACGGGTTACCGGATAGCGGCAGATGGCTGGCGTGATCCGTTGGACTGTCCGGTAACGCTTGGTCAGGGAATAACCGTGTTGGAATGGAAATGTGCCTATTTTTTGCCGGAGCCGCTTTTCTGGCGCATTTTCTTGTCCAGTTTCTGCATCTGTTCAGGAGTGAGCACTGATTTCAGGCTGGTGTGAGTTTCTTCCTGAATTGCCTGTAACTTCATTTTTTCCTCATTGAATACTGCTTCAACTTTCGTTTTTTCATCGTTGAGGATAGCTTCAACCTGAGAGCGCTGTGAATCATTGAGCCCCAGTTCTTTTGCCATACGATTGACTACTGTACGGCTGTCAGCAGGCTGGGCCGGTTTTTGTGCAAATGTAACGGTAGATGACAGCAGCAATGCTGAAACCAGGGTGACAATCATGGTGTTTACGGTCATGTAAATCTCCTGAATGTTTGGGATTGTGGCTGGTGCGCCACCCGGGTTTCAGGCCGGGTGGCAGGCAGGCTATTGGATTAGAACAGTCCGGAAATGGAGCGAGTCAGTCCGTTGGTTAATTCGGGGGCCGCTTCTTCGTACTGAAGATTGACTTTGTTGGCTGTGCTGACGACGCGAGTGCGATATTTGTTCATTTCGCTGACTTTGGAGGAAGTCTGTCTTCTGGAGCCGCCTACGCCCTGTTTGGCATCCTGCTGACGATCTTCACGCACAATGACACCGCCTTCTGCCCGTTCAGCGATTTCCACGTCAGTAATCGCCATAAAAGTGACATCTTTTACTGCAGCGCTGGCAATGGTGTCAGCAATACCGAATGCCGCAGCACCGGCAAGACTGCCAATTCCGGCACCACCCCAGCCGCCAATGGCCGCTCCTGTCGCTGCACCTACTGCGGTACCCAGTGCAGCACTGCCCAAGCCACCGTAGCCCGCCTTCAGTGCGGCTTCGGCTGCAGTCGGGCTGGCTTTTTCAACACTTAATACATTGACCTGCAGCCAGTAATGTGCTTCTTTGGGGTTGCTGGTGACGCGATAGCCTCTGGTCTGCAATGCCTGGGCAACGCTGGGGGCAATATCAAAATTGGTTTTGTCGGAGGTATTGCGAATGTTGATATAGATAACTTTTTTACTTGGCTCAACCGGGTCAAGAAAAATGGTATCGCTCATTTTGGTTTGTACATCCAGATCTTTCTTCGCAATGGAGGTATGCACCGCTGCACAACCACCCAAAGTTAAAGAAAGCGCCAGAATGCCTGACAGAACCCAGTTTGATTTATTCACGGAAACCCCCATTTCATCTCCTGACATTGATATCGAAAATTAAAGAATAAAAAATTGTTGCCAATATGACTCTGCTGCCCGCAAATTTTAAACCGGTGACTTACCAGCCATAGTAATAGGGGAGGTAACTGCCGAGACCATAGTAACCGCCATAGTATGGCCGGGCGTAGCCCCCAAAATAACTGCCATAACCGTAATTTCTGCCTGAGACGCACCCCAGGCCAATACAGGCGGGAGCAGGGCTTGGCGCTGCTATCTGTGACACCCCTTTCCGGGTTGCTTCTTTCAGCGCAGAAGTCAGCTCTGCGTCACTGGGAACATTAAATGGCCTGTTGAGGGTTTCGGCATTGAGTCGCCGTTGAATTTCACTGATGTCCTGAGCCCATGCTGCTGTGCTGCCAGCCAGAAAAAATAACAGGCCGGCGTAAATCATCAGGTTGGGTTGTTTTGCGCTCATGTTACTGCCTCCTTGCTATAAAGTGACATTCATAACGGAATACTGCATTAATTATTAACCGCCCATATTACCGGAATACAGAAAAACAGCCTGTTTTTTTACGAAGATTCATCCGGTTCGGGATCTTCCGCCCGGGGGGCACCGGCCTGCATCTCTGCTGGATGTATCTGGCTTGTGGTGCTTCCGGGAACCCTGGGTGTGGCGCAGACAACGTCCGCATTTTGTGCACGGTGACGCAAGGCGTGATCCATCAGTACGATGGCCAGCATAGCCTCCACGATGGGGGTTGCGCGGATACCGACACAGGGATCATGTCTGCCGTGAGTTTCCACCAGTGCGGGGTTACCCGCTTTATCAACTGATTGTCGCGCCAGGCGGATGCTGGAAGTGGGTTTGATCGCGATACTGACAGTGATTGGCTGGCCGCTGGAGATTCCGCCTAAAATCCCGCCAGCATTATTGCTCAGGAATCCTTCGGGCGTGATTTCATCTGAATGTTCGGTTCCTTTCTGGGTAACGCTATTGAACCCTGCGCCGATTTCAACCCCCTTGACGGCATTGATATTCATCATGGCGTGCGCAATATCAGCATCCAGCCGGTCATAAACCGGTTCACCCCAGCCAACAGGCACACCTTCTGCCACCACGTTGATTCTGGCACCGGCTGAATCACCCGATTTGCGCAGGCTGTCCATGAATGTTTCCAGCTTTGGTGCATAGTCACTGTCTGCCACAAAAAATGGATTCCGGCCAACGTCATCCCAGTTTTTGAAAGGAATAGCAATCGGGCCAAGTTGCGCCATATAACCCCGGATAACAATACCAAAACGCGCTTTCAGCCACTTTCTGGCAATGGCGCCAGCCGCCACACGCACCGCTGTCTCCCGGGCGGATGAACGACCTCCTCCGCGATAATCACGAATACCGTATTTTTGCCAGTAGGTGTAATCCGCATGACCGGGACGAAACACATCCATGATTTTGCTGTAATCCTTGCTGCGCTGATCTTCATTACGGATCAGCAGAGCGATCGGTGTACCTGTCGTTGTGTTTTCAAATACACCGGAGAGAATTTCCACCCGGTCTGCTTCACGCCGTTGCGTAACGTGCCGGGAAGTGCCGGGTTTACGCCGATCCAGCTCTTGCTGGATATCCTCGGTTGATAAGGTTAATCCGGGCGGGCATCCGTCCACGATACAACCAATCGCCGGACCGTGAGATTCACCGAATGAAGTAACACAAAACAGCTTTCCGATGCTATTGCCAGACATGACAAATCCTTGGTTAAACGGGGAAACGCAAAGTCTAACATAAGCCCGGATGCGCAGATTGGCCGGAAGCCACCTGTCAGCACGGTTTCAGCGTGCCAATTCAGGGTTGTGCAGGTAGAATTGACCGGAAAAACCGATTGGCGAACAGCAGCATCATACGGGAGGTGTTATGAATTTTTCACAAGTCAAAGATTACCTGACTGATTTACAGAACAGAATCGTAGCAGGGCTGGAACAGGCCGATGGCCAGGCTTTCCGCCGTGATACCTGGGACCGCCCGGAAGGCGGGGGAGGGACCAGTTGTGTGATCGAGGAAGGCAATGTGCTGGAGCGTGGAGGGGTCAATTTTTCGCATGTGTTTGGCAAGGGACTGCCTGCCTCGGCCACTGCAGCCCGGCCCGAGCTGGCCGGCAGGGCATTTGAAGCGGCAGGTGTTTCGCTGGTGCTGCACCCGCGCAATCCTTACGCCCCTACCGTTCACATGAATGTCCGCTTTTTTGCAGCGACCAGAGAAGGGGCGGAACCAGTGTGGTGGTTTGGCGGCGGGATGGATCTCACGCCTTATTACGGCTTTGAAGAAGACGCCATCCATTTTCATCAGACCTGCAAAGATGCACTGCAGCCTTCCGGCAGCGAATACTATCCGCGTTTCAAGAAATGGTGTGATGAATACTTTTACCTGAAACACCGTAAGGAGCCGCGCGGGATAGGCGGGGTATTTTTTGATGACTTCAACCAACCGGATTTTGCCACCTGTTTCAACCTGACCAGAAGTGTCGGGGATCATTTTCTGGCGGCGTATGTGCCAGTTCTGCAAAGGCGTTGTGATCTGCCTTATGGCGAGCGTGAGCGGGATTTCCAAGCTTATCGGCGTGGCCGTTATGTGGAATTCAATCTGGTATGGGATCGCGGAACGCTGTTTGGCCTGCAGACAGGAGGGCGGACCGAATCTATCCTGATGTCACTGCCGCCAATCGTTAAATGGCGTTATGACTGGTCACCCGTGGCGGGCAGCCCGGAAGCGAAACTTTATACCGATTTCCTTACGGGTAGAGACTGGCTGTCGCCTGGCTGACAGCACAGTGCTGCAGGATGATGTTTTTCAGGACATGCAGCTTGCCGTGGAAGAAATGTTCAGCACCGGGGATAACTGTCACTGGCAGTATTTGCGGCGTTGCCCAGTGCAGGACACTCTGAAGCGGCACAATCGTGTCCTGATCGCCCTGAATAACCAGAATATGTTGCGCGTGATCAGCTACAGGCGGGGCGTGTAAACGCTCGACTGATGGTGCGACCAGCACCAGCCGGTGTGGCTTCAGCTGCTGTGCGGCATGTGCCTGAACCCCGCCTCCGAATGAAAATCCGGCCAGTATCAGCGGCAGCGGTTCCGGCCCGGTGTCGTATTGCTCGCGCATGGCCCGGGTGACCGCAATAACATCCTCGACTTCCCCTTTGCCATCCGCATAACTGCCTTCACTGGCCCCTACGCCACGGAAGTTGAACTTTACCGTGATGTACTGCTGTTCGATGAAAGCCCGGCTGAGGATGTAGACGATCTTGTTGTCCATGCTGCCCTGATAAAGCGGGTGTGGATGCGCCACAACAGCAAGGCCGCATGGCGGACCTTCCGGCAGCATGATGACCGTTTCCAGCCGGCCGGCCGGACCGGTAACAAAGCATTTCTGTTCATTCAGCATGGATGATAAATCCTGTAACAGGTGACTGTTTTATGACGGGTAATTATAGTGCAGGGTGCTTTACCGCAGAATACTTTACCGGATAGTGAATCTGTATCCGCCTGATCCTCCTGGTGCCTGATATTCCCGGATCAGATCAGCGGCCGCAACGGAAAACCAAACCGAATAAAATCTGACAAAACCTGATCGTCGGACTGAGTGAACTCAAACACAGTGACCGACCGAATATAGGCGAATCTGGTGGCTGCATACCAGCAGTTACTGATAATCGGGGAAGAGATTGCCGGGACGGAAACCAGGCACAATGAATTTCTGCGGGAGCCGGATCTGCCGCTGCTGCCATGAGGTTGCCTGATTTTTTGTATTCCCCCGCATTTATCAGACAGGGAATAATCAGATCTTCAGCCGTTCGACGATCTGCCCGTTTTTGAGATGGGATTCAATGATCTCATCAATATCTTCCTGATCAACGTAGGTGTACCAGACTTCTTCCGGGTAAACGACAATAACCGGACCTTCACTGCAGCGGTCCAGGCAACCGGCACTGTTGATGCGGACTTTTCCTTTGCCGGCCAGCCCGAGTGCCTTGATGCGTGCTTTGGCGTAGTCGCGTATTTCCCGGGCGTGGTGATCGTTGCAGCAGCGTTCGCCGTTGGCACGCTGGTTGGTGCAGAAAAAAACATGGTGCTGGTAATAGGTCATGTGTTTTATCTCAGTTTGATTTCAGTCCATATCCGGCTGAGCAGCCGGCGCCGGGTGTGGTCAATATCTTCCAGCATTTCCAGCCGGGCAAATTGTGCTGCTTCCGGAAAAATGGCGGTATTGGCGATGATTTCGGGTTGAATATACGGTCTGGCAGCCAGATTGGGATTGCCGGAACCGGTCAGGTTGGTCAGTTCGGCGGAATTTCCGCCTTCCAGCATGAAATTGATGAAGCGGTGAGCCAGATCGGGGCGATGTCCGCTATGGTGGAGCACCATGCTGTCGAGTGACAGCACGGCACCTTCCCTGGGGATGGCAAAATCGATACTGAACCGGCGCCCAGTTTTTTTTGCATCCTGTGCAGCCTGAAACATATCGTTGGAATAACCGTGGGTGACCCACAAATTACCGACTGCCAGTTCACGAATATAACTGGTATTGCTGAAAGCAGCCCAGTAGGGTTTGGCGCGGATAATCAGGGCTTTAGCCTGCTGCCAGTGATTTTCATCGGTATCGTTGGCGGAATAACCCAGATATTTGAGCGCGGCTGCCATCAGTTCGCGCTGGCTATCGAGCACGGTGACGCGCCCTTTGATTTTCTCCAGGTATCTGGGTTCAAAAATGATTGCCCAGCTGTCAGTTGGCAGCCCCAGTTCCGCCAGTTTTTCATGGTTGAATCCCAGCAGGGTCATGGTATAGGCATAAGGGACGGAATAGCGGTTGGCCGGATCAAATACGGTCCCAAGGTAATGGGGATCAATATTTTTCAGGTTGGGAAGCTGTGATTTGTCCAGTTCACGCAGGGCGTGCTGATGGATCAGCGTATCCATGGCATTGCCCGTGGGCACCAGTATGTCATACCCGCTTGCACCGGCTGCCAGTTTAGCGAGCAGTTCCTCGTTGTCGGAGTAATAATCCTGCGTTACCCGGCACTGACATTCCTGTTCAAAATGTTCAATCGTCTCCTGGCTGATGTAGTTGTTCCAGTTGAACAGCCGCAGGATGTTATCGTGTTTGCCGGCGGTGTTTTCTGTAACGTGATCCCGGGAGGTGCAGCCAGCCAGCATGACAAGCAGGCAGAGCAGATAGAGCAGACAGGCCAGAGCGTGGCGGATACTCACGATTTTTTTTCTCCCTGCAGCATGCCGGAATCCAGGCGATTGGCAATGATGATCAGCACCAGCGTCAGCAGCATGAACAGCGTGGAAATGGCGTTGACCTCCGGCGTGACAGCAATCTTGATCATGGTATAGATCTGGATGGGCAGAATCGGTTCGCCTACTCCCTTGGTGAAGAAGGTGATAACAAAATCGTCGATCGACAGCGTGAACGACATCAGCGCCCCGGCGACCACCGCAGGCATGATCAGTGGCAGGGTAATCAGCCGGAATGTCTGCCAGGGAGTCGCACCCAGATCGCGGGCTGCTTCAAAAATACTCTCGTCCATGCCTTGCAGACGGGCGCGCACGATGATGGCAACAAAACCGATACAAAAAGTGGTATGGGCAATGATGATCGAAATCATCCCCAGCGTCAGGTTCAGCACCTGTAGAAAGAACAGCAGCAGCGAAACACCCAGCAGGATTTCCGGCATGGCTACAGGGGTGAAGGCGAGTACCGGCAGGAATCTGAGACGGAAGCGGTGAATCGCCAGTCCTGCCATGGTTCCCAGGATGGTGGCGAGCAGGCTGGCGCTGACGGCAATGATCAGCGAATTACGCGCGGCCAGCAGCATTTCTTCGTTTCTGAACAGCTTGTAGTACCAGTCCAGGGTAAAACCGACCCATTCCGCGTTCAGGCGGGAATCATTGAACGAATACACCACCACAATGACCAGCGGAATATAGAGGAAGGTGTAAACCAGACTGGCAGTAAGCCATAAGGTCAGATTGGGACGTTTCATGGCAACTCTTTATCTGGAAACGCGTGGACGGGCCAGCAGGGTGGATAATCCGGCGACACACAGCACGGCCAGCATCAGCATGATGGAAAGCGTGGAACCGAACGGCCAGTCGCGCGTGCCCAGAAACTGGTCCTTGATCAGGTTACCGATCAGAATATCGCCGGTGCCGCCCAGAATATCCGGTACGGCAAACATGCCCAGTACCGGGATAAATACCAGCGCGGAGCCGGAAAACACGCCCGGCAGCGATTGTGGCCAGGTGACCAGCCAGAACCGCTGCCAGCGGTTTGCACCGAGATCCTGTGCGGCATCGAGTAATACCGGGTCATGTTTTTCCAGATTGGTGTAGAGCGGCAGGATCATGAATGGCAGATGGACATAAACCATGCCGACGATCACCGCAAATGGTGAAAACAGCAGCATGACCGGTCCGAACCCCAAAGCCTGGAGGAGATGGTTAACAAAATGGCTGAATGCTGATTCCGGGCCAAGAATGATCATCCAGGCATAAATACGGATGAGAAAATTGCTGGCGAAAGGCAATACAACCAGCAATATCATCAGGTTGCGGTATTTTTTGGCACTTTGTGCAATCAGCATGGCAACCGGATAAGCCATGGCCAGGCAAATCAGGGTGGTGGCTGTTGCGACAGCAAACGACTTCAGGAAAATTTCCGCGTACAGGACATCGCTGAAAAAGAAACGATACGTTTCCAGTGTCATCCCGTACAGACCGGAATCTCCCTCGGCGGTTGCCGTTTCCGGTGCGGAGAGTGGTGCCAGCCCGCCAAATTCCCCCGGATAGCGGAAGGAAGTTACGATCATGAGCAGGCTGGGTGCTGCAAAAAACAGCAGCAGGAACAAAGTGGGTGGCAGGCTCACCAGCCAGCGTGTCAGACGGAGTTTATTCATTGTTAATCCATCAGAAAATGGGCAGCTTCCGGTAGCCAGCTTACGACTACCGGATCATTCACTTCAAAGAAACGCGCCCGCCCGGGGGAGGAATTTGCCAGCAGCGCTTCCATGCGAATGCCGCAATCCAGCTCGACGATGTAGGTGGTGACATCGCCAACATAAAGAAAATCAAGCACTTTTCCGGTATAGGCATGGGTAAGCTCTGCCTGACTGGCTAAAGCATGTACCCCTACCTGTTCCGGGCGAATCGCCACCACGCCCTGATCGCCGGTTTTGATACCGGGCTTGAATGGAAGCGTGGTGGTGCCGAGCTTGTCAATTTCCAGTGTCATGTTCTGACCGGAAATCTGTGTGACATGCGCTTCCATCAGATTGATCTTGCCGATGAAGTCGGCAATGAAGCGGTTGGCCGGAGAGCCGTAAATCACGGAAGGATCTCCAATCTGCTCAATCTGCCCCTGATTCATGACAGCAATCCGCTGCGACAGTGCCAGCGCCTCGTCTTGCGAGTGGGTGACAAAGATAAACGTGATGCCGACTTCTTTTTGCAGGTGAATCAGCTCACGCTGCATATCTTCCCGCAACTTGGCATCGAGTGCGCCAAGCGGCTCATCCATCAGCAGCAATCGTGGCCGGTTGATCAGTCCGCGTGCAAACGCCACCCGCTGTTTCTGCCCGCCGGACAATTCGTGTGGAAAGCGTTGTGAAAACCGGGATAACTGCACTTCTTCCAGTGCTTTTTTTACGCTTTCTTTAATTTCATCCGGCATTTTCCCTGACATTTTCAGTGGAAAAGCGATGTTATCCGCCACGGTCATATGCGGAAACAGGGCGTAACTCTGAAAGACGGTATGGATGGGACGTTTTTCGGGGGGGGTGCCGGCAATATCCTGGCCGTCAAGCAGTATCTGCCCGGAATCGGGCACGTCGAATCCGGCAATCATGCGCAGCAACGTTGTTTTTCCGCAACCGGACGGCCCCAGCAGGGTAAAGAATTCACCTGCCTCGATTGACAGGGTGACAGCATCTACCGCAGTGAAGTCGCCAAAGCGCCGGGTGACGTCGCGTAACTCAAGTAACGCCATGACTTTATTCCAAAAAGCCGGATTCTAGCAAAATTGATTCAGTCAGGTTAGGGATCCTCTGAAAAACGTTGGCGCAGCAGTCAGCACAAGATAAAAACAGGTGAGAAAACGCAGTTTACAGAGTGTAAATGTGCATTTTGAAATGGTTTTTAACGTGGTGATGAATGCAGATTGTTTTTCAGAGGATCTCAGGGGTTTAGAGGTAAATCCGGACAAGCAGCAACCCTGCCAGCAGTAATGCAAGCAGCGCCAGTAACCGGCTTTGCCGTTTTTGCTGTGTGACCAGTTCAGCCAGCCTGTCTTCCAGATTCTGAGTGCGTTCCTGGCTCAGGTTGTAGTGCACCAGGCGGGGGAATTGCGGCAGAATAACCGCCCAGTTGGTAGCTTCTTTCTGAAGATGTGTAACCAGCCCGCGTATTCCAACCTGCTCTGCCATCCAGTTTTCCAGAAAAGGTTTGGCCGTTTTCCAGAGATCGAGATCCGGATCGAGATCCCGGCCGAGCCCTTCAATATTGAGCAGGGTCTTTTGCAGCAGAACCAGCTGTGGCTGGATTTCAACATTGAACTGGCGTGAAGCCTGGAACAGGCGCAACAGCACACGGCCGAAGTAGATTTCTTTCAGCGGCCGGTCAAAAATCGGTTCGCACACGGCACGAATAGCAGATTCAAAATCGTCTACACGTGTGTTTCTCGGTGCCCAGCCGGCTTCAATATGGGTTTGTGCCACACGGCGATAATCGCGGCGGAAAAAAGCCAGAAAATTCTGTGCCAGATAGTTTTTATCCTGATCGCTTAGTGAGCCCATAATGCCGAAATCCACGGCAATATAGCGGCCATCATCTCCCACAAAGATATTGCCGGGGTGCATATCAGCATGGAAATAACCATCCCTGAACACCTGGGTAAAAAATATTTCCACTCCCATGCGGGCAAGCTGCGGAATATCAATTCCTTTGGCGCGCAGTTTATCCACATGGCTGATGGGCGTGCCGATTACCCGTTCCATCACCATGACTTCCGGATGGCAGTAATCCCAGTACACCTCTGGAACCAGCAGCAGAGAGGAATTCAGGAAATTACGCCGTAACTGGCTGCAGTTGGCTGCTTCCCGAATCAGATCGAGCTCATCTCCCAGATGGCGGGCAAATTCCGCCACCACCTCGCGCAGCTTCAGCCGTTTCCCATCCGGCCAGATGGATTCAAGCAGCCAGGCGCCGGTTTCCATCAGTGCCACATCATGCGCGATTACCGGTGCGATGGTGGGTCGCAGAATCTTGACAGCGGCTGGTGTGCCATCCTGCAGCACGGCAAAATGCACCTGGGCAACCGAGGCGCTGGCGACAGGTTCATTGCTGAATTCAAGAAAGACTTCATGAACCGGTTTACCGTAAACGGTTTCCAGAATTCTGATTGCCTGTTCCGAAGGAAAAGGGGGTACCCGATCCTGCAGTAACGCCAGCTCCACCGCAAAATCATCGGCAAGCAGATCGCGACGGGTGGACAGCATTTGCCCGAATTTGATGAAAATAGGGCCCAGTGCTTCCAGTGCCAGGCGCAACCTGACTGCACGCGGTAATTTGAGCCGGGAGCGAAACGGCAGCAAAGCGGAAACCAGTTTGAGCGGGCGCAGGCGAATCCGGGAGAGCAGGATCTCATCCAGACCGAAACGGAACGCAATCAGGATGATTTTGAACAGGCGGAAAAAACGCATGGAATAAGTTGACCGATTGAGTGAAATTACCGGCAGATCAGGCCGGTATCGTCGCAGTACACAGAGTGATACAGTGTTGCGGGAATCCCGGTCATTGATCTGCTCCGGGTAGATGACCGGTTACTGCGGGAAAAGATGTAACCAGCCTGCCAATTCGTTCTTCCAGCCGCGACAGTTGCTGCTGCAGGGAAGAAGTTTCAGATACCAGCTGATGAAACCGTGCCCGATTGACAATGGCCGGTCGTTCTTCGCTGAGAAACTCGCCCAGCGACCGTGAAACAGCATGAATGCCATCCAGATGCCAGCGCACCAGCTCCTGACCGGTTAAGGTTACTCTCCGTGCGAATACATCGCCGATGACCGAGCTCAGGTTTTCTTCGATTTCAGCCTGAAAAATTTTACCCGTATAAATCAGGGTATCAGCCAGTACCGGATCACCGTGTGCAATGATTTTTCCAAAAGCTTCCCTGTCACCGGAAGCAATGCGTGCAGGAAGTCCGGCAGGGATATCGAGTGTCACCGTTACCGCCCTTGTTTGCGCATCGTTACCGGCGGCCGTGAATTGTCCTGCCTGCGTAATCGCAACGTACAGATCTGCAAAAGCATCAATGCGGAAACAGACTGTTTCGCCGGCATGTGCCTGCAACCGCTGCCTTATTTGCCCTGATCTGCCGGTCAGGCGATTCAGGCAACTGATCAGAGGGCGGGTAAAAATGGATGAAACAGATGACTGGGCAGATGGCAGAGTGATCATTACCGGGAGCAGGTTATCAGCGTAACCACCGTTTGGGCGAGTGTTATGGGTGTTACCGGACAGATCAGGCGCGTATCCGGTAACAGGTCAGTTCGCCAGATTATAACGCGATTTGGCAGATGAACTGATCGTGGTCGTGGTGATGGTGTTTTTACCCAGCCGATTGACGATAACTTCGGATAAGGAAAGCTGATCTTTCAGTGCGAGTTCGGTCAGGATTTTCCAAGCTTCGTTTGTCACGCTGATGGTTTTATTCGGTTCAATATACCTCAGTCTTTTTTCCTGTCTTCCTCTGGCGACACAGATGGCCTGTTTGATTTCTATCCATTGATTTTCATTCAGCCATTTATGGCACCACGCATTGAAGCTGTCCGGATCGGTTCGTGCCTGCTGGTACTCCTGTCTGGCCATAGCCCGCCGGGATTCGATTTCACTGAGCCAGTCGGGCTGAGTGTCCAGCTGATGATCAATAAAACTGACTGCCGCATTTCTGTCCTGCTGCCGGATGATGTAAGTCTGATTAGTCATTTTTTTATTGTTATTTAACTTGTCGTCTGGATTACCGAAATAAGACTGGTGAGCTGTGGATGAAATACTACAAGGGAATACGACCTGTTTGCAACGAAATACGACGAAAATTCCTGTTGTATCAGGCTTCTACAGTAATTGTAACCCATTGCGGATGTCTCCTTTTGCCGACAATTTATGACGATGAGAAAGTAAGTGCCGATATAACCAAGTACTGGTGACAGTTTAGGGGGCAACAGAAATGAAGCCGGTTTATCAATTTATTCGAAACTACATATTTATTCTGCAGCAGTAATCTGTTGCAAATTTCAGACAGGAGTCCGCATGAGTACTGATCTCGAGCAGTTTTATCAGATATTTTTTGAAGAAGCAGGTGAGCTGCTGGCAGAGATGGAAACACGCCTGCTCAGGCTGGATATTCAGTCACCTGACCCGGAAGATTTGAATGCGATCTTTCGTGTGGCGCACTCCATCAAAGGGGGCGCGGGTACGTTCGGCTTTACTGATATGGCGGGGCTGACTCATGTGCTGGAATCGCTGCTGGACCGGCTGCGCAAAAATGAGCTCGTCCTGCGTGCTGAAATGGTGGATGCTTTTCTGCATGCCAGAGATGTACTGAGACATCAGCTTGATGGACATAAAGGCAGTGGTTCGGCTGATCCGGCAGAAGTGGAAGCGGTTAACCGGGAATTGAAAGAGCTGGAAATGGATACCGGCAGCAGTCATACAGCAGCACAATCCGCGCCAGCCGAACCATCTGTCCCGGTTGCGGCAGAACAAATGCCGGTTTCGGCCCTGGTTTCTGCTGCTGAAGCATCTGCATCGGTTCCAGCGGTAAAAGGGGGAATTACCTACCGGATCGAATTTGACTGTACCAATCTGGCTCAGCCGGTGATGGATAAGCTGATGCTCGATCTGGAGCGGCTTGGGGAGGTGGAAAATTTATCCGATCCGGCCAACGTGGCGATTTGTACCTTGCAGCTTTCCACGCCGATGAGTGAAGAAGATGTGTGGGAAACGCTGGCTTTTCTGGTTGATCCTGCCAGTCTGCTCATCAGAGAAGCTGAAAAAACAGCAGGCAGCTCGCCATTGGCCGCCGTTACACCTGAGACACCTGAACCCGTTATCGAAAGCGCGCCTGAGCAATCGCCCGTGATGGCGCGTACCCAGCCTGTCTTATCTGAACAGACTGAGCCACAGGCCAGGATCGCAACACCGGCAGCATCCGGTGTTATCAGCTCAGACAGTCCGGAAAACACGGCGAAATCCGAAGTAAAACAGGTGGCCGAAGTTATTGGTGCGCCACGCGCGAAACAGAAACCTTCAGCAGATCAGGCCAATGCAAACAGCGAATCTTCCTCGATTCGTGTCAGCGTTGAAAAAGTGGATCAAATGATCAATCTGGTCGGGGAACTGGTGATTACCCAGGCCATGCTGGCTCAAACCGCGAGCCAGATTGACCCGGTCATTTTTGAAAAACTGCTCAACGGTCTCAATCAGCTGGAACGCAATACCCGTGACCTGCAGGAAGCGGTCATGTCGATCCGCATGATGCCCATCAGTTTTGTATTCAGTCGGTTCCCGCGAGTCGTCAGAGATGTTGCTTCCAAGCTTAACAAGCAGGTTGAGCTTAAAACGGTGGGTGAAGGTACCGAGCTGGATAAAGGGCTGATTGAAAAAATTACCGATCCGCTGACGCATCTGATTCGCAACAGTCTGGATCATGGCATTGAAGCACCGGAAAAAAGAAAGGTCGCGGGCAAACCTGAACGCGGCACGATTACGCTGCGGGCATCGCATCAGGGCGGCAGCGTTGTGATTGAAGTATCAGATGACGGTGGCGGGCTCAATCGCGAAAAAATCCTGGCCAAAGCGTGTGATCGCGGCCTGTCTGTGAATGAACACATGAGTGATCAGGAAGTGTGGATGCTGATTTTCGAGGCCGGTTTTTCCACTGCCGATGTGGTGACAGATGTCTCCGGTCGTGGTGTAGGCATGGATGTGGTCAGACGCAATATCGAGGGACTCGGCGGACGGGTGGAAATCGACTCGGTTACCGGGAAGGGAACGAAGATTTCGATCCGCCTGCCGCTGACGCTCGCCATACTGGATGGCCTGTCGGTTGCCGTGGGGGATCAGATGTTCATCATCCCGCTGGCCTATATCACTGAATCACTTAAGCCTGCTGCGGAGGACATCCGCACCATACAAGGCCAGGGGCGTGTGGTACAGGTGCGCGGAGAATACCTGCCGGTGATTGCCCTGCATGAAATTTTCAGTCTGGAACCGGCTGTCAAAAACATCCATGAGGGCATTCTGGTGATCCTCGATGCCGAAGGTAGCAAAGCCGCCATGTTTGTCGATACGCTGGTCGGCCAGCATCAGGTGGTGATCAAGAGTCTGGAAAGCAATTATCGCCGGGTGGCCGGGGTGTCGGGTGCCACCATCATGGGGGATGGCAGCGTTGCCCTGATCCTCGACGCCGTGGGGCTGGTCAACGTCACGAAACAGAGAATGGTCCATGCCGCGTAATAAATGGATCAAATTTCTGTGGGAACAGCCGTTAAAACAGCTACCCAATTCGTGCACTTTACTGAGGAGCAAACCATGTTGTTGACCCAAGCCGCAGCTGCTAATACAGGCGAATCACTTAATCCGGTCAGAAATCTTGCCAGCAGCGAATTCCTGATTTTCCGGCTGGGAAAAGAGGAATACGGTATCGAGATCCTCAAGGTCCAGGAAATTCGCGGGTATGACGCTATTACCCGCATCGCCAATGCCCCCGAATTTATCAAGGGGGTCATCAATCTGCGCGGTGTCATCGTGCCGATCGTTGATATGCGTATCAAGTTCAACCTCGGTGAAGCGCTCTACGGCCAGTTCACCGTAGTCATCATCCTGAACCTGTCCGGACGCGTCATTGGCATCGTGGTGGATGGTGTTTCCGATGTCATCAATCTGGATACCGAACAGCTGCGCCCTGCCCCGGAGTTTGGCGGAGTGATTGATACCGAATACATCATCGGACTGGGTACCGTGGAAGCGCGCATGCTGATTCTGGTGGATATCGAGAGGCTTATGAGCAGCCCGGATATGGGCATTCTGGAACAGGCAGCAAAATAACCGGATGGATCAGCTCCCCGGAACAAAATATTAATCATTTTCAAGGCAAGTCACTTAAATCGGGAGAAAAAATGTTGCAGAACATGACGATCAAATCACGGCTGATTCTTATGATTGGTCTGCTGTCCATCGCGCTGGTCAGTATGGGGGCGATAGGGCTGTACGGTTCGTATCAGTCTAAAGCAAAACTGGAATCGATCTATGAAGACCGGGTGATAGCTCTTGAGCATTTTTCAAGCATTATGGTCGCGCTGCAGCGGATACGCGTTAGTGCACTGCTGGCAGCCAATCTGCGCGATAGCGATGGTGCACGGCAGCGGGCAACACAAATTATCAGTGATGATGCCGAGCTTGGGGAGCACTGGCGGCAATACAATCTCACAAAAATTGTTCCGGAAGAACAGATACTTGCCAATCGTTTTGTTGAGCTGTGGAAGTCTTATCAGGTTGCACGCAACGTGACTCTTGATCTGGCAATCAAGGGTGATTTTGATAGAGCCATGACTCACGCGACTACAGATGTTGTACCTAAATATGATGTGCTTTTTACTGCGTTATTGAAGCTGGTAAAAATGCAGGAGGACATGGTTTCGCAGGAATATGAAGCATCACAGGCCAATGCTACCCAGATGATTTTTACCACCATCATTCTGGTTACGCTGGGCATTCTGCTGGCGGGCGGGATGGGTTTTGTGCTGATCCGTGGTATCAGCCGTTCGATCAGTCAGGCTGTGAGGTCGCGGATGGCATTGCCAACGGGCATCTGGATCAGCACATTGAAATAACCGGGCACGATGAAATTTCCGTGCTGTTGAGATCAATGCACAAGATGGTGGATGTCTTGAACAGCTTTACCGCTGCCCAGAAGAAAATGCAGCAGCAACACGAAGCAGGTGTAATCAGTTATCGGATTCCTGCCAGTAAATTTCCAGGCAGCTACGGTGAAATTGCCAGCACCGTCAATGATCTGGTGGCAGCCCATATTGCCGTCAAAATGCGGATAGTCGAAATTGTTACACGTTATGCACAGGGGGATCTGTCAGTAGATATGGATCGCCTGCCCGGTGAGAAAGCAAAAGTGACTGAAGCAATGGACAAGGTCAAGGCCGGTATGCAGGCGGTTAATAACGAAATCAAATATCTGGTGGAAGGGGCAGTGGCAGGTGATTTCTCCCGCCGGGGCGATGCCGGCAAATACCAGTATGAGTTCCATGCCATGGTAAGCAATCTCAATCAGTTGATGCAAACCTGTGAAACCAGCCTGGAGGATGTCATCCGCATTATGGATGCGCTGGCGGAGGGGGATCTGACCCAGAAGATCACGCGGGAATACCAGGGTATGTTTGCCACCATGAAGGATGATGCAAATGTGACGGTGGGACAGCTGTCCAATATCGTCCGGCAGATCAAGGATGCCACCGGGCTGATTACCACTGCTTCAAAAGAAATTGCTGACGGCAATTCGGATTTGTCACAACGTACTGAAGAGCAGGCGGCCAATCTGGAAGAAACCGCCGCCAGCATGGAGGAACTGACCTCGACGGTGAAGCAGAATGCTGACAATGCCCGTCAGGCCAATCAGCTGGCAGCTTCGGCTTCCGATGTGGCGGTGAAAGGCGGTGAGGTCGTCAGTCAGGTGGTACAGACCATGAGTGCGATCAATGACAGTTCGAAGAAGATTGTCGACATTATCAGCGTAATTGACGGCATTGCCTTCCAGACCAATATCCTTGCGCTGAATGCGGCGGTGGAAGCGGCACGTGCCGGTGAACAGGGGCGCGGATTTGCCGTGGTGGCAACGGAAGTGCGCACACTGGCACAGCGTTCGGCAGCCGCCGCCCGGGAAATCAAGGAGCTGATCAGCAATTCAGTGCACAAGGTGGAAGATGGCACCCAGCTGGTCGATCAGGCCGGCAGGACGATGGAGGAAGTGGTGATGTCGGTCAAGCGTGTGACCGACATCATGGGCGAGATTTCGGCCGCTTCACAGGAACAGAGCCAGGGGATCGAACAGGTCAATCAGGCGATTACGCAGATGGACGAGATCACGCAACAGAATGCGGCGCTGGTGGAAGAAGCGGCAGCCGCTTCCGAATCCATGCGCGAACAGGCAGAACAGCTGTCCCGTGCGGTGGCAGCATTCAAGCTGGAACAGGGCATGACATTGGCGCAGACGGCCGGCTCACCGCTGGTTGAACGGCGCGGCCCCAACCGGGCGACCAACGTTGAGCGCCTGCCGCAAGCAAGGAGCCACCGAAAAGCCGCTTCCTCCGGGACATCCTCCTCTGTTCCAACCGGAACGGATGGCGACTGGGAAGAGTTCTGACATGAAACAGGATGCATGCCTTCCTTTACCTGAATAAACAGGAAGGGGTTTATGGATTACCACGCCGCTTCACTGCCCGCGAAGACGAGAGGGTGATTCCTGCCCGTGAAAAAGAAGAGGGTGGTTGCGGTTCGCGAAAGCGGAGCAGTGTTTCAACGAATAATATAATTTACTGAGGAAGGATTATGCGGGTCAATATGCCGGTGACCAACGTGGAGCATGAGATGCGGGATGGAGAATTTCTCGTTTCCAGGACTACGGCCAAAGGGGTCATTACCTATATCAACGAGCCATTTGTCAGAATGAGTGGTTTCACTGAGCAGGAACTGATTGGACAGGCGCATAACATCATCCGCCATCCGGATATGCCACAGGAGGCGTTTGCTGATTTCTGGCAGACGATCAGACAGGGCAAGCCGTGGAGCGGGATGGTCAAAAACCGTTCCAAAGATGGCAGCTGTTACTGGGTATATGCCAATGTAACGCCCGTCAGGGAACAGGGCAAGGTGACCGGACATATGTCCGTGCGCAGTAAGCCGTCGCGTGAGCAGATTCAGGCGGCCGAGATGCTCTATCGCCAGATGCGTGAGGGTACGGCAAAGGTGCGCATTGTCGCCGGAGAGGTGGTGGCGGATAGCTGGCTGGGATCATTGCGCGGGAAATTCCGCCATCTCGGCCTGAAAACACGGATCGCCGGATTGGGCACGGTACCGTTGCTGGTTATGGCGGGTTCCGCCTGGCTGATGATGCAGGGCCAGCCGGATCTGGCATTTGCCGGGATGGGGTTGAGTACCTGTCTGGCAGCTGTGCTGGGCGGGCTGTTGTATCACGCCATTCATCGGCCGGTGAATGCCATGATTCATCATCTGGACAAAATGGCGCAGGGGGATTACACCAGCCAGATTACCATCCATCGTCATGATGAGATCGGGCGGCTGACCGAGGCACTCAAGTCCATGCAGATTCGGGCGGGGATCGATTTTACCGAAACCAAACGCATGAACATGGAAAACCTGCGGGTACGTAACGCGCTGGATATTGCCACTTCCGCCGTCATGATTGCGGACAATACCGGAACAATTATTTTCATGAACCGGATGGTGCGGGAAATTCTGGTGAATGAAGCGGCTGAACAGAAAATACGTCAATCATTACAGAATCACCTGCGAGATCTGACCGGACAGCAGCAGATTGATAATGTCAGGGTTGGAGAGCGGACCTATTCGCTGACTCTGATACCGGTGACCAGTGAATCGGGAGAACAGGCGGGATCAGTAATCGAATGGCGTGACCGCACGCAGGAGCTGACGGTTGAAAAGGAAGTCATGGAGATTGTCCAGGCAGGCGTGACAGGGGATTTCAGCAAACGCCTGACGCTGGCCGGCAAGGAAGGATTTTTGCGGCAACTGGCGGAAGAAATCAACCGGCTGATGGAAAGCATTTCCCAGGGGCTGGAGGATGTCATCCGCATTATGGATGCGCTGGCGGAGGGAGACCTGACTCAGAAAATCATGCATGAATATCAGGGTATGTTCGCCACCATGAAGGATGATGCCAATATCACCGTGGGGCAGCTGGCCAATATTGTCCGGCAGATCAAGGATGCCACCGGGCTGATTACCACCGCTTCGAAAGAGATTGCCGATGGCAATACCGATCTTTCCCACCGGACTGAGCAACAGGCGGCCAATCTGGAGAAAACTGCCGCCAGCATGGAGGAACTGACCTCGACGGTGAAGCAGAATGCGGACAATGCCCGTCAGGCCAATCAGCTGGCCGCTTCGGCTTCTGATGTGGCGGTGAAAGGTGGCGAGGTCGTCAGTCAGGTGGTACAGACCATGAGTGCGATCAATGATAGTTCGAAGAAGATTGTCGACATTATCAGCGTAATTGACGGCATTGCCTTCCAGACCAACATTCTGGCGCTGAATGCGGCGGTGGAAGCGGCACGTGCCGGTGAACAGGGGCGCGGATTTGCCGTGGTGGCAACGGAAGTGCGCACGCTGGCACAGCGTTCGGCAGCTGCCGCTAAAGAAATCAAGGAATTGATCAATAACTCGGTGCACAAGGTGGAAGATGGCACCCAGCTGGTCGATCAGGCCGGCAGGACGATGGAGGAAGTGGTGCTGTCAGTCAAGCGCGTGACCGACATCATGGGCGAGATTTCCGCTGCTTCACAGGAACAGAGTCTGGGGATCGAGCAGGTCAATCAGGCGATTACGCAGATGGACGAGATCACGCAACAGAATGCGGCGCTGGTGGAAGAAGCGGCAGCCGCTTCTGAATCCATGCGCGAACAGGCAGACCAGCTGTCCCGTGCGGTGGCGGCATTCAAACTGGAGCACGGGGTGGCTGTGGCTTATACGGACAGCCAGCCATTCGTCGAGCGGCGCGGTCCCAACCGGGCAACCAACGTTGAACGCCTGCCACAAGCCCAAAGCCGGAAAAAAGCAGTTGCCAGGAGCGCTGTTGCATCGGCTTCTGCCGGCACCAGAGAAGAATGGGAAGAGTTCTGACGCTGAATATGATGAATACACGTGCTCCTGGTGAACAAAGTACCCGTGAATATGCGTTTTCTTCACAGGATTTTGATTGTGTGAAGAAAATGATTTACGCGCGGGCCGGTATCGCACTGGCCGAGAATCGCCAGGAGATGGTGTATACCCGCCTGTCACGGCGTTTGCGTGCCACCGGCGCGCGAGGATTTGGTGAATATCTGGCACGTCTGGAGAGGGATAACCGGGATACGGAATGGGAGTCTTTCGTCAATGCACTGACTACCAATCTGACTTCTTTTTTTCGGGAGGAACATCATTTCCCGATACTGGCTGAACATGTCAGAAAGCGGCAGCCCGGACAGACTGTAAAACTCTGGTGCAGTGCGGCTTCTACCGGGGAAGAACCCTATTCAATGGCGATGACGATGGTGGAGACATTTAATTCACTGAAACCACCGGTACGGATTCTCGCAACTGATATTGATACCGAAGTGCTGGCAGTGGCGCGCGAGGGGGTTTATTCCCTCGACAAGCTGGAATCCATGTCGCCCGAAAGAATCCGGCGATTCTTCCTTAAAGGAAAGAACGGTACCGCCGGCTATGTCCGGGTGCGACAGGAGCTGCGCGATCTGGTCGCATTCAGGCCGCTCAATCTGCTGGATCCCAGATATCCGATGCGCGGGCCTTTCGATGCAATTTTCTGCCGTAATGTCATGATTTATTTTGATAAGCCGACGCAATACCGGATCCTGCAAAAATTCGTACCACTGCTGAATCGCGACGGATTGCTGTTTATGGGCCATTCGGAAGTGTTTCAGCATGCCTCTGATCTGATCAGACTCATCGACCGGACGGTTTACAGGCCGGTGGTGAAATAGGAACGGCGGAGCCAGGGACATGCGTACATACCAGCGCCAAATTCGACAAACTACCGGGTAATTCCATCCTGCCATGATTGATCCTCAATTTGCTTCAAGTTTTTATTTTGATCAGCGTTTGAATATTGATGCGGTCAAGCTGCTGCCGGGAGAATATTTTGTAACCACCCGGGATATGGTGCTGAGCACGGTACTGGGTTCCTGTGTTTCAGCCTGTATTTACGACAGTCAGAGCGGGGTGGGCGGAATGAACCATTTTATGCTGCCCAAAGGGGAGAATGACCAGGGGCTTCAGGTGGAATGTGCGCGTTTTGGCAGCTATGCGATGGATATCCTGATTCGTGAGCTGCTTGGAAACGGTGCACGCAAGGAAAATCTGGTTGCCAAGGTGTTTGGAGGCGGTAACGTGCAGCGTGCCATGGTGTCCTCAATGATCGGTTCGCAGAATACCCGGTTTGTCAAAAAATATCTGGCAGAGCGGGGGATTCCGATTCTGGCGGCAGACCTGGAAGGCAGCCATCCGCGCAAGATCCATTTCTTTCCCAGAAGCGGCCGGGTATTGCAGAAGAAATTATATGTATCGCGTAACGATACCATCGTCGAGCGTGAGCAGAATTACAGCCGGTTACTGTTGTCCGAGGCGCAGCCAGGAACGCAGCCGGGTACTTGTGAAAATTGAGAGGAAACTCATGAAGAAGATCAGTGTACTCGTCATCGATGATTCAGCCCTGATTCGAAAATTATTGACCGAGATCATTAATACCCGGCCGGATATGGAGGTGATTGGTGCAGCACCTGATCCACTGGTGGCGCGTGAAATGATTCGCACACTGAATCCGGATGTACTGACACTGGATGTGGAAATGCCAAAAATGGACGGGCTGGAGTTTCTGGAGAAACTGATGCGATTGCGGCCGATGCCGGTGGTAATGGTATCGACGCTGACCGAGCGGGGATCGGAAGCAACCTTCCGGGCGCTGGAACTGGGGGCAATCGATTTCGTTGCGAAACCCAAGATGGATATCCGCCATGGTCTGGAAGCCTATGCAGATGAAATTGCCGGCAAGATCCGTACCGCCAGCATGGCGCATGTCCGTCGCCTGGCACCGGTTACCGCCGGTAATGATGCTGCGAATGGCAATATTGTGCAGATGCCGCAGCATCACGGTATTTCCACTGAGAAACTGATCATTATCGGCGCATCCACCGGGGGTACTGAAGCCATCAAGGATGTGCTGGTTCATCTGCCGCCGGATTGTCCGGGAATTCTGATTGCCCAGCATATGCCCCCGGGATTTACCCGCTCCTTTGCCGAGCGGCTCGACCGGCTCTGCAAAATCCGGGTTACGGAAGCGGAGGGGGGTGAGCGGGTGCTGCCGGGGCATGCGTATATCGCACCGGGTCATTCCCATCTCCTGCTGAAAAAGAACGGTGCCAATTACGTGACTGAACTGAGCCAGGCAGATCCGGTCAATCGCCATCGCCCCTCAGTGGATGTGCTGTTCCAGTCCGCTGCACAGTGCGCGGGGAAAAATGCGGTTGGTGTGATTCTGACGGGGATGGGCAGGGATGGGGCGGCGGGAATGCTCGATATGCATCATGCGGGTGCCTATAACCTGGCGCAGGATGAAACCAGTTGCGTGGTGTTCGGCATGCCCAGAGAAGCGATTGCCATTGGTGCTGTCGATGAAATTGTTCCGCTGCAGGATATGGCCAAACGGATTCTGGCCAGGCTGGCCGGTTCAGTCAGACAGGCTGTGCGTATCTGAAAACATACCCTGATCGGGGCTTGTTTTCAGCAGTTTCATTTTCAGCCGTGTCAGTAATCTTCGGTATCAGCGTCAGTCATATCAGCCGTGGGCGTGTACCAGTATTTTGGCGTCATCCGGCGTGATACGCAGCAGTTCACCGATTGCAGCATAATCATCCGGCAGGGCGGCATCATTCCAGCCGTGGGTGCTGTGTCTGGCCAGATTGACTGCCAGCACGACATTGCGTACCCGTGGATGGGCAGTATGCGCTTCATCCATCAGCATGATCAGCAGCCCGGGAAGTGCCCAGGCTTCTACCAGCACGTCCTGTAAATCATATACGGTGAAGCCCAGTACGGTTTTCTGGGCTGCGGCACTGCGCAGCGATTTATCCTGTTGCTGCATGGTGTCGATTTCGAGCATTTTGTCCGGGACGAAGCAGCGCAGCAGCATTTCGGTGATGTCATACAGCAGTGCGGCGGTGCGAATTTCCTCAAAATGGGTGTCGTGCAGGCGCACGGCCCATTCGAACGCATAGTTGGAGGCGATATGCGCACGGTGTATCCGCTGCAGCAGGTGAACCAGTGCTGCGGTATGGTGTTGCAGTAAATTTTCCACAAGCGGTTCCGCAGGTACCTGATCCAGCGTGTTTTCCACACCCAGCATGATCAGTACCTGTTCAACCTGCATGATTTCCTGTTGTTGCCGCTTGTTCTTATGTTTTTGCAGATGGCGCAGCAGCTTGACTGTCATGAGTGGATCGCGCCTGATGATTTGGGCAACACTGCGGGCACCGGGGCTGGATTCCAGTTTTCTTAATGTGGCCAGATCATTTGCGGTTTTGCGCAGTACGGGAATTTCCACTTCCCCGAGAAACCGGGCCCATTCGCCTAGTGTGCGAAAATTTTCCGGCTGTATCGTCATGTCGTATTTTTCTCCGTTGATAGCTGATTCAGTAATGTCCCGGAACGGGTGTTCCGGATGGGACTACTGTTATTTCTTCGGCAATCTGACGGGATAGTTTAGGTCTTGCGCGCCTTGTGTTCCCTGCGCAATACCGCCATCACTTCAACATGCGGCGTATGCGGAAACAGATCAACCAGCTGGATATTGCTGAACTGCCATCCCTGCCTGCAGAATGCCCTGGTATCGTGTGCGAAAGTGGCAGGATCGCAGGAGATGTAACAGATGGTTTCAAGTGAAGTAAAGGCTTCGAAGAAACCCTGCAGGGTTTTCAGGCCGGAGCGGGGCGGATCGAGTATCAGCGTGTCCGCATCTTTTACCCTTTTTCTGAGGGTTTTCCAGATGAAGGGGTGGTAAAGATCGGCTGTTCTGGCGGTTACGCCGGGAAAATGTTTCTGCTGCAGAACGGCAATGGCCCGGGGATCCGCTTCATAAGCCAGGATTTCCGGGCAACCGGTGTGTGCGATGACCTCGGTAAAATTACCCGATCCGCAAAATAATTCGACGATCTGGCGCAAGTTACCGTGTTGTCCGAGTGTGTGTTTCAGCCATGCCTTCATCCACTGATTCTGTGCATCGTTCCCTTGCCGGAAAGGCTGCCTGCAGTTGAGTGACACGGGCTCTACCGGAGACTGATCATCCAGATCAATGAAATTCCAGTCATGTCCGGGTGCCGGTGTCCATTCGGGATTGGGCAGGTGCCTGCGCAGGGTGTGCAGCTGTTGCCGGCAGGTGTCATTAAGAACCAGGCAATCCTCGATCGGGACGATATGGTGCGATCCTTCAGCAACGAAACCCAGTTTTTCACCATCTGTTTTGACCTGAAAACGGTTGCGATAGCCCAGCAGACCGGGGGAAGGCTGTACCGGGCCAACCTTCAGTCTATCGGGGTCAAAACCGGTGCGGTGCATGGCATACAGAAACCGGTTCCTTTTCTGATCCAGCTGGCTGTTGTAGTCGGCGATCATCCACGGGCAGCCGGAGCAGTCGTTGCCGCTGAAACCCAGAAACCGGCATTCGGGTGTTTTACGCTGAGGGGAAGGCTGAGTGAGGCGGATTAGCCGGGCGTAGCCGTATTTTTTGTTGTTCAGCGGGCGATCGGTGATTGCAAATTCGCCAATGTCACCCGGCCAGGTGCCGGCAACAAAATAGGAAAGCCCGTTTTCCGGGTGGTGCACGACCCCCAGCCCTTTTTGCGACAGATGGGTGATTTTGCCCTGGAATGATGACATAGTTCATCAAAAAATAACCCTCTGCCTTTGTGTTTCAGGTGGCAGAGGGTGTGGCTGACAAATGGATCAGTCAGTCAATCAGGCCTGTTCAGCTGCCAACGGTTTCTGTTCCGATTCCAGTTCCGGTTCTTTGTGGCCGGATGGATCGGTGAACTGATCGTTCAGCATCTGGATGTAATCATTGGCTTCTTCCTTAACTTCAGCGAGGATGCGGCGGTTTGTCATATTCCAGCCAGCCGGTCCTGTCAGGAAGATGGGACGGTAACCGGCAGTACTTTTGCTGAAGGCGCGGCTGAATTGTCTGGCAGCGTTGTGATCGTGTCCGAATTCTTTTGGAATCTGTTTGAGGATATTACGTGCGGCCGTTTTACGGACAGCAAAATGAATATAACCGATAACGCCAAACAGCAGTACAACGGCCATGATCGGCAACACCCCGCCGTTAGAAATACCGACGATACATTCTTTGGCCAGATGCCAGCTTTCGGTAACCGTCAATCCCACACCGGCCAGTACGGTCAGTAAGCCGATCAGGATGCCATCCAGTGTGAATACCTGGCTTCTCCATTGATCGATGGTGGCTTCCAGCTTGCCAATGGTCTGATTTTCAATGTTGCTGGCGGTCTGTTCGAGCATGGCGGCAATGCGATAAGAGCGTTCGATTTCGATTTGCTGCATACGTGCGGTAATGTCTGTCAGGTCTTCCTCACGTTTTTGTTCGAAGCGTTCACGGATTTGCGGGTTTTCGATAGGGGTGGCCGCATTCTTGTCATAAATCCGGTAAAAACGGCCGGCCAGTAGTCCGCCTTGCGCCAGTGAACGCTGCCAGGCGGAGATGACTTCCTCCGGGTTGTCTTCTTTTGCCGTCACGTCGATCTGGTTGAGGATGTAAAGGAACTTGTTGGCATCCGGGCGGTTGATGGTTGAGGCAACCAGATATTCGAGCGTGTCTTTCATCGCACCGGGTTCCGGGTGGCGTGCATCAAAGAAAACCAGCACCAGATCGGACAGGTCAATGATGTGCTGGGTGATGCGCAGGGTGGAAGTACGCTGGCTATCCGCATCGAACCCCGGGGAATCAATCAGGATTTTGCCGCGGATTTTTTCCGAAGGACAGGTTTTGAGCTGGATATAGGCATCAATACGCTGTGGTCCGGCTTCGGCAATTTCATCAATATTCTGGCTGATCTGGTAGAACGGGAAGCGCGGATCAGCGTCCAGTGCCACACCGGGCAGGGTTTTGACTTCATCGTGGCGGCTGTAGCAGATCACGGTGAATTTGTCATCGACTGCCTGATTACCGGTGCGCTGCAGCGGCAGGTTCAGATAGGAGTTGATGAAAGTGGATTTGCCTGATGAGAATGTTCCCAGCACGGCGATCATCGGCCACCAGGTGACGTAGGTGGCGTATGACTCGTTCAGATCCAGCAGCCCGAGTGCCTGGGCGACCCCGTCCAGTTTTCTGAAACTGTGGACAGCCCGGGTCAGGACCGGGTTGTCCGGATGTTCTTCGGCAAGATGTTTTTCCAGATTGGCAAGATGTTTGAGGATATTGGTCGTGCTCATATTTGATGATCCTTGTTTGATGTATCGGCGTTGTTTATGGCTTATACGGCCTGATCATAACGGATTGCGGCAATGGAAATGCCGGTAAAATGCGGGTTGGTGACAGCGACCTCCTTTCCTGTTATGCAGTCCAATTTTATTGTGCCTGTCGCAGCTTGACAATGAAAGCTGTGAGATGGATGAGTTTTTTCGGGATTTTTTGTATTAACCAAGTTCGGCCAGCAGTCCTTTTATGATCAGTTCCGCCTGGCCCAGGTATTGCGGCCCGAACAGATTGAGATGATTGAGGATATGATAAAGGTTATAGAGCTGCCTGCGGGTGGCATAGCCGGCTTCTACCGGCCAGGTGTCGCGATAGGCGGCATAAAAATCCGGAGGAAATCCACCGAACAGTTCTGTCATTGCCAGATCGGTTTCCCGGTCGCCATAGTAAACAGCCGGATCAAAAATGACAGGCTGTCCGCCGGTATCGAAAGCATGATTGCCACCCCACAGGTCGCCATGCAACAGTGATGGCAGCGGCATGGTATCGGTGAAGAAGTGCTGGAACTCTGACAGAAGCTGCTCCCCAAGTGACTGGAGCGATCCGGTGTAGCCATTTTTTCGAGCGAGATTTAACTGGTAACCCAGCCGGTGTTCACGCCAGAACGATATCCAGCAGCCGGTGGCCGTATTTTTTTGCGGTGTTGAGCCGATGGTGTTATCACGTATCCAGCCGAATGTTTCTGCCGTATGGTGATGCATATTTGCCAGTCCGGCTCCCAGTGCAGCCGCATCTCCATGATTCTGCAAATCAATGAATTCCAGCACCAGCCAGGCGTGATCATGATCGTTGCCGCTGCACAGCGGCTGTGGTGCGCGCAGGCTGGCGGAGTTGAGTATGGCTTCCAGCCCGGCTGCTTCAGCTTCGAACATGGGCAGATACCTGGCTTTGTTCAGTTTGATGAAGAATTGCTGATTGTGGCTGCGAATACAGAAAGTCTGGCTGATGCAGCCTCCCCCCACCGGGGAGAGGCTTTGTGGCACAAATGCCTGCCGGATATGTTGCGAAATCTGTGCGGCAATGATCGGCCACGGCGGAGAAGTTATCTGCAGAGGTTCCCGTTTCATCCCGTGTTCCGTTGCCAGGTCTGGTTGAATCACTTAACCGGGCAGCTGTGAACGGGCCTGGCAGATGGCTTCCCGCACCTGTTCCGGCGCCGTGCCGCCAGGATGATTACGGCTCCGGACGGAGCCTTCCAGTGTGAGTACTTCGAACACATCTTCGCTGATGACGGCAGAGAATTGCTGCAGATCTGCCAGCGGAAGCTCACTTAAATCACATGCTTTATTTTCGGCAAAGCGGACAGCCTGGGCAACTGCTTCATGCGCATCACGGAAAGGAGTTCCCTTTTTAACCAGATAATCGGCCAGATCGGTGGCGGTTGAATAGCCGCGCAATGCCGCCTGACGCATGGCTTCCGGGTTGACATGCAGACCGGCCAGCATGTCGGCATAAATGGTCAGTGTGTCTTTTAGCGTGTCAACCGTGTCGAACAGGGGTTCCTTGTCTTCCTGGTTATCTTTGTTGTAGGCCAGCGGTTGCGATTTCATCAGGGTCAGCAATGCGACCAGATGGCCGTTGATGCGCCCGGTTTTCCCGCGTACCAGTTCGGGAACATCAGGGTTTTTCTTTTGCGGCATGATAGATGAGCCGGTACAGAAACGGTCTGCCAGCCGAATAAAACCGAATGCCGGATTCATCCACAGGATAAGTTCTTCTGACAGGCGGGAAAGGTGCATCATGATGAGTGCGGCACCGGCACAGAATTCAATTGCAAAATCACGATCCGATACGGCATCGAGTGAATTGTGGCAGATATCGTCAAACCCCAGTTCACGCGCAACCATGGCGCGATCGACAGGATAGCCGGTGCCGGCCAGTGCAGCAGCCCCCAGCGGCAGCTGATTGACACGCTTCCGGCAATCCTGCAGGCGCTGCCCGTCACGCTGCAGCATTTCGTAATAGGCGAGTAAATGATGTCCGAATGAAACGGGCTGAGCGACCTGTAAATGAGTGAATCCGGGCATGATGGTGGCGGCGTGCTGTTCTGCCAGATCCAGCAGCACATGCTGCAGGCCGTGGATGAGGCCGATAATATCGTCGATCGCGGCGCGCAGGTAGAGCCGGATATCAGTGGCAACCTGATCGTTACGTGAGCGGGCGGTATGCAGTTTTTTACCGGCATCACCCACCAGTGCGGTCAGGCGGCGTTCGATGTTCAGGTGGACGTCTTCCTGTTCGAGCTGCCACTCAAACTTACCATTGCGAATGTCTTCGCGGATTTGCGCCAGCCCTTTTTCAATGGCTGCCAGATCGTCTGTCTGGATGATGCCGGTGGCGGCCAGCATACGTGCATGGGCGATCGAGCCCCGGATGTCGTGTTCGGCCAGGCGGTAATCAAATTCGACTGATGCCGTGTAGCGCTGCACAAGTTGCGCAACCGGCTCGCTGAAGCGCCCTGACCAGGTTTTATTATTTTCTTCCACGGAAATGTCTGTTGTTTGTTGAAACCTGCATTTTACCCGCAACCTGACAAGAATCGACTGGCAGATTTTGCAACACGTATGCATAATATGGGCCGGTTATTGACAGCGCCGCTTTCCCTGGAAAGGGGAATGATGGATAATTATCGCCTTTCATTTGAGTCATTTATTAACGAAGGAGCAATTCATGTCGGATCAATACACGCAAAACGGGGACAATCAGTCCAAAGATAAGATTGAATGGACCAGGCCCGCGTCATTATTCAATATTCTGGGCAATAAGTTTGCGCCGATTGCTGATCTCCAGCATAAACAGCTGCCTTCCTGGACATTACTGGTTTTTCTGGGAGTGTTGCTGCTGGTGTTCATCTGGAAGCAGATTGCTGTCAATCAGGCTGAATCACGGCTGGAAAAAGGTCAGGCAGAGTTGGCTCTGAAGCTCGAACAGGAAAGTGAATCGCTGGTTAAAAAAGCGCGTGAATATGCGGACAGCCAATATAACAGGGAAGAAGAGCGTTATGGTCAGGTGCTGGCATGGGCCGTGCGCGGTGAGCTGATCCGTAACAATCTTGACCAGATTGATCAGTATCTGTCCGAACTGGTCAAGATGAAAGATACCGAGCGTGTCATACTGGTCAGTGACGAGGGCAAATTACTGGTATCCACCGATAAAAGATTAATCACTGAAGAAGCATCCAACCTTTACCCTAAAGAGATTCTTGATCTGCAAACGATTACTGTTAAGTCGGATGTGGCTGGTAAAAAACTGCTGGTTGTACCTGTTATGGGTTTGAACAAACGTCTGGCCACCATCATAATCAGCTACAACCCGCCATCCCTGCTGAAAAACTGATCAGACAGCAGATATTCAGTTAAAAACCCCCTGCAGCACGGGGGTTTTTAACTGGTGCGCCAGATTTTTGCACCCGCCTTTGCCAGTTTCTGCTCAATCTGCTCATAGCCCCGATCGAGGTGATAGATCCGATCGACGACCGTTTCACCCTGCGCAACCAGGCCGGCAATAATCAGGCAGGCGGAAGCGCGCAGATCAGTTGCCATCACGCTGGCCCCATCGAGCAGCGGAATGCCGTGCACAATTGCGGTATTGCCTTCAACCTGGATATCCGCATTCAGACGTTTGAGTTCCTGTACATGCATGAAACGGTTCTCGAAAATTGTTTCCGTCATGACAGCAGTACCGTCAGCGATGCTGTTCAGTGCCATGAATTGTGCCTGCATGTCGGTGGGGAAAGCGGGGTAGGGTGCAGTACGCAGGCTGACTGCTTGCGGCCGCTGCGGCATGTGCAAATGAATCCAGTCTGCGCCTGTATCAATTTCCGCACCGGTTTCGGCGAGTTTGCCGAGGACAACATCAAGCGTATCTGCTCGTGCCCGGGTCAGGGTGATATCCCCGCCACAGGCTGCAGCAGCAGTCAGAAAGGTACCGGTTTCAATACGATCCGGCATGACAGTGTGGGAACAGCCGTGCAGACGATCCACGCCTTCAATGGTAATAACATCACTGCCCGCGCCTTCGATTTTGGCTCCCATGCTGATAAGGCAATTTGCCAGATCGATGACTTCAGGTTCACGGGCGGCATTTTCCAGAACAGTGGTACCGGAGGCGAGGGTGGCGGCCATCATCAGGTTTTCAGTACCGGTGACTGTGACGAGATCCATGACGATACGAGCCCCCGAAAGGCGGCCGGCCTGGGCGCGGATATAGCCCTGTTCAATACTGATTTCCGCTCCCATGGCCTGTAGCCCTTTGATGTGCTGATCGACCGGGCGCATACCGATTGCGCAGCCACCCGGCAGGGAGATGTGTGCCTGCCCGGTTCGTGCCAGCAGCGGGCCCAGCACCAGGATGGCAGCCCGCATGGTCTTAACCATGTCGTAAGAGGCAGTCGGGTTGGTGATGCCGGCTGCAGACAGTTCTGCTGTGCCGGCGTCATTTGTTAGAATGCGCACACCAATTTGTTCGAGCAGCGCCAGCATGGTAGTCACATCCTTAAGACGCGGGGTGTTGTGTATGGCAAAGGTATCGGCAGTCAGCAGTGATGCACACAGTAAGGGTAACGCTGCATTTTTGGCGCCGGAAATACTGATTTCACCCTGGAGCTTTGATCCGCCGTGAATGACGAGTTTTTGCATGAATTTATGTTTGATTGAAAGTTGAGGCTGCCGCCCGGTTAGACCAGCGGCAGGTATTTTATCCTATCGTACTATTCGGGGAGTCAGAATGAGCAAATCTATCATCCGCACCGATAAAGCCCCGCAGGCAATCGGTACCTATTCACAAGCGGTTCGCGTAACAGGTGGGGAAACCGTTTATCTTTCCGGCCAGATCGGACTGGATCCGGTCAGTATGGAAATGGTGCAGGGAATTGACGCACAGATTGAACAGGTCATTGCCAACCTCAAGGCGGTGATCGCTGCCGGCGGCGGCAGCCTGGGGGATGTCGTCAAGCTGAACGTTTATCTGACTGATCTGGGTAATTTTGCAAAAGTCAATGAGATCATGGGTAACCATTTCAGCCAGCCCTACCCTGCACGTGCCGCCATTGGTGTATCAGCGCTGCCGCGTGGTGCACTGGTGGAAATGGATGCAGTCGTGGTGCTGAGTAGCGCCGGATAAACCGTCTGCTTTCCATTTACATCAATTTTTCCATTGGCGGTTCGTACTTTGGGTCCACTGGATGAATCCTTACGCAAAAAGCTTGAAAAGCTGGGCCTGTTCAGTGATTTTGATCTGGTTTTACACCTGCCGCTGCGTTATGAGGATGAAACCCGGCTGACGCCCGTCAGCGAAGCTGTTCCCGGAAATACAGTGCAGATAGAAGGGGTGGTCGCTGAGCAGGAAGTGCTGGTCCGCCCGCGGCGACAGCTCGTTTGTCGGGTGGAGGATGTCAGTGGTTCGCTTTATCTGCGGTTTTTCAGTTTTTATGCCAGTCAGGCAGCTGCCTGGTCTCCGGGGGTGCGTGTACGCGCGCTGGGTGAGGTGCGTACCGGATTTCATGGAACAGTCGAGATGGTGCACCCGAAATGTCGGGTGGTACGTCACGATATGGGGCTGGCAAATACCCTGACACCAGTTTACCCGGTCACAGCCGGGTTGCCGCAACGCACGCTTGCCAAACTGATTCTACAGGCGTTTGAGCGGCTGCAGAAAAAACGGCTGCTGCAGGAAATCCTGCCTGCAGCAATCCTGTCTGCTTACCCGCTTCCAGCGTTTGCGGACAGTCTGTCCATCCTGCATTGTCCCCCTGCCGGGGTATCAATTGCTTCCCTGCAGCAACGTTCCCATCCGGCCTGGTATCGGATCAAATTTGATGAACTGCTGGCACAGCAGCTCTCCATGCGCAGTCACTATCGCCAGCGGCACAGCCAGAGGGCGCCTGTGTTGCTGCAACAGGCCGGTTTGCGGCAGACACTGTTGAAAGTGCTGCCGTTCGGTCTGACGGATGCACAACACAGGGTGGTGGCCGAAATCAGCAGGGATCTTGCCCGGCCTTATCCCATGCAGCGCCTGTTGCAGGGAGATGTGGGCAGTGGCAAAACAGTTGTGGCGGCGCTGGCTGCGTTGCAGTCAATTGGCAGTGGCTACCAGGTTGCTGTCATGGCACCAACCGAAATTCTGGCCGAACAGCATTTGCGCAAATTGTCCGAATGGCTGACTCCTTTGGGTATCGGTATCGGCTGGCTGTCCGGTAATCAGAAAAAAAACAGGCGTAACGAGGCGCTGGAAAAAGTGGCGAGCGGTGCTGCTATGCTTGTTATCGGGACGCATGCGTTATTTCAGGAAACAGTTCAGTTCAGGCGGCTCGGGCTGGTGATCATCGATGAGCAGCACCGTTTTGGAGTGGGCCAGCGGCTGGCGCTGCGCATGAAGGGAGGGAGTGAGAATGTCATCCCGCATCAGCTGATGATGAGTGCCACACCGATTCCGCGGACACTTTCCATGAGTTATTTTGCTGATCTGGATGTTTCCGTCATCAATCAGCTGCCACCCGGCCGATCGCCGGTTGTGACTAGGCTGATCGACAGCACCCGGCGTGAGGAGATCATTACGCGTATCCGCGAGGCCTGTCTGGCCGGGCGTCAGGCTTACTGGGTCTGCCCGCTGATCGAGGAATCCGAGGTGCTGCAGCTGAAAACGGCGGTGGAAACCTGTGAAACACTGAGCCGGATTTTCCCTGATCTCAGTATTGCTCTCATTCATGGTCGACTGAACAGTGAAGAAAAATCTGCAGTTATGGCGGAATTCAGCCGGGGACAGGTGCAATTGCTGGTTGCCACGACGGTGATCGAGGTGGGTGTGGATGTACCCAATGCTTCGCTGATGGTGATTGAACACGCTGAACGTATGGGGTTGTCGCAGCTGCACCAGCTGCGCGGGCGGATCGGTCGCGGATCGGCAACAGGTGTGTGTATCCTGATGTATCAGCAGCCATTGTCCGAAGTGGCGCGCAAACGCCTGCAGATTATTTTTGAACATAATGATGGATTTGAGATTGCGCGTCAGGATCTGCTGCTGCGCGGGCCGGGGGAATTTCTCGGCACTCGCCAGAGTGGTGTGCCCCTGCTGCGATTTGCCGATCTGGAAGAAGATACCGCTTTGCTTGAAATGGCGCGTAATGCGGCGGAAGAGATGTTGCGTAATTATCCGGATGAAGCACAGCGGCACATGCAGCGCTGGCTGGGAAGAAAAGAGGATTACCTGCGTGCGTAGTTATTTAATCCCTGATGGTTATATTCCGCCAGACCGCGATGGCGCACCAGCACATGTGCTTCGTTGCGAAAATGTAATGCGAGTTTTTCTGCAAAATAAACCGAGCGATGCTGTCCGCCGGTACAGCCAATGGCGACTGTAAGATAAGCCCGGTTATCCCGTATGTAGGCAGGCAGCCAGGCATTGAGGAAACTGCTGATGTCTTTCAGCATTTTTGCGGCATCCGACTGGGATTCCATGAAGCGGATGACTTCAGGATCGTGACCGGTCAGTTCCTTCAGCTGCGGATCATAGAAAGGGTTGGGCAGGCAGCGTATGTCAAACACCAGATCAGCGTCCAGTGGAATACCGTGTTTGTAGCCAAATGACTGGAACAGCAGGGTCAGCTGGGGCAGATTGCGGCTGTCGGCAATGAAATCCTTGATGAAAGCGCGCAGTGCGTTGGGCCGCAGTGAGCTGGTGTCGATATGATGTCCAAGCTCGATCAGCGTGGCCAGTGTTTCACGTTCACGCCGGATCGCTTCTGCCAGTGTGATATTTTTGTCACTCAGGGGATGCCTGCGGCGCGTTTCGGAAAAACGCTGCATCAATGTCTCAGTGCGCGCATCCAGAAAGATGAACTTCATCCGGATGCTTTTATCGATCATTTTAAGCTGCCATGGCAGGACAGTGATGTTCTCACCGCTACGCATATCGATGGCGACTGCGGCATGCGTGTGGTGCTGTGTTTGCAGATAGTTGATGAGAACGACGAGTAGCGATGCGGGAAGGTTATCGACACAGTAATAGCCCGAATCTTCCAGAACATTGAGCGCGATGGATTTTCCCGAACCGGACAACCCGCTGATGATGATGACTTGCATGTCCCGAGTATAGCAAAGTGTCTTATCCGGAAATACACTAATCCGGTACCGCCGGCCCCAGGGCAGCAGTAAAGTTTGGGGTATGTGCTGCTTGTTCGAAGCCCATACTCCCAGTCAGGTACGTTTTGTTACAAAAAGTGCAAATAAAATTCCTGCTGATAACCTGCATCTCTGTAAACAGCATCACCGATAACCGGCAAGCGCTTATCCGGAGTCTGGATCCGGTTTAGAGTAAAAGCTATCCAGACTCTGTTGTTTATGCTTTTTTACCGGATGTTTGCATGATCATGCAAATGCTGCACTGGCTTTCCCTCGGGGTTGCTTTCTCAGACACCAGGCGGCAAGCGCAAAACCGGTTAGCAGTAATACCAGAGTTCCGGGTTCAGGTACGGCGCTGGCAGAGGAGCTGATTATCCCGACCAGATTCAATGTCAGCGTTTGATTCAGCCGGGTATTGCTGGCGCCGATAGGGGTATCCGACAGATTAAGCAGGTAAGACGCGCTGAATGATCCCAATGTACCGGTCAGCATGGAAGCGGTGAA